>Ga0209262_10000007_pt1 | contig 511850 bp, 471 predicted proteins | sample Lowcelwee11metaG_FD_187171 | JGI IMG/M metagenome (GOLD analysis project Ga0209262, IMG submission 187171) | Freshwater pond sediment microbial communities from the University of Edinburgh, under environmental carbon perturbations - Low... | ecosystem: Environmental > Aquatic > Freshwater >...
GGCAGGTCGAACTGTCGGCTCGCCTCCGAAACCGTCGTCTTGCCCTGGATGATCTCCAGTACCAATGAAGACTTCCGACGCGCGGTCCAACGCTTGATCTCTTCTTCCATCACTGCACTCATGGGTGACTCCTTTTCCAAGGTTACACCTGAGCAGGTTTTCACTGGGTCATTACAGAGATGTCCGAAGGCAACTTACTTCGGCACTGCCTCGGCATAACTGCAGCCGCTGTAGTAGATCTTGCATGCATCACCACATGATTGCAGTGCGTTCTTCGTCGCTGTCGGGATATCGATCGCGTGAGACGCCACGCTTACTCCAGCCCCCCAAGCATAGGCAGCGCACTAGTTGTGATAAACGGCTCGAACTACACATTTCGTTTTCGAAACAGTCGCCGTTCCTTGGCATTGCTCAAGAGCTGCACCTGAGGCCGCAACCTCTGACTTGAAACCGTTGACCGCTCCAAATCCACCGCCTTTAGACTCGGTCACAATCGCGCCCCACCGGGTCTCCCATATGGTTGGAATGGGAGGCTGACTGTCTTGACCCGTATCGCTATCACCCTGACCGTAGCCGGGAATCGGAGCACAGGCGAGATAGTCGCGCGATCCTGTTTCGAACATTCCTGATGGGCAGCGACCTTCTGCCAAAACTTCATCTGACATAAAGCAAACCACTATTGCCAAAAAAAATTGCCGCAAAAAACATCGTCCTCCACCCTCTGGACTAAGCGCTGGGCGCTGCTTTAAGGCTTCGTGTTTGAAATAGGTATAGAGCGAAAGGAAATTACTTTGGGACTGCCTCCGCATAACTACAACCACTGTAATAAATCTTGCATGTCGTGCCCGCAGTAGCGCCACACGACTTAAGTGCATCCTCTGTTGCAGTTGGGATATCAATAGCATGAGAAGCTACGCTTCGCCCCGCACCCCAAGCATAGGCAGCACACTGGTTGCGATAAGAAATTTGAACTTCGCATTTTGTTTGTGAGATGGTTGCCGTAGTCCTGCATTGCTGGACCGCAGCTTGAGTAGCAGCCAATTCGGATTTGAAACCATTAACAGCTCCAAACCCGCCACCTTTAGACTCAGTCGCAATTGCGCCCCACCGCTCCTCCCATTCCGTTGGAATGGGAGGCTGGCTGTCTTCACGCGTGTCGCTATCACCTTGGCCATAGCCGGGAATCGGAGCACAGGCAAGATAATCTCGCGACCCGGTTTCGAACATCCCTGGCGGGCATCTCCCCTCTGCAAATATCTCTCCCGACAACGCGAGCAAAGATATCAATGATAGGTAGAGTAATTTCTTCACAACGAAGCCATCCCGACAAAATATGTGCAAATAAAAATCCAAAGGTTATGTGTCGGCCGGCCATAACCCAGGTAGCGATGCAGGTTCTGTGCATCGCATAACTAATGGGCATACTGACGGTATTATTTCTAAACTCAATAAAGTGTAATTCAAAAATTTATTCAGGCACTGCCTCAGCAAAACTACAGCCACTCGAATAAATTTTGCAAGTAACACCAGAGGCCGCACTACAAGACTTGAGTGCTCGCTCTTTAGCTGTCGCAAGATCAACAGCTGAAGCAGTTATCCCTCCACCACCGCCCCAAGCGTATGCCCCACATTGATTATAGAAAGAGAGAAGGACTTTGCATCTGTTTTTTGAATCTGATGCCGTTGCTTGGCATTGCGAAAGCGCTGCCTGCTTGGCCGCAGACTCCGAACCGGAACCATTGACAGCTCCAAATCCACTGCCATTAGACTCACCTGCAAAAGCCCCCCACCGTTTTGCCCAAACCATCGGCACTGGTGGCGAGTCGTCATAGCCATTGTCGCTGCCTTGCCCATAACCAGGAATTGGCGCACAAGCAAGATAGTCGCGCGATCCTGTTTCAAACATGCCTGAAGGACAACGACCTTCCGCCATCACGACCATCGGCATACACAGCAACAAAATATACTGGAGGCAACGCGGCCGCTTCATGTTCACTCGGGAACCAACTCATCGAAGCTGCAGCCGCTATAGAAAATCTCGCAAGTCGAAGAGGCCTTACGATTACAGCTTTTCAGTGCTTCTTCGGTCGCTTTAGCGAGATCAACGCCAGCAAACGCCACTCCCCACCCTTCGCCCCAAGCGAAGGCAGCGCACTGGTTGTGATAAGGCAACGTCACCTTACAAGCCGCTTTAGAATTCGTTGCAGTTGCTTGGCATTGAGTCAAGGCAGCCTGTTTCGCCGCGGCCTCCGTTCGAAAACCATTGACGCCAGCCAATCCAGCCCCGCCTGTCTCACGTGCAACTGCACCCCAACGCTTTTCCCATACCATGGGTTTTGCCGGCGGGCCATTGTCACTATCGTAATCAGAATCACTTTGCCCGTAGCCAGGGATAGGTGCACAAGCCAAGTAGTCTCTGGATCCTGTTTCGAACATCCCCGGAGGGCAGCGCCCTTCTGCACATATCTCTCCAGACAACGACAGCAAAGAGATCAATGACAGGCATAGTACTTTCTTCACGACGAGGCTATCCCGGCAAAAAAACATCTGCAATTTATAGATCCGGAGGTTATGAACCGGTCGGGTCGCCAGCTAGCGACGCAGACTTCTACAGAACACTAATGCCGGCATTTAATTGGGCACCAACTCGTCCAAACTGCAGCCACTGTAGAAAATCTCACAATTTGCCCCAGCCTTGGCTTTACAGTCGCTTAAAGCACCCGCTTCGGCTTTCTTAAGATCAGCAGCAGCAACGGCCCATCCGCCGCTACCTTCCCCCCAAGCGTAAGCAGCGCATTGATTGAAGTAAGGAATCACGAGTTTACACGCCGCCTTTGAAACAGTAGCAGTTAGTTGGCACTGCGAAATCGCAGCCTGCTTGGCAGCAGCTTCGGTAGTGAAGCCATTTACACCCGCTAAAGAACCGCCGCCAATCTCACGTGCGATAGCACCCCAACGCCTTTCCCATACCTTGGGCACGGGAGGAGGACCACTATCATCACTACCAGCATCATTATCGTCATAGCCCGGAATTGGAGCACATGCAAGATAATCACGCGATCCGGTTTCGAACATTCCTGCTGGACAACGGCCCTCTGCGCTTATTACTTGGGGCATAGCTGCCAAAATCATCACTACCAAAATAAAATGCTTCGGCCCCATCACAACAATTACCGCCCTAATTTAAATTAATGCTTATGCAGAAAAACGCGAATCACTTGGGAACAGCCTCGGCATAACTACAACCACTGTAGTAAATTTTACATACCTCACCAGCATCCTCTCCGCATGATTGCAATGCATTCTTCGTTGCTGTCGGAACATCAATCGCGTGAGAGGCTACGCTTACTCCAGCCCCCCATGCATAGGCTGCGCATTGATTGTGGTAAACAGCTCGGACTGTACATTTCGTTTTCGAAGCGGTCGCCGTTGCTTGGCACTGTTCAAAAGCTGATCGTGTAGCGGCCCCCTCTGAATTAAATCCGTTGACCGCACCGAATCCACCGCCTTTCGATTCAGTAACTATGGCGCCCCAGCGAGTTTCCCACACCGTTGGAATAGGAGGTGGACTGTTAACCCCACTATCACCTTGACCATATCCAGGAATAGGAGCACATGCCACATAGTCACGTGATCCGGTTTCAAACATTCCTGATGGGCAACGCCCCTCTCCCACTGCTATTGCAGGAAAGGAAAAGATCAATAAGCAATACAGATATAGCAGTCCCTTCATAGCGCATTGCCTGATTAATGCGGCACCAATTCATCCAAGCTGCAACCACTGTAAAAAATCTCGCACGTAGAACTTGCTTTGGCATTACAGTCTTTCAAGGCTTCCGCCTCGGCTTTAGGAAGGTCAACGGCAGATACTGCCCCGCCCCACCCTTCACCCCAAGCAAAGGCAGCGCACTGGTTGTAATAGGGCAAAGTTACCTTACAAGCCGCTTTTGAAACTGTAGCTGCCGCTTCACATTGTGCCATTGCGGCCTGCTTGGCCGCTGCTTCAGATTTAAAACCATTAACGCCTGCTAAAGCTCCGCCGCCCACCTCACGCGCAATCGCACCCCAGCGTTTTTCCCACACCATAGGTCTCGGAGGAGGGCCGCTGTCGCCATTGTCATAACCATCACTGTCGTTCTGACCATAACCCGGTATCGGTGCACACGCCAGATAATCTCGCGACCCAGTTTCAAACATCCCAAGAGGGCAACGGCCCTCAGCGTTTGTCATTCCCGGCATAACTGCCAAGTGCATCATAACTAACAAATATCTTAGCCCCATAAATGATCAGTGCCTATTAATTCATTTCTATGGCAAAAAATCATTCACTTGGGAACAGCTTCAGCATAACTGCAACCGCTGTAGTAGATCTTACAAGCCGCACCGGACGCCGCATCGCACGATTTCAAAGCACGCTCCGTAGCTGTTGGAAGATCAACGGCGGAATGCGCTATACCCTCTCCTCCACCCCAAGCGTAAACGCCGCATTGGTCGTAATAAGCGATAAGCACTTTGCAATTCTTTTTGGAATTAGATGCGGTACCTTGACATTGCTGAACTGCGGCCTGCTTGGCAGCATGCTCAGACTTGAAACCATTAACCGCCCCAAATCCGCTTCCATTGGATTCAGTGGAAAATGCGCCCCACCGGCTTTCCCAGACAGTGGGGATAGGAGGTGGAGCGTCTTCAGGGTTGTCACCATCATTGCCTTGACCGTACCCGGGAATCGGAGCGCACGCAAGATAATCGCGCGATCCAGTTTCGAACATTCCTGCTGGACAACGGCCTTCTGCCAAGACTTCGCTTGACAAAAAACAAAGCACAATTGCCAACCATCCATACCGTGAAAACATCGCCTTTCTCCTTGAGACGCGAGTTACGTCTTCGGCGCTGTTTTAATGGAATCTCCCTGAACGACCTCTGACGGCCGATAAGGGCCAGCTGCATTACCAGCTGTTAACGTGGGAGCGTTGGTTCTATCACGGCCTTGAGTATCGGCAGAATTATCCTGCCTCGCAGTCTGAGGAGGAGAATAATGCCTACCGCCACCACCGCCACCGCCACCACGATATCCAGACTCACCCGGACGCTGGCCAACCGGTGCGCCACCGCCACCGCCGATCGTTGCGTACGGCGAGAACTGACCCAGGACACCCTGGAAGAAGTTGGCCACCATCGGCGGCGTGCTGACGAGGATCACGGTCAGCAGCAGGCCGACGCCGCCTTGTTGCAGGGCCATGCTGCGCATGCCTTGGCTGTTGCCGAAACCAAGCAGCGACCCCGCCAAAGAACTGACCCAGAATGCTTCCGCGACGGCAAGTACGGTCTTTGTGGCAATCACCACCATCGCAGCCAACACTGCCATGGAGAACATCGTACCGATGCCGTACATCAACCAGCGCTGAAACAACGACTTGGTCTGATCGAACAATAAGCAAAGAACAAAAATCGGCCCCAAGCCTACGAAGAGCGCCATAGCGATTTCGTAGAGCAGCAGCATGGCTCCCCCTACCATCGCCGGGCCGGCTGTACCCATGCCAACCATGAACATGGCCTGATTTTTCTCTGCATGCAGATTCGGATCGTCGACGATCTGCAGCACATCGATGCTGGTAAGCCCGACCTGCATCCATGCCAGATTTTCGTCGATCATGTCCTTGACTTGGGCATCCTCTTCGCCGGTGACCAGCTCAGTGATGCTTGCGGTCATATCCTGGGTCAGAAATTCATGGACATCCGAGCCTGCGACACCAATGGTGATTGCGAAACTGACAATCAGCGTTGCCTTCAGTGAGTTCATCACCAACGCCATCATCGAATCCCGGCTTTGGCCGGTCACGATACGCAGCCCCTGGAAGAAAATCCAGGCAGTCAGGAGAAACAGCGCGACTCCGCCAACGATGCCTGCACTTCTTTCCATCAGCCCCAGACCGAAATCCTGGATCTGATCGTGCAGAAAGTCGTAGATCAGCGCGAAGTATGCGAGATCGCCGATCGACGACTGCGCAAGCGGTCGCAACAGCCCATCGAGCAGTTGCCCCCCCACATCCACCAAACCGCCTGCAAGCACATGCTCCATGACTTCTATCCTGTTCTGATTCGTGACGACCCGCTGAGGGCCTTTCAATCGCTTGTTCCCGAGCCCGGATAGACCGGGCCCGGGATGATCGGGGAGCTATCGTCTTATTCGTTGACTTTCAATGCAGCCGCCAGAATTGCAGTATTGGCGATCGTGCCAATAATGGAAGTCTTGCCATTCATGGCAATTCTCGCCAGATTCTTCTGCTGTGTTTCCAGTGACTCGATCATTTCACCGTATATTTCATACTTTGTTTTCCCGGTTTCAATGTCCTTGTCCATCTGCTGCTGCACAACAGTAGCTACAACGCCATTGGTGTCCATTTTCCCGTTTGTGTTGGAATTCCTTGCTTGCTCACGCACTCTATCAATATCTTTCTGCATTGAGATCATGATGTCGTTCAGAAATTGAAGCTGTTCGTTATATCTCTGATTTTCCAACATTACGATACGCTGACAGATCATTTTCTGCTGCTGGACGATATCCTCATCTCCACTCAGACTCACCATTGACATGAGGTCGGAAATCATCCCGGCCATGCCACCTCCGCAGCGATCAGACATGCCATCCGTCAAGGATTTTTTTTGAAAAGTAGGGCCTGCTGCGGGCTTGAAACTGTCAAACACCTGACCTGTATCTGTCAGTTGCTGGGTCATATGTTTGATTTCAGCCGCGTATTGGGCGTAATCCTGCCCTTTCTGCGTCATTGTGTTGAGCTGATTCAGGTACGACTGGATCTGCGTAATGATGTGATTGGGCATGTTGCCCACGTCGGTTACGGGAATACCGGCACCAGCGTTGCCTGCCATGAAGGCACAGGCCAGCGCCAAGCTGGTCAGAAACGGAGCTTTACGCGATGTGCGGGACTTACGGTCGGTCTTCATGGGCACCTCCAGTGTGGTCTGGGCTTGATGGGTACAGGGTACAAAAGCTGAGGGAATCGGAATTTCTGTATATAGAACGTGTTAAATCGCAATTCTGGTCACAAAGTCAAGTCGCAGCCGCCCGGCGGCCGCCGCTTTCCGACGAGTTGGCCTTTTTGCCCGAACCCTTGCGGCTGGTATAGAAATCCTCGAGCCAGTCCTCCGGAACCAGGGCATCGGACACGGTTCCCTTGGCGGTGGCGCGATCGGCCAGGACCTGGTGGAGAATCTCGATATTGTCGGTCGACGCGGAAATGACCGCCAGAGCATCGTCCATGCCACGCAGATTGAGCTGGCAAACGCTGGACGCATGGCCCTGCTTGACCAGGAAGCAGCGCGAGCGCTCGTCGAGGCCCTTCACGACCTGATACTCGGCGTCGGTCAGTTTGAGACCTTCTATGTAGTCCTCACGGTTCGCATTGGGATTGGGCAAGAGGATCATGGTTGCGGTCTGTTCGATCAGGGCCGCGGCGATCGAACTCTTCAAGGCATCTTCCGGGCTTTGGGTCGCGAAGATGCCCAGGCCGTTCTGTTTACGGATGGTCTTCTGCTTGTTCTTGGCGAACTCTTTCAGACCACCCTCGCCGTCCAGAATCTTCCAGAATTCGTCCATCACATAGATGAGCGGGCGACCATCGATCAATTCCTCCAGACGGTGCAGGAGGTAGTTGATGACCGGCACACGGACTTCGGGATTGTCGATGATGTCCGTGTAATCGAAGCCGATGATGTTCGCTTTCTGCAGGTCGATGGTATCGACCGGATTGTCGAACACCCAGCCCATGGATCCGGAGTTGGTCCATTTGCGCATGCGCGCGAACAGCCCGTCGTCGCCCATGTTGGGCAGACTCTTCTGGAAGTTGGTCATGCTGCGCAGATGCATCGGCGTGTCGAGTATGTTCTCGACGCCCCGGAAAATGTCTTCCTCATCGCGCGAGGTGTAGGCCTTCTTGCCGATCAACACCTTGATAAGGTCGGCAAGGAACTGGACATTGGCTTCGTTGCGTTCGCACTGGAACGGATTGAAACCCGTCGGCTGGCCGTTCTCGAGCGCCAGGTAATTTCCGCCGCAGGCGCGCACGAAGATCTCGGCGCCGCGATCCTTGTCGAAGAAGAAGATGGTCGGCGACGGATTGTATTTCTGGACCTGGCTGAGCAGGAAGTTGATCAGCGCGGTTTTACCGGTACCCGATTTACCGATGACCATCGTATTGGCGATGGCTTTCTCCCCCAGCGAATTCTCGGCCGGGTGGGTCGCATGGAAATTGAAGTAGTACGGCTGGCCGTTGGTCGTCTGCAAGGTTGTAACGCACTCGCCCCACGGGTTGTTGTCGCGCTTGCCCGAGGCGAAGTTGTGCAGCGGCGACAGCCCGAGGAAATTCAGCGAGCTGACGTTCGCGATGCGCGTACGGTACTTCCAGTTGGCCGGCATCTGCGAATAGAAGGACGGTGCGACGGCGAGGTCCTCCTTCGACGAAACAAAACCGGCGTTGGAAAGTTCCGCGCGCGTGGTCGCGACGCGTTGCGCCAGCGTGTCCTGGCTGTCGGCATACACCGCCATGATGAAGTGGTATTCGCCCAGCACGAAATTGCCGGACATCATCTCATCCATCGCGTAGTCGAGTTCGACGATCTGGCTGACGGCCTTGTCGCCGGAGGAGATCATCATGCCTTTGGTGCGTTCCAGCACTTTCAGACCATCCTGACGGCCCATCGGGCTGAAGGAATGGGTCATGACGTATTCGAAATCGAGATATTTCAGGCCGTTGAGGATGCCCGGATAGGTGCCGTCCGCATATTCCTTGACGTTGAGGATCGCACCGAAGTGATTGGATCCATTGGGCGTATTGATGACGAAATCGCCGCTTTTTGCAGAGAACATGTGCCGACTGACCGGCAGATAGTTGTAGATCGGCGCGTGCAGCACCGGCACCGGCTCTTCGATCCGGTTGAGCACGTAACCGAGAAATTCGAGGGTTTCGGAGAAGACGACGCCGTTGGCGCCTTCGTACATGCCGAGACGATAGGGCGAATAATCCTTGATGACCGCTTCGACGTTTCCGGCGAGCTCCAGCAGTTTGGCGACTGCCTGCTCTTCTTCCGCCTTCAGCTTGGCGTGGTCGGTAGTCTTTTCCATGAGGCGCTTTCCGGCCACGACCGGCCGGTAGATCATGGTCAGATACAGATCGTTCTGCATGATTTTCTGCGAGGAGAGCGCGGCGTAGTACGCGTCGGACATCTCCTGGTTGAAGCGCTGCCGGAAATTGCTCTTGATGTTCACGCGCCGACGCCGACGGATATCGTGCACCCAGAAAGCGACATTGACAAAGTCCGGCGCGCGGAGGGTCTGCAGCAACCGGTTGAAGGTGTTGTGGCGGTGTTCGATCTCCCATTCCTCGCGGCCGACGAAAGGCAGGCCCTCGAGATGCCAGGACATCAGATAGTCGCCCTCGCGGGTCTTGATGACCGAGGGAGAGACGTGCGAGGAGAACGGAACGAACTCGCTGATGGAAGTGTCGGGAGTGAACATGCGCCTTCGGGGTCGGAACTGTGCGGTGGAAACGAGGTCGGTCGAAAAACGCCTGACCATGACGGAACGGTGTCGTCGCCGGCAAACCGTCGACCGATACCCTGAACCGGTGACCGGAGTCTCCGTCTTCACGGAAACTCCGGTCATCGAACCTGTACACCGTTGCTCCCGGTGTCCGAATGCGTCGGACACCGGGAGCAACGGATCAAGCAGTGGAAACACCCCGTCGAGTCGCCTTGCCGGAATCGGTCATCTTGCCGCTGATGATGAATGGGCCGGAAAACTTGCGCTTCGCGCCGGGCTGCGTGTTGCGGTAGCCATTCGGGGAGAACACCCACATCCCCGCATGGTTTTTGACATTGCGGACCCGCAGCTTGAACTGGAGATTCAGTCCGAGCAGACGGAAGATCATTTCGTCCCGCCTCGCCATCTGTCTCATGATGAAGATGACAGGGGGTATCAGCAGCAGATACTGCAGACCGAAATAGACCGCAAGCAGGAGCGACCCGCCCGCACCGACGAAAAAGGGGATGTACGGCACCCCCATGAACATGGCCGGGCGGGTGCAGCCGCGGAAGAGCACGTTCTTATGCATTGAAGACCGGCAGCGCGTTCATGACCATCGCAGTGCAATCTTTTTCGGCGGTGGCGCCGTCGCCCAGGAGGAGCATGCCGGCGATCTGGCTGGCGGCACCGATGAGCAGGCCGCCGATCAGGATCGGGGCAACGTCGGAGATGCGCTTGTGGGCGAACGCGATCTGGTAACCCGAGAAGATCACGGCGATGGTGACGATGGCGACCGAAGCCATGTTGAGCAGGCCGCGGATATCGTCGAAGAAGCCACAGATGCGCTTGTCGGCGCCTTCAAAGGTCTGGGCGAACAGCATATTCGGAACGGCAAGCACAGCCACGAAAACCAGTGCCATCAGCAGCGCGGACACGTGGCCATTGTTGGACATTTTCATCATTTACTCTCCTTGGGTTGGTGGGGTGGAACGCTTGTTGCAACTATATACACGGTCCATGACAGCCCCGGGCATAGGGGGGAAGCTAGAACACGAAAGCATCGTCCTGGTCGGGGGCGCTGATGACGAACGCCTTGTCGGAAGCCCGACCGCTGCGTTTCGGTTTGGCGTCGACCGGCTCGGGGGAGGCTGCCTCGGCGGAGACCACTCGGGCGACACCGACGGGACCATTGGCCAGGACCGCACGTCCCATGGTTTGTGGCGGCATGGCGGGAAGCGCAGCGACAGGCGCAGGCGCTGAAGTCGGCGCGGGCGCCGGAACCTCGGCCATCATCGCAGCCGCAGGTTCGGCCCGCGAGATCGACTCTATGCGCGATGTCGGCTCGATCCTCGCGCGCACACGTTCGCTCCGTGAAGGGGCGACAGCTGCGAGAGTGGCGGGCGATTGGGCCGCCGCGCCAAGCTCGGCGGAAGCGACGGTGTTGTAGAGCGGGTGCTTCGAAACCGGAACGGTCTTGCGGGCCGCACGTCCAACGACTTCGATCGCAGGAGTGCCCGGCGCGTCTTCGGCCGCCCGCCCCTGGCGGACTGAGGCATAGATCTTCTGTACGTAACCGTGACGGAATCCCGTAGAGAAATTACCCGAGTAGTAGCAGCTGAACGACTTGCCCCAGTCGCCGCTGGCGCGCTGATAGCATTCGGCGAGGATTCTGGATCCTGCAGAGAGGTTCGCGCACGGTTCGAAGGCTTTCTCGTAGGTGTCCAGGCCGTACTTGTCCAGATTGTAGCGGTTCACCTGGGCCAGGCCGATCGAAAAATTGAAGCCACGGCTTTCCAGCATCCGTACGGTGGCGAGCGCTTCGGGAAGATTCTTGGGCTGGCGCACCAGACGGCCGCCGACTACGCCGATGGCGTACGGATTATAGGAAGACTCGACACGCACCACGTGGTGCATGACTTCAGTCGGGACGGCCAGTCCCTGGCAGCCCATCAATTCCATACCCGGTAGCAAGACGGAACCCTCCTTTCCGGAGCGGCGTGCAAGCCGCAGCGATTGTAATTGCCAAAACAGGGCATCCCCATGTCCTCCTTGTGCCCGGACCATACTCTACAGGCTGGTCAGACCTGTCAACGAATGAATGTGCGCTGATCATACCAAAAACATGTCTTCCGTCTCAAAACAGAACCGTCGAGAGACATCCAAGACATTGATGAGAGGCATCCCATGTCTGTCATCGGCACGCTTGCAGCCATGGCAGGGGGATGACGTAAGATCGCATCCGGTCGACAGGGGACAGATGGATGGCAGGATCGTCAGAGAAAGTTGCAGTTGAAACCATAGCGCCGCCATTCGGTGGCATCCACGGCCCATGCTCGCATCTGCACAGAGCGAGGCGGACATCTCCTTTCGTCGTCACCGAAGAAACCCCGTCCCGCCGGACGATCGCCCTCCCCCGGACACCTGAATCATTGCAGGACGCCCTCCCGTGAGCAGCCAGAACTCCAATTCCAAAGCGAAATTCGTTTTCCTCCTCGTGCTTCTGGTCGCTGCCATCGTCGCCGGCTTCTACCTGTCGGGTTATATCGTGCTGATGCAGCTCAAGCTGCGTGGCGTCGATCTCCACTGGAACACCTGGTGGAACTACTTCCAGGTCATCGATCAACCGCAGGTCCTGCCCTACGCCAAGAAGATCAAGAACAGCGGCGTGATCGGTTTCAGCATTCCCCTCGCAGGGTGGCTGGGCATGATGCTGTTGATGCTCAAATCGAGGCCGAAGGCGCTGCACGGCGACGCCCGCTTCGCCACCGGCGGCGATCTGTCCGAAAAGGGCATGTTCAAATCCGAGAAGAACGGCATCGTGGTCGGCAAGTTCGGCGGCAGACTGCTGCGCCTGAGCGGCCAGCAGTTCGTGATCCTGGCCGCGCCGACCCGCTCGGGCAAGGGCGTGGGCATCGTGATCCCGAATCTGCTCGACTACCAGGAATCGCTGGTGGTGCTGGACATCAAGCAGGAAAACTTCGACCTGACCAGCGGCTGGCGCGCCAGCGTCGGCCATGAAATCTATCTGTTCAATCCGTTCGCGGAAGATCGTCGCAGCCATCGCTGGAATCCGCTGACCTACGTCTCCGATGACCCCGCGTTCCGCGTGTCCGATCTGATGAGCATCGCCGCGATGCTGTACCCGGACGGCGCCGAGGATCAGAAGTTCTGGGTCAGCCAGGCGCGCAACGCGTTCATGGCTCTGGCGCTGTATCTGTTCGAGAAGTACGACGACGATCAGAAGATCGGCTTTCCGTTCTCCAAGCCGCCGTCGCTGGGCGCGATCTACCGCCTGTCATCGGGCGATGGCCAGAGCGAACTCAAGCCGTTCCTGAAGGATCTGGCGCAGCGGCCGTTCCTGAGCGGCCATGCCAAGACCGCGTTCTCGGGCATGTTGTCGCAGGCGGACGAGACCTTCGCCTCGATCCTCGGCACCTTCAAGGAACCGTTGAACGCGTTCATCAACCCGATCCTCGATGCGGTGACCAGCGCCGACGACTTCCTGCTCACCGATGTGCGCAAGAAGAAGATGACCATCTACATCGGCATCCAGCCGAACAAGCTGGCCGAGAGCCGGCTCATCATCAATCTGTTCTTCAGCCAGCTCATCAACCTCAACACCAAGGAGCTGCCGCAGAACAACAAGGAACTGAAACACCAGTGCCTGTTGCTTATGGACGAATTCACCTCGATCGGCAAGGTCGACATCATCTCCACCGCGGTGTCGTACATGGCCGGCTACAATATCCGGCTGTTGCCGATCATCCAGAGCATGTCGCAGCTCGACGCCACGTACGGCAAGGACATCTCGCGCACGATGATCACCAATCACGCGCTGCAGATCGTATACGCGCCGCGCGAACAGCAGGACGCCAACGACTATTCCGAGATGCTCGGCTACACCACGGTCAAGAAGGACAGCTTCACCCGCGGCCGCGAATTCAGCCGCAGCGAGTCCGAAGAGCGCCGCGCGCTGATGCTGCCGCAGGAGCTGAAAGCAATCGGTTTCGACAAGGAAATCTTCTTCTACGAAGGCATTCCGCACCCGGTGCTGTGCGACAAGATCAAGTACTTCCAGGACAAGTATTTCACCCAGCGCCTTCTGCCGGCGGTGAAGGTGGAACCGATGGTGATCAAGGTCTGATCCACCGGCCGGACCCGGTGCCGGGGCGACCGCGTTGCCCCGGCACGCTATGATCGCGGGACGCCTCCGAGGACTCCCGCCATGACCCGCACCACGCTCGCTGTCGCCGTTGCCCTCTGCTGGCTCGCACCGCTGCACGCCGGCGCGGCGGATATCGCGCTGCAGTGCGAACGTCTGTTCGACAGTCGCAAGGGGCAGATGCTCGGCGCGCATACCGTGGTGGTGCGCGACGGCAAGGTCGCTGAAGTGCGCGCCGGTCGCAGCGAGATCGCGGGCGTCCGCACGATCGATCTCGCCGGACACACCTGTAGCCCAGGCTGGACCGATCTTCATGTGCACCTGGGCAGCCAGTCGAGCCCACGGAGCTATGAGGAAGGCTTCCGTCTCGACGACACCGCGTTCGCGCTGCGCGGCGTGAGCTACGGACGCAAGACGCTGATGGCCGGATTCACCAGCGTGCGCGATCTCGGCGGCGAAGTCGCGCCGCATCTGCGCGATGCGATCAACGAGGGTTTGATCGAAGGGCCACGGATCTGGGCCGCAGGCAAATCGATCGCCACCACCGGCGGCCATGCCGATCCGACCAACGGCATGAACTCGGCGCTCGCGCATCTGGTCGGCCCGCCCGGCCCGACCGAAGGCGTGATCAATTCGGTCGAGGATGCGCGCCAGGCGGTGCGCCAGCGCTACAAGGAAGGCAGCGACGTCATCAAGATCACCGCCACCGGCGGCGTGCTCAGCTACGCGCGCTCCGGCGATGCGCCGCAGTTCACTGTCGAGGAAGTGCGCTCGGTGGTCGACACCGCGAAGGACTACGGCTATCGCGTCGCCGCGCACGCGCACGGCGCCGAGGGCATGAAGCGCGCGGTACTCGGCGGCGTGACCAGCATCGAGCACGGCACCTACATGAACGACGACATCATGGCGCTGATGAAACAGAAAGGCACCTGGTACGTACCGACCATATCCGCCGGCCGTTTCGTCGCCGAAAAGGCGAAGATCGACGGTTATTTTCCGGACGTCGTGCGTCCGAAAGCCGCGCGCATCGGCGCGTTGATCCAGGAGACCGCCGGCAAGGCCTACAGGGCCGGGGTCAAGATCGGCTTCGGCACCGACATGGGCGTGGGCCCGCACGGCGACAACGCGCGCGAATTCATCCATATGGTCGAAGCCGGCATTCCTGCGCCTTATGCCCTGCAGTCGGCGACGCTGTACGCCGCCGAAGTGCTGGGCGTGGACGATCAGGGCGTGATCGAGGCCGGCAAGCGTGCGGACATCGTCGCCATGCCCGGAGACCCACTGAAGGAGATCGACGTTGTGATGAACGTCGACTTCGTGATGAAGGACGGCGTGATCTACAAGCGTCCCGGCGACGGGAAGTGAGCGTGCAGATGGCGAACATGGAATGGGCCGGTTATCTGGCCGCGGCGATGACCACCCTCGCGTTCGTGCCGCAGGCGTTGAAGACCATCCGCACCCGCGACACCCGCAGCATTTCGCTGGGGATGTACGTGGTCTTCACCATCGGCATCGCGTTCTGGCTGGTCTACGGCATCGCGATGAATTCGATGCCGATGATCCTCTCCAACATCGTTACCTTCCTGCTGTCGGCGACGATCCTGGGATTGAAGATCAAACACGGCTGAGCGGCGCTCCGCGTCCGGCCAACGCGGCCCAGACGAACCAGACCAGGAACGCCAACCGCGGGGCAAACGCCGCCATCGCCCCGGGCCATGCTGGCCATACGAGTGCCAACACCGCGATCAATGCCGCCACCGTTGCGCGCCTGAACCCGTGCGATGGTCCACTCGCCGCAAACAGAACGCCTGCAGCCGCGAATGCGATCCACCAGACGGTCCAGGCCAGCGCATGCAGCGCATTGGCTCGGCCGCCGAGGTTGTCGGGATCGAGTGGGAACGACCCTTGCGCCGCGAACGCCAGCGCCGACAAGACTGCGAGTTGCATCCCGATCCGCGCCTGCCAGCCCGCCGTCGTCGACAAGTCAGAGCGCATCGTCCAGAACACGACGGCCAGCAATAGCCCGGGCAGCACGAACGCGAACGCATTGAACGCCATCGCTCCCGGCACGCCGGTAGCGCCAAGCAATGCCAGCGGATGCTCACGATGCGAATAGCCGTCGAGCATCGCGCCGCAGATCGTCGCGGCGGCGGTGAACATCGCCAGAGCGGCCGGGCCGTAGAATCGCGTGTACAGGTTGATGCTTTCTCTTTTCATGGAACTTCCTTCCACTGGAACACGTCATCGACGCTTACGCCGAACGTGCGCGCGATCCGGAACGCCAGTTCCAGAGATGGCGCGTAACGCCCGGCTTCGAGCGCGATGATGGTCTGCCGGGTCACGCCGCAGGCCTGCGCGAGCGCTTCCTGGGTCATTTCGCCGCGTTCGAAACGGAAGCGGCGGATGTGATTGCTGATCGGCGTCGCGGTCATCGACGATCGCGCCAATGATGGAACGCGCAGACCGACGATTCGATCGCCCACGCAAGCGCCAGGCACGCCATCAGATAGTGCTCGAACCATCCACCCGAACGTGTCGTCGCCAAGTCGGCATGGCCATCGCTACCGATGATCATCGCCGACACGAACACGATCAGGCTCAACGCGGCCAACGCCATCCTGGCTGCCAGCAGGGAGATCGCCCTGTCGCGCTCGTCCGCAACCACGCCTTTTCCGGGTCTGGTCAACACGGCGGCTGCGAACAGCAGGCCATAGAACATGATCGACACGCTGCTCCTGGTCCCGTCCCATCCATCGGCGCCTAGGGGCACATCGGCAACGAACAGTTTCCAGCACAGGAACACGAACGCCGAAGCGATAATTCCGAAACGGATCCAGGCAAACATCTCCTGCTTATTCATGGTGCCCGCCCATCCGATCGCGCCAATGCAGGATCAATGTCGCCACGTATTCGCACAGCCAACCCCACATCAGCGCGAAGACCAGCAGGTTGCCGATCATCAGCGGCGTCGCCCAGGCGAGACGCGTCGCCGGCGTGAAGCCCAGCATCACCGCGATGCCGACGATGCTGAAGATCAGCGCCGCCCTGCCCCAGCCTGCGGCCTGCACCATGATCTCGCGGTCGCGCTCGTCCTCTTCCACCACGCACTTCCAGCGTGAGGCCAATACGCTGGACAGGATCGTCCACGCGATCAACAGCAAGACCAGATTGCGTCCGACGGCGGTCGCGCCCGGGTTGTGCGGGATCGGCGCATCGTCGAAGACATGCATCTTCGCGAAGAAATAGACCATCGCGATCAGGGTGAAGCCGGCCCCGACCCGCGCCTTCCATTCCGCAGGCGACGCTGACCGCGCCAACGCCTCGCGCGGCAGCCGCGACACCGAATACAGCAGGCCCCAGGCGCTGGCGACCAACAGCACCATGCCGAGATTGCCGGCATCCCAGCCCAGCAATTCCTTCGGTCCAGCCAGCAACAGCCACAACGCGCAGCCCGCGACCAGCATCAGTGCCCAGCGCATCCAGGTCGGTACGATCATTGACGTAAGCTCATGGTGACTAAATGTAATGTGAAGCATACATTTCGATTGCCGAATGTCAAGTTCACCTTACATCACCCTTAGCGGCTTCCGACTTGGCACAATCGCGGGCGCAGCTCGAACGCTCCCCGAAGGAAATCCGCATGTCAGCCAGCCTGTCCGGAACGGCAGACCCCCTCCATCCGCCTGCCGCCGCTACACCCCTGCGCCGACGCTGGCGCAACCCCGCCCTGTATTTCGCGGCCGCCTGGAGCGGCTTTTTCGTGATGGGCGTGGAATTGCTGGGCGGACGTCTGTTGGCGCCGTACTTCGGCAGTTCGATCTTCGTCTGGGGGGCGCTGATCGCCGTGTTCATGACCGCGCTGGCCATCGGTTACCTGATCGGCGGCCAGTTGTCGTTGCGCGCGCCGTCGCAGATGGGGCTGGGTCTACTGCTGATCGCGGAGGCCATGTTCGCGCTGCCGATCGTCTTCTTCGGCGATGCGGTGTTCGACGCGCTGTCCTACGCGATCTCGGACCCGCGCTACGGCTCGCTCTTGGCTTCCGCGCTGATGTTCAGCGTGCCGACGCTGTTCTCCGGGATGGTGTCGCCGTACGCGGTGCGCCTGCTGATCCGCGACATCGAGAAGTCCGGACAATCCGCCGGCCGTCTGTATTTCGCGTCCACCCTGGGCTCCGCCGGCGGCACCATCCTCACCACCTTCTATCTGGTGCTGCTGTTCGAGATCGACACGATCATCCTGGGCTTGATCGCGACTTCCTTCGCGATCGGCGCGGCGCTGTGCATGACCGGACGTCGCCGCGATGCGGCTTGAACGATGGGTTCGCCCATTGCTCGCCTTGCTGTTGCTGGCGACGCTGCTGCTGGCGACCATGGGCTGCGCCCGCGAGGCCGATCCGAACAGGGGCAGGATCGTCCACCGCGAAAAATCGATGTACCGCGACATCATCGTGCTGGACACCGATACCCATCGCTGCATGTCGTTCGCGCGGCGCGGCGGGATGCAGAGCTGCATCTACACCGACGCGCCGGATCAACTGGCCATCCCCTACACCCGCGCGGTCTTCGCAGGGCTGGTGGCCAATCCCGGTGCCAAGCGGGTGCTGGTGATCGGCCTGGGCGGGGGCGTGATTCCTGCCGCGATGCGCCGGATCGACCCCGAACTGCGTATCGACGTGGTGGAACTGGACCCCGCGGTCGTCGCGGTCGCCAAACGCTACTTCGGGTTCCGCGAAGACCCGCGCCTGCATACGTTCATCGGCGACGGCCGCGTGTTCGTGCGCCGGCAGGCGCGGGCCGGGATCCGCTACGACCTGATCGTCATCGATGCCTACGAGCGCGTCTACGTCCCCGAGCACCTGATGACCCGCGAGTTCATCGGCGAAGTGAAGTCGCTGCTCGCCCCGCACGGCGTGGTCGCCTCGAACACCTTCGCCCGCGGGCCGCTGGCGCCGTACGAAGCGGCGACCTACCAATCGGTCTTCGACGACACCCGGACGGTGGAGATGTCGATGGGCAACCGGATCATCCTCGCCGGCCGCGACGGTCTGCCGACGGCCGAAACCCTGCGCGAAAACGCGACCCGACAGCAGATGAAGCTGCTCGCGGTCGGTATCTTCGCGCCCGAACTGGAGTCGCAGCCGCAGCCCGGGATCGCCGGCTACCGTCCGCTGACCGACCAGTATTCGCCGGCCAATCTGCTGTTCGGGGAATAGGTCGATGCCGGCCGAACATAGGCGGCCACCTTGGAATCGCGGCCGGCTGGCACAATAGTCCGTACCCACGCCAACGGAATCGCCGCATGTCCTCCACGTCGCCCCACGTTTTCGATGCCACCACCCAGGGTTTCGAGACCGATGTCATGCAACGCTCGCTGCAGACCCCGGTGCTGCTCGATTTCTGGGCCGAATGGTGCGGGCCCTGCAAGACTCTCGGCCCGATGCTGGAAGCGCTGGCGGCCGAGTACAACGGCGCATTCGTGCTGGCGAAAGTCGATGTCGATGCCGAAAAGGAACTCGGCGCGGCGTTCCAGATCCGCTCGATCCCGACGGTGGTGCTGGTCAAGGACGGGCAACTGGTCGATGGATTCCAGGGCGCGCTGCCCCTGGGACAATTGCGCGAGTTCCTGACCCATCACCAGATCGAACCCGCGGCGGCCGACGAAACGCCGGCCGAAGATGCCGCGCCCGAGCCGCCGACGGTGGATCCGCAGGCCGAAGTCGCCCGCCTGCGCGGCGAGATCGAAGCCGCGCCGGACAAGGCCGAGCTCAAGCTCGAACTCGCGCTGGCCCTGCTGCAGACCGGTGACGTTGCCGAGGCGGAACGCCTGCTCGACGCCCTGCCCGCCAATCTTTCCACCGACGACCGCGCGGTGCGCGCCCGCGCCCGCCTCGGCTTCGCCACGCTGCTGAAGGAAGCGCCGCCGGTGGAAACGCTGCAGGCGGTCGTCGATGCCGACGAAACCGATCTGCGCGCCCGGCACCTGCTCGGCGTGCATCACATCGTCGCCGGTCGTTCGCAGGAGGGGCTGGAACAGTTCATCGAGATGCTGCGCCGCGATCGCGCTTATCAGGACGGTCTGGCGCGGCGCACGCTGATCGACGCCTTCCGCATCATCGAAGACGAGGATCTGGTCGGCCAGTATCGTCGCAAAATGTCCTCGCTGCTGCTGGTGTAACGCCCGCATGCCGCGTCAACTGTCGGCGCGCGGGCTGCGCCGGGTCATGAACCTGTGGCCGCCGTATCTCTTCAGCGGCGTGCGCGTGCGCGCGATCGCCAGCGACTGGCGGCACGCCGAGATCGAATTGCGTTCGCACTGGTGGAACCGCAATTACGTCGGCGTGCATTTCGGCGGAAATCTGTTTTCGATGACCGATCCGTTCTGGATGCTGCTGACCATGAACGCCTTGGGCAAGGATTACATCGTCTGGGACAAGGCCGGCGCGATCGATTTCCGCAAACCCGGACGCGGCACCGTACGCGCACAGTTCCGGCTGGACGACGCGATGCTCGACGAGATCCGCGTCGCCACTGCTGATGGCGAGAAATACCTGCGCTGGTGCGAGACCGAAATCGTCGACGCGGACGGCGAAATCGTCGCCCGCGTGCGCAAACAGCTGTATATCCGCAGGAAAGAGAACGCCGCGCCGTCAGCGTGAAGCGGTGGCTGCATCCTGGAAATAAGCAGGCAGCGGGATGTCCCAGTAATCTCCCCAGCCCCTGCCGTAATTCTTGAGCCTCAACGTCCGTCCATCCGGACCGATGCCGATGCCGCGCTCCGGCGCACCGACGTCCGCTGCGGATGTGCGCAGACGTACATCGATCGGACGGGTGTCCGACGTGTCTGCGCGGAGGCGCAGCAACAGCGCGATCAGCCGCAGTTTCGCGTTCGCGTCCTGCACACGTTTCGGATAGGGATCGAACGCCGGATTGGCGATGCCGGACAACACGCATCCAACCGGGTTGCCGACGCACTGGAATCGTAGCAACGAATCGTCGACGGGTGAGGCAGGTGCCGGCTGATCCGCCCTCATCGCATGCGTCATGCTTTTGCCGCAATACAAAGTCAGTGTTTTCGCACGCTGCGCTTCGGTCATCTCTGCGCTGTAGAACAAGGGCATCAATACTTTCCAGAATTTCGGCATATGCTCCGATTCGCCGGTCTCGATCTGCCGTGTCGCCGATTCGAGGAAAAGAAACTCGCCCTGCATCGCCAGACACATTGATGATTCTTCGGCGGTGGTTGCTGCGAACGCCTGCGAACACGAAGACGGGAGTAAGAAATCCCGCGGCGTCTCGGCCAGCATGTCCGCGAACAGGCGGCCGTAGACATCGGCCGAGTACGCCGTGCCGATCAATCGAGTGATCAATATATCGCTGTCCGCGCCGAGACGCCGCCACGTGGCTATCGCGGTGCACGTGCCCTCGAACGCCTCGTATCGACGGCCATCGACGAAATCGACCGCATACTGCGTCGCTGGCAGTTTTGCGAATTGATAGGGCGGCAGGACGAATTCGAGCAAGTCGGCGGTCCGCGGGTGTCGGATGCCGTCGTATGCCGACAGTCCCTCGGCACGAGCGATGACCGCTGCATGGCTTGAGATCAGCGCCGCATAGCGCTTGCGATCGGCCCTCACCTTCTGCAGGCAGCCGCCGTTGCCGCCGCACCACGCGTCGGTGTCCTGCGGAGAAAGCGATTGTTTCGGATAGCGCATCTCAGCGCTGCTGGAAAATATGCCAGCTGGATTCGTTTGCCCGGCTGCGTCGGAAGAAGCGCTCGCAAACCTGCGCAGATCCTCCGCCAGCACGCGTTCCTGTTCAGTCTGGGGGATGTCGTACGGCAACAGCCATAGCACCCCGAACGCGTTCTTGCCCTCAAGCGGCGGCAACTGCCGGATCGTCTTCAAGGCCGCTTCCTGCGCATCCGTCGGCCCCAGCCAGCGCGACAGCGACCAGGCCGCCACGGTCAGCAACATGAACGCCAACAGCGCCCTGACCGCCCACTTCAATGATCGCCTGATCCCCATACGCAGCCGTTTCCCCCGTTTTTTGCCGTTGGATGAGAATACCGTCATGCGAACGCGCATTCACTCCCGGGTCTGCCTTGGGTATGCTCAGCGGGTAACAGGGGGATGTACATGGGTTCTACGCAAAAGGATCAGCAGGAAGGATGGCCGGAGATCCCCGGTTACCGCCTGCTGCGGATTCTCGGTCACGGCGGCATGTCGACGGTTTACCTTGGCCAGCAGTTGTCGCTGGGCCGCGAGGTGGCCATCAAGGTCATGCGCCTGGAAGCGCTGACCGACGAGACCGGTCGTCGCCGTTTCGAGAACGAAGCGCGCACCATCGCGCGCCTCGACCATCCGCATATCGTGCATATCCACGAAGTCGGCCGGACCCGCGAAAACCAGCCCTACCACGTGATGCCGGTGCTGCCGCGCGGGCATCTGGGCAAACGCAACCTCACCCGCGACGAGTCGCGGGTGCGCGAAATCCTCGAAGCCCTGCTCAGCGCCTTGGCGTATGCCCATGGCCGCGGGGTGATCCATCGCGACGTGAAGGCCGAGAACGTGCTGTTCGACGAGGCCGAGCGGCCGATGCTGACCGATTTCGGCATCGCCCTGCGCCGCGGCTACGGGTCGCGCGTCACCACCGCCGGCGTGGCGGTGGGCAGCACGGCCTACATGGCGCCCGAACAGGCGCGCGGCACCGAGGTGGATCTGCGCGCCGACCTCTACAGCCTCGGCGTGCTGGCCTGGGAAATGCTGGTCGGCAGCCTGCCGTATCAGGCCGAGGACGGGCTGTCGATGGCGCTCAAGCACGTGCAGGACCCGATCCCGCGCCTGCCGCCGCATCTCGGCCACTGGCAGCGGTTCTTCGATCGCGTCCTGGCCAAGACCCCGATCGAACGCTTCAACGACGCGCCCGACATGCTGGCCGCGATGCATCGCGTGCCGCATGCGCGCCGCCAGCCCATGCGCGCGTCGCTGGCGCGGCTGCGCGCCCGCATCGGCCCGAAGCAGATCCTGCTCGGCGCCGCGAGCATCGCTCTCGTCGCGGGCGGAATCGCGATGCTGATCCGCTTCGACCAGCGCAGCATCGAACGCACCTTCGCCAGCTACAGCGGAAGCCAGGGCACGCCGATACCGATGACCGCCGACCTGGATCCGACCCGCGGCGCGCCGCTGTCCGACCCCACCGACGCGATGCTGCGCGCGGCGCCGGAGTCCGCAGCGCATCGCTTCGTCGTGGATGCGGAGCGGCATATGCAACAACGCCGGTTGGTCTCGCCTCCCGGCGAAAACGCCTACGACAGCGTGATGGCGGCCTGGCGCACCGATCCCAGCCATGCCGGCCTGGCCGCGATGAGCAACCGGCTGATGACCGCACTCGGCGGCGACATCGAACAGCGTCTGCGCAAGGGCGACGATGCGGGCGTGCGCGATCTGGTCAGCCGGATGCAGCGTCTGGCCGAACAGGATCGCGCCACCGGTACCGCGCGGATGGCGCAGCTCAGGAAACAGCTGATTTCAGGCCTGTCGGCGCGCATGAACGCGGCGCAGGCCAAGTTCGACCGCGCCGCTGCCGATCGCGTGGTCGCTTCGGCCAGAGGTCTGGGCATGGACAGGGCGCAGATCGCGGCGCTGCAGGCGCGGGCCGCGAAGATCGTGCAACCCGGCGACCGCGTCGCCGACAACAACATCGGCGACATGACCCTGGTCGATACCGGCGGCAAGCTGGTCGCGGTCTCGCGGGCATCGGTCAGCCGCGACGATTACGCGGCCTTCGTGAAGGCAACCAAACGCCCGCCGTCGCTGTGCCGCGAACGCGCATCGCTGCTGCGGGTACTGGCGCCGCGAACCTGGGAAACCCCCGGATTCGCACAATCCGGCAGTGGCTCGGTGGTCTGCGTGTCGTGGCAGGATGCCGACGCCTACGCGCGCTGGCAGAGTCAGCGCGGCAACCATCGCTATCGCTTGCCCAGCGCCTCGGAAGCGCAGGCCGCATCCCGCAACGACAACGGCAAGGCGGTAGCCGAGTGGCTGGGCGAATGCGCCGGCGGCAGCTGCGCCAAGCGCATGTCCGCGGGCCGCAGCTGGCGCGGCGCCGGCGGCGGGCGCCCGCTGGAAGCGGCGCGCGGTTACGACGATGTCGGGTTCCGGCTGGTGCGCGAGCTGTAACCCCCACGCCGCCGGCCCGTACAATCGCCGGATGTCGAATCCCCGCTCGTTCAGCCGCCGCCTGCAAGGTCTCTTCTTCACCGGCCTGCTCACTCTTCTGCCGATCTGGCTGACCTGGGTGGTCGTGAAATTCGTGTTCGTGATGCTGTCGGATCTCAGCCGCCCGCTGATCGATCCGCTGCTGCAGAACCTCGCGACGACAGCGCCCGAAGCGCTGGGCTGGCTCGCGCAGGCATGGGTGAAGACGGCGCTCGGCCTGATCGCCACGCTCGGCGTGATCCTCGCGGCAGGCTGGCTGACCCGGCGCGTGCTCGGCCAGCGGCTGCTGCGCTGGTTCGAGGCCCTGATCGGACGCATTCCGCTGGCCAATACCATCTACGGCAGCGCGCGCAAGCTGCTGGATATCCTGCAGACCAAGCCGGACGGCACCCAACGCGTGGTGCTGATCGATTTCCCCCACCCCGAAATGAAAACGCTCGGCTTCGTCACCCGGGTCATGCGCGAAAACGGCACCGGCCGCGAGCTCGCCGCCGTTTATGTCCCGACCACGCCCAACCCGACATCGGGCTATCTCGAAATCGTGCCGGTCGAAAAAATGACCCCGACCGACTGGACCGTGGACCAGGCGATGAGCTTCATCATCAGCGGCGGCGCGGTCGCGCCGGATTCGATTCCGTTCTCGGCGCCGGGCGCCGCTTCGAAGGTCGCGTCCAAAACCAGTAATCCGCCGGAGACTGCCACGCCATGACCCCGCATCTGCTCGACGACCGCGCCACACGGCTGTTCATCGGCCTGGCCGCCTTCTTCTGCGTCAACGCGGTGCTGGCCGAATTCATCGGCGTGAAGATCTTCGCGCTGGAGGACACGCTGGGCATCGCGCCGCTGGAGTGGAACCTGTTCGGCCAGACCGGCTCGCTCAGCTTCACCGCAGGCACGCTGCTGTGGCCGATCGTGTTCGTGTTCACCGATGTCATCAACGAGTTCTACGGCAAGCGCGGCGTGCGCATGATCTCGTGGATCGCGGTCGCGCTGATCCTGTACGGCTTCGTGTTCGCGTTCGCCGCGATCCACCTCGCACCCGCCGACTGGTGGGTGGAGTCAGTGAAATCGCAGGGCGTTCCGGATTACCAGAAAGCCTTCGCCGCGGTCTTCGGACAGGGGCTGTGGACCATCGCCGGCTCGGTGGTGGCGTTCCTGCTCGGGCAATTGATCGACGTTTCGGTCTTTCATCGCATCCGCCGGATGACCGGCGAAAAATACGTCTGGCTGCGCGCAACCGGCTCCACGGCCGTGTCGCAACTGGTCGACAGCTTCGTGGTGCTCTATATCGCCTTCGTGCTGGGGCCACAGAAATGGCCGACCTCGCTGTTCATGGCGGTCAGCAGCATCAACTATCTCTACAAGATGCTGGCCGCGATCGCCCTGATCCCGCTGATCTACCTGATGCGCCGCGCCATCATCGGCTACCTCGGCGCGGAACGCGCGACGCAGCTGCGTACCGAAGCCGCCGTCTGAGCGCCCGCCGGCCGGGATGCGGCGCGAGCCTGGGTCCTGCCGTCCTGCGCAATGACCTTTGGCCGATGCCATTCCCGGCCGATGCGGCGACCCTTGCGGGGTCGCGCGCGATCCCGTCGCGCGTTCGCTTCGCGATCGCCTATCGCTTCCACACCGGAGTCCGTCATGACCGCAATCTCCACCGCGCGCGCGCCTGCCCTGCTCGCGCTCGCCGTCGCTGCAGCGCTCGTCGGCGCGGCTTCCCTGCCCTTTTCCGCCTATGCCGCACCGCAGGCGACCCCGGCGGGCGCCGCCTCCGAATCCAAGGCGCAGCAGTTGAATCGGCTGTACGCAGAGCATTGGGAAGAAACTCTCAAGCTGAATCCGCTGCAAGCCACATTCCAGGGCGACAGTCGCTACAACGACAAGATGCCGAACTTCCTCAGCGAAGCATCCCGTATCGAAGCCCACGACTTCACAGTGCGCTGGCTGAAACGGATCGAAGCCATCGGCCCGGATGGATTGAGCGGCCAGGACCGGCTCAGCTACGACATTTTCGTGAAAACCGCAAAAGACACGCTCGAAAGCGAAAAGTATCCGTCCCACCTGCTCCCGGTGGATCAGTTCACCAATATCGCGGCATTCACCGCGCAACTGGGCTCCGGCAGCAGCGCGCAGCCGTTCAAGACGGTGAAAGATTACGAAAACTGGCGCGCGCGCGCATCGAAGTTTCCCGAACTCTTCGATCAGTCCATCATCAACATGCGCGAAGGCGTACGCCAAGGCATAGTGCAGCCCAAACCGCTGATGCAAAAGGTGCTGCCCCAATTCGATGCGCTGATCGCGGACAAGGCCGACGCGACATTGTTCTGGGGGCCGATCAAAAACATGCCAGCGTCTTTCCCGGAAGCAGACAAGGCTCGCCTGACCGCGGAATACCGTACGATGATCGAACAGGAACTGATGCCGGCCTATCGCCGCCTGCGCACCTACATCGTCGAAGAATATCTCCCCGCGTGTCGCGACACAGCCGGCATGGGCGACCTGCCGGATGGGCAGAACTGGTATGCATTCAACGCCTACCAGAGCACCTCCACCCGCTTGACTCCGGCGCAGATCCATCAGATCGGTCTTGACGAAGTCGCACGCATCCACGGCGAGATGGACAAGATCATGAAGGAAGTCGGTTTCAAGGGTTCTTTGCAGGATTTCTTCAAATACCTCACGACGGAAAAGAAATTCGAATTCGAATCCGAAGAAGCGCTGCTAACGCATTACCGCGGCATCGAAGCGACGCTCGAAGATGGACTCGATCGCATGTTCAATCTCAAACCGAAGGCAGGTTTCGAGATCCGCCCGGTCGAGGCGTTCCGCGCCCAGTCCGCTGCAGGCGGCCAATACAACCCGCCGAGCGAGGACGGCACGCGCCCAGGTATCTTCTATGTCAACACCTACGATCTTCCCAGCCGCAAGACCTGGGATAGCGAAGATCTGTTCCTGCACGAGGCCAAGCCCGGCCATCATTTCCAGATCGCCCTGCAGCAGGAACTGAAAGGCCTGCCCGATTTCCGTCGGTTCGGCCGTGAAATCGCCTTCAGCGAAGGCTGGGGCCTGTACTCCGAAACCATCGGCAGGGAGCTCGGGGTTTTGAAGGATCCCTATATGTATTTCGGCATGCTGCAGAACGAACTGTGGCGCGCGATCCGTCTGGTGGTCGATACAGGTTTCCACAGCAAGGGCTGGACCCGCGAACAGGTGATCAAGTACATGCTCGATAACTCGGCAGCGGGCGAAACGGACTCCGTCTCCGAAGCCGAACGCTACATGGCGATTCCGGGCCAGGCGCTGGCCTACAAGATCGGCCAGCTCAAGATCACCGAACTGCGCGCACGCGCCGAAAAGACCCTGGGCGCCAGGTTCGACATCAGGGCCTTCCACGATGAAGTGCTGAAGGACGGCTCGGTGCCGCTGGATGTGCTGGAAGCGAAGATCGACCGCTGGATCGCGGAACGCAGGAAGATGTAACCTCGAAGGCGATCCGTCATCCGCTGCATCCGCATGCCCGCATTCGCGGGCATGCGCGTTTCCGGCGCTTCGATCCCTCGCGCGCCGGCGTTTGCTTCAATAGGACTTGCTGCCGCGCATTTCGCGCGTACGCGGGCACGGCGCGAAGGCATCACTGCGCGACTGCGACCAATACTCGCGAAATACCGCGTGATCCACGCTGCCGTCCAGCAGCGCGCCCGGCGCGATGAAACTGTACAAGGCCGCCAGGGAGCGCACTTCGAACGGAGACACCCTGCGCAGGATGTGTTCCGGCCCCAGTTCGGAAGGATGCTCCAGTCCTGCCGCGCACAACATTTCGCGCAGCGCCTTCAGCGTATTGCGATGGTACTGGTGCACGCGTGTCGCCTTGTCCGGCACATCGAGCTTGCTCCAGCGCGAAGGATCCTGGGTCGCGATGCCGGTCGGGCAGCGGTCGGTGTGGCAGCTCTGCGCCTGGATGCAGCCGAGCGCGAACATGAAGCCCCGCGCGGCGTTGCACCAGTCCGCGCCCATCGCCAGCGTGCGCGCGATATCGAAAGCGCTGGCGATGCGTCCGGCGGCACCGATGCGGATGCGATCGCGGAGATTCAGACCGACCAGGGTGTTGTGCACCAGCATCAGCGCCTCGTGCATCGGCACGCCGACATGATCCATGAATTCCGCAGGGGCCGCGCCGGTACCGCCCTCGCCGCCGTCGACCACGATGAAATCCGGGAGAATCCCGGTCTCGTGCATGGCTTTGGCGATCGCGAACCATTCCCATGGATGACCGATGGCGAGCTTGAATCCGACCGGTTTTCCGCCCGAAAGCCCGCGCATCCTCGCGACGAATTCCAGCAGCCCCACCGGCGTGGAGAACGCGGAATGCCGCGACGGCGAGACGCAGTCGACGCCCTGCCTGACGCCGCGGGTCGCGGAAATTTCCGCGCTAACCTTGGCCGCCGGCAATACGCCGCCGTGGCCGGGCTTCGCGCCCTGCGACAGCTTCAGTTCGATCATCTTCACCTGCGGGTCGCACGCGTTCGCGGCGAAGCGCTCCTCGCTGAAGCCGCCGTCGTCGTCGCGACAGCCGAAATAACCGCTGCCGATTTCCCAGACCAGGTCGCCGCCGTGTTCGCGGTGATACGGCGAAATCGAGCCTTCGCCGGTGTCGTGGTAGAAGCCGCCGCGCCTGGCGCCATCGTTCAATGCGCGGATCGCATTCGCGGACAGCGACCCGAAACTCATCGCCGAGATATTGAACACGCTCGCATCGTAGGGCTGCGCGGACTGCGCACCGATACGGACGCGGAAATCCTCGGAAGCAATCGCCGTCGGCAACATCGAATGATTGATCCATTCGTATTGGCTGTCGTAGACGTCCTGCTGGGTACCGAACGGCCGGGTATCGTTCACCGATTTGGCGCGCTGGTAGATCAACGCCCGCTGCTGACGCGAATACGGCACCTCGGCGGTGTCGGATTCGATGAAATACTGGCGCATTTCCGGGCCGATCGATTCCAGTCCGTAGCGGAAATGGGCGAGGATCGGATAATTGCGACGCAGGGTACTGCGCGTCTGCGACAGGTCCCAGACGCCCAGCGCAGCGAAGCCGCCGAACAACACCACGCCGAGGATCCAGACGGGACCAAGGAACGCGGCAGCCAATGCGCACAGGATGGTCAGTGCGAAACTGGCGAACAATGCGGCGTAGCGCGACATGCAACCCCCTGCGTGTATGCGGATCGAATGCGTGCTGCGGCGCGCATCGAATTCGTGGAATGACGGTCCGGCAGCGATGCCTGAAGATCCGGATCGCCCACGCGACTCTCGCTCCGGCTCGTCCCGCTTCGATGATAACCGGGCACTTCATGTAAATCGACACGAACGCTGCTTGCGCACTGCCGGCAGTGCCGGGATCGAACGCGTGGCCAGTGCGAAACCGATGAGGGCGTCTACAGCCAAGGCATATACTGAACCGCGCCAGGCAGGAACGCGCGCAATGGCGGCTGGCGCGGCGCGCAGTGATAGCCTCGGGACCGACACCTTCAGGCGAGAATCCCATGCATTTCCGAACCGCTGCGCGTGCATGCCCAGACGTTCCTGTTGCCCTGATGCCGCAGGCATTGCGTGTTGCTTGCCTGATGCTTGCCGGTGCGGGCCTCGTCGCATGCGGCGACAGCGCGCTCCTCATGGCGAACGAAGATACCGGTGCATCGCCCCGCATCGTTGCGCCGAATGAGAGCCTCATCCCGACCCTGAAGATCGCTCCGGCCGTCGGCTGGCCCGACGATGCGCTGCCCATCGCCGCCGATGGCTGGACGGTGACCGCGTTCGCGCGCGATCTGTCGCATCCGCGCTGGGTATACGTCCTGCCCAATGGCGACGTGCTGGTGGCCGAAAGCAACGCCCCCGCCCGGCAAATCCGGCATCGGCGGATTGAAGGGCGCGATCATGGGCTCGGTCATGAAAAAGGCTGGCGCGGGCACACCCAGCGCCGATCGCATCACCCTGCTACGCGACGCCGATGGCGATGGCGTGGCCGAGATCCGCAGCGTATTGCTGAGCGATCTGCATTCGCCGTTCGGCATGGCGCTCATCGATGGCACGCTCTACGTCGCCAACGCCGATGCACTGGTGCGCGTGCCATACGCCACCGGGGATATCCGGATCGATATCGCGCCGGTGAAGGTCGCCGACCTGCCCGGCAAGGGAGATGAACTCAATCATCACTGGACGAAAAGTCTCGTCGCCAGCGCCGACGGCACGCGGCTGTATGTCGGCGTGGGTTCGAACAGCAATGTCGGCGAGAACGGCATGGCCGTCGAGACCGGCCGCGCGGCGATATGGGAGTTCGATGCCCGCAACGGCACGGGACGCGTGTTCGCCTCGGGCCTGCGCAATCCGGTCGGTCTGGCGTGGCAGCCGGCCAGCGGCGCGCTGTGGGCCGTCGTGAACGAGCGCGACGAACTGGGCAGCGATCTGGTGCCGGATTACCTCACGGAGGTACGCGAAGGCGCCTTCTACGGCTGGCCCTACAGCTATTACGGCCGGGCGGATTCGCGCGCGCCCGCGCCACCCGCCGGGGCGGCGCCGCCGAGCGCAGTGCGCCCGGATTACGCGCTGGGATCGCATGTCGCGCCTCTGGGCCTGGCTTTCGATGCGCATGGCGCTTACGTCGGCTTGCACGGCTCATGGAACCGCAAGCCGCTCAATGGTTACAAAGTGGTCTTCGTGCCGTTCTCCGCCGGCAGACCTGCCGGCGCGATGCGCGATGTGCTCACCGGATTTCTGGACGACGAGGGCAATGCGCGCGGCCGGCCTGTGGGCGTGGCGATCGATGCGCATGGCGGCCTGCTGGTGGCCGACGATGCCGGCAATGCCGTGTGGCGGGTCGCAGCGGCGCGGTAACTTGTACGTAAAAAGCTGCGGGCACGAACGCCAAGCGCAGATAGGTTGGAAGAGACTCGCTTGCCGGCCGGAGAATGCTCAGCGGATTTCAGCTCTGCACATCATGGGCCAGGATCATGCGCGAACAGGCAACACCGATCATATGAATCCGGATATGCAAGGAAGTCGTGCTTTCATATCGCACGACTCCCTTGCAATCCGCACGCTGGAGCTACGACCGGTTAGCGACCTGCAGCATCCTTCGTGGCGTCTTTCGTCTGTTCGGCACGCGCCTTGGCGGCGTCGTAGGCGGCTTCCGCCGCGTCGTTGCATGCGCCCTGCTGTTCGGACGGCAGAGCATCGCATTTCTGCTTCTCGATATCGTAATCGGCTTTCGCCTTGGCATCCGCCACGTCTTCATTGGCGTCCGCGTTATCCTTCATCGCGTCGCTGCGGGCTTCGCGGACTTCAGCGGCATCGTCGGCCCCTACGATATCTTCGCGATTCTCGGCCGCTACGGTCGCAGCGTTCGCGGCCTCCTCTGCGACCTCCTGATTGCCTTCGCGTTGCGCTTCGGCCACGTCTTCCTGGGTTTCGGAAGGCGTTTCCTGCCGGTTGCAAGCCGACATCGCGAGTACGGTACCGAGGCCGATCGTGGCGGCGATGATTCTTGCGGAAATGATTTTCATGGTCGTCCTGGGATGTAGTAGAGCGGTACGCTCTCCCTGTCGGTATCAAATTGCGTGCCAACTTCACCGATGGGCGCAGCAGGACGGAATCGGCAACCGGGCACGATTCATGAACCCGTTGCGCTGTCGACATCGATGGACCGTGCAACAGCCCTTCCTGCACAATCCAGACGCGGGCCCTGATGACGATGCCTGACTTCGGAAAGCGATCGCATGCCCAACGACGGCCGTTGTTACACCTATATTTTCCCTTGCGCCTGGGAAGATCACTGCAAGATCGGATTTTCGCGCGATCCGCTCGGTCGGATTTCCTCGCTGCATCGACGCTGGTACGACGTATTCGATCTTGATCGCATCGTTCTGATCGAGGCGGATTCCGTTCGCGAATCGAGAGGGCTGGAACTGAGGCTGCGCAGACCTCTCGCCGCCCACAACGCACCGCCCCCCAGCACCATGCGTGTCGAAGCGGCAGGGCTGACGGAATGGTTCCGCGGCGTCTCCGCCACTTTGACGTCTTCAGTGCGTAGCCTCGTGAACGAAGGCTATCGCATCCATCCGGGCAGGCCGTGGCTGGCCAGAGAATTGAACGCGCAAAGCGACAGGCTGTTCGAATGGACGCTTGCGCAATTGTCGGTCGACGATCTTGACCCGGCGATCCGTACGCCAGACCGCGCTGACATACGCGATGCGCTCGATGCGCTTCCTGCGTTGGGCATCGAACTGGAGAACAGATTGGCGGTCGACGTTCTGGCATGGTACCGACGCTGACGTCGCCAGACCCCGGTTGACGTCGTCATCGCCATGGAAATCGAAGGTGAATCGATGGGATATCCGTTTCCGGAATCCTCGGATGAGAATCGGAGCGGCCCCTTCCGACCGTGCTGAATGCATGATCCAGTAGTGCGTCGTGCACGTTTCGGAAAAAAACGTGCCTGCTCCACGCATCTGCAGCCAAGGATGTCCTGCCAGATCTAAGTTGGGACCCTGCGCCCCCAGACACCCATGATCCGATCAGCGGATGACACACAATGCGGACCTGCGCATGCATCGACTCGTCCGAACCCCCGCATACCGCTTGCGGACGACCATCTGACCGACGCTTCCGCCGCAATCTTCCCTAGACAATCGCCATGACACACACGCCGTATCCACAGCACCGACCGCAGAACGAACCGAACCCTCAATAGCATCCGCAAAAAGCTCCGACCCAAAAGGAAAATCAGAGGAAGATCCTGATTCGTCGAAGCCACCGCAGAAAGATCCGGTCGATCCCGACGACAACTCGGACAGGCCCGATCAGACGAAGCAAAGCCATTTGCCTTGCGAACGCCAGCGCTCCGGCCTGCCGGAGCGCCTTTCTGAAAGCTGATCGATTGCTGCAGGCCGGCGGATACGCGTTCGCAAGCGATCCATGCACGCAGTCGCGCGCCCTCCAACACCTGCTGGTTGAGCCGAAGGTCTGCAGGACGACCCGGCATCGCAAGCATGCAACCGGCAGGCCAAATCGATCCGCGTTGGATAATTCCAAAAAAAGCCGCCCCGCTGATGAGGGACGGCTTCCTTGGTTGGTGCCCGAGGCCGGAATCGAACCGGCACGCCTTGCAGCGAGGGATTTTCTTCCCACTTCGACTTTCGCCGCCAGCGCATGCGCTGTTCGTGGGCTGGAGCACGCCTTCACCATCGCCTTGCGGCCTTAGGTGCCCGCCGTCTGCTCTCTACACCTTCCCATGGACCTTGCGGTCGGGGCTTGGCTCGGCGTTGGCTCGGGCGCTTGCGCGACCAGGGCGTTCACCGAATTTGACGGGTTCACCTCCGGAGTTTCCTCCGAAGGGCTCAAATTGTTTCAAGTCCCTTGTGTCTACCAGTTTCACCACTCGGGCAGGTCCGACCCGCGACCGGATCCACGTTTCCCGGCTATCGCCGGACTCGATCGCGCTGTACAACGCCTTCCGCTCCATGCAAGCCAGACCGGAATATCCTAACCCAATGAACGGACCGACGCCGTCGGCATCGGATCGGATCGGAATGCATCGATGGGCTTACGCCAGCGGAAAGCCGTGCGCTTCCCGATCGTCGGTCAGAGAGCCACCCGGCACGACACCGACAGGTTCGCCTGGCGAAGCCAGGTCGCGAACGGCATGGGAGGAACGCGCTTGCCTGCATCCTCGAGATTACGGAGATAGACTTCTTCGCGATGTACGGGCACCGACTGCGGCGCGACGACGCCGATGCGCACCTGGCGCTTGCGAAGCGAGCCCGAACCCAGATAGGACGGCGTGAAGCTGACCATGAGTTGCGCATCGTCGATGCGGAATGTTTCCTTGCTCAGCAGCGAGATCAGATAGAACCGCTCGCCATCGGGAAGGGTTGCCGGACGCATGCGGGTTTCGCCATAGAACACCTGCGCTTCCGGCGGAGCGACAACCCCCATGGTAACGTGATAGCGCAGCTTGTCGTAGACAGTGACCGACACATCGTCTCCGATGCGGATCGTCTCACCAACGCGTCGATTCAATATCAACATGGCGTCATGGCCTCATCACGGCAAACAGGAAATAAGAAGAGCGGAAGGCGCTCGCGATCGGACATCGACCGACAGGACGTCGGGCGCCTGCGATTCGCAGGACACCTGTAGAGCGTCCGGGGCGATGACACCGACATGCAGAAATTCATCGCACTCGGCCGCCAGCGAAACGGTATCGCCGGGCAACCAGACGCAGACCTCGACGTCGCCGACCCGGTATCGCCGCACTGCCAGCATCGAAAAAAGGTACGACCAGGCGCCACCCGGCAGGACCGAGGGCCGCAGGCAGGCGTTATCGAAATACAGGTCCATACCTGCCGGCGCGACCACGCCCACCGTCACCCGGCCGCGGAACCGACCCTGCACGGTCATGCACAGGTCATCACCGATGCGTACGGTATCGCCGATACGACAAGTCAGAACCAGCACGCTGCACCTCCCCTGTGATGACGCCCCACATCATTGCGGATCCATCGAACTCCGGGTATCAGCCAAGCACGACAACCTGCCCTGCCACCGTTGTCATCGTCTGCGACTGCGCGATCCCGGCGGCGATATTCCGCGCCCGAACATCTGAATGACTGCACTTTGTCCGGCTACGGTCATGCATTCATGTTAGCGAATCTGGTTTTGAAGTTAGCATAATTGACATGTGTGTCAAGCCTTGCGCTATGATCTGGTCACCACACCCCGGTCGGCCGAGTCAACGGTATGGACAAATACGCTGAAGCACTCATGCAGGCGATGGACGACACCGACACCAGCAGTACCCGGGTGGCGGAAGTGGCCAGAGTTGGACGCAACAATGTCGCGCACTGGCGTGCCGGCCGCCGGCCCATCCCGGCTGAACACGCGCTCTCGATCGCCGCGCTGCTGGGCGTAGCGCCTGAACGGATCAGCAAGGCTTACGACCAGAGGCTGCGGACGGACTCGGCACGACAGATCATGGGCGTGCAGAGCCTGCGCTCGGCGACCTGCCCCGAAGGCCACGTGACGATCGATCGACTCGCGGGCTTCGGTCGCGGGGATGGTCCGAACCGCATCTGGCTACCCGAGTTCATGGTGCGCCGCGAACTCGGCCTGACCGCCATCGACAACGTCCGCTGGGCCGTCCAGCCCTCCCGCGCCATGGAGCCTGAGATCAGGCGTCATGCCGTGGTGCTTCTGGATGTCGCAGTTTGTCGGCAGGAGCACGTACTGGATGGCGGAATTTATGCCTATACCCTCTGGGGACGGCCCGACATCCGTCGCATTGCGATCCGGCGCAACGCCTGGTTGCTCATCGGCAGCGACAAGGACGCGGAACGCATGGAAGTGCAGGAAGCCGACCTTCCTAACCTGACCATTCTGGGCGCGATGGCCGGCTGCCTGTGATCGTTCACTGACGAATCAACCGCTTACAAACCCGTATCGCCGATACGGCCGTCCACGCACCCATCGAATCGCACTCTGGACAGCTTCCAGCAGGCGTCCTCTCATATCGTGTTCGACTTATTACGGTTTGACGAAACGAGGTTTTTGTGAGAATAAATCCTCGAGAGCAGCGCATCTGAGCTGAACCGCGCCGGACGGGACCTGAGGACAGGGGGAAGCAATGGACGATGCGAAACGGAATACGGCAATCAAGGGGCTGACGCTGAGTGTGGCCTACTGCGCGGCATATCTGCTGGCGTGGTACTACTCGCTGGACCAATGGTTCCTCCCTGCCGGCATCCGCGTCGCCGCCCTGCTGTTTCTGCCATCCCGCTACTGGCCCTACGTTTTCGCCGGCGACGCCGGCGCACTCCTGGTGCTCCGAGGCCCCAAAGTCGACCAATACGGCGAAGCATGGGCCTATCTGAGTCCATTCCTGCTGATGCCGCTGATCGCTTGCCTGGCACTGGCCTTCAACCGCAGATTCAAGACGACCGAGGAACGGTGGCGGTGGTTGCCGCTGATCGGAATTGCGCTCGCGCTGTGGTCGGCGCTGTCGAACATGATCCTGAACGTTGCGCTCGCCGGGCCCGGTGCTTTCGATTCGTTCGCGGAGTACTTCCGGGTTGCGCTCGGGCAATACCTCGGAATACTGGTCGTGGTGCCCCCTCTGTTCGTCTGGGCTAGGCGCAGCCGCACTTGGTTTTCCACGGACAACCTGACTCGCGATGCGACCATTTCGGCCGGCATTCTCGGCGCCATGTGCTTCGCCATCGTGCTGAGGCACGATATGGAAGCCTCGCTGATGCAAAGCCTGCTTCTGCTGATGATGCTGCCCGCAGTCGGCATGACGTTCCTGCACGGCTGGCGCGGCGCGGCGCTCGGCATCGTCGCCGTCAATCTTGCGATCGGGATGACTTTGCCGCGGATCGGCGTGGCCGGCGCGTACGACGCGACCGCATTCGTCGCGCAGCAGGCCTTGGCCGCTGCCGCAAGCGCCCTGTTGGTCCTGGGCACGGTGATTTCCGAACACTACGAGAAGGCCCGCAGATCCGGCGTTGCCGAGCAGGAGGCCATCAAACTCGCGCAAAGCAGCTTTTTCTCGACGGAACAGGTCCTGCGCGAACAACTGTTGTATCTGGCGCAGATGCAACTGGGCGTCGACGATGAACGCAGGGACATGACCGAATGGCTCAAAAGCCGCGGCCATTACGAAGCTGCGATGGATCTGAATACCCGGGGCGTGATGCATCGCCGCATGTTCGATGTGCAGTCGCAGGCGCTGTATCCGATGCGGATCGAGCAGGATGGGCTCTACGCCGTCGTTCATTCCGAAACCTTCACCGATTTCTGGGCTGGCGATGCGGAAGTACTCTATGCGTTCAAGGGCCAACCCCGTGATCTGTCGGTGGACCTCCAACTGGTGGCGTACCGCTGCATATGCCATGCCTTCGCATTGTTGTCCGAATGCCAGCCAGACGAGTACCGGATCAAGATGCGGGTCTGGCAGGGTCACCAGCGACGCGGCATCGTGCTGTTCGTGACGACACCCAACGCTGCCCCCCAAGTCACCCAGGCAGGTGTAGCCGCAGCGGCGCTGCTGAACGCTCGTGTCAAGGCCCACGGCGGCATCGTGCATCGCGCCCCGTACAGGGTGAGCATCCTGCTTTCCGAGCCACTTGCCGCAGGGTACGCCTACATCGAACCGTCTCTGGCTTATTCATAGCCCGGATGTGCTTTGCACATCCGGGCTATGAGGCGGTTCACTCAGCCCTGCTCGGTACACGCACCCGCGAACGGATGGACGCAGTATTGATCGGCAACGGCCTGCGAACCAGCCAGCGATCCTCATTACCGTTGCTGTAGAGAATGACCTGCAGGTCCGCGGAGCTATAGAGCGTTGTAGGTATGCCCGCCGGTACAGCGTCGCCAGCCACCGCCACGCGATCGGCATCGATGCCGATGGGCAAGACCCAAAACGTACCGTCGATATGCCCGACCGCCACCCGCACGATGCCGTAGCGGTCGTTGACCTGCAGGTACCGGATACCGTCACGCTCGAACTCATAGACCTGCCACGCCGGATTGGGCGCCATATCGGGCGCCGCCGGAAACGGCAGGCCCAAGCCGAACGGCGCCTTGGGCGCACCATTCTTGTCCGATGGACAACCGCACTGCGCGCTTGCCAGCGGGCTCGCCATCGAAGCCCCCATAAGGACGGCGATGGACAAAAAGTGCGTACGGGGCATGTTCTTGTGCATTGATATCTCCTTGGTGTATTCCATAACAGAATTGTTAGCACTCCGGGGCAGAAAACCGGTTTCGCTAACGAGTAGATGCCCGTCAAGGAATTCCTTCGGGCGCTTCGACGGTACCACTGGAATACGCCCTTCCGCGCAGTGCCGCCCCCCGCCAACGGGCACTGGAATCGGGGTTGTGCGGGCGCAGGATCGGCCTGGAGCCCGCTTGCGGCCATCCGGAAATCGTACCGCTCAAACTATCATCCGGTTCTCCGCCCAAGGGTTGAGACGGCACAGCCGAATATGACCGGACAGAAAAAGGCGCCGCCGCCGATGTAATCGAAAGACGAGTCGATCCCATGTCCGGGACGATACTGTCCAGAAAAGTCTCACGGGCCGCGAACCAATTCGCGGAACAAATCAGCGAAAACAGCCAGCGAAAACACACTCGGCAAAACAATCGCCGCAGCGCCGCAATATCGCAGACAACAAAAAACCCGCCGAAGCGGGTTTTCGCAACACTGGAGGCCTGGGTCGGAATCGAACCGGCGTACGCGGCTTTGCAGGCCGCTGCATGACCACTCTGCCACCAGGCCAGTGACTTCCTTGTATGACAAACCCCGGCGAGCCGGGGTTTACTTGAATCTGGAGCGGGAAACGAGACTCGAACTCGCGACCTCAACCTTGGCAAGGTTGCGCTCTACCAACTGAGCTATTCCCGCGGTGGAATTGAAATTTTACCTTCTGTGGCGGAACTGTCAACACTCTTTCCTTCATCGGCCATCAATGCGGGCCAGGCGGCGATCAGATACTGGGCACCGGACCACAGTGTCAACAGTGCGGCGACAGCCAACATCCAATCGCCGATATGGAAAATCATGTCGCCGGGCCACGGTGCAGGTTTGCGCCCAGGCACCACGGAATACAGCAGGCACAGCAGCGCCAGCATCTGCACGACCGTCTTGAATTTTCCGATCGCGGCGACCTTCACCGTCGCGCGCTGACCGATCTCCGCCATCCATTCGCGCAGCGCCGACACCGCGATTTCGCGGCCGACGATCACCGCGGCCCAGAACGCCATCCACGGCGTGGGATGCCCCTGCACGATCAGGAACAGCGCGACCGCGACCATCAACTTGTCGGCGACAGGATCGAGAAAAGCGCCGAACGCCGAATGCAGCGCGTAGCGGCGAGCGATCCAGCCGTCGAGCCAGTCGGTGAGCGCGGCCAGTGCGAACAGCGCCGCGGAGGCGAAATTGCTCCAGCCGTACGGCAGATAGAAGAACAACACCAGCACCGGGATCATCACGATCCGCGCAAGCGTCAGCATGGTGGGTACCGTCAACTTCATGGTTGTCCTTGTGATTCCAAACCGTGGAGGGTTGCGTAGATACGCTCGGCCAGCGCAGCGTTGATGCCTTCGACCCGGGCGATTTCCTCGATTCCGGCCGACTTCAGGCCGCCCAGCCCTCCGAAATGCCGCAACAGATTAGCGCGTCGGCGCGGCCCGATGCCGGGAATATCTTCCAGACGGCTCACGTTCCGCGCTTTCTGCCGCCGCCCGCGGTGGCCGGTGATCGCGAACCTGTGCGCTTCGTCGCGGACCTGCTGGATCAATTGCAGACCCAGCGAGCCGGCCCCGGGGTGCAGTTCGCGACCCGGCTTTCCATCAATGCCGGGCAGCAACAGGGTCTCATCGCCCGCACGCCGGGCCTCGCCCTTGGCCACGCCGACCACGTGGACATCGACCACGCCCAGATCCGCAAGTACGGCATTGGCTTGGGCCACCTGCCCTGCCCCGCCATCGATCAACAGGAGATCGGGCAGCACGGCCGGGGCGCGGGAAGACGCAGCGGTCGTTGCGGCAACATCCGCGACTTCGTCCGGTATCGACTGCGCCACGGCATCTTCCACGGCGTCTGCGGACGCTTCGACCGCGCGCCGAAAGCGGCGCTCCAGCGCCTGACGCATCGCGGCGTAGTCGTCGCCGCCGGCCACGCCCTCGATGTTGTAGCGTCGGTACTGGCCGCGCACCGGGCCATCCGCGTCGAACACCACGCAGGACGCCACCGTCGCTTCGCCCATGGTGTGACTGATGTCGAAGCATTCGATCCGCTGGGGGATCCCGTCCAGCCCCAGCAGGTCGCGCAGCGCCTCGGCGCGGGCCCGCTGCGCGGCGTTGCTGCCGATCTCCGCGGCCAGCGCCACTTCGGCATTGCGGCGCACCAGATCGAGATACCCGGCGCGTTCGCTGCGCACGCTGGTCTTGATCTGCACTTTACGGGTTGCCGACGCGCTCAGCGCCTCTTCGATCAATTCGCGCTCGGGAATATCCCGATCCAGCACGATTTCCCGCGGCGGCCCGTGTTCGGCGTAGTACTGCGAAACGAACGCACTCAGCACTTCCTCGGCGCTGTCTTCGCCGTTGGTCTTCGGAAAGAAACTCCTGGTGCCCAGATTTCGGCCATCGCGGAACATCAGCAGCATCACGCAGGCCTGGGCGCCGCGCATCGCACAGGCGAGCACATCGAGATCGGCGGCGTTGCCATCCACATACTGCCGCGACTGCAGTTTGCGGATCGAAGCGATGAGATCGCGCAGGCGCGCGGCGCGCTCGAAATCGAGACGGGCGCTGGCGTCTTCCATCTCCGCCGTCAGTTCGACGGTGAGGTCGTCGCTGCGCCCATCCAGGAACATCGTCGCCTGGCGGACGCTGTCGGCGTAGTCGCGGGCCGGGACAAGCCCGACGCAGGGCGCGCTGCAGCGGCCGATCTGATACTGCAGACAGGGCCGCGAGCGGTTGCGGAACACGCTGTCCTCGCAACTGCGCAGGCGGAAGATCTTCTGCATCAGATTCAGCGTGTCGCGCACCGCCAGCACGCTGGGATAGGGGCCGAAATAGCGCCCGGGCAGCGAACGGGCCCCGCGGTGGAACGCGATCCGCGGCCAGGATTCGCGGGTGAGCACCAGATAGGGATAACTCTTGTCGTCGCGCAGCAGCACATTGTAGCGCGGCAGCAGCGACTTGATCAGCTGGTTTTCCAGCAGCAGCGCTTCGGCCGAGGTGCGGGTGACGGTAACGTCCATGCGCGCGATCTGCGCGACCATGGCCGCGGTGCGCGTCGGCAGGGCTTTGGTGAAGTAACTGGCGACGCGTTTCTTCAGCGCCGCGGCCTTGCCCACGTACAGCAGGGTGCCGTCGGCGGCGTACATGCGATAGACGCCCGGCGCGGTGGTCAGATCACGGGCATAAGCGCGGCCGTCGAACGCGTCGTCGGCCGGCGCGTCGGTCCGACTGGTCATTCGCCGATCGGAACCTGGCGCAGGCTGCCATCGGCGGTATCGAAACGCAGGACCGCATGGGCATCGGTGTCGGCGATCCACACCACACCGCCCACGACTGCCAGACCACCGGGAAGATGCAGGCGCTGCGGCAGGTTGACGGTGCCCAGTTCGCCGCCGCCCAGACGCAGGGTGCGTAACTGGTCGTTGCCGCTGTCAGCGATCCACAGCACCGGCGATGCGCCGTCCAGCGCGATCGCCTGCGGCTGCTGCAGCAGCGCGTCGCTGCGCGAACCGTCGAGGCTGCCGAACCGCCAGGCGCTGTGTCCGACCAGAGTCGTGACCTGGCGGGTACGCAGATTGATGCTGCGCACCGCCGAACCGGCCTCGTCGCACACGTACAGGATCTGCTGGACGATGGACAGCGAACTCGGCCCGGCGAATGCGGCCGCGGCGCCTTCGCCATCGATGAGATCCAGCGCGCCGGAACCGGCGAGCAGCTTGAGCGAACGATCCCCGAGGTCGTAAGCCCAGATTCTGTTGTCGCCGGCGGTGGCGATGCAGATCAGGTTGGAAGGCGAAATCGCGACGGCCCGCGGCTGGTCCAGCGCGACCGAGCGCGGATCGTGGACCACGCCTTCGACCGGCGCGCCGGGCCGCCCGGCGCCGCAGAGCGTGTCGACATCGCCATTGCCCAGCTTGATCCGGCGCACCGCGTGGTTGCCGGTGTCGGCGACATACAACGCATCGCGCTGCAGGCAGAGCCCCTGCGGGTTCTGGAACGCCGCCAGTTCCATCGGGCCATCGATGAAGCCCGGGCCGCCGCTGCCGAACTGCCGGCGGATGCGGCCGTTGAAATCGCACTCCAGCACACGGTGATGACCGGAATCGACGACATATAAATGTTGCTGGTTCGCAGCGATTCCCATCGGGAAGCGCAGCGGCAGATCCGGCTCGCGGTGGCGCCGCAGTTCGACCGGCTCGTCGTTCACCGATTGCGGCACTTCCTCGGCGCGAAGCCTGGCGAACAGCACATCGAGATCGCGCACCGGGGTGTCGCCGACGATCCGGTCGCGCACCCGTCCCTGGCCGTCGATGAAGACCACGGTCGGCCAAGCATCAATGCCGTAATGCTGCCAGAGCACCCAATCGGCGTCCTGCGCCATCGGGAAATCCATCGCCGACCGGTGCAGGCGCTTGAACACCCGGCGCGCGTCGCGCTCATGGTCGAAACGCGGCACGTGGATGGCGACGACGTGCAGGTGTTCGCCGTGGCGCCTGCGCAGGGTCGCCAGGTCGGCCAGCCGCTGTTGCGACCACGCGGAACCGGCATTGACGAAGGCGAGCGCGGTGATGCGGCCGCGCAACTGCGCCATGCGCAGCGGCCTGGCCAGATTCAGCCATTCGAGGCTGTCGGGGAATTCGGGGGCGGGCGACATATCCATCAGTAGAACAGCATCCCTAGTCTGCGGGCGAGCGTCAACATTACATATCGCCTGCCATCACGCTTGGACGGGTCGACGAGAGTCGGGCCACGATGCCCGCGGCCGCGGCATCCACCATCGCCCAGACCCGGCGGAAGTCGTCGGGACCACCGGTGTAAGGGTCCGGCACCTCGCCGCCCTCGCCCAGTCCGGCCCATTCCAACAACAACGCGGACTGCGCGGGCGATCCGGACGGGGCCATCGCCCGCACATCGCGCAGGACGCTGCGGTCGGCGCAGAGCAGCCAGTCGAAATGCTCGAAATCCGCGGCGCGCAGCTTGCGCGCGCGCTGGCCGCGGATATCCACGCCGACACCGGCCGCCACCGCGATGCTGCGGCGATCCGGCGGCTCGCCGGCGTGCCAACCGCCGGTGCCGGCGGAATCGACTTCGACCCAGTCCAGGCCGCTGCGATCCAGATGCGCGCGAACCGCACCTTCCGCGAGCGGAGACCGGCAGATATTGCCCAGACAGACCATCAGCAGACGCATCGTTCAGGTTCCGCCTGCCGCCGCGAGATGGCGCTCGGCGCGTTCCAGATCTTCGGGGGTGTCGATGCCGGGCGGGAACGCGGCCGGCGCGATCGCCACCGCGATCCGGTGCCCGGCTTCCAGCGCGCGCAGTTGTTCGAGCGACTCGATCCGCTCCAGCAGCGACGGCGGCAGCGCAGCGAACTGTTTGAGGAACCCGGCGCGGTAACCGTAAATGCCGATATGGCGCAGCCATGGCCCGCCGGGCGGCAGCGCGTCGCGGCTGCGGGCGAACGCATCGCGCGGCCAGGGAATCGGCGCGCGGCTGAAATAGAGGGCGTCGCCATTGTCGGCACGGACCAGCTTCACCGTATTCGGGTCGAACAAGGCGGCGACATCGTCGATCTCCGCCGCCAGCGTGCTCATCGGCGCGCCGGACGCCACCAGGATCCCGGCCACCGCCCGGATCCCCGCCGCCGGGGCGAAAGGCTCGTCGCCCTGCAGATTGACCACGACGGTGTCGTCGCTCCAGCCCGCGAACTCGGCGCATTCGGCCAAGCGGTCGGTGCCGGAGAGGTGGTCGGCCGAGGTCATCGCGATCCGCACGCCGCTGGCGGCCAAGGCATCGGCGATGCGGGCGTCATCGGTCGCGACCCAGACCTCGCGGGCGCCGGCGGCCAGCGCGCGCCGGGCGACGTGCAGCACCAGCGGTTCACCGCCCAGCAGACGCAGGGGCTTGCCGGGCAGCCGCGAAGCGGCATAACGGGCGGGGATGGCGACGACGAAATCGGAGATGGCGGGCATCGCGTGATGATAGCGGCCAGCGGTGCGTGGCAGAAAGTAATGCCGTCATCCCGGCGCAAGCCGGGACCCAGCCTTCGCTTTGATATTGGATGCCGGATCAAAGCTGGATCCCGGCTTGCTGTCGGGACGACATCGCATTTCCACATGCCGGTCGAATTACCGCTTCAACCGATCCAGCAACGCCACCCAGAACGCCTCCGGCAGCTCCGCGCGGATCGGAACGCTGTAACAGCGTTCGCTGTCGAATCCGGCGCACTTCACCGCGTCCTTCTCGGTCATCAGCACCGGCAGGTCGCTGCCGAACTGCAGATCCTCGGCGCGGTAGCGATGGTGATCCGGAAACGCGTGCGGCACGACCGCGATATCGAGGCCGCGCAACATCGCGAAGAAGCGCTCGGGGTCGCCAATGCCGGCCACGGCATGCACGCGCTGGCCCGCGAACGCCGAGAGCGGCGCGCCGCGATGTCCGTGCAGCGGCACGGCGTCCTGCGCGCGCAGATGCATCGACCATTCGCCGAAACCGGCGTCCTGCTGTTCGTCGCCGCCCAGATTGACCACCCGGAAATCGCAACGATCGCCGCGCTCCGGCGGCTCGCGCATCGGCCCGGCCGGCAGCGACCGGCGATTGCCGTAACGGCGGCGGCCGTCGATCACTTCGATCTCGACATCGCGCGCCAGCCGGTAATGCTGCAGGCCGTCGTCGCAGATCACGATGTCGCAGCCAGCCTCGATCAACGCCAGTGCTGCGGCCACGCGGTCGCGATCCACCCGCACCGGGGCGCCGGTGCGACGCGCGATCAGCACCGGCTCGTCGCCGCCCAGCGTGGTATCGGTGCCGGCGTCGACCCAGCGGGCAGTATCGGCGCTCGCGCGGCCGTAGCCGCGGCTGGCCACGCCCGGGGTCCAGCCCTCGGCGCGCAGGCGCTCGACGATGGCGATGGTGAGCGGAGTCTTGCCGCTGCCGCCGGCGATCAGATTGCCGACCACCAGCACCGGTTTGCCCGGATGCCGGCTGCGAAGCAAGCCGTTGCGATACAGCGCCGTGCGCGCGGCGACCACGCCCGCATACACGCCCGAGAGCAGGCGCGCGGGCCACGGCGGTGCGCTGCCGTCGAACCAGTACGTCGGCGGCTGCCGGCGTGCATTGCTCATGGGCGCATGCTCATGACGGCAGGCTCATCCCGGCGCGTCTGCGCTGCCCGGCTCGCGGAACTGCATCCGGTGCAGGTGCGCGTACAGCCCGCCCTGCGCCAGCAGTTCGGCATGGGTGCCCTGCTCCACCAACCGGCCCTGATCCAGCACCAGCACCTGATCGGCGTGTTCGATGGTCGACAGCCGGTGCGCGATCACCAGCGTGGTGCGATCCGGCATCAGCCGGTTCAGCGCGTCCTGCACCAGGCGCTCGGATTCGGTATCGAGTGCAGCGGTGGCTTCGTCCAGGATCAGGATCGGCGCATCCTTGAGGATCGCGCGGGCGATCGCGAGACGCTGGCGCTGGCCGCCCGACAGGCGCCCGCCCTTGCTGCCGATGCCGGTTTCGGCGCCTTCGGACAGTTTGTCGACGAATTCGCTGGCGTTGGCGGCGTCCAGCGCGTGGCGCACGCCTTCGCCCGGCACGTCGGCAAGTTCGCCGTAGGCCACGTTCGCGGCGACGCTGCCGTCGAACAGCATCACCTGCTGCCCGACCAGCGCGATCTGCCGGCGCAGGTCGGCGAGGCGGTAATCGGTGAGCGGATGGCCGTCGAGCAGGATCTCGCCCGACGCAGGCTCGTAGAACCGCGGAATCAGCTTGATCAGCGTGGATTTTCCGCTGCCGGAGCGACCGACGATGGCGGTGACGGTGCCCGGCTTCGCGACGAAACGGATATCGGACAGCGCCGGTTCGCCCTGGCCCGGGTAGCGCGCGCCGATGTCGCGGAATTCCAGCTCGCCGCGCGCGCGCGTCAGTTCGCGCGCGCCGCTGTCGCCTTCTTCATCGGCATCCAGCACCCCGAACAGGCGCTCGGCCGAAGCGATGCCCTTCTGCAGCATGTTCTGGACGTTGGTCAGCTGTTTCAGCGCCGGGATCATCGCCATCATCGACATCATGAGGGTGACGAAACCGCCGGCGCTGAGCCGCCCTGCCGCCGCCTCGCGGCCGGCGAAGAACAGCAGCAGCGCCAGACCCACCGCGCCCATCAGCTGCACCACCGCCGAGGAAATGCTGCGGGTGGATTCGACCTTCATCGCCAGCCGCAGATTCTCGTCGGCGAGCGCGCCGTAACGGGCCAGCTCGGCGTCCTGTGCGCCGTAGATCTTCACTTCCTGCTGGTTGTTCAGGGTCTGGTCTGCGGCCTGCAGCAACCGGCCGCCGCTTTCCTGCACGCGGTGGCTGAAACGCCGATAGCGTTTGGCGACCTTGTCCATCAGCAGCGCCAGCGGCGGCGCCATCACCAGGATCGCGATGGTGACCTGCCAACTGGTCCACAGCATCACCACCAACGCGCCGATGATCTGCAGCGACTGCTGCAGCATGACCTTGGCGGCGTCGACGGCGGCGTTCGCGACCTGATCGCTGTCCGATCCCAATCGCATCAACATCGACGGCACCGGCTCGCTGTCGAAACGCAGCCCGGGCAGGCGCAGATACTTGCCGAGTACCCGCACCCGCAGGTCGCGGGCAATGCTGCGCGCGGACTTGCCCATGCACACGTCGGTGATGTAACCGGCGATGCCGCGGATCACGAACAGACCGACGATGGCCAGCGGCAGGATCAGGCTGAGCTGGGAGTTCCTGCTGATGAAGGTCTCGTCGACCACCGGTTCCATCAGTTTCATGAACGCCGAGCCGGCCGCGGCTTCGATCAACATGCCGCCCAGGGCCAGCAGCAGCAGCTTGCGGTACGGCGTGGCGAAGCCGAGCAGCCGCCGGTAGATCGGCCACGCCGGGGCGCGGTCGGGCTTGCTCATTCGGGCTTGCTCATTGTCTGGTCGCCGCCGGCGTCGCCGCTTGGGCGGGAGCGCGCTCCGGCGCCGTCGCGATGCTGATCTGGCGGAAACCGAGCTGACCCAGCGCGTCCAGCGCGATGACCACCGACTGGTGCGGCGTGCGCGCATCGGCGCGCAGCAGCACCGGACGTTTACGGTCGTCGCCGGCGACTTCGACGATGGTCCGCTTCAGCGATTCCAGATCGGTGCGCAGGGCTTCGCGGTCCTGCACGAAATACCGGCCCTCGGCGTTGACCAGCACGCTCAGCGCCTTCGCGGAGGCTTCGCTGGGCTCGCCGTTGGCCTGTGGCAGCTGCAGTTTCAGCACCGAGCGCGCATCGAAAGTGGTGGTGACCACGAAGAAGATGATCAGGATCAGGATCACGTCGATCAGCGGCACCAGATTGATCTCGGGCTCGTCGTCGGCGCGGAAGTCGCGGATGCGCATGTCGGTCAGGTCCCGGACACCGGCGGCGTGATGCCGCGCGCGCCGGCAGACATCGGCGCCGAGGCGTTGCGCGGCGCGTCCAGGGTGTCGAGCAGTTGGATCGCCTCATGTTCCATATCGACGATGTAGCCGGCGATGCGGCCGCGGAAGTAGCGGTGGAACATCAGCGCCGGGATCGCCACGATCATGCCGGTGGCGGTGCAGATCAGCGCCTTGCCGATGCCGCCGGCGAGCTGGTTCACGTCGCCCAGGCCGCTGTCGAGGATGCCGAGGAACATCTGGATCATGCCGACCACCGTGCCGAACAGGCCCAGCAGCGGGCCGGCCGCGGCGATGGTGCCGAGTCCGTTCAGGAAGCGCTCCATCCGATGGACCAGATGGCGGCCGACATCCTCGATGCGCTCGCGGATCTGGTCGCGCGGGCGGTTGCGGACGTCCAGCGCGGCGGCCAGCAGCGCCCCCAGCGGCGAGGTGCGGCGCAGGGAATCGATATGGGTCGGATCGAGATTGCCGCGTGCCGCCCAAGCCCGGACTTCAGCCCCAAGCCCCGGCGGCAGCACGGTCTTGCGACGCAGACTCCAGAACCGCTCCAGGATGATCCCCAGCGCCACTACCGTGAGCAGCAGCAAGGGAATCATCGGCCATCCGCCCGCCTTGACCAGTTCCAGCACGTCGTATCCTCCGGCCCGGGGCCGCGTAAGTTCAGATCGTAAGTTCAAATCATTCAGGGGGATAGGATAACTGAGCCGCCCGCGCCTGCCTGCCTACCGCGTCCCACAGCCGGCGATGGCGGCTGCGCTCGGTCTGCACGATCACGCCGTCGTGCCCGATCCGCAGCCGCAGGGCGCCGGCCTCCGCCGTCACCGGCGTGGTCGCGCCCTGATGGCGCCAGAGATCCAGCACCTGCGGCTTGGGATGCTTGAACCGGTTGCCGTAGCCGGCCGAGATCGGCGCCCAGCGCGCGCCGGTGGCGGCGACGAACCCCGGATCGGACGAACCGTTGCTGCCGTGGTGCGCGACCAGCACGATGTCCGCGCGCACCGAGGCCGGATCGCGGCGCAGCAGATCGCGTTCGATCACGTGGCCGATGTCGCCGGTCAGCAGGGCCGCGCCGTGCGCGGTCTCGACCCGCAGCACGCAGCTCGATTCGTTGCGCAGATAGGGAAAATGCGCCGGCGGATGCAGGAAACGGAAACGCACGCCGTCCCAGGTCCAGGAATGCCCGGCCCGGCAAGTCTTCAGATCGGAAATCTTCGCGTCCAGACGGCTGGCCTCGGGCGCGAACCGCTGCCCGATCGAATACGCATCGGCCACCGAGACATAGCCGCCGGCATGGTCGTTGTCGCCGTGGCTGACGACCGCGGCATCGAGCTTGCGCACACCCAATGCACGCAGAGCAGGCACGACCGCACGTTCGCCGGCGTCGAATCCTTCGTGGATCGCCGGCCCCATGTCGTAGATCAATGTGTGGTTCGCGGTGCGGACCATGACCGACAGCCCCTGTCCGACATCGAACATCACCAACTCGGCCTCGCCATGACGCGGCAGGTGGCGATCCGGCCACAGCAGGGGCAGCCACAACAACAGCGTCAAGGGTTTGCCGGGCACGCCGCGCGGCAGCAGGCACCAGAACGCAGCCAACAGCGCCAGCGGCAGCGCGAACCAGCGCGGTTCCGGCAGCCACCAGAGCGCCAGCGGGCTATCGCCCAACCACCCGAACAGCGACCAGCTCGGATCGAACACCGTCGCCGCCAAGCGCCATACCGGGCCGCCCCAACCGGCGTGCAGCGATTCGAGACCCGTGCCGATCAGCGAGAGCGGGACGACCAGCAGGCTCCACCACGGGATCGCCAGCAGATTCGCCAGTGGACCGGCCAGCGACGCCTGCCCGAACAGCACCACCGTCAGCGGCAACAATCCCACTGTCGCTACACCCTGCGCCGCAAGGAACTCGCGCAACGGATGCTGCCCGCCCTGCGGCAGACACCACAGCAGCCAGGCCACGCCGCCGAAACTCAGCCAGAAACCGGCGGTCAACACGGACAGCGGATCGACCATCAGGATGGCGATCATCGCGAGCGACAGCGCATCGACCGGCCGCCAGCCGCGACGCGACAGGCGCGCCACCGCGACGACAGCGATCATCAATACCGTACGCACCGTCGGCAGCGCGAACCCGGCCAATGCCGCGTAAAGCACCGCGCCGGACAGCGCCGCGAGTACCGTCGCCTGCGACCGCGGCACGCGACGACCCAGCGCAGGCCAGCACCACCAAAGCGCGCGCATCGACAGTGCGAAAAAGCCGGCAACCAGACCGACGTGGAAACCGGAAATCGCGATGAGATGGGTCAACCCGGTCGCACGCAACTGCGCCCAGTCGTCGTCGTCCAGCGCCCGCGTATCGCCCAGCGCGAGCGCGCGCACGAAGCGCGAAGACGCCTGCGGCACCGCATCGGCGATACGCGCGGACATCGCTTCGCGCCATGCATCGATCCCGCGAGGCCGGCTCAATTCATGCGCGAACTGCGGATTGCGAACATAACCTGTCGCCACGATCCGTTCGACCATTGCATGCTTTTCGCCATCCACGCCGCCGGGATTGCGCAACCCACGCGGTGCGCGCAGCTTCGCGGACAGCGACCATCGGCTACCGGCAGCGATGCGCAGACGTGGCGCATCCACCGGTTTGTCGTCCTCATCGAAATCGTCGTACCACGCCAACCTCACCCGCCGCCCGCGCAAGGCCTCTGGCTGGGATGAGGCATCATCCACCTTCAGCACGAACCGGGTCCGCCGCGCTTCGTGCTGCGGCAGTTCGATGACAGTGCCGGTCAGTTCCGCCTGCCGATGCTCCATCGTCAACGGCAACTGACGTTTCAAGGCGAACGAAGCATGCGCACCGGCGAGAAGGAAACCCAGCGCGAAGATCGCGAGATGCCGCCATCGGCCTCGCATGCACGCAGCGATCGCTGCGATCGCTGCAGCCATTCCCAGAAGTCCTGCGCCGGGCGGCAACGGAAGCCGAAGACAGATCATCACGCCCAACAGCAAGGCCAGCGCAAAGCGAAGATCGAGCATGGCGGCCTCAGCGATCGAGCGGGCTGAGTACGCCGCCCGCACCACGATTCAAGATGTGGGTATAGATCTGCGTGGTCGCGACATCCTTGTGCCCGAGCAATGCCTGGATGGTGCGAAGATCGGCGCCAAATTCCAGAAGATGCGTCGCGAAGCTGTGCCGCAAGACATGCGGCGTCACCGGCTTGTCGATTCCGGCGCGCGTACGCGCGACCTTGATCGCACGCTGCAGGACAGCCTCGTCGAGGTGGTGCCTCCGTCTTGCGCCACTCCGCGGATCGATGGACAGCGAACGCGCAGGAAATACATATTGCCATGCGAATTCACGCTCGGCATTCGGATACTTCCTGGACAGCGCGTGCGGCAGCCACACCATGCCGTTCCCTGCGACCAGATCCTGTTCATGCAGGATGCGCACGCGCTCGACGGCCGACTTCAGCCGATCACGCACACTGTCAGGCAACGGCACCTGCCGATCCTTCGCGCCCTTGCCATCGCGAACGGTGATCTGACGACGTTCGAAATCGATGTCCTTCACCCTCAGACGCATGCATTCCATCAGCCGCATACCGGTGCCGTACAGCAACGCCGCCATCAGCCAGACCTCACCATCGATCATCGTCAACAGACGCTCGACTTCAGCCCGCGACAGCACCACCGGCAAGCGCTGCGGACGCTTCGCGCGCGTCACGCCTTCCATCCACGGCAGATCGAGCCCCAGCACCTCGCGATACAGGAACAACAGCGCCGACAATGCCTGATTCTGCGTGCTGGCCGCCACGTTGCCGCGCACCGCCAGATCGGTGAGGAACTTCTCGATTTCATGCGCCCCAAGATCGCGCGGGTGACGTTTCCCGTTGGCCAGGACGAAACGGCGGATCCAACCGATATAGGCACGCTCGGTGCGCACGCTGTAATTGAGCCGACGACAACGTGCCCTCACCTGATCCAGGAGCCTGGGCGGATGACTCTCGGGCTCATGGTTTGAAGCCGATATCACTTTGTCTTTGTGGCGGTACGACATACCGCTCTCCTGATGGGACATAGGGAGAGCACGGTAAGGCCGCAGGTCGCCGTCAAGAATCAGGGAAAAGCTTGATCTTTTGTAGGTTTTTCCTGATTGACACGCGGGAGCGGACAGGATCAGTATTCTTTACCGCCCCGCATATGGGGTCGACTAAGCGTTAGGCCCCATGTACAGAATTGTGCTTGTCTGTTACGGAGTTCCTGTTTCAGAGGGCTCGGAGGCAGCAGGCGACATCACCGCAGAGTTTGTAAATCACCGCACTTGGTGGAGCAACGTCAGCTGCACTTGGGACGGGACTCGCCTTATCCTTCAGGCTGACAGTGATGTCGACTCCAATGGTTTGGGGCTTCTGGATGAGTTCTCAGATTGCACGGCGGCATACATCAAAGAGTTGTTTGACGGCGAGATCAAGGTAGAGTCAATCGGACAGGTGCCGGCTGGGTCCTAACAAATCATTCAAGCCGAACCCGCTTCGCGGGTCGGCTTAATTCCGGTGTTAGGCCCGCATCGCAATCTGATGGATCAAGTCACCTATCTGAGGCTTATGCAATTTCCGCCAGAGTGGCACTCCTGGCAGATGCTTCCCGTGGAGTTTTTGGCAGAGCAAATATCTCGCTATGAGCCAGGACATGAGGACGCATCCGAGCATGATCGTCATGGTCTCTTTCAGTGGTGGCTTCGGCAGCATGCGGACGCAGATGTACTTGTAAAATTAGTCAATCTCTCTTGGCTTGACCCAGATCAGCCCATGGCGAGCTATGTCAGGCAGTGCGTCACTCTGCAGACAAACCACAATGCGGACGTAGATCATGCTCTCATCAACCCATACACACGTGCCTAACAATTCGTTCAAGCCGACCCCGCATCGTGGCGTCGGCCACGTGCCTGCGCTACGCTAGCACGCGTCCGCCACCCCGCTGCGGGGCGGCTTAACTCAGGCGTTAGGCGGCAAAGAGCATTCGGCAGTTGCGTTGTCAGTGCTGCAAGTTATTGGCTTCGTCTGGCAGTGATCTTCGGGCACATTGCCAGCACGTTTCTTCTTCGGTCAAGTTCGTCTGGCGCGCTCAACTATCACATGCGGTGCGCTCGCCGGCTTCGGTTACTGTCATTTGCTTTCGTTCTGTTCGCCGGCTCCAGATGCGGTCGCTTCGGAGATATCCGGCTGAAGGTTTTCGGGTGCGCGCTCAAGCATCCCCGCTTCGGCTTTCGGCAAGTCCGCCAAAGCTTCATCCTCGCCGGGTTCCTTCGCGCCTAACAAGTCGTTCAAGCCGACCCCGTGTCGTGGCGTCGGCCATGTGCTTTACGCTACGCTTGCACATGTCCGCCGCCCCGCCACAGGGCGGCTTAACTCCGGCGTTAGGCCCCACAATCATGTCCATCGCTAATTCGAGAATAGGCTGGTTGCTTGCTCTAGCATCGCCAATTCTTTTTGGATGTGGCTACTACTTTGCATGGAACGCCGGATGTCTCTTTGATGCAAAGCAAGGCATCGGTGATTTTCACTCTTCGAGCTCATCTTCACTCGTTGCGTTAGTTAGTACCGCCACAGCATGTCTTGCGCTTGCGCTGGCCGTGCCTCTTATCTGGCGCCCCACAATCCCTGCATTTATAGGTTCGTTGCTATTCTTTGGCATCCTTGCCGCCCCGATAGGCATCCTTATGCTTCTGGCCGCCGAGGCTTCCGGGGTTCGCGCCTGTGGGCCCTAACAATTCGTTCAAGCCGACCCCATGTCGTGGCGTCGGCCATGTGCTTTACGCTACGCTTGCACACGTCCGCCGCCCCGCCACGGGGCGGCTTAACTCAGGCGTTAGGCCCTATGAAAGACATCTCGCAGATCGTTGAAGAGCTGACTCAACTTGACGTTGGGTTCTACTGCACACACCCGACCTACGGTGGTCAGGCCACAATCTCGCTATCCCCGCAAAATTTGCTGCTCTATGTCCAAGATCCTGTCAGTTACTTAGCCTCTTACTACAAAATATCAAAGGCCGATTATCTTGCGTGGCATCAATCAGGCTACTCTGTACTTTGTGCCGGCAAAACTCGTGCGGGCAAACCGTGTAAAAATGTCGTGGAGAGCGGTTCTGGCGTAGAGCCGCGCCGCTGGCTAGAGCTCCAGGGCAGCTTCTGCCACGTCCACCAATAGGCCCTAACAATTCGTTCAAGCCGACCCCGCATCGTGGCGTCGGCCACGTGCCTACGCTACGCTAGCACGCGTCCGCCGCCCCGCCACGGGTCGGCTTAACTCAGGCGTTAGGCCTCTAGGAGAGTGCAATGACTCGTCCTGTTATTTGTGCAGTCCTCGTACTTGCTGCAACACATGCAGCAGCCGCTGACACTCGTCTAAAAAATGTTCCTGAGTATTGCTCTGTTGTAGAGCAGCATATTGTCGCCTTGGCCAATACCGTCGCTTCGAGCAACGCCGACTTGTCCAAATTTGCCGTTGATCAGCCGACCGCTGACGCCGCAAAATTTGAAAAGGCGCGTGACTTGCTGGCGTCTGTGTCTCAGTCTCTGAAAGAAAGTGAGACAGAGTGGGATCGCCTAGGCTGTGCCAACATCCTTTACGGCTCATCCAATCGCTAGGCTTGCCGTGCAGAGGCCTAACAATTCGTTCAAGCCGACCCCGCATCGTGGCGTCGGCCACGTGCCTACGCTACGCTAGCACGCGTCCGCCACCCCGCTGCGGGGCGGCTTAACTCAGGCGTTAGGGCCTCACTGGAGAAATCATGAAGGACCAACAAGAAAGTGATTACCGCGACCGTCTCCGTATGGAAGGCTGTTTGGAAGCAGCTCGCCTCGTCGCCGAGGAACAAATTCCTAGGCCCGAGGCCATGAGCCGAATCCGTGAGCGCGGACACATGAGTGACCTGGCTGTCCAATCTGGTCAATTCGTGCCTGACGAGAATGGTGATGTCGAGGCGTTCTTAGACAGCGCACTTGAGGGAAATTCCGTGCGCTACAAGAACCCAGCTCAAGTTAGGGCAATTGCTCTTGAACTATTCAACTCCAATTTACCCGGCTGTGAGGCCTAACAATTCGTTCAAGCCGACCCCGCATCGTGGCGTCAACAGCGTGCTTTGCGCTACGCTGCACGCTGTTGCCACCCCGCTGCGGGGCGGCTTAACTCAGGCGTTAGGCGGCAAAAAGAATTCGGTAGTTGCGTTGTCAGCACTGCAACTTATCGGCTTCGGTCAGTATTGCTCTTCGGGTTGTTCGTCTGCACGTCTCTTCTTCGGTCAAGTTCATCTCGCGCGCTCACACATCGCATGCATTGCGTTGGCTGGCTTCGGTGGCTACGTTTGCTTGCGTTTGGTTTTACCGCTCCAGATGCTGTCGCTTCTGACAGGTCCGGCTGATAGTTCTCCGGGCGCGCTCAGGCATCCGGGCTTCGGTTTTCGGCAGGTCCGCCACAGCTTTGCCCTCGCCGGCATCCGGCCCGCCTAACAAGTCGTTCAAGCCGACCCCACATCGTGGCGTCAACAGCGTGCTTTACGCTACGCTGCACGCTGTTGCCACCCCGCTGTGGGGCGGCTTAACTCAGGCGTTAGGCGGCATGGAAATTCCAGAACATCTTTGGCGATTCCCCACAGCAAAAGCCATCGCCAGTCTCGTTTCCCGTTTTCAGTTTGCTGCGCATTCGCACATGCAGGATCCAGAGGCTGAGCTTGCTGACCCGGAAAGAATAGATGAGTTCTTGGCAACCTATGAGAATAGCGACCTGACAGACGATGAGAAATTTCTTCTCATGGAGATATTGTTAAATTCATTTGAGTATTCTGACCGCTCGTTGCTCTCTCAAACGCAATGGCCACGGACGCTGGCTTTGCTGGACCACAACATTTCTGTGCACATGTACACAGTCCTCGCATTCTCGGACCCAGAAAGTGATTGGCTGATTGGACCTGACATACGTGTACTCGCCGCAAGGCACGGTTCTGCATTTGGCTTGCCGGGTGCCGCCTAACAATTCGTTCAAGCTGAGCTACCCCCGGTTTCTCGGACAGGTTAATTAAGCACTTGCCAGCCTCTCCTGTTCAACTGGCGTCCGATAGCCGAGGCTGCTGTGCAGCCGTTGGCGGTTGTAGAAGACCTCGATGTAATCGAAGAGCTTGCCTCTGGCTTCATCGAGATCCGCAAAACGTTCGTGGTGCGTGAGTTCCTGCTTGAGCGAGCTGAAGAAGCTTTCCATCACCGCATTGTCGTAAGGCATCCCCTTGCGGCTCATGCTCGGCTGCAGGCCGGCTGCCTTGAGCTCGGCCTGATAGGCGCCGCTGGTGTACTGGCTTCCCTGGTCGCTGTGATGGATCGCGCCAGACGCTGGCCTGCGACGTTCGAGCGCCATCCGCAGTGCAGCGCTGGCCAATGTCTGATCCGCGCGCGCGCCCATCGCCCAACCCACGATCTGTCGGGTGTGCATGTCGAGCACGGCCGCGAGATGCAACCAGCCAGCGCGGGTCGGCACGAAGGTGATGTCCGCGACCCACACAGCGTCGGGCTTCGTGCTGGAAAACGGCCAAGCCAACAGGTTTGGCGCCGGGGGCACGCGCTGGTACGTCGCCCGCGTGCGCACATATCGCTGTCGCCGCTTGGCCTCGATCCCATGCGCACGGCGCAGCAGACGTACCCGATGTCGGCCACACGTTTCGCCCTCGCGGCGCAGCGCCTGCCACAGCCGTACCGCGCCATAGGATTCCCGGCTCTGCACATGAAGCGTACGGATGCGTTCCAGTAGCCGCGCATTCGCTGCGGCCCGGGGGCCGGGCTTGCGATCTCGCCAAGCGTAGTAGCCGCTCGCCGAGACGTTCAGTGCCTCGCAAAGCCGCCGTATCGGATACCCGGTCTGGTCTCGGATCCAGGCGTACCTCACGGCAACTCCCGCGCAAAGTACGCCGCCGCTTTTTTAGGATCGCGTTCTCTTCCTTCAGCCGTGCGTTCTCGCGCTTGAGTGCAGCCAGCTCATCGCCGCTGGTCTTGGGACGGCCGCTGCCGGCAAAGGCCGTAGCGCCCTTCTTCTCCAGATCCTGCGCCCACTTGTAGAGCCTGTTGCGCGGGATGCCCAGCCCCCGCGCCACCACCGCAGCGGGACGATCGCCTGCCTTGAACAATCGAACCGCTTCGCGCTTGAACTCCGCTGTGAGCTGTTGACGTTTCTGCATCGAACACCTCCGTGCGAGGATTGTCCTCGCTTTTGGGTGTCCTAGAAATCAGGGGTGGCTCAAGCCGACCCCATGTCGTGGCGTCAGCCGCGTGCTTTGCGCTACGCTAGCACGCGTCCGCTGCCCCGCTACGGGGCGGCTTAACTCAGGCGTTAGGCGGCAAAAAGCATTCGGCAGGTAGTGGCTCGTTCCGGTCAATTCTCCGGCTTCGGTGGGCATGCTCTTCGGACAATCCGCCGGCGCGTTGTCTCTTCGGTTGCTGCGCCGAGCGCGCTCACATGTCGCATGCGTTGCGCTTGCCGGCTTCGGCAACAGCGATCGTCATCGGATTGTTCTCCCGCTACTGATTCACGGCTTCGGGCACGGCCGGCGGCAAGTTCGTTGGCGCGCCCAGGCCTCCGGGCTTCGGTTCTCGGTCAGCGCGTCCGCAGTTCAGCGTCGCCGGCATCCGGCCCGCCTAACAAGTCGTTCAAGCCGACCCCGTGTCGTGGCGGCAGCCACGTGCTATACGCTACGCTTGCACGTGTCCGCCGCCCCGCCACAGGGCGGCTTAACTCAGGCGTTAGGCCGCTAGTGATGCTGATTGAAACTCCAACTCTTAGATCGTCACCAATCACGATCTATGTACTTTTACTCCAGGATGACTGTTACTACGTCGGACAATCCTGTAAGTTTTTGTCTCGCATTTCAGATCACTTTAACGGCAAGGGATCCGCTTGGACGAGGCTTCATCCACCAGTGGCAATTTTGTGCGCTAAAACTGTAAAAACGCGAGATTGGAAGATTGCTGAGAGATTCGAGAACCGGCTTACTCTATTACTCATGGTTAGCCACGGCTGGAAGCACGTTCGAGGCGGCTTTTGGTCAAATATTTGTGAGAAGTCAACTGTTCGGAATCTTCAGCATCACAACAAAGGTTTCGTTTTGCTAGGCGCGGCCTAACAATTCGTTCAAGCCGACCCCGCATCGTGGCGTCGGCCACGTGCCTGCGCTACGCTAGCACGCGTCCGCCGCCCCGCTGCGGGGCGGCTTAACTCAGGCGTTAGGCGGTAGAAAAGCGTTCTGTAGTTGTGTTGTTCGCAACGGTGATTCACCGGCTTCGGTTGGTGTTGCTCTTCGGAAATATTGCCGGTGCGTTGCCTGTTCTTCTAAGTGTGCCGTGCGCGCTCACACATCGCATGCATTGCGTTGCCCGGCTTCGGTAGCTACGTTTACTTTCGTTTGGTTTTGTCGCTCCAGATGCTGTCGCTTCTGACAGGTCCGGCTGATAGTTTTCGGGGCGCGCTCAGGCATCTGGGCTTCGCTTTTCGGCAGGTTCGCCACAGCTTTACCCTCGCAGGCATCCGGCCCGCCTAACAAGTCGTTCAAGCCGACCCCGTGTCGTGGCGTCAGCCACGTGCTATGCGCTACGCTTGCACGTGTCCGCCGCCCCGCCACAGGGCGGCTTAACTCAAGCGTTAGGCCCCTATGGAAGCAACTTTCAAAGTCCATAAAACCTTCCGACTGCCTTCTCGGTCACTTTTTGTATTTGCCGGTGAAATTATTGAGGGCACGGTAAAGGCTGGGATGAATTTGCAAATACCTATGAACGGAAGCTTTGCAATAGACATTCTAGTTGATGAAGTTTCATTCGTGCATACAGACGGGGTCGGGCTAGTTGCTCTTACAACAGTACTTGACGATCCTCAAGATGCGGATATTTATGAGCAATTTGATGTTTCTGGCGAGATCCTCCACGTATCAGGCGGGGCCTAACAATTCGTTCAAGCCGACCCCGCATCGTGGCGTCGGCCACGTGCCTGCGCTACGCTAGCACGCGTCCGCCACCCCGCTGCGGGGCGGCTTAACTCAGGCGTTAGGCCGTTGAAGACAGTTATATCAATTCTGGTAGCCATAACAGCCTTCATTTTTGGGTGCATTGCAACTCTATTCGCTATGCTTCGGATATTCGCGCCGCCCGCGAACTGCCCTTCGCCCTGCGACGCGCCGGGATATGTGGCCGTTGGAGCTGCATTCCTCTTGGGGCCTCTCGTCGGTGCACTTTGCACTTGGGGCGCATTGCATGCACTCCGTCGTTTGAGGTCTCGTCGCAACCGGTCAACGGCCTAACAATTCGTTCAAGCCGACCCCAGTCGTGGCGTCGGCTGCGTGCTTTGCGCTACGCTTGCACGCATCCGCCGCCCCGCCACGGGTCGGCTTAACTCAAGCGTTAGGCCCCTATGCAGTCTCTTCCGCAAACGGCAACGGATGACCAGATTGTTGGGGTCGTGGACAGGTGGGTGCAGCTACTTGAGGCGCAGGAGTATGAGCAAGCTCTTTCGCTGATTGGGAATGGGCCAAGCGGATGGACATCCGACCTACTCAGGCAGTTCATTGAGGGCTATGGAGACGCCGAGCCCAACCAACGGGTCACGCTTCAAGGCAAACCTACTGATATCACTCAGCGCATCGAGGTGAGTCGCTGGCCGGAGCAGCAGGGATGTGTAGGTGAGGTATGGTATGACCTCAACATCAATGGCTTTGCATCGGACATAACTGCAACCTTTGATATTCGGACGACCTCGGGCGGTCTGGTGCTGTATCTCAATGATGTGCATGTCATGTAAGGGGCCTAACAATTCATTCAAGCCGAGCCCCCATCAGGGCGGCGCCTAAGTGCACGCCTTCGGCTATATTCGCACCCAGTCGCCGCCCTGCTGTGGGCCGGCTTAATTCAGGCGTTAGGCGGCAGAAAAGCTTTCTGCAGTTGTGTTGCTCGCAAATCTGATTTCCTGGCTTCGGTTAGTGCTGCTCTTCGGTCAGCTTGTCGGCACGTTGCCGCTTCGTCCAAGTCTGCAGGGCGCGCTCACAAATTCACATGTGCGTTGCGCTTGCCGGCTTCGGAAGCAACGAGCCTCATCGGTTAGTTTCCCCACGCCGGACCCGCTCCTTCGGAGACGGCCGGCGGAAGGTTTCCGGGGCGCGCTCGGGTCTTCTCGCTTCGGCTTTCGGTGAGTACGCTTGGCCTTCAAGTGCGCTGGCATCCCCCGCCACCTAACAATTCGTTCAAGCCGACCCCATGTCGTGGCGTCGGCCACGTGCTTTTGCGCTACGCTTGCACGTGTCCGCCGCCCCGCCACGGGTCGGCTTAACTCAGGCGTTAGGGCCCACCATTGAGCAATCTTGAATCCAGATTTAAGAGCTTTTTACTTCGCTTAGGCGCTGAGAATTTAGACTCTAAGTCATTTGCATTCCCTGCAGAAACTCCACGTGCAGACTATCTATTATTTGATCGTACAGTCGTTGTTGAACTAAAGTTATTAACTGTTGACCCAAGGAACAAAATTGATGAACGTATTGATGAGCACTTAGAAAAAACAGGTGGCATTGTTTACGGAGAAATGCTCTCTACTCAATTATTTGAAAATCAAGACGAGAGTGACGCTTTTCACAAAAAGCATAACTTATGCAATCACTAGAAATACAGAAGCTATTTGCCGAAAAGCCAACAAGCAAATTCACAAAACCAAATTGCATCTAAAACTAAATGCGACGGGTGTTCTTATTATTCTCAACGAAAGTGTCGAAACACTAGATCCTGAAGTGGTTGCATATAGAGTTAGTGAATTTATGAACGGCAAATCACGCTCAATTGATCATTGCCTATTAATCTTCGAATCACATCTCGTCGTAGATCAAGGTTCCATTATCGACCCAATGCTCTGCATCACAAATGGTGAGCCATCGCATCGTTCACGTCGTCGACTTCGAAAAATCATGCAAGCTTGGGCTTCGTACAATGGCCAGCCATATAGCGAAGCAAACTACCCTACCGTTGACTCTATGACTTACTTTCCTCGGCGTGGGCCCTAACAATTCGTTCAAGCCGACCCCGCATCGTGGCGTCGGCCACGTGCCTACGCTACGCTAGCACGCGTCCGCCACCCCGCTGCGGGGCGGCTTAACTCAGGCGTTAGGCGGCAGAAAGACATTCGTTTTCAGCCGCCCTTTGCCTGCTCAGCCACTTCGCTCATTTTCGCTCCGTCGCCGTCTTTGGCTGCTGCGCTTGCTTTATTCAGCAATCATGCAATGCTTCGGATCGTTCGTCTGGCGCGCTCAAGGTTCGCAAGCGTTATGTTTTCGCGCTTCGGAAACTTTGGTTGGTGCGGTCTGTGTTCCGCGACTGACACGGTCGCTTCGGAGACACCACGCTGAAAGTTCTCGGGTGCGCGTCCGGACCTTCCCGCTTCGTCTTTCGGCAAGTGCGTCGGGGCTCGGTTCGCATCGGCATCCACCGCCGCCTAACAATTCGTTCAAGCCGACCCCATGTCGTGGCGTCGGCCACGTGCTTTGCGCTACGCTTGCACGCGTCCGCCGCCCCGCCACGGGTCGGCTTAACTCAAGCGTTAGCGCCCACAGAAGAGATCATGGCCAATCCACTACCGCCACCTCTAGCCACGGGCACTCTCGGCGAAATCCTAGTGCAGTTGCGCCTGCTGCAATTTGGAGTCCAGGCTGCACCGCCTATCAAGGACACGGGCAATGACCTAGTTGCATTTTACGGCCGCACTGTCCGTACGCTTCAAGTCAAAACCTCGACAAATCGCATCTCTCAAGATCGCCAGCTTCCCCAGCACTACGATATCCTTGCGCTTGTGCTGCTGCAAAATATTGGCGGGGTTGTTGAGCTGGACTCTTCGCGCATATTTCTCGTCCCTCACGACGCTGTACTGGTCACGCGCCGCAACTTCGCATCACTCGCACCATTCGAGTTATGCCATGACAACATTGATCGTTCAATGACACTCTTGGAGCACCTTTTCCCACCGGGCGGGCGCTAACAATTCGTTCAAGCCGACCCCGCATCGTGGCGTCGGCCACGTGCCTGCGCTACGCTAGCACGCGTCCGCCACCCCGCTGCGGGGCGGCTTAACTCAGGCGTTAGGCCCCATGACAAACCTTCACTTGGACCTCGCAGATCTAATCGAGAAGTGTCGTTCAGCACTTCTCGATTCAACTCCGCAGGCCGTCGCGTACACTGATGTCACGGACCTTCGGAACAATTCCCTTCCAGCCGACACTATTTCGACGCCCATCAATGTCTATGCGTTATGGACAAGGGCCAAAGGCACAGGCTGGACCTTAAAGTACATCGGACAAAGAAGCAGCAACAAGGGCTGGCGACGTGTTGGCGAGCACTTGTTTTGGAAGCATCCCAAAACCCAATCAAAGCTAGATCACGTTCTGCAAGCTCTACTGGCAGGCGAGGAGATTGGCGTGACTGCAATTTTGGTTACACCAGATTCTTTACGTCTCGCAGTGGAGGCAGAACTGATTAGCATTAGTTCCTGCGACGGCGGGCTACCTTGGAATAAGAAGGGCAAGGTTCGAAGCAAGGGGCCTAACAATTCGTTCAAGCCGACCCCGCATCGTGGCGTCGGCCACGTGCCTGCGCTACGCTAGCACGCGTCCGCCACCCCGCTGCGGGGCGGCTTAACTCAGGCGTTAGGGCGCAGAAACAGGGAGAGTGCTGTGACAGAGGATGAGTTTGATAAAGCGTGCAACTTTTTGCTTGAAGGACTGCGAGATCAACTACCTAATCTCGCCAGAGATTTGACTAAAATAATGAAAGGAAGCAAGTACAAAGGCTTATCCAATAAAGATCGAAAAATTGCAAAAATCATGCTTCTACACAACAGAGATCCGAATGCCATATCTCAGATATTTGCCAAAGAGAACTCAGCATGGCTCAGTGAGCCCAGAAGCGACACATCAAACTTCTTTTACATGCTGGAAAGACGGACCACTTTCTTAAATCCGTATGGGGAGCAGACAGGCGGCAACTATACAAGTAAAGCCTAGACCGCTGCGCCCTAACAATTCGTTCAAGCCGACCCCATGTCGTGGCATCGGCCGTGTGCTTTACGCTACGCTTGCACACGTCCGCCGCCCCGCCACGGGTCGGCTTAACTCAAGCGTTAGGGCCCATACCAAGATCATGCCACGGCAGCAAATAGGACAAGTTGAAATAGCATTTGAATTCAATCGCCACGTTGGAGGAAAATTCTTGCATGGCGGAGTTCGATTACGTTTTGATTCGATGCAGCAGTATTCATTTACGTCGCAAGCCACTTGGCCAACATCCGACAATTATGAAGATGCGATTCGCACAAGCATCGAAGAAGTACTTGCTGAAAAAATGGGCGGACTTACAAGCACTTCTGTTGTATTACTCGGGGTCACATGGGACGTTATCAACTCCTGTGAGGCTGGCTTTAGAATGGCCGCTCGCGCAGCTACCTTGTCAGCTTTTCAAAGCGCCAATGGGCCCTAACAATTCGTTCAAGCCGACCCCGCATCGTGGCGTCGGCCACGTGCCTGCGCTACGCTAGCACGCGTCCGCCGCCCCGGTGCGGGGCGGCTTAACTCAGGCGTTAGCGCCCACAGGTGGCTTGATGCTCGTCGAGACAACATTCCACCTCATCGCAGCTGATCGAGTGGCCGACATTTCGGCTTGGACTAAGCAGCTAGGGATCAAACCTAGCGCTAGCGCTCAGCGCGGTGACCGAGCTGGCACCGCCCCTTCTCCTGATTCATGGTGGGCCATCGTCTTGGACAAGCACGAGACGAGTGGCGTTGAAGAGCCGCTGCAGGCACTTCTGGAGGTACTGCTGCCACTCAAGCGTGAGATTGCGGCACTAGCCGCATCGGAGAACTTGGATGTGACAATGACCTCTTACGTTTGGGAGTACGGCCAAGCTCCCGTAGCTGATCTCTCGGTTACTACTCTTGGCAATCTGCACGATTTGGGCTGTTCGTACTCGGTTGTGGCATATGACTAGTCATCGCGTGGGCGCTAACAATTCGTTCAAGCCGAGATCGCTTCGCGGCCGCGGAGCTGTTCGGTAAATTGTCACAACGCCGCGGCCGCAAAGCGCTCCGGCTTAACTCAGGCGTTAGGCCGCTCATGAAGATTGGCATTTCGGAAGCATTTCGCAGGTACGGCGCCACGCTCAAGAACGTCAATTGGTCCGTAAGTTCCTGGGTAGATGACGCGACCTTGGTGGTGAGCCTCTGGGATCATCACCACCTTAAAGGGTGCGGCCCGGGTGTCTTAGCTTTTGGTGATCGGTTTGACCGTTGGTCCGGGCCTGGCAACGCGGAATTTCGCACAAATGTCACTCGTGCCTTTGAGTGTGGAGCGATCGTTCGTTTGGTGCTTGCGCGAGCATTAGAGCCTGATCGAGTGCAGCGCGGGGAGGATGGGAGCAAGATCCCTAAGACATTCGCCGTGCGGGATGATCTGGTCGGCCGTGTCGCTGAGGTCAATGGAGAGAGCTATGTCATTGAGTTCCATCGGCCCGCGGCCTAACAATTCATTCAAGCCGAAGCCGCTTCGCGGCTCGGCTTAATTCAGGCGTTAGGCACTATGGAACAAATCATCGCGGAACTCAAAGAGCCAGACCTCGCTGACCTTGAAGCCAAACGCGACTGGGTTCGCAATCACTACGAACACCATGCAGTCCACAAGTACGCTGACTTGCAGGGCAAGCTGAGTCTTTTAGACGCTATTCTTTCTAACGGCTGGGTCAATGCAGAGGAGACGCTGAAACTCCAATGCCTCGGCATCACTTTTGGTGACGCTCTCTCGCAACACTTGGGTCTGTCTTGGGTGATCGTTGAGGACTCATACGGTCGTGACCCGGCATTGAGCCTCACCGGAACCACGGTGTTGATCTTCCCGCAGACAATGATCTCCAAACGCGTAGAGGACGGGGAGGCCGTTGACGTGTTTGACCTATTCAATGGCACATGCACGGCGGTGAAGGAGGCTGCGGGGAATAGCGCCTAACAATTCGTTCAAGCCGACCCCGTGTCGTGACGTCGGCCACGTGCTTTTGCGCTACGCTTGCACGTGTCCGCCGCCCCGCCACAGGGCGGCTTAACTCAAGCGTTAGGCCGCAGAGAAAATCATGCGTGACATTGATGCAATCATTAGAACCCTGATTCAGTCATATCCTGAGCTTTCAGTTGAGCAGCTCACCGTTATGCATCCGGCAGACGATGACGGCATTTGGTACTTCAAGTATCCGACCTGCGCTCACGAGGTTAAACTCGAATCTTCTTATGGCACTTGCCCTTTCATCTTTGAGACAAGCGCTGATGCAACAGTAGCAACAGCAGAGACGGTTTCTGCTGCTATCCGCTTGGTTGTTGTTGGGCTAGGGCTAGCTGCGGCCTAACAATTCGTTCAAGCCGACCCCGCATCGTGGCGTCGGCCACGTGCCTACGCTACGCTAGCACGCGTCCGCCACCCCGCTGCGGGGCGGCTTAACTCAGGCGTTAGGCTCCTCCCCACATTTCTCGGTTGTCTCCAATGACAAATCAATCTGCTCAAGAAATCCGATTGCTACACGCGGCTTACGCGGCTTTTAACACTCGCGACATTGGCGCTGCCATCGCCCTAATGGCTGCCGATGTGACTTGGCCAAAAGCGTTTAAAGGCGGCTTTGTGCAAGGGCCTGATGAAATCCGCGAGTATTGGACTGAACAATGGCGTGAAATTGACCCACGCGTTGAGCCAGTTGCCTTTCATATCCAAGATGCCTCTCAGATTCTAGTTGATGTGCATCAGGTCGTCCGGGACTTGGCTGGTTCTGTACTTGCTGACGAGCACGTTGGCCATCTTTTCACCATCAAGAATGGCTTGATAAATGCTATGGAAGTTTGCCCACTCCCTTCATCCGGACCCAGGGCCTTGCCATGACGACGAATAGAGTGAAGACAAACAGCAGTACTGGCGTTGGTATCGCTGTCGGTGTCGCCATTGGCGTAGCGCTCGGCACGGCCTTTGATCAGCTTGCTCTGGGCATTGCCATCGGCACGGCATTCGGCGCTTTGATCGATGTCTTTTCCCACGTAAAGCGCAAGAAGAGCATCAGCGCTGACTCTGAAACAGATTCAGACGGCAAGAGGTAGGGCACACTTCTCAGCCGGCACCTAACAATTCGTTCAAGCCGACCCCATGTCGTGGAGTCGGCCACGTGCTTTACGCTACGCTAGCACGCGTCCGCCACCCCGCTGCGGGTCGGCTTAACTCAGGCGTTAGGCCCCAGGAAAAAGATTCTTGCAAATCGTCGGCCCACAACTTAAGCAGGCCTTTCCCATAGGCTCTCGCGTACTTGTTTCGGCCCTGTGCGCTGGCTGGAGAAATGACTTCTTCGGTGTCGTTTGTAGCGAGCCTGAGCCTGTGCAGACCATGCAAGGCCAAGACTATTTCTACTGGGTGCAATTTGACTCAGCACAGCACGACTTGAGCCAAGACGGACCGTACTACAAAGGTCAGATTCTGGGTCAGTGCCTTACACTCGTTCAAACCACTCCGGCCGTCGGCTAGCGTATTGTCCGCAAGCATCTGCCTGTGGGCCTAACAAGTCGCTCAAGCCGACCCCGTGTCGTGGCGTCGGCCACGTGCTTTACGCTACGCCTGCACGTGTCCGTCGCCCCGCACGGGGCATAGTGAACGCGATGATCGCTTCGATAGGTTTATGGCTCCTGTGTCGACATCCGTAGTGAGCGCAGGCCAATGAGACGCGAAGGTGCTCATGCCTCTTATCAGGCGAACTGCGGTATCTTCAAGTCGCTTCAATTTCATGGCGTGGGCCATATGCATACGCTACGCTGATGCGCACCCACCGATCCATCGCGTGGCGGCTCACTTCAGGTATGGAAATCGATGAAAGCATATCTCCGCTTCGCGTTATTGCTTCTGATCGCCAACAGTGCATGGGCCGGAGAGCCTTCGCTGGTCAAGGAGCGGGAGCTTTCGCTCGGCGGTGTCGCGATCGGCGATACGGAAGCCTCCGTTTTGCGCAGGCTTGGACAACCGGTCCGCCGCATCGATACCGACGATGTTCTCGATATACGGCTGGAGTACGATGGGCTGACTGTATGGCTGGGGGAGCAGCGCCGGGTTGGCGAGGTTCTCAGCGTTTCCAAGCGGCATTGCACGCCTTCTGGCGTTTGCCCGGGGATGTCTTTCGATCAGGCGACGAAGAAATATGGGCAACCGCTTGCCGCATCCCGTGAGGACGGCGCTTTCATGGAATACCCCAGCTCCGGGTCGTCCTGCTGGCTGCAGTTTGCTGTTGTTGAAGGCAAGATCGTGTCCGTGCGTGCGGAGTGTCAACCGTAATCTCCCCTCACCACTGATTGAAGAAAACCGACACGGCGTCAAGTGCGTCCGACTCGGCGATACGCTTCTTTGAGGAACCGATTCTGATACATCAGCCGATGTTCGACGCCACTCGCCCGCCAGAGCGGAACCATCTCACCGGCATTCTTGGTGACGCAGCACCACTGTGGGATGCCGTCATCGATTCCGTCCGAATGCGTGCCCCGCAACTGATCGAGCATTGGCACTTTGCCGGCCAGAAAATCGGCTGGTCGCTGCGCCTTGTCGAAAAATCGAAGATTCTGATCTATCTCACGCCTGAGGCGGGCAGATTTCGAGTCGGACTGGTGCTTGGCGGCAAGGCTGTCGCAACCGCCCGTGCTTCGGGCCTTTCGGCTGCAGCCGCTTCGATTCTCGAGACCGCGCCCAAGTACGCCGAGGGCCATGGCGTGCGCTTCCACGTCATGTCGCGTGAGGATATGGCGCCACTGGAAGAGCTGCTGGATATAAAATTCGCTGCTTCAGGAAAGAAGCCCAAGCCGCGGGAGCACGGCTGACAACGCTTCCCGCTGCAAGGCCAGGTCGCGGCTCGATCAGCGTGGCCGTCACGCTTCGAGCCGCTCGAGGATCAGCGCTTCGATGCGATCCGCCGCGCTCACCCCTGTTCGCGAATGACCTCCAGAACATCCGCGCCATAGCGCTCGAGCTTGGCGCCGCCGATACCGCCGACCTGCCCGAGTTCGCCCATCGAGTCGGGCCGCTTCTCGGCGATGTTGCGCAGGGTGCTGTCGTGGAAGATCACGTAGGCCGGCACGTTCTGCTCGCGTGCGAGGCGCGCGCGAAGGTCGCGCAGTGCGCGGAACAGATGCAGATCCTGCGATTGCACCGGCACGCCCGTCCGCGGGCCGCCGTCGCGTTCGCGTTTTTTGCTGGGCAATTCCTTGCGCAGGGTAACCGTCTGCGCGCCGGTGAGCACCGCGCGGCTGGCGTCGGTCAGGCGCAGGCCACCGAAGCCTTCGGAATCGACTTCCAATAGCCCGGCCGCGACCAGTTGGCGGAACACGCCGCGCCATGCCTTGACGTCCAGGTCGGTACCGATGCCGTAGGTGCTGAGTTTGTCGTGACCGAACTGGCGGATGCGCTCGTTATCGCTTCCGCGCAGCACTTCGATGAGATGGACCACGCCGAACCGCTGGCCTGTGCGATAGACGCAGCTGAGCGCCTTGCGCGCGGCCTGGGTCGCGTCCCAACTGTCGGCCGGTTGCAGGCAGTTGTCGCAATTGCCGCAGGCATGCGGGTAGGTTTCGCCGAAGCCCGCCAGCAATACCTGCCGCCGGCACTGCATCGATTCGCAGTAGCCCAGCAGTTGATCGAGCTTGCGTCGCTCCAACTGTTTGCGTTCTTCGCCGGCCTCGGACTGTTCGATCATCTGCTTGAGCAGCACCATGTCGCCCAGGCCATAGCAGAGCCAGGCTTCGGCGGGCTCGCCGTCGCGGCCGCCGCGACCGGTTTCCTGGTAATAACCTTCCAGCGATTTCGGCAGATCCATGTGCGCAACGAAGCGCACGTCGGGCTTGTCGATGCCCATGCCGAAGGCGATGGTGGCGACCATCACCACGCCGTCCTCGCGCAGGAAGCGGCGCTGGTTGGCCGCGCGCACTTCGGCATCCAGACCCGCGTGATAAGGCAGCGCCTTGAAACCGAGGCCTGCGAGCGTTTCCGCGGTCTGGTCGACCTTGCGCCGCGACAGGCAGTAGACGATGCCGGCTTCGTCGCGATGCGCGCGCAGGAAATCCAGCAGCTGGCGCTTGCCGTTGTCCTTCTGCACGACGTTGTAGCGGATGTTGGGACGATCGAAGGAACTGACGAACCAGCGCGCCTCGTCCAATTGCAGGCGTTCGGCGATCTCGCGCTGGGTCGGCGGATCGGCGGTCGCGGTCAACGCGATGCGCGGCACGTCCGGCCAGCGCTCGTGAAGCACGGTGAGTTCGCGGTACTCGCGGCGGAAATCGTGGCCCCACTGCGAGACGCAGTGCGCTTCGTCGATGGCGAACAGCGCGATGCGGGCGCGATCGAGCAGCGAAAGGAAGCGCGAAGTCAGCAAGCGTTCCGGGGCCACGTACAGCAGGTCCAACTCACCCGCCAGCATCGCGCGCTCGATGCGCGACGCGGTTTCGGCGTCGAGCGTGGAATTGAGGAATTCGGCGCGTACGCCGACCTGGCGCAAGGCTTCCACCTGGTCCTGCATCAGCGCGATCAGCGGCGAGACCACCACGCCGACACCGTCGCGCAGCAGCGCGGGCACCTGATAGCACAGCGACTTGCCGCCGCCGGTGGGCATCAGCACCAGCGCGTCGCCGCCGTCGGAGATATGTTCGATGATGGCCTGCTGCGGGCCGCGGAAATCGGCATGGCCGAAGACGCGGTGCAGCAGGTTCTGTGGGGATTCCTGCATGGCGATAGGGTATCAGCTGCCGCCAGCGGGTTCGTAGGGATATGCCGCATGTGCGTGTCGGACAACGGCGCGAATGGCTCGAAAAGTGCCGGGATGGATCACCTTGCGAAGCGAGCAGGACTGGCCCGCATAGAGGCAAGGACTGAGGGCTGGATGAACGCATCGAGCCACGAGGGAGGGGAACCGGAAGGATTCAGCTGCGCGTTACCTGCCCGGCCCTAGCGTGCCCGTCGCCATCCCGGCGCCCGGAGTCCATCATGCATCGCATCGCCGCCTCGATCCTCGCCGCCGGCCTGATCACCGCCACTGGCGCCGCTTCCGCGCAGAACGCAGGCTACCCCTCGCCCATCGACGACCGCTACGCGGAAGCGGATGCCCCCTACTACGACTATGCCCGCGTGCTGCGCGTGGATCCGGTGCTGCCCTCGGGCTACCGATCGACGCGCACCTCCTCGAACGAGTGCTACAGCGAAGACGGTTATTACACCGACAACGGCAACGATGGTCGCTACGATGATCCTTACAGCGATCGCAATGACCAAAGCGGCAGCCGTTACGAAAGCCGGGATGGCCGCGATGGCCGTTACGACAACGAATACGGCACCCGGACCGGACGCAATGTCGCGACCGTGATCGGCGGCATCGTCGGTGCGGCGCTGGGCAGCAAGGTCGGCGGCGGTTCTGCACGCTACGCCACCGCGGCGGTGGGTTCGATGGTCGGCGGCATGGCCGGTCGCGAGGTGTACGAGACCTCACAGCGCAACCGCCAGCCGCAGCATGCGCGGGTCACCGTATGCGACCCGATCAGCGAAGGCGACTATTCCCGCTACCCGACGGCCAACGAAGTCACCGCTTATGACGTGACCTACGAATACGCCAACCGCCAGTACGTGACCCGCACCACGTATCACCCCGGCGATCGCATCCGCGTCCGCGTGGATGTCCGCCCGGAATAATCCCGACGCGCTCGCCAACGAAAACGGGGCCTGCTGGCCCCGTTTTTTTTTGCGTGCGGAAAAGCCTCAGCCCGACGCCGCGCCCGCGGTCGGGTATTCGCTCGGATAGGGCGACAACAAGCGCAGTTCCTGCTTCGCCAGTTCGGCGCGCAGGTCGTTGGCGACTTCGGCGACGCGTTCGGCGATCAAGCCATCCGGCAAGGATGCGATCACGGTCGGAAACGCACCGTCGTAGATCAGCAGGTTAACGGCTTCCACCGGATCGATACGCAGGTTGTACAGCTCCCACTGGTCCGGCACCGGCCGTTCGCTCCACGGGTCGCAATAGCGCACCAGCTTCCATTCCCCCGAGCGCAGCGCGCGGACGTGCGCGGGCTGCATCACCGCGCCCGGCGCCAGCTCCGGAACGTAGGGATGCGGCGAATCCGCAGTCGGCGGCGTGCGTAGCATCTCCACCGTCGCCGCGAACACCGCGTACTGCTGCCACGACGACTTGTTGTGCGGGTCGTCGTCGCGCGGCAGCGGCTCGGTGATCATGTCGTCGGTCGCGAACAGCACGCCGGTGCGCGGCGCGCCGTCGGGTCCGGTCACCTGGCCGCCACCGGCCGTGATCACCGGCAGTAGGTCCGCACCGGGCAGGGGCGCGGCCAGATGCGTCTTCGACAGCGAACGCCGCGCGCGCTCGATCTGCTCCGGCTTCGCGCCGGCCAGCGACAGCAGGGTCGGCAGGATGTCGATATGACTGGTCTGCGAGTCGATCGCGACCGGCGCGTCGGCGGCGGTGTTGTAGGTCGGCGAACTGATCAGGAACGGCACATGCACCACTTCCTGATAGGCGCCGTGCCATTTCTCGATCTGCATGCCGTGCGCCGCGCCGAATTCGCCGTGGTCCGATGCGAACACGACGACGGTGGTCTCGCGCAGCCCCGCTTCCTCCAGCGAGGTCAGCACGCTGAGGATGTGGCGATCCACCATCGAAATCATGTAGGCGTAGTACTGCAGGAAGCCGACCGACGCCGCATCGGCGTCCTGCTGCAACTGGAACGGGATCGTCGCGGCCATCGTCGCCTTCACCGCATTGGCCAGCACCGTCTGCGGATCGCCGCCGATCGCCTGCGCCGCGCCGAGGCCGGTCTTCGCGGCCAGGCCCAGCGCGACCTTGTACGACGCGTCGAACTGCGCGCGCGGCTTGTTGTCGAGCAGATTCTCGTTCTGGGTCGGCGACGCAGTGGCGCAGGCCTGCGGCAGGCCGGTCGGATTCAGCGGCACCTGATAGGTGCCGTCCTGCGGAACGGCGCTGACCGTGCCCTGCGCCGGAATCGGCACCGAACCGCCGGGGCCGATCAGCGCCTGCGGCGTGACCGTGGCGCCGGGGTCGGCCGGCATCAGCGCGCGCGGCAGCGCCGGATACGTGGCGATGTCGTGCGGATTGGTGAACGAGCACACCGCGAAGAACGGTGGCGGCGTGGGCACGAAGCTGTTGTTCGGATGACGATCGCCCGCGGTGCTGCTGGCGCGCGAGTACGGCACACCCAGACCGCGGCGGCGCAGGAACGCACAGGCCAGATCGGCGAACTGGTAATCGCGATACACGCCCATGTTGTTGGTGAGCGATCCGTGCGGCTCCGGCCACGACAACTCCCAGTCGCCGAAGCCGTACGCCTGCAGCGTGTGCTCCGGCGGGTCGCTGACGTGCCATTTTCCGAAGTAGTGCGTGGAATAGCCCAGCTCGCGGAAATAGTCGCCGGCAGTGGGTGCGCCGTCCGCGCGCAGCCACGGGAAGTTGGACGAGTCGCCGTTCTTGAACAGACCGTCGGTCTGGGTCACGCCGCTGCGCGGCCCGTACTGTCCGGTCATGATGCTGGCGCGGCTGGGAATGCACGCCGATTCGGCGATGGTGTGGTCAGTGAACACCGTCGCGTACTCGCGCAGCTTGCAGAAGCCGGGGTAGTGCTTGGCGTATTCGTTGCCTTCGAGACTGCCGACGAACGAGAGGATCTTCTTGATGTCGTTGGCGAAGCCTGCGTCGCCGTAACCCGCATTCGGGTAGTACAGCTGGTCGACCATGATCATCAGGATGTTGGGGCGTGCGTCGCGCTGCGCGGCGATGCCCTCGAGTGTTTCGAGTGGGGTGGTGTCGTCGGTGTCCGTGTCGCCTGCCGCACCCTGCCCCGTGTTCTGTGCCGTCATGACCGCTCCCTTGTCGATTGAATCGTGTCCTGCCGGCGTTGCGCCGGATCGAGCCGGCATGGTGCCGGAATCGTATTGGCGGAACCGTATCATGCAGGCGCAGCGTGGCGCACGCAGCCTTCGGCGGCGGATGAAAGGATCGCGCTGGACAGATCCCGACCGAAGCGATTCGACGGAACATCGGCGTAGGAGGGTCTTCAGGCCCGAGCTCTTCATACCGCGCCACGAGAATGAAACGGCTCGGCCCTCAAGGGCCTCCTGCGAAGAGCTCGACCCTGAAGGGCCTCCTACGAAGAGTGCGGCCTCTTGCGAAGAGCTCGGCCCTGAAGGGCCTCCTACGAGGAACTCGGCCTCCTACGAAGGGCCTTCTACAAGGCATCGCCGGCGCAGGGACTTCCGGGGGTGCCGGGCTTCGCCCAAGCCTGCGATAATTCCGGTCTTGGCCCCGTAGCTCAGCTGGATAGAGCGGTCCCCTCCTAAGGGACAGGTCGCACGTTCGAATCGTGTCGGGGCCGCCAGTTTTCCGTCTTTATCCCCACTCGAACGATGCCGGCGCCCGCTTTCCGGGCGGTCCGGCCAGCCCCAGGAGTTTCCGATGACCCATCCCGTCCTCACCGCCCTCGGCCTCGGCGCCAGCGAATCCGGCACCTATCTCGGCCATGGCGAGTGGTCCACCACCGCCGACGCCGGGGTGATCGAGCCGGTCAATCCGACCACGGGCGAGGTGCTGGGCCGGGTGCAGGCCTCGTCGCAGGCCGATTACGACCTGATCGTCGAGCGCGCCCAGGCGGCGTTCAAGATCTGGCGCACCACGCCGGCGCCGCGCCGCGGCGAGGCCATCCGCCTGTGCGCGGACGCGCTGCGGACGCACAAGGACGCGCTGGGTTCGCTGGTCGCGCTGGAGATGGGCAAATCCAAGCCGGAAGGCGACGGCGAAGTGCAGGAGATGATCGATATCGGCGAATTCGCGGTCGGTCTGTCGCGCCAGCTCTACGGCCTGACCATGCACAGCGAGCGCCCGGGTCACCGCATGTACGAGCAGTGGCACCCGATCGGCATCGTCGGCGTGATCTCGGCGTTCAACTTCCCGGTCGCGGTGTGGGCGTGGAACTCCTTCGTGGCCGCGATCTGCGGCGACATCACCATCTGGAAGCCGTCGCCGAAGACCCCGCTCTCGGCCATCGCTTCGATGAAGATCTGCAACGAGGCGCTGAAAAAGGCCGGCTTCCCGGACATCTTCTTCCTCTTCAACGACGCCGGCAGCGACATCGCCCAGCAGTTCGTCGACGACAAGCGCATCCCGCTGATCAGCTTCACCGGTTCCACTAAGATCGGACGCATGGTCGGCGAGCGCGTCGCGCGCCGTATGGGTCGTTCGCTGCTGGAACTGGGCGGCAACAACGCGATCATCGTCGACGCCAGCGCCGATCTGAAACTGGCGATCCCGGCGATCGTGTTCGGCGCGGTCGGCACCGCCGGCCAGCGCTGCACCACCACCCGCCGCCTGCTGGTGGAAGAATCGATCTACGACGAAGTCCTGGCCAAGCTGATCACCGCCTACAAGCAGGTGGAAACCAAGATCGGCGACCCGACCGACCCGAAGAACCTGATGGGTCCGCTCAACAGCCGCGACGCGGTCGATGCCTACCTCGATTCCATCGCCAAGGCCAAGGCCAGCGGCGGCAAGGTCGAGACCGGCGGCGCTGCGATCGAGGGCAAGGGCAACTTCGTACTGCCGGCCATCGTCACCGGGCTGACCAACGACGCCGAGATCGTCCAGCACGAGACCTTCGCGCCGATCCTGTACGTGATGAAGTTCAAGACCCTCGACGAAGCCATCGACATGCAGAATGCGGTGCCGCAGGGCCTGTCGTCGTCGATCTTCACCGCCAATTTGAAGGCCGCGGAAGCCTTCCTCGCGGCGTCCGGCAGCGACTGCGGCATCGCCAACGTCAACATCGGCACCAGCGGCGCGGAAATCGGCGGCGCATTCGGCGGCGAGAAGGAAACCGGCGGCGGCCGCGAGTCGGGTTCGGACGCGTGGAAGGTCTACATGCGCCGCCAGACCAACACCATCAACTATTCGGATTCGCTGCCGCTGGCGCAGGGCATCAAGTTCGATCTCTGAGGTTCCGCCGCGCCGCCCGGGACAGGCCAGCGCCGCCCGGGTGGTACCGTTCGCGTTCCATCCGCAGGAGATGCCATCCATGAACGACCCATCCATGAACGGCTCGCTTTCCAACAGCCGCAAGACCAGCACGCTCGCCATCGTCAGCCTCGTCGCCGGCCTGCTCGGCTGGACCCTGCTGCCGTGGCTGGGCAGCTTCGGCGCGATCATCACCGGACACATGGCGCGCGCCGAGATCCGCCGCTCCGCCGGCGCGATCGACGGCAACGGCCTCGCCATCGCCGGCCTGGTGCTGGGCTGGGGCTCGATCATCATCACCATCCTGGGCATCCTGATCGCGGTGATGTTCTTCGGCGGGATCGCCGCCCTGCTCGCCTGGTTGGGTTTTTCCGGCCAGTTGGGCTGAGGCGCGGCGGCGCATGTACGGACTCGCCCGCCCCTTCCTGTTCCATCTCGATGCCGAGCGCGCGCACGGCATCGGGCTGTCGATGATGGAAGCGGCATACCGCACCGGGCTGAATCCGCTGCTGACCCGGGGCACGCCGTCGTTTCCGGTGAAAGTGCTGGGCCTGACGTTTCCCAACCCGGTCGGCCTGGCCGCCGGGCTGGACAAGAACGGCGAGCACATCGACGCGCTGTTCGCGCTGGGCTTCGGTTTCGTCGAAGTGGGGACGGTCACCCCGAAACCGCAGGCCGGCAATCCGAAGCCGCGGATGTTCCGGCTACCGGAAAACCGGGCGATCATCAATCGCTTGGGCTTCAACAACGACGGCGTCGACGCGCTGGTGCGCAACGTCGAGAAAGCGCGGCGCAAGGGCGACGGCATCCTCGGCATCAATATCGGCAAGAACAAGGACACGCCGAACGAATCGGCATCGCTGGACTACGTCCACTGTCTGGAAAAGGTCTATCCGCTGGCCGATTACGTCACCATCAACATCTCCTCGCCCAATACCGCCGGCCTGCGCGAGCTGCAGGAAGAACAGGCGCTGCGGCGGCTGCTCGGCGAGCTGAAGGAAGCACAGGAACGGCTGTGGACGCGTCACGGCCGGCGCGTGCCGATGCTGGTGAAAGTGGCGCCGGACCTGGCCGACGAGGACATCGACGTCACCGCCCGCGTGCTCGGCGAGCTGCAGGTCGATGGCGTGGTCGCCACCAACACCACGGTGTCGCGGATCGCCGTCCATCAGCACCCGCTCGCGAAGGAAGCCGGCGGCCTGTCCGGCGAACCGCTGATGGCGAAGTCCACCGCAGTGCTGCGGATGTTGCGCACGCGGCTGCCGGAACAGATCCCGATCGTCGGCGTCGGCGGCATCCTGACCGGCGCCGACGCGGTGAAGAAAATGGCCGCGGGCGCCAGTCTGATGCAGTGCTACACCGGTCTGATCTATCGCGGCCCGGCGCTGATCCACGAATGCGTGGACGCGATCCGTCGCCGCAAGGAAGCGCCCAGCCGCGGGCATCTGCCCAACAACACATGAGCGTGCGCCGGATCGAACGCGCGCCGCTGCGCACCCGCAATACCTTCGGCGTCGAAGCGAGCGCCGGGCTGCTGATCGAAACCGACGACGCCGACGATCTGCCCGCGCTGTTCGCGGATGAACTGCACGCCGCATCGCCGTTGATCATCGGCGGCGGCAGCAATCTGCTGATCGTCGAAGGCCCGGCGCTGGCGCTGAATCTCGACACGCAGGCGATCCGCACGCTCGACGTCCACGACGACCGCGCCATCATCCACGCCGATGCCGGCGTGGCATGGCATCGCCTGGTCATGTGGACGCTCGAACAGGGCTACGCCGGACTGGAAAATCTGGCGCTGATCCCGGGTACCGTCGGCGCCGCGCCGATCCAGAACATCGGCGCCTACGGCGTGGAAGTGGGCGAACGCATCCGCGCGGTCGAGGTGTTCGAGCGCGCCACCGGTGCATTCCATCGTTTCGACGCCGCGGCCTGCGCCTTCGCCTACCGCGACAGCGCGTTCAAGCGCGAACTCGACCGCTGGCTGATCGTGGCGGTGGAATTCGAACTGCCGCTGGCGCGCGCGCTCGATGCCGGCAGCCTGAAGATCGATTACGCCGGCATCCGCGAGGAAATGGGCCTCGCCGCCGACGCGCGCAGCGGCTATGGCGCGCACGATGTCGCCGACGCGGTGATCCGCCTGCGCCGACGCAAGCTGCCCGATCCGGCGGTGGTCGGCAACGCCGGCAGTTTCTTCAAGAATCCGATCCTCCCGGCGGCGCAGGCCGACGCGCTGCTGGCGGAATACCCGCAGCTTCCGGCCTTCCGCGGCGACAGCGACGCCACCCGCAAACTGTCGGCGGCGTGGTTGATCGATGCCTGCGGCTGGAAAGGCCGGCGCGCGGCCATCGGCAGCGGCGATGCCGGCGTCGCCGCACAGCACGCTCTGGTGCTGGTGAATCACGGTCGCGCGACCGGCGCCGAGCTGCTGGCGTTGGCGCGCGACATCGCCGCGGATGTGCAGGCGCGTTTCGGCGTGGCCATCGAACCCGAGCCGCGGATCGTCGGCGCGCGGTGGTGACCGCTGCGCCCGCGACGGATCGCTTCAACGCCATCGTCAGGCGCCCGTCGCGGGTGCCGGCCGAATGCCGCGCATGAACGCACCGCGTTCGCAGCACATGCGCGCTGCCCTGCTGATGCTGGGCAGCACCGTGCTCTTCGGGCTGATGTCGGTGACGATCAAGCTCGCTTCGGAAACCCTGCACACGTTCGAGATCGCGTTCTTCCGCAATTTCTTCGGACTGGTGGCGGCGCTGCCGCTGCTGCTGCGCCATGGCCCGGGGCTACTGAAGACCACGCAGCTGCCGCGCTACGTGTTCCGCTGCCTGATCGGCGTGGTGTCGATGATGGCGGGCTTCTGGGCCATCGGCCATCTGCCGCTGGCGCAGGCGGTGGCGCTGTCGTATTCCACGCCGATCTTCGTGACCATCGCCGCGGTGATCTTCCTGCACGAGCAGGTGCGCGCGCGACGCTGGACGGCGGTGGCGCTGGGGTTCGTCGGCGTGACCATCATCGTCCGCCCGGGTACCGACAGTTTCACGATGGGCACGCTGGTCGCGCTGGCGGCGGCGGTGCTCAGCGGCATCGTCTCGATCCAGATCAAGCTGTTGTCGAAGGTGGAGCCGGCAGATCGCATCGTGCTCATCACCACCCTGCTGTGGGTGCCGATGTCGCTGCTGCCGGCGCTGATGGTGTGGGAGTGGCCGCGCGGCATCGTCTGGGTCTGGGTGATCGCCGCCGGCTTCCTGGGCACCGGCGGACACATGCTGTGGACGCGGGCGCTGAAGCTGGGCGATGTCTCGGCGCTGACGCCGATCAGCTTCATGCAGTTGCCGATCGTGGCGGTCGCCGGCTGGCTGCTGTTCCGGGAGCCGCTGGACCGCTGGACCGCGGTCGGCGCCGGGGTGATCTTCGCCGCCAACGCCTACATGGCGCACCGCGAGGCGCAGCTGGCGCGCCGTGCGGCCACCAGCGCGCCGATCGAGGCGGCGAAACCGGGCGAGTGATCGGCCGGAGCCCGCGCGGCAACGCGCTCACGCTTTGGCGAACGCCAGACTGCAGATCCGGAAGCGCTGCGATTCATCGACGATCGCGATCCGGACGTCGACACAATGGATGGCCAGCCCGTTCGGTGTGCTGACCGACACCAGTTCGAATCGCCCTTCGCCGCGACGCTGCGCGCGCTTGATGCCCTTCGGCAACTTCATCTGGTTGAGGATGTTCACACCGGCCTGGTCGCCGCAGTACACCCCTTCGACCTCGATGCGGTCGAAACACTCGAATTCGCCATAGTCCTTCTCGAGCGACTCGATCTTCAGACGCAGCCCTTCCGCCGTCCATGTATCCCGGATCGATCCGGAGATCAGCCCGGCCGCCGCCTCGAATCGCCTGCACGCCAGCAGCCATGCGAAGCGATGCGTGAACGCGCGTATGCGCTCGACCATCGGCATCGCCATCCCGGGGTCGCCGACGATCTTCACGAAATTCCGCGCCTCGACGCTGGCCCAGCGGTGCTTGTCCTCGATGACGTCGACCTTGTCCGCGATGATCCGCGGCGCATGCTCGCGTGCCATCAGGCATTCCTTTTCCTCGATACCCAGCAGATGCAGCGCATGCCGATCCGCTTGCGCGAACACAGCCTCGTCCAGCGCGACTTCCTGCCCGGTCTCCGCATGGACGATCCGGAACAGGCGCTCGTTGCGAAGGAATTCCAATGCCTGCGCGAGCGCTGCGAACGCCGGCGGTTTGCCGCGACGCCCCAGCAGCAGCACGACGTCTTCGAACGGCAGCGCACCGCGCGCGAACAAGGCATCCAGAAAGGCTTTCTGCTCGGCGGGACTGACCATCGTTGAGGCTCCTGGGCGGGAGCGACACGATACCGGAAGCGCTGAATGCCGGCAGTTTCGCCCGCCTGCATCGAAGACCTGCCGCGCCCGGGAAGCCGGCGATCCGTCCGAACGCGTCGAAACCATTCAATCCGCTGTACCGGACCATCGGTGAGCTGTTCTAATCGGCGGTGCATGCTCCCCGACCGGCGCGATGGATTCGCCGACCCTTATCCACCAGGCCCACGGAACCCCACGCTGCGATGAAAATGAGATTGGTCTCGATCGGACTGGTCGTCTCCGCCGTCCTCATGCTGGCGATGTGGATCGCCGCGCAGCAGCGCCAGGACTCGGTCGCGAGGATGATCGCCCAGCCCGACCCGGCGGCGACGGATCCGGCGGATCCGGACCCGGCAGCGGCCGCCACGCCCGAAGCCCGTGCGAATCAGGGCCGGCTCGCGTTCGAGCGCCAGGCCCGCGCCTTCGTGCGCGACGCGCCGGGACTGGACGACACGACGCGCATGGCCCGCGCGCGCGCGCTGAGCCAGGACATCGACCGCCGCGAGCAGAACCGCGAGCTGTCCGGGGACGAGGCGATGATGATGCGCGTCGGGCTGATCCAGGTGGCGGTGAAGGATCCCCGCGAGCGCGTCGTTCAGATCAGGGAAGTGATCGACCGCCACACCCAGCAGACCGCCGCACGGCAACGGGCGCTGCTCGCCCAGCAGCAGCGCGACGCGAAGCTCAAGGATTACAAGGCGCAGGAAGCCAGGATCGTCTCCGAGGTGCTGGCGATGCAGAGCTACCCCAACGGGATGAGTCGGGAGGATTATCTGCGCCAACGCCTCCAGGACGCGCGCGACACCATCAACCGGACCCCGGCGCCCGCGCCCGTTTCGACGCCCTGACCGCACCCCGGCCCCTACCTTCGGCACATGCCGGATCGGCGGTGTGGGCTAGTCTGCCGGTCTGCCCGTCATTCCGGATCGTTCAATGAACAAGACCCTCCTCGCCTTGGGCCTCGCGCTCGCATTCGCCGCGCCTGCGGCTTTCGCCGGCGACACCGCCGGCACCGTCGCCAAGCCGCAGCTCGGCAGTTTCGGCATCGACCTGGGCAACCGCGACCTCTCGGTGAAGCCCGGCGACGATTTCGACCGCTACGCCAACGGCCGCTGGTTCGACAATTATCAACTGCGCGACTACGACACCCGCTTCGGTTCGTTCAACGCATTGAGCGACCAGGCCGAGGAACAGGTCCACGCGATCGTCGAGGAACTGCAGGCGCGCAAGGATCTGAAGCCCGGCAGCGACGAACAGAAAGTCCGCGACCTCTACGCCAGCTACATGGACACCGCGGCGCGCGATGCCGCCGGGATCGCACCGCTGAAACCGACCTTGGCGCGGATCGCCGGCATCGACTCCATCGCCGCACTGACCGCGGCGTTCGGGCGCGCCGGCATCGACGGCACCAGCAGCCCGGTGGGCGGCGGCGTGACGCTCGACCGCAAGAACCCCGACCGCTATCTGGTGAGCATCGGCGTCGGCGGCCTGGGACTGCCCGACAAGGACTACTACCTCAACGCGGAGCCGCGCTTCGCCCAGATCCGCGCCGCCTATCTCGACCACGTCGCCACCATGCTCGGCTTCGCAGGCGTTGCCGACGCCAGGCCGCGCGCCGAGGCGGTCATCGCGCTGGAAACCGAGCTGGCAAAGCGGATGTGGGATCGCGCCCAGCTACGCGACCGCGACAAGACCTACAACCTGCGCACCTTCGCCCAACTGCGCGAGGAATTCCCCGGCTACGACTGGGCCGCGCATTTCGCCGCGCAGGGCCTGCAGACGCCCGCCGAGGTGAATGTTTCCACGCCGAGCGCGGTCGGCCCGATTCTGGCTGAGGTGGTCGCGAAGACCCCGCTGAACGTGTGGCGCGACTATCTGACCTATCACGCCGTGCGCAATCACGCGCCGATGCTCAGCACCGAAATCGACCGGGCGGCGTTCGCGTTCACCGGCACGGTGCTGCAGGGCCAGAAGACCCAGCGCGAACTGTGGAAGCGCGGCGTCGCCACCGTCGGCGGCAGCGGCGGGCTGGGCGACGCGGTCGGCCGGATCTACGTGGCCCGGCACTTCAAGCCCGAAGCCAAGGCGGCGATGGACGATCTGGTCGAAAACCTGCGCACCGCACTGCGCCAGAACATCGAAACCCTCGACTGGATGGGCGATGCGACCAAGGCCGAGGCCTACAAGAAACTGGGCACCTTCCTGCCGAAGATCGGCTACACGAAGAAATGGCGCGACTACGGCAGCGTGAAGATCGTACCCGGCGACCTGATCGCGAACGTGCAGTCGCTGCGCCGCTATTTCGTCGACGACCAGAATCGCCGCCTAGGCACGAAGCCCGACCGGGACGAATGGTTCATGACCCCGCATACGGTCAACGCCTACTACAACGCGTCGTTCAACGAGATCGTGTTCCCGGCCGGCATCCTGCAGCCACCGTTCTTCGACGTGAGCGCCGATCCGGCGGTGAACTACGGCGCGATCGGCGGCGTGATCGGCCACGAAATGGGCCACGGCTTCGACGACCAGGGCTCGAAGTCGGATTCCGCCGGCATCCAGCGCAACTGGTGGACCGACGAGGACCGCGCGCGCTTCGATACCCGCACCAGGGCGCTGGGCGCGCAGTACGCCACCTATTGCCCGCTGGAAGGCCAGTGCGTGAACGGCCAGCTGACGATGGGCGAGAACATCGGCGATCTCGGCGGCCTGTCGATGGCGTACACCGCCTACAAGCTGAGCCTCAAGGGCAAGGAAGCGCCGGTGATCGACGGCCTGACCGGCGACCAGCGCTTCTTCCTGGCGTGGGCGCAGGTGTGGAAGTCGAAGGCGCGCGAGGAAACCATCCTCAACCGGCTCAAGACCGACTCGCATTCGCCGCCGCAGTACCGCATCAACGGCCCGCTGCGCAATCTGAACGAATGGTACAAGGCCTTCGACGTGAAGCCGGGCGACAAGCTCTATCTGCCGCCGGAGCAGCGCGTGCGGATCTGGTAAGGGCTTCGCTGAAGCCGTCGACAGCAAGATCGACGACAAGATCGGCAAACGGCCACCGCGAGGTGGCCGTTTCCGTTTGCGCCGTACTTTACCGAGCGATGCCGGGCATCAATCCGGCGACAGGCTGTTCGCGAACATCGCCGCTTCCTGCGACTTCACCATCTCGCGCAGCTGCTGGTGCGCCAGCGCCTTGTTGGTCCACAGCGCGCGGTAGGTCTCGCGCAGCGCAACGATATGGCGGGAGATCTGGAACGACATCAGGGCGCTGTCGTAATTGACGAGCGCGCCGCGCGCATTGCCTTCCCTCAGGCAGTCGTTGCCGCGATCGAGGCGTTCGCGCAGGAACGCGAGGGCGTCGGCATGGGTTGCGGAAGGATCCTGTTCGGACATCGGTGCACTCTGCGATGGACATTGCGACGCCCGGCGGCGCCGTACGTATCCGCAGTCAACGCCAATGCGGGCAACAACCGGCCATCGAACATGACGGCGATCACGGTTCCGCCGTCGCCGTACCGCCCGGCGGCGGAGGCGCATGCTTCGGGAGGAAGACCGAAATCGCCGTCGCCGCGGCCACCATGCCCGCCGACACCGCCAGGCACATCGCGATGCCGTAGCGCTGGAACACCCATCCCGACAGCACCGTGCCCAGCAGCCGGCCCATCGCATTGGCCATGTAGTAGAAGCCGACATCCAGCGACACGCCGTCCTCGGCGGCGTAGCTCACGATCAGATAGCTGTGCAGCGAGGAGTTGATCGCGAACAGCACGCCGAACAGCATCAGTCCGCCCACCAGCACGGTCTGCGGCGGATAACCGGACCACAGCAGCGCCGCCATTCCGGCGGGCACCACCGTCAATCCTGCGGCCCATGCGAAGGCCGCGCGACCGTCCGGCGTCCGGCCACTGCGTTTACCGGTCACGTACGGCGCGACCGACTGCACCGCGCCGTAGCCGATGATCCACGCGGCGAGAAAACCGCCGATCTGCCAGAAATCCCAGCCCAGTGTCTGCGCCAGGAAGACCGGCAGCGCGACCACGAACCACACGTCGCGCGCGCCGAAGAGAAACATCCGCGCCGCCGACAGCAGATTGATCGCGCGGCTCTTGGAAAAGATGTCGCGGAATTTAGGCTTGGCGCTGGCCTTGCCCAGATCGCGCCGCAGCATCCACAGACTCAGCGCCCAGACCAGCGCCAATCCGACCGCCATCACAGCGATGGCAGGCGCAAAACCCAGCCAGGTCAGCAGCGCGCCGCCGAGGAAGAAACCGACGCCCTTCAATGCGTTCTTCGAACCGGTCAACGCCGCGACCCAGCGATACAGCGCGTCCTGTCGATCCGACGGCACCAGCAGCTTGATGCTGCTCTTGGCGCTCATCTTGTTCAGATCCTTGGCGATGCCCGACAGCGCCTGCGCGGCCATCACCCACGGCACCGTCAACAACGCGGCCGGCACCAGCAGCATCGACAGCGCCGCGACCTGCAGCCCCAGGCCGATGTTCATGGTGCGGTTGAGCCCGATCCGCGCGCCCAGCCAGCCGCCGACCAGATTGGTGATCACGCCGAACAGTTCGTAGAACAGGAACAGCATCGCCACCTGCAGCGGGCTGTAGCCCAGGCGGTGGAAATGCAGCACCACCAGCATCCGCAGCGCGCCATCGGTGAGCGTGAAGGCCCAGTAATTGCCGGTGATCGCGAGGTACTGGCGGATCTCGGGCGACAGCTGTCTGAACATGGCCGCCTATCGGTCCGCGCCGCCGACCAGCCGCACCAGTTCGGCGGTGCGATTCACGTAACCCCACTCGTTGTCGTACCAGGCGTAGATCTTCACCTGGGTGCCGTTGGTGACCATGGTCGACAGCGCATCGACGATGCCGGAGCGCGGGTCGTGCAGGAAATCGATCGAGACCAGCGGCCGCGTTTCGTAGCCCAGAATGCCGGCGAGTTCGCCCTCGGCCGCGATGCGCAGCAGATCGTTGACCTCTTCCACCGTCGTCGCGCGCTCAACCTCGAAGACGCAGTCGGTCAGCGACGCATTGGTCAGCGGCACGCGCACGGCGTGGCCGTTGAGACGGCCCTTCAGCTCCGGAAAGATTTCGGCGATGGCGGTGGCCGAGCCGGTGGAGGTCGGGATCAGGCTGCTGCCGCAGGCGCGCGCGCGGCGCAGATCCTTGTGCGGCGCATCGACGATGACCTGGGTGTTGGTCAGGCTGTGGATGGTGGTCAGGCTGCCGTGGCGGATGCCCAACCCCTCGTGGATCGCCTTCACCACCGGGGCCAGACAATTGGTGGTGCAGGATGCGGCCGAGACGATGCGGTGCGTCGCCGGGTCGAAACGATGGTGGTTCACGCCCATCACCACATCCAGCGCGCCCGCGGATTTCACCGGCGCGGTCACCACCACCCGCTTCACGCCCTGGTCGAGATAGGGCTGCAGCACATCGGGTTTGCGGAATTTGCCGGAGGCTTCGATCGCGACATCGCAGTCCGACCAGTCGGTCGCGGCGATCTCGCGGTTGCGCGTCAGCGGGATGCGCACGCCGTCGATCGCGATGGCGTCGCCGTCGGCTACCGCTTCGTGTGCCCAGCGGCCATGGATGGAGTCGAAATTCAGCAGATGGGCGAAGGTGGCCGCGTCGCCGCCGGGATCGTTGATGCGGACGAAGTCGATATCGGGATCGCCCCAGGCGGCGCGCAGGGTGAGACGTCCCATGCGGCCGAAGCCGTTGATGCCGGTACGGATGGTCATGCGGAGTGGTCCGGAAGTTCGAGGGGAATGACGGTGGGCGTGCAGACGGAAGCGCTTGCGGCGGCCGGCGTGCAGGCCGCCGGGTTGCCGCCGCAGCAGTGATGGGTCAGGAAGGCCACCAGCGCGTTCATGGCATCGAAATCCGCGCGGTAGCAGATGGAGCGGCCACGCGGTTCGCCATGGATCAGGCCGGCGGCGACCAGCTCCTTGAGATGGAATGACAGCGTTGCGCCGGGCAGCGACAGGTGCTCTGCGAGTTCTCCGGGGCTGCTGCCGTCGTGACCGGCTTCCACGAGTCGCCGGTAGATCGACAGGCGCGTGGTCTGGCCGAGCGCCGCCAGCGCGAGGGTAGCTTCTTTGATTTCCATATTTCCAGAATACTCGAAGTATTGTGGCGAACGAATGACAGCCTGCGGGCCGCAGCAAGGCGGTGCTCGCCCGTGGTTTTCCGGGCAAGAAAAAGGCCCGGGTTTCCCCGGGCCTTTCCTGATTCGCTGTCCCTGTCTCGCGACCGGCGCTATCGCTTTACGGCGTGACCGTCAGATCGACCGGCAGTGCGACCGAAGGCCGGACCGGATCGTTGCTGTTCACGCAGAGGTAGGCGCGGTAGCTGGCCGCAGCCAACGCGCTGCTGTTGAGCGTCAGCGAGGTCGACTGTGCGCCCGCAGGAGCGACCGAACCGGACGCCGGCGTCAGCGTGCCCAGCCACGGCGCACCGCAAGTGACGGAGCCACGGACAACCATGTTCAATCCAACAGACGTGGTGTTCGTAGTCCAAGTTCCGGCATTGGAGTTGTCGACAACAATGGTTCTGAAGGAACCGTTACCCGTTGCGGAAGCGAACTGCGCCCAACTGTTGGCGAAGGTTCCTGAGGTATTGACCACCAGCCAGTATTTGCCAGGCGGCAACACCACATTCTGACCGGCAGCGGCCAGATTCAGGCTGAGGACACCGCCTGTAGTGGACACACCCACCGCTGTCGGAGAAGCGCTGTAGGTCCACACGGCCGCACCCGGCGCAGACTGCGGGTTACCTGCCGGCACACCTGCCGCATCCGGATAGATGCTCCAGCGAAGGCTGGTGGCAGCTCCCGGAAAAGCCGCACCGCTGACTACGAAACCTTCGGCCGAGAGCGAAGTGATCTGGATGGATTCGGCCACATCGAAATCATCGGCAGCGAAGACAGCAGCAGCACCTATAGTCGCCGAGTCGCTGAAGATGGTGTTGCGGAAGCCGTTATTGAGCGCTCCGCGCAACGCGTTGTACACGGTGTAGGCACCATTGCCCGCCGTGCTTACGGTGTAGTTGAGAGTCGAGCCACCGGTATTGCCGATATTGAAGCTGGTACTGCCGTTGTTACCTGCAGCCACGCTGGCGCCGACCGATGCCGGCAGCGCAATGATCGGCGGCTGCACGGCCACGGCGACCGGCAAACGCAAATTGGCCACTTCGTTGCTGCCGGCGCCGCTCTGGACGAGCTCCATCAGCACTTCACCGAAGTTCCAGCTGCCGTTGGCCGGCAGGCTCGAGCTGTTGACGGTGAAGGTGATCGCGCGGGTCGCACCCGGCACGATCCAGGCCAGCGCCGGATTGGCCGTGCCCGGCACGCCGTTGACACTGATGCGCCACAGGCCGCCGCTCGTACCCGGATTGCGGAAGGTCCGCGTGAAGCTGCAGCTCGGTGGGGTGCAGCGACGGTTGGCCATGCTGGCGAGGTTCAAGGTCGCGGGATTGCCGCCGGTCGCCGGATTGGCGGCGTTGTAGTTGGCGGTGGTCTCGTCCAGGACCAGACCGGCCCGGATCGCGCGTTCGATGCGCAGACGGCCGGAGCCGCGGGCGAAGGCGTTTGCCGGGGTGACCTGATCTTCGGTGTAGACCTGCGTGGTGGCGGTCATCATCAGTGCCGACTTGATTTCCGCAACGCTCCAGGTCGGGCGCGCCTGACGGATCAGTGCGGCAGCGCCGGCCTGATGCGGGGACGCCATCGAGGTACCGCTGATCGTGCCGATCAACTGCTCGAAACCGGTGATCGAGGTCCCGGCAAGGGTCGCCAGGATGTCCACGCCCGGGGCGGTCACGTCCGGCTTCACCAGATCGAAATTACCGGCCGGGCCACGCGAGCTGAAGGACGCCAGCGCATCGGCGACGTTCGGCAGACCGACGTACTGGAGCGCGATCTGAGCGGTGGTCGTGGTCGGATTGGCAGCACCGAAGGCAGCCAGCGCGTTGCCATCGGTCTGGACTACGCTGAACACCGGAATGGTGGCGCCGGCTACCGACGGCAAGATGATGCCGGTCTGATTGTTAGCAATGACAACGGCGATCGCACCTGCGGCGGCGGCGTTGCCGACCTTCTCCGTAAAGGCGCAGGTGCCGCGACGGATCACCACGATCGCGCCGGTCAAGGAGTTCGCCGCGTATGGCGACGGATTGCACCCATCACTGACACCATTGATGCCGGCGCTGATGATGACGGGCGTGGTGGGCGGCAGCGACGCGGAGAGCGACACGCCACCGGTACCCAAGTAGAGCGCAAGAGGCTGCAAGCTTGCCGGCACCGGCGCCGGGCCGGTCACCTGCATCAACAAACCGAACGAGCCACGGCCGTGCTGTGAAGCGGCGGTCGCGGAAGTCCACGGCTCAAGATGGCTGAGGGTGTTGGCGGTCGGACCGCTGTTGCCTGCCGAGGCGGCGACGAAAATGCCGGCATCGGTCGCGCCGAGGAAGGCCAGCGAGGTCGCTTCGGTCCACGGAGAGACACCGCCGCCGATCGAATAGTTGATGACATCGACGCCGTCGGCGATCGCCTGGTTGATCGACGCCACGGTCGAGACGTTGGGACACAGGCCCTGACCGGTCGCGGTATTGGTGTAGCAGGCATCGTAAGCGATGATGTTGGCGCGCGGGGCGACGCCGGAGATGCGCAGCGACGCGCCGTTGAACACCACGTCGCGGCGGTTGCCGACGGTGGTGGAGGCGGTGTGGCTGCCGTGGCCGTTGGTATCGCCGAACCCGGGTTCTTCAGCCACGTTGGCGGCGCCGCACTGGTTGCCCGGTGCCGCGCAGACGAAGTCGTAGCCGCCGATCAACTTTTCGTTGCAGCGGCCGGCATCGACGTCGCCCGCGGCGCAGGTGCCGAGATAGACGCCGGCGCCCAGCGGATTGGCGTGGACATAGCCATCGACCGGATCGATCCCGGCGAACGACGGGCTGCCGAAATTGATGCCCGAGTCGATCAGGCCGGCGATGATGCCCTCGCCCTGCACGGCAGGCGCGCCGCCCGGCAGGGTGGCGCTACCGGCCCACGCGGCGGGGGCGCCGATCAGGGTCGGACCGACGTCGGTCTCGAGGATGTACTCGCGATATGCCTCGACCAGACGGACGCCGCCCATGCGCGAGATGCGCGCGGCTTCGGCGACGCTCATGTCGGTGACGATGCCGTTGACCGCGTGCTGCATGCGGCGACGCACCTGCAACGGACGCTGGATCATGCCCGACATCCGGCGCTCCATCTGCCGCTGCTTGCCCTGCAGGTAGGAGACGTAGGTCAGCGCTTCGGGGCTGCGGCTGTCGAGACGCGGGGCGCCGTATACACCCGATTTCCGCTGCGGAGCGGAAATGCCGGCAGTGCCGCCTTTATAGGTTGCGAGCGAGTCTTCGCTGAAGAGGACGATATAGGTGGCGCGGCCGGTACGGCCTGCGGCCTTGACCGAAACCGCGGGGGCACGGACACCGGTGCCCGCGTTGAACGTCTCCATGGCCTGATTGCGTTCGGCACGCGACGCCAGCGACATGCGTGGCGTATCGCGCACGGCCCTGGTCTGCTGCACGACGCCATGCTCGCGTTCGATCCGTGCGGACAAGTATTGATAGGACGCGGCACTGGCGGCCACGGCGATCGCGCATAACGCGACGACGCCGCCCCACTTTTTCGGATTTGACATTTGGAGTTCCCCAGAGACTGATCGGCAAGCGAGTGTGTAAGAGTGCATCGCTTCTTGCGATGGTAAGGGCTTCCATGAATGGCCCACAACCGGTGACACCGTACTTCTAAGCCCCCCGAGTGTACTGCCTTGCGCAGCGCAACATCGAGACAATCGCGATACGACCGATCGGGAGCATCCTCATGATCGTCCGCCGGCCGGTCGCTATCGCCCGGCGTCCCGATTCCCTTCCGCCCACCATGGCCGGGCGCGGAAACGGAACACCAGCAGATACGCCGACACCGCCCATGCGGACGCCGCCGTCCAGCCGGCGAGGATGTCGGACGGGTAATGCACGCCCAGATAGATCCGCGAGAACGCCACCGCCACGGCGAACGCTGTCACGAAGATGGCCACCGGCCAGCGCCAGCGCGTATGCCAGGCCAACAGCAGCAGCACCCAAGCCAGCGTGGCCGAACCCATCGCATGGCCGCTGGGAAAACTGAATGTGGTTTCCGGCGAGATCGACGCCCACAGGCTGGGCCGGTCGCGCGCGAAGATCTGCTTGGTCGCCATGTTCAGCAAGGCGGAACCGATGATCGCGATCCCGGCGAACAGCCCTTCGCGCAGACGGCCGCGCCAGGCCAACGCTGTGATCAACAGGATGTCGAACGGCACTACGCCGTACGCGTAGCCGATGTCGGAGATGAACACGAACGCGCGATCGAGGTCATCACCGTGCAGCGACTCGGCGAAGCGCAGGATCGGTTCGTCGAACGGAAACGTTTCGTGCTCGCCCACTTCGTCGGCGAGTTCGGCGAATCCCCACAGCGGCAGCAGCAGGCCCACGAACAGCAGCGCCAGCCGCAGCAGGCGACCGCGCAGGAAGTCGACGACGAAGCGCAGTTCCCCGCGCAGCATCGCGAAGATATCAGCCGGCGTGCGCGTCACGCCCGAACTTGCGATCGACGTAGCCGTCGATGATGCCGATGAACTCCTGGGCGATGTTGTCGCCGCGCAGGGTTACGCTTTTTTCGCCGTCCACGAAGACCGGCGCAGCCGGGGTTTCGCCGGTGCCCGGCAGCGAAATGCCGATGTTGGCGTGGCGCGATTCGCCGGGCCCGTTGACGATACAACCCATCACCGCCAGCGTGAGATTCTCGGCGCCCGGATGGGTGATCTTCCACTCCGGCATCTTTTCGCGGACGTGCTCCTGCACCACCTTCGCCAGCTCCTGGAAGAACTCCGACGTGGTGCGGCCGCAGCCCGGGCAGGCGGTGACCATCGGCGTGAACGCGCGCAGGCCCATGGTCTGCAGCAGTTCCTGGGCGACGATCACTTCCTGGGTGCGCGACGCGCCCGGGTCGGGCGTCAGCGAAATGCGGATGGTGTCGCCGATGCCTTCCTGCATCAGCACCGCCAGCGCCGCGCTGGACGCGACGATGCCCTTGCTGCCGATCCCGGCCTCGGTGAGTCCGAGGTGCAGCGCGAAATCCGAGCGCTGGGCGAGATCGCGATACACCGCGATCAACTCCTGCACGCCGCTGACCTTCGCGCTGAGGATGATGCGTTCGCGCGCAAGACCGATCTCCACCGCGCGTTCGGCCGAATCCAGCGCCGAGCGGATCAGCGCCTCGCGCAGCACGCGCCCCGCATCCCACGGCGTCGCGCGCTGCGCGTTCTCGTCCATCAGCTGCGCGGCCAGCGCCTGGTCCAGCGAGCCCCAGTTGGCGCCGATGCGCACCGGTTTGTCGTAGCGGATCGCGAATTCGATCAGCTGCGCGAACTGGGTGTCGCGCTTCCGGCCGAACCCGACATTGCCCGGGTTGATGCGGTACTTCGCCAGCGTCTCGGCGCAGGCCGGTTCGGCGGCGAGCAGTTGATGCCCGTTGTAGTGGAAGTCGCCGATGATCGGTACCGCGATGCCCATCATCGCCAGCTTCTCGACGATGCGCGGTATCGCAGCGGCAGATTCGGCGTTGTTCACCGTCACCCGCACCAGCTCCGAACCCGCACGCCACAGTTCGGCGACCTGTTTCGTGGTGCCGGCGACATCGGCGGTGTCGGTATTGGTCATCGACTGCACCACCACCGGCGCATCGCCGCCGACGGCGATGCCGCCGATGCGGACCTGGCGGGTGACGCGGCGCGGCGCGGGGCCGAAGATCGGCGCGGCGGCTTCGGACTGGCAGGGCAGGGGTTGTGCGGACATGGCGTGCATTCTACCCGCGCCCCATGACCTTCGTAGGAGGGCCTTCAGGCCGGCCCAAGCAGATCGGGAAGCGCGACGTCGTTTGCGCCGCGCCCGCGGCTGGTAGCGGTGAATCGGCTGAGCCATCTTGGTAGGAGGGCCTTCAGGCCCGAGCTCTCGCTTGCCATGCCAGAACAGAGAGCTCGGGCCTGAAGGCCCTCCTACAGAAAGGCCCTCCTACAGAAACTGTAGTGTCCCGTATCCTGTACCGATGTCCGCATTACCCCCCACCGACGACCGCAAGGCGTTGACTCCCAGCCAGCTGAACGCCCTCGCCCGCAATCTTCTGGAAGACGCCTTTCCGCTGATCTGGGTCGAAGGCGAGCTCGGCAATCTGTCGCGGCCCTCGTCGGGCCATCTGTATTTCACGCTGAAGGACGAACGCGCCCAGGTCCGCTGCGCGCTGTTCAAACCCAAGAGCCAATGGCTGAAATTCACGCCGCGCGAGGGCCTGCGGGTGCTCGCACGCGGTCGCCTGACCCTCTACGAGGCGCGCGGCGACTATCAACTGATCCTCGACACCATGGAGGAAGCCGGCGAAGGCGCGCTGCGCCGGGCGTTCGAGCAGCTCAAGACGAAACTGCAGGCCGAGGGCCTGTTCGACCAGGGCCGCAAACGGCCGCTACCCGCTCATGTCCGTCGGCTCGGCGTGTTGACCTCGCCCAGCGGCGCCGCGGTGCGCGACGTACTGAGCGTGCTGCGCCGGCGTTTCCCGCTGGTCGAAGTCGACATCCTGCCGGTACCGGTACAGGGCGACACCGCGGCGGCGCAGATCGTGCGCATGCTGCAGGCCGCCGGGCGCAGCGGTCGCTACGACGCGCTGCTGATCACCCGCGGGGGCGGTTCGCTGGAAGATCTGTGGGCGTTCAATGATGAAGCTCTGGCGCGGGCGATCGCCGCCTCGCCGGTGCCGGTGGTGTCGGCGGTCGGTCACGAAGTGGATGTCAGCCTCGCCGATTTCGCCGCCGACCTGCGCGCGCCGACGCCCTCGGTCGCCGCGGAACTGCTGGTGCCGGACCGCGCCGACCTGGCCGCGCATCTGCGCGCGCAGGCCCGTCGCCTGCATGCCATCCACGAGCGCCTGCTTCGGCACGCGGCGCAGCGCACCGACCGCGCCGCGCTGCGGCTGCAGGCGCTGCGGCCGCAGGCGCGGCTCGACGCCCTGCGTCGGCGCCAAGCGGACGCGCTGCGCCGGCTGCATGCGGCGTGGGCGCAGGCGGATCAACGCCGTCGCGCGCAACTGCGACATGCGGCCGCGGTGCTGCACGCATCGCGCCCGCAGCGACGGCTGGCGCTGCTGCGCGACCGCCTGCAGTCGCTGGCGCCGCGGCCGCAGTCGGCGACGGTGCGCGGGTTGCAGCGACGCGCGCTACAACTGCAGGGTCTGGCGCGGTCTCTCGAGGCGGTGAGTCCGCTGGCGACGGTCGCGCGCGGCTATTCCATCCTGCAACACGACGACGGCCGCATCGTGCGCAGCACGAACGATGCGCAGGCGGGCGAAGCATTGAATGCGCGGCTGCGGGACGGGGTGCTACGGGTGCGCGTCGAGCGCGATGGCTGAAATCGACTTCCGGCAAAGCGGGCTTGTAGAGCGGACTTCAGTCCGCCGCTCACTCCTGACAAAAGCAGCGGACTGAAGTCCGCACTACAGTCTGCGCTACGGTTCGTTCTTCCGGCGCGCATATTCCACTTCCACCGCCCTGACCTCATCGCCGTCGGGCGAGATGTTGGTCATCGTGATCAACAGGCGATCGTCGTCCGGCTGTTCGATCTCGGTACGCCAGCCCCAGCGCGGGCCCGGCGGCGTCTGACCATCGCCGTAGCTGCCCAATACCGCGAAGTGAGCGGGCTCGGTCTGGCCGGCGCTGTGCGAAAACATGATCGAACTACCGCTGTGGAAGCTGTCGACCCAGGCGCATTCCCAGCGCCGTTCGTCGATGTGATAGCCATAAAGCGCGATGCCCGCATAGCTGCGGCCGTCGAATTCCCAGCCGTATTCGTGCAGCAGGAAGCGCCCGCCGAGCACCGCGCGCAGACTTCCGCGCTGGCTGGATTCCGCCGCCAGCATGTCGCGCTCGAACCACAGCCGATAAACGCCCTCCCACTCGCCGGCCATCCGCGCCAGCCGGCGGTGCGGCGCGTCCTGCATCGGCTGCGCACCGGGCGAAACGGCGCCCGGCGACAGGCTGGAATCGTTGGGACTGATGGTCGCGGCTTCGCTGTTGCTCATCGGTATCGCCTCCCCCTGTGGATCAGCCAGCGTACTCCTGGGATGCCATTGCCGGAAGCACGGCTGCCGACGTCGACTGCGTCGCATATCCCGCGTCCGAGCCGGCCGGAATGCTAAAAAAATGTTATCAATGCCGCCCTGCCGCCAGGCCCTCGCCGGCTGGCGGGGCGCTGAGGGGAGCGTCGAGGAATCATCCCGCAGTTTCCACACTTCTCAAGGATCAGGAGGTCCCATGCCGTACACGTTATCCAGCCGACGCCATCGCCGCGTCGCACCCGCCCTCACCGCCCTCGCCCTCGCGCTTGCCGTCGCGATGCCCGCCCTCGCCCAGGACGCTCCCGCCGAGGCCCAGGCCGGCGACCTCGACGAAATCCAGGTGCTCGGCAGTCGCGCCAAGAACCGTACCGCCGCCGAAACCGCCGCGCCGGTCGACATCATCCGCGTCGAGCAGATCGAACGCACCGGCGCGCGCGAACTCGGCCAACTGCTGCAGATGCTGGAGCCCAGCTTCAACTTCTCGCGCACCACCATCTCCGACGGTACCGACATCCTGCGTCCGGCCACGCTGCGCGCGCTCGGTCCCGATCAGGTGCTGGTGCTCATCAACGGCAAGCGCCGCCATCAGCAGGCACTGGTCAACGTGCAGCAGACCGTCGCCCGCGGCTCCGCCGGCACCGACATCAATGCGATTCCGGTCACCGCGATCGAGCGCATCGAAGTGCTGCGCGACGGCGCGTCCGCGCAGTACGGCTCCGACGCCATCGCCGGCGTGATCAACATCGTGCTGAAGCGCCAGACCAAGGAAACCCAACTGTTCTTCGAAGCCGGCGAAACCCGCAAGGGCGACGGCGAAGTGCTGCACGGCGGCCTTAATACCGGTTTCGAACTCGGCGACGATGGCTTCGTCAACCTCAGCGTCGAATATCGCGACCGCGGCGAGACCAACCGCGCCGGCAAGGACACCCTGCGCGTGAATCCGCCGCGCGTCACCCAGCGCATCGGCGACGCCGACGCCACCGACGCCTACCTCTGGGTCAACGGCGGCCTCGGGCTCGGCGCGGGCGAACTCTACTGGTTCGGCGGCCTGTCGCAGCGCAAGGGCGATTCCTCCGGCTTCTTCCGCAGCGCCGGCGACGGCCGCACCGTGCCGGATCTCTACCCCGACGGGTTCCTGCCCAACCTGATCACCACGGTCGAGGACGCTTCGCTCGCGGTCGGTTATCGCGCGCCGCTCAGCGACACCTGGGACTGGGACGTGTCGATCAATCATGGCCGCAGCAAGTTCGGCTTCCACGAACGCAATTCGGTCAACGTCAGCTGGTGGTACGAACCGCTGGGCGCCGGCATCTACGGCCAGTCGCCGACCTCCGCCGACACCGGCACCCTGAAGTTCGACCAGACCACCGTCAACCTCGACTTCCGCGGCACCATCGACATCGGCAACAGCGAGCCGCTCAGCCTCGCCGTCGGCGGCGAATACCGCAGCGAGAACTACGCGATCGAAGCCGGCGACCCGGTGTCCTACACCTACGGCCGCACCAACAATCCCGCGATCGTGATCCGCGACCAGAACGGCGGTTTCGCCGCGCCCGGCATCCAGGGTTTCCCGGGCTTCTCGCCCAATGAGGAAGTCGACGACGGCCGCCACAACTACGCGCTGTACGCCGACGCCGAAACCCGCTTCGGCGGCAAGTTCCTGGTCGGCGGCGCGGTGCGCTTCGAGGATTATTCCGACTTCGGCAACACCGCCACCGGCAAACTGTCGCTGCGCTACGACTTCACCGAGACCTTCGCGGTGCGCGGCACCGTCTCCACCGGCTTCCGCGCGCCGGGCGTGCAGCAGTTGTTCTACAGCCAGCGCTCGACCAACATCGACCCGACCACCGGCCTGCTCGCCGACACGCTCACCGCGCGCCAGAACAGCAGCGTCACCCGCGCGTTCGGCATCGATCCGCTGAAGGAAGAGGAATCCACCAGCGCCACCCTCGGCTTCAGCTGGCGTCCAAGCGATAAATTCAGCTTCACCGTCGACGTGTTCCGCATCGACATCGACGACCGCATCATCTTCTCCAGCAACATCGCCCCGGAAACCGTCGGCACCGACGGCCTGCCGTGCACGGCGACCAACACCAACTGCCCGATCCGGGCGATCCTGGCGCCGTTCGGCGTCGCCCAGGCGCAGTTCTTCACCAACGCCATCGACACCGAAACCACCGGCATCGATATCGTCGGCGAATACAGCACCGAAGCGGCCGGCGGCACGCTCGACCTCACCGCCCTGCTGCACTGGAACAAGACCGAAGTCACCTCGCGCCGTTCGCAGTCGGCGATCCTCTCGCCCACGCAGTTGTTCGACGACAGCCAGGTCACGCTGATCGAAGAAGGCCAGCCGGGCGCGCACCACGTTCTGCAGGGCGTATGGACCCGCGGCAACTGGGACTGGACCCTGCGCGCGAACTACTACGGCGAAGTGGCCGGCGAAGGCTTCACCCCCGGCTTCAAGCAGACCTGGGACGGCGCCACCCTGTTCGACGCCGCGCTCGGCTGGAACGTCAGCGAGAAACTCCGCATCAGCATCGGCGGCAACAACATCTTCGACACCTACCCGGACAAATGGGATGCGGTCAACGCGGCGCCGTTCCCGCAGCTCGGCTTCGTCTACGGCTGGGAAACCCTGCCCTTCGGCATCAACGGTTCCTATTTCTACGCCAAGGTGGATTACCGCTTCTGACCGCCTGCCGGCTTCGAAGCTTCAACACGAACGGACGGCGAAAGCCGTCCGTTCTTTGTTTTTGTAGGAGGGGCTTCAGCCCCGATGCTTCTGAGGAAGGCTTCACCGCCAAAGGCTCGGGCCTGAAGCCCCTCCTACAAATCATCAACCCCATACCCTGACATGGCGCGTTTGCAGGTCTGCCCACTCACGGAGACCCGCCATGCACCGCACCGCCGCCCGTCCGCTGTCCCGCCCGTTCCAGGGCACCTTCACGAAGCACACCCTCACCACCGCGGTGCTCTGCGCGCTCGCACTGGCCGGCTGCCAGCGTACGACCACGCTGGACGAATCCAGGGCCGGCACCCGCGTCGATGCGCCGCGCGGCAAACCACAGGTCGCCGATGCCCGCAGTGCGGATACCGAAGTCCTCGCCGAAGCCGCGCCGGTCGCCGATGCCGCGGCCGCCCGCGAGGAAGTCGGCAAGGTCGTCGTCACCGGCTCGCGCCTCACGCGATCGCAGCAGCAGGTCGCCAAACGCGCCGTCGGCAATGTGTCGGGTGGCCACGCGTTCGCACCGGCCGCACCGCCTCCGCCCCCGGCGCCGATGATGATCGCGCCGTCGGAACCCATGCCGATGGACGGGCTCGCCAATACCGAAAAATACGAAACCCGTGACGAAAATCCAGTCCGTCGCGCCAGCGAAGAGCCGGTGTCCACCTTCTCGATCGATGTCGACACCGGCAGTTACGCCAATGTCCGCAGCCTGCTGCGCAACGGCCAGCGCCCGCCCGCAGATGCGGTGCGCGCGGAGGAAATGATCAATTACTTCGATTACGGCCATCCCGCGCCGACATCGCTGAACACGCCGTTCCGGGTTACGACCGAACTGGCCGCGGCGCCGTGGAACGGCAAACGCCAGTTGCTCATGATCGGCATCAAGGGCTACGACGTGCCGAAAGCCGAACTGCCGCCGGCGAACCTGGTGTTCCTGATCGACACCTCCGGCTCGATGAGCGACGAGAACAAACTGCCGTTGCTCAAGCAATCCTTCGCGCAACTGGTCGAACAACTGCGGCCGCAGGACCGGGTGTCGATGGTCGTCTACGCCGGCTCGGCCGGTCTGGTGCTCGAACCCACGCCCGGCGACCAGCGCGACAAGATCCTCGCCGCGCTGGACAACCTCGGCGCCGGCGGCAGCACCAACGGCGGTGCAGGCATCCAGTTGGCTTATGCGATGGCGAAACAGGCCTACGTCAAGAACGGCGTGAACCGGGTGATCCTGGCCACCGACGGCGATTTCAACGTCGGCACCACCAGCCAGAAAACCCTGGAAACGTTGGTCGGCGATCAGCGCAAGCATGGCATCGCGCTGACCACGCTCGGCTTCGGTCGCGGCAACTACAACGATGCCATGGCCGAGCGCCTGGCCGATGTCGGCGACGGCAACCACGCCTACATCGACACCCTGCAGGAAGCACGCAAGGTGCTGGTACAGGAAATGCAGTCGACCCTGCTCACCATCGCCAAGGACGTGAAGATCCAGATCGAATTCAATCCGGCGAAGGTCGCGGAATATCGCCTGATCGGCTATGAGAACCGCATGCTGCGTCGCGAGGACTTCGCCAACGACAAGGTCGACGCCGGCGACATCGGCGCGGGTCACGAAGTGACGGCCCTCTACGAGATCACTCTGGTCGGCTCGGGCGCGGAACGCCTGCCCGCGCTGCGCTACGGCGACGACAAGCCCAAAGCGGCGAACGGCACCGCAGCCGGCGAACTGGCGCATCTGCGCCTGCGCTACAAGCGTCCCGGCGAAGACACCAGCCGGCTGATCGAGCGGCCGATCCAGCCGGTGCACGAGCCGCGCCGCTATGCGCCCAGCGCGTCGATGCGCTTCGCGTCCGCGGTCGCGGCGTATGCCGATGCGCTGCGCGGCGGCAAGCATCTGGAGCAGTGGACGTGGGAAGACATCGCCCGCGCCGCACGCCAGGCCACCGGCAGCGATCCGTGGCGGCAGCGCGCCGAGTTCATCGAACTGGTGGACAACGCGCGTCGGCTCACCGCTGGCGATATCCCGCAGATCGGGATGATCGCCGACTGATTCCGCGCGCGACGGCGGCCTCGCGGCCGTCGTCGCCCGGAGCGGTCCCGCCGCCATGACCCTCGCGCTTCGCCAATCGATGCACTGCCCCGCTGAGACAGGCTCTGCCGGGCAGTGCTTTTCCAGGCTGCAAAACGCGACAGGCTTCACGCAGCGTGCCGCAAGCCTTAACCTGCTGCACATGAATGATGTGGCGGAGGTCAGCGACGAAAGCCTCATGCTCGCCTATGCGGCGGGCGATGTGGCTGCGTTCGAGCGCCTCTACCAGCGCCATCGCGGCAAGCTCTACCGCTTCCTGGCCCGGCAACTGCACGGCAACGGCGCGCTGGCCGACGAATTCTTCCAGGACGTGTGGCAGCGGGTGATCACCGCCCGCCAGAACTGGAAACCCGACGCGGCGTTCTCCACCTGGCTGTACCGGATCGCGCACAACCGCCTTACCGATCACTGGCGCTCGCTGCAGCACCGGCCGCCGGCGCCCGCCGACGCCGACGAACGCACCGAACGCATGCCCGACCACGACACCCCGGAACGGCAGTTGTCCGAGTTCGAGGAACGCCGCCGGCTGCAGATGGCGCTGGACGAATTGCCGGACGAACAGCGCGAAGTGGTCCTGCTGCGGCTGGAGCAGGAACTGAGCCTGGAGGAAATCGGCGAAATGACCGGCGTCGGCCGGGAAACGGTGAAATCCCGGCTGCGTTACGCGATGGACAAACTCCGCCAGAGACTGAATCAATGAGCCGCCCGAGCGAACCCTTCAACGCGGAAGAACGCGACCTTGCCCAGCGCCTCGCGCGCCTGGGCGGTCCGCGCGAACCCGCGGCTGCGCTCGATGCGATGATCCTGGCCGCGGCGCGCGCCGCGGTGTCCGACACCGCAACACCCGCCGCCGCCGCACCCGCCGAGCCTCAAGCGGAGCCGCTGCCGGTCGATCCGAAGATCGCGCCGCTGCGTCCGCGCAAGCCCGCACCTCGCTGGCCGGTGGGTTTCGGCCTGGCCGCCTCGGTCGTGCTGGCCGCCGGCATCGGCTGGCGCCTGCAGATCGACGGCAACACCCATTCCGAAGCCGCCAGCGCGCCGGCCGCAGTCTTCCACGACGAGGCGACCGAAGCGGTGATCCTGGAACCGCCGCTGCAGCGGACTCCGCCGCCTCCGCCGCCGCCGTTGGAAGCGACGGAGATGACCACGCGACGCGCCGACATGGCCCGAGCGCCCGCCGCGAAGGCTGCGCCCGCACCGCGCGAACAGGAGTTCGTCGCGGATGCGGTCGCGCCGCAGAGCGTGATGGCCGAAACGTCACCACCGCCCCCCCCGCCGGCTCCTGTCGCCTCAACCGTCGGCGGCAGTCCGGCTGCCGATGCCGGCCTCGACGAGATCACCGTCACCGGCTCGCGTATTCCACGCACGACCGGCGCCGCCGAATACACCCGTACGCCCCTCAACGAACGCCGCGAGCAGGCCGCACAGGCGGCCAAGTCTTCGCCGCCGGCTGCGACAAGCCCAAGCCGCGCAGCGGCGAGCGCGCCGGCAGTGACGCCCGCCTCGAGCGAGCGGGCGCGCAGCCTGATCGGCAACGTCGAAAGCGATGTCGAAGAACACAAATTCCAGGACAAGGCCCGCAAGAGCGACGGCTACGACGACCGGCCACCGGTGTCGGCGGATTCGCCCGAATTCCGTCAGGCCTGGCTGCAGCGCATCCGCGTCCAGATCGCCAAGGGCGACATCGACGCCGCACGCGATGGCCTGCAGGAATTCCGCCGTCGTTATCCCGACATCGAGCTGCCGGAAGACCTGCGCAAGCTGGCGGCGACGCTGCCGCCGCCAGCGCCCTGACAACGGCGCCTTCACCATGGCTGCGCTGCTGCATACCCTTACCACGCCCGCAGCGCACGTCATCGAAGTCAAACACAGCCGCTTCCTCGCCCAGGCGCTGCCCATCGATTCTGCCGACGCGGCGCAGGCTGCACTGGTCACGCTCAGCGACCCCGCCGCCACCCACAACTGCTGGGCGTGGCGGGTCGGCGACCAGTACCGCTCCAACGACGACGGCGAACCCGCGGGCACCGCCGGCCGCCCGATCCTCGCCGCCATCGACGGCCAGGGATGCGACCAGGTGCTGGTGGTGATTACCCGCTGGTATGGCGGCATCAAGCTCGGCGCCGGCGGGCTGGTGCGCGCGTACGGCGGCGCCGCGGCCGAATGTCTGCGCCGCGCCGACAAGCGCCCGCTGATCGCCTACGCAGAACTGGAATTCGCTTGCCCGTTCGCGCACCTCGGCGATGCCCACGCGGCGCTCAATGCGGCGGGCGCGAGCAAATCGGCTGAATCCTTCGATGCCGATGGCGTGAAGCTGCGGGTGCGCCTGCCCGCGGATCGCGTCGACGACTTGAAAACCCGCCTGCGCGACGCCACCCGTGACCGGGTGCGGTTCGCAGCGCTTGGCTGAACGCGACGTCCTCCGGGGGCGGCGCCGGCGAGGTGTGATGGTCCGATCACCTCCCTTTCCTACCGGCCGCAGCATGAGCTCTCCAGATCCGAACCCGCCCAAAGCCCCCATCGGCAACCTGCGCACGCTCTGGCCATTCGTCCGCACGCATCGGCCGCTGCTGGTCGCGTGGCTGCTGGCGCTGGCGATCTCGTCGGCCGCATCGCTCAGCCTGCCGCTCGCGATCAAGACCATGATCGACGAGGGTTTCCGCAGCAGCAGCGGCAGCGACATCGATCGCGCCTTCCTGTTGATGTTCATCGTCGCGCTGGTGCTGGCGCTGGGCACCGCGGCGCGCTTCTTTTTCGTCTCGCTGCTGGGCGAACGCGTGGTCGCCGATCTGCGCGAAAAACTCTATGCCCATCTGATCGGCCTCGACCTCGGCTTCCACGACCGCAACCGCAGCGGGGAACTGGTCTCGCGGCTCACCGCCGACGTCGAACTGGTGCGCAACGTGGTCGGCAGCAGCATGTCGGTGGCGCTGCGCAGCGTCATCACCCTGATCGGCGCGCTGGCGATGCTGTTCGCGACCAGCCCGCGGCTCGCTGCCTGGGCGCTGGTGGGGATTCCGCTGGCGGTGCTGCCGGTGATGATCGGCGCGCACTACCTGCAGAAGATCTCTCGCAACAGCCAGGACCGCATCGCCGACGCCAACACCCTCGCCACCGAAACCCTCGGCGCGGTGCGTACCGTGCAGGCGCACGCGCGCGAGTCCTACGAACGCGGCCGTTTCGATAATGCGGTCCAGATCGCCGTGCGCACCGCGCTGAAGCGCATCGGCGCGCAGTCGTTGATGACCGCGACCGTCATCGTGCTGTTTTTCGGCGCGATCACGCTGGTGCTGTGGTCGGGCGCGCACGATGTGCTCGCAGGCCGGATGACCGCCGGCACCCTCATCCAGTTCGTGCTGTACGCGATCTTCGCCGGCGGCTCGGTCGCGGCACTGACCGAAACCTGGAACGAACTGCAGCGCGCGGCCGGCGGCATGAGCCGGATCGGCGAGCTGATGCAGGAAACCGCGGGAATCGTCGCGCCCGCGCAGCCGACGCGACTGCCGCAGCCGCTGCGCGGCGAGATCGCGCTGGATGCGGTGAGCTTCCACTATCCGATGCGCCCGGACCTGCCGGCGCTGGAGGATTTCCAACTGCGCGTGATGCCCGGCGAGACCGTGGCCCTGGTCGGGCCGTCCGGCGCCGGCAAGAGCACGGTGTTTTCGCTGCTGCTGCGCTTCCACGACCCGCAGGGCGGAAAGATCGCGATCGACGGCATCGACGTGCGCGAATGCGACCCGGTCGAGCTGCGCGAACGCATCGCACTGGTGCCGCAGCAGCCGACGCTGTTCGCGACCAGCGCGCGCGAGAATATCCGCTACGGGCGACTGGAAGCGACCGATGCCGAAGTCGAAGCCGCGGCTGGCTCGGCCGAAGCGCACGAATTCCTGAGCGAATTGCCGAAAGGCTACGACGAGGAACTCGGCGAGCGCGGCGTGCGTCTCTCCGGCGGCCAACAGCAGCGCATCGCCATCGCCCGCGCGCTACTCAAGGACGCACCGATCCTGCTGCTGGACGAAGCCACCTCGGCGCTCGACGCGCAGAGCGAGCGCGCGGTCCAGCACGCGCTTGAAAACCTGATGCGCGGCCGTACGACGCTGGTCATCGCGCATCGCCTCGCCACCATCCTCAAGGCCGACCGCATCGTGGTGATGGATCGCGGCCGGATCGTGGCCGAAGGCACGCATGAGGCGTTGCTGGCGGAAGGCGGGCTGTACGCCGAGCTGGCGAGGCTTCAGTTCCTCGATTGAGCAGCAGCACGGGCGCAGACTTTCTGTCGCTGCGATGTTGGATCCGTTGCGCATCCTGCATCGCATTCGCGGGGCGGCGCTGCCCCGCGCGGATCGAAACGTTCCTGTCTTGGCGATCGCGACCATTTCGAAACGTCCGGAAATCGCGCAACACAGTGAAGATCGCGATTCGCCCAGGAACCGGAGTGCGCCGTGCCGTGCATTGCCTTGCGGTCGATAAATCTGCAACGAGCGCCGGCTTTTCCGCGACCAGTAAAAAGCCGACAACAAGTGCCGGCTTGGATAACCAATAAAAAAAAACCGGCAACAAGTGCCGGCTTTTTCAAAGTATGGTGCGCCCGGAGAGATTCGAACTCCCGACCCCCAAGTTCGTAGCCTGGTGCTCTATCCAACTGAGCTACGGGCGCATGTTGCGTGACATCTTGTACAGCGGTGTTGCAGAAGCGGAATTGTGCCAATCCTGATCGACTTGGTCAATCCTTGCGCTGGATTCGATGCATCAAATCCTTCGCTTTCGACGTTACGCCACGCTGCGGATCATTCTGTCGCGCGATCGGATCGTGCGCGATGGAATCATGGGCAACAAATGGCGGAGAGTGAGGGATTCGAACCCTCGATGGAGCTTTTGACCCCATACTCCCTTAGCAGGGGAGCCCCTTCGGCCTCTCGGGCAACTCTCCGTCGACGCGTTGTGCGCGTGATGAAAGGATACCGGCTCAGTCGTCCTGCGGCAAACCCGAATTCGGGCCGCGGCCGGTTTCACCGCGCTGGATGCGCTGATAAATCTCTTCGCGATGCACGGCCACGTCTTTCGGGGCCGTAATGCCGATACGCACCTGGTTGCCTTTCACTCCGAGCACAGTGACGGTGACTTCGTCGCCGATCATCAGAGTTTCGCCAACCCGGCGAGTCAAAATAAGCATTGCATGTCTCCATTGGCCGATGTCCCCTCATCGGTACCCTGTCGTTGGCTTCGCGACTGAATCAAGCGGGGATGTAACGTGGTCGCGAACGCAAGTGAGTAAGAATAACCGGATCGGCGGAAATACGGAAAGCGCCTGAAGTCATGCTTCAGGTCGCAGTCGTACTTCCACCCAATCCCGAACGCCGTCCAAAGCCATGCCTAGTTGAGGGACGTCGTCTCCGCCCCCTTGCGCCATGTCGGGGCGGCCACCGCCTTTACCTCCGATCTGACCGGCCACGTGCCCCAGCAGTTCTCCAGCCTTGACTCGCCCGAGAGCTGCGCCGCTCACGCCCGCAATGAGCGCCACTTTACCACCCGAAGCCCCCGCCAGCACTACCACAGCATCGCGAAGTTGCTGTTTCAATCCGTCGACAGCGTCGCGTAGGGCCTTGACATCCAGGCCTTCGATCCGGGCGGCCAGCACCCGGATCCCGCCAACATCGGTTGCCGAGGCGGCCAGATCCGCCACTGCGGCGTTCGCAGCCTTGGCTTTCAGGCCTTCCAGCTCCCGCTCCAGCTTCTTCTGGCGGTCCAGCAGCGCCCGCAACTTATCGCCGATCTCGGCGGAATTGCCGCCCAGCAGTTCGGCGGCTTCGTCCAGACGGCGCTCCTCGCCGGCGATGTAGTCCAGCGCGCCCTGCCCGGTCACGGCCTCGATCCGACGCACGCCGGCCTGGATGCCGCCTTCGGAGACGATCTTGAACACCCCGATGTCGCCGGTGCGGCCGACATGGGTGCCGCCGCACAGTTCGGTGGACGTCTCGCCCATGCGCAGAACGCGGACGTTTTCGCCGTATTTCTCGCCGAACAGCGCCATCGCGCCGAAATCCAGGGCTTCCTGCATGCCCATGTGGCGGATTTCGGCCTCGTGATTGGCGCGGATCTCGGCGTTGACCCGGCGCTCGATCTCGGCCAGCTCGGCCGTGGTCAGCGCCTGGAAATGCGCGAAATCGAAGCGCAGGCGGTCCGGGGCCACCAGCGAGCCCTTCTGGGTCACGTGGGTGCCGAGCACGCCGCGCAGGGCCGCATGCAGCAGGTGGGTGGCACTGTGGTTGAGCACCACCGCGCGGCGACGGTCCTGGTCGACCTGGCCCATCACGCGGTCGCCGCGCTTCAGCGTGCCGGCCGTCAACGTGCCGACATGGCCGAAGAACTGGCCGGCCAGCTTCTGGGTGTCGGACACCTCGAACAGCACATCCTTCTCCGCCAACTGGCCGGTGTCGCCGACCTGGCCGCCGGATTCGGCATAGAACGCACTCTTGTCGAGCAGGACGATGGCCTGGTCTCCAGCCTCGATGCGGTCGACCGGTTTGCCGTCCTTGAGAATCGCGACGACTTCCAGACCGCCGGCCATGAGACCGTCGTAGCCGAGGAATTCGGTCGGCGACAGTTGTGCGATCAGGTCGGCCGGGAGCGCAACGCCACCACCGAATTTGCCGCCCTTGCGTGACTGCTCGCGCTGCTCTTCCATCAGACGGTCGTAGTCTGCGGTCACTGCCTCCGGCAGTTCCGGCAGGCCCTTCTCGCGCAGGATGTCGAGGATCAGATCCGGCGGGCAACCATAGGTGTCGTGGAGCAGGAACAATTGCTCGCCGTCGATCGCACCATTGCCCTGCGAAAGATAGCCTTCGAGGCGCATCATGCCGGCGTCGAGCGTCTGCGCGAACGCGGCTTCTTCGGCCTTCAGCGCGCGTTCGATCAGCGCGCGCTTTTCGATCAGTTCCGGATAGGCGTCGCCCATCACGTCGATCAACGGCTGCAACATGCGCCAGAAATTGCCCTCGGCGCTCAGCGCGCCGAGCTTCCAGAGATGACGGATGGCGCGACGGATGATCCGTCGCAGCACATAGCCGCGACCTTCGTTGCTGGGCAGCACGCCGTCGACGATCAGGAAGCTGCAGGCGCGGGTGTGATCGGCGATCACACGCAGCGATTTGTGTTCGAGGTCGGTCGTATTCGTGATCGTGGCGGCCGCCTTGATCAGATGCTGGAACAGGTCGATCTCGTAGTTGCTGTGGACGTGCTGCAGGACTGCGGCGAGGCGCTCCAGGCCCATGCCGGTGTCCACGCAAGGCGCCGGCAGCGGCAGCAGCGTGCCGTCGGGCTGACGGTCGAACTGCATGAACACATTGTTCCAGATTTCGATGTAACGATCGCCGTCCTCATCGGGCGAACCCGGCGGCCCGCCAGCGATATGCGCGCCGTGGTCGTAGAAGATCTCGCTGCAGGGGCCGCAGGGGCCGGTGTCGGCCATCTGCCAGAAGTTGTCCGACGCGTACGGCGCGCCCTTGTTGTCGCCGATGCGGATGATGCGCTCGGCCGGCAGCCCGATGTCCTTGTGCCAGATGTCGAAGGCTTCGTCGTCGGTGTGGTAGATCGTGACGAGCAGCTTGTCTTTCGGCAGCGCCCACACGCCGGTCAGCAGTTCCCAGGCGTAGGCGATGGCGTCGCGCTTGAAGTAGTCGCCGAAGCTGAAATTGCCGAGCATTTCGAAGAACGTGTGGTGCCGAGCGGTGTAGCCGACCTGATCGAGATCGTTGTGCTTGCCGCCGGCGCGCACACAGCGCTGGCTGGATACGGCACGGGTGTAGCTGCGCTTCTCCGCGCCCAGGAACACATCCTTGAACTGGACCATGCCGGCGTTGGTGAACAGCAGGGTCGGATCGTTGCCCGGCACCAGCGGGCTCGACGGCACCACGGTGTGGCCCTTCGAGCGGAAGAATTCGAGGAAGTCCTGGCGGATCTTCGATGTGGATGGCGTGGCTGTGGTCGTCATGGCGTCGGCAGTGTGACGGGCGCAGTTCGCGCGCCGCAGGCGCGGCACTCTGCCGGCGCGGGATCGAGCGAACAACCCAAGACTGGCTAGATTAACAGGCGGTGGGTGCCGGACGCGGCTTCAAGGCGCGATTTCCCCCTGTGGGAGCGGCGGAAGCCGCGATGGACTACGGGAAGACTTGACCAGCCATTCGGCTGTTGAAAGCCCGTAGCCCATCGCGACTTGCGCCGCTCCCACAGATCGATCAGAAGTCGTCGTCGAGGCGCACCGCCGCGCGGACCTGATCGCCGCTGAAGCCGCGGCGCAGCAGGAAGTCGGCGGCCTTGCGCTGGATCGCGCGGTCGTCCAGCCTGCCGGGAAACCGGCGTCGGGCCAGATCGCGGGCATTTTCGGTCCAGTCGCCGTCGTAGGCCTCCATCGCGGCGACGACGGTGTCGCGGTCCAGGCCGTGCATGCCCAGTTCGGCGCGGATCCGCAGCGGCCCGTAACCATTGTTGGCCCGGCTGCGGACCAGCAACTCGGCGAACCGGGCGTCGTCCTGCCAGCCTTCGGCGGTCATCCGCTCGACCGCAGCCTGCGCGTCTTCGGCTTCAATGCCGCGCGCGGTCAGTTTTCGGGTCAGTTCCTTGCGCGAATGTTCGCGACGGACCAGCAGCCCGAGCGCGCGCTGGGCCGGGGTGAGTTCCGGGCGGCGGCGCTTACCCGGTGCAGCGGTCGCGGCGGGCTTGTCGTCGTCCGGTGGAGGGTCGATTTCGTGCATGGGGCGATTTTATCGATTCGGCCCGGAAGCGTTCGCATTCTCCGTAGGAGGGTCTTCAGGCCCGAGCTCTACCAAGGATCGCGGCGATCGTTCGGAAAACATCGGGCCTGAAGGCCCTCCTGCATGTACCTCGCGAGTCATCAAAACGGCTGCCACTGCCCGTCGCGCAGCACGAACAGCCGGTCGGTCAGCGCGTAGCTCGCTTCCGCGCGCATCTTCGCGGCCAGTTGCCTCAGCTGGGCGATGGCGTCGGCATTGGCGGAATCGACGAACAGCAGCAGATCGCGCGCGGGCACGGCCGCGACCGGTTCGCCGCGCAGTCTGTCGCGCTCGCGCTCCCACAGATCGGAGAACAGCAGCAGCGATGCTTCGTAATTGCCGTCGGCGGTGACCATGTTCACCAACTCGCCGCGATGCACTTCGATCCCCGGCAGTAGGCCGCGCAGATTGCGCACCGCGAGCGCGCGCAGGTCTTCGCGCTGCACGCCCAGGCCTTCCAGCTCGTCCGGATTGAGGTAGGCGATATTGCTGGGCGTATCGATGGCGTAGACCACCACCAGATCGTCGTTGAGGTCTTCGTACAGGTTGTCCTGCACCTTCTCGTTGCCCATCCGCCGCATCGATTCGTGGATCTCTTCCAGCCAGCCGCGATCCTTGACGATCGGGATGATCACGTCGCTGCTGCGTTCCAGCCCTTTCGTCGCCTCCGCGAAAGAACGCACGAAACGGTCGATCAGGTCATCTCGGTCGCGCTCCGATGCGCCGAGGTACATCTGATAGGCGTTGTCGAGGAACGCCCGGTTGCCGCCGTCGGCGGTGGCGTCGATGCCGAGTTCCAGTTCGCCGGCGACCTGGACATCGACCCCGGGCGCCGCGATCCGGACGCGACGGGCCACTTCCTCGGTGAATTCGGCGCGGGTCATGCCCGGAGCGGATCGCGCGCCGCCGAACAGCGAACGCAGGAAAGAGAAGAGTCGTTGCATCGAACCGGTCCCAGGTGGCGACCGGAGAGCATAAACGAGCTTTCCGGGCCTCCGCCTGGCGCCGTGCCCGGCGCCCGGGCATCGAAATGTGATCAGCGTATAACTTGCGCGGGATATATTTGCATTGACAACTATTGCATGCAGAAAGAAAATGCCCGCCATGAACGATTCGACCCGAAACTCCCAGCCCGCTGCCGATGGCCCGGACCAGCCCCATCCTGGCAACGCGTCCGGCTCGCAGTTGGGCCTGCTGTTCAAGCAGGTCCGCGACGCGATGTGGGCGCGGATGGCGCATGAGCTCTCGCTCGCCGGCCACGAATTGACCTTCAGCCAGTACATCGCGCTGAAACGGCTGTCGGAAGGCGAAGCCAGCGCCACCGAACTGGCGCGCGCCACCGAACTCAACCCCGGCGCGATCACCCGCCTGCTGGATCGCCTGGAGGAGAAGGGCTTCACCCAGCGGATCGCGGATCCCGGGGACCGCCGCGCGCTGCGCGTGACCCTCACCGACAGCGGCCGGCTGATGTGGGCCGATATCCACCGCTGCGGACTGCGCGTCCGCGCACGCGCGCTCGAAGGCATGTCGGACGACGAGCAGCAGCGACTGCTGCGCCAGCTCGCGCAGGTGCGCGACAACCTCAACCGCGGAGACGACTGAATGCGCCGGCTCATCACTCTATTGATCGTGTCCGCGATCGCCACCGGCTGCGCCAGCACCCACGGGCTAGGGCCGGCTTCTGCGCCGCGGGACCCGGACACGCTGGCCACCGCGCGGAGTCTCGCCGGCACGCTGTCGCCGGCCGCCTGGCCGCAGCAGGACTGGTGGACGCGCTGGGGCGATCCGCAGCTGGACGCGCTGATCGCCGAAGCCCTGTCCGGGACGCCCACGCTGGATGCCGCCGACGCCCGCGCACGCAAGGCGCGCGCGCTGGCCGGACTCGCCGATGAGGCGCGGAAACCGGCCCTCGGCGCTTCGGCTCGCTATTCCGGCGCGTATCTGCCGGAAAGTCTGCTGCCCTCACCGATCGGCGGCGAATACAAGGGGGTGACGCTGGCGACGCTCGACGTGCAGTACGCACCGGATCTGTGGGGCGGCAAACGCGCGCACTGGGAATCCGCGTTGGGCACGCTGCGCGGCGCCGAAGTCGACGCGCAGCAGGCGCGGCTGACGTTGGCGGCGAACATCGTCCACGCCTACGTCGCACTGGCGCAGGCGCACGAGGCGAAGGCCGTCGCCGGCGAAGAATCCGCTCGCGCCGATCGTCTGCTCGGCCTTTCGCGCCAACGCGTGCGCGCCGGGCTCGACAACGATCTGCAGGTGCGCCAGGCGGAAAGCGCGCTGGCGTCGGCCAGCCAGCAGGGCCAGGCTGCGCAGCAGCAGATCGACGCGTTGCGCAATGCGCTGGCCGCCCTGCTCGGTCAGGGACCGGACCGCGGGCTGATGCTCGCGGCGCCGAAACTGCTCGCCACCGACGCTCCGGAGTTACCTTCCGCGCTGCCGAGCGAGCTGCTCGGCCACCGCCCCGACGTGGTCGCGGCGCGCTGGCGCGTGGAAGCTGCCTCGCGCGGCATCGACGCCGCGAAGGCCGAGTTCTATCCCAGCATCAATCTGACCGCGATGGTCGGCATCGCCTCCGGCAAATTGTCGGATCTGTTCACCAGCGATTCGCTGCTCGCCACCGCCGGCCCGGCCGTCTCGCTGCCGTTCTTCCACGGCGAGCGCCTGCGCCAGCAGCTCGCGTCGAGCGACGCCGATTACGACCTGGCGGTCGCGCAGTACGACCAGAGCGTGATCGGCGCAGTACGCGAAGTCGCCGATACGCTGCAGTCCGCGCGCACGCTCGATGCGCAGATCGCGTCGGCAACCCAGGCCCGCGATGCGACACGCAAAGCGCTGACGCTGGCCGACAGCCGCTATCGCGCCGGTCTCGGCACGCAGCTCGATGTGCTCGGCGCGCAGCGCCCGCTGTTGCAGCTCGATACGCAACTCGCCGCGCTCCGCGCGCAGCGCCGCAACGTCGCGGTCGATCTCGCCGTCGCTCTCGGCGGCGGCACCGCGCCCTCCTCTCCTGCCGCTTTCTCCACGGTCGCGCCATGACAACCGAAAATCCCGGTCCAGCCTCCAACCCCGCTTCCAGTCCGCTTCCAGCGCCGGCACCGGTCGCACCAACGCCACCCGCACCGAAGAACGGCAAGCGCCGCCGCGCGCTGCTGGCACTGGCCGCGGTCCTCGTCGTCGCCGGCAGCACGTTCCTCGCCTATCACTTCATGGTCGGCCGCTGGCACGAAGACACCGACGACGCCTACGTGCAGGGCAATATCGTCACGATCAGTCCGCAGACCGCAGGCACGGTGGTCAGCATCGGCGCCGACGACGGCATGAAGGTGAGCGCCGGTCAGGTATTGGTGCAACTGGACCCGAACGACGCCAAGGTCGCCTACGAACAGGCGGAAGCGAATCTCGCGTCCACCGTGCGCCAAGTACGCGGCCTGTTCAACGCGGTCGACGCCGGGCAGGCCGATCTCGCCGCGCGCGAAGTCGCGGTGCGCCAAGCGCGCGCCGATGTTGCGCGTCGCGCGGGACTGGTCGCCAGCGGCGCGGTGTCGGCGGAAGAACTCGCCCACGCACGCGCGCAGTTGGATGCCGCGGAAGCTACGCTCGGCTCCGCCCGCGGCCAGTTGTCGCGCAACCGCGCGCTGGTCGACGACACCACGCTCGCGCGCCAGCCGCAGGTGCAGGCCGCGGCTGCGCAACTGCGTCAGGCGTATCTCAATCTGCAGCGCGGCGCGATCGTCTCGCCGATCTCCGGCTACGTCGCAAAACGCAGCGTGCAGCTCGGCCAGCGCGTGCAGCCCGGCGCCACACTGATGACCGTAGTGCCGCTGGAACAGGTGTGGGTGGACGCGAATTTCAAGGAGACGCAGCTCGCGAAGATGCGCCTCGGCCAGCCGGTGGAACTCTCCTCCGACCTGTACGGCGACGACGTGCGCTACACCGGCAAGGTGACCAGCATCGGCCTCGGCACCGGCAGCGCGTTCGCGCTGCTGCCGGCGCAGAACGCCAGCGGCAACTGGATCAAGATCGTGCAGCGCGTGCCGGTGCGGATCGAACTCGATCCGAAGCAGGTCGTCGCGCATCCGTTGCGCCTGGGCATGAGCATGTCGGTCGATGTATCGCTGCGCAAACAGGACGGCCGCATGTTGCCGAACGTGTCGCCGACGGAACCGGTGCTCAGCACCACCGCATACGCCAAGCAGTTGGGCGACGCCGATGCGCTGATCGAACGCGTGATCCGCGAAAACCGCCCGCGCGGCCGCGGCTGATCGCCACCGACCGGACCCGCACATGAGCGCGATTTCTTCCAGCGACGCGGCACCCGGCGCGCCCGCAGCACAGCCGGCCCCGGCCGCCGCCGGCTTCCGGCCGCCCAATCTGGCGCTGACCACCGTCGGTCTGGCGCTGGCGTCGTTCATGCAGGTGCTCGACACCACCATCGCCAACGTGTCGCTGCCGACCATCTCCGGCAATCTCGGCGGCAGCGCAAATCAGGCGACGTGGGTCATCACCTCGTTCGCGGTCAGCAACGCCATCGCGCTGCCGCTGACCGGCTGGCTCGCGCGCCGCTTCGGCGAACGCAAGCTGTTCATGTGGTCGACGCTGGCCTTCGTGTTCGCGTCGTTCCTGTGCGGCATCGCCCACAGCATGGGCCTGCTGGTCGCCGCGCGCGCGCTGCAGGGTTTCGTCGCCGGACCGATGTATCCGGTGACCCAGGCGCTGCTGCTGTCGATCTATCCGCCGGCCAAGCGCGGGCAAGCCATCGCGCTGCTGGCGATGGTGACCGTGGTCGCGCCCATCGCCGGGCCGATCCTCGGCGGCTGGATCACCGACAACTACAGCTGGGAATGGATCTTCTTCATCAACGTGCCGATCGGCATCTTCGCCAGCGTCGTCGTCGGCCGGCAGCTCAAGGGCCGCCCGGAACGGCTGGAAATGCCGAAGATGGATTACATCGGCCTGGCCACGCTGGTGCTGGGCGTGGGCGCGCTGCAGATCCTGCTGGACCTGGGCAACGATGAGGACTGGTTCCACTCGACCACGATCGTAGTGCTGGCGATCACCGCGGCGATCGCGCTGACCGTGTTCGTGATCTGGGAACTCACCGACAAGGATCCGATCGTCGACCTGCGCCTGTTCCGGCACCGCAATTTCAGCGCCGGCACCGCGGCGATGGTGATCGCCTACGCGGCGTTCTTCAGCGTCGGCATCCTGGTGCCGCTGTGGCTGCAGCGCAACCTGGGCTACACCGCGATCTGGGCGGGCTTCGCCACCGCGCCCATCGGCATCCTGCCGGTGCTGCTCACGCCGTTCGTGGGCAAATACGCGCATCGTTTCGATCTGCGGCTGATCGCCAGCCTCGCGTTCGTGGCGATGGCGATGACCAGCTTCGCGCGGTCGTATTTCAATCTCGACGTGGACTTCCAGTCCATCGCGACCATCCAACTGTTGCAGGGATTGGGCGTCGCGCTGTTCTTCATGCCGGTGCTGAGCATCCTGCTGTCGGATCTCGAGCCGCACGAGATCGCCGCGGGTTCGGGCCTCGCCACGTTCATGCGCACGCTCGGCGGCAGTTTTGCCGCATCGATCACCACATACGCGTGGAGCGAGCGCGGCGCCGTGCATCACGCCCATCTCACCGAAAAAGTGTCGGCCTACGATCCTGCTGCGGTAGCGGCGGTGACCCGGATCGGCGGCGGCGATCTCCAGACCGGCGCCGCCACGCTCGAACGGATGATCACCAACCAGGCGGCGCAGATCGGTTTCAACGAGATCTTCCACATGCTCGGCATCATTTTCCTGGTGGTGATCGCGTTCGTGTGGATCGCGAAACCGCCGTTCGCGGCGAAGATGGGGCCGGCCGCGGGTGGGCATTGATTGCGGCGCGCAATGGATCCGTGCCGCGGTAGCCATGCGCTTGCGTCAGCGATCCGAAGACTGTCTGGTGCCGCCCTTGGCGGACGTCACCGCATCGGACGATTCGATCGCTGGGGCAGCATCGCTCAGCGTCAATGCCGACAAACCATCAATATCGGCAGCACGAGTGCGTTTGAGCGCGTCGCGAAGGAACGGCACCACCGCTTCGCCATACGCACGCCGACTGATACCCAGCAGACGCACACCTTCGCCCTCGCGGCGCGGTTCGTAGCGATAGGCATTCCATTCCACGATCCGACCGCCATTGCCGTCCGGTGAGGACAACAGGAAGTCCAGCAGGATGCGTTGACCATCGTCGCTGCGCAGCATCGCGTGATTCACGACCGGATCGGTGCCCTTCCGCGCTTCGAGTTCCGCTATTTTCGCCGCGGCGGCAATTTCAACGGACACATCGCTTCGCTCGTTGATGGTGAACATGCTGTCGAAACCCTCAAGTGTTTCGCCAACCGGCAGATATTCCTGCACCGTCAAGACGCCTTTCCGCTCGCTCCATGCCAGCCGATAGGACTTGCCCTGGAATGCGATCGGACCCGGCACGTTGAGGTGATCGACGACGGGCGCGCTCGCAGTGGGGGAACTGGTGGCTGCGCCGGATGCCGGGCCAGCGGCCAGGCAAAGCGTGGAGATCATCGCGCAGCAGGCGAATACCAAAAAGGTCGACGCCCGATAGCGGGCATCCGCGGCGGTGGACCGAGCGATGGAACGGATGACGGAATCGATGTGTGCCATGAGATCTCCTGTTCGCAGCGCCGGATGGCGCGCTCGTCGCAGGATAGACAAGCCTGCACAGCACGGGTATCAGGGAATTCCTACTCTGCGGCGGCTTCCAGCGCGTCGGCGAGTCGCTCGACCGCGATCACCTCCATGCCCTTGTACGCACCGGCCTTGGGCGCGTTGGCCTTCGGCACGATGGCGCGCTTGAAGCCGTGGGTCGCGGCTTCCTTCAGCCGTTCTTCTCCGTTGGGCACCGGACGGATCTCGCCGGAAAGACCGATCTCACCGAAGGCGATGGTCTTCTCCGCAAGCGGCCGGTCGCGCAGCGACGACAGCACCGCCAGCAGCACCGGCAGATCGGCGGCGGTTTCCTGCACGCGTATGCCGCCGACCACATTCACGAACACGTCCTGATCGCCAACGACGATCCCGCCGTGGCGGTGCAGCACCGCCAGCAGCATCGCCAGCCGGTTCTGCTCCAGGCCCACCGCGACTCGCCGCGGGTTGGACAGCGGCGATGAATCCACCAGTGCCTGCACTTCCACCAGCAGCGGCCGCGTGCCTTCGCGGGTGACCATCACGCAGCTGCCCGGCTGCGGCGTGCTGCCGCCGGAGAGGAAGATCGCCGAGGGATTCGGCACTTCGCGCAGGCCCTTGTCGCTCATCGCGAACACGCCCAGCTCGTTGACCGCGCCGAAGCGGTTCTTGAACGCGCGCAGCACCCGGAAACGGCTGCCGCTATCGCCTTCGAAATACAGCACGGCGTCGACCATGTGTTCGAGCACGCGCGGGCCGGCGATGCCGCCCTCTTTCGTGACGTGACCGACGAGGAAGATCGCGGTGCCGGTTTCCTTCGCATAGCGGACGAGGCGCGCGGCGCTCTCTCGCACCTGGCTGACCGAGCCCGGCGCCGCGGTCAGCGATTCGGTCCACAGCGTCTGCACCGAATCGGCGACCAGCAACTTCGGCCGCATCTGCGAGGCCTGTTCGAGGATGCGCTCGACGCCGGTTTCGGCCAGCGCGCTCAGACCATCCAGCGGCAGCCCCAGCCGCGACGCGCGGCCCGCCACCTGCGCCAGCGATTCCTCGCCGGTGACGTACAGCGCCGGCAACCTGCCGGCCATGCTCGCAAGCGCCTGCAGCAGCAGGGTGGATTTGCCGATGCCCGGATCGCCGCCGATCAGGATCACCGCGCCTTCGACCAGGCCGCCGCCGAGCACGCGGTCGAACTCGCTGATCCCGGTGCTGGTGCGCGCATCCTCATGATGCAGCACGTCCTTCAGCGGCGTGACCTTGGGCGGATCGACCTTGCCGGCCCAACTGCTGCGCCGCGCAGCCGGCGATGCCGCCGACGCCGCGGATTCCAGCACGATCTGGGTGAGCGAATTCCACGCCCCGCATTCGCCGCACTGCCCCTGCCATTTGTTGGACTCGGCGCCGCATTCGCCGCAGACGAAAGCGGTGCGGGCTTTGGGGGAGGCTTTGCTCATCGGGATGCTCGTGCGGTGCGAGCGCGTACTGTAGCCGCCCGCGGTCGCAGTCGGCGAGACGCCCGGGCGTTCAAAGCGTCGCGCGGGCCTGTAGGGTCGCCGTGCCCCGCCACGCCAAGATCGCCGCCGGCACGCTGAGCAGGCCCATCGCCATGAAGGCTTCGCGCAGGTGCATCGCGAACCAAGCGTGCCCGGGCCAGCGTGCGGCCAGCATCGGCCAGACCGCAAGCCACAGCAGCCGCGGCGCTTCGATCGCCAATGCCCATGCGCGCCCTTCCAGCAGCAAACCCAGCGATATCAGCCCCGACAGCAGAAAGCCGGCATACATCGCCGTAGCCACGGCATTCAGCGTCGACGCGGACCCGAGGAAGTCCACGCCCAGCGCCAACAGCAGCAGGAAGTGCAGCAGACAGTAGATCCGCATCGGCGGCGACAGCGGCGGGTCGTATTCGGCGCGGGCGATGTCAAACGCCGGTTTCGGAAAACGTTCCGCCACATCCGCGGGCCGCCAGCCGGGCCGCGCGATCCACACCCGCAGCTTGTCGCGCCAGCGGCGCGCATGCCGGGCGTCGTTCGCCAGCGCCCAGTACACCTCCACGTTCGCCCACAGCGGGTTCCAGCTGCGCAGCGGCGCGCGGGTGCCGAAGATAGGCGGCTCCGCCGGATCCTCCTCGATGAACGTGCCGAACAAGCGGTCCCACAGCATCAGCAGGCCGCCGTAGTTCTTGTCGAGATACCGGTCGTTGACCGCGTGATGCACGCGATGGTTGGACGGCGACGCGAATACGCGATCGAACCAACCCAGTTTCGGCACCAGTTCGGTGTGGATCCAGTACTGGTAGATCAGATCGATCACCGCCACCACCGCGAACACTTCCACCGGATAACCCAGCACCGCCATCGGCAGATAAAACATCCAGCCGAGCAGCACGCCGCTGCTGGTCTGGCGCAGCGCAGTGGCGAGGTTGTAGCGCTCGCTCTGGTGATGCACCGCATGCGCGGCCCACAGCACGCCGACTTCGTGCCCGCAGCGGTGCAGCCAGTAGTAGCAGAAGTCGTACAGCAGCAGACCGCTGATCCACACCCAGACGCTGTCCGCGGGCAGCGCGAACAGCGCCACGTGCTCGACGACCCAGGCGTACACGCCGATGGTCAGCAGTTTGGTGAACACGCCGACGATCTGCGAGAACGTGCCCAGGCCGATGCTGTTGATCGCGTCGTTGAGCCGATACACCCTGCGGCGCATCAGCCGCGCCGCCACCAATTCCACCGCCATCAACACGAAGAACGCGGGGATGGCGACCATCATGATCTGTTCCGCGCTGGGCATGGCTCAATCGCTCCGCACCGACCGCGCGATGCACCACTGCGCGGCGTAATACGTACCCAGCACCAGCAGCGCGCGCGCCGGCACGCCGCCGGCGAAACGATCCCACGCCAGCAGGCTGTCGCTGACCATGAACAAAATCGCGCCGATCGCCGCCAACCGCGCGCTGCGCGGCAGCGCCTGCGCGATCGCCGGCGTCCACATGCGCGCCAGCGCGAACGCCGCCATCGTCGCCAGCACCGCGACGTAGGCCAGCACCGGAATCCTCAGCGCCTCATCGACGCGCGGCAGCAGCCCGGCGAGGTTGCCGCCCGCGATCGCCGCGACCACCAGGAACGCCATCGCCCTCGCCTTGCCGCTCGATCCGGGCGCGAAGGCGACGATGTAGCAGACATGCGCCAGCAGGAACGCGACGAGCCCCGGTACGAAGTGGTCACCGGGCAGCATGAGGAAGACATCGCCGATCAGCGACAGCATGAGGCCGGCCAGCACTGCGTGTCGATAGCGCGCGGCTACCACCGGTCGCGTAGACAGCGCAAGCCACAGGATCAGGAGCGTGGTCAGCGGTTTGCCGATGTAATGCAGCCAGAGCCAGGGGCCGTCGAGCGTGGCGCCGGTGATGGCCGCGAGTGCGCAGAGGAAAATGAGCACATCCATGGCTCGTGATCGCATCGGGGAAACCTTGTCGAAATAGGGCCTCGTACCTTAGCGTATGTTGATGGCAACATAGCGGGACGCAGAACCGCGTGTCTCCCGATTGGTCCGACACGACAACATGCAGGTGATTGTCACAAACTGTTTCATCGGGCATGCTTGGCTCAAAGTCATCAGCAGGGAAGCCCGCATGATCAAAGGCATGACGCCCGCGGACCGACAACCGGACCATCGATATCGAAGGACTACGTGACATGACAGAGTCCGAGGCTCGCGATCAGAACCGACGTAAGCATCAGTCTCGAAACCGCTGAGGGCGCGCGCATGAGCAATAGATCCGTGTCTATTTCCTGGATCCCAGGTTTTTTGGCTCTGATAGGGATTCTTGTTTCGGGTTGTACGGGCAGAACGACAACGGTTCGTGCGGAACAGGAATTACAACCCGCATCCAAGTCTGATTATCCGGCCACCGTTCCCGATTCACTTGGGGGGGTCTGGTATCTTGATGATGCAGAAGGTCGAGCCTCATGCCGGAAGTATTGGACAACGGATGCGGCTACGATCGAGCGAACGGGACAAGACCCATTGATCGGCGCGATGGTCATTTCTCGAAAAATGGTTCATCGCTATTCGGAATACGGCGAAGGAGATTTTTTTGTCGTCAGCAAAGCCTCCAAGGAAAGAGAAGGCGCTTGGACTCTGAGTGGACATGTGTTTGTGGATTCCCTCCCCGGAGAAGGCGAGCGTGGAGCCGAAGTCTCTGAGCGATTCGAGCTTTCGATGAACGGCACAGCCTTGTCCTCGTCAGAAACAGTAGGTCAAACATATTTCCGCTGCGGCCACGTGCGGGAAGATTTGTATGGCGCAAGTAGACTTTGATTTAAAAAAAACGGGTGGTTTATGCCTGAAACGCCAAGAACCTATGATGTCAAGCAGTATGTCTACGATCGTCACGGTGAAAGAAACGAGCAAGCGGATTCTTTCGATGACCTCGTTACGCATCATCCACGTGCCAACCGAAACATCCGGATGCCCGACGGAGGAATCGCTCAGGCCGAGGACATGCTTCCCGGGTATCGAGGCGGCAATCGGTCTTACGCGTTCATCGGGGGAGAGTTTCAGGAGATCATCGACTCCGAATCGGATCGATATCGAAATTTGAGGCAAGACCAAGTATTGGTCTCGAAAGATTTCATTCTTGAGGACCCGGAGCCGGTTGCAGGAAGAACCACCAGGCAAGTCGATGTTCCGTCTCCCGTCGCTGGATACGTCAATGCGGTCAGTCCGAACGCCGGTTTTGTCGAGATCATGGATCAGCAAGGGGGCGAAGTCATTGCTCGCGTTCGACATATGTCCGGGATCACGGTCAATGCTGGAGATAATGTCGAATACGGACAGGCGCTTGGCACTCAAAACAACTTGGGACTGAACCTTCCGGCCGGACGGGGCGTCCATGTGCACCTCGACATGGATACACGCTATTACCAGCAATATGAAGACTATATTCGTGATTTGTCGGATGGCCGGTTGCCGGTGCAAGCGGAGTTTCGAGATGGCGTTTTGCCCAGGCCGACGGTAGACGATGGCGTCGCGAGGCTCGGCGAGTCCAGCGACCGAGTTCACGACGTGCAAACAGCCTTGGCGGCGGATGGTTATCGTGCGGCAGGTGGTGGTCCGATCGAATCCAACGGCATCTACAGCCCCGAAATCCAAGGCGCGGTCATCGCGTTCCAGCAGGATCACGGCTTGCTGCAAACCGGCGATATCGATTTGGCGACGTGGCAGCAGGCCACGCACATCAATCAGCGTGCACAGATCGGCGGCGCGGGGATCCCGCAGCCCGAGCCAGGGTTTATTGGGAATCGAATCATTGAGGGATTGCAGGCCGGGCCTGCCGAAGCACTTGCTCCGGGCGACCCGCGATTTGGCCTGCGTCCGCCCTCCGACCCATCACGCACTGGGCGAGAGCCGCAATGGAACGAGCACGCCGACCATACCCAGGTTCGAGAACGCGGTGGCGAAAACGTCCGCGAGGCACTGCTGCGCCGTGAACCTCTCCAGGACGCCGCACCGCAATTGCATCCCCTACCTCCACGAATGCCCGGCCCCATTGAGCATCCCGGCGCTCCCGGGCGAGCCGAACCTGATCAGCCACACGGCGAGAATGGACCACCGCAGAGACACGGCGCTGTGCTGCTGGGCAACCCGTCGCACGAGAACCACGCGATGTATGCGACCTTGCTCCGCACAGTGAACGAGCGCGATGCACAACTCGGCCGCGAACCCGACGAGGTCAGTCGACAACTCGCCGGCGGGTTGACCGAGCAGGCGCGGGCGCGTGGTCTGAACATGATCGGCAACGCCAGCTTCACGCCCGACGGCACCAGGGTCGGCATGACCGACACGAAAGATCTGGAAGCGCCGTGGGCGAAGACTGCCGTGGGCGATGTTGGCCAGTTGGCTGGACAGAGTCTGGTGCGCAGCAGCGAGAACGTCGCGGCGCTCAACCAGCAACAAACGCTTGAGCAGAGTCTGAAATTGCCGACTCAAACGCAGTCGATGTCGGGGCCGGAGGATCCGGCACCGAAGGGGGCTCGGATGGCGTAATGCCTGGCAAATATCGCCAACACAAAAGCCCCGGAGTCCGGGGCTTTTGCATATGCATTGCGTCGAAAAGAGAAAGCCCGCGCTTCAAGGCTTCCCCTCGTGACGACTCGTTGATCGTCGTCGTTGCCGCAGTGCTGCCTGGCGTGGTGCCGGAAATAGGAATCGAACCTACGACCTACGCATTACGAATGCAAATTTCTTAACGCTTTTATCGTTAAATTTGCTTGTCAGGGAAAATGCGGGGAAACTTTTGGCATCCCTTTTGTAGACAACAGTCATGGCCCGACCCCGCAAGGACTTGAGCGCACAGGGCGTCTACGACCGCGGCAGCTCTTGGCAGGTCAAAATCAAGCGCCAGGACGCCGCAGGTCACACCCACCGGATCAATCGGACTTTTCCCTACGCCGCAGACCTCCCTTCAGCGGCCCCCATGAGCCGGGCTGCAATCTTCAAGCAGGCGGCCGCGTTCGCCGCCGCCGAGCGAGCTGCCTTGCACGTCGAAAAGCGCCCCGCCGCCGACCTGCTCGGCGCCCAGACGCTCGGCGGCTGGCTGGAACGCTATGAAGCGGACATCTGCCCGCGGAAGAAGGGCGGCGCCGGGGACGCGCGGACCTGCCGGCTGCTCCGCGAGCGCTTTCCCCAGCTCTGCTCTCGGCCAGTGGAAACGCTCACGCCGCAGGACTTTGGGCTTACCTCGGGTCACGGCATGGGGCGGGTGCTAGAACGGGACTACCTGTTGGCGCCCGCCACCATCGTCCGGAACCTTGCCATCGTCTCTCACGTCTTCACGGTGGCCGCCAAGGAATGGCAGTACCCGATCGCCAATCCGGTCCAATCTGCCAAACGACCACGGGTGGACAACGAGCGCGAGCGCGTGGTGTCGGCGGCTGAGTGGGACTCCATCTATATAGGGTTGGAAGGCACCCACTCCGCTACCCGGGCCGCCATCGCCTTCCTGCGCTGGACCGCGTGCCGTCGGGGAGAGGCGGTCAAGTTGCGCTGGGAGCACGTCCGCTTGGACGACAGCCCGGTCGCGACGTTCAAGGACACCAAGAGTCCTAAGGCTGGGCAGCAAGTGAACCGCACAATCCCCCTGCCCCCTGAGGCCGTGGCGGCTCTCCGCAACTTGCTGGTCTCGGAGTCGCCGCCGGACAGCGGCCCGGTGTTCTCGTCGGATGGGAAGAAATCCATCCAGGCCGACAGCCTCACCCAAGCCTGGGAGCGTGCGTGTGTCAAAGCCAACGTGGCTGGCGCGACCCTTCATGACTTGCGCCACACGCGCACCACGGAACTTGCCAACCTGCTGCCGCTGCAGAAGGTGATGCGCCTCACCGGCCACAAGACGCCAAAGATGCTGATGCGCTACTACAACCCCACTGCAGAAGATTTGGGCAGGGATTTGGCAACAGCGATCACCGACAGGGAACGACGTTAGCAAACGGCCATGTCTCACCAGTAGCGGGATCACACGCTCGTCACGACGGAATACATCTGCTCAAGTCGCTTTCTCATGAACAGCTTCCTGCTACATTTCGCGAAGTATCAGATCTGCGAAGAAGCTCTAACTTCTGCGTCTTGCGGTAATCGCAAATAGTGTTTCGATAAATGCTCCCCTAAGCGCAGGAGCGCAAACATGCAGCTACAACCCAAGTTAGAAATCGCTAGTCGTCTCTTGAGCAGCATGATTTCTCAGGACCGCAATCGAAAACTCAGCGATCGTTCTGATGACATCCGCCATTCGATAGAGCTAGCCGCGGAACTCATTCGCCAAACTGATGAACAAAGCCCACCGGACCTTGATCTGACGCTCCGCCCTCCTGTGCCCATCAAAACACGTGAAGCGCTAATTGAGCGGGAGCAAGTTTCGCTCGATGAGTTGCGCAGCGATCGGAAACGGCAGACGCCAGCGCGCGCATCGGATTTGGTCAAAGGCCCAACCTTGCACTAGCGTGGTGGCGCGGTGCCAAGGGGGAACCGCGCCAATGTTGACTTGAAGCCCCGCCTCCGGCGGGGCTTCTTCATTTCATCTTCGGCATTTGTCGGCTTCTGCCTGCTGTCCCAGCTGGTTCGATGAAGGGCAAGAGCTCGGCCTCTGGCTCTTGGGCAGCAGCAGGTGCTAGCAAGGCTCCTACTGTTCCATCAGATTCGATGGGATAGCGCTTCAGAATGTCGACACTCCACTCTTCCAACGTGGCAGCGCACGCGCGCGTCTGGGCTAGGTAGGCTTGCTCGGCGTCATAACTGGTCGCTTGGCGTGCGTCTCGCACAGCTTTTGTTCGGGCTTCAACTTCCGCCAACCTGCGCGACCTTCGCTTCGCCCACTCCTGTCGCGACCACAATGCCGGGCGTGGATGCTCCGCATCAAAATGCTCTAGGGCTCGGTGCGCTTGATGCAGCAAGGTCTCAGCACGCTTGGCGGCGGCCTTCCGACGCGCGAGCCTCGAGACATCGTGCTTAAGCTTCTTCAGCCGTCTAACCAGTTCGCGCACGTAAACCGCAAACGGGGCATCCCGAACGAATGACCCCAGAAGTTCGGCGCGATGCCGTATCACGCGCCCGGTGGCCTCCAGCGCATGGTCCACCGAAGCAACGAAGCCCTCTTCCCATAGGCGCGCCGCTTCTTCCAACGCGATGGTGGCTGCACGCTTTCGCCCAACGTGTGTAGCCAAGATCTGAGAATCGTCTTCTGTCGGCCTGACTCGCAGTCCTCGCACGATTCGGATTTCGCCGTCGCTCCGCGAAGGGGCCGAAGCGGCGGCATTGCTCCTCTCGCGGCGCGCGCGCTCCTGGTCGTGACCTTCCGGGACAGGCATCGCTCGTCCTTGCTGCTCAAACTGCGCCAGCAGTGCTTCAAAGTGAGCGTCGTTGCCATCGGCTATGTCCAGATTCGCTTGAACGCGCTCAGTGTCTTCGCCTTTCCGCTGCAGGGCGGTGGCATCTTTGCCGATGTGCTGGGTCGGCTGGCGAGTAAGTGCAATCGCCGCCGGCACGTCGCCGCGCGCCAGAGCAGCGTCGGCTTGCGCTTCAAGACTGCGGTGGTCTACGCGTGCGTCGATTTGGGCTTCTTTGAGATGCGCGTTAATGGTGGTCGCAACCATTTCGCGTGTCCAGTTGACCTCGATTCTGCCGGATGCTCCGCCATCGAGTTCGCGCGTTTTGTCGTTGAGCCCCTCACTGCCGATGCGGCGCGTGGTCGCCAGGATGTGCGCGTGGTAGTTCAAGCCGTCCGGTGTGTCGGGCGCATGAATGCTGGCTTGAACGGCGAATCCGTAACGTTCCACCAGCGCACGAGCTAGCGCCGACACCAGTTTAGAGCGCTGCACGTTGTTCAACTCGTGCGGCAGTGCGATTTCAAACTCTCGGGCGACGGTTGCGTCTTTGCGCCGCTCAGCTGCCTCGGCCGCCGCCCATAGCTGCGATGGTGCGAGCGCCCAGTCCGGTGCGCTATCCGGTGCCACGCAGCGCGTTTCGACAACGCCGCCGCGCCGGCGATAGTCGTGCCGCGTGCCGCGCTCGTCAATGAGCAGTAGTCCAGCGCGATAAGCGGCGGCGGCAATCGACGAGTGTTGCTTGGCTCTGGTGAAGGTTTTGATGCGCGTGTGATAGATCGCCATGTCTTTTCTCCTTGTGGACTGTGCGAGCTTCTTTATGCATTTGCATTTCGCTTTGGCAAGCGACGTTTCGGCGGTTCTATCGTCGTTACGAGCGCTTATTCATTTGCTGTTCCAGAGGCGAAGCCGAGGGCGCACGCATTACCGCAGGTAATGCCTAAGTGCGCTCTTCGCTCGTTTTCTTTTGTCCTATTTTTTAGGCTTTAAGTGTTTGCGATCAAAAAAAATTCAGCAGTGCCACCGAAGTTGACGACACGGGATTCTTTGATTGAATCGATTCATCACCATCGACATGAAGCGAGGATTCCATGGAACTCAATACGCACCTCCACGAACGCATTGCACGGGCAACGACGCGCCTTGCGCAGCGCCAAGCGCAAGAGCTGATCGCTGCGCAGCGTCAGGCTTTGCGCGCACGCGAGGCCGCGCGGCGCGACGAAGGACGCCGACGCAAGCGTGTTGCGGAACTACTGTTTGCAACGGGCAGTGAAACCCTTGAAGACGGTGAGATCGTCGCCGCAATGCTGCGCTATCGAGCCGAGTGTCGCGACGCCGGACTCCGCTCTGAAGCAAAGCAACTGGGAGAGGCCTATCTCTCTAACTTGGCGAACGGAGCCGCCCAGCGCCCACATTGAGCCAAGTCGCTCCCAAAGCATTGCAACCTAGCCGTCGTCATAAGCGCTCTTTCGCCACAGGCTTGGCGCGTGACGCCGGCAAGCGCTTGCTCAGCTTTTTCGCTAGAAGCGCCGCGAACTGCCCAGGGTCGGCGGCGAAATCGAGCGCCTTTCGGCCGTCACAGTCCCGGGCATCCGGGTCGGCGCCATAGGCAAGCAGGAGCTGGGCCAGTCGCAGATTCGGCGACCGCTCTTCGCCATGGCGGTCTTGCCGTCCAGAAATGGCCAGATGTAGGGGCATGGAGTCCAGTGCATTGCCCACGTTTGGGTCGGCGCCTGCTTCCAGCAGCGTCTTGGCAATGGACAGACGGTTAAGCCCCGCAGCCAACCGCAGGGGCGTGTCTCCAGTCATCGGGTCGCGAAGGTTTGGGTCGCCCCCCTGCCCGAGCAGTTGCTCGATGTCGCGCACCGTTCCGTTCCTGACCGCCCTGAATAGAGCGGCGCCCTCTGGGGGTAGTGGCTGTAATCCTTGCGGATGCTTCACTCGTAGCCTCACGGATGGTCTGGGCCATACCGTCAGCGGACATGATAGCGTTTCACAAAAGACGGTATCGAGACACTCTATATGGCTGCTCGAAAAAAAGCCTTCAAGATCGCTACGTATAACGTCAACGGGATCAACAGCCGCCTCGCGCAGCTCGTTGGGTGGCTAGCAAAAGAAAAGCCGGACATCGTCGGGCTGCAGGAGCTGAAAGCAGTCGATGACGCGTTCCCCGAGGATGCGTTGGCAGAGGCTGGCTACGGCGCGATCTGGCAAGGGCAGCAATCTTGGAACGGCGTCGCGCTACTGGGCCGAGGACAAAAGCCCATCGAGAGCCGGCGAGGGTTGCCCTGGGACCCCAAAGACACGCAGAGTCGCTACATAGAGGCCGCGGTGCACGGCATCGTGGTGGGATGCGTCTACCTGCCCAATGGCAATCCTCAGCCGGGTCCCAAGTTTGACTACAAGCTCAAATGGATGGCGCGTCTTCAACGGCATGCCAAGACGTTGATCGACCTGCCACATCCCGTGGCACTCATCGGCGATTTCAACGTCGTGCCCACCGACGACGACATCTACGACCCCAAGGGATGGCGCCGGGATGCGCTATTGCAGCCAGAATCGCGCGCGGCGTTCTTCAAGCTGCTCGACCAAGGCTGGACCGACAGTCTGCTGAAAATCCATGGAGAGGCCAGCAGTGTCTATACGTTCTGGGATTATTTCCGCCAGCACGCTGAGCGCGATCGGGGACTGCGGATCGATCACCTGCTGCTCAACTCCGTCTTGGCCAAGCGCTTGAAGAAGGCCGGAGTCGATCGTTGGGTCCGAATGCAGGAGAAAGCGAGCGACCACGCGCCAACCTGGATCCAGGTCATCGGAGGATAGGATTGATTCCACACTTAACCAAAACGTATGCCTTATAAATTAAGCCAACTACCAACCGATCTGGGTCGAATACAAAGAGACGTTTGTCGGCCTATAGATCTTGCAGCATTTCTTGTTCTTCTTGCCAGATCCGCACAAACATGGTTCGTTTCGGCCAAACTTGCGTCTAGACGAATCAGGAGACGTTCCTAGGCTATCTAGTCTCATTGTTTCCACTGTGTCCAAGATGCAATGCTCTTCCATGAGATTTCTTGCTTGTTCCAAATAAATCTCATCGAGCGGATGATCATACTGCACGTAGATCATGACCTCAGAGTCGGTTCCGCTTCCTTGTGTCTGCGCACCAACTATTACTGCTTCTTTCAGACCCTCAACCTTTAGCGGGAGAACATGGGCATAGGCCTCGACCAGACCTCTCCTGTTCGCGCGATACTGCGCATGCGTTTGGGTAGCTGGATCATAGGGGACGAGTACAAGAACGTAGACGCGTCCTGGAGTGCAGAGAGATTGAACAATGCGGGAACTACGCACGCCAGGTGGAACAGAAAGATACTTCTCATCGAACTGAACAGATAGATAAGCTCGTGACATACGGTTTTCGGATGCCGCAACTCTAAGGGCGCGCTCATGAATCGTTACATCATGATCGTTGGCCTCTACGGTGTCACCAGATGTGATTGCATCACTAAATGTCTGGAGCAGATGTGCCCAGCTATCCGCGCTTTTCAGTTGAGCTCTATGTATCCGGTAGCGCGGAGAAGACTCGAAAGCGCGCCATTCGCCTTCCGATATAATGATTTTCCCATCAGTATTTGCGTTCTCGAACGGAAGGGCACCGTACCCATCGGGTTGACGTTCGTTTAGATAGAAGCCGAGAAGCTCCTCTTCGCCTGGAATAACAAGCAACTTTCCACTCCGTATCGCCTCAACTTTTGCCGTCAGGTAGTGGATTAGATCGGAGATAGTTCCTAACTCCGAGACTACTCGTAGGAGCGTTTCTTGATCGAATACATGCACAAATGTGCGAGAACTATCCAAGTCTCCGAGTACGAAGGGGCGCTTAAGAGCAGAGTCGCTCGACCCAGTAAAGTGAAACATCAACGTGGAGGAGCTACCAGGCTGTATCTCGTCGAAATACAATTGAGCTGCTTGAGAACTATTCGACGTAACGGCGACGAGGTGAATGCGCGTCTGTCCTGTCATGATTGGAAATGGAAACGGCTTGACTAGCTTTGCATCCAAATAGATATAGTCAGGAAACTGACGCAGATATCGCTCGGCGCCCCATAGCTGATTTGCCGACTTGCTGATCGATTTTCGATACCAGCGACGCCAAGCGATGTCCACGTCCGAGTGGCTTGGCCATGCCTCATCTTTATCAGAGAACAGAATTAGATCATCACCAAACACTACCGTCAGGTCGGCCAATTCTTGTGACCTACCATCAGCTTCCCGACGTGCAAGCCCTGGGTATGACCAAAGTCGGAACAGCTTGTCGCGAGCCAACGATACTAAGTATCGCTCGCGCTCTGTTACGCCTTCATTTTGAGATATTGGGATGAGCATTGGTCATACAAAAATGCGGGGCTACTTATCGGTCAGTTTCTTCCTAAGGATCTGCAAGTAGTCCTTGAGGCACGGCCGGTCGTATATCGTCGACTCCCGGTTCGAACTGGAAATGTTCATCAACATCTGTGCCATTGTGACACTCTCTCTGGTAACCGTGGCGGGCCCTAGTCCCGCTGAAACGCCAAGACCTAATTGGATGTGGAGGGCTGCCTCAACACGGGTTGACCTCGCTCAGCACCCAGACGGGCGATTATGGGTGGCTATGGGACAGCCGATCAGTGGAAATCCCTACTTCGCGTATCCAACTGCCCCAGCCACTCGCTCATGTCCCGCAGCCGCTCGGCGATGATGTTGCCGACACCTTCGGCGTAATCCCATCGGCCATCGACCACCATCAGGCGTGAGCCGATGAGCTCCTTCCGCTGGCGCTCGCCCAAAGTCGGCCAGACGATGATCTGCACGTTGCCTTTCTCGTCTTCGAGGGTGACGAAGGTCGTGCCCTTCGCTGTTGCCGGCCGCTGGCGCAGCACGACCAGGCCCCCCACCCGAACGCGCGCGCCACTGCGCTTGCGGAAGATCTCTTCGCTGTCGACACATCGCTCCCGCTTCAACCGCTCTCGCAGCAACGACACGGGATGCACGCCCAACGTGAGGCCCGTCGTCGCATAGTCGGCCGTCATGTCCTCGGCCACGCTCGGTGCCGGCAGCGCGACCGTGTCCTCGTAGGGGCTCTCTGCGAACAGGGGCCGCTGCACCTCGATGCCTGCCACTTGCCACCTGACGTCGTTGCGATGACCCGCCAAAGATTTCAGGGCGCCCGCTTCGGCCAGCAACGTCTGCTCGCGCTTGTTCAATTCCGCCCGCTGGCACAGGTCGGGGATATCCCGGAAGGCAGCCCGCGCACGCGCCTCAGTAAGTCGGTTCGCCGCCTCTTCCGACAGGCCGCGGATCTCCCGCAGACCCAGGCGGATGGCGGGCTGTCTTGATGCGTCTTCCCATGCCTCCAAACTGCTATCCCAATCGCTGATCGTCGCGTCGATAGGACGGATGTCGATGCCGTGCCGACGCGCGTCCTGGGTGAGCTGGCTGGTCGAGTAGAAACCCAAGGGCTGGGAGTTGAGCAACGCGCACGTGAACGCGGCGTGCTCGTGGCATTTGAGCCAGCAGCTGGCATAGGTCAGCAACGCGAACGAGGCTGCGTGGCTCTCGGGAAACCCGTAGCCGGAGAAGCCGACGATCTGCTCCCACGACTGGATGGCGAACGCCTCATCGTAGCCGTTGCGCAGCATCCCTTCGATGATCTTGGCACGATGCACCTCCATGTTCCCTGCCCGCTTCCATGCCGCCATGCTGCGCCGGAGCTTGTCGGCCTCTCCCGCGTCATAGCCGGCGGCGACGATCGCGACTCGCATCACCTGTTCTTGGAACAGCGGCACGCCCAAGGTGCGCTCGAAGATCGCCCGCATGGCCTCGCTTTTGTAGGTGATTTGTTCCTTCCCCTGCCGCCGCTGCAAGAAGGGATGGATCATGCCGCCTTGGATCGGGCCGGGCCGGATGATGGCCACCTCGATCACCAAGTCGTAGAAGCACTTGGGCTTCATGCGCGGCAGGAACGACTGCTGCGCGCGGCTCTCGATCTGGAACACGCCGATGGTGTCGGCGCGCCCGATCATCTCGTAGGTCTCGGGGTCTTCGGCAGGGATGGACGCCGGCGAAAGATCGCGCCCGCGGTGCTTGCGGATGAGGTCCAAGGCTTTCTGGATACAAGTCAGCATGCCTAGCGCCAGGCAGTCGACTTTCAACAACCCAAGGCTGTCGAGATCGTCTTTGTCCCACTGAATAATCGTTCGGTCCGCCATCGCCGCGTTTTCCAGGGGCACAAGCGTCCACAGCGGCGCGTCGGAAACAACGAAGCCCCCCACGTGCTGGGACAGGTGCCGAGGGTGATCGATGAGCTCGCGAGTGAGGCCGACAACGCGGCGGATAATGGGCGAGTCCGGATCGAAGCCCCCGTCGCGCAGCCGATCGTCGAGCGGACTGTTCCCCGCCCAATAGCCCACGCAGCCGGACAACGCATTGACCTGGTCGGGTGGCAGGCCCAAGGCTTTGGCGACGTCGCGCACGGTGCTCTTGCTGCGGTAGCAGATGACCGTGGCGGCGAGCGCTGCGCGCTCCCGCCCGTAGCGCCGGTAGACGTATTGCAGCACCTCTTCGCGCCGCTCGTGTTCGAAGTCGATGTCGATGTCGGGCGGCTCGTTGCGCTCCTTGGAGATGAAGCGCTCCATGAGCATCTCCATGCGCGTCGGGTCCACCTCGGTGATCCCCAAGGCGAAGCACACCGCACTGTTCGCTGCCGAACCGCGGCCCTGGCAGAGGATGTTCTGGCTACGCGCGAAGCGCACGATGTCGTGCACGGTCAAAAAGTAAGGCTCGTAATCCAGTTCGCGGATGAGCGTCAGTTCGTGCTCGACCTGCGTGCGCACCCGATCGAGCACGCCGCTTGGCCAGCGCCAGCGCAAGCCTTCCTCGGTGAGCTGGCGCAGCCAGGACGCCGGCGTGTGCCCCTCGGGCACGATCTCCACGGGGTAGCGATAGCGCAGCTCTTCCAGGTTGAAGGTGCATCGCTCGGCTACCCGCAAGGTTTCATGCATCCACTCAGGTCGGTAGATCCGTGCCAGTGCGTCGCGCGTGCGCAGATGGCGCTCGCCGTTGCGGAACAACTTGTCGCCTGCCTCCATGATCGTTGCGTTGTGGCGCAGTGCCGTCATCACATCTTGCACGGCGCGGCGGCGCCGGATGTCCATATGAACGTCGCCGGCGGCCAGCATCGGGATGCCAAGCTGCCGCGCCGCGCGGTCGAGGTCGAGCACGCGCTGCGTGTCGTCCCGGTCCCGGTGGAGCTCAATCGCCAGCCACAACCGATCACCGAACACGTCCCGTGCCCATTCCCCATGGCGAATGTCGAAGCGGTGCGGGGCTGGCCACAGCACAACATTGCCCGGCATCCCGTCGGCGACATCCTCGCGGTTGACCCGATACTCGCCCTTCTCCGATCGTCGACGGCCGTCGGTGATCAATCGACATAGCCGCTCGTAACCTGCTTTGGTTTCGACCAGGAATACGAGCTTGGGTCCGTCCTCGATCTGGATCTCGCTGCCGACGATGAGGCGCAGACCCGTGCGCTTGGCCGCTTCGTGCGCCCGGACGATACCCGCCATGGAGCACTCGTCGGTGATCGCCAGCGCCGTGTAGCCGCAGGCTTGGGCGCGTTTGAACAACTGCTGGGCGCTGGCCGCACCGCGCTGGAAACTGAAATCGCTGAGGCAGTGAAGTTCCGCATAGGCAGGCGGGTCTGCCGCGCTCACGCGAACCACCCATGCAGCATCCACGGTCCTTGCTCATCTACGGGGCAAAACGCCCACGCCCGCTGCCCTTGCGAGGTTTCCAGCACGTAGTAGTCGCGCCGCGCATCCTCCCCGTCCCACCACCCCGTTTCCAACCGTTCGGGACCGGCCAGGATGCTTATGCGGTAGTCGCGCAGTGGCACGGGCCGCGGCAGCAACCACGTAGGCCGAGAGGGCACATCGGGCGCACGCGCGATGGGACCTTGCGCCTTGCCCCACGCATTCTCAGGCCGCGGGTCGATGGTCGGCGCCAGCTCATAAACTGCTTCGTTGCCCAGACGGGCGCGCAAGCGTTCCCGCAACTGTTCCCACGGCACCGCGTGCTCGGGGCGCTCGTCGAACAGGTCGCGGCCACTGGGAATAAAAGGCGGCAAGTTTCGCGCAACCAGGCGCAGGGCCACGATGGGTTTAGGGATCTGCGCGCGCTCCAATCGGCTGCGCGTGAGGTCGAACAGCATCGCCGGGTCCCGTTCCGCGGCCAGCAGTCCGATTTCAACGTCGGTGGGCGCGATCCCTTCGTGTTCGAGTTTCAAGGTGAACTGCTGGACGCCGCCGTCGCGACCCGCCAAATAGGCGGCTAGGTCTGCCGTCATGCGTCGCACGGGGAACAGCAAGGCCTGGTGGTGCTCGACTTCGTAAGAGAGCTCGATGCGCAGATCGAAGACGTCGGGCGGTCGGTAACATTCCAGGAGTTCGGGGGCGTCGCCGAGCATCCCGTCGAGTGCGCACAGCACCTCCACGCCAAAGCGCCGGCGCAGCGCATCGCGGGGCAGCTCGAAAACTTGGCGCAGGTGCCGCACGCCCATCCCGTGCATCTTCGGCCCAGCCTGGTTGGGCAAGCAGGCGCGGCGGACTGGAACGCGGGCCAAGGTGGTGCGCAGTTGCGCGTGTGTGAGCACCGCCAATCCGTCTTCCACACCCGCCAGGACGCGGGCGCCGGCAGCCGTGGGCGCGAGCGCAATGCGGTGGCGAAAACCTAGGGCTGTCAGGTCTTCGCGCAGCTGCGCCTGGAAGCTCGGCCATTGTCCGATCAGGGAAAAACTGCCCTGCACTTCCAGCACGACAGCATTGGGCCAGCCGGCCCAGACCTGGGAACTGAAACGGTAGGCCCATGCGGCCAAGAACTGCTGCCACAGGGCTTCTTGGGTCGGGTCGTGCTCCACCATGGCCACGCCTGGTGCGATGGCTTGGGCTGCGGCCAGGCGCATCCCGGGACGCAAGCCGGCGTCGGCCGCGGCGCGGTTGATGGCGACAAGCTCTCGGCGCTGGAACGGCCCACCGATCAGCGCGAGCGGATCGCCAGGCGTCGGGTGGCGCCGCAGGACGCTATCGATCCCGAGATGTGGGAAGAGGATGCAGGCCCAGAGCACGGCGGGGGCATCAATGCAGCGAGGCGATGGCGAACGCGGACGTCGGCGTCGGGCCGCCGCGACATTTCCGCACCCGCACCTGCCGATCGCGATCCAGCTCCAACCTCAATGCGGCCGGGGACGCTTCCTCTGCATGTTTGCGATCGCGCAGCACGAAACCCAATGCATGCCCCGCGTCCGCCGCCACCTGCAGGCGACGTAGGCCGTGGTGGTCGACCTTGTTCGGCCAGCCCAGCACCGCGGCGCACGCGCCCGAACGCAGCGTCTGCTCAAACGCCCACAGGGCCTGCTTGGGCTGGGCGTCCATCACGTGGAGGCGACTCAGATCCACACCCCGCACCTGCCAGGCTGGCGCGTAGGGGATGTAGGGCGGCGCGATGAGGGCCACGTGGGCACCGGCCGTGGTCAGGCGCACCAAGGTCGGAATGAGGAGATCCAGCTCCCCCACCCCATCGGCTGGCAACAGCAGTTCGGTCAACGCATGTTCGGGCCAGCCGCCTAGCGGCAGGGCCGCGTCCAGGAGCGGATGGCCCGTAGGCTGCGCGCTGGGAGGCGGCGCAACGGGGCGGCCGCGCCAGACCCGGCGCGCGTCTAGGAGGTCGCTCAGTGCGAGAACTTGGCCCATTACTCCCCCCGGATCAGGCCGCAGTAAATGCCCTCAATGGCGAAGTCGACGTCCTTGGGCACCTCGATAGGTGCGTAATCGGGGTTGCGGGGCAGGAGCAAGAGTTTTCGCGACGTGCGCTTCAAGCGCTTGATGGTGATTTCCTCGCCCAGACGGGCCACCACCGTGGTCCCACTGTCGGCGGTCTCGGCCCGCTGCACGGCCACCAAGTCGCCGTCGAAGATGCCGTCGTCGCGCATGGACTGCCCCTGCACCCGCAGCAGGTAGTCAGGCGTGCGCTTGAACAGCCGCGCGTCAACCAACAGACCCTCGCCTAACTCCCCGGCCGCTCCGATAGGCGCGCCCGCGGCCACCCGGCCCAGGATCGGCAGGACCATCCCGCCAGCTTGCGGGTTCGGTCCCAGTAGGCGGATGCCGCGGGCCCGGCCCGGCTCCAAGGCGATAAAACCCTTCTCCGCCAGGGCTTGCAGGTGCTTCGCCACCCCGTTGGGACTGGCCAAGCCGAAGGCTCGGGCGACCTCCCATATCGTCGGCGGCCGTCCATGCGTGGCCAGGTGCTGGCGCAGGTGATCAAGAACGGCTTGCTGGCGGTCGGTGAGCTGCATGGTGTAAATCCTTACACCCCGAGGGGGTGCCGTTCAAGCGCAGTGAACGGTCGGGCTGTCTCACGGATGGAGACTGCGAGTAGGATCAAGGGCTTGGCACGCAACGTTCAAAGCATTTAATAGATTGCTGCCGAGCTATTGACAGCGCCGACTGCGCGGATGCCGGGCGCCGCACGGATCGAGTTCCCAAGAAACGAAACTCAAGAGCCCATTCGAGATAGCGTTGTTCCACACTGTAATTGTTCTGCCATTGAGGCGAGAATGAGCACTGGCCGCTAACGACCCAGAGCGGACTTCAAGTCCTGTCGGCGCGATGCGCAGGTGATAGGTGCAACTCGCTGAAGATGTAGCGAAGCGGTCATCGCTACCTTGCTAACTTATGTGCGACCGCTTGTGCACACACTGTTTTTAAGGCGAAGGCGCGCGGCTTCGCCATGAGCGTCATCAGCGGGGCGGGCACCTATGCCGAGCAAGACGCGCTGTATGCCATCGGCCGCACCTCGGGCCGCAAGGAAAGGTTCGTGACCAAGGCTCGCGGCGGCTACTCCAGCCACTACTTTGGAATTGGCTTCGACGTGATCGTGTTGAATGATAGGACCTACTTTAGAGACGCTGCCAGCTACCTGGCAGTCGGCATGCTCGGCTAAGAAGTCGGGCCTCGAGTAGGGTTGGTGCTGGAAGCGATTTGCGGACAGAAGTTATTTTCGGCTGCCTCCGGCCTGTGCGGTCAGGATGAGCGTGTCAACCATGCTTTCGCGGCTACGAGAGGAATGCCCCTGCGGCGCGACGGCTCACTAGGACGTGGCCACGTCGCTCGCGCGCCAGACCAAGAAAACTACGCGACATGCCGATGCTGGTCGGCGGCGTAGCGCACTTAAGCCGCAGATGCGTGGTGCCCTCGTCAGAACCTAGTAGATTCTTGGCATTGCTTACCCGTAATCGCTTTAACCGCACTCGGCGCGGTCGGTTCGCGTTATTCAGATCAGGTAGCGGAGGCCGGAGGTTCGTGCGTGAATGGCAGAACTCTAGCCTCGGCGCTCCATCCGGAATCTGGGTCGAAACCGATCACGCCGATTCGCAGCTGGCCATCCAAGGCATGGCGCCCAGTGACCGGGTCGAATTGGACACACCCCAGTGTTGACGAGGCTAGGCCGAATACGTGGATACGGCCACCTTCGAGTTGATCAATGTAGAAACGCAAATTCTCATGCTGATGACCGTGCAGGACGAGAACGGGATTGGATTGAGCGTAGCGCCCCAGGATACTCACGAGTTCTCGTGCATCCACTGGAAGCTTCATCAGCTCCTGAGCGGAGTGCAGCGGGCGCAATAGCGAAATCCTGCCGCGCGGCAGAGCCAAATGATGATGAAGCAGGACTAGTAACGGACCATTGAGGTTGTCTAGGTGCTCGCGGAGTAAGTCCAGTTGATCCTCGCCCAGTTTGCCTACGGCGTTGGACAGGACGAAGTGGGAGTTGTAGGTGCACGAGTTGAGCGTAACCACATTCACCAAGGTGCCCTGAAGGTCAAGAGTGGCCTTGCGTGGAAATTTCCCTGCAGAATCCATGCGGACCACGCCCGAGGCGATCGCCCGTTTGAGCATCGCCTTCGAACGCGCCTTGGCGGCCCGGATCTCGATGGCACCTGAAGGCGTGACCCGTCCGATCGACTCGATGGTTAGCTGGCCCGTAGCGATTGCTTCGGCCATCAGATAACGCCACTCTTTCTCGCGCTTGGCTTCGCCCGAAGGGTCCGGTCGTTCGCCTCGATTAAACGAAATATCGTGATTGCCAGGCGCGAGCCAGACGGGCATGGACGATCGTTGCCCGAACTGCTTGATCCAAGTCGCCCCGAAGCGCTTCCACTCTTCCTCGTCGCCCGAATCAGTGATGTCCCCGGTCAACGCGATCGCCAAAGGGTTGTGGGCGGGGATCTGGGCCAAGATCGACGCCAATCGCGCGTCGATTTGCTCGCACGTAGGCGCGCGCGCGCCGGCAAATCCCGCCGGATCCACCATAAGCTCGTAGGGCGTGCCTTCGGTGATATGCAAGTCGGTCAGATGGACCGCGAAGGCGCCCTTTACCTCGCCCGGTGGCCACTCGTGTACCTCCAGCAGCCGGCCGGCGACAGACATGGATTTCCACAGCCGCGCAATCGCCGAGCCGCTTGAGACAACGGCGCGAAGAAAAAAGCCCATCGCAGTGACGCTTATCAAGACCAGCAAGGCGAGGTAAACGAGCACAAGAGCCACTACTATCGCCACTGCAAAGCCCAGCAGGTGCGTAGCGAACTGGCCGCCCAGCGCGTGGTTGGCCGACAAAAAGAAGCGCCGCGTCACCGCCAGTGCCTCGTCATTGGATCTGGGTGCAACGCGGACGCAGCAACTGGTCTTCCAGCCCGGCTCCAGCTCGAGCGGGTACTGCACAGGACGCGCATTGAATCCCAAGCACATTGCGGCGTTCGACGTGCCGACGACTTGATGCTGTAAGCAACGGTGGCCGAGCATCAATCCGGTGATGCGCGCGTTGGGCGCGCTGGGGGGTGGGGGTGTCTCAAACAGTGCGTAGTGTCCTAAGACGTCGTTTCCGGTGATGCGCTCGACCGACCCGAACGCGAAGGCGATGCCGAGCAACATGCCCATCTGGAAGGCTATGACGAAGACGTCCTCGTGCCAGAATCGATAGATTTCGTAGGAGCGGTGCCAATCGAATCCAAATTGTGTGCGTACGCTCCGCCATAGACTTTGCAGCGCGAACAGCGTGGGTCGGCCGTATTGCATGTGACTGGCTCTATCCGTGGCGTCGGTAGGGAAAGCAGAGCCGCATGCGGCTCCTCATCCACCAAACGTGGGCCAAGGTCAACAGCGGTCGCCCTTCACGCCCGGCGCTGAAGCGTTAGGTGAATCGACCACGCTTCTCTACACACTAGACAGCCCACCACAGGCCTCCGACCGTTAGATGCCCCGCCGAGCAAAAGAGTCGCACAACCTGACACCATGCATGTCCGCTTTTGGCCGTATGCGGACCCTCAAGCCTTGGTCTGTTCGGGCATCTCGGGCGCGTCGTCGACTTCAATCCCAGGGTGACGGACCGTGCTTTCGCCCTCAATGTCGCCTGGTGTTACGTGTGTGCATGTCTCACGAGTGGCGAGGATAGTTGCGCTTGTTCAAGCAGGCCTGAAAGTTGGTGCAAGCCAGAAAAGGGCCGTAGCGGCTGGTCTTCTCGATCATCACCCCATTCCGGCATTACGGGCAGTTGAACGAATTTGAATCCTTGGCAGCCCGGAGCGATCGATAAGCACACACCACGCCGTTACTTGGCCGACCCTGTCGCGGCCCATGAAAATGGTCGGGGTCACAGTTTCCTTCCCCGGGGAATGGCTCAGTCTCATGCGTTCCCGGTATCCGAGATCAGTCCGCCGCCGCCCCCTAGCCATCCCCGACTTTATGGCCCGTGGATGTCGTTTCTACAGGTATGGCCGAGCACCTGCGGCTGCTAATCCGGCATACGCCGCGTTGTCCTCGGATCGATGCGGGCAAGTTCGCCGGGCTGAGCGCGTGGTCGTGGTTCCGCTCGTCGGAACTGCGGCCGCGGCCTGCGCTTGGTACGAGGTCCTGCGGGAGCTGCACGACGGCGTGCATGTGTCGAACCTGAAGCTGAGGCTGGCTTCGCCGTGCGATATTGACGTCTTCAGCCGACCGACTACGGCGACGCGCAGGATGCGTGCGAATATGAGCGGGGATCGTCGACTCGAGGGACAGCACTAATGCAATTCCATTTCCTCCACGCAGCAGACATCCACCTAGATCGCTCCCTCAACGGATTGCGGCCGCGTGACGACGTCGACTTCCAGCTCGCGCCGCGACTGGCTTTCGTCAACCTTATCGATGAAGCCATTGATACGGGCTCTGCGTTCCTAATCTTGGCCGGAGACATCTACGACGGGGCATGGAAGGACTCGGGAACCGGCTTGTTCTTCAACCGGCAGATGGGCCGGTTGCGCGAAGCGAGCATCCCGGTCTTCGTCATCTACGGCAACCACGACGCGCAATCGGCGATGCCCAAGACCCTGCACCCGCCGGATAATGTCCGGGTTTTCGCAAATAATGCACCAGAAACATTCCAGCTCGACGAGTTGAAGGTGGCGTTGCACGGGCAAAGCTTTCGGGACGCCGATACGCGCGACAACCTTGTGGACCGGTACCCCGCGGCGCGGCCGGGGTTTCTCAACATCGGGTTACTGCACACGGCCCTGGAGGGGACGCCGCCCCACGCGCGGTACGCGCCGTGCTCGCTGGCGCAGCTGCGCGCGTTCGGTTACGACTACTGGGCACTGGGCCACGTGCATAGTCATCAAGTGCTAGCTCAGGACCCGTGGGTGGTTTTCCCGGGAAACTTGCAAGGCCTGCATGTCAACGAACCCGGTCGGCGCGGCGCCGTGCGCGTGTCGGTGCAGGACGGTCGCATCGTCGGTGTCGAGCAGGTGTTCGTGGACGTGCTGCGCTGGGCGCAGGTCGAGGTCGACTTGGAAGGCGTGACCGAACAGCCGGAAGTCTGGCGCCGCCTTAGTGAAACGCTTCAAGAAGCTGTGCGTGCTGCCGACGATCGCCACCTGAGTGTGCGCGTCACGCTTACCGGCGCGACGACGCTACATCCTTGGCTAACATTACACGCGGCACAAGTGGAGGAGGAGGTACTGGGGCAGGCAGCGGGCGTGTCGGATGCGGTTTCGATCGAGCGCATTAGGGTGCAGACCCGCGAAGTTTCCGTGCGTGACGCTGGCGAGCAGGGCGATGCGCTCGCGGACCTGCAAGGCTATCTTGACCAAGCCGCCCTCGATCCCGAGTTTCTGGACGGCCTGCGAGATCTTCTTACGCCCGCTCTCGCCGAGCTGATCGACGTCGACGCCGATGCTCACCCTGAACTGGCTCGCTTGCGCGCTGGCGAGCTGAGCAGCTTGGCGGCCTCCAAGAAGGACGAGCTGCTCTACCGGATTGGGGAGGGCTGACATGCGCCTGGCCCGCTTTGATCTGCAACGTTACGGCCGGTTTACCGACGCATCCTTGCCCCTGCCACGCGCCGGGGGCGCGGACTTGCACGTGATCTACGGACCTAACGAGGCCGGCAAGTCCACCTCCAGAAAGGCATTGGCGGAGTTGCTGTTCGGCTTCGAAAAGAGCACGCCTTACAACTTCCTGCATTCCTATTCCGAACTGCGACTGGGCGCGCTAGTGGAGGTGGGTGATCAGTCGTTGGAGGTGGTGCGCAAGAAGGCCAACCGACAATCACTGTTGGACGCCGCCGGTCAACCGATCGAAGAAGCGCGCTGGCGCGAGGTGATCGGCGCCGCGGACCGGCCCTTCTTCGAGCGCATGTTTGCGCTCGATCACGGCCTGCTGATCGAAGGCGGCAAGGACATGCTCGATAGCCGCAGCGATATCGGCCGCATGCTGTTTCAGGCGGCGGCCGGTCTGTCGCACTTCAACCAGGTACGTGCTGCGATGGGCACAGAAGCGGCTACGTGGTGGGCGCCTCGCGCTAGGAAGGACGTGCGCTACTTTGAGGCGCGGGCCCGCCTGGAGGCCGCAAATCGCGCACTCAAGGAACACGCTTTAACTGAATCGGCTCTGGCTAGCCTGCAGCGCGAATGGGCGCAGTTCGACGCTAAGACCCGAGCCGCGCGCGGCCAACTAATGGAAGCGCAAGGGCGCATCGCGCAGCTTGAACGCATCCGTCGACTGGCCCCCAAGTGCCGGCAGCTGGCGCGGGTCGAAGTCGAATGCGTGGCGGTTACCGCAAATGCCTTGCTACCGGTGGAGGCGCGGGAGACGTATCGCACCTACGCGCAAGAGACGGCCACTGCGGATACCGCGGCCGGCGAGTTGACCGAGACGATCGACGATCTGGTCCAGCGCCGCGAGGCGCTTGAGGTCGATGACGCCTTGATGGCACAAGAAGAGGCCATTGAAGCCATCTCACGCGACCTGAACGTCGTGGAAGAGCAGATCGGCGATTTGCCCGCACGCAAACAATCTCGCGAGCAGCTTCGCCGTGACCTCGCTCAGGCGCTCGCCGACCTAGGATTTCCAGCGATGGAACCAGCCGAAATCGGGAGTCGGTTGCCGGGAGCGCCCCAACGCGAACAACTACGCGCCTTGGCCGCTGAACACGCCGAGCATGCCAAGGCGCTGGCCGCGCGCGCGGCGACCAAGGAGGCAGCTGATCGCAAGCTAGTGGGCCTGCGAAACGAAGTCGGACGGCTGCCGGGCGACGACGACCGCGCGCTGGGCGAACTGATCTCCGCCGCGTCAGGGGTCTTGGAGGGTGGGAATGCCCGCCAGCTTGCAGAAGCGACGCAGGTCGCCGACGCCAATGCCCGCAACGCCGTCGAAGCACTGGGCTGGACGGGCACGCCGGCGACATTGCGCGCCATGGTGCCGCCGCCGGTTGCGGACATCGCCGCGCGCCTGGAGCATGTAGGCGCCCAGCGGAGCATTATTGCGGACCTAGCACGTAGCCGCCGTGAAGCGGACACTGATGCGGCGCAGGCCCAAGCGCAAGTCACTACGCTGCGGCAAGAGGCTGTGCCCGATGCCGAAGCACTGCATGGCGCGCGTACTGAGCGCGATGGCATATGGGCCGAACTGCGGGGCGGGCATCGCAGTGTCTCAGACGATGGCGCCGCGTTCGAACGACTGGTCCTTACGGCCGACGACATCGCCGATCGGCGCTATGCCGATGCGCAAGGGGCGGCCCGCATGGATGACCTGCAAGCCACGCTGGCCGGCTTACGCGCGCGCGCGCAAATCCTGGCCGCGCAACAAACAGCGGCGGAGCAGGTCTTACAGCAGCTCACTGCCAACTGGGATCGAGACGCAAGCGCTGCGGGGCTCGTCGGGGTGGCGCTCGACGGCGCCGGAGCCTGGTTCGAGCGTAGACGGACAGCGCTACAGGCGCTGGATATCGCCGAACGCACAGGCCAAGCGTGGCGCGAGTTCACCGCCACCGCTGAGCGTGAGGCCAGGCGCTTGGAGCAGGCGCTCGGACGCACTGCACCCAGCGGGGTCGACGCCGGTGCGTGGCTACAGACCTTGCGCAATGAAGCCCGCCAAGCCGAACAGGCGGCCTCGCAAGAACGCACTCGTCGGGACGGCCTGGCGAAGCAGATCGCGGAGCAAGAGCATGTAATCGCGGCAGAGCAGTCGGCTGAAGACGCGCTTAGCGTCAAGCGGGAAACGTGGCAAGTCGCCTGGTCGACGGCGTGCACCCAGGCTGGCTTGCCCGCGCAGACCTTGCCTCAAAGCCTCGATCGCCTTCTGGAGCAGATCCAGGACCTGCGCGCCAAGGCCGCGCAATTCACCGAGCTTGTGGAGGCGCGGATCGAGCCGATGAAACGCAACATTAGGGCCTTCGGCGAACGTGTGCACAACTGTGTCGCCGCGGCGGCGCCGACCTTGGTCGATCGTGACCCGCTCAAAGCGGCGCACGCGTTGGTTAAGAATCTCCAAGTGGCGCGCACGGCAGCAGCGAGTCGAACGAACGTCAATGAAAATATTGAGGTCCAGCGTGTCAAATTGCGAAACCAGCAGCAAAAGAAGGTTGCTGCGGTCGAGCGCCTGAAACCTCTATTGCACTTGGCAGGCGTGACAGATCCGACCGCGCTGGATGCGGCAATCACCGCGTCGGATCTGCGGCGCCACCTGGACGCGAAGCGCGAGGAGCTAACCGAGACGATCTTGGAATTGGGCGAGGGGTTGGATTTGGCGCAGCTACGCACTGAGGTGGCCTCAGTGGCGCTCGACCAGCTCGAAGGCTTGTTGGCCGATGCCCGCCAGGCGCATGCAACCGCCGAGGCCCAACAACACGATGCACACGCGCAGACCGTCTTGGCCAAGGAACGGCTGAAGCAGCGCGAAGGAAATGACCACGCCGCCCGTGCCCGCGCCGCAAAGGCGAGCGCACAACGAGAAATGGCTGACGCAGTAGAAACCTACGTGGGTCTCCAGACGCAGGTGCAGCTGCTCGACTGGGCGCTCAAGCGCTATCGTGAGGAGAAGCAGGGGCCGTTGCTGCAACGCGCCAGCGATTACTTCGCGCAGCTGACATGCGGCGAGCACGTGCGGTTGCTCGCCGAGGAGGAAGGGGCGACTGTGACGCTCGCCTCTCGCAGGGCGGGACCGGCGGTGGAGACACTGACGGTAGGCGCCATGAGTGAGGGCACGCTCGACCAGCTGTATTTGGCGCTGCGCCTGGCAGCGCTCGAGCTTCATCTGGAACGAAACGTCGCCCTGCCGTTCGTCGCCGACGACTTGCTCATCAACTTCGACGACACGCGCGCGAAGGCAGCTCTCGGGTGCTTGGCTACACTTAGCCGGCGCACTCAGGTGTTGTACTTCACCCACCACCGCCATTTACTTGATCTAGCACGGGAGGCTTGTGGGACCGAGGTCAATATCATCGAGCTGTGACTAGAACCGCAAATCCGACTGGGTCGAGTCCATGTTGCGGCCAATAGGAAATCTCAATTTGCCAAACTGAAACTATCGACGATGCCTCAGAAGACAGATCCAACAGTCGCCCTGAGATTCTTTCAGCGCGGGCTGCGAGATGAATCAATCTCGCTGGAACGCGGAAGAGTTGATCCAGACGTTTTCATGCACTTCGACCTATCCAGCGGCGAGCCGCGGTTTACCTATTTGCGTTTGGATGACAAGACCGTCATGGCGCTGGCCAACTTACACTAAACGGCAACGTGGATGGGTCCCCCTGTTGGGCGGTGGGTTACGGCGTCCCCGAAGCTCTCCGTAGCAGCACAGAGCGAGGGACATAGTGCAGGCGGGCATCGCTGAGCTACAAAATGGCTTCAAGGGTCACCCGCCTTTCCATGTCGAGGCGGTAATCGGCGTCGACAGTATTGCGTCCCAACGGGTTGCAGCGGACGTGATCGGGGGCGAAGCCGAGAGCATTATCGACTCCCATTCGACCGAGCCGGCCGCGCGATCCACCGGCAAGTTCGAAACTAGCCGCTGAGAGCGGTGCGGCTGGCGGGTTCCTCAGTCAACCAGGTGCGCCATGAACTTCTATGACGAATTCAACGCGATTGGCAGTGATTCTAGCTTTCGCCAGTTCCTCGCAAAGTATGGCTTTCGTGAGGTGGCGCGCGACAAGCGCTGGAATTTAGGCCCGTACGAATTAGTCCATGATGGATGGGTCTTCGGCATGGGATACCGCTGGTACGATCCATCGAAAGCGTTTTCGATTCAGAAGGATATCCACAAGGCGGAGTTGTGGACTGTGGACTCGTTAGGCAACAAGGTCACACGTGGCGCAATTGATTTCATGGAAGACGCCTAGCACGTCTGGCAGCATGGTGCGGCGCACCCCGACGTCCGCTTCTCGCCGGAAGCGGACCTGCCGGTCCGTGAAAAGATCGACAAAACGGCTCGGCCCGCCACCGAGCATTGTCTCCAGATATGCATATGGCTTTGCGCACTTTGAGGGCGCACCGTGGCAGGGGTCCGCCGCCGCGACCCGACTCGCCTGTGCAGGGCCGACCTGGACTAAGAACGCGTCAACGATGCCGAACTGTCGGCGTGCATAGCTGCCGGCGCCACGCCCGAGAAAGCCGTGTCGAAATAGCGCACCCTCGCCCGCCGCGCCGCGAGCGAACAGGTGAGGCGGAGCTCGATGTTACTTAGGAGTTGCCAGCGCCGATCCCGACACGGTCCATCGATGGCACTCGTGGCTCTTCGGGGCGTCGCGGGCGCATGCAGCCTTAGCGGTAAGCTGCGAGGACATCGTCGAAAACGGTCCGCGGACCGGTGGTAACCTGGTCTTTCATGGCGTAACGTTGCAACCGGGGTAGCAGAGGCTGCACTAATGTCATCTTCTCACCGGGTCGGGGCCGCGGGCTTGTTGTGTGAATCTATGACTGACGACGACGACGACAACTACCAGTTCCCCAAGTCGGGCAAGGTCTACATCAGCCCTTCGCTGAAGGACTTCCGGGACAGCTCCCGGCGCATCCGCATCGCCTCGAAGGTCACCGGAGGAAACGACGGTCTGGAGTACGCCAAGGAGCTGGGCGAGGTGGTCTTGCGAAACAAGCTCGAAGCGCGCACCTGCATCCGAGCGAAGTTCCTCGAGGCCACGGGCGAGATATTCATCTTGACGCTGCAAAAATTCGACAACGAGTCCGGGATGCCGGTCGGCAGCGGCTTCACCTTCGTCGGCCCGGAAATTCCGCGTCTGCTGGAGTTCGTCGGCAACATCCGCGCGGCCGCATTCGACGACGGCGGCCCGCTCAATATCACCGACGAAGAACTGCGCAAGCGCGTGCTCACCCCCACCCAGGCTGAAGCTCTGTTCGCCGGCAACCCGGAAGTGTTCTCCGAGGCCGTGCGCCAGGCAGTGACCAAGGAAGACCTGGTCTCGCTCGGCTACCGCCGCCAGCAGCTGGAGACCTTCTATCGGCTGCTCCACGAGCCGGATTACTTCGACCACGCCAAGGCGGTCAAGCACTGCGGCGATGAGGCGCTGTGGCAGCAGTTCTTCGAAAAGAACCCGTGGATCTTTGGCTACGGCCTGCAGTACGTGTACGGCGCCACGCTCGATAACGAAAAGCTCGAGCAGTACGTGCGCGGCCATACCGTCCTGCAGCCGGGCAAGCGCGTGGATGGCCTGCTCAAGTCCAAAGCGATCGCCTCGACGCTGTGCTTCGTGGAGATCAAGCACCACCGCACCGACCTTATGGCCAAGCAGGAGTATCGCGGCGGGTGCTACGCGCCTTCGGCGCAGCTCAGCGGCGCGGTCGCGCAAATCCAGGGCACGGTCTCCTACGCGGCCGAAAGCCTGTTCGGCCGCCACCGGCTCATGGGTGAGAACGGCTTTCCCTCGGGCGAGGAAGTGTTCAATTTCTCGCCGCGCTCGTTCGTGGTCGTGGGCAGTCTCGGTGAATTCCGCAACGACCACGGCGTCAGCGAAGAGCGCCTGCGCTCGTTCGAGCTGTACCGTTCGCACCTGCACCAGCCTGAGATCTTCACCTTCGACGAGATCTTCGAGCGCGCCAAGCACATCGTGTCCGGCCACCACCCGCGGCTGAGCCAGGAGTAACGCGATGGCGCGCGCCGACATTGCCGACCACCTGGTGCACTTCATGACCGGCCCGCGATGGGTCGACGCGTTTGGAAAAATGCAGCGAATTTTGCGCGGGCGCCAGCTGCGGGGCAGCGGCCGCATCAATCGCGATCGCTATCGTTGCGTTTGCTTTAGCGAAGCGCCGCTTCCGATGGTTCCCGGCGGCCCGGTCAACGAAGACGGCTACTCGCGATACACGCCCTTCGGCATCTTGTTCGACAAGACATGGGTTTTTGCGCAGGGCGGGCGCCCGGTCATATACCAGCCCGAAGCGGAGTACGACCTCCTACCCGAGGCGCTTCGATGGCGCCACATGCGTTACGAAATCGGCGGAGCAGAGCGCGTGGATTTCACTTGGGAGCGCGAGTGGCGCTTGCATGTCGACGAGCTGCACTTCGACCCCTCGAACGCGGTGGTGATCGTGCCCAACGCCGAGTGGGAACGACGCCTTCGTGTCGCCTTTGACGACGAGAAAGATTGGCAGGTTGCCGCGTACACGCAAATTCTAGATGAGACCATCGCCGAAGCATACCGGGAGGACTTTCCGTGGCGGGTGGCTCGTCTGGGCATGCCGACGCCTCCGGCTCAGTGATGCGAACCACACGCCCGCTGTCCCGGTCTCGGAGACCTGATATCCATGGCGGCTAGTCGTCCCCTACCTGCCGAGATGCAATCGGTGCACGCGCGCGCATTGCGCGCGCTTCGCGACGTACGCCCCGCCACCGCCCAGACCCAGGCGCTGGCAGACTTTTGGTCGAGGGCGCAACGCACCGAAGCCGGTCGCCGGCTGCCCGAGTACTACTTGGTCTACTTCTTGCTGGTGGAACTGCTGGGGTTTCCGCACCAGGGTCCGGAGGAAAAGGTCGCTTGGACCATCCCGCTGGACTTTCGCGGAATCCTGTTTACCCTCGAGCACCGCAAGATGGGCTTGGGCTTGTTTCATCCCGAGCCCGATCGAGTCGCTGCCGATGCGACCGAGATCGTCAACCGAATCCACAAAGCGACCAAGGAAGCGCAACCGTTCTTCGACTGGCTGGCCGACACGCAAGTCGCGCAGTCGGCCATGAACGTGGCCAACCACAGTCAGCCCCTATACGAGCGCTATCAGTACTTGCGACAGCTGGCGCAGCAGCACTTCGAGGCCCTGGAGCAGCGCAAAGCCGAACGGCGTGCCGCTGCGGCTGCCAAGACCGACCTATCGGACATGATCGAACATTGGATGGCGGACCGGTACACCGAGCCCCAGCCCGATTGGCTGGCGCTGTCGGCGGTGGAGGCCTACTTTTCCTGGACCGAGCATGCGCTGATTCACGTGGCGATCTTGCAAGGCAGCATCACCACCGGCGCTGAGGTGGCCACGCTTGCCTCGGGGGATTGGACGGGCAAGTTCAAGGCGGCGATCGATCTGACCGAGCCGGGCGCCAACACGCTGCTCGATCGCGTCCTGGCCGTTCGCCAGGACTTGCGTAATCACGTGGCGCACGGCGCCTTCGGAAAACAAGGCGAAGCCTTCTCGTTTCACTCGCCGGCGGGTGCGGTGCCGGTGCTGTTGCCGCATCGCACCGGCCCCCAGCACTTCCGTTTCGGGAATGGCTTGGACTTCGATGCGCGCCAGGTTTTCCAGGTGCTTGACGACTTCGAGGCATTCATGTTCACAGGCGTACGCGCACCTGCGCGCGAATTTCTGCTCGAAAACCGCTACAGCACCGTGCTGACGATGGCCAAGAGCACCTATGCCCTGGCAATGCGCTCCCCCCAGGACGTGTCGGAGTTCTTGCGCTACTGGGGCGAGGAAGTGGACCGCTCGGCGAATATGGATTGGTAATTCAAGTAGCAACATGGGTTTGACGAGGGGCCAACCCGCTCGAAGCCCGCCTACATTGGCGGTGCTTTGTCTTCGCACGGGAGCGACGACGATTTCGTATGGCTGCTTTGGGTCGGAAGCTGCCATGCACTACCTCCGATAAACACCCCAAATCGAAAGCCCGCTACCCCTGATAAATCTTCCTGATCATCAGCTGATCAAAGAGCAACTGGACCTCCTTCATGAATCGGTAGAGCCCTTTGCGTTGAAGATGAGGGTACCTTCAAAGACCAGTGCAAAGATCGTTGGCTTCTAGCCCCAAGTTGATGTATGGCTGCAATCCACTGCTGGCCGTAACAGATGACGGTTTTTTGCTTTGTCGTTGGGTGCTGGTTTGATCCACCTAAATGAATCGGGCAGGTCGGACACTCCCTGAAGCGCCGGCAGGCTCAGGTTCGCGCCTAACACAATCGCAATCACCTCACGCGACTGCTCCGGACGCAGCGCCATAGCCGCGCATGACTGAGCATAGCGCCTCGCCAGTGAGTGAGGGTCGCAAAGCCAGCCTGCCAGGATGAAACACTCTGACAATTAGCCAGCACTAGTGGACGGTCTTCGATAAAGATACAGTTGCTATCGACATAGCGACAGTTGCCGTGGATGAACAAAGATGATTGAGAGGACAAATTGAAGAACAACATTCGTTTTGACCTATCCAACTATCTGATCCACTTCTTCCGCGACATCGATATGGATGGCGACAATGCCATCGTCCTGCCGGAGCACATGGGCTGGCCTACCCTCATTGAAGAACAATCGATCCCAGCGATCCTGATGCTCAGGTCTGCCCTGCGTAACGGTCGCCTGTGGGCTACGTGGTCGTTCAGAAATGGCGTTCGCACGATCTATGGTCCGCACCCAGCGGTGTGTCTGACTGACATGCCTATCGCGGCGTTCGTCGAAGCCAGCCGAGACCGCTACGCACGCGGTGAAGCCATGGGCGAGGTCGCATTGGTGTTCCCAAAAGCAACGATGAGATCGTTGGGAGCCCGCCCAGCAATCTACGGCCTCAGTCAGGGCGTGGCGAATTGGCCAAAGGGCGTGGGCGGGACACCACGGCTGCTGCCTCCTGAGGTTTTGCCATTGGTTGAGCAGTACCGATATGTCACTGACAGCCATCCTATTGACTGGACACATGAGCGAGAGTGGCGCTGGCCCTGTCGGGTGCCTGATTACCTCGCCTCCGATGACACCGTGTCAGATTGGTCTGACATCCCTGGCCTGGATCTTTATCAAGAGAACATTGTCGGCATGGGTGCGATCGTTAAGACCCGCACCCAAGCGGAGCTCGTCATCCGCGATATGTTGACAATGGTCCAATCCGAACAAGCACCCGGGATGGCATTCAGCTTCGTCCTTGTTACCGACGAGCTGCCCGACTTGGCTGACCTTCGTGATCAGGACAAGCTTCAGGCAGCACTTGCCGAGGCTACGATCGATATCAACAAGTATTTCATTGTCAATGCTGATGAAGTCAGCCGCGTCAATAACGAATTCAACCAGCTCGTGCTGCAAGTCGAGCAATCTGCCCCGCTCCCGAAGCTAGGCCAGCGCGGTGGGTGCTGGCTGTGGCTCCATGATGGCGCATCATATTTTTCTCGGTTGCTTTTTTTCACGGGTCGAGTGTTTGTCTCCAACAATGGTAGATATCTTGCTAGGCTGCCGGAGTTCTCACTCGATCGGGATCTTATTCAGCGAGAGGATATGACCAAACGACTTGCCGATCTTGTAAGAGAGACGTTCGGCGTTGAGTGTGGGTACTTCTCTGTCCTGGATTCATTTAATGCCGACACCGTGCCCTTCTACGCCGAAGAACACGACACCAACATCAGCTACTACAACGCCACTTGGATGTATAAGTAGCTGGTCAACCAAAGACTGCTTCGGGAGCATGACGTTGCCGCGCGAGTTGAGGGTATGAATGCCCGCCATGTCCGAAGGAAACACCAACCGCCCTGGACCGCCAAGGCAAGGTCAGGGTCGGGCCCGGCATACTAAAGGGCCCTACCTGATTTCCGCCGACCGGGATCTGGCCCCGACTCAGCCGCGAACCACTCGGGTTTGCCGTCCTCATCTAGATGGGCCGCCAGGCAGACGATGCGCGGGCGGTGGGCTTCGGGCACGGATTCCGCCCAAGTCTCCGGCGAATCGATGTTGATGAAAACGCCGAGCGGGGAGTTCAGGGCGTCGATCATCGCGACCAGATTCGTGAACGCATCGGCGGCGCCGCCGGACGTGGCGCGTCGCTTGAGTTCCATCACCGCATGGTTGCCCTCATCCCGATCACGATGCCGGCCACGGTCGAACCGCCCGTGGAGAATAATGTCAGGATGGATCCGCAGGCCATGCTCTGCCAAACTCTTCTGGTACTCCTCCCGGAGCAACGCGCCCTTCGGCAGCGCTAGTCCCTCAGCCGTACGCGCAGTTGGGCGTAGAACTCACGTTGGAACCCTCTCTCGTACTTTTAGTAGTGCGGGTCCGTGACTGAGGCCAGCGAGGCTGCGATGACGTTCAATAACTCCTTGCTGTCCATACGATGAACCTCAGACGACGTGTACCGAGCCAACTTGCCGATTCAAATTTCAACCCAAATTCCCTATAAGCCAGCTAGCCGGCAGTCTGCTTTCGGTCGGAAGCTGTCGTTCTGCCTGCCAGGTGCAAGACAGTATCAATGGCCGCTATCGGCCGAAAGCGGACATTGAAAAAACATCTTCGTTGGGATCATTTCTACGGACGAAACTATCGAAGGACAGCGCATGCACGCATCGCACGCCTTAAGTAGCGAAGAAGCGCCGCATCATATGGCCGTCGCAAGTTTCTGCATAATCGAACGTCCATTTCGCACGCCTTGATCTTCAAAGTTGTTATTGAAAATCACGTGCACCTCACCGGCCGCCTTAGCAATGTCTTCGATGTCCCGCGCTAAGCCATCCAGCTCCTCGTCGGTGTAGTCGTAGTTGAACCGGTCATATGCCGCGGTCGCACCTTTGATGTCCCACGTCTCCTCATTGCGACCGTGCAGGCGGACGATCGCCAGATCGGACCGTGTGGTAGCCCACACCTGCGGCGCCGACTTCGCAGCAATGTTCTGGGGTTCGTCGACGATGACGTGCACCACGCCCAATTCCGTCAGCCAGTCCAACGTCTCCTGCTCCCGCGGCCCGTCGAACCAACCTGACGATCGGAACTCCACGGCCAACTGGTAGCCGTCCAGACGCTGCACGCACTCCTCGATGTGGGCCGCGGTCGCCTTAGCCGGCCGCACCCAGTGAGGGAATTGGAAGTGGACCACACGCAGCTTCCCCGCTTCCCATAGCGGACGGATGCCCAGCTCGTAGCGCCGCCACATCTCATCGCGGATCTCGGCCGGCGTGTCTTTGTAGTAGAGGTTCTTGCTCTCAACGAAATGCAGGGCCAGCTCGCTCTGAATGTCCTTGGGAAGCGATGCCTGGGGCGTCTGGTGCCCAGTGAGCAGACGAAACGCCTTGATGTTGAAAACGAAGTCTTCGGGCGTGCGCTCAGCCCACTTTTCAGCATTGGCGGCTGACGGTAGGGCGTAGTAGCTGCTGTCCACCTCAACGATCGGAAACTGAGAGGCGTAGTAGCGCAGCCGTTCCTCGGGGCTCTTCGCTTCCAACGGATAGAACAGCTTCGATTTGATCAGGCTGGCGTCCGTCCAACTGGCGGTGCCCACCAAAATTTTGCCCATGCTCCCCCCGCCGAAATCGCCGTGACGAATGCCTAAAAAACAGATTCCGATCAATCGCCGACATGCCATCAGGCGATGGTCTGGTCGAAGCGCCAGCGTTCAATTTCGACCTTCGACGAACCGATTAGCAACACCTGCGGCCTGTGAATCATACACGCCAGTTGCTTGGCGCACGGACCGTCCGGCTGGAAGTATCGCCAGAGATCCAACGGCTCCAATCCGCTTCCCTCCCATGCCCAAGCTCTTGTTGTGCCAACGGACACTTCGCCAGAGGCGACAAATCTCATCAAGTCATCTGCCGCACGTACCGGATGTCCTGCGATCACCGCACCATGGAACAGCGCATGCGAGAGAATAATGCCTGTCTGAATCCAGCGAGGGAACGCCCCCGACCATCCAAGCTTCGCCCACACCCGCGTCTGATTTTCTGACAACTCAAACCACTCCTTTCGAACATCGAGCTGCCTTGCCGCCTTCAGCAGTTGGTCGTAGGTATTGCGCAGTTCGTGGGCATTCGACGGAACAAAGCTGTTCTTGAACTCCAAGATGTAGAGGGTGTCCCCAACCAGCGCGAGGACATCGGTATCGCCGGGCGCTCCGCTGAACGGAAATTCGCACTCCTTCTCGACGCACATCCCCGCACGCCGCATGCTCTCGAAGACCCCCTCGATCGCAGGATCCCGGTGGCGCACCCTTGCCTGATGAGTGCGCGCGCTAATCTCCATGTTTCTAGGATGAATCGAAGAAGACGCGACTGATAGCGGAAAAACGACCCATTCACCTACCTGGATGAAGGGGCGGTATTGAAGATCGAATCGCGTTTCCGAGGCGGACATCAGCAACGAAGAGAGAATCTTCTCAGTCTTGGCGCGACCCACTACCGATGACAGCAGGGCGATCAATTCTGATTTCTGCATACAGCAAAGCTTCAATGCCGCGATCTCGTCGCTGGCGGAGTCAGCCTTCATTTGCTCTCGATGAAAATAAGCATCACGAAGCACGCTGAGCAACCGTGCAACCTTGAAGAGATCGACGCTCATCAGCCCATCGCCAACGTCGAACGGATCAAGACTAGGCGCTTCGCACCGGTAGGCACGCATCTGAATCTGAGTGAACACGTCTTCAATGAAGAGCTCTTCCCTTCTCAGATTAGTGAGGAGGACTGGGTCGTCTGGCGGGAGCAGAACGGCGCATGCGAAGCCATACGGATACGGCGACACTGCAACGGATCGCGACAGGCTCTCATGGAACGTCGCAGCCAACGCGTCAAGCGAGCCAATACCGTAGAGCGCAGCTATCGGTGCGATTGCCTCGTAGCGGCTGACGATGTCCTCTTCCATACGCGCATAGCCGAGATCAATGGATGCGCCCAAGCCCAGAGGGGAGCGCTTCACCAGCACGCCCCCAGAAACACATTCGGCAACGAGCCCACTTCCGTCGATGGAAAGTTCCATGTCCATGAGCTCGTAGACATTTTGCCCATGACTGATCAAGGTGCGGAAGGAGCCATCCGGCTGATCGCACTGGTGGCTGTCCAAACCCGACCACTCGTCCGGGCCCGCGCCAAACTCCAGCCTATAGATGGTCATCAAGGCAGAGATCACCCCGCATAGAAGTTCGCACGTTCGATTCTTGACACCTCGCGCTCCAAACCGACGCGTGTAAATCCGATCCTCCTCATATGCGCGATCAGCGATCAGCATCAAGGTCGCGAGCACATGTCCTCTCTGCTCGCGCATTGCGTCGACTATCTGTTCGTAGACGCGCGCTGCCTCATCCGACACGGCGTAAAAGGCGAGCAGCGAGTCGAAATAGGTCCGACTTTCGGAGGTGAGCGCCAACGGTTCCGCCAGACGCTGCAGGCGCCGCACGACTTCGACGAGATCACGTGTCTGGAACCGATATCGGGATGCGCGAAAGACCCCCAATTGCCGCGCTATCGAGACAAAGGCATCTTGGTGAGCATATGCAAGCGACAGCGACAGCGCAGCCGCTTCAGTGAGCTGCCCACCAAAGAGCAGGGTTTCGATCGGAGACACATCCTCGCGGGAAATCCTTGTGGCCGGTCGGTCGCCTGTGTGGGAGCGCACGACGGCTTCCATTGTGTCGATGTCGCCGCAGCGCAGAAGCGTATCCCGCATCTCGTCCCGATTCACTGGCACCCTCCCTGCCTTCGATCCGTGCCAGCATGGTAGCCGTAAACGCGACAGCCGCTCGTAGGGGCTGTCGGGCAGTCTGCGCTTGGTGAGGCAATGCCTCGGCCCCCATTACGGCACTGCGGGGCCAATGGCAGTCAGTGGTGGTCCGATCTCGGGCGCAGTGGCCTGGACGACCAAGTCATAGTCGCTTGCTTAACGCCGTAGCGGTATCAGGAATGGCCGCTATGCGCGGTAGAGTAATCCCTACCCCGTATGGCCGGAAGGTGGGCTACACCCACCCCCGCATGGCCAGGCTCGTATAGCCCTCGGCACTCACCACGATGTGGTCGAGGAGCCTCACCTCGACTAGGGCCAGCGCCTGCTTGATGCGGGACGTGATGGCGCGGTCGGCGGCGGAGGGCTCAGGGTTGCCCGAGGGTGGTTGTGGAAGGCGACGACGGCGGAGGCGTTAAGCAGGAGCGCGCGCTTGACGATTTCGTGTGGGTTCGGTCAACGATCGCTCGGGCGAGCCCCCGGAAGGCAGGGCTGTATCCAGATCAGCATGTCCTGTGGTCAACGCGGGAGCTTAGGTTGCTTGGGCAGCCACAAGGTTCTCCTTGGTGGGCTGGGTGGAGTTCCAAGCCGCCGCAAGCTTCTGAAGATCTACCACACGCTTCCGGGGACCCAAGAACTGCTTGTCCTCGGTAATGGCAATCTCGTCTAGCGCTTGGCTCACCCCTACTAGGCTTACATAGCCACGAACTCTTGAAGCCCATTGATTGCCCTGTGGGTTGAGTTGGTAGCGTGGGATGGGTTCTTTGCGAAAAGCCGCTTCCATCTTGGTGCGTCTGTCAGCGTCGCTGAGCTCATAGCCGAGCCTGTCGGCATATCGCACAAGGGTGGCTCTGTTGTGTTTAGTCATGGTGTTCTCCTAGGTTGGCGCAAAAGTGCGCAAGCGATGCGCCATTGCGACGCTATCCCTGAAAAGAGAACCAGACAGAACTTAGAACGCGACCCCGATGGGGAATGGAACAACCTACAACTTGAGTTTGCCTGCGAATGGCGGAACGTCAAGACTCAGTTAGAAGCGCGCCCGGCGTCCTGAAGTGAGCCCCCTATCAATGCAGCCGAGGACATGCTGGCGGATTACGGCCGCTCCTTCGCACTGGATTCACGGCTATCCGCTGGATTCACGGCTATCCGATAGATGGCGGTGTAAGTCGCCCGCCCGCTTAACTTGCTCAAATCAGTCGTCGTCTTCCTCATCATCGAACGAATGCGGCTCTGGCATCAGGTAGTCCGACGCCTCGCGCGGCTCGATAAGCGTGTAGTCCGACCTCGCTCGATCCCGGTAAGAATGCGACACCGGATAGGAACTGTGGGTCGAAATGGTCGCCAGACGTAGCACCGCGCCGGCAAGTAGCTGCGGGCCACCCAACCACGCACGTTCCGCCAATCCAGAAATGAAGACGGGGCCGTCCGGGGTGAGCGGCGCCGGGATGGCTGCATTGGGGTACGTCAGGAGTGCGAAGCTCTCGAAGGGCGGCTCCTCGGCATCCTCCCGCTCCCAACGCTCCCACAGACCGGCCGCGCACAGCACCTGGCCATCTTCCGCCTGGATGAAGTGCGGCACGGCCGGTCGCACCGTGCGATCCCATTTGTAATAGCCGTTCATGGGCACGATGCAGTGCTGGGTCTGCCAAGGCTTGCTGAAGATGCGGCTGCGCGCCGCACGTTCCAACCGCGCCGTTATCGTCGTGTAAGGCGTCTCTGGGGTCTTCGACCAGCGAGGGATGAGCCCCCATCGCATGCGCGAGGCATGAAGGGTGCCGTCGACCGACCGCACGACCCAAGCCTCATCGCCCTTGCCTAGGTTGTAGTGATCAGGCGAAGCGGCAATCGCCTCGCGCACTTCCGCTGGCCAGTTTTCCGGCAACTCGCTCGATGAAGCAAAGGCTTGGACTAAACGGCGCATGCCACCTCCTGGCAGAAAGCTTCGCCAGTGGAAGGCCAACGTGTCGTGAAGGGCGAACCGATACCGTGAGAGCACGCCCCAAACACGAATGCCCCCGGAGGGGCAATCGGGTCTTTCGGCGCACAGTGAGGGATATCCCCGGCTCCCTTCACGGCACCGCGGGGCCAATGGCAGGCGGTGTGGTTCCGATCTCGGGCGCAGCTGCCTAATCGACCGACATAGGTTGCCATTGCTGCCGCGGATCCAAATATCGGGAATGCCCTCGCTCTTGTGTAGGAAAACTCCTACACCGAGAAAGACGAGGCAGAGCCATGCGGCGGCGCGAAACGAAGTATCGGCGGTATCTACCTGATCTGACCCGGATCCCGGATGCGTTGCGCCGGCACCTAAGGCTGGGGCACCAATACAGGCTTCGCGCGATACAACGCGGGGTAGGAAGCCTTCAGCGCCGCTAGCTTCGGCGCGTCGTGATACCGGATGTAGGCATCGCGCGGGTGCAATGTCAGGTAGTTCTGGTGATAGCGCTCCGCTGCGTAGAACGGCTTCGCTGCCTCTACTTGCGTAACGATCGGTGCGTCGAACACGGCTGCCTTTTGCAACTGCGCGATGTAGGACGCGGTGGCCTGCCGCTGGCCGTTGGTGGTCGTGAAGACGGCGGAACGATACTGGGCGCCGCGGTCAGGGCCTTGGTAGTTAAGCTGGGTGGGGTTGTGGACCACCGAGAAAAATATCTGCATCAACTGCGCGTAGCTCACCTGCTTCGGATCGTAGGTGATCTGCACCGCCTCGGCGTGTTCGGTGCGTCCACTGCTGACCAGATCATAGCGCGCTGTTCCGGCAGAGCCGCCGATGTATCCGGACACCGCGCTCTGAACACCTTTGACGTGTTGGAACACGCCCTGCACGCCCCAGAAGCAGCCGCCCGCGAACACCACCGTTTCGGAGCGCGCCGTCGCTTCGCCAGTGGCCGCGGCGACCCCGACCGGCGCAGGCACGTTAGCGGCACGAGCAGTTCCGATCATCCCCTGATTGCGCATGGTCGATGCGCCCACCACCAACAAAGCGGTAACCGCAAAGGCAACGACACCGGCGATCACTTTTTCTGCACGCAAATTCATGTCGGATTCCTGAAGTGGGACAATTCAACCGAAGTTGAACGCGGGTAAGCAAGAAGATGCAACTACGTCAAAAATCCTTGCAGGAAAACACCGTTATGCAAAGGCGCAGTCAGCCGACCTTGAACGTCATCGCGACGCCGTTCATGCAATAGCGCAGGCCTGTCGGCCTGGGACCGTCGTCGAAGACGTGCCCCAGATGCCCGCCGCAGCGCCGACAATGGACCTCGGTGCGCACCATGCCCAACATCGTGTCGGTATCTTCGCCGACTGCGTTGGGTAGCGGTGCCCAGAAGCTGGGCCAGCCGGTGCCGCTGTCGAACTTGGTCGTCGAAGAAAACAGCGGCAATGCGCAGCCCGCACAGGCGAAGGTTCCTTTGCGGTGCTCGGCGTTCAAGGGACTGGTGTAGGGCCGCTCGGTGTCCGCTTCGCGTAGCACTGCATACTGCGCGGGGCTGAGGCGTTCCCGCCACTCCGCATCGCTACGCATGACCTCGAAACGCTTGCGGCGGGTCGCCGTTGTGGCTGCAGGTGACTGCGCATGGCAGGCAGTCAACCCAAGCAGCCCACCGGCGATGGTCAGCGCACCCATGCGGATCATGTTTCGTCGGGATATTGTCTTCATGCTGTCCTCTACGGTCGTAGCGTCCGGATGGATGCTGCAATGGCATAGAGCATGAAGTAAGCGCAACAGGTGTTCATCACAAAGGCTGACAGACTTTCTCGTTAGGCTTCCTTCAGATTGAAGAGACGGCCAAGCGCCGCTCATCGGACAGGGCTGCAAAACACCACGCGCAGGCGAATCATCGGAGCGGCTTTTCGCACGCATAGGAGTGGGCTACACCCACCCTCGCGCCGCCATGCTGGTGTGGGTAAGGCCACCGATCACCAGGTGGTCCAGGATCCTGATGTCCAGCAGCGCGAGTGCCTGCTTCAACCGAACCGTGATCGTCCGGTCGGCTGCACTTGGCTCAGGGTTGCCGGACGGGTGGTTGTGGAAGAGCACAAGGGAGGCTGCGTTGTGATGCAGCGCGCGCTGGGCGACGACCCTGGGGTGGACTTCACAGCCGTCGACGGTGCCAGTGAAGAGGTGCTCGGTGGCGATGATCCGGTGCTGGGTGTCCAGGAAAACGACGCCGAAGACTTCGTGCGACAGGGCCGCGCAGCGTGCTTTGAGGTAGGTAGCGGCCGCGTTGGGGTCGGTCAGTGCGCCTTCCCGTAAAAGCCGGCGCTCCAGGACGTTCGCTGCCGCCAGCAGGATGCCCTCTTCGTCCATGTTCAACTGGTATTGAGCCCGGGTGTCCGTCGTGCGCTTCATCTCTTGGCTTCCACCGGCGCGGGATGCGCCTCGTGGAGACCGGCAGGCGGAGCGATCGGGCTGGGGCGCACCCAAGAGCGAGCATCGCGGCAGCGACGCACAGCGTGGGCCGAAACGCATGTGGAGGAGGTTCACCCTTGCGCCCTTGCCAAGCGCAGCAAACGTTCTCCCTTGAGAGGCGTTAGAGGCGGTGGATGCGTGATGAGCACGGCGATGCTGCCCGGGTCGCTGTGGACCAAGGAGCGGAAGAGGAAGGTCTGCCGTCAACGAGTGAGGAGCGTTGGAGAGCCGACGGAACTGCCAGGTGAAAGCGCGGCGACAGGCGTCGCTGTGTAGGCCGGGTGCGGGACTGTGCCGACTAACAGTGGACGGCCATCGGGCACCCTTTCGTCATCGACTCATGATCGATTTTCGTGCGGCTGCTCGTGGGGGAAATGTCTCGTTGTGTCGCGCCGCGAGTTTGCGGCACGTTTCTGGGTCTATCGCGCAATGCCTGCCTTGGCCTCCTGCTGCGATGCCTTCCGGAGCAGTTGGGCCGACACGAGCCACATCGCGACGAAGATCCAGATCAGCGCCGCTCCTCGACCTTCGCCGCTGGCGAAAGCATTGGCCGATGTCGCCGGCTGCGCTATAGCCGTCGCCGACACGGCTTGTGCCTTGCTCAAGGATCTGAGCCGCGCAAGCGCGGCCCCGATCTGCGAGGAATGGCCGGTTCACACCGTCCGTTTCATACATGGACCAACATGCCTTATCCATGCCATCCCGTGAAAGGCAAAACGCCGCCCAGATCCGCGGCGGCGTTTTGAGTCTTCTCGCAGTCAACAACCGGCTACATCAGAAGGTCAGGCTCCAACTATCGAGATAGCCGGTATCGGCACTTGCGTTATCGTTGACGCGCAGCTTCCAGGTGCCGTTGATCGTTTCGCTCGACAGGTTGACCGAGTAGGTCCGGAAAATGTTGTCCACACCGCCGCCGCTGCGATTGTGCAGCACATACACGCTGCCATCCGGAGCGATCAAGTCCACTTTCAGGTCGCCCGTGAAGGTGTGGACGATCCTTACCTCAACGGGCGTTGTGCTCGGAGCGTTGCCGGCGCGACCCGAGACGACGATCGAGCTCGATACGGTTCCGTTGTCGACGATAGCAACGTCGGTCGTGTTGCTATACGTCTGGGCCGTGTTGCTGCCCACATTGACCGATTGCGTCTTGGAATTAGTTAGCCCAGTGTCGTCGGTCGCGGTCAGGACAACGGAGTAAGTGCCGGCCACTGCGTAGGTGTGGCTGGGGTTGGTGGCGGTGGAACTCGTCCCATCCCCAAAATTCCACGCGCGCGATGCGATCGTGCCGTCCGCGTCGAACGACGCATCGGTGAAGTTCGCAGTCAGGCCTGACACGCTCGCGCTGAAATTAGCCACCGGCGCTACGTTGTTGACGCTGAAATCGACTTCGGGCGAGGTGGCGTTGTTCCCCGCCGCATCGAACGCCCGTGCAGCCAGCGTGTGGAACCCGTTGCCCAGGGGGATCGAGTTGTAGGCGATGGAATACGGCGCAGTGTTGTCGCTGCCGCGCAGCACACCGTCGACGTAGAACTCCACATTGCTGACGCCCACATCGTCGGTAGCGGTTGCCGAGAGCGTCAGGGTGCCGCTGGTGCCCGACACACTGGCAGCGACGGTCGGCGGCGTGGTGTCCGGGCCACCCGCGGTCTGGTCGACCCAGATGGGCGCCGACCAAAGGCGAAGCCCGTTGGTTTGGGTGATCAGCGCGTAATAGAAATGCGATCCCGCACTCGGCGTGAAGGCATGGGTGCCGTTGCCTTCCGAGAGCTGCGTTACGGTGCCGTTGCGCCCGGGCACGCCCTCGTAGAACTGCACGCGCTGCACGGTCTGCCCGCTGGTGCTGGCGTAGTTCGCGGACAGCGTGAGCACGCCGCTGTTAGCGAAGGTCTCACCCATCACCCGGCCGTTGGCAGTCAACACCAGCTGGCCAGTCTTGTCTTCCGTGGCGAACGTGCGACGCGCACGCAGCGCGGCCACGAAGTTCGCTTGGTTGAGTGTGGTGCCGGTGGGCAGCAGCACACCGGTGCGGTTGGTGAAGCTCAGACCCCAGTTCGCGCAGTGGTTGTCCTGATTGCTGGCAGGCGCGACCTTGTAGCCGCGCTCCAAAAGGCGGTTCCAGGCGCCGGGGTAGCTGCTGCGGCTGGTCTCGGTCTGAGTGGTATTCACGGAAAACGCCGAGCTGTTGAGGATTTCCGTCAGCACCATCACTTCGGCGCCGTCGGCGTTGTAGGCCATGCCGGTGCCGCCGATCGCGAACTGCGACGTGGAAGGATGGTTGAACTGGCCGATCCAGCCGCGCTGGCGCATCGCTGCATACAACGTCGCGTAGTCGCTCTTGGGAGTGTTGACGGTTCCCAGCAGCTGGCCGCTGCCGTTGACTTCCCAAGCCGCCAGCGCATCGGGATTGACGATGTTGAGGTGGCCGCCATTACTGATCACGCCCCACTCCATCCCGTAAAGCGCCAGGAAGGTGGGGTTGGCGGCGTTGTAGTTGTTCGCCGCGGCAATGCCGCTGTTGAACAGGCCATTGGCGGCGGCGGGCGTGGCGGACGAATTGGTGCCCGTGGACCCGTCGTACATGTGGTTGTGTTCGGAGGCCAGCAAGAAATCGCCGCCGGCCTGGGTCCGCATCATGGCGTAGGCTTCGGCGGGGCCAAAGGCGCCCGCCTGGGGCGACTCGGAGCCGTTGCAACTGGCCAGCGCTGTGCCGCCGTCGCTGTGGTTCGTCTGGCTGTGCATGTTGCCGAAGTAAATCGTATAGGGCAGCCCACCCGTGGCCGGGACCGACTTGCCGCCGGTCGCGCGGCGAGCGGCTTTGTCCTGCGCGACGCCCACCGGCAGCGGCGTGATCTTCGACACCTTGGCGGGCGCCACGCGGCCGACCATGACGTCGACGCTTTGCTCGTGGATTTCATCCCTGAATGCGGAGAAGGCCTGCGAGATACGCCGGGCGACAGGTGCACGCGCGTCTGCGCCCATTTGGACCGTCGGTGCAGCGCGCAGGCGCAGCGTGTAGTAACCGGCCTGCAGCGGCCGCCCCTGCTGATCGCGCCCGTCCCAGCTCATGCGGAGCGAGGCGCGGTGCTGGGGCAGCGTTTGGATGCCCTGCCAGCGGCGAACGACGCTGCCGTTCGGGGCGATGGCTTCGAGGGTCCAGGCGGCAGCAGTGGCTGTTCCCGAAGCGGGGTAGTCGAAGAACAGCGTGACCGGGTAGCGGCCAGCCACCGCGCCCAGCGGCGCATTCAGCGTGGCATCGAACTCGTAATGGTCCGGATGGGCAATGCTGGCTGCGGATGTTGTGCCGGCGACCGCCAGACAAAGTGAGAAAGCCAAGGCTGAAAAACGGAACTGGTAAGACGCCATGCTGGTGGATCCCCTGGGAGTGAATGCGATGCCCGTGGGCAATCGTAGTCCCTCAGGCTCTCAGATGCAGGCTTCAGGAATAAGTCGCATTAGGGCATAGCCTGAGCGCTGCCCTTGTCCACCTCATTCAATGAGTTGATGCCTGCTTATGCGTGAGCTCGCTTTCGGCTTCCCAGCCCTAGGGAAGCTTTTCGCCTCCCCAAAGACGCTGAACGCTACAGTGGCGATGCCAGATGGACATCGCCTACCGTCCCGTAGCGAGTAGAGAACTCAGACGGGATTACCCGGGAAACTTCGGATACTTCTCGTCGGGGTGTTTCGCCTTCCACTCCTTGTGTGACGCCGAGCCTTCCCAGATCTTGAACGACCGCGGCGGTCGACCCCGCCCGCTCCACGTCTCTTGGGTGTGCGGCAGCCAATACTTCGGCGACAGCTCCTCTTTCGCACCCTTTTTCTTCTTGGGCGCGCCCGGCTCCGAAACTACTTGGGCAGCGATGTCAGCCTTCTGCTTGGCATTGAAATGCTGAGCAAACGAATTCAACAGCCCGACTACCTTTGTAAACGCTTCGCTGGTCTGATCCTTTCGAAGCGCATCTTCCTGTTGCTCCAACTTACGTAGCTCTTCCGTCAGTTGCGCCTTCTTGGTTGCGATAGAGTCGAGTGTGGAGTTGGTCATTCATGCTTCCAAAGTTGATGTCAATGCAGGCACTGCGAACTTGTGCAAAGGCCGCCCGTCGTTATTGGCGACGACTGGCACGCGGAGTAGTTGCCGCAAACTTTGCTACGGCTGATAGCGGTCCGAAGAAAATATTACATCACTGCGCACCCGGCATGCCCCCTACCGCAGCGGAAGCCAGGCTCGACGCATCAAACCGAGATACCTCTACTCCTCCTCATCTTGGTCATCCTCTACGTCAGCGATCTCGTCGCCTTCCCAACTCAGCGTCACGCCAGTTAAGTATCTCGCGATCAGGCGCTCTGACGCCTGCATGGTTTCTAGCTCTTGCTCTTGCACCAGCGGTGCCGCATTCCGTTGCGCATCTGGGCCGCTGAGCCCAACGCCGAGAATCTCTTGATCCTCGTTGAATGCGATGAAGTAGCTGCAAGGGATTTCTAAAGGCGCTCTCCAGTAGGGCTCCAAAAGCGAGTTTAAGAGGACCGTTTCATCTAAAGAGGCGCGCTCAAGAGCGATGTCTCTGTCGGCGCCTGCTGCTAACAGAAGACGTATCATCGATACATCCTTGGATTCCAACGCCGCATACAATGGACTTCCCTCGTTCACGTCGCCTGAACTCTCGATGAGGAACTTAGCCACTTCCAAGCCTCCTTGGGACGATGTGTCGCGATACCGCGCCACCCATGTCAACGGCGGCACATCGTCTTCATCCTCCGTCTCGGGATACAGATCGACCGGCAACCCCGCCTCAACCAGGGCACGCACGAGGTCGAGTTCTTCCGCGACGCAGGCTGAGTGAAGTAACGGAGACGGCAACTCAGCTGCAATCTGTTGAAGACGCTCGGGGAGCAAAGAAACGACACACCGAACCTCTTCCTCCACACGACCCGGGTCACTTTCCGACATTGCTCATATCTCCTATGACGTTGGCGAAGCATACGGCCTAGCCATCCGGCGTTGCTACGGGCAACTTGCTCCCCGTTCTATGGGGCGGCCACTAAAATGACGTACGGTCCAGACCGCCAGCGCCAACGGTGAGAGAGATGAACCCGGGCCGATTTGACTAAAATCTTTCTTCATTCAGCTGGCAGTTGGCTAAAAAAGCAACGCCTAGTCATGCCTTAAACAGTACACACATGACTGGGAATCACGTATACGCTTCTCTACTTGAACTAACACAAGTCCTTGATCCAACGCGATCTTTACGCATGCGGGGCTTCGGAACACTACTGCAATCAAATGCATTTGACGCACTAAGAATGGTCGATGCCTTAGGTGAAGATGTTTCGAACGCAAAAGTGTAAATCGTGGGTTGACGAATCTTCGCGCTGTTTTATCCCTACTTCCATTGAAACAATGGAAGCGAAGAAATGAGCAAGCCCGCAAACGAAGCACTGCAAGACTACATCGCCAATCCCTTCGGCACGCTCCACATGAAGGGGATCCGGATCGGTCGGGTGAGCATCGAAGAGATCAATATCGCTGGCAGAGAGGCAGCCATCAACACCCAAGAGTTTTTCCACTCGGTTTTGGACAAGACCCGCCGTTTTGGCACCGGCAAGAACGGCACGCGCTTTCCTGAGCCTCTCCCGGTTGCTACCCCTGCTCGGCTGCTTTCGGTAGAAATCAAGGATCACTTGGGCGACATGGAACGTCGCTGCCTTCAGCGCGACACTATCGAGTCCACTGCGCGCACCCTGAGGCTGCTCAAGATGACTTGCGGGGACATCCCTCTGTCACGCATCGACCACAAACATATGTATGAGCTTTGGGACCTGCTGCGCTGGGCTCCACCTGGACTGACCTCGTCGCCCGACATGCGAATGGTGGGCTACACGGACGCCATTTCTGAAGGCAAGCGGCTCAACGTCCCGCCGCCCGCTCCGGCTACGTTGGAAAAGCATCGTCGCTTTCTGGTGTCGTTCTTCAACCAGATGGTCCGGACCAAAGCGATTCCGGCGTCACCAATGGATGCGTTCGCTGAGATTAAGAAAAGCCTTGTGGTGGATCCCGACAAGCCCGAACGTCTCTTCGACGAACAAGACCTCCAGCGTATCTTCGCGCCCAATCGCTACGTACCGTGGGCACGTCTGCACCCACACCGTTGGTGGGCGCCCATGATTGGCCTCTACACTGGGGCGCGTATCAATGAGGTCTGTCAGCTCAAAGTTGCAGACATCATCCAAGAGTGTGGGACGTGGTGCATTGCCTTCCGAGTGACAGTCGACGCGGATCTGACTCACAATTCGCGCGTAAGAAGCCGACAAAGCCTCAAGGGCCGCGCCGCGGTGCGCACCATCCCCATCCCCCAGCCACTGCTCAATGCTGGCTTCCTGGACTTCCTGGCTGACATGAAGGACTGCGGTCACCCGCGCCTTTTCCCGCACTTGTCGGCCGGAGTGAGTCGAACCACTGGCGAGACCAATGCGCGTTACAGCCAGGGTTTGCTTAGCCAGTTCGGCACCTACATGAAAGAGCTAGGGTTCGGGAAGGGTGTAGGATTTCATGCGTTCCGACACACGTTCGCTACGGAAATGCACCACCAAGGCATCTCGGATGAAGACATTGCCCTGGTCACGGGCCATTCGATAAGCAAAAAGGTGCCGGTGCTGCACGAGGCCTACTTCCACAAAAAGCCGGCCGTCGCCAGGACTAAGCAGATACGGGTTCTCAAAAAATACAAGCCTGCGGTAGAGCTTCCCGTCTACAAGCGGGGGCAGTTCAAGGCAGCGTTGGGCGCGCGGGCGAAGTTCTACCCGTAACAGCCACTAGCCCACCTTGTAGATTGGCCGAACGCTGGTGGCCCTCGCCAGCTAAACCGGCTGAAAGCGTTCGTCGCGATGGAACTTCATGTAGGTGCGTTGTCGCTCGGAAAGAGGCTGCCGCAGTTGCACCGGCAGTCCCAAGTCGATCAGTGTCTGACGTCGCAATTTCTTAGACACGAGCATTCGTCCAGAGTCGGAAAACGTGATGAGGCCCTGATCGAAAAGGGCGTCCAAATTGGCCGTCAGCAGCAATCCATTTGCTGGGTCTAACTTCTGGGAATCGTCGCTTGAGCGCCATGGCTGAACGTGCGACGCGCGCAACACAGACAGTTCCGAACAACCTGTCGCCGCGCATTGACCACCCCACACGCTGATAAGCGCTGCCCTAAAGCTACCCTGCCCTATTCGGGCTTTGATCAGCGCATCGCGTGTTGTCTCTGGCACGTCGCTTCTTTCGACCTGAGCCAGTAAGTCTTCGACGAGTTCGTCAGAGAGAGTCGCTGAGCTCGCGCTTCCGCCGCCGCTCGCGGGCTGCTCGGTGACCTGTGCACCATTGCCTTCATCTCCACCGGGCATAAGTTCAGGCAGTTCCGGACGCACGCCACGAACAATCACGCAGTCACCGGTCATCCAGTCGTAGTGCTTTAAGTGCCACGGCTCTGGATCAAGCTCGCGATACGCCGCTTGGGAAGATTCACCTTCTTTTTTATTCGCTTTCCTCCCCGCGGTTTCGTCCACGATGGCTACACGGACAGGAATCTTCTGTCTCCACGCGTCTTGGAGAAGTAAATCTACCTCTCGAGCTCGTCCGGCCTTGGGCCCGCCGTCGGCCTCCAACTGTCTGATGTATTCGCGGAAGTTCCAGCTTTGGTGCACACCATCGTCGCCAATGACGCAGTCGTCATACCAGAGACAAAGGAGGATTTTGCGGCGTTCTTTGTCTGCGAACGCCCAGTGATAGCAGTAGCTAGGATTGTCAGCACCGCTTTTCCGCCAGTCTGTTACATCGATGCCAACCTCTTCCACGACGTCGATGATGAGGGACTTAGTTGTTGGCTTGAGAGACTGAAGTATTTCTTCCACGATATTGCGCCTGTAGGTGAAGCGCCGATGTCATGGCACCGTTAGAGGGACTGCAACAGCCGCCAAGCGCTGACGGCTACGCGAAGCGCCATCATTTAAGTTTCGGTTTCGGCTCGGCCAGTTCCACCAATGCCTCCACCGCCGTCGCCCGCTTCGCCTTGGGAAGCTTGGACAGCGCCAAGATGGCCTGCGCCACCAAGTCGTCCTCGGCCACCAGGAATGCCATAGGGACGTTCAAGGTCTCCGCCAGCTTGCCTAAGGCATCTAGGTCGATGCCGCTGGTTTCGTTCTCGTAGCGGTTCACGCGGCTGCTCGCGAGCTTCTTATTGAGCCCCATCAGCACCCCCAACGCCCGTTGGCTTGGGATGCCCCGCAGCTCGCGCGCCTGTTTGAGGCGGGCGGCAAACAGGCTGCGGGCGGAGGGTGGAGCTTTGGCCTTGGGCACGTGAACGTTTGCGATCGGCGGTCAGCAAGAGCATGACTGCGGTTCCCTCGATATGGCAGACTCTTCGTGAAATGTAGCACCCCGCTACGTCACAAGGGGCTTCCCATGAATAAAGTAGTTGCCGTCGGCACCCTGCTCTTCTCGATTGCCGCCTCAGGTTGCGCCAACAGCGCTCCCGGGAAGGAGGACGTTCGCAAGGTAGTCCAGGCCGAGCTGGACCGTCAGGCCGGCGCTACGCCAGGCGGGAGGATGGAACTTAAGGACATGAAGGGCTTCACGGCCGACTGCGTCCAGGGCGCCACCCCCGAAACCTCTGAGGTCTACAACTGCACCCTGGGCGGCACCCTTGTCGTCCGCGGATACGTCAACGACGCCCCGACGACCCCCGACGACAAAGAGGCGCCTTTGAAGGGTGTGATGAGCTTCCGTAAGAACACCGCCGGGGACTGGGCGATCGTGAACTGGGAAGGGGCCTGACCATGAAGCGTTTCATCATTGGATTCATGGTGAGCCTTATCGTCATGGTCGGCCTGGGCTGGCTGTTCAAACAATCGGTCTTCGGCGGCTGGGGACCTTCGGAGCCCGCACCCGCCTGGCTTCAGTCGGTAGGACTCGTAGCCTGGTTGTTGTTTAGTAGCGGCGCCGGCTACGTCTTGATGCCGGTTATCGGTGGCGCTCTGTGGGCGTGGCTGGGTCAGTCGAAGAGCGGCCGCTTCTCTGGGATGGTCCGCTGGAAGGGCGACCCCACCGACGGGCGCGGGTGCCAGATCTTCCCGAACGTCGCCATCGGAGGCGTCGCCGTGGGCACGGCCGTGGTGCCGGACGCGCTGCTTGAGCAGTGGCGCTATCCGAGCCCGACCGTGACGGGTCAAGGCACATTGGATGTGCTCAAGATTGGGCGATGCGTCGTCGTGCTCAACAGCGCCCGGGGTTGCCGGAGTGCGTGGGGAATCGGTGCCATCAACAAGGCCTACCCGTTCCTGGCGATGGCCTTCTTTGCCGCCACCCTGGTGACGATGGGTGCAGGGTTCCTGGTGACTTATCTGCCGGTCTATCTTTGGGGCTCGGTGAAGGTTGCTGCGTTCCGGGGCCTCACCCAAGGCGCGCAGCGAGTCGCAACGTAAGCAGGGGGCTCAAGCGGGGCGGGCTATGGAAGGGGCGATCGTCGCCTCGGTGATGGTCGCTTCGACCCACTTAGCGGCCCATTTCACCGCGTTTCAGCCGTGGCTACCGGCCGACCTGCAGACGCCGGTGCTGTCACTAGCTTACGGAAGCCTGCCTTTTTGCCACCTTGTAGTGCAACTGGCAGGTGGGTTCTTGTGGAGCGCGTGGGTGGCGTCGTCGACGCTTGGAATAGCACGCTAGCACGTCCTTCCATCTTTCCGATTCGCAGAAAGAAGCCTCGCAGCCGCGGGGCTTTTTTTGCGTTCGATACCGAAGAAATTTTTTCGCCCATTTGACCACAACTCGGAAAGCACGACTTCGTGCCGCAACCGTTATTTTTCGGTACGGTGGGCCACCCTCAAGGAGGAAATGCCATGAATACGGAAGACGACGAGACGACTGAGTCCACGCATTGGACCCTGCGATGGATGCTACGGTGGAATGGGAAGCCAGCCGTGACGCGCTTGTATTTGGCGGGCCTCACGTTCGGCATCCCCGCAGCGATTGCCTGGTCCATTGATCCGAACCGGCTTGCAACGGAGGTAACCATCTACGTGACCTTTGCACTCCTAATGGTGGGCCTCTTTCATGAAATCTACGTCTGGACGCTTCCACAGATTGAGCGTCCGCTGGTCAAACTCGCAATTGCGGCGCTGGGCTTGACCATCGGTGCGGCGGCAACTGGATTGAGTCGAATTATTGTCGGCTCGGCCACTGGTCAGGACCCGGCGACCTTCTCGACCACTGTCGCTTTGCTCGTCCCCATTTCATTCTTGCATGTGATCGCCGCATTGATAGCATGTGTCGGATTATTGGCGTTAGTTGCGGCCATGATTGCCGCATCCGTTCTTTTGCCCATCCAACTGTTCGTCAAGAAAAAACTTTTGAAATTCAGCAGACCGGTCGCACTTGCACGTTTGTTGGCCGTGATTGGTGTGGTGGGGAGTTGCTATTACCTCATGCAGCCTTCGTCGATTGTTTATCAGAGCGCGCGCTGGATCGCGGGCGTCAGCGCGTATGAATTCGACCTTCAGCCGAACCCAAGTTGTTCGCCGATTATTGGCGATCGCGTTGGTCGAATGAATGACGATGTGGTTGTAATTGGGCGACACACAGCCGACGGAATGCAGTTCGTTAGGAAAGGATGCGAGATCGCTGCAGAGGCCACCGAACTACGGGCGCCAAAGAGTCAGCGAGCAGAATCTGACCGATTACCGGACCATAGCCCGTAGTTGGTCTAGGTCAATCTGCAACTTTCCTGCTGCGGCACAATCGAGGCCTTATGCCCCTGCCCCTCATCCGCTGTGTGTTGCTCTTTTCCATGTTCCTGCTTGCCGCCTGCGAGCGCCAAGCATCCACCGAGCCGTCTCCTCCTGCCGCCCAGGCGCCCGGGTCCGCTGTCACTCCTGCGCCACCGCCGGCGCCAAAGGAACTGCCCGCCTCCTGGCCCACCGGTGACGCAATCACCCTCGCCCTCACGCCTGCGGCCGGCGCCACCTCGCTGACCAAGGCGCTCTATGAGCGCGGCGACATCGTGCTCGAGCAGACCTGGCCAGACGGCACGCAGGAGCGCTGGTGGCACGCCGCCGACGGCTCTACGCGGTATGTCGGCAGAGACGGCACCGAACGCCCGGAGGTGGCCCCGTGAGGCGCCTCATCGCTGCGCTGCTCATCGCCGCCGTTTCGCTTCCAGCCGCCGCGCAGGTGGACTGCGGCGCGCCGTTCACCGGCAGCGATGCGACCTACGCCGCCGACTACGCCCGCTACGTCACGGTGCCGTTGATCGACCACAACGCTGGCGGCCTGGGACCTGTCCTGTGGGCCTACATCGCGGGTCAAGCGCGAGCAGAAAGCCTGGCGAACATGAAGGACGCCGACGGCGGGTTTGTGTCCAAGCCGAACAACAATCTGTGGAACGTGCAAACCAACGCGACGAAGGAGTGCTCCCACCGGACCATCGTCGGCTGCTTGGCCAACAACCGGCATCCGCCTTACGCGTCCAACAAGGACACTGCGCAGGAGCGGCAATGCTGGGACGAGGCAAATCCCATGCAGTGGGTCAAGGTCTGCTTCCCGAGCTACCCGACGCTGGAGACCGCCGCGGACGACTACCTCACACGGCGCCCGAACTACACGAAGACGCTCAAGCAACTGGGGAAGGGAGACCCGAGCCGGAGCGATTTCTTCAAGGCCCTCAAAGCTGCGGTTTGGTCTGACCAAGCTGCTAAGGCCGCTTACGAGAAGGACACCTTGGACGCGATGGATCAGGTCCTCCGCGGCTTGGCCACCCTGCGTCAGGCTGACACCGCGGCCCTGGCGGCCACGTCAAGCGAGATTGATGCCTGGTGTGCCAAAGGGGGCGTCGGAGATCCATCGGAGCGCGCCGCATTGAGCGCTAAACAGGCCGCCCTCCTGAAGTCGTTGGGGAGCGTCAGCAAGGTCTGTAGTATGCCGGCGGGCTCCGCGGCCCCGGCGCCGAACTCAGCCATCGACACGTGCCGCATGGAGCCGGATCCTCCGCCTCCACCTCCACCTGCAGGGCCAGCGGACGACCAGAAGCCCACCGGGCAGGCGACCGGAACCGGGGAGCCGCATTACCGGCTTCCCGGCGGCCAGATGCTCTCCACCCAGCGCGCCGGAGAGTTCTGGCTGCTCGATTCGCCTGACGGCACGCGCATCCAGGTGCGCCAGGTGCCGTGGGGCCAGAGCCGGCAGGTGGCGGCCATCGGTGCGATCGCGGCCCAGGTGGGCGCGCAACGCGTAGGCGTCTACGCGGACGGACGGGTGTTGGTCGATGGCAAGGCGTTGGCTTGGAGCGGCCGCTTCCACCAGCAGGCGCTCGGACAGGACGCGGTGGTGGGCGTTTGGGGACCGCCGGAGCGGCCGTCGCAGGTCGCGGTCATGTGGCGCAACGGGCGAACACTGCGGATACATCTGAGGAGCAGTTGGCTCGACGTCGAGACGATCTGGGCGCGTGGAACCACCGCAGCGAGTGATCAGGGCCTCATCGGCCAATCATCCAGCACTTCGGGCGGCGCGCTCATTGGTCGCGATGGTCGGCGCGGACAGCTGGCGAGCCCCGAGCAGGCGGACGCGTTCGTCGCCAGTTGGCGCATCAGGGCCAAGGAGAGCCTGTTCGACTACCGGCAAGGAGAGTCGACGGCGACGTTCGACTTACGCGGGTTTCCGGAAAAGCCTGCCAAGCCGACCCGGGAGGCGCTGGAAACGGCGCGTGCTGCGTGCGTCGCCGCCGGGGTTCCGGCCGACCGCCTGGAGGCCTGCGGGTTTGATCTGGCTGTGACTGGATCCAAGGAATTTCTGGTGTCGCACCTGCCCGTCCTCGCAGCCGCGCCAAAGCCAGCTCAAGAACCCAAGGCTGCACCGTTGGGCACATACCCTGCCCTGTTTAAGCCCGACATCGCGAATCCGCTGCAGACCTTGCCGAACGGGAAGCGCTTCGACGTGAGCATCGGCGCCGGTGAGCAGCGCACCTACCACATCGATGCCAAACGCGGCGACCCGCCGGTATTCTTGAACGTCATCTCCAACAAGCTTTCATGCGTCGCTGAAGAGGTCGATAGATCGAAGCCGGCTTACCAGTTGTTCGATGCCAAGGGGCGGGCCATATCGGAAGCCAAGCCGACGTGCGCAGACCTGTTTAGCGCGGACGTCGAGGAAGGTGACTACTACTTGGTCATCAAAGGGGCCAAAGGTGGTAGGCCGATGGAGGTCAGCTTGGAAGCTTGGGCAAATTGACATGGCTTACGCGAAAGAATGCCCTGACTGCTTTCGAATCTAAGTTAACGCACAGCGCGCATCAGTGACCGGCAGCCGTACCTGCGCTGTGTAAGAAAGCGCTGAAGCGAGTCGGCTTTTGGAAATGGGGCGGCGCCCTATGTCTTGGTCGCCGCGACCCATGCGGGGCCTACTAAGCCGCCTTCCAGGCGTAGTTGCCGGCCGACCCACAGACGGCGGTCCTCTCGCTGGCGTATAGCGTGCTGCCGATGTGCCACATCATCGTGCTGTCTCTGTCTCACCGGATACCGCATGCATCAGCGCTCGGGCATCGCGTTCGAATCACGCTTGCGGGTTGTATTCCGACGAGGCCCAGATGAGTAGATCAAGCTCGGCAAGGTTTTTCGCGATGTAGCTTGGATTTGCGCGGAGGGCCATCCTCAACTTTTTCGCAAGATCAATGTATTTCGCGCCTTCGCTGGATCCGCGAGTTCCGTTCAACCGATGCTTGAGCAAAAATGCATGAACTGGCTTATTGAGGACGGGGTAAGATTTAGGAAATCGAAGGCAGAGCATTTCCGAGAGGAAGGCTCGGCGTGCTGGATTGGCGCGCTCATGAAGGTGGTCCATCGCGCGCCTGACAACATCATCGCGGTGTCGCTCTGGGGCATCTTCAATGTCAACGAATGCGATGGCTATTTCCCTAAAGTTTGCCGCCATCCCTAGCCGTTCCCAGCCCCTGCCTTGCAAGCGATTGCCCAACTCAATGCTCCAATGGCTTGGTAGATTCTCGTAAAACTTCTTTCTCGTTATTTGGCCAGCCGCAGTTCGCCTGAAAAGGTCCACAAGCCCTTTTCGGTGCTTCTCGTAGGCTTTCATCTGCTCGCGGCGAGCCGCGATGAGCTTTGCTGCGCCCCCAGGCCGAGGGAGATTGAATGTTACGGTTGGAGCCTCTTTGGTGGCAGAGGCAGTGTTCTTCTTGCCGCCGACTTGAGGTTGCCGCACCGCTTCACTGTAAAGCTCCAGCCAGTCCTCTGAAACAGGGATCGAAGATTCCTCAATCCAGTCCATCCATACTCGAACCTCTTCGAACTCACTGGGGGAAATCGATACAAGAATGTTTGCTTCAACATTGCTATTGAAGGCTGCTCGGCTTAAGTTTGAAGATCCGATTATCATGAACGCGTCACCGCTCATGTCCTTCCATATAACTGATTTTGGATGGAAGCCCACGATGTCATCGGCGACCAGGAATTCGGCCTTTCTCGAGGCTGGCAGCCATTTCAATACATTCCGACACGCATCCTTTCGGGTGATTCCAAAGTCCTTTCCCACGACGAAGCGGAATCGCTTGCACTCGGGTGATAACTTTATCGTAGCGTCCCACTCAGTCAGATATGCCGAGACCACATACAACTCCATGGCCTCTTGGAACGCCTTGGCGTAATGATGGCCAAGCTGACTTTTCTGCTTGCTCGTATGTAGAAAAATTTCCATGTATTCCCTTTGCTGGTGTGTTGTGACGATTCGAAGCCTACTTACCAGTTGTTCGATGCGAAGGGGTAGACTATCTCACGGTTAAACCGATGTGAGCGGACGTGTTCACCGCGGACGTGGGGAAGGCGAGCACTTGCTGATAATCACGTGAGCGAATGATGGCGAAGCGGCTGAGGCAACTTCAGAAGCTTGAGACAGAGCTCCATCACCGGGGCGTCACTGACTGAGACTTTGCCTTGGTAACCTACCATTCCATCAGCAAAAGGGTGCCCGTGCTGCTTGAAGCCTATTTCCACAAGAAACCAGCGCTGGCGCGGACCAAAAGCAAATCAAGGCATTCTCAGCCCGTGAAGTTGCCACGCTACCAAAAAGGGCGGTTCCCCCCCTCTGCGACCCCCCAAAGCTCTATCCTTAAAGAAACTGAGAAGGGGAAGGGATATGTCTGAGCATCCGATATACCGTAACGCGCTCAACGCAATACAGGTTGGTGTAGAGGATTTCAACGAAGGTTCCCCACCGCGCCTCTCATCAGCCGTCCGAAATCTGACTGCCGGGATCTTGCTTCTCTGTAAAGAGAAGCTTCGGCGTCTGTCTCCGGAAGACGAGATCCTGATTTGGAAGCAAATCACCCCGTCCTTGGATGACGATGGGAAGGTGATCTTTGAGGGCTCGGGAAAGACTACAGTTGACGTCGCTGAGATCATTTCGCGCTTTAAGTCACTCGGCATTGAAGCTGACGGAAACCTCTTAGGCAGGATCACTCAAGTTCGAAACCGGGTCGAACACCACCACGTTGAGGACGTTAGCCAAATCCGAGGAGCTTTCGCTGATGGCCTTCTTTTTCTCTCACAATTTATGCCAAAGCATCTGGGGGTCGATCCTCAGGAGGAGATAGACGGCGAATCGTGGGCCCGGCTTGTGGAAGAGAAGGAGGTCGAAGATCGCCTCAGGGCAGAATGCAGGGCTTCATATGCGCAGATCGGTGGCCCTAGTGTGCTCACGGATGCTATTGAGCGCGAAGGATGTCCCGAATGCAGCTCGCAACTTGTCAGGCAGACCCAGCCAGAAAACACCAATCCTTTTAGCGCCCAGTGGGCGTGCAGGGCTTGCGGTCACACCAGCTCTAATCAAGAGTGGCTAGGCCGCATACTCTCTAACTACCTCGCTGGCGCAAGCTTCCTAGCTGCAAAAGATGGCGGGCTTGACCCCCTGGACACTTGCCCCGAGTGTGATGAGGAGGCATACGTCCACGAGGAAGAGATGTGTCTTGCCTGCGGCTTCGAGCTTGAGCCCAGTGAGTGCGCTGTTTGTTCAGAGCCACTTGGCCTAGAAGAGTATGGGGAGACAATCTGCTCATATCACCGCCACGTCGCGGAGAAGGAGCGCGACCGCTAGAACCATGAGACAGCTGCTGTCCGTGGAAGTCCTCACCCGAAAACGCCGAGGGACATTATGCGAGTTGCAGATCTTTCCATCCATAACTTCCGTGGCGTGAGTGAAGGCTACTTGCGCTTTAGCAAGCATGTGGTGCTCGTTGGAAGCAACAACACCGGAAAAACAACAGTCATCGAGGCGCTCACTCTGCTTCTCGGAAGGGACCGCCTGATACGCGACCTGACAGAGCATGATTTTTTCGGGTCAGACCCTCTGCCAGATGATCGCATCAAGTTGGTCGCTACGATTGTCGACTTTGAAGGTAACGACCCCAACCGACACCCAGAGTGGTTCAGGGATGGTCGTGCCGTCCCAAAGTGGCTCGACGAGGCAACCGGCAATGTCTATCCATTACCGACTGACACCGCCACCAGCCTGTGCTGCCAGATAGGGGTGCAAGCCTACTTCGACAGATTGTCCCTGACCGTGGAAGTGGCGCGCTATTTCCACGACCATGACGGCGAAATCGATCCATTCGATGAAGACTCGCCCATTGCTGTGCCAGGACGGCTCATTCAGCAGTTTGGGTTCTTTCTCATCAGAGCCAGCCGCACGTGGGACCGAGTCCTTTCGTGGGGCAGTGAACTCTTCCGGAGGACCGTTCACGCCGCAGCGGCTCAACCAGCAAGCGCCATCCTCGCTCAGCGTGACCAGCTACGAGCACCTGGAGCGGCCATCGAGAACGACGAACAGATATCGCCGCTCATCAACAGCGTGAACGAGGAGGTTGCGCGATGTATTGCTGGCTCTCCCAAGCTAAAGCTTCGTGTCACTAGCACTGACAGCCGCTCTGTCCTCGACGCTGTGGCCCCCCATTACGCCACAGAGAACGGTCCCACCGTGCCTGCGGCCCGTCAAGGCAATGGTTTGATTTCTCTGCAGGGGCTTTTCCTACTCTTGGAGCTTGGGCGGCTACGTGCCCAAGCCGGCGAAGGATTCACCATGGCGCTGGAAGAGCCAGAGCTCCATTTGCCGCCTGCGACCCAGCAACAGATTGTGCTGAGAGTCCAGGCGCTGTCGTCGCAAACTTTCGTCACTACCCACTCTCCTACTATCGCGGCGATGGCGGACCCAACGTCTGTCTTGTTGCTGAGGAACGTAGGGGGTGTTTTGACAGCCAAACCCTTCTTGGAGAAGAACCTCGACAACCGAGCCGCCAACTGGCAGCGCAAGTTCTATCAGCACAACCGGACGGAAGTCATCAACGCCCTCATGCATTCATTCGTGCTGGTTCCAGAGGGGCGTTCAGATCATCTTTTGCTGCATACGCTCCTAAAGCCCTTGATGCTTAAACAAGGCTGGGCCGGCGAACATGCTCACTCGTTCGGCTTGGAGGTCGGTCTAGTTCCTACTGAAGATGCCAAGGTCGTAGAGACCTGGACCGACCTGCGGCAGGTTCACTCATGCGTCTGCTGTCTGGTAGATGGCGATGCCGAAGGCCTTCGATACACCGCAGAGCTGACAAGGGCGGGCGTTCAGGCTGGCGCGATACTCAGGTGGCCCGCTGGGCAGATGCTCGAGGATATCTTGGCATGGATTCTCGCCGCCGATCCCGCATCGATTGCAGAGCTTAGTGGACAAATCCCTGCGCTGGCAGGTGCTGGCGTTGCTCAGGTGGCTGACTATGCGAAGACAAAGAAGTGCGATCTGATCCTCTATGAAGCGCTAGCCGAAGCGATCGTAGGGAACGAAGCCTGTAGGAACCGAGCATCTGAGCTATTCAGCGGTATGGCTATGGCCTGCGCTGGTATTGCGAATAACCGCTTTGAGCTGGCCGACAACATATGGATCTTTCAGCCATGACTGTCACCGTCTTCTCAGGAGGAGCCGGTAGCGGCAAGACATACCAGCTTATGGAGAAGCTTTCAGACGTCATTGCCCGGGAGCCGATGGAGGATGGACAGAGAGTTCTGGCTCTCACATTTATGCATGGTGCCCGACGGCGCTTGGATGACCGACTCACTGCGGTGCCGGGCCTGGCACAACGTTATGAATGCAGCACCCTAGACAGCTTCGCTGCCCGGATAGTTCGTCGCTGGCAGTCGCTGGCGGCTCAAGAGCAATACGGCGAGCCCATTGAGTCTGAGTATGAAGAGACATGCCGAGTAGCCGCAGCCCTTCTTGCACACCGTCATGTTGTCTATTGGGTAAAGGCGTCTTACCCCATCTTGATCATCGACGAGGCTCAGGATCTCTCAACAAACCGCTTGGATGTCCTTCGACATCTTGCAACACAACTGACCACGTTAGTTGCTGCCGATGAGTTCCAGTGCTTAGACCCCGATCTACGACCTAATCCCGCATGGGACTGGCTTCAACTCCAAGAAGACCACGTTAGGCTGGATCGGACGATGCGCACAAACGTTGGCTCATTGCTCAACGCCGCTGCCGCCCTCAGGTCCGGGCTCGACCTACCCAGCGGGCAGGGTTTCTCGTTCAGAGCTACGGCAAACGCTGGACTGGCGTCAACCTTCTTGAGCAATCAAATCGCATGGAGGGTTAGGAGTAAAACCTTGGCGGTGATATCCCCTGTAGTGAGGACATTTGCGGAAGGCGTTGTCGCGATATCTCGAACGAGGGCCACGAGGGCTGGCAATGGTCCTTATCGAATCGACTGGGAGCAGTCCGAGAAAAAAGTCGTGGAATCGATATTGGCAAGGATAGTCGTGCCTGCCATGGCCACGCCTTCCCAGGCCTTGGACGCGGTGAGAGCGACGGGAGACCATCTCCTACTTAGGGAGTTCTCCAGGTGGGTCGACCGCTTGATTCGGACAAGACGTGACGTAACCATCTCTCAGCAAATGCTATCTGCCATTGTCGAGAAGATCTGCTCAAATCGCGCCAAGTTCCAGCGTTCTTTTGACCTTGGCTACAAAGCCATGTCTGTGCACAGAGCTAAAAATAGGGAGTTCGACCATGTGGTGGTGCTCTGGCCAGCCGCGACATCAGGAGACAGCGAACAGAAGCGTCGGCTACTCTACAACGCCGTCACTCGTGCAAAGGAGGAGTGTCTTGTGCTAGTTCAAGCACAGAGGCAATTGGAACTTCCTCCATTCAAACAGTAGCGGTTGATTGAGTGCTTCACCCTTGCCGGCGCATACGCGGCAGTGCCGTCCTCCTTGCCTTGTTGGACGGGCGGCGGCCCGCATCGGGACCAGCGCGTCCACATCGACCACTGAAACGTTCAAAGCCTGCGCAGATGCTCCGCTCACCTTGAAACACGACCTCGATGACGAGCCCGAGCTCAACGATCACGCCCGCGCCGCCGCAACGACCGACCTGATGGTCGGCCTGCGGGTAAAGCCAAGGAAGCCGAACACGGGGAAGCAGCGGATCACGGGGCCGACCCCGCCGGCCGAGCCCTTCAACATCCAGATCTTCCGGAAGGGGTGGCCTGGCAGGCCCACAAGGTCGCTTCGAGCGCCTCGTGGGCAGCCGGGTTCTTGCGCGCGGAACCTGCGGCCGGACCGGAGCAGAATTCTCACGCCAGCCGCATGTGGACCGCAGGCTTCAAGCCCGACGGCAACCGCGATCCGCGCTGAGTCCGAAGGACGGCGCGATCGCGCCGCCCCGCCTGTGCCGGTCAGTTGCACGTCTGCACCAACGCTTCTACCCCGCCTTCCCCTTCGTCTTTCTGCCCGACCGCGCCCGCGGCTTCGCTCCCGGGACAGTCGCTTGTAGCGTTTGGGATGCGCTGAAGATTGCACGTGCTGTAGTGGCGTTGAACAGCGCCCGGGGTGCCGGAGTGCGTGGGGAATCGGTGCCATCCACAAGGCCTACCCCTTCCTGGCGATGGGCTTCTTTGCCGTCACCCTGGTGACCATGGGTGTGGGGTTCCTGGTGACTTATCTGCCGGTCTATCTTTGGGGCTCGGTGAAGGTTGCTGCATTCAGAAGCGTTGCCCAAACCACCCGGCAAGTGGCGACGTAAGCACGGCTCTGAGAAGCTTGCCGCCACGCGCTTGACAAGGTCACGGGGCCTGTTATCAAAAGGCCCTCTTGGATGTGAGGCGGGCGCGAGATGAAGATTGAAGACTTTTGGAATCAAGCGTTTCTTTCAGCGCTGGGACGACTCCCTGCGCTGGAGGCAAAAGACGAAGCGGATAAGGCGACCGAACTTTGTATCGAGTTCTGGCAGTCAAACGTCTTCCACTGGGCTCCCCAAAACATGCGGCGGTGGCAGGAGCAGGACATCTGCCATGTCCCATGGGACGATCGCGAAGTGCCTACTTCGGGCGTCTGATTGAGCTACTCCGCGGCGGATTAACAGGTGTTGCGATTTTACCAGCAGCTTTCGCTTCGTTGCGCAGCCGAATGACCTCACACGCCTTGTCAATCTCGGAGAAGGCTGCACTTAGCGACTCGCATGGGCAAAGAAAACCTGATCCCGAAAAGAGCCACACTGTAGGCCCTTTCAGTTGATCGCTCGGAATCGGCTGCAGCGTTACAGCGTCATAATAAATAACCTCCTCGACGCAAAGGCCGCTGTATTTATCTAACCAGCGCCTGACGCTTGAGACTGTATTTCTCTCCTTGGTCCTTCGGAACGCTGCACTCTCGAACCATTTGTTTATAAGGGCTCTATCCGCCAACCTGTAGCGCTGATTTTCCTCCAAAAAGTCGAATGCCTCGCTGGGTCCGGTGAACGCCCTCACTGCGTCTTTCGACAAGTCTACCGGCCGCAACTCGAACACATTGCCTTGATGCGATTTGGTGCCAGTTTGCTGCGGACTGTTAATAGTTGGAATCGCCGTACGTCGGCGCTCCACGAGAACGACTTTTACTACTTCATTGCTCGCCATGTACCTCTCCATAAAATTTACGGGTGCAGGATGCATAGGGAGCGTCTTGGAAACCGACTGCGCTCACATTTGCAAATTGCAACCTCGAAGCGCTTCAAGACTTCGGAAGACTTCCCTAGGCATGTCATCAAACACTTGTGAGAGTGCCACAGCCTGACAAACTGCGGATACCCTGCTGGCCTCACCGCAAGGCCACCTTGCGAGCGGACAAGAATGTGAAACCCTCGGAACGTGGACGTCAGGGCCTTGTAGCCAGATAGGGGTTATGCGGCCCCGATAGCTCATTAGGCCAGGGATAAGCCTAAATCAGCTTGGGCACAAAGCACGGCACAAATCAGGCTTGTCTTTGCCAGCGGCTTCAAGGGCTTACGTCCGAGTCAATCGGCTCCCCCTCTCTCCGCTCAGCCAGACTGGGCTCCTTCAATTTTTCTTAGTCACAGCCGCTCTGGCTCATCGCCTTCCCCGTTCGCGCCCGGCCAAACTCCGTCCAATAGCTCCGCATCGAACCGCGCCAACACCGCCGGCCAGAAAGCCAACGCACGGGCCTGCTGAGCTTTGAGCCGATCCGGAACACGGCCCCGACGAGGTCGGTCAACGACGGGATTACCACTGACGACGGTGTGCCGTGTCGGCAACGACTTGGGGATTGCGCGGCCCAAAGTATCCAGATCCACCAGGTTGTCGAGGGCATCCGCCAACGCGGCGATCGGCACCAGCCACTGGCCACCCATCTTCTTCAAGCCCGGCACAATGACGCCGTTCGCAAGCTGCTCGCGCGTCTGCTCATAGCCTCCTGCCCCAGTGCGCCCCAGCACGCGCGCAACATCGTCCACGGTCAGCATCAGCTTGCCTGGGAACATTTCGCGCAACAGGGGCAACATGCCGCTCACGTGAGCGGGAAAACCTTGGGAAAAGCCATCCTTGGAAACCCCTGTTTTTAGTTGCTCTGAACGGCAAAGGGTTGGAGCGGATTCCCGTCCAACCCTTTGTTTTGACTAAAAAACAGTGGTGCCGGAAATAGGAATCGAACCTACGACCTACGCATTACGAATGCGCCGCTCTACCAACTGAGCTATTCCGGCGTTTGAAGCTTCCGTCACGGGCCATCGGTCCGGGGCGGGAGGTGAATTCTAGGTTTCGCGAGGGTGGCGGTCAATCGATCCGTCAATCGACCAGTTGCAGGCGCAGTTCCTTGGGCAGCGCGAAGATCATGTCCTCGGGCTTGCCGTCCAGTTCGCGCAGCTCGCCGGCGCCCAGTTCGCGCAGGCGGGCGATCACGCCGCGCACCAGCACGTCCGGGGCCGAGGCGCCGGCGGTGACGCCGATGTGGCGGCGGCCTTCGACCCAGCGCGGGTCGATCTCGTCGGCGCCGTCGATCAGGTAGGCCTCCACCCCTTCGCGCTCGGCCAGTTCGCGCAGGCGGTTGGAGTTGGAGCTGTTCGGCGACCCCACCACCAGCAGCAGGTCGCACTGCTCGGACAGCTCGCGCACAGCGTCCTGGCGGTTCTGGGTGGCGTAGCAGATGTCGTCGTTGCGCGGGCCCTGCATTTCCGGGTAGCGCTCGCGCAGCGCCTGGATGATGCCGCGGGTGTCGTCCACCGACAGCGTGGTCTGGGTGGTGTAGGCCAGATTGGCGGGCTGGGCGACTTCCAGCCGCGACACGTCGTCGATGTCCTCCACCAGATAGATGCTGCCGGTGCCGGCTTCGGAGAGCCATTGGCCCATGGTGCCTTCGACCTCGGGATGGCCGGCGTGGCCGATCAGCACCACGTCGCGGCCGGCGCGACAGTGGCGCGCGACTTCCAGATGGACCTTGGTCACCAGTGGACAGGTGGCGTCGAACACTTTCAGGCCGCGGCGGGTGGCCTCGGCGCGCACCGCCTGCGAGACGCCGTGGGCGCTGAAGATGACGGTGGCGTTGTCCGGCACTTCGTCCAGTTCCTCCACGAACACCGCGCCGCGCTGGCGCAGGTCTTCGACCACGAAGCGGTTGTGCACCACCTCGTGGCGGACGTAGATCGGGGCGCCGAGGGTCTCGATGGCGCGCTTGACGATCTCGATGGCGCGGTCGACGCCGGCGCAGAAACCGCGGGGGTTGGCGAGGATGATTTCCATGCGGGGATTATCCCCCTTCCGCCGGCTTCTTGCCGCGCGCGCCGAACACCCCGAACACCACCAGGGCGATGGCGCCGCCGACGATGGCGGAATCGGCGATGTTGAACGACGGGTAGTAGTAGACGTCTTTCCAGTGCCACTGGATGAAATCGATCACGTGCCCGTGCAGCAGCCGGTCGATCAGGTTGCCCAGCGCCCCGCCGATCACCAGCGAGAACGGCAACGCCTCGCGCCAGTGGCCGCGCGCGGTACGCGAGAGCCAGTACGTCAGCAGGCCGCTGATACCGATCGCCAGCACGGCGAAGAAGTATTTCTGCCAGCCGCCAGCATCGGCGAGGAAGCTGAACGCGGCGCCGGGGTTGTAGGTGCGGTACCAGTTCCAGTAGCCCTCGATCACGGGCACCGGCTGGAACTCGGGCAGGCTGGTCAGCACCCACTGCTTGGACCACTGGTCGAGGCCGATCACCACCGCGGACAGCAGCAGCCAGATTAGGGCATTGGGTTTGGGGGCTTGGGTCATATCGATGCCAAATCTTCGTTGTTATGTTGTGGGAGCGGCGGGAGCCGCGAATGATGGGCCGACGGGCACGCCATCGCGGCTTCCGCCGCTCCCACAAAAAGCATCAGAACCACTTCCGCTCTTCGCCCGGGCCGTCGACGTTGCTCACGCAACGGCCGCAGATCTCGGGATGATCGGGATGGGCGCCGACATCTTCGCGGTGATGCCAGCAGCGGATGCACTTCGGCTTGGCGCTGACGACCGCGGACACCGCATCGCCGCCCTGCACCACCGTCACGTCGCCGCTGATGAAGTAGAACCGCAGCTCGTCGGCGATCGGCGACAGCCACGCGAACTCTTCCGCACCGCAATGAATGGCGATCTCGGCATCGAGCGCAGCGCCGATCTCGCCGTTGGCGCGCATCGGCTCCAGCGTCTTCGCGACCTGTTCGCGCAGCGCAAGCAAGCGGTCGAAGCGTTCGCGGTCGAGTACGACCTCCTTCGACGCCGCGCCCTCCGACGCCGCATCGTCCAGCAGCGCATTCGTGGTCAACGGCGCCAGTCCCTCGTACCACGTGGCGAACAACACGTTCTCCTCGCGCTCGCCCGGCAGGTGCTGCCACATCTCGTCGGCGGTGAAGCTGAGGATCGGCGCGATCCAGCGCACGAACGCCTCGCTGATCCGGTACATCGCGCTCTGCGCGCTGCGCCGGCCGCGCGAATCCTCGCGCATCGTGTACAGGCGGTCCTTGGTCACGTCGAGATACAGCGAACCCAGATCGACGCTGCAGAAATTGATCAGCGCCTGCACGATCTCGGCGAAATCGTAGCGGGCGTAGGCGTTCGCGATCTGGTGCTGCAGCGCGTCGGCGCGATGCACGATCCAGCGGTCGAGCGCCAGCATGTCCTCGTGCGCCAGCAGATGCGCGGCCGGGTCGAAGCCGTGCAGGTTGCCCAGCAGGAAGCGTGCGGTGTTGCGCAGGCGGCGGTAAACGTCGGCGTTTCGCTTGAGGATCTCCTGCGACAGCGTCATCTCGTTGGTGTAATCGGCGGACGCGATCCATAGGCGCAGGATGTCGGCGCCGAGCGTCTTCATGATGTCCTGCGGATCGATGCCGTTGCCCAGCGACTTCGACATCTTGCGGCCGTGTTGATCGACCGTGAATCCGTGGGTGAGGCACTGCCGATACGGCGCGGCCTTGTCGATGGCGACGCCGGTCAGCAGCGCGCTCTGGAACCAGCCACGATGCTGGTCGGAACCTTCCAGATACAGGTCGGCCGGCTTGCGCAGCCCGTCCTCCGGCCGCTGCGCGAGCACGCAGTCGTGGGTGACGCCGGAGTCGAACCACACGTCGAGGATGTCGGTGACCTTGTCGTAGTCGCCCGCCAGTTCGCCGAGCAGTTCTGCAGCGTCCAGCGCGTACCACGCATCCACGCCTTCGCGTTCGACGCGCTCGGCGACCTGGCGCATCAGCGACGGCGAATTGGGATGCGGTTCGCCGGTTTCGCGATGCACGAACAGCGCGATCGGCACGCCCCAGGTGCGCTGGCGCGAGATCGTCCAGTCCGGGCGGCCTTCGATCATGCCGGCGATGCGCGCTTCGCCCCAGCCGGGGAACCATTCGACCTGCTTGATCGCGTCCAGCGCGTCGGCGCACAGATTCGCCTGGGTCATCGAGATGAACCACTGCGGCGTGGCGCGGAACGCCACCGGCTTGTGGTGGCGCCAGCAGTGCGGATAGCTGTGGTTGATCTCGTGATGCGCCAGCAGCGCGCCGATGCCGCGCAGCGCTTCGACGATGACCTCGTTGGCTTTCCAGATATGCAGACCGGCCAGTCCGGTATCGCCGAGCGGCGGCGTCGACGGCAGGTACACGCCGCGACCGTCGACCGGGTTCAACTGCGCCGCGGTGTAGCGTTCGATCAGCCCGTATTTCAGGCCGACCGCGAAGTCTTCCTGGCCGTGGCCGGGCGCGGTGTGGACGGCGCCGGTACCGTCTTCGGCAGACACGTGGTCGCCGAGGATCAGCGGGATATCGCGTTCGGCGTAGAAGGGATGCGCAAGGACGATGCCTTCCAGCGCGGCGCCCTGCGCGCGGCCGAGCAGAGTCGCCTCTTCGATGCCGTAACGCTTCGTCGCTTTCTCCACCAGCGCTTCTGCCAGCACCAGCAGTTGACGCTTGCCGTTGCGCGCCGGGCCTTCGACCAGCGCGTATTCAAGATCCGGGCCCAGCGACACCGCCAGCGAGGCCGGCAGCGTCCACGGCGTGGTGGTCCAGATCGGCACCGCGACCCCGATGTCGTCTTCGATGCCGACGCCGAACTTCGCCGCCAGCGCATGCGCGTCGCGCGCGGCGTAGGCCACATCCACGGCAGGCGACTGCTTATTCTCGTATTCGATCTCGGCCTCGGCCAGCGCCGAGCCGCAGTCGAAGCACCAGTACACCGGCTTCACGCCGCGCAGCAGGTGACCGTTCTCGATCACTTTCGCCAGCGCGCGCATTTCGTTGGCTTCGAAGCTGAAATCGAGCGTGCGGTACGGGTTTTCCCAGTCGCCGAGCACGCCCAGGCGCTTGAAGTCGCGACGCTGGATGTCGATCTGTTCGTTGGCGAATTCGCGGCACTTGGCGCGGAACTGCGCGGCGTCGAGCTTCACGCCGACCTTGCCGTGTTTCTTCTCGACCGCCAGTTCGATCGGCAGGCCGTGGCAGTCCCAGCCCGGCACGTACGGCGCGTCGAAGCCGGCCATCGTCTTCGACTTGACGATGATGTCCTTGAGGATCTTGTTGACCGCGTGGCCGAGATGGATCGAGCCGTTGGCGTACGGCGGGCCGTCGTGCAGCACGAACGTCTGCCGGCCCTTGGCCTTCGCGCGGATGCGCGCGTACAGGCCATCGGCTTCCCAGCGCGCCAGGGTGTCCGGCTCGCGCTTGGGCAGGTCGCCGCGCATCGGGAATTCCGTCGCGGGCAGATGGATGGTGGATTTGTAGCGCTGGTTGTCCAATTGCTTGTCTTGGTCGCTCACGCGGGGGCTCGTTCGGTCGTCTGTATCGATTGCGGCGACCCCAACAGGCGGCGCGCCTGTTCGGCATCGCGGTCCATCTGCACGACCAGGGTCGGCAGGTCGGGGAATTTTTCCTCGTCGCGCAGGCGGGCGACGAATTCGACTTCGATATGGCGGCCGTAGAGATCGCCGTCGAAGTCGAACAGATGCGCTTCCAGCAGCGGCTCCTTGCCGTCCACGGTGGGACGGGTGCCGAAGCTGGACACCGACGGCCACGGCGCGTCGGCGACGCCGTGCACGCGGGTGGCGTAGATGCCGCGCAGCGCCGGGGTCTTGCCGCCGAAGCGCAGATTGGCGGTGGGATAGCCCAGCGTGCGGCCCAGTTGCTTGCCGCGCACCACCCGTCCAGCGATGGAATAGGGTTGCCCCAGCAGACGCGTGGCGCCGGCGAAGTCGCCGCTCTGCAGCGCGGCGCGGATGCGGGTGCTGGACACCGGCACGCCGCCCAGTTCGACCGGCGCGATGGTTTCCGCCGCGAAACCCAGCTCGGCGCCCATCCGCTGCAGCAACGCGAGATTGCCGGCGCGGGCGCGGCCGAAGCGGAAATCCGGGCCGACCCAGACTTCGCGCGCCTGCAGCCGCGCGACCAGCAGGCGCTGCACGAACTCTTCCGGCGACAGGCTGGCGAGCGCCGCGTTGAAGCGCAGCAGGCCGACGCGATCGACGCCCAGCGCCGCGAATCCGCGCAGCTTCATCCGCGGCAGTTGCAGCCGCGGCGGCGGCGAACCGCCGGCGAAGAATTCGCGCGGCAGCGGTTCGAAACTCAGCGCGACCGCAGGCACGCCGAGGTCGCGGGCGCGCGCCACTGCGCGGCCCACCAGCGCGCGATGACCGATGTGCAGGCCATCGAAGGCGCCGATGCAGACCACGCTGCCGTCCGGGCACAGCGGCCCGCCGTCGAGGTCGCGGAACAATTCAGTCATTCGGGTCCGGGCTGTCCGGCCATGACGCCCGGACAAGCTAAAGTTCAATGAATTCCGGAGTATAGCGAGCGCGGCCGAATCTGGCCGCAATGACCGCGTCTGGATCGGCCCGCATCAGTGACGCAGGTCGCGCGGCCGCAGTCCCAGCGCGATCAGGGCCACGCAGTACGTCCCGGCGCCCGCCACCACCACCGCCAGCAGCCAGCCGACGCGATGCCACGGGTTGGCGATCGCGGTCCAGTCGCCGACCCACTGCGAGATCGCCAGCACCACGGCCGCCATCGCCACGCAGCCAAGCGCGATCCGCAGCAGGTGCTTGCCCCAACCCGGTTGCGGGCGCAGCAGGCCGTCGCGGCGCAGATAACGCCACAGCAGCCAGGCGTTGAAGATGCCGGCCAAGCCCGTCGCCAGCGCGATGCCGCCGTGGGCGCCGTCGATATCGTTCAGCCACAGCGGCATGGTGAAGGCGATGGTCATCAGCACGTTGGCGATGACGGTGTAGATCGCCGCCCGCATCGGGGTTTTGGTGTCCTGACGGGCGTAGAACGCCGGCGACAGCACCTTGCTGAGCATGAACGCGGGAATGCCGATGCTCATCGCGCTCAGGCTGATGGCCGCCATCCGGGTGTCGTGGGCGGTGAATTTGCCGCCCTGGTAGACCACGGAGGTCAGCGGTTCGGCCAGCAGCAGCAGCCCCAGCGCCGCCGGCACACCGGCCAGCAGCGCCAGCCGCAGGCCCCAGTCCAGCGCCGTCGAGTAACCGTCGGCATCCGCCGCGGCATGGCGGCGCGACAGATGCGGCAGGATCACCGTGCCGATCGCCACCCCGAACAGCCCCAGCGGGAATTCGACCAGCCGGTCGGATAGATACAGCCAGGTCTGGCTGCCGGTGACCAGCACCGAGGCGAACATCGTGCCCACCAACAGGTTGAGCTGGGCCACCGAGGACGAGAACAGCGTCGGCACCATCAGCTTGGCGACCCGGCGCACGTCCGGATGACCGAAGCCGGGCTTGAAGGTCGGCCGGATCCCCAGCCGCCCCAGCGCCGGCCACAGCACCAGCAATTGCAGGATGCCCGCGGCCAGCACGCCCCAGGCCAGCGCCTTGGCCGGTTCCTCGAAGCGAGGCGCCAGCCACAGCATCGCCGCGATCATCACCAGGTTGTGCAGCACCGGCGTCACCGCCGGCAGCGCGAACTTGCCGAAGCTGTTCAGCACCGAGGCGACCAGCGCCATCATCGAGATGAACAAGAGGTACGGGAAGGTGATCCGCAGCATTTCCACGATCAGACCGAATTTCTCGGGTTCATCGACGGATCCGGGCGCGAACAGCCCGGCGATGAGCGGGGCCGCCAGCATGCCGATGCCCGAGACCACGAACACCACCGAGAACAGCGCGCCGGCCATGCGGTCGACGAACTCCTTCAGCGCCGCGTCGTCGCCGCGCTCGCGGATCTCGTTCAGCACCGGCACGAAGGCCATCTGCATCGAGCCCTCGGCGAAGATCCGCCGCAGGTAGTTCGGGATGCGATAGGCGATGACGAAGGCGTCCATCGCCGCCGAGCTGCCGAAGATCCGCGACTGCAGGGCATCGCGGGCGAAGCCGGCGATACGCGACAACAGGGTCATGGCGCTGAAGATGGAGGTGGAGCGCAGCAGCCCGCCGCGGCGCGCCGGCTTGGGGTCCGAACCGCTCATGCCGCCGTCCTTCGTTCTGCCCGGTTGACCCAACCCACTGAATCCCCCATAATTTTCTGTCTAGCTGTCCGCATAGCGGCGGCCTGCCCTCTCAAATTCATGTTGCTTCTTCAAATCATGCGATTTGGCAGTGAAGGAACCGCTCGGTTCCATACCTTCCGACCCAACCGATAACCCCAGGATTCCGCCGTGGCCAACATCAAGTCCGCCAAGAAGCGCGCCAAGCAGACCGTCGTGCGCAATGCGCGCAACACCGCTCAGCGCTCCATGCTCCGCACCGCCGTCAAGAAAGTGTTGAAGGCGCTCGACGCCAACGACGCCGCCGGCGCCGAAGCCGCTTTCGCAGTCGCCCAGCCGATCCTCGACCGTTTCAGCGCGCGCGGCCTGATCCACAAGAACAAGGCTGCCCGCCACAAGAGCCGCCTCACCGCCCGCATCAAGGCCATCAAAGCCGCCGCCTGATTGCGTCGATGTAGCTGCAGCCAAAAACCCGGCCTTGGCCGGGTTTTTTGTTGTCGGCGAGTCGCCGTTCAAGAACAGAACTGTAGAGCGGCCTTCAGGCCGCCGCCCCATCATCCAGCGGCCTGAAGGCCGCTCTACGTGGACCGGCTCAGCCCGCATCGGTCGCATTGCCGGCCGCAGCGGCTTCGGCATCGGCTTCCAACTGGTCTTCGCGCAGGCGATCGAAGAAATGCTGGATTTCCAGCATGATCGGCCAGGTACCTTCGCGCGACAGCGCCGACACCAGGAACCACGGCTGGGTCCAGCCCAGTTCGGTCACGATCTCTTCGGCCAGCGCGCGCGCCTCGTCCTCGAACATCAGGTCGGCCTTGTTCAAGACCAGCCAGCGCGGTTTTTCCAGCATCGCCGGGTCGTACTTCCGCAACTCGTGCTCGATCGCGCGGACCTGCTCGGCGGGCGTCGCTTCCACCCCGCCTTCCATCGGCACCATGTCGACCAGATGCAGCAGCAACCGCGTGCGCTGCACATGGCGCAGGAAGAGGCTGCCGAGACCGGCGCCGTCGGCGGCGCCTTCGATCAGACCCGGGATATCGGCGATCACGAAACTGCGGTGCGGCTCGACGCTGACGACACCCAGATTCGGATACAGCGTGGTGAACGGGTAATCCGCAACCTTGGGCGTCGCCGCCGACACTGCGCGGATGAAGGTGCTCTTGCCCGCGTTCGGAAAACCGAGCAGACCGACATCGGCCAGCAGCTTCAGCTCGAACTTCAACGTGCGCTCTTCGCCCGGCAGACCCGGCAGCGCCTTGCGCGGCGAGCGGTTCACCGAACTCTTGAAGTGCATGTTGCCCAGACCGCCCTTGCCGCCGCGCGCCACCAGCAGGCGTTCGCCGTGGCGGGTCAGATCGCCGATGGTCTCGTCGGTCTGGACATTGATGATGACGGTGCCGACCGGCACGGTGATGGTGAGATCCTCGCCGCCCTTGCCGTAGCGCTGGGCACCCATGCCATTCTCGCCACGCTGGGCGCGGAACGAGCGCTGGTGGCGGAAATCGACCAGGGTATTGAGGTTTTCGTCGGCTTCGACCCAGACGCTGCCGCCGTCGCCGCCATCGCCGCCGTCGGGGCCGCCCAGAGGGATGAATTTTTCGCGTCGGAAACCGACGCAGCCGTTGCCGCCGTTGCCGGCAGTGACGTTGATTTCGGCTTCGTCGACGAGTTTCATTGGATAAGCGACTTCGATAGGAGCGGCATCAGCCGCGAACAAAATCTGCGATGGGCAGAATAGACCACTCTGGTTTTTGCCGCTGATCGCCAGCCGCTTACGCCAGAAACGAAAAGCCCCGCCGAAGCGGGGCCTCTCGCGGATGCGGAGAACGAATCAGACGACGCTGACCGTGCGGCGCTTCTTCAGACCCTTGACCGAGAACTCGACCTTGCCGTCGACCAGCGCGAACAGGGTGTGGTCGCGGCCGAGGCCGACGCCCGGACCCGGATGGAACTGGGTGCCGCGCTGACGGACGATGATGTTGCCGGCGTCGACGGCCTGGCCGCCGAACAGCTTCACGCCCAGGTATTTCGGGTTGGAGTCGCGGCCGTTGCGCGAGGAACCTACGCCCTTCTTATGTGCCATGGCGGCTTCTCCTTACTTGTTGCCACCGGCGATGCCGGTGATCTGGATTTCGGTGTAGTGCTGACGATGGCCCATCTGCTTGCGATGGTGCTTACGACGGCGGAATTTGACGATGCGGATCTTGTCGGCGCGGCCATGACCGATGACGGTCGCGGTGACGCTGGCGCCCTTGAGCGCGTCGCCGAGGGTCACGCCCTCGCCGTCGCCCAGCATCAGGACATTGTCGAATTTGATCTCGCTGCCGGCTTCGGCTTCGAGCAGCTCGACGCGGAGCGTCTCGCCTTGCATCACGCGGTATTGCTTACCGCCGGTGACCAGAACTGCGTACATGAACGGGATTCCTCTGTAGTTATTTGATGGAACGTGTTGCGCTTGCGCCCGTCCAAGCGGACGGAAAGAAGCGGGATTTTAATGACTTGCGGCGTCCATCGCAAGCGGCAGCCAGTGGCGCCGGTATGCCCCACCCCACCCCAGATGACCGGGCCAGGGCTGGGATACGCCGGCGCCCTGTCGAAAACACACATCCTCCGCGGTTTCAAACCGCGAGCCCAGGGACAGATCCGGACTGATCCAGAGCGAATCAATCGCTTACGTGACTTGTTCCGGTGTCGCGGGCATCCCTGGTCGCGACAGCAGGCGGCTTTCCGACAGTCTGCGGGGATACGTACGAGAAGGCCGGATCCCTCCTTTCCATTCCGATCGAAAGAGGCACTTGCCACATGCGAACTGTGAAGCTAGCCTCGGTTCAGGTTGCAGAAGTCATGCAGGGCGGCTCAGGGGGAGCCACCGCGGTCGATGCCGGTCCACATCCGTGGGCGACGTCGACCGTCCAGGTCACTCGCGCAGGAAGGAGCTGTGAATAGATGTCCCAGTGTCGTTCGGAAGCCCACGCCGCTCTCTCACTCGAAAATTCCGCTGGCGGACCTCCGCAGCGCGCGCGACAGGCGGCCCGCAGGCCCTGTGGCACCTCATGGCGGACATGCGCACAGCCTGTGCGCCGCCCCCGATCCGAATCGAACGCCTCGTCGGCACCCGCCGGCGAGGTACATCTCTGTCCCATGGTTGGCCCTTGCGCCCGCCGGGGGACGGCGTCCCCCACCGTCAGAACACCGTCGGTGTAATCCAGAAGGTCAGTTTCAACATCAGTCCGCGCATCAAACGCAGACAAGCACGCATGAAGGAGCTATGCAACATGATTCGACCCCAGAAAAACAACGTCCTCAAACTGAGCGCTCTCGCGCTCGCCGCCGCCGCCATCGTCGCGCCGGCCGCCTGGTCGGGAGGCCGTGTTCCGCTCGTCGACCGCAGCCAGATCAACACCACGCGCGCGGCCGCGCAGGAAGAGCAGCACGACCGCTTCATCATCACCTACCGCGATAGCAGCCGCGCCGCCAAACTGGGCACGCTGAGCAAGCTGCCGAACGCCTCCAGCCGGCTGAACATGGGCATCAACGCCATGCGCACCCTGTCGACCGGCGCCGACGTGATCCGCACCGACCGCAAGCTCGGCAAAGCCGAAAGCAAGCAGCTGATGGTCGAACTGCTCCAGGATCCGAACGTGCTCGCGGTCGAGCCCGACATCCGCCTCAAGGCGAAGTTCGTGCCGAACGACCCGCTGTATGCCCAGCAGTGGCATTACAAGAACGGCGCCGGCGGCATCAACCTCGAACCGGCATGGGACATCACCCGCGGTTCGGGCGTGGTGGTCGGCGTGATCGATACCGGCATCACCCCCCACAGTGAATTCGCTGGCCAGCTGGTTCCGGGCTACGACTTCATCGGCGATCTCGACACCGCCGTGGACGGCGACGGCCGCGACGCCGACCCGAACGATCCGGGCGATTGGCACGACGGCGAGTGCGACATCTTCGGCACCCCCGCGGACAGCAGTTGGCACGGCACCCACGTCGCCGGCACCATCGCGGCGCTGACCGACAACGGCGCTGGCGTGGCCGGCGTCGCGCCGAACGCCAAGATCCTGCCGCTGCGCGCTTTGGGCAAGTGCGGCGGCTTCCTGTCCGACATCGCCGACGCGATCACCTGGGGCTCCGGCGGCACGGTCACCGGCTTGCCGGCCAACGCCAATCCGGCCGAAGTGCTGAATCTGAGCCTTGGCGGCGGCGGTGCGTGCAGCGTCGCGTTCCAGACCGCGATCGACGGAGCCGTCGCGCGCGGCACGACCGTCGTCGTGGCTGCCGGCAACTCCGGCGGCGATGCCGCTGCCGAACAGCCCGCGAGCTGCAACAACGTCATCAGCGTTTCCGCGGTCGGTCCGAGCGGCACGCTCGCGTCCTACTCCAACTTCGGCCCAGTGGTGGATGTGGCCGCTCCGGGCGGCACGGGCTCCAATCCGGCGGCGGACAATGTGCTGTCGGCGCTCAACCTCGGTCTGACCACTCAGGGCACGGAAGGCTACGCCTGGTCCGCCGGCACCTCGATGGCGGCGCCGCACGTCGCCGGCGTGGCCGCGCTGATCCAGTCCGCGTCGACCACGCCGCAGACGCCGGCGCAGGTGAAGAAGATCATCGAGAACACCGCCTACGCCAACGGCGGCTTCCCGGGTGGCTGCGGCTACGACAACCCCTGCGGTACCGGCATCGTCGATGCCACCGCTGCGGTCCGCGTCGCCAACGGCACCGATCCGCTGCCGTCCGATCCGCCGCCGCCGCCGCCGCCGCCGCCGGCCACCGAGCTTGTGAACGGCGTCACCGTGACCAACATCTCCGTCGGCGCCAGCGGCGAGATCAAGTACCAGCTCACGGTGCCGAACGGTGCGACCAACCTGCTGTTCGCGATGTACGGCGGTACCGGCGATGCCGATATCTACGTCAAGCGCGGTACGCCGCCGACCAACACTTCGTACGACTGCCGTCCGTTCTCGTTCGGCAACAACGAGACGTGCTTCTTCCCGGCACCGGCTTCGGGCGTGTGGTACGTCACCGTCAAGGGCTTCTCCGCGGCGACGGGCGTGTCGCTGTACCCGAGCTTCGTCGACGCCAACTATCCGTACAAGGAACAGGCGACCGTCGAACAGCTGACCAACCATCGCACCCGCGTCGTGCTGACCTGGGAACATGGCAAGAGGCAGGTGGACATCTACCGCAACGGCATGATCTACAACAGCCGCCGCAACAACTACACGTTCACCGACAACTTCCGCATCGTCGGCAGCGGCACCATGACCTACAAGATCTGCAACCAGGGCACCACCGAGTGCTCGAACGACGTCACGGTCAACTACACGTCGGCCAAGACGGCAGGCGCGTCGGTCAGGACGGCCGCAACGGCCATGTCGTCCAGGCGGTAATCGCAAGCAAGGCAAGCGCTCCACCCTCCCCCTGCGCAATGCAGGGGGAGGTTCTTCGCGAAACGAACGTCCACGAGTGCCATACATGTCCGACACCCCCATTTCCAGAGGCGGCCGCGCGCTCGCGCTGTCGCTGATCGTCGCTGCCGCCGCCGTTTCCGGCGCCTGTCAGCGCACGCCTTCGCCCGACGCCGCCACCGACGCCACCGATACCGCGCCGATCGCCGTACGCGCGCCGTTCGACGCCATGCTCAGTGTGGTTAACAACAGCGGCGCGATCCGCTTCGACGGCACCATCGGCGACGACCCCACCAAAGCGCGGATCGAACAGAGCCTGTTGTCCGCGTACGGCCCCGGCCGCGCGACCGGCGACATCGTCGTCGACAAGGCCGCCCGCCCGCCGAAATGGATCGAGGGCCTCGCCGGATTCCTGAAGATATTCGAACCCTCGGTCGGCGCCGCAGTGCGCTTCGAGGGCGACCGCATCGTGCTCAGCGGCCAGGTCGCGCTCGATCAGCGCCGCGCGCTGCGCGCAGCCGCCGAAAGCGCCTTTCCCGGCGCGCGTCTGCAGGGACTGTTCGAAATCCCCGCCGAGACGCCCGCCGCCGGCACCATCGCGCCCGAGGTGCTGGCCAAAAGCCTGAACCAGATGCCGGTGAAATTCGACAGCGGCGGCGGCAACGTCAGCGTCGACAGCCTGGATCTGGTCGCGCAGGCCGCGGACTCGATCCGCGCCGCGCCGTCCGGCACCAGACTGTTGATCGTCGGCCCGGTGGTCGCTACCGCGGACGCCGGCAACGACATGTTCCTGTCGAAGCAGCGCGCCGAGGCGCTGAAAGTGCAGCTGATCCTGAACGGCGTCAGCCCGGCGTCGATCGAGACCCGCGGCTGGGGCCAGAACCCCGACGGCACGCAGGTCGAAGGCGCGACACCCCCGCCAGAAGGCGCGGCGATGCGTTTCGAGCTTGTGAAATAAGCCGCACGGGGGTTTCGGGCGTCATTGAACCGGTCGTTCATCCGATCGGTTCGCAAACTGCTGCAAACGGGCGAACAACTCCCATACATCGCCGGATTTGCTCTGCGCAGGGGGGCTCGGTAGGCTTGCGGGTTGCTTCTCGCCGTGCCCGGCACCATCTCCGGGCGTGCGACGGCTTCCCCCCTCAAGCCCGGACCCCCATTCGATGGCCATGGACACCATCCGCATCCGCGGAGCGCGTACCCACAACCTGAAAAACATCGATCTCGATCTGCCTCGCGACAAGCTGATCGTGATCACCGGACTGTCCGGATCGGGCAAGTCGTCGCTGGCGTTCGACACCATCTACGCCGAAGGCCAGCGTCGCTACGTCGAATCGCTGTCGGCCTACGCGCGCCAGTTCCTGAGCGTGATGGAGAAGCCCGATGTCGACCACATCGAAGGCCTGAGCCCGGCGATCTCGATCGAACAGAAATCGACCTCGCACAACCCGCGCTCGACCGTCGGCACCATCACCGAGATCTACGACTACCTGCGCCTGCTCTACGCACGCGTCGGCTCACCGCGCTGCCCGGACCATCATTTTCCGCTGGAAGCGCAGACCGTCAGCCAGATGGTCGACCAGGTACTGGCGCTGGAGCAGGATCCGAAGACCGCCGAACAGCGCTACATGCTGCTGGCGCCGGTGATCCGCGAACGCAAGGGCGAGCACGCGCAGGTGTTCGAGCAACTGCGCGCCCAAGGCTACGTGCGCGTGCGCGTGGACGGGGTGCTTTACGAGATCGACGCGGTGCCGGCGCTGACCCTGCGCCAGAAGCACACCATCGAAGCGGTGATCGACCGCTTCAAGTCGCGCGCCGACATCAAACAGCGGCTCGCCGAATCCTTCGAGACTGCGCTGAAGCTCGGCGACGGCATGGCGCTGGTGCAGTCGATCGACGACGCCAACGCCGCGCCGCTGCTGTTTTCGTCCAAATACAGCTGCCCGGTCTGCGATTACTCGCTGCCGGAGCTGGAACCGCGGCTGTTCTCGTTCAACTCGCCGGTGGGCGCCTGCCCGAGCTGCGACGGTCTGGGCGTGAGCCAGTTCTTCGACCCGGTGCGGGTGGTCGTGCATCCAGAGCTGTCGATGGCGGCCGGTGCGGTGCGCGGCTGGGACCGGCGCAACGTCTACTACTTCCAGTTGATCCAGTCGCTGGCCAAGCATTACGGCTTCAGCGTGGACACGCACTGGAACGAGCTGGATCCGGCCACCCAGCACGCCGTGCTGCACGGCAGCGGCGGCGAAGTGATCGCCTTCACCTATCTCACCGACACCGGCGGCCGCAGCCAGCGCAAGCACAAGTTCGAGGGCATCATCCCCAATCTGGAGCGCCGCTATCGCGAAACCGAATCGGCGGCGGTGCGCGAAGAACTGGCGAAATACATCAGCGAACGTCCCTGCCCCGACTGCGGCGGCGCGCGCCTGAACCGCGCGGCGCGCAACGTATTCGTGGCCGACCGCGCGCTGCCGTCGATCGTGGTGCTGCCGATCGACGAAGCCCTGGATTTCTTCGGCAATCTCACCCTGAGCGGCTGGCGCGGCGAGATCGCGACCAAGATCGTCAAGGAGATCCGCGAACGCCTCAACTTCCTGGTCGATGTCGGCCTCGATTACCTCACCCTCGAACGCAAGGCCGATACGCTGTCCGGCGGCGAAGCGCAGCGCATCCGCCTGGCGTCGCAGATCGGCGCCGGCCTGGTCGGGGTGATGTATGTGCTGGACGAGCCGTCCATCGGCCTGCACCAGCGCGACAACGAACGCCTGCTCGGCACCCTCACCCGCCTGCGCGACCTCGGCAACACCGTGATCGTGGTCGAGCACGACGAGGACGCGATCCGTTTGGCCGACCACGTCGTCGACATCGGCCCCGGCGCCGGCATCCACGGCGGCGAAGTCGTCGCCCAGGGCAGCTTCGACGATCTGCTGAAGGCGCCGCGCTCGCTCACCGGCCAGTATCTCAGCGGCAAGCGCCGCATCGAGATCCCGGCGCATCGCCACAAGCCCAATCCGAAGATGAAGCTCACGCTGCGCGGCGCGTCGGGCAACAATCTGAAGAATGTCGACCTGACCCTGCATGCGGGCCTGTTCACCGCGGTGACCGGCGTATCGGGTTCGGGCAAGTCGACGCTCATCAACGACACCCTGTACGCGCTGGCCGCGAACGAGATCAACGGCGCCTCGCACAAGCCGGCGCCGTACAAGGACGTGAAAGGTCTGGACCTGTTCGACAAGGTCGTCGACATCGACCAGTCGCCGATCGGGCGGACGCCGCGCAGCAATCCGGCGACCTACACCGGCCTGTTCACGCCGCTGCGCGAGCTGTACGCACAGGTGCCGGAATCGCGCGCGCGCGGTTATTCGCCTGGTCGTTTCAGTTTCAACGTGCGCGGCGGCCGCTGCGAAGCCTGCCAGGGCGACGGCCTGATCAAGGTCGAGATGCACTTCCTGCCGGATGTGTACGTGCCTTGCGACGTCTGCCACGGCAAACGCTACAACCGCGAGACGCTGGAGATCCTCTACAAGGGTTACAGCATCCATGACGTGCTGGACATGACGGTCGAAGATGCGCTGAAGCTGTTCGAGCCGGTGCCCAGCATCGCGCGCAAACTCGAAACCCTGATCGACGTCGGCCTCAGCTATATCCGTCTCGGCCAGCCGGCCACCACGCTGTCGGGCGGCGAAGCGCAGCGCGTGAAGCTGTCGAAGGAACTGTCCAGACGGGACACCGGGCGCACGCTGTACATCCTCGACGAACCGACCACCGGCCTGCATTTCCACGACATCGAGCATTTGCTGGCGGTGCTGCACAAGCTGCGCGACGAAGGCAATACGATCGTGGTGATCGAACACAATCTCGACGTGATCAAGACCGCCGACTGGGTGATCGATCTCGGCCCCGAGGGCGGTCATCGCGGCGGCGGCATCATCGCCGAAGGCACGCCGGAGGAACTGGTCGCGGTCGCGGAATCGCACACCGGGCGTTTCCTCGCGCACGTGCTGGATCCGTCGCTGGCCGCGCGCAAATCGACCTCGTCGAAAGCGTCGATGACATCGAAAGGCGAGCGCGCGCTGCCGCCGAAGTCGAACAAGGCCACCAGGGCTGCGGCCAAGAAGGCGGCTGCAAAACCTGTCGGCAAGGCGCCAGCCAAAACCGCCATCAAGACCAAACCCCGGAAAACCCCGGCATGACCGACACCACCTCAGATCCGAACCAGCCCGCGCTCGCGGTGCTGTTCCGCATGCCCATCGATCTGCGCTGGCGCGATCTGGACGCGTTCAACCACGTCAACAACGCCAATTTCATGACCTACGTGGAAGAAGCGCGGATCCGCTGGTTCGAGAGCGCGGGCAACGACTGGCTGTCGAACGGGCGCATCCCGCTGCTGGCCGCGGTGCAGATGAACTACCGGCTGCCGATTCCCTATCCGGCCCGCGTTTTCGTCGAATTGCTGACCCAGCGCGTCGGCAACAGCAGTCTGACCCTGGGCCATCGCATCGTCGGCGAGGACGATCGCCTGTACGCCGATGGCCACTCGGTGCTGGTCTGGATCGAAATGGCCAGCGGCCGCCCGGTACCGCTGCCGGATGCGGTGCGTGCGGCGGCGGAGACGGGTTGAAGACAACGCCCGCTGGAACACTGTAGAGCGTGCTTCAGCGCGCTGCTTTATTTCTTCGCGCCATCAACTCGCTGATCCCGGCCTCATGTGTTGCCTGTTGTTGAACCATGTCGCTCGCGTATTCGGGGCAGCGCGCTGAAGCACGCTCTACGCGGCAACAGAACGGTGTTCTCAAATCTCGGGCTTGCGCACTTCGAACTCGCCCAGCAGCGTGCCGCCGCCGGCGAGTTCGAATTCGACCACGATCCTGCTGCCCGGCTTCAGCGCCGCGCCCGGCCGCATCAGCATCAGATGCATGCCCCCGGGCTTGAATACCGCCGCGCCATCGGGCGCAAGGCGCAGCTGCGGCACCGGGCGCATCCTGCTCACGCCGTCGACCACGCGGGTCTCGTGCAGTTCGACGCTGCCGAACGACGGGCTGCGCGCGGAGACGATGGTCGCCGGCGTCGGGCAACGATTCACGATGCGGCCGAAGCCGGCCATCATCGGCATCCTGTTCGGCGGCATCCGCACCCACCCCTCAAGCACCTGCGGGCGGCACTCGCGCGCCGCGACCGGCGCGGACAGGACGAAAACGAAGGCGACGGCGAGGCGGTAGGCAATGGCGTGCATGCGAATATGATAGCCCCTCACTTCAAGGAAGCCTCGACGCGATGACCGCACCTATCGAAACGCCTCTGATCCGTTCCCGGGATTTCGGCGTGATCCGTTGTCTGAAACTGGCGCGCCCGCCGGTGAATGCCCTTGATCCCGACCTGTGCCGCGCACTGATCGCGTCGCTGGAAAACGCCTACAGCGATGGCGTGCTGGGCGTGGTGATCGCCGGCAGTCCGAAGATCTTCTCCGCCGGCCTCGACGTGCCCTATCTGCTCTCGCTCGGCGACGACCGCCGCGGCGTGCTGGAGTGCTGGCAGGCCTTTTTCGGGGTCGCCCGCCTGCTCGCGGAATCGCGGGTGCCGGTCGTCGCGGCGATAACCGGTCATGCGCCGGCCGGCGGTTGCGTGCTGGCGCTGTGCTGCGACTACCGGGTGATGGCGCGCAGCGTCGATGGCGACCGCCCGTTCGCGATCGGCTTGAACGAAACCCAGGTCGGCCTGGTGGTGCCCGAGGGCATCCAGCGCCTCCTGCGCCGGGTGGTCGGTGAGTATCGCGCCGAACGGCTGGTGGTCGCCGGCGACATGGTGACCTCCGAACGCGCGCTGGAGCTCGGCCTGGTCGACGAACTGGTCGATGTCGACCATGTCGTGCCGCGCGCCGTGACATGGCTGGAAGCCCTGTTGAAGCTGCCGCATCAGCCGATGTTGCAGACCCGCGCGATCGCCCGTCGAGCCGTGGTCGAAGCGCTGTCGCCGGACGTCATCCATCTGGAAGCGTTCGTCGAACAGTGGTGGGAACCGGAAACGCAGGCGGCGCTGAATGCGCTGGTAGCGAAGCTGAAGAAATAACGGGCAAGACGCCGTTCCTGCAGGAGGGCCTGCAGGAGGGCCTGCAGGAGGGCCTTCAGGCCGACCCGGACGGTACCTGACGGGCGAAGGCATTGAGGCCGTGCCAACGGCTGAAGGACTTCAACATCCCTGAAAGCCCTCCTCCAGAATCAGAGCGTTGGAGACGGCAGCAGATCGAGCACGCGTTCCGGCGGCCGGCACAGGCGCGTGCCTACCGGGGTCATCACGAACGGCCGATTGATCAGGATCGGGTGGGCGACCATCGCTTCGAGCAGCGCATCGTCGGACACGCCCGGTTCCGCGAGGCCCAGCTCTACGAACAGCGCATCCTTTTCACGGATCGCTTCGCGCATGCTCAAACCCGCAGCGGCGACGACCTCGGCGATGCGCGCTTTCGACAGCGAAGCCGTGGCGTATTCCACGATCCGCGGCTCAATGCCTCCATCGCGGATCAGCGCAAGCGCATTGCGCGACTGGCTACAGCGCGGGTTGTGCCAGATTTCGATCGGCATGGTTTCGGCGGACATACGGAGCGTCGCGCGGTCGATCAGACGGTTGCGACCGGACGCGACGGATCTTCGATCCAGCCGCTCCAGGAGCCGGTGAACAGGCGCGCGCCAGGCAGGCCGGCATGGGTCATCGCCAAGAGATGGTGGCAGGCGGTCACGCCCGAGCCGCACATCGCGATGACCTGCTGCGGCGAACGATCGCCCAGCAACCCGGCGAACTCCTCCGCCAGTCGCGCCGCGGGCTTGAAGCGACCCGCATCTAGATTCATCGCGTACGGACGGTTGATCGCGCCGGGAACATGACCGGCGACGCGATCGATGGGTTCGATTTCACCGCGGTAGCGCTCGCCTGCGCGCGCGTCGACCAGCGCATCGCCGGCCTGCAGCCGCGCGGCGATTTCGCCGGCATCGAACAGCAGGCTGCGATCGAATCCGCCGGAATAAGTCGTGGCCCGGATCGCCGGCAGCTCGGCATCGATAGGCAGTCCAAGCGCAGTCCAGCGCGCCCAGCCGCCGTCGAGCACCGCGACGCGGCGATGCCCGAACGCACGCAGCAGGAACCACAGGCGCGCGGCATACGCGCCGTCGCCGCCGTCGTAGGCGACCACCTGCGTTTCGGGCGTCACCCCGCAGCGACCGAGCCATGCGCCGAAGGCGTCGGCATCGGGCCAGGGATGGCGTCCGGCGCCATGACGATGCGGGCCGGACAGATCGCGATCCAGATGCGCGTACTGCGCGCCCGGCAGATGCGCCTCGCGCCAGGCGGCTTCGCCGGCGCCGACATCGTTCAGCGCGAAGCGGCAATCGAACAGGCGCAGATCCGCGGCGCCGAGCCGGACGGCCAGCGCCTCCGCATCGACCAGCGTTGTCCAGTCACTGTGGCCGGTAACGGTCGTCATGGCAGCTCCGCTCGCGCAAGACGTTCACGCAGATTGAACAGGATGGAGGCGGTCACGCCCCAGATGCGCTGCTGCGGCGCCTGTGGCGGACTGCGGAACTGCAGCACGTGGCGGGAGCGCCCGCGATAATCGACGTCGACGTGTTCGAGATTGTCCGGATGCATCAGAAAATCGAGATCGACCTCGAACACCTCGGCGACTTCGCCCGGATCGGGCACCGCGACGAATCGGGGGTCGATGCGCGCCACCACCGGCAGCACGCGGAAACCGGTGATCGTGATCAGCGGGTCGAGGAAGCCCAGCGGCGTGGCGAGATCCAGCGCGAGGCCGATTTCCTCGCGTGCCTCGCGCAGCGCCGCGGACACGACATCGACATCATCCGCTTCGATCCGGCCACCGGGGAAACTCACCTGGCCGGCGTGGTGGCGCAGGCTGTCGGTGCGCCGGGTCAACAATACCTGCAGGCCACTGTCGCGCGGCACCAGACCGACCAGCACCGCTGCGTCCACCGCCGGCGCATCGCCGAGCAGATCGGCAAGTTCGTCGTAATTCCACGGCGCGCCCGACGGCATCGCCGCGAGCGGATGCAGGGCACCGTGCAGCGCGGGCAACGCAGCGATCATGCGCGGGTATCTTGAATGGGGGCGGCCTGGGTCACCCGAGCTTCCCGCGCGGGCAGCACCACATCCATCATGTGCAGCCGCTGGGCGTCGCTCATCGACATCCAGCCGGCGATCTCAGCGCCGGTGCGCAGGCAGCCGTCGCAGTACCCGACAGGGTCGAGCGTGCAGACGCCGATGCACGGCGTAAGGACTGGGCGGACAGTGGTCATGCGTCGGGGTCTGAAAACATCACGCCGGCAAGCGCCGGCGTGAGGGTGGATCATGCGAACGAGCCGGCCGGTGCGAACACCACCGGACTGGATCAGTTGCGCGGAGGCTGTTGCGGCTGCTGCTGCGGTGCGGCAACCACCGGGCCGACGTTGGCCAGCTTGATGTTGAAGATCACCACCTGATTGGCCATTTCGCCAGCGCGATCGACCGTGGTGCCATGGGCGGCACTACCCGGCAGGGCCACTTCCCAGCGTGCGCCGGTCGGCATCAATTGCAGCGCTTCGCGCAGACCCGGCAGCGGGATCTCGCTCAGACGCACGGTGACCGGACCGGCCGGCTGGCCTTCGCTCGGCACGCTGGTGTCAGCGATCACGGTACCGTCGGGCAGCGTGCTCTTGAATTCGACCGAGATCTGGTTGGCCTGGGTCGGCTTTGCGCCGTTGCCGGATTCGATCACGCGGTACTGCACGCCGCTGGGGAGCACTTTGACGCCGGACTTGCCCTTGTTCTGGGCCAGATAGGCGTCGCCCTTGGTCTTGTTCTCGGCAGCGCGCTTCTCGAGTTCGGCCTTGGCCTTGGCGACCATGCGACCCTGCAGCGCCTGCATGGCAGGACCCAACAGTTCGGGAGACACGGCCGGATCCTTGCGACCGGTGGCGTCCTGGAAAGCCTTCATCACGGTGGCCATGTCCAATTGTTCGCCGCTACCGATGACGCGGGCGATATCCAGACCGGCGCGATAGCCGAGGGCATAGCTGACTTTGCCTTTCTCGGACGTGGTGTCCTGGGCCGAGGCCGCACCCGCGGTCAGAGCCAGGGCCGCGAAGGTGGCGGCGGCGAGCAGACGCAACTTCATTCAGTAACTCTCCAAGAGTGGATTTGCCGGGGCTTCCGGCATGGAACGGGGCGGTCAGGCCGCCCCGGTGTGGACTGTTCGAACGACAGGCTAGGATACTGTCCGCAGCACTTAACCGCCACTGAGGACAGCGGTCCGACCCGTCCCGGTGCGCGCAAGTTCCCGTCCCGACCATGCGCCGCGGCCCTTTTTCCCCACCGATTCCCTCGACAGATCCCGACATGACCCAAGACTCCGCACCGCCCCCGCCCGCTTCCGTGCTACTCATCGAAGACCGCCCGGTCGAGGGTCACGGCACGATCCGGCGGATCGCCATCGACCGTCCCGAACGCCTGAACGCACTGAATGGCGCCACCCTCGATGCCCTGCAGGCGGCCTTCGACGCCGCCGCCGCTGACCCCGCAGTGCGGGTGGTTGTATTGACCGGCAGCGGTCCCAAGGCGTTCGTCGCCGGCGCCGATATCGCCGAGATGAGCGGATTGAGCCCGGTCGAAGGCCGCGATTTCTCGCTGCGCGGCACCCGCATGATGCGGCGGATGGAAACGATGCCCAAGCCGGTGATCGCGATGATCAACGGATTCGCCCTGGGCGGCGGCTTGGAACTGGCGATGGCCTGCCACCTGCGCATCGCCGCCGATACCGCCAAGGTCGGCCAGCCCGAGATCAATCTCGGCCTGATCCCGGGTTTCGGCGGCACCCAGCGCCTGCTGCGCCTCGCCGGCCGCGCCGCGACCCTGGAACTGTGCCTGCTGGGCGCGCCCATCGATGCCGCCCGCGCGCATGCGCTGGGCATCGTCAACCGCGTGGTGCCGGCCGCGGATCTCGAAGCCGAAACCATGAAGATCGCGGAACAGCTGGCCGCCTCCGCCCCGCTGGCCCTGCGCGGCATGCTCGACTGCGTGAACGTCGGCGGTGAATGCGGCATCGAGGAAGGTCTCGAATACGAAAGCGCGCAGTTCGGGCTGATCTTCTCGACCGACGACATGCGCGAAGGCACGACAGCGTTCCTGGAACGGCGCAAGCCGGTGTTCAGCGGCCGATGAGCGCAGTGGCCTGCCCCGCTTGCGAAGACGCCACGCTGCGCGCGATCGCCGATGCGCTGGAGATAGGCGATCTGGATCGGGCGATGACGCTCGGCCTGCTCGATGCGCATCCGGGAAATATCGCCGGGCGCTGCGACGCTTGCATCGCATGCGCGCGCATCGTGATCGCCGCACGCGCCGAACGCCTGCGCGCGCTCGCCGCGCGCGAACGCTATCGCGCCCGGCAGGACAGGCTCGCCGAACGCGCAGCGGCACGAGCGCGAAAACGCGAAGCCGCTGCGCCACGAACGTCCATCGCGGCGCCCTCGCTGCCGGCAGCCGCCGCCGCGGCCCTGGCGCGCGCGAAGGCCCGCGTCGCCGCGAAACGACTGCCGGAATAGATCGAATGGCGACGAACAAGAAAGCCGCACGCGCGCCTCGCGGCGGCATGCCGGCGGCCGACATCGAAACGATGTTCGAGCGCCTGCGCGAACTCAATCCGCATCCGACCACCGAACTCGAATATTCGACACCGTTCGAACTGCTGGTGGCGGTGATCCTGTCCGCGCAAGCCACCGATGTCGGCGTCAACAAGGCCATGCGCCGGCTGTTTCCGGTCGCGAATACGCCGCAGGCGATCGCCGCGCTGGACGTCGAAGGTCTGAAGCCGTACATCGCCACCATCGGACTGTTCAATACCAAAGCCGCGAACGTGGTCGCCATGTGCCGGCAACTGCTCGAGAAGCACGAGGGAGAAGTGCCGCGCGACCGCGCATCGCTCGAAGCCCTGCCCGGCGTCGGCCGCAAGACCGCGAACGTGGTGATGAATACCGCATTCGGCGAGGCGACGATGGCGGTCGACACGCATATCTTCCGCGTCTCCAACCGTACGGGGCTGGCACCGGGCAAGACCGTGCTGGCGGTGGAACAGGCGCTGATGAAGCGCATTCCCCCGGAATTCCTCAAGGATGCGCATCACTGGCTGATCCTGCACGGCCGCTACACCTGCAAGGCGCGCAGACCGGAATGCTGGCGCTGCCCGATCCGCGATGTGTGTCGATTCAAGGACAAGACCACCGACGGCGAGCGGTAACGCCGATCGGCATTGCGGCCTGTAGAGCGACCTTCAGGTCGCTGCTTTTCCGTGACGGCGCAGCGCGCTGAAGCACGCTCTACGAGGCATAAAAAAAGCCCCGGCGAACCGGGGCTGAAAGTGAATCGACTGGGAGAGAGTCGTATTTCGATCGAGCTGTGTCGAACCGGAACGGTTGGATCAGAACGCGAACTGCGTGCGCAGTGCGTACTGGCCGGTCTCGTCGCCGTTGACTTCGTTTTCGCCCTTCGTGTAATTGAACATGAAGCGCAGGTTCGGGTTGACGTAGTAATTGACGCCGAACAGGGTGCTGTTGACCTCGCGGTTGGCGATGTCCTTGTTCTCGATGTTGTCGTAGCGTGCGGTGAGTTCCCAGAGGCCCTTGTCGCCGACCTTCGGCGAACCGAACACGCCGGCGGCGCTCTTGTACGGCTTGTGCCCGCCGTTGAGCATCCAGCTGCCCTGCAGGTACCACGCGGTCACGTCCTGATCGCTGAAAAACGGCTGTTCGAACGTCGACTGCACGTACTCGCCCTGGAAGAACGCAGGACCGAACGAGCCCGCGACTTCAGCCGCGTATGCGGTGATCTTGTCGCCCGCGACACCGTTGACGGCGGCGATGGTCTGCGACGGGCCACGGCGCCCGGCGTAGGACACGGATGCCGAGGTGTTGGCGGAACCGGCGTTCAGATCTTCAACGCTGAACCAGCCGCCCAGATGCAGCGTACCTGTTTCGCTGTTGATCGGTGCGTAGGTGAAGCGGCCGGCAGCGCCGACGCCTTCGTTACGCACGCCCGCGGCGCCGCGCAGATTGAACACGGACAAACCGGCGGTGTAGTTCGCGCCGGAACGCATATAGCCGACGCCCTGCTGGAATTGGCGGCCGTTGAACAGGCCGCTGGCCGAGGCAAATGGGCGTTCCATCATCAGAACCTCATTCGAGCTGGTCAATTCCTCCATCGAGCGGTAGGGCTTGAAGTGACCGACGGTGACCTTGCCGCCCCACACGCTCTTGGCGATGTAGAGATCACGCAGGCCGTCGAGATTGCTGCCGGCGCCGAAGTCCTGTTCCATCTTGTAGTCCCAGCCCAGCGCCTTGCCGGAGAGGGTCAGACGTGCGCGGCGGAACTCGGTGGTGCCGGTGGTGCTGGCGATATCGCGATCGAAGGCATAGGCATCGAAATGGATGCGGCCGCCGACGGTGGCTTCGAACTTTCCGTCGGCCGAGGTCACCTTGATGCCGCCCTTGGTGTCGACCTTGACCGACTTGTTGGCGATGTTGTCGAGCTGGGTCGCAGTGTCGACGTTGACGTCGGACTGCGCGTCGGTACGCTCTTCGAGCGACTCGACCTTCTGCATCAGCTCGGCGATCTGGGCCTTGAGCGCCTCGATCTCGCTGTCTCTGGACTGTGCGGAAGCGGAGGCGCTGGTGCCCGCGAGGGCGGCGCCGATGGCGATGGCGAGAATGGCATGACGCATGGTGGTGTCCCCGGAGGTTGGATGCTGCAAGTGGTGGCTGGAGCCGGTTTCCCGCATCGGCGCGCCCAGCGGCGCGCAGCGACAGAAGCCGTTAAGACGATGTAAACGGCCGCTAGAGTGCGACCCGAATCTGACACCGGGATGTTCCAAAGGTGACGATATTGTGACAAAAGCACCCACGCGACTGCAGTCGGATTGTCTTATTCCGCGGCCAGACTCCATGCCGACAGGGCCGAAAACGGCGGATAAGCATGCCTCTCCGGCGACAGGATTCCACGGCAATTACCGATGGAATCGCAAATCCGTCGCGCACATCGCCAATCGATACGGAGCTGTCACATTTCTGTCATCTGAGACACATGCCGCTGTCATCCGACTCCGCTCCAATGTGACGCATTCGGGACAACCCGAACCGCAACCCAAATGAGGAGCACCTCCGTGTTCAAGTCGATCAAATCGCAGGCCGCCGTACTCGTCATCGCCGGCAGCGCCATCTTCAACGCCCAAGCCGCAGACATCACCGGCGCCGGCGCCACCTTCATCTACCCGCTGCTGTCGAAATGGTCCGCCGACTACTCGCAGGCCACCGGTAACAAGATCAACTACCAGTCGATCGGTTCGGGCGGCGGCATCGCCCAGATCAAGGCCAAGACGGTCGATTTCGGCTCCTCGGACAAACCCCTGCCGCCGGAAGAGCTCAAGGCTTCGGGCCTGGTGCAGTTCCCCTCGGCGATCGGCGGCGTGGTGCCGGTGGTCAACATCGTCGGCGTGAAGGCCGGCGCGATGAAGTTCGACGGTCCGCTGCTGGCCGACATCTTCCTCGGCAAGATCACCATGTGGAACGATCCGCGCATCGTCGCCCTGAACGGCGGCGTCACCCTGCCGTCGCAGAAGATCACCGTGGTGCATCGCTCGGACGGTTCCGGCACCACTTTCAACTGGGTGAATTACCTGTCCAAGGTCAGCCCGGAATGGAAGTCGAAAGTCGGCGAAGGCACCTCGGTCAAGTGGCCGACCGGCGTGGGCGGCAAGGGCAATGAAGGCGTCGCCGCGTACGTGAAGCAGATCAAGGGCGGTATCGGCTACGTCGAACTGTCCTACGCGCTGCAGAACAAGATGGCCTACACCCGCGTGAAGAACGCCGCCGGCAACTTCGTGCTGCCCAGCGACGAAACCTTCCAGGCCGCGGCCGCCAGCGCCGAATGGACGAAGTCGAAGGACTTCTTCCTGGTGATGACCGACGCGCCGGGCCAGAACTCCTGGCCGATCGCCGCCACCAACTTCATCCTGATGCAGCGCAAGCCGAAGGACGTCAACCGCTCGAAGGAAGCGCTCGCTTTCTTCCGCTGGGCCTATGCCAACGGCGATGCGCAGGCGAAGGCGCTCGACTACGTGGCCCTGCCGGATGCGCTGGTCCAGCAGATCCAGGCGTACTGGGCCAAGGAACTGAAGTTCTGAGCATGAAGCCGGCCGACGGTGGTTCGTACGCCGCGGCCTGGCTGGCTCCCGAAAGACCACGCGCTTCCGGCGCGTGGTCTTCTTCGCGACAGGCACCTGCTCCAATCGCCTGCGCAGAGCAGGCCATCGCAAGATCCGCCTTCCCGACATCGACAGAACGAAACCAGCTTCCGACATGAGCACAACCGCCTCCACTCCCCTTCCGAAAACGAGTCGCGACGTTCTGGACTCGCGCGCCGACCGGGGCTTCCGCTGGCTGGTGACAGGCGCCGGCATCATGGTGCTGATCTCGCTCGCAGCCGCCGCGTTCTCGATGCTGTGGGGCGGTATCGCCGCCTTCGAAAAATTCGGCCTCGCCTTCCTGTGGCGCGACGCCTGGGATCCGGTGCTGCAGGATTTCGGCGCGCGCGTGCCGATCTTCGGCACCCTGGTGACTGCATTCATCGCCCTGTCGATCGCCGTGCCCATCAGCTTCGGCATCGCGATGTTCCTCACCGAAATCTCGCCGCGCTGGCTGCGTACGCCCGTCGGCACCGCGATCGAACTGCTCGCGGGCATTCCATCGATCATCTACGGCATGTGGGGCCTGTTCGTGCTGGTGCCCTTCCTGTCGCTGCACGTCTATCCCTGGGTCGACGAAAACCTGGGCCAGATACCCTTCATCGGCACGCTGTTCTCGGGTCCGCCGCTCGGGCTCGGCATGGGTACCGCCGGCCTGGTGCTGGCGATCATGGTGATTCCGTTCATCAGTTCGATCATGCGCGAAGTGTTCCTGACCGTGCCCGGCCAGCTGAAGGAATCCGCCTACGCGCTGGGCTCCACGCGCTGGGAAGTGCTCTGGGACATCGTCCTGCCCTACACCCGCTCCGCGGTGATCGGCGGCATCTTCCTGGGCCTGGGCCGCGCGCTCGGCGAAACCATGGCGGTGACCTTCGTGCTGGGCAACGCGCACCGCCTGAGCTTTTCGCTGCTGGAACCCGGCAACTCCATCGCCGCCAGCATCGCCAACGAATTCGCCGAAGCCGATTCGCCGATGTATCTGTCGTCGCTGATCGCGCTGGGCTTCGTGCTGTTCCTCGTCACCTTCGTGGTGCTGACCATCGCGCGGCTGATGCTGCGCCAATTGAAAAAGCGCGAGGGCAACTGATGTCCACTGCTCCCAACACGCCCGCCGCAACGGCCCGCAAGGTTTCCAGAGCGCAGAATTCGCTGTATCTGCAGCGCAGGATCAAGAATGTCGCGGCCCAGGCGCTTGCGATCCTGGCGACGCTGTTCGGTCTGTTCTGGCTGGGCTGGATCATGTGGACGACGCTGAGCAAAGGCATCAGTTCGCTCAATGTGGCGCTGTTCACCGAAATGACGCCGCCGCCGGGCGACAGCGGCGGCATGGCCAACGCGTTCATGGGCAGCGTCATCATGAGTCTGCTCGGCGTCGTCATCGGCGCGCCCATCGGCGTGCTGGCGGGCACTTTCCTCGCCGAATATTCGCGCAGCACATGGGCGTCGCGGCTGGGCGAAACCGTCCGCTTCGTCAACGACATCCTGCTGTCGGCGCCGTCGATCGTGCTCGGCCTGTTCGTCTACACCCTGGTGGTCGCGCAGATGGGCCACTTCTCCGCGCTGGCCGGCGCGATCGCGCTCGCGTTCATCGTGCTGCCGGTCGTGGTCCGCACCACCGACGAAATGCTGCGTCTGGTGCCGGCACAGATGCGCGAGGCCGCGCTGTCGCTGGGCGTGCCGCAGTGGAAGGTCACGGTGCAGGTGCTGTATCGCAGCGCCTCGGCCGGTATCGTCACCGGCATCCTCCTCGCGCTGGCGCGCATCTCCGGCGAGACCGCGCCGCTGCTGTTCACGGCGCTCAACAACCAGTACTGGAGCACCGATCTGATGTCGCCGATGGCCAACGTGCCGGTGGTGATCTTCCAGTTCGCGATGAGCCCGTTCGAGAACTGGCACACGCTCGCATGGGCGGGTGCGTTCATCCTGACCATGTTCGTGCTCGCGATCAGCCTCATCGCGCGCGCCATCCTGCTGCGCAACAAGATTTCCCATGACTGACTTCACCCGGGACACGCTCATGACCACCGCTACCAACGCCGACGGCACCCACGCGGACAGCCTCCATATCGACAGCCGCACCTCAGCCGCGCAGCACAACAATACGCCGCGCATCGCCGTCGCGCATCGCGACGCCGCGCCCGATGCGCCGGTGAAACTCAGCGCACGCGGCCTGGATTTCTACTACGACAAATTCCTGGCGTTGAAGAAGATCGATCTGGATATTCCGGAAAAGCGCGTCACCGCGCTGATCGGCCCGTCCGGCTGCGGCAAGTCCACGCTGTTGCGCATCTTCAACCGCATCTATTCGCTGTATCCGAAGATGACGGCCACCGGCGAAGTCCTGCTGGACGGCGAGAACATCCTCGACCCGAAGTACCCGATGAATCGGCTGCGCAGCAAGGTCGGCATGGTGTTCCAGAAGCCGGTGCCGTTCCCGATGACGATCTTCGAGAACGTCGCCTATGGCATCCGCCACCACGAGCGGTTGTCCAAGGCCGACATGGCCGTGCGCGTCGAGGAAGCCCTGCGCCAGGCGGCGCTGTGGGAAGAAGTGAAGGACAAGCTCGGCCAGAGCGCGTTGGGCCTGTCCGGCGGGCAGCAACAGCGACTGTGCATCGCGCGCGCGGTCGCGCTGCGCCCGGACGTGCTGCTGCTGGACGAACCGACCTCGGCGCTGGACCCGATCTCCACCAGCCGCATCGAGCAGTTGATCGAAGAGCTGAAGCAAAACTACACGATCGCGATCGTCACCCACAACATGCAGCAGGCGGCGCGCGTCTCCGACTACACCGCATTCATGTACCTCGGCGATCTGATCGAGCACGACGTCACCGAAAAGATCTTCTCGAAACCCTCGAAGCAACAGACCGAGGATTACATCACCGGCCGGTTCGGGTGAGGCCTTGCGTGCGATGCCCTATCGGCATCGCACGCATGCCGAACGGCCGGCCATGGATGGCCCGGCCGGACGATCCCCGCCAACGACGTTGCGCCATGGACGGCCGCATCGATGCCCTGCCGTTATTCGCCCTGCCGTTATCAGCGCCCTCTTTCCACGAGATATCACCATGAACACCCAACCGCACAACCACATCGTCAAGAGCCACGACGAAGAACGCCGGATCCTGCTGGACGAGATCCTGCGGATGGGCGAAATGGCGGCCGCGCAGCTGGAAGCCGCGCTGGACGTGATCGACCGCCGCGACGGCAAGGCCGCAGAGCGCATCGTCGCCAACGACGAGGCGATCGATGCGCTGGAGCTGCAGGTCAGCCATGACGCAATGAAACTCGCCCTGCGCGGCCCGCTCGCCCGCGACCTGCGCGAAATCCTGGCGGCGCTGCGGATCGCGTCGGACATCGAACGCATCGGCGACTACGCTTCCAACATCGCCAAGCGTTCGATGGCGCTGAACCTGTCGCCGCCGCTGCCGCATACCCGCGGCCTGGGCAGCCTCGGCCGTCTGGTGGTGAGCCAGGTCCGCAAGGTGCTGGCCGCCTACCGCGACGGCGATATCGACGCCGCCCAGCAGGTCCGCGCCGAGGATGCCGAGATCGACACCCAGTACACCGGCCTGTTCCGCGAACTGCTGACCTACATGATGGAAGACCCGCGGGTGATCACCCCCTGCACCCATCTGCTGTTCATGGCCAAGAATCTGGAACGCGTGGGCGACCATGCCACCAACATCGCCGAAAACATCTGGTTCCAGGAATACGGCGAAGGCCCGATGGCGCCGCGCGAGAAGCGCGACGAGACCAGTTCGACCGGCTGAGCGCGCGCGCCATCGCGTCGTGCGCCCTTCCGCACCGGGTGATTCACCCGCCTTCGGCGCGACGGGACTGGCCGCACGCTTTTCCCTAAACGCAACCTGAACCGGACCGCCGGTCCGCCGAATCCGCGCACCGTTACCCCCGCGTCGTAACTCTTTGTGCACAAACGCAAACGCCATGCCGCGTAGATTGCGACCACCAAGGAGAGTGCGGTGCAGGATTCCATGTTCCAGACTTTGCTGACCGACGCCCGCCGGGGAGATCTCCCGGCGCTGGAGCGCGTATTGACGCGTTCCCGTCAGGATCTGCGTCGCTACGCCGAATACCACTGCGCGGTGAACGACGTCGAAGACGCCGTGCAGGAAAGCCTGCTGCTGGTGTCGCGCAAACTCTCGACCCTGCGCGAACTCGACGCCTATGCCTCGTGGCTGTTCCGCATCGTCAAGCGCGAATGCACGCGCATGAAACGCGCTGCCCGCCATCTGCTGATGCAGCCTTCGGACCTCGAAGAACTCGACGGCCCGCACTACCCCGCACCCACCGGGCTGATCCGCGATGTCGCCAACGCGCTCGCCGCGCTGCCGCTGCACTACCGCGACATCATCCTGATGCGCGATCTGGAAGGCCGGTCCATCGCCGAGATCGCCTCCGGACTCGGCCTGCACCCGGAAGCCGCCAAAGCCCGTCTGCACCGTGCCCGCAGTCTGGCCCGACAATATCTTTCGCCGGAACCCGTCTGCCCGCTCCCGCTGGCGACCACGGGTTAACATTCGTCCCTCCCCCCGATCATCGTTCGATCGCTACCCCAACCCACCTCTCAGGAGAGAACCCATGTCCAATACCAAGAAACCCGTCGCGATCGCCGTCTCCGCTGCCCTGGCCGGCGGCCTGCTGTTGTCCGGTTCGGCCTTCGCGTCGACCCATCTCGCCCAGGGCTACCTGCTCGGCGCCGATGCCGCCACCGGCGAAAAGGCCGCTGAAGGCAAATGCGGCGAAGGCAAGTGCGGCATGGCGAAGATGGACACCGACAAGGACGGCAAGCTGTCGCGCGCCGAGTACGCTGCGGCCCACGGCGGCAAGGACGACAAGTTCGCCGCCCACGACGGCAACAAGGACGGCTCCATCAGCGCCGACGAATTCAAGGCCGCCCATGAAGGCAAGTGCGGCGAAGGCAAGTGCGGTGGCGACAAGGCTGCCGAAGCCAAGTGCGGCGCAGACAAGAAGGCCACCGAAGGCAAGTGCGGTGAAGGCAAGTGCGGCGGCGACGCCAAGCCTGCCGCCGCTCCGGCCGAAAAGAAGGCCTCCGAAGGCAAGTGCGGCGAGGGCAAGTGCGGCGGCGCGATGTAATGCGGCCCCGTGCCGACGGTCCCCCCGGAACGTCGGCATCCTCCTCCGGGCGGTCGCATTGCGGCCGCCCGGTTCGTTTCGGCGATGCCCACCGCGATCCGATTCCAGCCCCACGCCCATGACCCCGCTTTCCACGCTCCCGCCGAACGCAGCAGGTCTCGGCCTGCGCCGCCCGCTGATGGCCCAGATGCGCAACGCGGCCGCCGGCAGCTTCGATTTCCTCGAAACCGCACCGGAGAACTGGATCGGCGTCGGCGGCGCGCTGGGCGACGGCTTCGCCGACCTCGCCTCGCGTTACCCGGTGGTCTGTCATGGCCTGTCGCTGTCGGTCGGCGGCCCCGCGCCGCTGGACGAAACTTTCCTGGTCAAGGTGCGCAGATTCATGGAGACGCACCGCTGCCCGCTGTACAGCGAACACCTCAGCGCCTGCGGCGACAGCCGCGGCCAGCTCTACGATCTGTTGCCGCTACCGTTCAGTGAGGAATCGGCGCACCACGTCGCCGCGCGCATCCGCCGCACCCAGGACATCCTCGGCCAGCGGATCGCGATCGAGAACATTTCCTACTACGCCGCACCCTTCCAACACATGCCCGAAATCGACTTCATCAACGCGGTGCTCGCCGAAGCGGACTGCCTGATGCTGCTCGACGTGAACAACATCATCGTCAACGCCACAAATCACCGCTACGACCCGTCGGCATTCCTCGCCGCGCTGCCCGGCGAGCGCGTGGCCTACATCCACGTCGCCGGCCATTACGACGAAGCCGAAGACCTGAAGATCGACACCCACGGCAGCGCGGTCAATGCGCAGGTCTGGGCGCTGCTGGAAGAAGCCTACCGGCGGTTCGGCCCGCGCCCGACCCTGCTGGAGCGCGACTTCAACCTGCCGCCGTTCGCGGATCTGCTGGACGAACTGGGCCAGGTCCGCCGACGCATCGCCGGAGCGCCCGCGCATGACCAGCGCCGCGCCGCCTGACATGAGCGCTAGCCTCGTCGCGCAGCAGGACGCGCTCGCCGCGCATATCCGCGACCCGGAGCGCGTACCGCCGCCGCCTGGCATCGAAGAGCGCCGGCTGAAGATCTATCGCGAATTGTTCTTCAATAATGTCGAAAACATGCTCGCCGGCAATTTCCCGGTGCTGCGCCGGATCTACGGCGACGACGGCTGGCCCACGCTGATCCGCGCCTTCTACCGCGACCACGACTGCCAGACCCCGCTGTTCACCGAGCTGGCGCGCGAATTCCTGCGCTATCTGCAAGTGCGCGCCGAGGACGATGCCGGCAGCGACGACCCGCCGTGGCTGCAGGAACTGGCGCATTACGAATGGGTGGAGCTGGCGCTGCAGATCAGCGAGGCGCGCAACGACGAGATTCCGCACGATCCCGACGGCGATCTCCTCGAGGGTCGCCCGCTGGTGTCGCCGTTGGCGTGGCCGCTGGCTTATGTCTGGCCGGTGCATCGGATCGGTCCGGACTACCGGCCGGACACGCCGCCCGCGGCGCCGACCCTGCTGATGCTGCGTCGCGAAGCCGACGGCACGGTGAGCTTCCACGCGCTGACGCCGCTGTCGTTCCGCCTGCTGCAACGCCTGGATGCCGAACCTGAGCTCAGCGGCCTCGATCAGTTGCGTGCGCTGGCCGCGGAAGCCGGCGCCGCCGACGCCGAGGCGTTCGCCCGCGAAGGCGCGGCCATGCTCGCGCACATGCGCGCGGAAGGCACCATTCTCGGCACCCGGCAAGATTGACCGGCAGGACCGATACGCCGCAACGGGACTCGCAGGGGCCATCTGTTACGCTTTCGCGCATGAGCGATGTCACTGCAGCCCCCGTGCAATTCAAAAAGATGTCGGAGCGTTTCCGCGGCTACCTGCCGGTCGTGGTCGATGTCGAGACCGGCGGCTTCGACTGGAACCGTCACGCCCTGCTCGAAATCGCCGTACAGCCGGTCGAACTCGACGAGAACGGCCTGCTGGTGCCCGGCGAAACCGCCAGCGCGCACCTGATCCCGGCGCCGGGCACGGAGATCGATCCGAAATCGCTGCAGATCACCGGCATCGATCTGGATCATCCGTTCCGCCTCGCCAAGGAAGAGCGCGACGCGCTGGAGCATGTCTTCGTCGCCGTGCGCGCAGCGGTGCGCAAACACGACTGCCAACGCGCGATCCTGGTCGGCCACAACGCCCATTTCGACCTGAATTTCCTCAACGCCGCGGTCGCGCGGACCCAGCACAAACGCAATCCGTTCCACCCGTTCAGTGTGTTCGACACCGTGAGCCTGGCCGGGGTGGCCTACGGCCAGACCGTGCTCGCCCGCGCTGTGCATGCCGCCGGGCTGTCGTGGAACGGCGAGGAAGCGCATTCGGCGGTTTACGACACCGAGCGCACCGCGGAGCTGTTCTGCAAGATCGTGAATGCCTGGCCGCTGATGAAATGACGGCAGAGGATCGATAAAGAAACTGTCATCCCGAGCGCAGCGAGGGACCTGATTTGCGATAGCGGAAGCAGAAAAGCAGGTCCCTCGCTGCGCTCGGGATGACAGCGATCTCCATCACGCGAATCAACGCCACGCGGATCAATGCAGTGCCGACTTTCCATCCACTTGCGACGACAGTGCCCGCCGCGCAAAGATTCCTCTGGCGATTCCGTACGCACTGATCGCGATCCACGTGCACTGCAGCATCGCGACCGAGAGATTGAAACCGCCGAACAGCGACACCAGGAGGCAGCCCGATCCAGCGATATTACTCAGCTGATACGGCAATGAAGTGCCGGAAAGCCGGCCGCTCTGCAGCAGAAAATAACTGGCGACGATCAGGGCGCTGCCGATCAGACCGACGATGTCGTACCAGGCAAGGTTCACTTCGCCGACGCTTGTGCGGCGGGAACCGATTTTCGCAGCTGACGGAACCGCGTCTTGACGGACGTTCCCACGAATTGGCCATCCTCGCCGAAACCATCGACGGCGCTTCTCGCGAACCGCACAGTATCGCCTGGCTCCGGGGTACGACCGCGCGGAAAGACCACCACCGCATCGAGCGGGGGCATGGCGAGGTGTTCAGTGCAATCGGTATAGGCATCGTTGCGCATCGCGTGAGTGACTTCGGCCTTGTTGACCAGAACATCGATCCGGTAAGCGCCCACGCCGTTGGCACGATCGCGCTCGGCCCTCACGATTTGGCCCTCAAGCTCGCAGAATTCGAACCACGAAGCCTGCGCAGCCATCGGCGCCAAGAGGCAGAACAGCCCGATAGCCACTCGCACGCGCATCAGCCCACGCGCTGCCGCACTGCCTCGAACAACACCACGCCGCTGGCGACCGACACGTTGAGGCTTTCCACGCCCGGCGACGTCGATGCGATGCCCGGCATCGGAATATTGACCAGTTGATCGCAGTGTTCGCGGGTGAGCCGGCGCAGGCCGTCGGCTTCGCCGCCGAGCGCCAGCGCGACGTTGCCGCGCAGGTCGAGTTTGTAGAGGGAAGCCGTGGCTTCGCCGGCCAGGCCGTAGATCCAGACCCCGAGCTGCTGGATCTCGCGCATCGTGCGCGCGAGGTTGGTCACCCGCACTACCGGGATGCTGTCGGCGGCGCCGGCCGAGGTCTTGCGCACGGTGGCATTGATCTGCACCGCCTTGTCCTTCGGGATCACCACCGCGGTCACGCCCGCCGCCGCCGCGCTGCGCAGGCAGGCGCCGAGATTGTGTGGGTCCTGCACGCCGTCGAGGATCAGCAGCAGCGCCTTGCCGGCGGCGGCTTCGATCAGTTCGGGCAGATCGTCTTCGTTATAGGTCTTGGCCGCGGCATAGCGCGCGACCACGCCCTGGTGGCGCAGGCCACCGGCGACGCCGTCCAGCGCATTGGTGGCCACGCGGCGCACGTCGATGTCCTTGCGGCGCGCGTTTTCCTCGATTTCGGTGAGGCGCGGATTCTTGGCGCCGGCTTCGATCAGCACTTCGCGCACATGCTCGGCGTCGTGTTCGACCGCGGAGGCGACCGCATTGATGCCGACGATCCAGGGAGATGATTGGTTGCTCATGGCGCTATTGTGCCGGGAACAGCCGGCTTTTGCCTCAATCGATGCGCCTGCGCCGCGCTATCATCCGCCGCCCTGCCCGCTGCACGCACCCGGTCCTCATCGATGTCGCATGCCGTTCCCGCCACCACGCAGATCGCCATCGTCGGCGGCGGCCCCGCCGGGCTGATGGCGGCCGAGGTCGCGAACGCGGCCGGGCTGGCGGTGGATCTGTTCGAGGCGAAGGGCTCGGTGGGACGCAAATTCCTGATCGCCGGCAAGGGCGGGCTGAACCTCACCCACAGCGAACCGCGACCGGGTTTCGATGCGCGCTACCGCGAGCGCACGCCTGATGTCTCACGCTGGCTCGACGTCTTCGACGGCGAAGCGCTGCGCGCTTGGGCGCGGGAGTACGGCGTCGACACCTACGTCGGCAGCTCCGGCCGGGTGTTCCCGATGGACCGCAAGGCCGCGCCGCTGCTGCGCGGCTGGGTGCGCCGGCTGCGCGAGCGCGGCGTGCGTTTCCACGTGCAGCATCGCTGGCTCGGCTGGGACGACGACAACCGGCTGCGCTTCGATACGCCCGACGGCGAACGCTGCATCCGCGCGCAGGCGAGCGTGCTCGCGCTCGGCGGTGCGAGCTGGCCGCAGTTGGGCTCGGACGGCGCCTGGGTGCCGGCGCTGGCCGAACGCGGTATCGATATCGCGCCTCTGCGCTCGTCGAACTGCGGCTTCGACATCGACTGGAGCGCGCACCTCGCCGACAAACACGCCGGCGCACCGCTGAAACCGGTGATCGCGCACTGGCGGGATCCCGAAGGCGCGATGCACGCGCTGCAGGGCGAATGTGTGGTCACCACGACCGGCATCGAAGGCAGCGTGATCTATGCGATCTCGGCCGATCTGCGCGAATGCATCCTGCGCGATGGCGAAACGACGCTGTGGCTGGACCTGGCACCGGGCCGCGACGCGGGACGCCTGCGCAATGAGCTGGATAAACCGCGCGGCAAACGCAGCCTCGGCGAACATGTGCGTCGGCAGACGGGACTGGATGCGGTGAAAGTCGCGCTGTTACATGAAGTGCTGCCGCGCGAAGCAATGACCGACGCCGCGCGCGTCGCAGACACCATCAAACGCCTGCCGCTGACGCTGCGCAGCGCGCGGCCGGTGGCCGAAGCGATCAGCACCGCAGGCGGCGTTCGTCTGGAAACATTGGACGACAGCCTGCAATCGAAGGCCGTGCCGGGCGTGTTCTTCGCCGGCGAAATGCTGGACTGGGAAGCGCCGACCGGCGGCTATCTGCTCACCGCCTGTTTCGCCAGCGGTGCGATTGCCGGGCGCGGCGCAGCGACGTACATCGAAGCATCGTCGTAGGGCGGGCCCTGGCCCGCCATTACGAGCTATCCGATCGCTTCGAACGATGATCGAAGCGGCTTCGCTCATCGTAACCTTCAACGGCATTGTCGTAATGGCGGGCCAAGGCCCGCCCTACGACAGCCTCGTCAATATTTTTTCTTCGGACGCTTCGCCGGCTGCCCGCGCGGCGGTAGCGGCGCCACGCCGCGTTCTTCCGCAAGGCGGAAATCGATCTTGCGCTCTTCCAGGCTCGCCTTGAGCACGATGATCGTCACCCGGTCGCCGAGCCGGAATACGCGGCCGGCGCGTTCGCCGCTGAGCGTCTTGCGGATCGGGTCGAAGTGATAGAAATCGTTCGGCAGCTGGGTGACATGGATCAGGCCGTTGACCTTGGAATCGTCCAGTTCCACGAACAGGCCGAAGCTGGTGACGCCGCTGATGATGCCGTCGAACTTGCCGCCGATGTGCTTTTCCATCCACGCCGCGCGATAACGCTCGTCGACTTCGCGCTCGGCCTCGTCGGCGCGACGCTCGCGTTCCGAACACTGCAGCGCCAGCGCCGCCATGCCGCTCTGCGAATACGTGAACGCCGCCGGCTTCGCATCGGTCAGCGCATGCTTGATCGCGCGATGCACAAGCAGATCCGGATAGCGGCGGATCGGCGAGGTGAAATGCGCATAAGCCTGCAGCGCAAGACCGAAGTGGCCGATGTTCTCGGGGGCATACACCGCCAGCGACTGGCTGCGCAGCAACACCGACTCCAGCAGCGCCGCGTCGGGACGCTCGCGGATCTTGGTCAGCAACGCGGTGAAATCGCGCGGCTCCACGGTCGCCCACGGCGGCATCCGCAGTTTGAATTCCTTGAGGAATTCAAGCAGATCGGTGTACTTCGATTCCGGCGGCTTGTCGTGTATGCGATACGGCGCCGGCACCTGCTTCTTCAGCAGGAAGCGCGCGGCTTCGACGTTCGCGGCGATCATGCATTCTTCGATCAGTTTGTGGGCGTCGTTACGCTGGAGCATGCCGGCCTGCACCACTTCGCCCTGCGGACCCAATACGAAACGCACTTCGGACGATTCGAACTCGATGGCGCCGCGCGCCTTGCGCGCTTTCGCCAGCACCTGATACAGCTGATGCAGACGCTGCACCTGCGGCAACAGCGAACCGATCTTCGCGATGGCGTCGGCATCGTTTTCGCCGACCGCCTGCCAGACCTGGGTATAGGTCAGGCGCGCATGCGAATGCATCACCGCTTCGTAGAACTTGGACTTGCTGACTTCGCCGTCGAAACCGACCTGCATGTCGCAGACGAAGCACAAACGGTCGAGCTTCGGATTCAGCGAACAGATGCCGTTCGACAGCGTTTCCGGCAGCATCGGTACGACGAAGCCCGGGAAGTACACCGAGGTCGCGCGCTTCTGCGCTTCATCGTCGAGCGGCGCGCCCGGACGCACGTAATGCGACACATCGGCGATCGCGACGATCAGCCGGAAACCGTTCCGGTTCGGTTCGCACCACACCGCATCGTCGAAATCCTTGGCGTCCTCGCCGTCGATGGTCACCAGCGGCAGCTGCCGCAGATCGACGCGGCCGGCGATATCGCGTTCGGTCACCTGCAGCGGCACCGCGGTGGCTTCGGCGATCACCTCCGGCGGGAATTCATGCGGCAGATCGTGGCCATGGATCGCGGCTTCGACCACCAGCGAGGGCGTGAGCTTGTCGCCCAGCACCGCGAGCACGCGGCCGATCGGCGGGCGGTAGGCGTCGGGCGCATGCACGATCTCGCACACGACCAACTGGCCGTTCTGCGCATCCAGGCGCGCGTCGGCAGGAATCTGCACGTTGCGCTGGATGCGCGCGTCGTCGGGCTGCACGAAGCTGATGCCGGCTTCCAGCGTGAAACGGCCGATCAGCCGGCTCAGGCGGCGCTCCAGCACTTCGACGATGACGCCTTCGCGGCGGCCGCGACGGTCGATGCCGGTGACGCTGGCCATCACCCGGTCGCCATGCAGCACCTTGCGCATTTCCAACGGCGGCAGGAACAGGTCGTCGCTCTTGCCGGTGCCGCTCTCGGGACGCAGGAAGCCGAAACCGTCGGGGTTGGCGATCACGGTCCCGGCGATCAGGTCCATGCGCGCCGCCGGCAGATAGCCGCCACGGCGGTTCTGCAGCAGTTGGCCGTCGCGCAGCATCGCGCCGAGGCGCTTGCCCAGCGCATCGCGTCGCTCGGGCGTATCCAGACCGAGTCGTTCGGCCACGTTCTCGGCCAGCATCGGGCCGTCGGCATCGCCGAGCAGCTTGAGGATGGCTTCGCGGCTGGGGATGGGATCGGCATAGCGCGAGGCTTCGCGGGCGGCATGCGGATCGCTGATGGACGAAGAGGCGCCTGCGTCGGCTTGCCGTCGGGCCTGCGGCCTGGAACCGCCCTGGGTCGCAAAGGTATCGGGTAACCATGGCGCGGCTTTGGCCGGCTTGCCGGAAGCCTTGCCCGCATTGCGGGGATTGCCGGATTTGGGAGGACCACCGGATTTCGGTGGCCTGGCTGAAGGCTGCGGCGCCTTCGCTCCGGGGGCTTTGCCCGGTGCGCCCGATGCGGCGTTGCGCGGTTCGGTACGGGAAGCGGGTTTGGGGGAAGCGCCATCTGAGGCGCGCGTGGCGCGAGGGCCAGTTTTCTTGGTGGTTTTTGACATTGGCCGCAAGTATACGCCCGCATCCACGGTGCGGGAGGTCGCCGCGAACCCGCCATGAACCCAACAACGTCCCTGTGGCAGCCGCCCCGCCATCAATGGAAAGGCGAAAAAATTCGGCCGGCAGACCGTTGACATCGTGCGCGCCGCAACGCACCATACGCGCCCACCTGCCCAGGTGGCGGAATTGGTAGACGCACTAGTTTCAGGTACTAGCGGGTAAAACCGTGGAGGTTCGAGTCCTCTCCTGGGCACCATGAAGGCCGCAACCATGCGGCCTTTGTCGTTTCTGGCGTAATTACGGCGCTTGACGCCTACGCAGCCAAGCGGTGTTCGTAATACGGCCGCGCCCGCTCATCCAGCACCGCATACATCGCCGCCAGCGTGTCTGATTCCGGGCGCAGCCAGGCATCCACGTTCTGCGGCGCGATCGGCACGATGCAGCGGTCGTGCCCCGCCGCCGCCACTTCCGGCGGCGGTTCGTCGGTGATGGCTGCGAACGACAGCAACGGCGGCTCGCCCTTCCCTTCCCAGCGCGACCACAGGCAGGCCACCCACATGTCCTGCGCGGGCTCCGGCCGGAATTCCAGCACCACGTTGCGCGCGGTGCCGTCTTCGTCGACGCGCTCGACGTTCTCGAAGAACCGCTCCACCACCATCAGCGCGTGGCTGTGGCCGAACTGGCCTTTCCAGAATCCTTCGAGGTTATCGCGTCGCGCGTTGTAGGTGCCGGGGTAGCGGGTGTCGTAGCTGGCCGGCTTGCCGGCTGGGCGGCACTGGTAGCGCATGGGCCGCACCCAGCGGCGGCCGCCTTCTTCCACCAGCACCGGGGCGAACATGCCGGGGAAGATGCGGCTGTCGCGGTCCTCCGGAGCGGTGCGGCGCAGATCCGCCAGCCGCTGCCGCGACCGGGCGATCTTGTCGGTCGCGATGCGCTGTTCGTTCCCGGCCTTCTTGGTGGCCTTTGCCTTGAGTGCGCGCTCGGCGGCGTTCAGGCGCTGCAGTTGGGCGAACAGTTCCTGCTCGAACGCTGTGGCCTGGGCGCTGCCGTGCGCGGCGATGAGTTCGCGCAGTTCGGCGAATTCGGGGCCGGCGCTGGCCAGCAGAGCGTCGTCCATGGCCTTGGGCGTCTTGACCTTGGCGCCCTGCTGCCGGTCGAAGTACAGGCGCACGAATTCGCGGATGTCCAGCTCGGCGCCGAACTGCTTGATGTACCTGCGATAGTCCGCCCAGATCTTCGCCGAAAAGCACATGGCTGACCCCTCATCTTGTGGCCCAGCATACCGCCGGACCCCAGTTCAGACACAGCGTCGGGGGCCGGCGTAAGCTCCCCCTCCTCCCCGGTCGTCGCATCCCGTGAGACGGGGCCCGCCGAGCCTTCGCCACCATGCAGCCTGCACCCGACACCCTCGCCCACCTGCTGGGCCCCGCCAGCATCGACCTGCCGCTGCGTCCGCTGCCGATGGCCAGCGCCCGTGCCCGGGCGGGGTTCCCGTCTCCGGCGGAGGACTTCGAAGACGACACCATCGACCTCAACCAGCTGCTGGTGCGCAACGCCCCGGCGACGTTCCTGTACCGGGCCGAGGGCTGGAGCATGCTGCACGCGGGAATCTGCGACGGCGATATCCTGATCGTGGACCGGTCGGTGACGGTGCAGGACGGCGACGTGGTGATCGCTACTTGGGACGGCAACCAGCCATCGTGCAAGGTGTTGAAGCTGGCGGCGGATCACGTCGAACTGCATAGCCGCAACCCGCACTGCCCGAACATCGTGCTGCCGCCGGAAACCGAGGCCGAGATCTTCGCGGTGGTGGGCGTGGTGCGGCAAATGCGCCGGAAGACCGTGCGTGTTCGCCCTGGTTGACGGCAACAACTTCTACGCCAGCTGCGAGCAGGTGTTCCAGCCTGCGCTGCGCGGCAAACCGCTGATCGTGTTGAGCAACAACGACGGCTGCGCGATCGCGCGGTCGGCCGAGGCGAAGGCGCTGGGCATCCGCATGGGCCAGCCCGCGCACGAACTGAAACACCTGGTGCGCAGCCACGGGCTGCAGGTGCGCTCTGCGAACTTCACGTTGTACGGCGACATGTCGGCGCGGGTGGTGGCGGTGCTGCGCGATGCGGCGCCGCGCGTGGAGGTGTACAGCATCGACGAATCGTTCCTGGACCTGTCGGGCATCCGCGACCGCGAGCGATTCGCGCGGGATCTGCGCGCACGCGTGCACCGCTGGACCGGCATCGCCAACTGCGTGGGCATCGGCCCCACAAAAACGCTGGCCAAGCTGGCCAACAAACTGGCGAAGCACGGCGACGGCGTGCTGGATCTGAGCGACCCGGCGCGGCGCGAGGCCGCGCTGGCGCAGTTCCCAGTGGCCGATCTGTGGGGCGTAGGCCGGCGCTGGGCGGACAAGCTGGGCAGCCGAGGCATCCACACCGCCGCGCAGCTGCGCGACGCCGCGCCGGACGACATTCTGGCCGCATTCGGCGTGACACTTACGCGCACGCAACGCGAGCTGCAGGCGCACCCGTGCATCGCGCTGGAAGAGGTGGAGCCGGACCGTCAGCAGATCATGGTGAGCCGGTCGTTCGGCGCCCGCGTCGAAGACCACGATGCCATGGCACAGGCGCTGGCCACCTTCGCCACCCGCGCCTGCGAGAAGCTGCGCAAGCGCGGGCTGGTGACATCGGCGATCGGCATCTTCGCGCATACCGATCCGTTCCGGCCGGAACTGCCGCAGCACAACCCGCAGCGGATGATGAACCTGCCAGCGGCAACGTCGGACACGCGTCTGGTGCTGACCACCGTGCGGGCATTGACGCGCGGGCTGCTGAAACCGGGCTACGGCTACAAAAAGGCCGGCGTGTGGCTGATGGATCTGGCGCGGCCGGATGAATTGCAGGGCGACCTGTTCCAGGCGCCCACGGTGGGCAACGAAGTGCTGATGGCTACGCTGGACCGGATCAATCGCCGCTTCGGCGCCGGTACCGCTGGCATGGCGGCATCGGGCTGGCAGGCGCAACCGCAGTGGCGGATGCGGCAGAACACCCTGTCGGGCCGGTTCACCACCTGCGTTCGGGAGTTGCCACGCGCGATCTGTTGACCGCGTAGCAGGCTTACAGCGCTCCGCGCAGGTACGGAATCACCGCTTCCACCGCTTCGACGCTGACGCCGTGCTGCTGCTGGAACTTCGCAGTCAGGGCCAGCTGGACGTGCTTCCAGGCCTCGGCGAGCACGGTCTCTGCCGGCTTCCCGGCGTTGATGATGCGCAGGTGCGCGTCGTCCATGGTCAGGAAGATGCTGCGTACTGCCTGCAGGTTTTCCAGGGTTTCGAATGCGTTGGGCTGGTCGCCGCGGGCGCGTATTCGGGCCAAGCCGTCCTCCGGGTCCAGATCGAGCAGCAGCAGGATGTCCGGCCGTGGCGCGAAGCGGTTGTCGTCCATCAACTGCTGGACCGGGATGCCGGCGGCGCCCTGATAGGCCACCATGCTGGGGTAATAGCGGTCGAGGATCACGATCTCGCCACGGTTCAAGGCTGGACGGATCACCTCATCGACGTGCTGGCGTCGATCCAGCAGCAGGAAGCGGTGTTCATCTTCGGGGGTCAAACGGCCGGTTGCGGCAGAATCGCGCAACTTCATACCCCATGGGCCGCGGGTGGGTTCCTTGCCCAGCACAATCCGGGCTTCGGTACGGGCCAACACTTCGCGCAGGCCTTCGGCGAGGGTCGATTTACCGGCACCGTCGATGCCTTCAATGGCGATCAGCAGGCCCCCGGGGATGGCTGAAGGTGGCATGGTGGTCCCGTTCTTCTTCGGCGGGAGTGTGGACGGTACCAGCAGCGAAGGCAACCCATCAGACCGTAAGCTTGGCTCACCGCTTGCCTGAGCTCGACTAGGGCCTCGTCCTACGATGCGATCTCATGAATTTTTTCAATCGTCACAACTGAGGTTTTCCGCCTCTGAGCAATTTTCGAGATGAATTGATAGATATCCACTATCGATCCGTAAGAAGACGGGGACGACGAATTACGCCAGAAATGGAACGATGCAAGGCATTGTTTCATGTGATAGCGTGAATCGCTCACACTGCGTGGGCGATCCCGATCACAGTTGTGGCGCTTTTTCGGGAATTCAAGCCACCGAGCGACAGTTCATGAAAAACGAAAAAACCGGCCACACCGTGGCCAGCAAAGCCTCAGAAAGCCTGCGAGACCCGAACGCGAGCGCACTCCAGAAATCGTTGGCAGGGAGTGCGCTCGCGCAATCAGGAACCAAGAAGGAAACTTCTGCGGAGATGGCGACCGTTGCATCCCGTGCCCTGCAGGATGGCCGTGTCAACGCCACCACCCAGTCGCTGGCAGGTAGCGTTCTGACCCAGAAGGACTGATGGGTATCACCAAGGTGGGCATGCTGGAATGGGTGCCCACCCTTCAAACCGTCACATTCGTGATCGGAAAATTCGGCGCCGCATCGATGATCCGGCCATCGGCCACCCAGACGTTGTACGGCAGCGACTCGGTGTCCAGCCGCCCCATCACCCGGGTCTCGTAGCCCTCGGGCGTGACGATGCTGGTGGTGCCGTCCGCATTGTGCCCGGTGACCGTGGCCAGGTACCGCGGCACGCCGGTGGCCAGATCGCCGAATTGGGCCCACAGGTCAGTTCGCATCGGTGTAGTGCCTCTCGAGGCTGATCGATTGGTCGATGATCACGGCGTCGTTCTCGCGCCGCCCGGAAATGCGCACCGCCGTGGCCAGTCCGATCCAGGCGCCGGCAGCGTCCAGCACCTGCACCAGGTTCAGCGGCAGGACGCGATGCGGCCCCACGAGGCTGGCGATGGGGAACAGCGGCACGGTCAGATCGATCTGCTCCTGTTCGCCTCGATCGCTCAGGATGTTGCGGCCGCGCTCGGTAGCGACGGCCACGGTGTTGATCAGCGGATCCGTGGCCTGCTGGGCGTAGACCGTGCCGGCCTCGCCGGTGCGCACTACCCGCACCAGCACGCCCTTCCCCGCCAACTCGCCGGCGACCACCACGGCATCGTACTTGGGCACGCTGCGCACGTTGACCGCCTCCGACAGGATCACGTCGTCGACGAACTCCAGATCCGGCGCGGTCGACGTCCAGTCCCACGGGCTGACCGGGTAGCGCGGCACGATGCGGATGGCCTTGTCCGCGGGGTCAGACAGCACCACCGCACCGCTGGCGCTGGCCACGCGCGCGATCGCATCCATGGGCGTGGTGGCCTCATAGAACCACGCGCCGGCCGGCACCACCCAGTTCAGGGCGTCATAGTCGGCGGTGTAGCCGGTGTCCTCCAGCTCTTCGTCGATCAGCTGCTGCGCGGTGCGGTCGAAGCCGCTGACCGTCGTGCGTGCCGGTGCGTACGGGGACGCCAGCACTGCGGTGCGCGAACGCCCGCTCAGGGTCACGGTGCGCACCAGCCCCTGATCGTCCGACCACGCGCGCTGTCGGCTGTGCGATTCGATCAGGAACGTCCACAGGTAGCCGTTCATGGCCACTTCCACTTCCGCCGGGCCGCTTTCGGTCATACGCAGCAGAGCAAGGTGGCTGGGGTCCGCCAGGGTCATCTGCAGGTCGTAGCCGAATGCACCGATGCCCCCGGAGATCTCGACCGACTCCACCGCAATGGGCGATCGGTCCGGCAGGCGTACCACGTCGATGGTGTTGATCACGATATAGACCCTCCTGGATGGGCGCACCGCGTAACACGCGGTGACGCCGAGATTGAGCGGGATGTTGCCGCCGAGGTTGACTCGCGGGCATCCCAGATTCAGACCGATCCGGTTGCCGCGCACGCGACGGCGCGGCGGCTCGGGCGGCACTACGACCGGTGGCTTGACGATCCACGGGGCCAGCGCGCCATTACCCCAGGGCAGGCGCGCCCCGCGCGCGACCGATGGGCCAGTGCGCCACGTCGAAGCCGCGACGTGGCCGCGCTGGGCAAGCACGCCATGCCAGCGGCCGGACAGCATCCGTTCTTGCTGGCCGCCGGTCTGCCAGCGCAGGGACGCGCCCTGCGATATCCGCGCCGTGTTGCGCCAGGCATCGCTGCCGGTGCGTTGCACGCGCGGCAGGTCGCCCCAGCCAAAGGCGTCATCGTGGAAAAGCCGATCGGCCGACTGCTGCCGCAGCGCCCAGCTGCGCTGCAGACGGCCCAGCGCACCCCAGCGCAAGCGCAGGTCGGCGCCTATCGCAGCAGCCGCAGACCAGCGTGTCTGCGGCTGTACGGAAACGCGCGGCGCTGCGCCCCACAGCACGCGGAACTGCGCGGCCTGCAGGTCGGCGTGCTTCCAGGCAATGCGGGAACCTGCCCACAGCCCACGCAAAGGTTCCTCGGGCGGCTCGACAACCTCGGCATCCCATGGCACGCCGAGATTCAGCGGGAGCCGGCGGCCACTTCCAATATGGCGGGGGCCAAGATTCAGTGGGATACGGTTGCCTGACATCAGGACATCGGCTCGGGCCGCGCCCAGTCTTGAATCGCAGAGTTTTCACCGCCATCCGAGTCGTCAAAACCGATCACTACAAAATCGCGGGTCGGATCCAGCCAGTCGATCCGCCACGTGCCATCGTCGGCACTGAGAGTGGATGCTATCGGCAGCATCGATGCGCGCTCGTACACCACCACGCGGCCACGGGACGGCTCGTTGAGAATCCGGAAGCGGCCGTCGACCGAATCGGAATCCAGCGGATCGGGCGCCTCGCCGGCGAAGTAGCCAGCGCCACGCACGCGGTCAGACCGAGTAGCTTCGATCACGCCGACATGGTCCGTCTTCACAGGTCCGCCCATTCGTTGGAGATATCGAACAGCAGCATTCCATCGAAATTGCCGGACGTCCCAGACATGGGAGCACTCTGGGAAACACGCTTCACCAGCAGCTCAGTGCCGTCTGGCAGGCCTTCCAGATCGGTCCGCGTGGCCATGTCGGCGAAAGCCCGGCCATGGATTGAGCCGTAAACATTTGGAAAGTAGCCTCGCACCAAGCGAGCGCCCTCCAACACTCCTATCCGCTCGATTGCAATACCGCCACTGATCGCATCCGGGTAGGTTCCTTGCGCGCCCAGAAAGCCTCCCGTGTAACCATCGCTCAGGGCAAGAGTGCCAATCGCTTTGCTGGCCGTCGTCTGCAGGTGATCCCGGAGCAGATATCCACCAGAAGGGGAAACCGCCCCGATAAGCTGGCCGATGAAAATGCCGCTGTAATTGCCAACGCCGGTAAATGCACCACCTTGGGCCGAAACGCCGGCGAAATGATAAGCGTCGCCCGGCTTGCGAGTCATCAGATCGCCAAAGAAGCTGGGGAAAGAGGCGACGCCGACCCAACCCGAGCCGCTATTTCCAAGATCGACGAACAGATAGAACCAGCGCTCGCAAGCCAGGATCACCCAAGCCCGTGCCGTCGAGTTCAGTGCGCTGGACTTCAGCACCAGCCCGCCAGCGGCGGCCTGCGCGACCGTGGGCGTCTCGCCGGTACCGGTGTCGACATCGCTCATGGTCTCGTACAGCCGCCACAGCCCATAGCGTGCATTCGATCCGCTCACTGTCGCGCCGTCATCGATGCGCAGATATCCACCGGTGCCGGTAGTGGGGTTGTTGCGGAACACCGCCTTGTTGGTGCCGGTGAACGTTTCCGTCCACCCAGCGCCCGCCATGGCCGTGGGCGACGAACCGTAGCCGTCTACCAGCGCGGCACGCAGCAGTGTGACCAACGAACCCACCTGACCGGTCAGCGCTGGCGCCCCCGGGTCGGTGCTCTTGTACACGGTCGGAATCAGGCTCATGCGCCACCCCCGGTGATGTTGCCGATCACGCGCAGCCGGAAGCCGTCAGGGCTCGCCCCTGCCTCGCCCGCCAGTACGGTCCGCGCCACCCATACCGGCGCCAGTGCGCCCACGGTGTTGAAGCGCAGCGCATTGCCTGCCGCCCAACCTCCGCCCCAGCCATCCTTGTCGATGGTGAAATACGGCTCGCCGGTGCGCGGGTTCAGCGGCGAAAGATCTGCCACGGTGCTGCCCGTCGCGATCTGGCCCACGGTCTCGCCCACCACCCGGAACGCGGTGGACGAGGTGAACACGATCGCCCAGCGCTCGGTGATGGCGTCGCGGTTGCTCACCACCAGCGGAAAGTCGGTGTCGTTGTAGGTCGCGCCCGCGGCGTCGCCCAGGCGCACGTCGGACCAGACGTCCGTCCAGGTCTCCTGATCGAACAGGCCCTGCACGCGGCCCTGCAGGTTCAGGCTGCCGTTGGCCTCGCCCAGCCGCAGCGCCGTGCTGACGTAGCTGCCGGTCGGGAAGTCGCGGCTCAGCCCCGTGTTGATGCTGATCTGCCCGGTGATCTCCACGTCGGCCACCAGGCGGCGGTCGGCGATCATATGGCGGATGGTCACCGGCATCTCATACGCGGACAGGTTCAGCGGATCGCTGAAGGTCACCTCGCCGCCGTCCAGATCGATCGTGTACCAGACGCTATCGATCGGCGTGCCCTCGGCGTCGCGCACTTCCACCAGCGACAGGCCGGTGCGGCCGAGGTCCACCACCTGCCCGGCGGTGGGCGTGAGTTCCTCCGCCTCGGAGTGATGGATCACCACGGTTTGCCCGGCCTTGTACACCACCACGCGGCCATCGGCCGGCAGGCGCACCGGGTCCAGCCCCACCACCACCGGGCTGAGCGGGATGGAGCGATAGACCACCGTGCCGAAGTACGCGCTGTCGGAAATCACCAGCAGCGGCCGCCACACGTCGGAACCCACCACATCCTCCGGGCGGTACCAGGGCTCGCCTTCGTTGCCGGCGGCGGTGACGTACTCGCCGAAGCGCACGTTGACCGCGCCGGTGGACCAGTCCACGAAGCCGGCGATGTACTCGCCGGAAATGTTGCCGTCGATATCGACCGTCGCGGTGAGCAGCTCGCCGTTCAACGCGTTGGCGCGGAACGTGAAAGACCCCGGCCGCAGCGGCGCACCGGGCGTGCGGAAATCCATCTCATCGGTGCCCACCTCGGCGATGCGCGTCAGCAGCGACGTGACCTGTACCGCGTTGGTGCCGCCCGGTACCCACTGCGTGACCTGCGCGATGCCCGAGGTGTAATCGATGATGCCGGCATACGTGCCCGAGCCGGTCGCCGGATCGATGCCGTAGTACAGCGAGCCGGAGCGATCCACATAGGTGCGGCCGCGGAACACGAAACGCACGCTGCCCGGCACGATCGCATCGATCACGCTGGGCATCAGCCGCAGTGCCACGCCCGGCAACGGCAGCGCCAGATCCACCACCGCGGTATCCGCTGCGCTCGCCTCCTGCCACGTCGCGATCACCGGCGTGCCGGCCGAATAGGTGCCGTTCACCGCGACCCGGTAATAGCTGTCGACGCGGCGACGCCACGTGTTGGTGGTTTCGTACACCGGCACCGCGAAATCGCTGATCTGCACCAGATGCACCTTCAGCGTGACTGCGCCGGTGTCGTAGTCGATCGTGCCCAGGTTGCCGGTCAGGTTGGCGCCACCCGCGCTGACGCCCACGATCACGCCGCTGCCGTCGTCTTTCGCCACGAGCCGCACCGGAACCGCCGTCGCGCCCACGGTCTGGTTGCCCGCCGCCACCGCCACCGTCCATTCGAACTGCGCCGCACCCGGGCGCAGCGGCGCATCCGGCAGCACGAACGACACGAACCCGTTGGAATCCGGTACCGGCGTCAACGTGGAGGAAACCGACAGCGACCAGTCGTAGCTGTTGACGATCTGCGTGCCGCCATCGGGCAGCACCGCGGGACGGATGCCCACCTCGCCGGTCTTGTAGACGATGGTGCCGATCTGCACGCCCGACAGCATCAGTCCGCCCACGCCGTTGTCGGTCACCGTCTTGTCCACGCCGCCTTCCACCCAAGTGGCGGTGAAGGTGCCGGGCTTGATGTTCTCGTCGGGCAGCAGGTAATTGAGGTAAGGCGCGAGGATCGCGACATCGCCATCGCGGCGCGAAGTGACCACGCCCGTACCCCAGCTCACGATCAGCGCGCTGCCGGCGTCGGGGATCGCGCCCACGGTCACCACCAGGCTGCCGGTGCTGTAGTTGATGGTGCCCGAGCCCTGCCCCGGCGAACCCACGATCTGGCCGGCGCCGTTGTCGTACAGGCGCACCCACTTGCCCAGTGCCATGTAATCCACCACCACGGTGCCGGGCGTCGGTGCCGGCAGCAGGCTCAGCACATAGTTCAGCTGCTGATTCGCGTCGGTAATGTCCAGCCGCGTGGTGAAGCCCTGTTGGTTGATGGCGCCGGCCGGCGTGGCGGTGATGGTGAATGCGGTGGTACCCGCTCCGGTCGCGTTGAACACGGTGACCGCGCCGGTCACGTAATCGACAGTGCCGCGCCATGCCGACTCGCCGCCGGCCGCCAGGGTGCCGTCGCCGTTGTCGGTCAGCGTGGTCGCACCGATGGCCACTGCGACCGATCCGCGCAACGCGGGGTTGCCCAGGTAGCGCAGCACGCCAACGCCCGCGCTGAATGCGGTCGACGCCGACACGCTCAGCACGCCGTCGGCGCCGGACTGCACCAGCGCTACCGCACCCTGCCCGGCCTGCACATCCACCACCGGCGTTTCCGCCTGCGTGGACGGCACCAGCGGCACGTAGGGCGTGCCCACCTGCAGCGACAGCGCGCCGCTGTCCGCCTCGCTCACCAGCGGACGGATGCTGTAGTAGCTGGCGGCGTCCACCACGTTGGTGGCGCGCACGCGGGTGGGCGGTTTGGTGGACGTGAAGCGGGTCGGCTCCTGCCCATAGAACGCATACAGCAGCGGCGTGGTGATCTCCACCACCAGCACGTCGCGCTCGAATGCGCCCGCGCTGTCGTAGAACGTCTGCGTGGTGCGCGATGCCACGCCTTCCAGCCGTACGTACTGCACGTCGGCGGCGTAGCCATCGGCCTCGGTGCTCAGGCACAGCGTTTCGTTGACCTCCGGCGTGGGCGCATCCTTCATGCAGTACAGCGTCAGCGCGCGCGTGCCGATGAAGTGGTTCCCCATCAGCACATAGCGCGATTCCACGCCGCGGGTGATGTAGCTTTCCAGCCGGTTCTGCGCGGCCGCGCGCTCGTCGCCGTACACGCCGGTGCTGAACATCGACATGGTGACGTTGGGATCCAGCGGCGGGTCCAGGATGATGGCGATCGCGCCCTGCAGCACGTCCACGCCGGCGGTGTCCACGTGCACGAACAGCTTGCGCAGGCTCACGTTGCCGGTGGTGCGGGCTTCGTCATCGATGTCCGGGAACAGGTTGTTCAGCGCGCCGTCCACGATCTCGGTCGACACCATCCGGCCGCCGCCATCGGGGTTGTCGGTGAGCCGCTGGGACTGGCGCAGTTTGATATCGGGCGCGGTGATGGGCATGGTCAGACCTGAATGAGTCGGAGGGTGATGGCGAAGTAGTCGCCATCGACGTAGGGCGACGCGTACAGCAGGGGCCGCGCTTCCAGCGCCTTGCCGCCCGCGCGGTTGAACAGCACGTTGAAACTGCGCGTGCCGCCGTTGTGGCCGGGCACCGTCAGCACCATGGGCACCGTGCGCGTCTGCGCTTCCAGCGCCTGCAGTTCAAGCAGCACCGGCAAGGTGATCGCGGCCACGTAGGCATTGCCGGACTGGGTGGTTTCCAGCGTCATGGGCCGGCCGGCCTGCAGCGCGGATTCGTTCACTACCATCGCGCCGGTCACGCTGACGCGCTGCAGCTGGCCCACCTTCCACGCGGTGAACTCGTCCGACCAGAACAGGTCTCCCGGCAGGGTGATGGTGTCCAGCGTGATTTCGCTCATCGGGTGCGCCGCCTCGGTTGGTTGCTGCCGTCGCGCGCACGGCCGATGCGCTCCAACAGCGGGGCTGCGATGGCATCGGCCAACAGCCGGGCCGTGGCCGGGTCGACGCGGCCGCCGTTGATCAGTTTGACGCCGACGCCTTCGGCGGCGACGATCTCAAGGCGGAACACGCTGAGCGTCTCAAGCCCCGCCTTCGCGCGTTCGGCGTCCAGCCGGCGCGCTTCGTCCAGGGCTTCCTGCGCGGAACGCTTGGCGTCATCGGCGATGCGCTTCTGTTCCTCAGCGCGGCGCTTGCGGTTGTCCTCCAGCGTCTTCTCGACCTGCACCAGCTCTTCGACCTGAGTTGGATCGACTAGATTAAATTTCTTCCGCAAGGACTCGCGCGTGCCTTCCAAACTGTCGAATTCGGAATTTAGCTTCTTAACCTCGGCCACGGATGCGCGCAGTTCCGCCTGCTGGGCGATCAATTGCTTTGTCAATTGCCAATTATTCTGAGTCCGGAGTAGCTTGTAATACTCTTCGCTAACGCCGGAAATCGAAAAAGACAGGGACTGCGCGGCAGAACTGGCCGAGGCAAGGCCGCTGGCGGCGCCGCTGCCCGCATCACCGATTTTCTCCACGCTCTTGGCCGCATCGTCGGCCTTGGTTTTGACCTCGCGCAAACGCTTGCCCGACTCTTCCAGGCCGGTGTTGAGCGCCTTTCCCGCGGTCTTGCCCTTGTTCGCCAGCTCATCCAGCTTGGCATTCACCTCATCCACGCGCTGCTGATATTCGATGAAGCCGAGCGAGCCCGCAGAGACGGCATCCTGCAACGCGCGCTTCAATGCGGCCAGTTCGGTCGACGTGCTGGCCTTGGCGAATGCGTTGTCGAACGCGGTGGCGATGGCCTGCGACTTCTGCGCGGCGGTCAGGCCCAGCTTGTCCACCTCGCGAATGGATGCCTTGAACTGGTCCACCACAGCGCGACCGGTGCGCGTGAAGCCTGTCTTGATGGCTTCGATATCCACCCCGAGCCGATTGAGGTTGATGCTGTTCAGCTCTTCGGCGAGGATCTTGGCGCCCAAGCTTCCGGCCTTCATGGCCTCCTCGGCCACTTTCTGGAAGCGCGGAAAATCCTCGTCTGACAAACCGTTGACCGCAGCTCGAAGCTCTTCGGTGATCGCCTTCGCCGCATCCGTTCCACGCGCTGCGACTTGATCCAGAATCGACACGAGTTGCTCTGCACCCTTGGGGCTGGTCAGATTCACCTCGGACAAAGCGCCGGAGATCGCTTTCCCGGCGGCGACGCCCTTCGTGGCCAACTTGTCGAAGTTCTCGACGGCTTTCGTGACGTACGCGTCTAGCGCATTTTCCTTGGCTGCCGTCGTGGCGAGTTCGGACAGACGCGTGGTGACGTTCTGGATCGACTTGCCCAGCGCATCGAACTTGTCCAGCGCCGCGGCCTCCGCCTGCGCGTTGCCGGCCGCCTTCGCTTCCAGCGCCAAACCGCGGTAATAGTTCTGCGCCTGCGTGAGCGCGAACTGATAGTCCAAGGCCTGCGTCCGGGTCATGAGGCTAATCTGCTGGCCGCCCTGAACGGCGACGCTCGCGTATTGCGCATAGACGTTCGCCAGTTCCTTGCCGCTGGTGATCAGCTCCTGCTGGATCTGCTTCTGGATGATGCTGGCGCGTTCGTCCTGGATGAGTTGCTTCTGTCGCTCTTGCATCAGCCCGTTGAGACTTGTAAGCAGGCTGATTGCGGCCTCGATGCCAACGGTTGCGATGGAGATGCGCAGCAGGCGCGGCAAGAACGCCAGCGCGCGGCCGAGCAACCCGACCTGCCCAGCCGCACCAGCGCTGGCTGTACCGAGGGCACCCGCTGCGGCAGTGGCTGTTTGGGTCGCGACGGCGGCAGCACCGAACTGCTGCGCGATCTGCGCGATCTTCAGCCCGGCATACACCTTGCCCACGAACAGAATGGCCTCTGCATGCTTCAGCAGTGAAAGCGTGAATCCGCCTAAAGTGCTGACGACCGGCCCGATCTGAAGCGCGAAGCGCTTCAGCGCCTCGATCGTGCCGATGATGGCGTCAGCAACGCGCTTGGCGACACCATCCAAATTGCGAGTGCTGCCCAACAAGCTACCGACTTCACGCTTGAAATAGTCAGTAAGACCGCTCTCTGCAATTCTGTTTAGGAATTCCGTCCAGCGTGCTGATACTTGCTGAAACAATCCGCTGAGGGTCGTCAAGCCACGCTGAGCGGCACCCGCATTGGCGGCGCCGATCTCCTCGTAAAGTGCCTTGATGACGTCGCGTCCGAGCTTCCCACCTTCGATTAATTTTTGCAGCTCGACACCGTATTTGCCGGTGATCTTGGTAAGTAGCTCTAGAACAGGAACGCCTCGCTCCTGAAGCTGAAGAATTTCTTCACCCTGAAGTCGCTGTTTTGCCCATGCCTGCCCAAGCGCCAGAACCTTGCCGGACAGATCCTCCTGGCTGCCGCCCACTGCGGCGTTCTGATCGATTAGTGCCTGCAGCGACCCGTTCAAAGGGTCCAAGCCGAAGGCTTTCAGCTTCTTGGCATTGTCCACCAGGGACTGGAATTCTTGTCCATTCTGCTTGGCCAAGGCTTTCAGCTGCTCAAAGGCCTTGTTGCCCGCTTCCTGCCCGCCGTAGAGGTTCTGCAGCGATCGGCGCGCGTCCTCGGCCGCAGCGCCCACTTTCAGCAGATTGCCAACGCCGCGAGCGGCCTCGCGGAACCCGAAGTAGGCCGCCGCGCCGGCCAAGACGCCGCGCAGCTTGCCGAATGCGCCCGTCAGTCCGCCTGCGGTGCCCTCCAGCTTGCGCGTCTCTTCCGCCGCGGCTGCGGCGCGGGCGCGATACGCGGCCAGCGCCTCGGCGCTGACGCGCCCGGCCTGCGCGAACTTGCGGAACTCCGCATCGCCGGCGGCCAGACGCTCGCGCAACTGGCGCTGCGCATCCGACTGTTTGCGCACCACGTCCACCTGCTCGGCCAGCGCCGTGGTGGTGCGGCCCACGCTGTTGCGCAGCTCCACCTGACTCTTGGCCAGATCGGACGTGTTGAAGCCCAGCTTGCCCAGCTCGTCGTCGGCGCGCTGCAGCGCCTGCCACTGTTTGTCGACGCTGGCCTTCAGCCGGTCCACTTCCTCGCGTGCTAGCGCCTGCGACTTCACCAGCTCACGGCTGGGCTTGTCGGTGGCGCCCAGTTGCAGGGTCAGCTGGTAGGCGGCGTTGCTGGCCTGATCCAGCGCGCGCTCGGTGCGCTCCAGCTCGGTGGACAGCTCGCCGTAGCGCTTCGCCTTGCCGGCGACGTCGTTCAACTCATTGAGGCTGTCGATCAGACGCTCGGTGTCGCCCACGGTCTGGGCGGACACATCGCCCACTTCGCCCAGCGCGTCGCGCAGTTTGTCGATGCCGTCCAGCCCCTCGGTTTCCAGCACCAGGCGGATGGCTTCCTGCAGGCGATCGTTCATGCGGACGTTCTCTTGAGACGGAACTGACGTTTCAGCTCCGCGAGGTAGAAGGCGGTGAGCTCGGACAGCGTGGCGTCGCGCACCTTGCGCGAGGGCTCGTAATCGATGCCGCTGAGCATCTCGAAGGGGCTGGGGCCGCGGAGCATGCGCAACGGGCCGCGCCCGTGGCGGCGGCCGGTGCCGCTGTTGTAGCTGCGCACGCGGATGGCGCGGCGCCCCTGGATGGTGGCGATGAAGGCGCTGTCGTAGGTCTTGCTTTGCCCGCGCACGATCTGCGCGGTAGCGCCGGTGGCCTTGCGGCCGCGCCACGCGCCCTTGAACTCCAGCAGCGGCAAGCCGCGGGTGCTCGCCCAGATGGAAATCAGTTCGCTGCTCTTGGCGCCCTTGCCGCGCACGCCCTGATCGATGCGGAACCGGCCGGTCAGGCTACCGGCGTTGATGCCGTACACCGCGCGCACGTTGCGCTTCGCCGCGGGCTCGGCGCGCCGCGACAGACCCACGCGCGCGCGGATGACGGCGGTATCCAGCGCATCCAGCATGTTGCCGGCCAGATCGGTCAGGCCGTGCAGATCCTTCGCGCGCCTGCCGCTCACGTAGAGCTTCAAAGCACTGTTGCGCCGGCTGGCCACTCAGCCCTCCACCAGCGCGCCGAAGCTTCGCAGGTGTTCCGCCTCGCTTGCGTCCGCCACGTACGGCGTGTCGGCGGCATAGGTGACGCCGCGGTGCCGGTGGCCGCCGCGGATGATGACGTTCACGCGCGCGGGAACTGCCGGGCGAATGTCTTCGCCCGGCAGTTGGGACGCGGCGCTTTTCTGACGCCGCGCCACGTCAGGCCGCCTGCTTGTACAGCTCGAACGTGTACGGCGCGGGCGCACCGTTGGGCAGGATCAGCTCGCCGGTGAGGGTGGGCGACAGCGGCTCGGCGGACAGCCAGTCGATATCGTCCTCCACGCCCAGACGCGCCTCGTACACCGTCAGCTCGCCGTTGTCGCCACCGATGCGGTCCTGCATGTCGCCGGTGATGTAGAACGACTCGATGGGCGTGGCGCCGCCTTGGATCACGGTGGCATCCACGGCCGCGTAGCTGTAGCTGATCAACAACTCATCGGCTTCATCGATCGCACCGGCGGCGGTGGGGATCACTTGACCGCGTCGCAGGTCGAACGTGTAGTCGGTGCCGGCCACCAGCGTGGCGGCACCTTCCTTCACCACCAGGCTGCTGATGTAGCGGTGCGCCAGCTGGATGGGTGCATTGATCTCGCCCACGGTGAACGGCTCGTCGGTGACGGTGCCCGACGCGGTGGTCGCGCTTGCGGCCACGCCGCGCAGCACGCGCGCCAGAATCGCCACCGGCATTTCCAGCAGCTGGATGGACAGGCTGGTGGCGCCCGGCTGCTGGTCGCTGTGGATGGTCTGGTTGTAGGCGTTGTCGCGGCGCTTCGACTTGATCACGACCTCATCGCCGGCTTCGTAACCGAAGTTGAAGGCGTTGGTTTCGATGGGCTGATTGCCGTACGGGTCGGTGGGCTCCGGGATGACCGGGGTCAGGGTACCGTCGGAAGCCTTCCGCCACATGCGGAAGTCACCGGCGAACTGGCGGGGCTTGGGGTTTGCCATGAGAGAGTCTCCGTGGGCGGTTTATGCGGGCGATTTGAGGTCGGTCAGGCCCGCCCGCGCGGTGACCTGAGCGATGACGACTGCGTCGCCGGTGTCCTCGTCGGTGATGCCGTCGAGGCGCGCACCGGTGACGGTGAACGTATGGAACCCATCGGGCAGCGTGGTATCGCGGCCGGCGGTCTTGAATGTCAGCGCGCGGACCAGATCCGCACAGCCGCGATGCACCAGCAGCTTGGGATTGCGGTTGACAGAAGTGCGCGGCACCACGAATTCGATTGTGATATCCATGCCGCTGACGACCATGGCGCGGCCGGTGCTGGTGGTGAGGATCTCGGTGGCGTCGATGAAGACCGCGGACTGATCAGGGGCGTCGGCATCGATCTGCTCATCGTCCAGGATCACCGGACCGGCGCCGATGTCGGTGTGATAGCCGTTGGCCTGCGTGATGCCGCGCACCACCTCGGCCAGCGCTTCCAGCGCGCGCCAGGAGATGGGTTCCAGATCAGGCGCCGACACGGCGAGCCATCCAGCGCGAAAGCGAACCATCGTTGGACAACAGGTCCATGTTCTCGTAGCGGTCGCCGTCCACCAGCACGGTGCCGGACTGTTCTGGCGCGAAGCCCGCCGACAGCACGTACACCAGCTCGATGCGCTGCGCTTTGGTCTGGCGGATGCCGCCGAACGTGGCGGTGTCGCGATCCACATAGACGCGACACGCCACCGGCGCTTCATCCGGCGCGGCCTGCGGGCGCAGATACAGCGCGTCGTCGGCCATGCCGACGCTGGCGAATGCCGCGTGCATCTCGTTGTCCAGCTCGGCAAGAAACGCGCGCTGGCCCATCAGCGGTCGCCCTTGCCGAGCGGCGTGCCTTCGATGGCGCGGATGCCGCGCTTGTCGGCGTTGCACTTCACCAGTTCGGCCTTGCGCGCGGCAGCGACGGACGGACAAACCGAGAGCGGACCTTCCGCGATCGGGTGTTGCTCGGTCAGGCCCTCCTTGATCGGGACGTACACGTAGCGGTCGACGTAAACGATCTGCGGCTTGATGATGGTGGCCGGCGGCAGATCGGGTTTCTCCTGCGCCTGCGTGCAGCCCGTCAGGGCAGCAGTGACGGCCATCAAGCTCAGTAATCGCGTAGTGCGGGACATGCAGCCTCCATCGCCGCCAGCGCCTGGGCGCAATGCGGCTTTCGGGATTCGGTCTGGAATTGCCGGGTGAACTTGTCCAGCGCGCGGTCGGCATCCAGATAGGCCGCGCGCGCGGCGGCGATGGCCTGCTGATTTGCTGCCTCACTGCGGCGCGCCTCGTCCTGCTGGCGCTGGATCTCCGCCTGCAGGTCCTGCGCGGTCTTCTCCCATGCGGCGTTGGCAGCGGTGGCGGCGAGGGCGTCACCTTTCCACGCGTTGCGCTCAGTCACGGCCGTGTCGCGCTGAGCGACGGCCGTCGCGGTGTCGGCCTGGGCAGCGCGGCTGTCGGCGTGCGCCATCTTCAATGCGACGCCCAGCCCCAGCGACAGCGCCAGCAACGCGCCGCAGGCATACAGCAAGGGGGTGACGGTAAGGCGCGAGAGGATGCTCATCCCTGCCCCTCCGCCATGCGCGCTTCATCCTCACGACGACCGCAGAGGCCGCGTTCGTTGCCGGTACCGCGCCACAGCCGACACGACGCGCGCAGCTGCGCGGCGATGCATGCGGTCTCGGCCCGGGGCACGCACACATCGCGGATATGACGCTTCTCGGCGGCGCGGCTGCCGGACATGGATGCGCCGCGGTTGAAGACGTTGCTCACCATTGCGCCTTCCGGCAGCGGGCCGAGCATCTCGATGCCGGGATACGCGCGGAGGGTAGCGCGGCGGTACGCCGGCAGCATCGCATCGGCGAAGACGGTTTCCGCCAGATCCAGCGGCACGCGCACATCGCGCAGTGCGGCGCGTGAACGCGCGCAGGCCTGCGGGCCCACGGCGCCGCTGGTGTCGGCCAGGCGCGCGGCCTGCGGGTGCTGCGCCCAAGCGCCAAGCGTCGCCTCGCGGGTCTGGTGGCCGCCATCCCAGCCGATGCCCCACGTGGGGCCGCTGGCGCCACCCGGGCAGATCACGCCCTGCAGGCGGGCACTGTAAAAATCGCGGCTGGTCACTTCCCAGCGCACGATCAGCGCGACCGCGCGCGGGTCGACCTGCGGCGCGGCCGCGGTCGCGGCCGCTTCGGGTTCTGCCGGCGGTGCGATCTCCACCACGGCCGCCTGGACAGTTGCCGCAGCCGGCGCGACCACGTCAGCCGCGATCAGCTGCGTCGCCTGCACCGGCGTAGAGACGGCCACCGCAGCGCTGTCCGACAGGTCGGCCGCGGCCGTCGCGATGGAGTCCGGCGCGTTGCTGCATGCCGCCAGCGCGATCAGCAGCACGCACGCGAGGGCGCGCATCACAGGCCCCTCAGATAGACATGCGCCCAGAACAGCGCCCACGCCAGCCAGGCGAAGGTTTCGCCCAGCAGCACCATCATCGGGCCGAACTCGCCCTCGGCGGCGCGGTCGACCAGCCTGCATCGCAGTTCGTTGCCGATGTTCATTGCAGTGAGATTCATCGCCAGCGCGGTGCTGCCACCGATGGCCAGCGCATACATCGAACGCGGCGCCAGTTCCAGCGCATACGCGAACAAGTCCGGCAGCGCGCCCACCTGCGGCAATGCGCTGGCGGTCAGTAACAGGAACAGCGCCACCACTGTCAACAGCGGCAGGGCGATGCCCAACAACTTCGTGGAGAGCTTGAATTCGGGCAGTTTCATGGGGTTCTCACAGATGCTTCGAGTTGGCCGACGCGCTTCTTGAGGTCGCGGATATCGTCGGTATTGGTTTCCACCTGCCTGATCACGCGTTCATCGAGGCGGGTGTTGATGTTGCGAACGTCGGAGGACAACTGCCCGACGTTGCCGCCCAGCACGTCCAGGCGCGCGTCGGATCTCGCCTGGCCTTCCAGCACCTGCTTGCCGATCAGCGTGAGCAGCGCGATCGTGATCGCCAGCAACGTCGGCGTGACGATGCGCGCACCGACCTTGGCCACTGCGCTTTCGGCGATATCGGCAAGCCGGTGATGCGGCGGCTCGCCGCCTTCGGGCGGGTCGTCGTGTCGGCGATGGTTGGGCATGTCGTCGGCCATGGTGTCCTGCGCGCTGGGTGACCGATCCGTCGCGCGCGTCATCGAACGCGCGCGACGGCCGGGGGTAACGGTGAATCCGGATCAGGCCGCCTTGGGAATGCCCAGGCCCGGGCAGAGACGCACCGCCACTTCGGTCTTGCCGTTACCGGCAGCCTCCGTGCAATAGCCGAAGTTCTCGATGTCGCCGGTGGCAGCGGATGCCACGATGATCTGGCTGGCGGACACGTCCCACGTCACGGCGGCGCCGGCCGCGATGACTGCTGTGCTGAGCTTGGGCAGGCGGAAAACGCCTTCGACCATCACCGCGATGGTGTCGCCGCTCTTGCCGTTGGTGACCGCGATACCGAAGAGCCGGCCCTGCGAAACCGCGCCGCCGCTGGCGACATCCGCGGTGAGCGTGACGTTCAGCACCCGGCCGTCCTGATGTGCGTTTTTCATAACTGTTCTCCTGGGGAGGGTTGAGGACGATTGACGCGAGACCGAACCTGCGGCGGGCTGACCCGCCGCAGATTCCTTCCCGTCAGGCGCCGGGGTTCTTGAAGATGCCGCGGTAATCGGCGACGGCCGGCGCCGCATCCAGACGGACCTTCCAGGCCACGCCATCGACGTCGAACCCCTGTTGCTGTTCGAGGTACGGCGTCTGGTTGCCGTCGAGGTAGCCGATGACGATGCTGTCGACGAATGCCGAATTGGCGACGCCGTACCAGGCCGTCGAGCTCGCACCATCGAGACGAGCATCGTCGACGACATCGAATGTGTTGCGGACGATGTTGGGCGTGGTGTTGCTCTTGTTGCCGCTCACCTCGTACTGGCTTTCACGCACGGTGCGGGCCAAGCCGCCGAGCGCGATCGGGGTAAGCAGGGTCCGGAGCGGCACCTGGATGCTGTTTTCGTCGTCGTCCTTCTGCAGCGCCATCGCGGCCCGCATGCCGTCGACGCTAGTCGTGCTGATGGCGGCACCGGTGAGCAGATTGCCGTGCTCGGCACTGAACAGCGCATAGCCGTCCGGCAGCGTCGGGTTGGAGGTGATCAGCTCGAATACCGCCTTGGCCACGGTGCGGCGCGCGGCCTGACCGAGCTTGCGCGGCACCTCGCTGAAGATGCCCAGATCGTCGTTGATGATGGCCTGCCGCGTGATGGAGAACAGGCGGCCATACGTGACGATCTTCATCGCCTGCGATTGCTCGCTGAAGGTGCCGTATTTGTACTCGCCACCCTCAGGCACCACCAGCAGATCGGAGAACGCACCCAAGCCCACCAGATTGGTCGGCTTGAAGTCCGGAACGCTCACGGCGCGGGTGAACTGGTTGATGGTTTCCTCCGCTTCCTCATAGCCACGCAACACGGCGCGGCGGGAAGCATCGCTGAGCAGGAAAGAAAAGTCGGACGACGAATGCGTGAACGCGGTACCGACGATCTGCATGCGGTCCATGCCGTTGGTGCTGACGCCGGCCGCGGTGACGCAGGCGCGCGCGATCTCCGCCAGCGTGTGGCCGCGGAACGGGTTGTCGCCGGTCGCGGCCGCCACGCCGGCGCGCGCTTCAATGGCGTTCAACATCGCGGCGCGGGTCAGGTCGCGCTGGTCGCGGCCCGCCACCACGCCGGAATTGCCGGCCAGCGGCGCAGCGCCCTGGGCGAGCAGCGCCAGCACATGGCGGCCCACGTTGTCGGCGGTGACGGCGGGGTCGGCTTCGTCGATCACGCGGGCGACGTATTCCGACACCTGGGCATTGCCCATGTGCGGCTGCGCCATGGCGCGGATCTCGGCGTTGCGCGTGCGCAGGCCGGCGAGTGCGGCGGTGACATCGGCACTGCCGGCCGCCACGACGACCGGCGCTGCGGCGGTGACCGTTGCCGGGGCGACGGGCGGAACTGCGGCAGGCGCCGCGGGCGCGCCGGTCTGCGCGGCGGCAGCGGACGCCGTAGCGGCGGCCGACGCGAGGACGCGAAGTTGAGAGTACTTATGTTGCATGGTGGGATCCTCGAGTTGGCCGATCACGGCCTGCTGTGACACCTCGGAAAGCGAGGCGAATACGGTGGGAGAAAGGGTGGCGGCGACGTGACCGCGCAGCTGCGCGGTGACCGGTGCCGGTGCGCGCGGGATGGCGGCCAGATAGCCGTCCAGCGCGACCACGCGCGCGGCCTCGGCGGCGACGGCCGGTGCGCCGGTTTCGACGCGGTCTGCGAAGCCGAAGGCCAGCGCTTCGGCGCCGGTGTACCAGTGGTCGCGGCCATCGGTCAGCAGCGTGGTGATTTCGTCGGGCTTGGCGGTTTTCGCCACGTAGGCCTCGGCCATGGCGCGCGCGTGGGTGTCGAGCGTGTCCGCGAACGACCGGAAATCGGCAGCGTTGCCGGCGGCGATGGTGGCCGGCGCGTGCAGCATGAACAGCGAGGTGGGATACATCACCACTTCGTCGCATGCCATCAGGATCACGCCAGCGATCGATGCAGCCTGGCCGTCGACGAAGCCGACCTTGCGCGCGGGGTGCGAGCGCAGCGCGTTGTAGATGGCGATGCCATCGGACACCACGCCGCCTTCACTGTTGATGCGCACGTGGATGGTGGATGCATTGATGGCGCCGATGTCCTGCGCGAGCTGATGCGCGGACACCGAATCGCACCAGAAGGATTCGCCGATGGCGCCGTAGATCATCACCTCGGCGGTGCCGCCGGCGTAGGCATTGACCTTCAGATAGCTGCGGCCGGCGAGCATGCCGGCATCGGCGGTGATCGGGCCGAGCATGCACGCGGCGCCGAGCGCGATCGCGAGAATCGAAAGTTTCATGGGTCAGTCCTTCAGCATGTAAGGGGTAATCGCGGCGCGAATCTCCGCCGCGCGGGCAGTGGCTGCGCCGGCCGGTGCTGCCGGCAGCGCTGACGCTTCGCGCTGCGCATTCCAGTCGCTGGTCTGCGTGGCTACGTCGTTGGGGTTGTTGCCATACAGCAGCGTGTTCTGCTGCGGCGACGTCCAGCCGCGGTCCTCGGCTTCGCCGCGCGCGTAGGCTTCTTTCAGCGGATCAATCCACGGCATGACCGGACGCACGTAGGTGCTGGCGGCGAGATGCTTCAACTGCCAGCTGCGCGGCAGATTCAGCCGGCCGGACAGCACAGCAGCTTCGATGAAGCGCATGCGGTGTTTGCGCACGGCCATGGCGATGAAACGCTCCGCCAGCATCTGGTAAGCGCCCCACTTTTCCACCAGCTCCTGCCGCTGCGCGGAGTAGGTGCCGTTGTAATCCAACGACAGACTGCTGTAGCTCACGCCGACGCCGCCGGCGGCGGCGCGCAGCTGTTCCTTGCGCCACAGCGCGGCGTTGGGATTCGGGCGGTTGCTGGCAATGGTGCCGATATCCTCGCCCGCCAACAGATCATCGAACACCATGCCGGGTGCGAACCGCAGCTCCCGGTCCGGGGACTGCGCAATGATCGTTTCGCCCACGAGCGAACCTGAGCTCTCGCCGTAGCGATCCGGGTTGCCTTTCTTGATGAATGCGCACATGGACGCGGCCACCTTGGCGGCGACGCGCTCGGACTCTTCGTAATCCTTCACGTCCTCGAATCGCGACATGGCCGAGGCGAACACGCTCAAGCCACGCACCTGGTGCAGGCGCTTGATGTTGCGGATACCGTGCAGCACGTCGGTGCTGACGCGCTTGGTTTCGTACGTAGACCCGGCCTGCGAGCCGGGATGGGTCTTGTAGACGTAGGCCGCAACCGGGCGGCCCCAGGCGTTCATCTCGAAACCCTGCAGGATGTTGCGCGACGGGTCGGTCAGATCCAGCGGGATCATGTCCGGCTCGATCATCTCGATGCTGTACGGCACTTCGGAGCCATGCAACAGGAACGGCACCGGGCCCAGCAGATCCTGGTAATAGCTTTCGCCGTCGCGGAACCACGTGCGCGCCAGCAGTTGCTGGCAGGCGCCGTAATCGTGCATTCCGGTGACTTCCGGCGCGTCCCACCAGTTGTCCCACAGGTCGTCGATCTGTTCGGCCAGCGAGCGGTCGATTTGCTCGCCGGGCCGCCGCGGCGCGGCCAGCACATCGATGCCGCTGCCGACCGTGTTCTGGACAAGGATGTTCAGCGCGTTGTCCGCAAGATCCAGATCGCGTTCTAGATGGCGGGCCTGATCGCGCAGTTGCCGGGCATCCATGCCGACGATGGCATTGCCGCTGCCCCAGTCGCGCGCCAGCTTGCGATGACGGGACGGTCGCGTGACTTCGTGCGCACGCGCCTTGATCTCTTCGCGCTGAGCCGCAGCGAAAAAGACCTGCGCCGCGCGGTCGGATGCGACGGCAGCGCTCAGGCGGTGCTTGGCCAGCGATGCGCTCACGTGGTGCCACCGAAGTCAGCGAACGCACACATGCCGCCACCGCGGCGCGCTTCGGAGTCCACGCGCGCCTGCCACTCGCGACGGCCGGCGCGGATCTCTTCCAGATCGGCGCGAGTCAGCTCACGATCACCTTGCCGGAATCGCTGCCCCCGGAGCACGGCGATCTCGGCATCGATGTAGTGCTGCAGCATGTCTTGAGCGGTGGCCATGCACACCATGATGGGAGCTTGGTTGTCCACGATCTAGGCAAAACCGTAGACAACACCGTTACAAGCTATTGATTTCAAAGGGCGGAAAAACCGATTTGTCTACACTTTTGCCAAAACTGGAGACAACGCTGTTTTTTGCCCCTTTGGAAGCCCTCCGGGAAAGAGCTTGTGCAGCTTGGACCGGGACACTTTGAATTCGCGCATCACCTGCTTCAACGGCACCCCACTTTCCAGCGCAGCACGAATGTTCATCAGCGGATATACCCTCTCGTGCGACGGGAAGTAAGGCCGCTCTCCCGCAAAGCACCGCATGACGCTATCGACGAAGGGCTGGGCCATGCGATCGCTCACCCCGATGTCGCGCACCAGCGCATCGGTAATCCGCGCCCGGAGTTCTTCTTCGGTTTCTCGCGTCCGCTTCACAGGCCCCACCCGTCCCGCGTGTCGATGCCGCCGCGCTTCGTGCGCTGCGATGTTTCGCGTGAAACATGTGCGGCGGGTTTGGTCTGGTCGGCGACAGGCTGCGCCGGTGGTGTTTCACGGGAATCATCAACGATGGGCTGGCCCACGCTCGCGAGCACTTGGCCCTCGAGCATTGCCCAGTCCGCTTTGGTGAACCGGTGCAGCCGCAGTTCGTGGTGATGAGTCGCGGCGTAGGCGTATGCCCACGTGTCGAGCGGCTCGTTGCGCGGCGCGCCGCGGCGCTTCTCGAACCGGTTCTTGGTGGGGTTGTAGGTCTCGCTGACCAGGCCGCCGAAGTAGCTGGGCTCCAGCTCTTCGCTGATGTGGACCATCCGCTCTGCTGCCTCGCGCTCGGCGTCCACCGCGATGCGGCTGTACAGCAGATGCTTGATCGCTACCGTGCCGACTTCGTGCGTGTGCACGCCCTTCCTGTCGAGCTGTCCTTTCCAGTTCACATCCTGCAACTGCGGTTTCTTCAGCACCGGGCAGTTGTTGCGGGTTGAGCCGAAGATCGCCATCGGCCGGCGGATCCTGCGCTGGCGCACGAAGTGCTTGACGGCCTCGGTGCGGTGACCGCCCATATCGATGGCGGTGGCCTGCACGCGCAGCTGCGTGCCGAGCGCATGTTCGATAGGACGGTTGAGCAGATCCGTGAGTTTCGTCCAGACCTCTTCATCGGCCGGGTCGCCCGGGATCTCGATGTAATCCAGCACCCAGCACGTGAGGCCGACGCCCCAGCCCACGATGTGCACGGCCAGTCGGTTGTCCTGCGTATCGACTCCGGCGGTGATGACCAGCACGCCGAGTGGCGCGGTGCGTAGGCGGTAGGGTTCCGCGCGATCGGCCAGGATGTTGTGCTTGACGGCGGTGAGGGATTTGTCTTCCCACGGTTCCGCGAGGCGGTCGTTGATGAAGGTCTTGAGCCGGCCGGGGTCGTTCTGCGAATCGATCCACATGCGCGCCAGTTCGAGCCAGCGCGGCCCCAGCCCCAACTGGTAATACAGACAGTTCAGGTGATAGCCGCGGATCGGGCGATCGGGAAACTTCGGAACCCAACGACCTGCGGCGATCATCGCGGTCTTTTCATGCTCCTGGATGACGCAGCCGTTCTCGCGGCAGACGTACCAGCATTCGCGCAGGTCCGGGGTCCACTGCAGACCGCTCCACTCGAGCGGCTGTTCATGGGCGCAGTGGGGACACTTCACATGAAAGAAGCGCTGGTCCGATTTTTCGAACAGTTCGGTGACGCGGCACGTGCCGAGGATCTCCGGGCTGCCGACCTTCAGCCGCTTGCTGGTGGCCGGGAAGCCGGAGGTGCGTCCGTCCAGCATGAGGTCGGGATCGTCGCCACCCTTCAGCAGCGACGCGAACTGCGCGAACTCGTCGACCACCAGCGTGCGCACCGACGTGGACTTGAGCCGCTGTGGATTGCCGGCATGCTCCAGGTACAGCTGGCCGCCGATGAAATCCTTGAATGTGCGGCGGTTCGCCGCGTCGCGCGAGGCCACGCTGGTGAGCGTGCGTTTGACCGCAGGCGATTCCTCCAGCATCGGGTTGAGCTTCTGTTCCACCCACTTGCTGAGCGACACCTCGCTGGGCAGGACCACCATGATCGGCCCGGGGTTTTCGCACATCGTGTAGCCGACGACGTTGACTTCCACTTCGGTCTTGCCGAGCTGGATAGGGAACCTGCACACCACGTCTCGGACGGGGCTGCGAACGCTGAAGCAATCCATCGGCTCGCGCAGCGGCGGATTGCGGCTGGTGCGCCAACGGCCGGGTTCGGCGCTGCCCTTGCTGCTCAGGAAGCGGTTGGTATCCGCCCACTCGCTCACGGTCAACACCTTTCGCGGCGCGAAGGCGCGCGACAGCACCCGGTTGAGCCTGACCGGAACCGGGAGGATGGCGTTCATGCCGGCATCTTTCCGATGGCGGCGAACCGTCGGGACACGTCGCCAAGCGCGTGCTCGATGGCCTCCTGCATCAGCACGCGGCAGCGCGCTTCATCGGTGGCCGCGGCCAACTCCGGCGCGAGGATGTTCGGGAGATTCTCCAGCGCGTTCCTGAGTGTGGCAGCGGCCATCTGCAGCGACTGCTCCACTTCAACTGCGCTGAGCAGTTCGCCCATACTGGTCCTGTAGTCGCGCTCAGCAGCTTTGGCGTCTGTCTCAGCCTTGTCGGCTTGGGCCTTGGACTTACGGCGCGCATGGCTGGCCTCCACGGGATCGGAGTACCGCACCATCTCGGCAGCCTCCGCGCTTTCGCTACCTGCGCCCTCCAGCTCCATGGAAGTGGAAGAATTCGGCGCTGCGGAATCACCATTCGCGCCTACAGCTCGCTGGAGAGCATGGCGCCGGGCAACTGCCGCTTTCGCCGGGTCGCGGGTGTCCTCGATCAGGGCGCGGCTCTCATCGACCACCACGCGCTTGCCGTCGGCCGTCAGCACCAGGCGGCCTTCGTTCTTGAGCTGCGTCGCATAGCTGGGCTTGAAGCCAAGCAACCGGGCGAAGGCCTTCAGCCCCAGTTCGTTCGCGTTGACCGCATCCATCGTCACAGGGCACACCCTCTTTTTTCTTTCAGGCAAAGGGGGGAGAGACCGAGCGCGCGCGAGCGCTGACAGGTGTGCGGCCACTGTGCGGGCGCCGGTGCGGGCACCGCCCGGCGCGAACCCGCGCCGTTGCAGGGGTGTGCGGCGTGTGCGGGCTGTGCGGGCACTTCCCCGCACGTGTGCACGCCTGCGCGCGTGGCGTGCGCGGGTGCGGGCGCACACGTAAGCGAAGTGCCCGCACAGCCCGCACACGCCCGGCGCGTATGGCTTCGTGCCCGCACGGACGGCCGCACGCTTGCCCGCACAGCCCGCACAAGGCAGCCGGTCACGAGGCACCGCCCAGCAGATCGTGCAGTGCGGAGCGCATCGCATCGATCTGATCGCCCAGCCACATGGTGTCGTCGCCGCCCTCCGGCGGGGCGCAGCCGAACATCAGGACCGAGTGCGGGCCGAGGATGGTCTGGCCGCGCAGGTAGCGTTTGCGTGTGGCATCGAAGCCACGCTTTCGCCCGATGACGTTCTGGAACCGCTTCAGCGGCGCCGGTTTGACGCCCACAGTGCCGCACCATCGGACATAGGCGCGGTACCAGTCGGTGGTGAGGCCGGGGATCATCGCCATGTGCGGCACGTCGCCGGTGACCAGGGCATCGACGAATTCCAGCGGACTGTCCTGCCCGAGGCTGATCAGTTCAAACTTCGCATCGGTGTCCGGCGGCTGGCAGCCCTCGTCGAAATCGCCCAACGGCAAGCGCAGCAGGTAATCGTGCAGTGCCGCCACGCCACCGTTGGCGATCTCGGCCAGCAGCGCGGCATAGACGTCTTTCCCCAGCTTGGGCGGCGTCCAGATCACGCAGTGACGCCTGTCGTCTTCCTCGAGCACGGCCGGCATGGCTTCGTTGCTCAGGAACACCAGGTTGCAATGGTTGGCTTCGTCGTAGGCGGCGATGTGCTTGGGATTGATCCGGATCTGGTTGCCGGTGATCAGTGTCTTGAGCTTGTTCTTGAGCTCGTACCGGTGCGCCTGCGCCACCACTTCGTCGGCGATCAGGAAGAGCTTTCGGCTGGCCCAATCGTTGTGTTTGTCGACCAGCGCATCCTGATCGAGGATGCGCCCGTATTGGCCGTAGATCGCCATCACCGCTTCGAAGAACACGTTCTTGCCGGTGCCCTGCGGGCCGTGCACGACGATCGTGGATTTCATCTTCGCGCCGGGATGCTGGATGGGGTAAGCGATCCACTTCAGCACCCAGTCGTAGACGCGCGAAGCGTGCCGCGTCTCGCCGCTGCACATGTAGCGCAGCAGTTCCAGCAGGCGGTCGCAGCTGCCCTGTCGCGGCTTTGTTGGCCACCCGCCCCAAAGATTGCAGGTGATGGCGGGATCGGTGCAGGCCGGATCGAATCCGACCTCCACCTGCCTCACGATGTCGCGGTCGGGGTGTTCCATCCAGGCTTTGTGCAGCTCGCTGCGCACGCACACGTTGCGCATGTCGGTGAGCGGAAGCAGGCAGTGTTCAGCGCGATCGAAGACCGCACCGCCGGCGGCGTACACAAGCGCGAAACGCTGCAGCAGGTCGTCCAGGTGTTGAATGGGTTTGAGCTTGTCGCGCTCCCCGCCCCCGGTGCTGGAGGATGAAGCGCGCGGGGCCGGTGGACGCCACCCGAGTTCCGAGAGACGGGCCTCGATCTGCGTGCGCACGACGTGCAAGCCTTCCAGCGCATGCAGGTCGTTGAAGTCGGTGATCTTGGCGCCGGTGGCGAGGAACTGGCTGCGACGCTGCGCTTCGTCGGCGAATCTCGGCGCCAGCCAGGCACCATCCACCGCGAGGGCCGCAGTGCTTGCGCCGGTGATGCCGGTGTTCGTTGCGCGATGGTCGCGATCGCAGTGCGGGCAGACCTTGGGGTGATCGGCCAGGATGAAACGCTGCCGGCAGTCCTGCTGCCCGCACTTGGCCAGCACGTCGTCGTCGGCGCACATCAGCATCCGCGCGCGTTTGTAGCGTTTGCGCAGCGCGATCGCGGCGTGCTCGATATTGCCGGCGTCGAAGGCCACTGCGACGGGATACCCGGTCGCTTCATGCAGCGTCGCCGCGTCGGCATACCCTTCGGCGATCAGGATCAGGTGCTGAGGCGCACCGATCAGGTGGAAGTGGCCTTTCTTGACCAGGCCGGGCGGCCAGAATTCTTTCGTTGGCCGGCGCGTCTTCTCCGCCTGAGCCGGCGTTCGCAGGAACTGCAGGCCGTGAATTTTACCGCCGCCATCCAACAGGGGCAGCACTGCGGATCCGGACGTGGTGTAACGCAGGCCGTGTCCCTGCACGCCTTTCTTCGCCAGATACGGGGAATCGCCCGTGTGCTCCAGGCGCGCCCACGCGGCGGCGGCGCGCGCAGCGGCGCGGGCGGCTTCCTCTTCGCGCTGGCGTTCGGCGCGCTTGCGGTCTTCGTTCCATCGACGCTTCAGCGTCTCGCGCTGCTCGGCGGAGAACGCATCCTTTCGGATCGCGATCTTCTGCGAGTGGCTTTCGTTGCCGCGCCACATGCCGAAGCTGCCGACCAGCAACACGTCGCCGGCGGTGGTATGCAATTCGTGGAGGATGTACCAGCCACGTTTCTCGCGATCGCCGCCCTCCACTTTGCATCGGACTGGCCGCGCCTCGCCGACACGAAGGTCATCGACGATCAGCCCGAAGGCGCGCAGTTGATCGAGTACATCCTGATGATTCGAGGCCATTTCAGTAACCCCCGAACCCACTGACTACCCACCGAATGCGAGTCTCGTTACCCGCAAGGCGCAAAGTCGGGGAGGACCCGCTCCCGGCTCCGTTCAGCTTCGCGTGATGGTTCGAGTTCGCGGCGACACACTGCACGCCGCGACCACAGCGCGCAGCGCGCGCTGATTCCATAACCAAGGGGGCAGGGGAAAGCGCAGCGATCATTCGACCACCTGACAAGGCAATGGCAGTTCCGCCTGCCCTGCCCGCCGTGCCATGAATTCCCGACGCCGCTGCTCACACTCGGCAATCGCATCGTCGCCAGTCGGCCCCGGCTCGGCGCTGTACAGCGCAGCCATCGCACGCTGGATACCGGCCAACGCTCCGCACGCAGGACGTACCACCGCGCATGCATCGCGATAGCGTCGGCCCCTCGGCAACGCGGCCACCCTCACCGCCTCCACTGCCGATGGTGCGCGGCGCGTGCCTCGTCGGCGTTTGCGCAGTCGATGCACAGCCGCGCGCCCATCGCCTGCCGTTGTGGCGTGATGGGCGCACCGCACTCCATGTCCTCGCACTGCGTCAGCCCCTCGCTCACCGGGCGTTGCGCACGTGCACGCAGCGCATCCTCCAGGTGCCGCTCATCCATCGCCGTCACACGATCCACGTCATCCACCATCGGACACCCCCTGTCGTCTCGGACACTCGGGCAGCCCGCAGGCGCCCGATTTGAACGGGGTTGCGCACCCCGCCTGCGTGCAGGCGTTTGCAGTGCCGGGACTTATGCCCTGCTCCGCACACAGCGCTGCGATATAGCCGCGTTCGCCGCGGTCGTAGAACTCGCACTCATCCATGCACCGCAGCCTTCTGCACGTGCGCACGGAAGCGCAGCACCGAGGCGATCACACCGTCGCTGCTGTTGAGAATCTGCAGCTGTTCGCTGCGATCGATCACGCCATCGGCCAGGCTGCGCGCCCAACCGCTGCAGAGCTCGCCCGCGTTGGCCATCACCTGCGCCATCGCCTCGGCGCCCTCGCCGGCCGTGTCATCGGGGATCACCACCGACAACCGCCCGCGCCGCCGCGCGAGCATCAGCTCGCACTCGTCGCGATACGGCGCCTGCAGCGCCAACACCCAAGCGTCCTCCAGATCGGCCGGCAACACCTTCACCGTGCCGTCCATGTAGCGCCGCAGGATCTGCCCGTTGTTCTTCATCGCCGCCAGCAGCTCGTCGCCCTCGCCCAACTTCATGGGCACCGTGCGCACGTCGGGCGCGGTCAGCTGCAGATACAACTCGGCGACCACCATCGCGAACGTGTTCGCATTCATGGCCGTTTCGTCAAGCATCCGGCGCGTGATCGCATAGATCACCTGCTGGCGTGGCGGCAGAAAATGAGGCGCGGGCTTCATGCGCGAAGCCCAACGTTAGGCGCAACATTCAGGCCATGCATAAGACTCGAAACATCGAACAGCCGACTCACGGAACCGGTCAATTGGCGCAACCGGCACACGGCACGCATTTCTTTGCCATGCCGGGCCCCGGTGTAAGCTGGTGGTTCAACCCAATCAACGGCACCGGAGGCCAACATGGCATTTTCAACAGTCACCATCGAGCAGACCACCAAGCTCCTGATCGCAGCGATCGAAAGCGGGCAGATCAAGTTCCCCGACACCGCCGACTCGGATGGCATGAAGCGCACAACCGCGCAAGATGCTGCGGGCGCGATCGGAGATGCGTTCATCATTCTTGCGGGCAAGATTCAGGCGCGCTGATCGTCGATTTACCGGTGAGCAGGCGGAATGCATCGTCCGCCTGCTTTACCGCATCGGAAAAAGTTCCGAAGGCGCCGGTTTTGAACAACGCCAACGCTCCGTCCCACACCATCTCCTGCCGCACGGTGCAGGCCGAATCGTCGCCCGGGGCCGCATCGGCGGCCACAGCACTTTGCTCAAGAGCCGCAAGCCCGGAAAGCTCTTCCTCGGTCAACGTCCTGCCGAGCTTTTTGTATAGCGCCCACACGCGCGACCACAGCCCGGGGGTCATGATGATTTCGTCCGTGCGATACCCGCATACGATGCTGTCGGCAATGCGCTGCGTGTCGACCGCGCCAAGATCATTGCCCTCATCGGCCGTCAGATCCTCAAACACGAAATCCACGTGGCCCGGACCGACAGCACGTGCCACACCAACTGCGAAATGCAGGCGGTCCGCCTGCATATCCGCGCCTGCAACAATGGCAACTGCGGGTTTACTGTTCATGGTCAATCCCCTCTGCGCCTGCGCTTTGGCGTTGTTGGTGGTGGTGGTGAATCTTTCGAAACTGTCGACCTCATCCGCGATCAGGCCGCTGGCGCGGCAGCGCCGCAGCGAAGTGCCCACCGTGCGCGCGGCGCCTGCCAGCGTCACGGCGAAGCGCTTCGCCGACGTATCCGCCGCCGACAGCACAATCGCCTGCAGCTCCGCATCCGTCAGCGGCCGGCCCAGCTCTCCGTATCTCGCCAGGATTCGTGCCCACAGCACGGGCGTCAGACTGGGCCGGCGCTCGCCGCTCACGCCGCAGCCTCCATCGGTGCATCGGGGGTGGACGGGCCGGGCTGGGTGGGTGCCCTGCCCTCGCCGCACACGCGTTCGTGCAGCTGGAACAGCTGGACGGCGGCCATGCCGGTGGGGGCTTTCGTGCGGCCCTGTTTGATGTCGCTGATGGCCTGCGGGGACAGCTTTATCTCGTCTCCCAGCCCCTTGAGGGACCAGCCAGCAGCTTCGAGTTCGCGGATTCGGTCGGGCCAAGTAAGTTCCATGGCGAAAAAATTACGGCATCCCGTAGCCGATTGTCAACTGCATTCCGTTACGGAGTTCCATAAGAATCACAAAATGACCATCGGCGAACGCATCAGAAACGAGCGCACAGCGCAAAACATCTCCAGGCAACGGCTTGCTGAGCAGGTCGGCCTGAAGTACTCGACGCTATCTGGACTTGAAGCCGGCGATCAGAAGGGCACGACTCAGCTGCACCGAATTGCCGCCGCCCTGGGCGTGACCGCTCGTTGGCTGGAAACTGGGCAACAACCGAAATATGGGGTGCAAGAGCCCCAGGCCGAGTACCAGTCTCAGCCCGCGCGACCGGATTTCTCAATCATCGGCGCGTCGGTTCAGGTGCTCAAGGAATATCTGGAAATCAGGGAAGAGCCAGCAGAGTGGATCTCTGATCCCGTGCTGCTGGAAATCGCCTACACCGTAGTCGAAGAGTTCGGGGAACCACCGGTACCGTCGAATCTACTCGATCTGACGAAGCGATTTGCAGAGAGGATGCGCAAGCATGGGGCACGATCCGTCGAGGCTGAAAGAACTGGGGCGGCTTCTGGCAGCAAGGACAGACGTTCTGCGTGACATGAAAGCGTTGAACGCAAAGCCAAGCCTATCCGTGATCGAAACTCAGCAAAACGACTATGTCGTCGATCACCACAGAAGAGATGCGGTCCGTAGCCGGATAAAGGACATCAGCGGTCTCTACAATTTGGAGTGGTTGATTCGGCAAGAAACCATTCAGTGGCACGGCGGGATTGATTCTTTGCCAGACGAAACTCTTATAGAGCTTTTATCGCGAATTGAACGAGCGCGCGAATGCATCGTCGAAGGTATTAGCTTCGACGATGCAGGATTAATCCGCGATCGCAGCTGGATAGAAGGCTCTCGTAAACGAGATTAACGAGACTCTTCAATTCGCTGAATCTTGCCGGCGCTGATCACAAAGGCAACAGTCTTGCCGCGTAGATAGTATTCCCACCGCTCGCCCATTGTGGCTCCGAAGCCATTTTGGATCGGTGTCACGCGCGAGGGTTGACCTGCCCTATCGATCAGTGCGCCAGTTGAGTCCCCAACGCTCACGACGCCGCGGTCAAAACGGTACGTATCGCCAGCAAACGCTGTCGACATCGCCATCGCAAGCAACACCCCTAAGAACCAACGCATACCAGCCCCCTTGGCATCGATAGCCAACAGCTAAATTATTTGTAATAGGTCGGTCTGCGGCGATATTTCGAGCCGCCGTGCGGACCATTTGCTCGCTTCGCGGCTTCCTTGATGGCAGGTCGCTTGGCGATGTAGTAGGGAAAGAAAACGATCCAAAGCAGCAGCACAGCCAGAAACCAAAAAAAAGGGCCTGCATCGCCGAACCCGTCGATGAGGCCTTTTCGCATTCCGATTTGTGATGCATCGGCCCACACCCAAATAGCGGTTCCGAGCCACAACACAGCTAAAAACATCTCCATGAGCTTCCCCTTCAATACTTCATTCTTTGAACCAAGCCCGCGTCCTCAAAAGAACGCTATCAGCAAAGATTGAGTGCCAGAGCTTATCGCAACAGTTCAAAAAAGGCGCGCTTAGAAATAATTACGGGATACCGTTGACACCGTAATGACGGAATGCCATAGTCGCCCTGCCCGGTCTCCCCACCGGGTAGGGCAACGGTTCTGCGACAGCCTGGAGGCTGTAACGCGCTCCGCCTCGCCGGCCGGGGTTCCCCACCCCGGCCGGCCGCCCTCCTACTCATTCAGGAGGCGGTATGCGCACCCAGGCAACTTCGAACACCAACACCCTCAACGTGGCCGCGGCCCTCGCCGCCACTCTCGCGCTGGCCCCCAGCGCCCGCCAGTGGATCAAGGTCGGCGCCGACGGCAGCCACTACCCGCCCGGCGATACCCGCACCGACCACGTCGCCGCGATCGACGTCGCCACCGGCCTGATGTACTGCGTGACCTCGCTCGGCGAAAGCGACGCCGAACCCGACGAATCCATGACCCAGCAGCAGTGCATCGCGCGCTGCCAGGGCTTCCGCCTGCTCGGCTTCGACGATTGGACCCTCGCTTCGCGCAACGAAGCCGCGTGGATCATCGACGACACGCACCGCGCGCCCGCGGTCGATCCCGCAATCTTCACCGGCATCAAACCCGACTGGCACTGGACCAGCACCGCGCTGATGAATCGCGACGGCACGGCGTCCGCTTCGGGCGCGTGGCTCGTCAGTTTCAACAACGGCGTCGTCGACGACTACCTCCGCGACGGCTACGGGTTTGCGTTGGCCGTGCGCCGTTCCGGTCAGTAATTCGCCTCTTTGATCCGATCTCTCAGCCGGAGGCGTCTATGGACACCCTGCTTGGATTCTTGCTGGACAACACCGGCTTCATGCTCGGTCTGGCCGCTGGCTTGGTGCTGGGCGCGGTGTTGATGATCGCCGTGTTGCGCCTGTTCGCGTTCACCGAACGCACGCTCCACATCGCCGAAGCCAACACGCTCGACACGCCGCGCTACGGCCCGCCCGATGCACCACGCAGCCGCGTTCCGCCCAGGAATCCGATGATCACCGGCGAGCTGCGGCAATGGGAAGGATCGCGCCGCGATCGCACGCCGCCACCGCCGCACAATCCACCGACCCGGGGCGCATGACATGGCCGCCCTGATCGTGCCCTTCAGCCTCGTGCGCAACGCCGTGCATCAGTCCGCGCGCCTGGGCATGGACGAACCTCAGCAGGCGGTCGTCGATCGCGTGCTGCAGGACTTGCGCAACATCGACCATCCCGCGGCGCGACAGCTCCGCAGCCTGAGCGACTACCAGGGCTGCGGCAGCGCGCCGGCACCGGATGCGCGCGCGTGAATCGCAGCGTCGCGACATCCGCCCCCGAAGCGATCGACCACAACGACGACGCACCGTCGCGGGAAGGCCTGAGCGTGGTGGACGGCACCGGCATCCTCAAAGGCAACGCCGATATCGAATGCGAGTGGTCGCCGCCCAAGCCCGACTACGCCTTCACGTTGCCCATCTACCCCGCACCCAGCGATCTGCCGCAGAGGTGAACCCATGATCCAGTTTTCCAGCCCGTTGCCGGCCGATGTGCCCGCCTGCGTTGCGGGCCATCGCCCGCAGATGATCGAAACCCGCGGCGCGCCTCACGGCCGACGCGTGGCCGCCATCTGTCCCAGCTATTACCACTTCGAATGCGCCATATGCCGCATCGCCACCGTGCCGCACATCAGCAAGGCCGTGGCCGAAGTGCGGTGGCGCGAACCCGACAGCCCGCACCGCGTGCCGCTGCACAAGCTGCGCGAAGCACGCCAGCAGGCATTCCTCGTCACCAACGCAGCCTGAGGCCGCTCATGTCCATCATCGATTCACTCGGGCCTACACAGCGGCGGGCGCTGCTGGCGGCCCTGAAGTCTCCTGCCAGATCGTTGACCCGTAGCGCCGGTGGCTGGTGGGTCGCCATCGACCACGACGGCAAGGCCAGCACCTTCACCGTGCGCACGGTGCGCATGCTCGCGCGGGCGTGGCTGCTGGACCTGCCCGGCGAATTCGCCACCAGCGCCGCGCTGACCGCCAAAGGCGTCGCCGCCGCGCAGCAACTACAGGCGCCGATGCAGCACCAGGCGGGTGCGGCATGAACAAGAAGGCGCCCCGCGCTACACGCATGCGCGATTACATGGCCAGGGATCCGAAGCGCAATTACACGCTGCTGGAAATCCGCGACGCGATCGAACCCGGCGCGGATCTCAACCTGATCAGCGGCTCCATGACTTCGCTGGTCAACCAGCGCGACGTTCTGCGCATCGGCGGCGGCCCGCGACACGTCAGCTACCGGCTGAACATCAGCGAGGCGACCGGCAAGCCGCAACGCGGCCGCGCGACGCCGCCGCCAACCGCAGCCTCGCGCCAATCCATCACCGGCATCGCGCGTAAGGGCAGCGGCGGCCGCAGCCGCGGCCAGCCCACCAACTTCATGGCCGCGCCGGGCACGGTGGAAACCACGTGCTGCCCGCACCGCGCTGCCAGCCTCCGCATCAGCGCCGATATCGCCGCCTTCGTGAAACGCGGCGGCCGCATCCAAAAGCTCGGCACCACCAAGCTGTTCCACCACCCGGCCAACTTGGCCGATCACGACGACTGAGGGCACACCCATGGCTCACGAACTCACTGGCCCCGACTTCCTCCATGCAGTCGCCGATGCGGAACGCGCATCCGGCAACGGCATCAACGCGCAGACCTACGAACAGCGCGCCCGCGACTGGCAAGCCGACCTGCGTGAACTCGAACAGCTCCGCAGCAGCGATGCCGACCTGCGTTACCGGCTGGCGCAGATCCAAGCCCAGGCGAAGGCCGCCTGAGCACGCTCCCAACCCATCACACACGGCACCGCTACGCGCTGCCCCAACACAGAGAGCCACTATGGAAAGCATTCGCATCATCCACCGCACCGAGCACAGCGGGCAGGTCCGCGAGGAAGAGATCTGCATCGAAAGACAGCGCCTGTATCCGCCGGGAGTTGCCGCGCCTATCCCGCTGGCGCCGCAGCCTGAATCCGCCGCGTCGATCGAAGCACCCACGCGCCACGCGATCAGTGGACACACCAAGATCTTCGCCGACGGCTCGCGGGCTCCCGGCAATGACCCGCGCACCGACCACGTCGCGCTGGTCGACCACACCACCGACCTGATGTGGGCAGTCGAATCGCTCGGAAACCCTGCGGACGCAGGCAAAGGCCAGCCGCACGAAAAATGCGTGCAGCGCTGCGCCGAACTGCGCCTGCTGGGCCACGACGACTGGCGCCTGCCGACACACGGCGAACTGTCCGCGCTGGTTGACGTGACGCGCCGCGAGCCCGCGATCGATACCAACCTGTTTCCGCGCGTGCTGCCGCGCTGGCATTGGACCAGCACGCCGCTGGTTGACTCCGATGGCACTGCGTCCGCTTCGGTCGCGTGGCTCGTCGATTTCGACTACGGCCTCGTCGGCGACGGCCGCCGCTACCTCAACGGGTTTGCGTTGGCCGTGCGCCGTTCCGGTCAGTAATTCGCTTTTCTGCTCAGCCCCTCACCCGCAACAGAACTTCATCTCCTGGAGATATCGAATGTCCCGAATCACCTTCATCAAGATCGGCCCCGATGGCCAGCCGTTGGCGGTGGACTCCACCGAACAGCATGTGGCGGTGCTGCTGCCCGAGCACGGCATCATGTTCACCGCCACCAACGTGGCGAAAGACGTGCCCCAGGCCGAATGCGAAGCCGCATGCAAGGTCTGCACGGTCGCCGGCTTCAACGACTGGGAACTGCCGACTATCGATCAGCTGCAACTGCTGATCGATCGCACGCGGCATGCACCCGCGATCAACACCGACTATTTCCGCGACATCGCGAACGACTGGTACTGGAGCACCACGCCCGCCGCCTGGTCCGCTTCGGACGCGTGGAGCGTCGGTTTCTACTACGGCGGCGTCAGCTACGGCCGCCGCTACGGCCTCGGGTTTGCGTTGGCCGTGCGCCGTTCCGGTCAGTAATTCGCCTTTTTGAACGGATCTGACAGATGACCTTCCAGCTTCCACCCATCGTCAAAGCCGCCGAGCAACTATGCGTCGAGATCGAAGACGCCGTGCGGCGCTTCGTTCGCTACCACCGCTACGTCATCGGCACCGACCTCCGCAAGCAGGCGATGCACGTCTATGGCTTGGCCGAGCGCGCGTGGCGTGACCAAGCGCAGCAGGCCCGATGGGTGGTGGATCTGGTGTGGGCAATTGACGAGCTGCAGCGTTACCTGCAGGTGGCAAAGCTGCTCAAGGCAACCGCCAACTTCCGGCAGTTCGAGTATCTGCTTCGATTGATCGAAGCGCTCGGAAAGCAGGCCGGCGGCTGGCGCAAGAAGCTGCACCCCAATGGCCAGAATGCGCGGGGCTCCGATGCCTTCGCGCAGCGTGCCGAGACACTGAGTACCCGCGTCGCCTCCACGGGGGCCACATCATGACGACGCCGTCCTACCCATTCGGCTGGCCGGCCATGTCGCAAGTACGCGGGGGTGCGTCCGCTTCGGACGCGTGGAACGTCAATTTCAACAACGGCAACGTCAACAACAACCACCGCAACAACAACGGGTTTGCGTTGGCCGTGCGCCGTTCCGGTGAGTGTCGGGGTGACACGGCGGGCGTGCCGCTGGAATCGCTGTACAAGGCCTGGCGGCGCGCCCGCCGGCAAAAGGTGCCCAGCCATAACCAGTTGCGGTTCGACGCGCGGTGGAGCCGCGGCCTGCTGCGCCTGCAGGCGCAGATCGAAGGCGGCACCTGGGCGCCGAGGCGGTCCACCTGTTTCATCGCCACCCGGCCCAAGGCGCGCGAGATCCACGCGCCGGACTTCGCCGATCGCGTGGTGCATCACTGGCTGATCCCGCAGCTCGAAGCGCTGTACGAGCCCACCTTCATCCACGACAGCTACGCCAACCGCAGCGGCAAGGGCAGCCATGCCGCTGTCCGACGGCTGCAGACCTTCGTGCGGCAGGTCGACAGCGGCCAGCCCGATGGCTGGTTCCTGCAGCTCGATATCCGCAACTTCTTCAACAGCATCCACCGGCCGACGCTGTGGGCCATGCTCAAGCGCCGGATGGAACGCGCAGGCCTTCCGCGTGAGGTCCAGCAGGTTACCCATGCGCTTCTGCGCCGCGACCCACTGCATGCCGGCGTCGACGTGCGCGCCACGGCCGCGGAACTTGCCCAGGTGCCGCCCCACAAACGCCTGTGCAACGCCCCGGCCGGGCACGGCCTGCCCATCGGCAACCTGTCATCGCAATTCTTTGCAAACGTCTACCTCGATGCGCTCGACCAGTTCGTCAAGCACACGCTGAAGGCCAAACGCTACCTGCGCTACGTCGACGACTTCGTCATCGTCCACCACGACCGCGCGCAGCTCGAACGCTGGCAGGCCCAAATCACCGCATTCCTGCGCGACCAGCTCCGCCTCGAACTCAAGGCAGAAAAGCGGCTGGCGCGCCTGGGCGACGGTATCGATTTCCTCGGATACATCGTCCGGCCGACGTACACGCTGGTGCGCCGCCGCGTGGTGAGCCACGCCACCGAAGCGCTCGTAAGCTGGGAATCGCTTCACGTGCGCCGCGGGCGCATCCACGCCACACCCGACCAGCGGCGCCATGTGCGCGCCGTGCTGACCAGCTACACGGGCCATTTCCGGCACGCCAATTCCTACCGTCTTCAGCGCCGCATTGCCGCGCGCTTCCCTTGGATCAAGGACATCAAACATGGCGATTGAAAACAAAGCTCCACCACTCACCAAGCCTGCGGGCGCGGTGCCACTGCCGGAAGCCGTCCGGTGCCCGCCGTGCGCAACGAACAGCGCGTGGCACTGGCGCATCGATGGCGTACCGGAGGGCGCTGCAACGGTCGTCAACGGAGAATATGCGCGGGGCTGGAACGCCGCCCGCGAGGCCGCATGGCGCGCAGATGCGGTGCCGGCCGCCGAGCTTTCGCGCTTGGCCGCCATCCTTGACCATGACGGTGACGAGCACGGCGTCGGCGCGCAAATCCGACAGCTTGTCCAGCAATCGGCGGCAGCCCGCCAGCCGATGACGACTCAGGGCGAGGCGGCTCGTCCGATGGAATCGGCGCCGCGCGATGGAACGATGGTGCGCATGCTGGTCGAATTCAGCGAGCATGACGTGGAGGACGGCGAAGGTCCGCACTGGACTATCGGCGCATGGCCGGGCGAAGGCGACGAAACAAGCGACTGGCAGTTCGCCGGGTGGTGCTGGAGCCACGACCACTTCACCGAAGGCAAGGGCACGCCGATTGGCTGGCTGCCGCTCACAGGATCGCAGCCATGACCGACGACATCACGCGGCTGGCGTGGGCCGGCAAGATCATCCGTGAACTGGCCGCGCTGACATGCCTGAGAGTCAGCGACGAGCACTTCGACGCCGAAGTATTGCCGCGCGAGGCGGTCATGGCTGCGGTCTGCAAGATCAGGGATGCAACTCGCGAAGGCGAGGCAGCTATCCGCACCCTCGCGCAGCAGGGCAAGGCGGGCGGGGTTTCGGAGGGCATGTTTCCGCCTCTTCCGCAGACCCCGTTCAGAGGGGCGAACGGAATTGACCTGTTCGACCGCATGCACATGCATCTGTACGCGCTGACCTGCCACGAAGCGTGGCACACCAATTCCCCCAAGACCGTGGTAACGATCATCGGCTGGATCAACGAGGACGAACTGCCGAAGGGATACCCCTACGATGCCATGTTCCCGAATTCCAAGGTCAACGGCGTGCGTCTGTTTCCGGTCTTTGCGCCCGCCAGCGCAGTGTGCGCAGATGCGGTGCCGAATGGATGGCAGTTGGTCCCGATCAAGGCGACTCCGGCGATGCTCAACGCATTTCCAAGCCTGTTCGGCGCGGAGATCCGCTATGCAGAAATTCTCGCCGCCGCACCGCAGCCGCCCGCCCATTCTCCCGAGGCCAGGGAAGGGGTGAGCGTCCTGCGCATTCCGCGATCCGACAGGCTAGATCCGATCTTGTGCTACTTCGAGGACTTCGAGCCCGGAGCCGGCCGCATCACCGTGGCCTGTTTCGGCGACGCTTGGACTGGCGCATGGGGCGCGATGGGTAACCGCACCGTTAGGCAATTTGTCGCCGAATGCGGGGCCGATTACCTATCCAGTTCAATGTTGCAGCTGCGCGGCGCCAACAAGAACATGCGCGACTACACGACACGCATCGCCGCCGCAGTGATCGCCGCCCTCAGCCCACCAAAGATGCAGGAGGCCACCTCCAATGGCTGACGGCACCGGTCAACACAGCTTCAACATGCCGCCGCCGCAAACCGGCCGCCTGCGCCCGGGCGAAATCGTCGTCGACCTGTTCGCCGGCGGCGGCGGTGCTAGCACTGGCATCCGCATGGCGCTGGGCCGCGACCCCGACATCGCCATCAATCACGACGCGCTCGCGATCGGCATGCACGCCGCGAACCACCCGTTCACGCAACACCTGCAGGAAGACATCTGGCATGCCGACCCCGTGCGCGAAGTCGGCGCCCGCCTGGTTGGCTGGATGCACGCGAGCCCCGACTGCACGCACTTCAGCCAGGCCAAGGGCGGTCAACCGCGCGATCGCGCGACGCGCAGCCTGTCGTGGGTGATCCTGAAGTGGGCAGGTAAGCTGCGGCGTGTCGGCCGCGCACCGCGCGGCATCAGCATGGAGAACGTGAAGCAGATCCTCCAGTGGGGTCCGCTGATCGCGAAGCGCGACCCATCGACCGGCCGCGTCATCAAGCTGGGGCCGGATGGCAAACCCTGCGGCATCGCAATGCCGGGCGAGCGCGTTCCGCTGCGCGAGCAATGGCTGATCCCCGACCCGAAGCACGCCGGCCGCACGTGGAATGCCTTCGTGGCTGCGCTGCGCGCACTGGGCTACGTGGTGGAGTGGAAACGATTGGTGGCCAGCCAATACGGTGCCGGCACACAGCGCGATCGCCTGTTCGTGTGCGCGCGCCGCGACGGCGAGCCGATTCGCTGGCCGGCGCCGAAGTTCGCGAAGAAACGTTCGGAGGCGAAGAAATCCGGATTGACCGCGCCGCGCTCTGCCGCCGATTGCATCGACTGGAGCATCCCGGGCCGTTCGATCTTCGATCGCAAACGCCCGCTCGCAGAAAAGACCATGACCCGCATTGCCAAGGGAGTGCAGCGGTTCGTGTTGGATTGCCCCGAACCCTTCATCGTGCCCCTTACGCACGCAGGTAGCCGCACGGTGCCGCCTGTGAGCGAACCCCTTGCGACGATCACCGGAGCGAACCGCGGCGAACTCGCGCTCTGTGAACCTGTTCTGGCCCCGTTCGTCACCGAGCATGCCAACGGATCGAATCAACGCAACATGCCGGCCGATGACCCGTTGGCCACCATCTGCGCTGGCGTGAAGGGCGGGCATTTCGGAATCGTCACGCCGGTGTTATTGCAGGCGGCTCACGGCGAGGGATCGGGAGCGACCAAGCGCCGCGGCGAAGGTACGCACGACATTCTCGACGCGATCGGCACCATACACGCAGGCGGTGGTAGCTTCGCGCTGATCGCCCCGCACCTGGTCAAGTTCCGCGGCGATAGCGGCGGCGCAGCGGCCGACGACCCGATGCCCACCATCACCAGCGGCGCGGGCGCGTCGCGTCCTGCCGGATGTCCGCATGCCCTGGGCGTGGTTTCCGCCTTCCTCGAGCGTGCAAACGGCGGCTTTTACGATGGCGCCGGTGAAGACATGCGCGACCCCGCGCCGACCATCTGCGCCGAGGGCAGTCATGCCCGCCTGGTCACCGCGCACATGCAGCCGATGCAGCAGCACAGCCCCGGCGCCGATGCGCAAGATCCGCTCGGCGCGGTGCTGGCAGGCGGCACGCATCACGCCGTCGTCGAATGCGAGCTCGCACCCGAAGTCGAAGCCGGCGCGCTGCGCGTCGCTGCCTTCATGATCAATTACTACGGCAACGGCCAACCGCTGGACGCCGCAGATCCCGCTGCAACCATCACCACAAAGGATCGGCTCGCGCTGGTCACCGTCTGGTTGCGTGGCGAGCCCTACGTCATCGTCGATATCCGCCTGCGCATGCTGGAGCCTCAAGAACTCTACGCGGCCCAGGGCTTCCCGCCCGGCTACATCATCGATCGCACTGCAGACGGCCGGAAGCTGTCGAAGTCCGCCCAGGTACGCATGGTCGGCAACAGCGTGAGCCCGCCGCCGATGGCTGCGCTGGTGGATGCCAACTTGGATCCTGTGCCATTGGCGCTGGCGGCATGAACGCATCACAGCCCGAAGTACACAATCAATCGCAAGCGGAGGAACAAATCGTGAACCAGACCGTTCCGTTCGAACTCCGTGCCATTGACGCAGAGGCAGTCGGCCAACTGCTGGGCTGCGCCGCACGCACTGTTCTGGAAACCATCGCCTGCAGGCCAGACTTCCCCCAGCGCGTCAGCTTGCGTCCTGCGACATGGGTCGCCGCCGACGTGCTCGCCTATCGCGCTCAGATGCTTAAAGCCGATCGGCCAGCTCGTCGGCGTCGGCCTGGTAATAAAGCATCAGCGACTTGATGTCGCGATGCCCGATCACGCGCGCAAGCTCAAGCACGTCGAGCTTTTTCGACAGTCGCCAAATCGCCTCGGCTCGTGAATCATGGAAATGAAGGTCGACCACCTGAGCGCGGTCGCGTGCCTTGCGGAACAACGCGTCGCGGGTGCCGGGTTCCAGATCGAACACAGGGTCCGCCGGCGGCAATAATGCAAGGATCTCGCGCGCCCGCGGCGACAGCGGCACCCGCCGGACATCCCCGTTTTTCGTCGCACGCAGGGTAACGGACTTCGCTGCGACATCGCCGGGCCGCAGCCCAAGGATTTCCCCAGCACGCATCGCGGTTTCCAATGCGAACAGGAACGCCAGCGCGACGCGCTGCGACGCGTTCTGCGGCACGCCACCATCGTAACCAAGCGCCAGCGCGATCCGTTCCACCTCGTCGGCCGCAATGCGTCGCCGGCGGCTTGGCGGTGCCATAGGCTTGGCGATGTCTGCCAGCGGATCAGCCCGCAGCCATCCCCACTCCGCCCTGGCGACCTTCAGCACAGAGCGCAGCAGCGTCATCTCGCGCCTCACCGTCGACCCGGACACGGACTTCAGCCGGCGGTCGCGCCATTCCGCCAGATGCCGGGGCTGCAGTTCCGGCAGCATCACCGCCGCCAGCGGATCACGTTCCAGCAGGCCGAGCCGGGCGATCTCCCATCGTTCGCCCTTGTGCGTCGGGCTGACCTCGCGCCCGAACCGGCGCAACGCTTCGCGCACTGTGTGATCGGGAAGCCGCGCTGCGGTCAGATCAGCTTCGCGCTGCTGCAACCATCCAGACGCCTCGGCCCGGGTCCGGAACGTCGCGGACTCGCCCGGCCGGCCGACTTTGCGAATCTCGGCACGCCAACGGTTCCCGCGCTTTCGAATGCTCCCCATGTCGGCAGCGTGGCGTAAATCTTGGCGTATCTCAACCGGGCAAGGCCGGTTCATGGCGGGGAAAGCGGGACCCGAACCTACTCGGCAAGCATTTGATTAGCGTGGCAAAACGGGTTTTTCAGGGCTCCATCGGGTCATGCCGGAAAATGCGTCGAAGGCTTCTCCTGGGCACCAGACAGAACGTCCGCAGACATCGTTTCTCGAGTTCGCAGACGAATACGAAAACCCCGCGAAAGCGGGGTTTTTTGTTGCCGGCTCTCCGCTGAACGGCAACAAGGCAGAAAGACGCCGTCAGTCCTGCGCTGAAGGCACCGTCTACCCGCGCTCCGACGGGATATCGCACCTGTCATCCGGAAATGATGTGCCGAAGAATCGCGACCGGCTCACGAGAAGCCGCATCTTGATCTTCCCGACTACTACGCCCCATCGCTGGCGATGGCCGGCAGACTGCGGCATGACGCCGCAGCGGGGCATTCGCCGATGACCGATAAAACCGTGTCGCGTGGGACGCCGCAGGCCTTTACCACCCGGCCCTGTCCGTCAAACAGGAATGAGATCAACTTGTATTCAATAATGATTATCATTTAAGATGCGCGCATCACGGCCGCCAAATCCAGCTCGCCGCCAACGCTTGCATCCCGAAAGCCCCCCATGAATCACTCGACCCTGCCTCTGAAGCCGCTCGTCGCGGCGCTCTCGCTCGCCCTCTGCGCCAACGCCCATGCGGAAACGCCCGCCGATGCCGGTGCCGGCCTCCAGGAACTCGACAAGGTCGAAGTCGTCGGAGAAGGCCAGCAGAAGCCCAGTTCCGTCAAATACACCGAGCCGCTGCTCGACACGCCGCAGACCATTACGGTCGTGACCAAGGCAGTGATGGACCAGCAGAATCTGCTCGGGCTGCGCGACGTGCTCAGCACCCTGCCGGGCATCACGTTCGGCGCCGGCGAAGGCGGCGGCGGTTACGGCGACAGCATCAACCTGCGCGGCTTCACCGCCAGTAGCGACATCACCACCGACGGCATCCGCGACAGCGCCCAGTACACGCGCAGCGATACCTTCAATCTGGAATCGATCGAACTGATCAACGGCGCGAATTCGGCCGTGTCCGGCGCCGGCTCGGTCGGCGGCAACATCAATCTGGTCAGCAAGACCGCGCGCGAAGGCGATGCCCATGCCTTCGCGCTGGGCCTCGGCAGCGACGGATACGGGCGCGTCACCGCCGACAGCAACTTCGATTTCGAGAACGGCACCGCGCTGCGCCTCAACGCGATGGCGCACCAGAACGACGTGCCGGGCCGCGACCACGAGAACTTCCAGCGCTGGGGCTTCGCGCCGTCGCTGGCGATCGGCCTGGGCTCGGATACGCGGGTCACGCTGTCCTACCTGCACCAGAGCGACGACAACCTGCCGCAGTACGGCGTGCCGTTCGCGCTGAACACCTACAACGATGGTCCGCTGCCGGGCGTCGACCCGGAGACCTATTTCGGCTACCGCAACGTCTCCGGACAGCAGATCGACGTGGACATGCTGACGGCGGTGTTCGAGCACGACTTCAACGACAACGTGTCGGTGCGCACCCTCGGCCGCGTGCAGCGCGTGGACCAGCTGTCGAACGTGACCGCGCTGCAGGGCAACTGGTGTCTGGAGAACGGCACCAACCCGTACACCGGTCAGGCCTGCGCCAACGGACAGCCGGCGGGCACCTGGTCGCCGGTGGGCGGGCCGCGCGGTCTGATCCGCGACACCCGCAACGGCATCGCGATCAGCCAGACCGATCTCACCGCGAATTTCTCGACCGGCAGCGTCGAGCACGCGCTGGTGGCCGGCGTCTCGTTCAGCACCGAATCCTTCGAGCTTGAATCCGGCGGCGTGTTCTTCAACGCCGACGGCAGCCCGGTGCCCAGCACCAGCGCCGGCTATCCCTACCAGACGTTCCGCAACCCCTACAACATCTGGACCGGGCCGCAGAATTATTTCCGCAGCGGCAAGAGCGAGGGCGAACTCGACTCCCGCTCGTTCTACGTCTTCGACACGCTCAAGTTCGGCGACCGCTGGCTTTTGAACCTCGGCGCGCGTCAGGACCACAACGAGGGCTCGACCAGGACCTGGATCGTCGATACGGTCAATAATGCGACCCGAGGCCAGCTGATCGGCGTGAATCCGATCGCCCGCAACGAAGAGGATCTGTTCTCCTACCGCGCCGGCCTGGTGTTCAAGCCGACCACCAACAGCAGCCTCTATCTGTCCTACGCCAACAGCAAGACGCCCTCCAAGGCCTCGGTCAACGGCAGTTGCACCCTGACCAGCGCCACCGGCACCGCCAACTGCAACGTCGATGCCGAGACCGCGGTCAACATCGAGCTGGGCGGCAAATGGGACGTGATCGAGAACCGCCTGGCGCTGACCGCTGCGCTGTTCCGCAACGAGCGCGAAAACTACCGCGTCAACGATCCCGATCCGAGCAACATCAGCGGAGAACAGACGCTCGATGGCCGTGCGCACGTCGACGGCATCGCGCTGGGCGCCGCCGGCAACATCACCCGCGAATGGGCGGTATACGCCAACTACACCTATCTCGACAGCGAAGTCGTGCGCGGCGTGTCGCAGTTCTGCTTCGACAACCCGAGTACGGCCTGCGGCAATTCCGCGACCGACCGCGACCCCTTCGACGGCAATCCGCTGACCAACACGCCGAAGCACTCAGGCAGCGTCTGGACCACCTATGAACTGAGCGACTGGACCTTCGGCTACGGCGCGACCTACCAGGGCGAGTTCGTGGTCCAGAACAACAGCCTCAACGGCCAGCCACTGTTCTACACCGACGACTACTGGGTGCATCGCGCGATGGTCGGCTACCAGCTCAACGACAACCTCAGCCTGCAGCTCAATATCAACAATCTGCTGGACGAGGAGTACTACACGCGGATCCGCAACAACGTCACCTTCACCGGTGGTGCCGTGACTGCAGGCAACGGCTGGGCCACGCCGGGCGAACGCCGCTCGGCGGTGCTCACCGCGACCTATCGCTTCTGAAGCGGAACACAGGGAAGCAGAGCATGCCGAAGCGGGGCATGACGATACGAATCATCCGATAATCCCCTTTCGCATTGCCCCGTCCCGCCCGGGCGGGGCAGCCACCCGGACACCCGCATGCTCCTGCCCATTCCCGACGTGCTCGATGCCGACCAGATCGTCAGGTTCCGGGCGGCGCTGGACGCGGCGGACTGGGCGGACGGAAAGGTCACCGCCGGCCATCAATCCGCGAAGGCGAAAGACAACGCGCAGTTGCCGGAAACCTCAGCGGTGGCGCGCGAACTGGGTGCGCTGATCCTCGACGCGCTGTCGCGCAACAGCACGTTCTTCTCGGCGGCGCTGCCGAAGCGCATCTATCCGCCGCTGTTCAACCGCTATGCCGATGGGCAGTCGTTCGGCTTCCACGTCGACAACGCGGTGCGCTACGACCGCAGCCGCGGTGGCGCAGAACCGGTGCGCACCGATCTGTCGGCGACGCTGTTCCTCAGCGCGCCCGACGAGTACGACGGCGGCGAACTTGAGATCGAGGACACCTACGGCACGCAGCGGGTGAAACTGCCCGCCGGCCACATGGTGCTGTATCCCGGCACCAGCCTGCATCGCGTGCTGCCGGTGACCCGCGGCGCGCGTGTGGCCTCGTTCTTCTGGATGCAGAGCATGATCCGCGACGACGGCCATCGCCGGCTGTTGTTCGAACTCGATGTCTCGATCCGCCGGCTGACGCTGGACGTGGCCGATCACCCGGCGCTGGTGCAGTTGACCGGCGTGTATCACAACCTGCTGCGGCAATGGGCCGAGGTCTGATCGTGGCCATGCTTCACTCGGCAATGCTTGATCCGAACATGCTCGATCCGGACATGCTCGACATCATGCCGCGGTTCCCGTTCCTTCGATGAGGTCGACCGTTTTGTCGCGCAGCAGCACCGACACCGACATCGCCCACGGCCAGCAGCGACGCGGCTTCTGGCTGCGCACGCTGCACAACTGGCACTGGATCAGTTCGGCGGTGTCGCTGATCGGCATGCTGTTGTTCGCGCTGAGCGGCATCACCTTGAACCACGCCGCACGGATCGAAGCCGAACCGCAGACGGTGCAGCGCACCGCCACGCTGCCGGCGCCGCTGCTCAAAGCGCTCGGCACGCGCGCCGACGGCGAAGCCCCGCTGCCGCAGGCCGCTGCCGATTGGCTCGATACGCAGTTAGGCATCGCGCTGCGCGGGCGCAAGGCCGAGTGGTCGGCGGAAGAGCTGTATCTGTCGTTGCCCTCGCCCGGCGCCGATGCGTGGCTCAGCATCGATCGCGGCACCGGCGCGGTGGAATACGAGCGCACCGACCGCGGCTGGATCGCGTATTTCAACGACCTGCACAAGGGCCGCAATTCCGGCCCGGCGTGGAGCTGGTTCATCGATATCTTCGCGGTGGCCTGCGTGGTGTTCTGCGTCACCGGCCTGTTCCTGCTGCAGATGCACGCCCGCCAGCGACGCATGACCTGGCCGTATGTCGGTCTCGGTCTGGTGGTGCCGGTACTGATCGCGCTGCTGTTCATCCATTAGATTTCCGCTCCGATTCCTTTCCACATCTCCGCCACCGGACCCGACGCCCTCACGCCATGAACAAGACCCGACTTCCCGTCACCGTCACTCTCGTCGTCGGCGCGCTGTTCGCGCTGCCGGCCTACACGGCCGAGCTGCAGATCAGCGTGGAAATCCCGCAGCTGAAAGTCGCCGAATACCATCGTCCCTACGTCGCCGTGTGGATCGAAGGCGCGGACCAGAAGGTCGCTGCGAATCTTTCGGTGTGGTATCAGCAGCGCGGCAACAGCGAAGGCCACGGCACCAAGTGGTTGCCGGACCTGCGCCAGTGGTGGCGCAAGAGCGGCCGCACGCTGAAAGTGCCGGTGGACGGCGTAACCGGGCCGACCAAGCCGGCCGGCAAACACATGCTCGCATTCAACGACCGCCAGCCGCAGCTCGCCGGCTTGGCCGCAGGCGAATACACCCTGGTGGTGGAAGCCGCGCGCGAAGTCGGCGGCCGCGAACTGCTGAAGATTCCCTTCCGCTGGGCCGCGAAGCCCGCCGCGCAAAAAGGCAGCGCGCAGGGCAGCAGCGAACTCGGCGCGATCGCGTTGACCGTCAAGCCTTGATCCCGACGCCCCCCTTTTTCCACTGCCGCAGGAATTCCCGATGAAATCCAGACTCATGCTCGCGCTGGCGCTCGCCGCCGCCATTCCGTTCGCCGCCTCCGCCCACAAGGCGTGGCTGCTACCTTCGCAGACGGTCGTCGCCGGCGAGAACGCCTGGGTGACGGTGGACGCCGCAGTTTCCAACGATCTGTTCTACTTCAATCACGTGCCGATCGCGCTGGATCGCCTGGCGATCACCGCACCGGACGGCAGTCGTGCCGAGAGCGTCAACGGCGCCACCGGCAAATTCCGCAGCGTGTTCGATGTCGAACTCAAGCAGTCGGGCACCTATCGCATCGCCATGCTCAACAGCGGCCTGTTCGCCAACTGGGAAGACGCGGACGGCAAGCCCAAGCGCTGGCGCGGCACCGCTGCCGCCTTCGCGACCGAAGTGCCGAAGGATGCGAAGAACCTGCAGGTGTCGCAGTCGCTCGGCCGGGTCGAAACCTTCGTGACCCGCGGCGCCCCCAACGACACCGCGCTCAAGCCTTCCGGCGAAGGCCTGGAACTGGTGGCGGTCACCCATCCGAACGATCTGTTCGCCGGTGAAGCAGCCACTAGTTCCATGCAGATCGACGGCAAACCCGCGGCCGGTCTCGACATCGAGATCGTGAGCGGCGGCACCCGCTACCGCAACGCCCAGAACGAGATCAAGGTGAAGACCGGCGCCGACGGCAAGTTCAACGTCACCTGGCCCGACGCCGGCATGTACTGGCTGGAAGTCGCCACCGAAGACGACAAGACCAGCGTGGCGCAGGCGAAGAAGCGGCGCCTGAGCTATGTCGCCACCTTCGAGGTGCTGCCGCAGTAAGCGGCAACGGGCGATCGCATCGGAATGCAAGCGGAATTGAGCGTCGCCACCCTCGGCGGGGCGACGATGGGCACCACCTGGTCGGTGAAGGCGGCGTGCGCGCCGCGCGCCGACCTGCACGCGCTGCATGGCGTCGCACAGTCGGCGCTGGACAGCGTGGTCGCGCAGATGAGCACATGGCGCGACGACAGCGATATCAGCCGCTACAACCGCAGCGCGGCCGGCACCGTTCACGCGCTGCCGGTCGAATTCCATACCGTGCTGCGCTGTGCGCTGGAGATCGCCGAAGCCAGCGGCGGTGCTTACGACCCGACCCTCGGCGCGCTGGTCGATGCCTGGGGATTCGGGCCGGCGCAGCGGCCGCGCCGCGTGCCGGATGCGACCACACTCGATGCCGCATGCGCAGGCGTGGGCTGGCGTCGGCTCAGCCTCGAACACGACCCGCTGCGGCTGTCGCAGCCCGGCGGCGTCGTGCTGGATCTGTCGGCGATCGCCAAAGGCTACGGCGCCGATCTCGTCGCCGCGCGACTCCGCGCCCACGGCATCGCAAGCGCGCTGATCGAAGTGGGCGGTGAACTCTATGGCTACGGTCGCAAGCCCGACGGTGAACCCTGGCGGGTGCTGGTGGAAGCCGCGGCGGAAGACGGCGATGCCGCGACCGCGGCCGATAGCGAAGATCGCGCACGCGTGCATGTGGTCGCACTCGACGGGCTGGCGGTCGCGACCTCCGGCGACCGCTGGCATGCGTTCGAGCAGAACGACGAGCGACATTCGCATACCTTCGACCCGCGCACAGGCCGCCCTGTGCGCCACGCGCCAGCGGGCGTGACCGTGATCGCCGACAGCGCGATGCGCGCGGACGCCTGGGCCACGGCGCTGACGGTGATGGGCGCGGAAGGTGGACATGCCTTCGCGACGGAACACGGACTCGCCGCGCGCTTCCTGCTGCGCGATCGCGACGGTCTGCGCGAACGGCTCACGCCGCGCTTCGTCGAACTGAGCACGGTGGCCGACGCATGAGCCTTCGACGCATACCCTTGCAGAGCCGGCCCGAAACCCGGCAGCGGCTGGGCAATGGGCTGGTGTTGCTGATGCTGGCGGCGCTGGCGTGGCTGCTGTTCGGCCTGCACGACAGCGGCTGGCCGGCTGGCCTTCCGGTCCGCGAGCGCAGCCTGTCGGCGCTGGTCGTCGTCGTCGTTTACTTCGTCGCCTGCGCAGCGCTGCTGTGGCGCCCGCGGTCGCGCGACGACGCCGCGCCGACCGATGCCGAAGATCCATCGACGCTGCTGGTGGTGCATGCCAGCCAGACCGGGTTCGCCCAGCGTCTCGCCGGAATGAGCGCCGATAGCCTGCGCGCCAGCGGCGTGGCGGTGCGGCTGTGCGCGATCGATCGCCTCGACGCGGCGACGCTGACCCGCACGCAGCGCGTGTTGTTCGTGGTCAGCACCACCGGCGAAGGCGATCCGCCCGATCCGGCGCTGCGCTTCGTGCGCGATGTCATGAACTCGCCTTCGACGCGGCTCGACCACCTGCAGTACGCGGTGCTGGCCCTGGGCGATCGCGAATACGCGCATTTCTGCGCCTTCGGCCACGCACTGGACGAATGGCTGCGCGGTCGCGGCGCCAGGCCGATCTTCGATCTGGTCGAAGTGGACAACGCCGACGACAGTGCGCTGCGGCATTGGCAGCACGGTCTCGGGCAACTCGCGGGCGTCACCGACCTGCCCGACTGGACGCCGCCGCACTACGACGCGTGGCGGCTCGACGAACGCACGCGGCTGAACCCGGGCAGCGTGGGCGGGCCGGCGTTCCATCTCGCGCTGCAGCCCATCGGCGCTGCGCTGCCGGACTGGAAGGCCGGCGATATCGCCGAAGTCGGGCCGTGCCATGCCGCGTCTGCGGTGGACGCCTGGCTGCAGGAACACGGTCTGGATGGCGAGGTCGTCATCGACAACGATCCGGACGACGAATCGCGAACGCTGGCCGAACGGCTGGCGCGCTCGCATTGGCCCACGGCGGACGACATCGCCGGTGCGACTGCGGCCGAAATCGCGACCCGGCTCAAACCGCTGCCGCACCGCGAATATTCCATCGCCTCGATCCCCGCCGATGGCCGCTTGCAACTGCTGGTCCGGCGGATGGCGCGTCCCGACGGTACGCCAGGGCTGGGCAGCGGCTGGCTGTGCGAATCCGCCGCGCCCGGCGAACGGATCCGACTGCGCATCCGCAGCAATCCCGGCTTCCATCCGCCTGCCGCCGAGCGGCCGCTGATCCTGATCGGCAACGGCACCGGCATCGCCGGGCTGCGCGCGCATCTGCGCGCACGCGTCGAAGCCGGCGCGCGCCGCAACTGGCTGCTGTTCGGCGAGCGCCAGCAGGCGCACGACTTCTTCTATGAAAACGAACTGCGCGACTGGCAGCGCGACGGCTGGCTGGCGCGGCTGGATCTCGCCTTCTCGCGCGATCCGCCGAAGCCGCAGTACGTGCAGGACCTGCTGGATGGCGCTGCGAATGAACTCCACACATGGACTGCGGATGGCGCATGCGTGCTGGTCTGCGGCAGTGTCGCCGGCATGGCGCCGGGCGTGGACGCCGCGCTGCGCGACATCCTCGGCGATGCGCAGGTCGAGCGCATGCGCGTGGAAGGGCGCTATCGGCGGGATATCTACTGACACGGGGGAGATGAAAGCGCTGGAGCGGGGATCCTGACTTCGGATAACGCGGATCCCTGACCGGACAACGCCAGCTCAAAACCGTCATTCCCGCGCAGGCGGGGATCCATGCCTGCAAGTATTCAGGGCAGGTCTCCAATAGATTTCTGGTTCCTGGGCATGGATCCCCGCCTGCGCGGGGATGACGGTCGATTTTCCGTGCATGACCAACCACAGCGCCGTGCACTTCGGCCGATCGGCGCGGCTTGCGAAAAACCGTGGAAGCTGTCGGCCCATCCACGCGGCCCATCCACGCGCCCCAGCGTCGCCAACACCGACCCCGGAAACACGGCCAAGACGCTTACAATGCCGCTTTGCCGTTCTCTGCAGACCCCATGAGCGATACCGCACGCCCCGCTTTCCACGGTTTCGAACAGATTCCGCTGCGCGAATACGCCGAACGCGCGTATCTCGACTACTCGATGTACGTGGTCCTGGACCGCGCCCTGCCCTTCCTCGGCGACGGCCTGAAGCCGGTGCAGCGCCGGATCATCTTCGCGATGAGCGAGCTGGGCCTGAACGCCGGCGCCAAACCGAAGAAATCCGCGCGCACCGTCGGCGACGTCATCGGCAAATACCATCCGCACGGCGACAGCGCCTGCTACGAAGCGCTGGTGCTGATGGCGCAGCCGTTCTCGTACCGCTATCCGCTGATCGACGGCCAGGGCAACTTCGGGTCCAGCGACGATCCGAAATCGTTCGCGGCAATGCGTTACACCGAATCCAAACTCACGCCCATCGCCGAAGTGCTGCTGGGCGAAATCGGCCACGGCACGGTCGACTGGGACCCGAACTTCGACGGCACCCTGGAAGAACCCACCTGGCTGCCGGCGCGGCTGCCGCATCTGCTGCTCAACGGCACCACCGGCATCGCGGTGGGCATGGCCACCGACGTGCCGCCGCACAACCTCAACGAAGTCGTCAGCGCCTGCGTGCGCCTGCTCGACGACCCCGACGCCACCGTGCGCGACCTCTGCGAACACGTGCGTGGCCCGGATTATCCGACCACCGCCGAGATCATCACCCCCATCGCCGATCTGCAGGCGATGTACGAAACCGGCCACGGCAGCGTCCGCGCCCGCGCGACCTACCTCCGCGAGCAGAACAACATCGTCATCACCGCCCTGCCGTACCAGGTCAGCCCGAGCAAGGTGATCGAGCAGATCGCGCAGCAGATGCGCGCCAAGAAACTGCCGTGGCTGGAAGACCTGCGCGACGAATCCGATCACGAAAACCCGACCCGGATCGTGATGATTCCGCGCAGCAATCGCGTCGATGTCGAACAGCTGATGGGGCACCTGTTCGTCACCACCGATCTGGAAAAGAGCTATCGCGTCAACATGAACGTGATCGGCCTGGACGGCCGTCCGCAGGTCAAGAACCTGAAGATGCTGCTCAGCGAGTGGCTGGTGTTCCGCAGCGACACTGTGACCCGACGCCTGAAGCATCGCCTCGAGAAAGTGGAACGCAGGCTGCACCTGTTGGAAGGCCTGCTGGTCGCGTTCCTCAATCTCGATGAAGTCATCCGCATCATCCGCACCGAGGACGAGCCGAAACCCGCCTTGATCGCGCGCTTCGGGCTGAGCGAGGACCAGGCCGACTACATCCTCGACACCAGGCTGAAACAGTTGGCGCGGCTGGAGGAAATGAAGATCCGCGGCGAGCAGGACGAACTCGCCGCCGAGCGCGACAAACTGATGTCGATCCTCGACAGCAAGTCGAAGCTGAAGAAGCTGGTGAAGGACGAACTGCTCGCGGACGCGAAGAAATTCGGCGACGCGCGCATGTCGCCGCTGGTCTCGCGCGTCGCCGCGCAGGCCATCGACGAAACCGAGCTGGTGCCCAGCGAACCGATGACGATCGTACTCAGCGAAAAAGGCTGGATCCGCGCGGCCAAGGGTCACGACATCGATGCGGCGGGGCTGAGCTATCGCGACGGCGACGGCCTGCTGTGCGCGGTGCGCGGACGCAGCACCCAGCAGGTCGCGTTCCTCGACAGCACCGGCCGCAGTTATTCGTCGCTGGCGCATTCGCTGCCCTCGGCGCGCGGCAATGGCGAACCGCTGAGCGGCCGCTTCTCGCTGCCGGCGGGCGCCGCGTTCCAGACGATGGCCAGCGGCACCGACGACGCGCGCTTCGTGCTGGCGTCGTCGCACGGCTACGGCTTCGTGACGAAGTTCGAGAACCTCACCGGCCGCAACAAGGCCGGCAAGGCGATGCTGTCGCTCACCCCGGGATCGACGGTGCTGCAGCCGACGGCCGTCGGCAACGTGCAGACCGACCGGATCGTCGCGGTCACCAGCGCGGGTCATCTGCTGGCGTTCCCGATCGCCGAACTGCCGGAACTCGACAAGGGCAAGGGCAACAAGATCATCGAGATCCCGAAAGCCAAGCGCAGCACCGAGCGCGTGATCGCGATCGCGGTCGTGCCGCCCGGCGGCACGCTGTCGGTGAAGTCCGGCGCACGCACGATGTCGCTGTCGTTCAAGGACCTCGAACCCTACATCGGCGCCCGCGGCAGCCGCGGCGGCCTGCTGTCGCGCGGCTGGCAGAAAGTCGACGCGCTGGCGGTGGAATGATGGACGCGGATTTCTGGCGCCAGCGCTGGCAGGACAACCATATCGGCTTCCATCAGGACCAGCCGACGCCGCTGATGCAGAAGCATTGGCCGTCGATCGGCGCACCGCCCGGCTGCCGGGTGTTCGTGCCGCTGGCCGGCAAATCGCGCGACATGCTGTGGCTCGCGGCGCAGGGCCATCGGGTACTCGGCGTGGAACTGTCGCAGCTCGCGGTCGAACAGTTCTTCGCCGAACACGGCCTGCAGCCCAGGATCGACGAAACCCGGTACGGCCGGCATTACCGCGCGGGCGGCCCTCAGACAGGCGACATCGAGCTGATCTGCGGCGATGCCTTCGCGCTGGACGCCGCAGCCCTCGCCGACTGCGCCGCGGTGTTCGATCGCGCCGCGCTGATCGCGCTGCCGCCGGCGCTGCGCCTGCGTTACGTGGACGAACTCTATGCCTGCCTGCCCGCGCGATGCCGCGGGCTGCTGATCACCCTGGAATATCCGCAGGACGAGAAGGAAGGCCCGCCGTTTTCGGTCAGCGAATCCGAAGTCCGCACGCGTTTCGGCTCGCGCTGGGACGTGGATCTGCTGGAACGCCGCGACATCCTGGCGACCCAGCAGAATTTCATCGACGAAGGCGTGACCGCGCTGGACACCTGCGTCTATCGGCTGCAGCGGCATTCGTAGGAGGGCCTTCAGGCCCGAGCTCTGCCACACAGACCGGTTAACATCGCCCGACCGCGACAGCCCGCAGGACGCCATGAGACCGGTTGCACCGCTTGCCCCCGTCGATCCTTCGCCGCCGCCCGCGTGCGGCATCTGCGGCGGCGCGCAGCCATTGCCGATCGGCAGCAAGGAATTCTCGCGTTCCGGCAACGACCATTTCGCGGGCGAGCGCCAGTTCGCCGACACCGGCATCCACATCCCGTATCACCGCTGCCGCGACTGCGGCGCGGTGTTCACCGCCGCGTTCGATGGCTGGTCCGCGCAGGATTTTTCGCGGCACATCTACAACGACGACTATGTTTTTTCCGATCCGCCGTTCGACAGCGAACGACCGGCGCGCAACGCCGCCATCGTCGCCGGCATCTGGCATTACGAACAGGACAGCCGCAGCGTGCTGGACTACGGCGGCGGCAACGGCCGGCTGGCCGCGGAACTGCGTGCGCGTGGCTTCGATGCGGTGAGCCACGACGCCTTCTACGACCCGCAGCCGCTGCCCGACCGCCGTTTCGGCCTGGTCTGCAGTTTCGAAGTGATCGAACACGTGCCGCACCGCGACCAGGCCGCATGGGTGGCCGGCTTCGCGGCGATGATGGCGCCGTCGGCGGTCGGCCTGCTGGGCACCGAACTGGTAACCGAGCCGGTGGATCTCGAACACTGGTATTTTTCCCCACGCAACGGCCACATCACCGTGCATACGGTGGACAGCCTGCAGCGGCTGCTCGCCCCTCATCGGCTTGAAGCCGTGACCATCGTCAACGGCCTGCACCTCGTACGACGGACCGGCTGACGGCCATCCAATCCAGCAAAGAACCCGGCAGTGAACTCAGGACACCCCATGTTGAAGTGGCTCAAACGCATCTCGATCCTCGTTCTGATACTGATCGTCGCCGGTGCCGGCATCGGTTGGTGGCTGATGCGCGGCAGCGTGCCGACGCTCGACGGCGAACTCGCGCTCGATGGCCTGACCGCGCCAGTGACGGTGCAGCGCGATGCGCTGGGCGTGGCGACCATCGATGCGGCGAACGAAGTCGACGCGATGCGCGCGCTCGGCTACGTCCATGCGCAGGAGCGCTATTTCGAGATGGATCTGATGCGCCGCGTGTCCGCAGGCGAACTGTCGGAATTGTTCGGACCGATCGCGATCGAGAAGGACAAGGCGCAGCGCGTGCATCGCATCCGCGCGCGGGTCGAGGCCGATCTCGCCGCGATGGCCGCGGACAAACGCCCACAGCTCGAAGCGTATACCGCAGGCGTCAACGCTGGCCTCGCCGCGCTGCGCGTGCGGCCATGGCCTTACCTGCTGCTGAGACAGGAGCCGAAGCCCTGGGAACTGGGCGACGCCGCGCTCACCGGTTTCGCGATGTATTTCGATCTGCAGGACGCCGGCAATCATCGCGAACTGGCGATGTGGAAGATCAAGCCGCACCTGCCGCCCGCGCTTTACGACCTGCTCGCGCACGACGGTAGCGGGTGGGACGCGCCGCTCTACGGCGCCGCTCGCGGCGACGCTCCGCTGCCGACCGCCGATCAGGTCGACCTTCGCAAGCTTTCGGCGCCGCCGGGCGAGCGGCACGATGTCGCGGCCGACGACATCGTGCCCGGCAGCAACAATTTCGCGGTCGCGGGCGCGTTGACTGCAGACGGTCGGGCCATCGTCGCCGACGACATGCATCTGGGCCTGCGCGCGCCCAGCCTCTGGTTCCGCGCGCGCCTGCGCTACGCCGATGTGCGCGCTCCGGGCGGCAGGGTCGATATCACCGGCTTCACCCTGCCCGGCCTGCCCACCGTCGTGGTGGGCAGCAACACCCACGTCGCCTGGGCGTTCACCAACAGCTACGTCGACACCGCCGACTGGAAGATCGAAATCGCCTGCGGCAGCGGTAAAACCGCCACGAACGGCTGCATCAAGCCGACAACGCATCGCGAAACCATCCGCGTCGCCGGCGGCGCGCCGGTGGATTTCGACGTGCAGGAAACCGCATGGGGTCCGGTGCTGCACCGCGATGGAGACAAACTGTTCGCGCTGCGCTGGAACGCGCATCTCAAGGGCGCACTGGGATTCGGCCTGACCGACTTCGCGATCGCGCGCGATCTCGACCACGCGATGGCGATCACCGACCGCAGCGCGATGCCGACCCAGAATCTGCTGATCGGCGACTCGAAGGGCCGCATCGCCTGGCGCCTGATCGGCCCGCTGGCAGCGCGCAGCGCAGGCTGCGATGGCGCGCTGCCGATCGTCGCAGCGCCAGCGCCGAACGATTGTCCGGGCTGGCAGATCGCCACCGACCGTTCGCCGACGATGATCGACCCCGGCTACCACCGGCTGTGGAGCGCGAACCACCGCACGACCGACGGCGCGGTGCTGGCGCAACTCGGCGACGGCGGCTATGCGTTCGGCGCGCGCGCGCGGCAGATCCGCAACGATCTGTTCGCGCGGGAAACATTCACCGAACGCGACCTGCTCGCGATCCAGCTCGACGATCGCGCGGTGTTCCAGACCTCATGGCATGCGCTGTTGCGCGACACCGCCGCACGCGCGAAAACGCCGGCGCTGACCGAACTGGCGGAAGCGTCGAAACGCTGGGAAGGCCGCGCCAGCGTGGATTCGGTGAGTTACCGGATCGTGCGCGCATGGCGGCTGGCGGTGCACGCGCGCGTGGCCGAAGGCCTGACCGCACCGGCGCATGCGAAGCTCGGCGAGGACTTCAAGATGCCCGCCTTCCAGCAGCTCGAAGGCGTGGTGTGGCCGCTGCTCGCGCAGCGCCCGGCGCATCTGCTGTCGCGCAAGTTCGCCGGTTGGGATGCGCTGCTGGAAGACGCCGCGAAGGAAGTGCGCGACGAACTCAAGACGCAGGGTCCGCTCGCCGAACGCACCTGGGGCGAGCGCAATACCGCCGCGATCTGTCATCCGCTTGCGAAAGCGATTCCTCTCGTCGGCAAGCGCCTGCTGTGCATGCCGCCGGATCAGCTGTCAGGCGACGGCGGCATGCCGCGCGTGGTCGGCCCCGACTTCGGCGCGTCCGAACGCATGGTGGTGTCGCCGGGCCGCGAGGCCGAGGGCATCACCCACATGCCCGGCGGACAGAGCGGGCATCCGCTGTCGCCGTTCTGGGGCGCCGGCCACGACGACTGGGTGCATGGGCGGCCGACGCCGTTCCTGCCGGGCAAGACGGCGTACACCCTGAAGCTCGCGCCGAAACCGTAGGGCGGACTCAAGCCCGCCGCTTTTTACGCTTTTGATCAACATTGCGAAACTCAGGAATACCGCAATGGCGGGCTTGAGCCCGCCCTACAGCGCGGCCTGATGCACACCCGCCACCGCGCGACCCGACGGGTCCGCGGCATTGGCGAAGGACGCGTCCCACGCGATCGCGGCCGGCGACGAGCACGCGATCGACTTGCCGCCGGGCACCGTATTCGCGCAGCCGTCGCCCGGAAACGCTTCGTCGAAGATCCGCCGGTAAAAGAATGCCTCCTTGGTTTGCGGCGTGTTGATCGGGAAGCGCTGTTCGGCCTGCGCGAAATCGGCGTCGCTGACCTGCGCCTCGGCGTGTGCCTTCAGACCGTCGATCCAGCCGTAGCCGACGCCGTCGCTGAACTGCTCCTTCTGCCGCCACAGGATTTCGTCGGGCAGATAACCTTCGAAGGCTTCGCGCAACACCGCTTTTTCCATGCGCCGGGTCGCGGACGACGGATCGACCATCTTCGCCTGTGCGTCCATCCGCATCGCCACGTCGAGGAATTCGGTGTCGAGGAACGGCACCCGCGCTTCCACGCCCCAGGCCATCATCGATTTGTTCGCGCGCAGGCAGTCGTAGTTGTACAGCGCATCCAGCTTGCGGATGGTTTCGGCGTGGAATTCGCGCGCGTTCGGCGCCTTGTGGAAATACAGATAGCCGCCGAACACTTCGTCGCTGCCCTCGCCCGACAGCACCATCTTCACGCCCATCGCCTTGATCCGGCGCGCAAGCAGGAACATCGGCGTGGACGCGCGGATCGTGGTCACGTCGTAGGTCTCGACGTGCTTGATGACTTCCGGCAGCGCGTCGAGACCTTCCTCGAAACTGTAGGTGAAACCGTGATGCACGGTACCCAGCGCCTTGGCCGCGACTTCCGCGGCGGCGAGGTCCGGCGAACCCTTGAGGCCGATCGCGAAGGAATGCAGCCGCGGCCACCAGGCTTCGCTCTCGTCGCCGTCCTCGATGCGGCGGCGGGCGAAACGCGCAGCGCAGGCCGCGACCAGCGAGGAGTCCAGCCCACCAGATAGCAGCACGCCGTAGGGCACGTCGCTCATCAGCTGGCGATGCACCGCGGCTTCGAAGGCCTCGCGCAGTTCGCGCGCCTGCACCTGCACGCCGGCGGTGGCGTCGTAATCGCGCCATGCGCGTTCGTAGTAGCGATGCAACTGGCCGTCGGCGCTGTCGAAATAATGCCCCGGCGGGAACTGGGCCACGTCGTCGCAGACCCGCACCAGAGCCTTCATTTCCGACGCCACCCACACGCGGCCGTCGGCATCGTGACCCCAGTACAGCGGACACACGCCGATGGGATCGCGGGCGATGACGAAACGGGCCGCAGCGCGATCCCAAAGCACGAACGCGAAGATGCCGTTGAGGCGGTCGAGCCACGTGCCGATGTCGCTGCCCTCGCGGGTCCTGCTTTCCGCATACAGCGCATTGATGACTTCGCAGTCGGAACCCGACTGGAACGCGTAAGGCTTGCGCAATGCGCCTTCCAGCGCGCGATGGTTGTAGATCTCGCCGTTCACCGCGAGGGTGAGATCACCGTCCTCGGAATGCAGCGGCTGCGCGCCGCCGGACGGATCGACGATCGCGAGGCGCTCATGCACCAGCAGCGCGTTCGGCTCGACGTGCACGCCGGACCAGTCGGGGCCGCGATGTCGCTGCCGCGCGGAAAGCGACAGCGCGAGCGGTCGCAGCGGGCCGAGATCGGCGCCGGGACGAAGATCGAAAACGCCGAGAATCGAACACATCGGTATATCTCCTGGAGGATTGTCTGGCGCCGAAAGCAAAAAACCCGCGCTTCCGGCGCGGGTTTCTGGGAACTGGGCTTGATTCGATCCGCTATGCCTGTTCGCCGACCCGCATCGTGCATGCACGATTATTCGCAATATTATTGTTGCGATTGAGGGTACGGCCGGTGGCGGGACGCGAGGTCATGGATTAACCCTAACCCGGATCCGACGACCTTTGCAAGCGCGGGACGGGATTGCCCGTAGAGCGGCCTTCAGGCCGCTGGAAAGAACAACAGATCCCTCACATGCGTTCGGGATGACAGGGACAGCGGCCTGAAGGCCGCTCTACAAATAACCGCTTTACCGGCTGACCAGCATCTTTTCGATCAGCGTGAAATACAGATCCGGCAAACGCTCGAGATCTTTCACCGACACATGTTCATCGACCTTGTGGATGCTCGCATTGACCGGCCCGATCTCGACGCAGTGCGCGCCCAACGGTGCGATGAAGCGCGCGTCGGACGTGCCGCCCGCGGTGTTCTCTTCCGGCGCCGCGCCCGAGAACGCGGTCAGCACCTCGCGAGCGGCCGCGCGCAGCGTACCTTCGGGCGTGTAGAACGGCTCGCCGCCGCGGTGCCAGCGGATCGCGTATTCCAGTCCATGCGCCGCGAGCGTCGACTCGCATTCGCGTTCCAGTTGTTCGGCGCGCCAAGTCGGGTTGTAGCGCAGATTGAACAGCGCCTGCATTTCGCCCGGAATCACGTTGTTGGCGCCGGTGCCGGCATGCACATTGCTGATCTGGAAACTGGTCGGCGGGAAATTCTCGTAGCCCTCGTCCCAGCGCCGCGCCGCGAGTTCGAGCAAGGCCGGCATCGCCTGATGGATCGGATTGCGCGCCTTTTCCGGATAGGCCACATGACCCTGTACGCCCTTGATGGTCAGGACCGCCGACACGGTGCCGCGACGACCGACGCGCAACAGATCGCCGAGCGCCGCTTTCGACGACGGCTCGCCGGTGATGCACCAGTCGATGCGCTGCCCGCGTTCGCGGAACAATTGCGCGACCTTCGGCACGCCGTCGATGGCGTCGCCTTCTTCATCGGAGGTCAGCAGCATGCCCACCGTGCCCGGGTGATCGGGATGTGCGGCGACGAAACGTTCGAGCGCGATCGCGAACGCGGCCACGCTGGCCTTCATGTCGGCGGCGCCGCGGCCATACAGCAGGCCGTCGCGGATCTCCGGCTCGAAGGGATCGCTGGCCCACGCCTCGCGCGGACCCGGCGGCACCACATCGGTGTGGCCGAGCAGCATGAGCACCGGACCACCGTCGCCGTGCGTCGCCCACAGGTTGTCGGTCTGGCCGTAGCGCAGATGTTCGCAGCGGAAACCGGCGCGTTCCAACCGCGCGGCGAGCATCGCCTGGCAGCCCGCGTCTTCGGTGGTAATCGAGCGACGCGCGATGAGGTCGCAGGTGAGATCGAGCACGTCCGACATCATCCGACTCCGAACCGCTTCTTGAAACCGTTGTCGCTGAAACCCTGGCTCACGACGCCATCGTCGGTGACCACCACCGGCCGGCGGATCAGCTGCGGATATTCCTTCAGCAGCAGCTTCCACTCGGCGTCGGAGGCCGGCGCTTTGCGGTTGTCCGGCAACGTGCGCCATGTCGTCGATGATTTGTTGATCAACGACTCCCATCCACCAACCGCGTCCTTCCATGCGATCAGCGTTTCCGGCGCCTGCCGGTTGTCGCGGTAATCGACGAAATCGTGCGCGATCTCGAAGCGCTTCAGCCAGTTGCGGGCTTTCTTGCAGGTGTCGCAGTTATTGAGGCCGTAGAGCGTGGTCATGGCATTGGCATCGGATGGAATCGGGCGTAGCCGGCTGACCGACACTATACCGCCGATGCCATCTGGCGTCGTGGCGGCCACACATTCAAACGCGGGTCGGGCCCCGGCGCGCGCGCGCCTTGGCGACACGTTCGCGCAACCGTTCCAAACATTCGCCCACGGTCTTCCAGCCGAACCAGGGGGCATCCTTCGGGAGAAACCCCGCCTCGACAAGATGCGATCCGCGGACATACCGCAGTATCACGACCTCCCGCCCCGACCGGAACATGCGGGACGGCACGGAGACATCGAGTACGTCCGCAAGTGCGATGCGCGTTGTCGTGCCGTTGCAACTGAACCATAACCAGTCACCGCGCAGAGCGACATCCGCGATGATCCTGGCCTTCTTCATGCATTGATCTTTCCATTCCGTCGCGGCAACGAGCGCTACGCCACCAAACATCGGCCACGGCCACCATTGCAAAAGAGCACCGACGATTGTCGCGCCCACCAGCAGGATCACAGGCCAAAACAACCATTCCCAAGGGTACCAGCGACGCATGTATGTCGATGACTTGGACAGCACCGCACCATCTCTGCTGTCGGCAGGTGGCGTCGCATCGTTCGGAACATTGTCTTCTCTCGCCCCGGAAGCACGGAAATCGAGTCCGACGCCTTCGGCTTGGCGCGCAAGGCTCTCCACCTTGCGCTCCGACAACGCAGTCTGCGCGCGCACGACTTCACGCTCGAGGTATTCGCGCAAAGCATCGGCCGCCGCGCCATTCCGGGCGAATCGAGGATGCGGCTTGAACGCGATCTCGGCCTGCGATCCATCCTCATTCGCATACTCGATGCGAATGCCTTGCTTCGAACGATCCGACTCGAAGTTCGCTGGCGAAACCCGGAGCACGCGCGCAAGAGGGACTCTGACCCACCCCGGGACCGGGCTCACCCACAACGCGTCGCCATGCCGGAACACGCGGACATGCCGGAATGGGGGTGACGATTGGAAGAGCAGGAAAATGGCTAGGCCGGCGAGTCCGATGTATGGCCAATCGCCATCGAGGAGGACCTCTTCCCACGAAGTCCCAGATATGACCAGGAACGTGAAATAGAGCGCGACTACGATCAGCGACACAAGCGCAGCCCATGAAGACTGCGGGATCGCTTCGGGTGTCGCAGACAACTCGAGGGTGCTCACGATGTCGTCACCCGTTCCGTGACGCTCCGGCGCGTGTCGTGGTTCTTCTTCCTGGCTCATGCAGACCCCTCGACATCTCCCAGGCCCGAAGAAGCCGGGGCAAGCGACTCGCCCCGCATTCGTGCATTCGCCAAGGCCGCCCTGCGCATGATCTCGCCGCAAAGCGGATTCTCGTTGTCCGTATTGGTCCTGTATCGAAGGGCAGGCACGAACTCGATGTTTCTCGCAGGCGCGTCGGGTCGTTTGTACTCGATGCGGATGACAGGCACGGCACGCCTCCGGTCCCCGTAAACGATCAAGGCCTTACGCACATGGCGGTAGGCCAATTTCTCGAAATGATCGGTGCCGTAAGGTTTGTACAGAATGCCGGCGGAAGACAGGACGACCCGCAGCATCGGCCCATCATGGGCGAGGCGATCCCGGAAGAAGTGCAGAACGCAGTAGAGCAACAGAAAAAGCTTGAACGATTCAATCATGACTGCACCGAAGTCCGGTCCCGTGCCATCGGCAATCGCAATCCAGACAAGCAAAGCGATGGTGCAGGCTACGGCGATCCAGGCACACGGTCTGCACCACACCTCGTACCTGGGTGCGCGGGACACCTCCTGCCCAAAACCGGCCAGTCGATCGAGTCGCTGCTCTTCCGCCTCCCGCGCCTTCGCTTTCTCGAACATTCCATTTCCTCCCCTTCGGCGACCGATGGTGGCCCGGAGCTCACCATTCCGCCCGTAAAAACCCCGCATCGATACACTTCAATATCGGGAGGAGGCGAAGAACAGGATCATCCGTACCCCGCCCGCCCATTGCCTCCGAATCATGCACAGTTCGCGATCAGTCGGCCAGACCACGCAGCAACTCGCTGATCGAAGTCTCGCTGCGAGTTTTCTCGTCGACCTGCTTGGCGATCACCGCGCAGTGCATCTCCAGCACGCCCCGCGCCTGTCGTCGCCCTTCTTCCTGGCTCATGCAGACCCCTCGACATCTCCCAAGTCCGAAGAAGCCGGTGCAATCGACTCGCCGTTAATCCTTGCCTTCTCCAGCTTGACTCTGCGCATGATTTCGTCGCAAAGCGAGTGCCCACCCCTTCCATTGATCTTGTATGTCCTGGCCGGAACGAATTCGATGGTCCGGACAAGCCCTTTGGGATACTCGTACTCGACACGGATGACAAGAACGGTATTCCGCTTTCCGCCACGAGAAACGCAGGCCGAGCGAATATGGCGATAGGCGATCCACTCAAAGTGGATATCGGAAAAGCGATAGCCGCCGCTGCTTGGCTCGATGCTTGGCTCGATATTGCTTTGGGAATAATTCTTGTGCAGCAGTCCTGCTGGAGACAGCACGACACGCACCAACGGGCCTTCATATGTGAAGTGAACCCAGAGAAGGTATGCGAGCGCATAGCCCACCGCGAACAACTGGAGCCCCTCGGTAACGACAAGCTCTTCTGCGACCGGCATCCCATCGGAGATCGCGATCGGCACGGCGAAAGCAGCTACGAAGCTGATTCCGATCAAGGCACAGCGCCAACTGAACAGATCCGGATTCGGCGCATGGGACACCTCCGTCCCGAGCCGAGCCCAACGATCGATCCGCGCTTCCTGTCCCTCCCAGACCTTTGCCTTCTTGATCATTCCATTTCTTCCTCACCGGAGGATTGCGACCCGAGGCTCACCATCCCGCCCGTGAAAACCCGACATCGATACACTTCAACATCGGGTGGAGGCGCAGAACAGGATCATCCGTACCCGCGCCCCCTCATGCCCTCGGAATCAGGCACGCTTCGCGATCAGTCGGCCAGCCCACGCAACAGGTCGTTGATCGAGGTCTTGCTGCGGGTCTTCTCGTCCACCTGCTTCACGATCACCGCGCAGTACAGCGAATGCGTACCGTCGGCGGCTGGCAATTGTCCGGAGACGACAACACTGCCCGGCGGCACCGAGCCGTAGGACACCTCGCCGGTAGCGCGGTTGTAGACGCGGGTGCTCTGGCCGAGGAACACGCCCATGCCGATCACGCTGTGATGGCCGACGACGAAGCCTTCCACCACTTCGGAACGCGCGCCGATGAAGCAATGGTCTTCGATGATGGTCGGCGAGGCCTGCAGCGGTTCGAGCACGCCGCCGATGCCGGCGCCGCCCGAGAGATGGCAGTGCTTGCCGATCTGCGCACAGCTGCCGACCGTGGCCCAGGTATCGACCATCGTGCCTTCGCCGACGTAGGCGCCGATATTGACGAAGCTCGGCATCAGCACAACGTCCTTGGCGATGTGCGCGCCGCGACGCGCGATGGCGCCCGGCACCACGCGCACGCCGAGGGCGCGGAACCGCGCTTCGTCGAAACCTTCGAACCGCGACGGCACCTTGTCCCAGAACGGCGCCGGCTGCGCGTCGATCAGCGCCATTTCCTGGGTGCGGAAGAACAGCAACACCGCTTTTTTCAGCCATTCGTTGACGGTCCAGCCGCCCTGGCCGTCCGGCGCGGCGACCCGGAACTCGCCGGCTTCCAGACCGGCGATCACGCGATCGACAGCGGGACGGACGCTGGCAGAGATCTCATCGGCGCCCAGTTCGGCGCGACGATCCCAGGCGTTGTCGATAAGGGACTGCAGTTCGGTGGCGGAAGCGATATTCATGCGGTGGGGGAATCTTTGTCGTCGGAGGAGAATGAGTTAGCGGCAACCGGAATCGGATCGATCCGGGCCGAGGGGATGGATCACGCAGGCACTGCGCTGTCGAGCGCGGCGCGCAGCGCGATGCGCAGATCTTCGCATTGCGTTTCGTCCAACGGGCGATCATCCGCATCGGCGATGAGGAACAGATCCTCGGCGCGCTCGCCGAACGTAGCGATGCGCGCATCGTGCACGCGCACGCGCTGCTGGCGTAGCACATGGGTCACGTCGGCAAGCAGCCCCGGGCGGTCGGTACAGATCAGGCTCATCCGCGTGCACAGCCCGTTGATGGATGGCTCCAGGCCGATGCGTGGCGCGATCCGGAAATGTTTGAGGTGTCGCGGCTGCGTGCGCCGCGAGGGCAGCAGAAGGTCGAGATCGCCGGCCAGCGCGCGCTGCAGCGCCGCTTCGACGTATTCCACCGACAGCGCGTGCTGCGGGTCGCTCGGCAGGACGTGGAACGTATCGAAAATGCTGTGCTGCGGGCCATCCAGCGCACGCGCCTGCTGGATCGCGAACCCCAGGCGGTCGAGGGTGATCACGATCGCCGCGAACAGGCCGTCGCGATCATGGGTATGCACGAACACCTCGTAACCGCCGGTTTCGCCGCGCAGCAGTCGCGCCCGCACCACGGTCGCGCCCGCCGCTGCGCCGCGCAGCGCCGTGGCCTGCCACGCGATCTGGTCCGGGCGGCTGCGCAGGAAATTCTCGCGCGGCATCCGCGCGAACAGCGCTTCGATGGTCATGGTGTCGAAGCCGTCGTCGATCAGCAGCACGCGCGCAGCGGCCTGGTTTTCGACGATGCGTTCCTCGGCGGCGACCGGATGTTCCAGACCGCGACGCAGCGCGAAGCGGGTGGCGGTATGCAGATCGGCCAGCAGTCGGTCCTTCCAAGCGTTCCACAGTTTCGGCGACGTGCCTGCGATATCGGCGCAGGTCAGCAGATAGAGATGATCCAGACGCTGGCGGTCGGCGACTTCACCGGCGAAACGATGGATCACGTCGGGATCGGTGATGTCCTGTTTCTGCGCGGTCACCGACATCAGCAGATGCTTGCGCACCAGCCATTCGATCAGCGCGGTGTCGGCTTCGGACAAGCCGTGCGCGATGCAGAATTCGCGCGCATCGACCGCGCCGAGTTCGGAATGATCGCCGCCGCGGCCCTTGCCGATGTCGTGGAACAGGCCGGCGAGCAGCAGCAGCTCGGGCTTGCGCAGCGACGGCCACACGGTATGCGCGGTGGAGAAACGTTCGTCCGGCGTCGCGCTGGCGAAGATCGCGAGATTGCGCAGCACCGCCAGCGTGTGCTGATCCACGGTGTAGACGTGGAAGAGATCGAACTGCATGCGCCCGGAGACCTGCGCGAACGCGGGAATCCAGCGCCCCAGCACGCCCAGCCGCGCCATGCGTTCCAGCACTTTCACCGGCTGCGGCCCGCGCAGCAGCTGCAGGAAGCGTTCGCGCAGTTCCGGCGGCGCGTCCTGGTACGCGGGAATCTTCACCAGGGTTTCGGCCAGCGCCCATGCGGTCATCGAATGCAGGCCGCGGCTTTCCGGATGCGCGGCCCACGCGGCGAACAGCTCGAACACCTGCGCCGCGCCCTGCTGCAGCCAGGCGCGGTCGCGCGCGGCGAGATAACCGCGGCGCAGTTCGAAATGCGCGTCCAGCGTCCGGACTTCGCCCTCGCCTTCGAGCTGTTCCTCGAAACGCTGCAGCAGGCGATCGTTGATGCGCAGCACCCGGCCGGCGCTGCGGTAGAAGCCCTGCATCATCTGTTCGACCGCGAGATTGTCGGCGTCGTCGGTGTGTCCCAGACGCGCGGCGAGCAGTTTCTGGTAATCGAAACGCAGCCGTTCCTCGCGCCGCTTCGCGACCAGGTGCAGGCCGAAGCGCAGACGGGTCAGCGCCTTGCGTTCGCGTTCGAGCGTATCGAACTCGACCGCGCCGATCTGGCCGAAGGCCAGCATCGATTCGAGATCGCCGCTGCCCAGCAGCCGCTGCGCCATCCAGCGCAGGGTCTGGATATCGCGCAGGCCGCCGGGGCCATCCTTCAGATTCGGTTCGAGATTGTCGGCGGTGTCGCCGAAACGCGCGTGGCGTTGCGCCTGCTCCGCGCGCTTGGCCTGGAAATACTCGCGTGCCGGCCAGACTTTTTCGGGTGCGACCGCGGCGCGCAGCGCATCGGACGCGGAAACGTCGGCCACCAGCGCGCGCGACTCGATCATCGCCGTCAGCGCGGTCTGATCGGCCGCAGCTTCGGTGCATTGCGCCGGCGAACGAACCGCCTGGCTCGCCTGCAGGCCGGCATCCCACAGCAGCGCCAGGAACCGCGCCAACGCGTCGCGATGCGCCTGCTGCATCGCGTCGTCTGCCACCACCAGCACGTCGATATCGGATTGCGGAAACAATTCGCCGCGGCCGTAACCGCCGACCGCGAACAGCGCGAGCCCGGCGTCGGCAGGCAGGCAGCGCATCCATGCGCCGCGGATCAGGCCATCGACCGCCGAAGCGCGCGAGGAAACAAGCGCATCCACATCGTCGCCGCGGTCGAAACGCGCCGCCAGATCGGCGTCCGCCTGCGCCAGCGCCGACCGCGTGGCGGCCGCCCATGCGGCATCGCCATCCGGGCCGTCGGGCATCGAAGCAGCGGAACCGCCGGCCGGGCTCGTGGAGGCGGCGACAGGCATGGGCTCAGAGGTCGTTGTCGTCGCCGGGCAGGCGGGTGAGGATCTCGACGCCGGTCTCGGTCACGGTGACCGTATGTTCCCACTGCGCCGAGAGCTTGCGGTCCTTGGTGACCACGGTCCAGCCGTCGGGCATCAGCCGGGTGTGGCGGGCGCCCTCGTTGATCATCGGTTCGATGGTGAAGGTCATGCCCGGCTTCAGCACCAGCCCCTCGCCCGGGCGGCCGTAGTGCAGCACCTGCGGGTCTTCGTGATAGATCCGGCCGATGCCGTGGCCGCAGTATTCGCGCACCACCGAGAAGCGTTCGCCCTCGGCGTAGGTCTGGATGGCGTGACCGATATCGCCCAGGGTCGCGCCAGGCTTGACCACGCGGATGCCGCGGAACATGGCCTCGCGGGTCGCTTCGACCAGGCGTTTCGCCATGACCGACGGCGTGCCGACGTAGTACATACGGCTGGTGTCGCCGTGCCAGCCGTCCTTGATCACGGTGACGTCGATATTGATGATGTCGCCGTCCTTCAGCACCTTGGTCGGCCCGGGAATGCCGTGGCAGATCACGTTGTTGACCGAGGTGCAGATGGTGGCCGGGAAGCCGCGATAGCCGACGTTGGCGGGAATCGCCTGTTGCACGCCGACGATATGGTCGTGGCAGATGCGGTCCAGTTCGGCCGTGGTCACGCCGGGCTGCACGTGGGGGGCGACGATTTGCAGCACCTCGGCGGCCAGGCGGCCGGCGACGCGCATGCGCTCGATGTCTTCGGGGGTCTTGATGGTCATGGCCATGGCGGCATTATTGCCCATCCGGCCCGGCTTTGCCTCAATGGCCTGTCGCTGCGACTTGCCTGCAAGTGCCTGTTCCGGCTAGAATCCCGCGGCTCGACACCGGGTTTACCCGCTGGAGACCGCCCACGACGGGCGCAGCATCCGACCGGAATCATCCGTTCGCGACGCAGTCGAATCCACACCCGCCGCAATCCCCCGTCCCGGGGTGTCCCCGAAAGCCGTTCGCGGCCCGCCTTCACCGGCACGAGGATCTGGAGACGGCGCAGCGGGGAGGCCCAACCCCGGAACCACGCGACCCGCTTCGACGCGGGCGCACCGTCATCACCCGATCCGACAGGATCACGGCGGCCGGTTCCACTACTCGGAGTTTCGCAATGCCCCAGATCACCATGCGCCAGATGCTGGAAGCCGGCGTCCATTTCGGCCACCAGACCCGTTACTGGAACCCGAAGATGGGTCCGTACATCTTCGGCGCCCGCGGCAAGATCCACATCATCAATCTCGAGAAGACGGTTCCGCTGTTCAACGACGCGATGAACTTCATCTCGGGCATCGCCCAGAAGCGCGGCGTCATCCTGTTCCTCGGCACCAAGCGCAGCGCGCGCGATTCGGTGAAGGAAGAAGCCGAGCGTTGCGGCATGCCGTACATGACCCAGCGCTGGCTGGGCGGCACGCTCACCAACTTCCGTACCGTGAAGCAGTCGGTCGCCCGCCTGAAGGAACTGGAAGCCGCCGAAACCGACGGTACGTTCCAGAAGATCGTCAAGCACGAAGTGCTGAGCCTGCGTCGCGAACGCGAGAAGCTGCTTGCCTCGCTGGGCGGCATCAAGGAAATGAACCGTCTGCCCGACGCGCTGTTCGTGATCGATATCGGCCACGAAGACATCGCGATCAAGGAAGCCAAGAAGCTCGGCATCCCGGTCATCGCCGTCGTCGACACCAACTACGATCCCAACCTCGTCGACTACGCCATCCCGGGCAACGACGACGCCATCCGCGCGGTGCAGCTGTACGCCCGCGCCGCCGCCGACGCGGTGCTGGAAGGCAAGGCCGCCGCGCCGCAGGCCGCGACCGTGCGCGAGGAAGAGTTCGCTGAAGGCGACAACAACGGCAAGCGCGGTCCGCGTGGCGCGGGCAAGAAGCCGGAAGGCAAGAAGCCCGAAGCGGCCGCTCCGGTCGAGGCTGCCGCGGCGACCGAAGCCGCAGCGGGCGAAGCGCCGGCCGCCGAGTAATCGGCCCCGCGTCATCGGCAAGTCATGCGGTCGCGCGACACTGCGCGGCCGCACTCATCACAGCGTCGCGTTTCGAGCTGCATCGCATGCTTGAGAAGTCGGCGTTTCTATGGCGGGCCTGGGCCCGCCCTACATTGATTCATATCGAGGTTTGCAATGGCTGAAATCACCGCCTCCCTGGTCAAGGAACTGCGCGAGCGCACCGGCGCCGGCATGATGGAGTGCAAGAAAGCGCTCACCGAAAACAACGGCGACCTTGAAGTCTCCGCCGAATGGCTGCGCAAGCAGGGCATCATCAAGGTGGGCAAGAAGGCCGATCGCGTCACCGCCGAAGGCCGCATCGCGGTCGCCCAGGACGGCGGCAAGGCCGTGCTGGTCGAGATCAACTCCGAAACCGATTTCGTGGCCAAGGACGAGAATTTCCTGGCCTTCATCGATGCCGTCGCCAAGGCCGCACTGGCCTCCGGCGCAGCCGACATCGAAGCGCTGAAGTCGGCGAAGGTCGCTTCGGGCGAAACCGTCGAGGAAGCCCGCGCCGCCATCGTCGCCAAGGTCGGCGAGAACGTGCAGGTCCGCCGCATGGCCCGCGTCGACAGCGCCGAGAACGTCGCTGCCTACGTCCACAGCGGCAAGATCGGCGTGCTGGTCGAACTGAAGGGCGGCAATGCCGACCTCGCCCGCGGCATCGCCATGCACGTGGCCGCGATGAACCCGCCGCACAACAAGGCCAGCGACGTCCCGGCCGAATTCATCGCCAAGGAAAAGGAAATCGAACTGGCGAAGATGACCGACAAGGACAAGAACAAGCCGGCCGATATCCTCGAGAAGATCATCGGCGGCAAGATCGCCAAGATCGTCAACGAGAACACCCTGTACGGCCAGGCGTACGTGCTGAACACCGAGCAGACGGTCGAAGCCGCGGTCAAGGCCGCCGGCGCCGACGTCGTCGGTTTCCAGCGCCTCGCGGTCGGCGAAGGCATCGAGAAGGTGGTGGAAGACTACGCCGCCGAAGTGATGAAGCAGGCCGGTCTGGCGTAAGCCATCCTGCTACCGCAGTACGCAGAAAACCCGCGGTTGCCCGCGGGTTTTTTGTTGCCTCCGTATCGGCACGGGATGGCCCCGGGATCGCCACCGTGACCGGGGCTTCCGCAGCGGTGCCGCGGATGCTATTGATGGACATCAAGGCGTCGTCCATGGATCGGAGCGAAGGATCGCGGACGGCACGAACCGGAATCAGGTCAAACAACACCAAGGGGAAAGCGATGACGCACCATGCGCGAACAGGGATCCGTGCCGCTGTTTCGACGACGATTCTGATAACGATGCTGTCCGGCTGCGCGGCGCTGAAATCCACGCGCCACAGCGACGACTCGCTAGCGCCGGGGCTGGGTTACTACCTGCCGAATGGCGACCTGAAGATCACCCTGACCGTCTCGAACGACGGCGGCGGCCCCATGCGGGTATTCAAGGTCGAAACGCTGTATTACCCCGATGTCACCGAACGTTTCAGCGTGACCGTCCCGAAGAACATCCTCGGCGCGACCGAAGCGGACATCCAGGTCTCCGAGGCGGGACTGCTTGAATCGGTCACCTACACCTACGAGCCCAAGATCCTGCAGGCGATCGATGCGATCCCGCCGGTCGCGCCCGCGCAGGCGCTCACCGCTACGGACGCCGAAGGGCCCTGCAGCCTACCGGGCGATTATGTCGCCATCATCGCGCCTGCCGACGGCAAGGGCGAACTCTGCGGTTACACGATCAGGATCACCTCGCTCGGCACCACCGCCCGCACCACCGCGGAGATCGCCCAGCCGGATGCGTCCTACGGGCGCACCGTCGCCGGCGCGCGCATGCCGAACAATGGCCTGTATTTCCGCATGAACCTGCCCTACCGCGTCGACATCTTCGGCAATAGCGGCGATGCACTGCTGTACTCCGACATCGCGCTCAGTCCCACCGGCGCATCGACGCTGTTCGTGCAGACCCATCGCAGCCTGTTCGCGACCATCAGCGGTTCGATCACCTTCGACAACGGCGTGCTCACCGCGTTCGCACCGAAGAGCAGCAGCGAAATCGAAACCGCATTCAAACTGCCGGCGACGATCATCAAGGCATATTTCAATTCGGTCAACGCACTGTTCGTGCTGCGCAAAGGCGCTGCCGACAGCGAAACCGAGTATCTGGGCGCGCTGGAAAACATGCGCAAGGCAAAGGCGGACCTCGAAGCCTGCCAGGCGGCTTACGCATCGGGTAGTCAAGCCAGTATCGCCAGCGCCTGCGGTACGCAGCCCTGACGCCAACAGGCGTACTCAGCCCCGGGCACTGATCGCCGCGCGGAAATCCGTCAGCAGCGGCGCAAGGATATCGCCGCCGCGCAACGCTGTACGCCAACGTTCTGGAATACCGCCGACGCCATGAACAATGCCAGCAAGGCCGCCGACGATGCAGGCAGTGGTGTCGGTATCGTTGCCGAGCTTGATCGCGCGTCGCACTGCCGATTCGTAGTCCGGGTCGTCCTGCAGGCAAGCGCGCGCGCTCCACAACGAGTCGAGCACATAGCCGGAGCCGCGAACGCGACCAGCATGCGCCGGATCGAGGATGAACTCGAGCTCGCGGCGCTCTGCGGAATCAACAGCGTAGTGATCGCGCAGGGCTTCCCCCGAGCGTTCCCACGCGATAGCGAAAGGCTCCCCCTGCCCCAACCCACACGCGATGAAACACAGCAACGCGCAGCACACGCGCGACCGTGCATGCCCATGGGTCACGCGCGACTGTGCGTCGGCATCTTCGACCAGTGCGGCGGTGCGCGCGCCATGCCACAACGCCATCGGCAGCACACGCATCAAAGAACCATTGCCATTGTCGGCTTCGCTGGAAGGGCCTGCCTGTAATGGAGGAGAACCCGAGGCGAGATTCTGCAGCGCACGTTGGGTTTGCATTCCGATGTCGAAAACATGCCCGTCAACCGCGAGATACCCCCAACTGGCCCAGTTCCCGATCCGGTTGGCGAAATCCTGTGCGTGGAAGCCGCCGCGTTCCGCCAACGTTGCCACAAGGCACAGCGCCTGCGAACCATCGTCGGACCACGTGCCCGGTGACACGCTGTGGGCAGCGCGAAAACCTGCTGGCGGCGACATCTCGATCACGGAGATCGACGGCAACGCTTCCGGCAAGGAAAATTCGTAAGGCACGCCCAGCGCATCCCCGACCAGAAGGCCGAGGATGCCGCCGGCAACGATGTCGTGATCGATCATCGGGTCGCGTCGCTGCTTACTGCTGTTGCTGGAACACCACTTCCTCGTAAGGCTGCACCACCACCCAACCTTCGCCCGCGAAGCGCAGTTGGATGCTTTCGCCGGAGCCACGGCCGATGAAGGTGCGCAGGCTGATATCGGTGACGATGTCCGGCGACAGGCCGCCCGACCACGCGACCGTGGCATTGGGGTCGGTGAACACCGGGCCGGTCGAAGCATTGACCGGCAGCGTCAACGGTTCGTAATGCGCGGTGATGGCGATCAGGCCGTGACCGCTCAGCTTCACGTTGAACAGGCCTCCGGCCATCATCCCGGCCACTTTGCGCATCATCGTGATATCGCTGGAAATCGTCGACTCGATCGCGAGCACATCGTTGCCGTTGACGAAGATCGACTCGCCGTCCAGGCGCAGCAACATGATCTTCTTGCCGCTGTCGGCCAGATAGACCCGGCCCTGGCCCTCGATCTTCATCAGCGATGCGCCTTCGCCGGTGAGGGTTTTCTTGAGCAAACCGCTCAAGCCCTGGTCGAGCAGGCCCTGGCGCGTGAATTTGATGTTGCCCTTGCGCGCGATCATCGAGCCGGCCTTGGCCCAGATCATGCCGTCGACGCGGGCTTCGAGCATATGCGAGCTTTCCAGCTCGAACGCCTCTCCGGACAGGTCTTTCTCCTTCGATGCGGACAGGAATTCCTGCAGGGTCTTGACGGCCATGGCGATGTTCTCCGAGGGGTATGCGAATGGTGGCGCCATTGTCGGCGTCGGGCGGCTCCGGCACCATCCCCGGAGTTCATGAATCCATCCTCTGCAGGTCACGCCTGCACGTCAACTTCCGGAGTAATCATGCCGTCGATCGTCGCTATCCCCCACTCCACCGCCGGCGCATCGCGCACCACGGTGGCCGCGGACCGGTTGATCTCCGGCCAGCCCATGCAGGCGGTCGCCAACGCCTATTCCGACCCCGGTGAAGCCTTCCATTGCGGGGTCTGGGAGGGCGATGTCGGCGCCTGGCGCGTGCATTACACCGAGCACGAGTTCTGCCACATGCTCACGGGGCGCGTACGCATCGTCGATGACGAAGGTGGCGAACGCATCGTCGCGGCCGGCGACAGCTTCGTGATTCCGGCCGGATTTTCGGGGATCTGGGAGGTATTGGAGCCGGCGCGCAAGCTCTACGCGGTGTACGAATTCGTCAGCTGAGTCCGAACTCCTGCCGGAGCGCGTTAGAATTCACCGGTTTGTCACACCTCCGGAGTCCGCCATGTCCCAGCTTGCCTATCGCCGCGTCCTGCTCAAACTTTCCGGCGAGGCCCTGATGGGCGATGAGGACTACGGCATCGACCCCAAAGTCATCGGCCGCCTTGCCCGCGAGGTCATCGAAGTCCGCGACGCCGGCGCCGAAATCGCCCTGGTCATCGGCGGCGGCAACATCTTCCGCGGCGCGGGTCTGGCGGCCGGGGGCATGGACCGGGTGACCGGCGACCAGATGGGCATGCTGGCCACCGTCATCAACGCCCTGGCGATGCAGGATTCACTGGAAAAACTCGGCGCCAAATGTCGGGTGATGAGCGCGCTGAAGATCAACGACGTCTGCGAGGACTACATCCGCCGCCGCGCCGTGCGCCATCTGGAAAAAGGCCGCATCACCATCTTCGCCGCCGGCACCGGCAACCCCTTCTTCACCACCGACTCCGGCGCCGCGCTGCGCGCGATCGAGATCGGCGCCGATCTGCTGCTCAAAGCGACCAAGGTCGACGGCGTCTACGATAAGGATCCCAAGAAGCACACCGACGCCGTGCGCTACGACACGCTCACCTACGACGAAGTGATTTCGCGCGATCTGCAGGTCATGGACACCGCGGCCTTCGCCCTGTGCCGCGACAGCCGCCTGCCGCTGCGCATCTTCGACATGAGCCAGCCCGGCGTGCTGCTGCGCATCCTGCGCGGCGAAAGCATCGGCACGCTGGTGACGCCGGGGCGTTGATCGGCATCGATCCAAGACATCGATGCATGGACAAGAAAAAAACCGACGCCTCGCAGCGTCGATTTTTTCATGGTCGCCATGGACGGAAGCCGCGGCTTCCGTCCATGCGGCAACTTCACTTCGCCGGCGTGGCCAACACCACCGGCGCACGGCCACCGATGTGTTTCTGCAGGAACGTCAGCAACTGCGCGTAGAACTGCCGCCTGTGCTCCAGCTTGTAGATGCCGTGTCCCTCGGACTTGAAGTACAACGTCTCCACCGGCACACCGGCCTTCTTCAGCGCGGCTTCCATGATCTCGGTGTGCTGGTATGGGACGCGCGCGTCTTCCTTACCCGTGGTCAGGAACACCGGCACCTTGATCTTGCTGGCAAGTCGCGCCGGCGATACCGGGCCGAGATCGCCATTGTTGGTTGCCTCTTCGTGATAACGACGGAAGAAATCACCGCGCATCGCGTCGTCCGACTTGAATTTGGCGAGATCGTAAACGCCGACCTGACCGATCGCACAGCGGTACAGTTCGGGTTCCTTGGCGACACCCATCAGCGCGGCGTAGCCGCCGTAGCTGGCGCCGAAGATGCATATCCGGTTGCGGTCGGCAAAACCTTCTGAGATCGCCCAATGTGTGGCGTCGGTGAGGTCGTCCTGCATCGCAAGCCCCCACTGCTTGTGGCCGGACATCTCATGCTCGCGACCGAAGCCACCGGAGCCGCGATAGTTCACTTGGAGCACGGCATAACCATGACTCGCCAACACCTGGACGGTGGGGTCGAAGCCCCAGGAGTCCACAATGCCGAACGGGCCGCCATGCGGATGCACGACCATCGGCAGGTTCTTGCCATCGCTGCCCGGAGGCAGGGTCAGGAGTGTGGGAATCGTCCGGCCATCGCGCGCCTTGAAACTCAGGTCGCTGGTCTGCGCCAGCCGGCTCGGATCCACCCAGTCCGCCCGGAACATCATCGGAGCGACCTTGCGGGTGACGACATTCATGACGTAATAGCCGCCGGGCTCGCGATCGGCAAACACCCGGAGCAGCACTTCATTCTTCGCGGTCGTGTAGTTCTCGGCAACCATGACCTGACTCGCGAAGCCGCGCTGCACCGCGCGATGCGCCTTGGCATCGCCCGACTCGGGATCGAAATATTCGTAACGCGGTTTGGCGCCGGCGTAAAAGACACCGATGACGTGCCGCTTGCCGATCGCATTGATCGCTCCCGAGGGCTCAGCCAACGCGTCACGGAACAGCAGCTTCATCGCGCCGGTCGCCGTGTCGTAGGCATAGACCCCATCAGGTCCGTTGCTCTCCTCCGAGAAGATGTAAGCGGTCTTGTCGTCGGCGGAGAATCCGACCGGCCACATTTCCTTGCCGCTCACCTTTTCCTCGTTGATCTGTTTCCAGTCCTCGCTCTGCGGATCGCGATAGAATACCTCTTGGAAACCGTCGATTCTGGCGCCCCAAGCGAAACGGGGAGTACCACGGTTGTCGGCGAGGAAGCTGGCGAACATGATCGGCGCCTGCGCGAGACGCAGCCGGGTGCCCGTCATCACATCGACGCGCTCCGCGGTGGTGTAATTGGATCCACTGCGATACACCGCGGCGATTACGTACTTGTCGCTGTCGTCAAGGGTGTTGATGATCCCCATGCCAACCGGTTCCTTGGACACCGACCGACCGCTGATACCGGCGTTGTCGGGTTTCCAGCCGCCGAGTTGCACCGGCTTGCTGCCGTCGGCGTTGATCGCCCACATTTCGCCGGTCGGCACCGGCCGCTCGTCGAGCTGATCGCGGATGGCGATGTAGTAAACCAGTCGGGTATCGCTGACCCAGGAAATGCCGGCGACATGGCTGCGTTTGCCTTCGACGTCCACTTGAGTCAACGGTTTGCTTTCGCCAGTCTTGAGCACGACCAGCACGGTCTTGTCGCCGACGGGAACGGCTGCCGCGACATAGGTGCCCAGCGGCGAGACGGCGACTTCGCGAAACTTGTCCTCGCGGATGAAGTCCTCGATGTCGTGTGGCTTGGCGGTCTGCGCCGTCGCGACGGCTGGCATCGCCAGTAGGACAGTGAAAATAGCGATAGCAATGAGTTTCATGGAACTCCCTTTTTCTGGTCGTTTGTTTCGATTTCAGGTTACGGATGTAAATTCGAGTTCGTCAAGCGTTCGCGCCAGCCCTTGTGGCCAATCCGGCAGATCCGCCCCGAAACCCGAACGCAATCCGCTGGTGTCCAGCACCGAATACCCCGGCCGCTTTGCCGGTGTCGGATAATCGGCGGTCGTGATCGGAATCACACGCGGCACGCGCGCGATCAGTCCACGGGCGTGCGCGGCAGCAAAAATGGCCTCGGCGAAGCCGTGCCACGTGGTTTCGCCGCCGGCCGTCAGATGCCAGACACCGCCGCGCGCGAAAGGACGCGAGATCGCCGATGCGGTCGCGTCGGCGATCAATGCAGCAGGCGTCGGCGTACCGATCTGATCGGCCACCACGCGCAGTTCGTCGCGCTCCGCGGCTAGACGCAGCATGGTGCGCATGAAGTTCTTGCCGTGCGCGGCGTAGACCCAGGCGGTGCGGAAGATGAGATGCCGCGCGCCACTGGCCTGGATCGCTTGTTCGCCCGCAAGTTTGCTTTCGCCGTAGACGCCCAGCGGCGCAGTGGCATCGTCTGGGCGATACGGTCGCGTGCCGGTGCCGTCGAACACGTAATCCGTGGAGTAATGCACCAGCAGCGCATCGCGTGCGGCGCAGGCTTCGGCGATGCATTGCGGCGCTTCGGCGTTGGCGCGGAAGGCTGCGGCGCGGTCGGACTCGGCGCGGTCGACAGCGGTGTAAGCCGCCGCGTTCACGACAACATCGGGCGCGATCCGTTCGATCAGGGCAGGCAGCGATTGCGGCATGTCGAAGTCCGCGGTTTCGCACGGCGTGCCGTCTTCCAGCATGCCGCTGCGCGTCGTCGCGACCACTTCGCCCAGCGATGCGAGGCTGCGGCGCAGTTCGTGGCCGACCTGACCGTTCGCGCCGAACAGCAGGATCCTCATGCGCCGGCGCTCATCGAACGCGTTGTCACGCAGCGAACACCGGCAGCCGTTCGGGCGCCACATCGGCGAGGAACGGTGCCTTCGCGTCCTTGTCGGACAGCGACGGTTCCGATACCGGCCAGTCGATCGACAGGGCCGCATCGTTCCAGCGGATGCCGGCATCGGCGTCGCGGTCGTAGGTTTCGGTGCAGAGATAGCTGAAGACCGCGCGTTCGCTGAGGGTCACGAATCCGTGGGCGAAGCCCGCCGGTATCCAGAAATGACGTTTGTTCTCGGCGCTGAGCAGGACCGCGGCCCAACGACCGAACGTCGGCGAGCCGCGGCGGATATCGACGGCGACATCCCACACTTCGCCTTCGATCACCGACACGTATTTGCCCTGCGGTTTCGGCCACTGGTAGTGCAGGCCGCGCAGCACGCCGCGCGACGACGACGAGACATTGCCCTGCACGAAATCGGGAACGATCAGTCCGTGCGCGACGAGTTTGTCGCGGTTGAACGATTCGTAGAAAAATCCGCGGCTGTCGCCGAACACCTGCGGTTCGATGACGATGCAGCCGGGAAGATCGGTTTCGATGATTTTCATGCGGTTGCCGCGCCCGTGGACGTCGCGTTCATTGAAATCATGCTCATGGAACGAACCCGCGCTCGGCCAGGCCCAGCAGGTATTGGCCGTAGCCGTTCTTGGCCAGCGGCCTGGCCAGCGTCTCCAACTGCGCGGCGTCGATCCAGCCGTTGTTCCAGGCGATTTCTTCGGGGCAGCACACGCGCAGGCCCTGACGCGCTTCGATGGTCTCGATGTAATTCGAGGCTTCGAGCAGCGACTGATGGGTGCCGGTATCCAACCAGGCGTAACCACGGCCAAGCTGTTGCAGATGCAGCGAACCTTCTTCGAGATAGCGACGGTTGAGATCGGTGATCTCCAGCTCGCCGCGCGGCGACGGTTTGAGATCCGCAGCGAAATCGCTGGCGCGGCCGTCGTAGAAGTACAGGCCGGTGACGGCGTAATTCGATTTGGGTTTGGCGGGCTTTTCTTCGAGCCCGATGACTTTGCCGCCGGCGTCGAATTCGGCCACGCCGTAACGCTCCGGATCGCTCACCCAATAGCCGAATACGGTCGCGCCGTGCTGCAACTTGTCGGCTTCCTTCAGCATGTTGGTCAGGCCCGGGCCGTGGAAGATGTTGTCGCCCAGCACCAGACAGCTTGGCTGGCCATCCACGAATTCACGACCGATCAGATACGCCTGCGCCAGCCCGTCCGGGCTCGGCTGCGCGGCGTATTCGATGCGCATGCCCCACTGCGAGCCGTCGCCCAGCAGCGTCTTGAACAGCGCCTGCTCGTGCGGCGTGTTGATCACCAGCACTTCGCGAATGCCCGCCAGCATCAGCACGCTGAGCGGGTAGTAGATCATCGGCTTGTCGTACACCGGCAGCAGTTGCTTGCTGATCGCCTGGGTGATCGGATACAGCCGCGTGCCGGAACCGCCGGCGAGGATGATGCCCTTGCGCGCGGTCATGCGGCGTTCCCGATACGTTCCAGCCGATAGCTGCCGTCGAGCACGCGCTGCACCCACGGCTGCTGGTCGAGATACCAGTCGACGGTGCGCGCGATGCCCTGTTCGAAGGTCATCGACGGCGCCCAGCCGAGTTCGCCGTGCAGTTTGGATGCATCGATGGCGTAGCGGCGGTCGTGGCCGGGGCGATCCTTGACGTAGGTGATCAGCGATTCGCGCGCGCGGCCGTCGGCGAGCGGACGGCGCTGGTCGAGCAGCGCACAGATCGTCTTCACCACGGTGATGTTCTCGCGCTCGGCTTCGCCGCCGACGTTGTAGGTTTCGCCCGGACGGCCCCGTTCTAGGACGGTGCGGATCGCGCTGCAGTGGTCGCCTACGTACAGCCAATCGCGGACGTTGCGGCCGTCGCCGTACACCGGCAGCGGCTCACCGGCGAGCGCCTTGGCGATGATCAGCGGAATGAGTTTCTCGGGAAACTGGTACGGGCCGTAGTTGTTCGAGCAGTTGGTGGTGAGTACCGGCAGCCCGTAGGTGTGGTGGAAGGCGCGGACCAGATGGTCGGATGCGGCCTTCGACGCGGAATACGGCGAGTTCGGCGCGTAGGGCGTGGTCTCGGTGAACTTGCCCGTGTCGCCGAGCGAACCGTAGACCTCGTCGGTGGACACGTGCAGGAAACGGAAGCCGTCGCGGCTCGCGCCTCCGAGCCCTTTCCAGTAGTCGCGGACGCATTCCAGCAGGCCAAGGGTGCCGACGACGTTGGTCTGCACGAAGGCGGCCGGGCCGTCGATGGATCGGTCGACATGGCTCTCGGCGGCGAAATTCACCACCGCGTCGGGCCGGTGCTCGGCAAGCAGCGCGGCGACCAGTGCGCGGTCGCCGATGTCGCCCTTGACGAACAGATGGCCGGGGTTGCCTTCGAGCGAGGCCAGCGTATCGAGATTGCCGGCGTAGGTCAGTGCATCCAGATTGATGACCCGGACGCCGCTTGCGACGGCGTCCAGAACGAAGTTACCACCGATGAAACCGGCGCCGCCGGTCACAAGCCATGTCTGCACTCGAATGCTCCCGATAAGCGAAATAACCGGCGGATTGTACAGTCACGCCGACGATGCACCGGCCCGGCGAACGCATCTCGCCCCTTCGATGGCGAGCCGGAACTGAACGGATTTTCAGGTTCGTTCCGTCTGTCTCAGCCCAGCTCCCACACGCAGCGCCCGGCCTTCTTGCGGATCGCATCGAGCCGGGCGGCATGGGCCTCCAGTTCATCGGCGGTCGCGCGCACCCGCGGGCGCAGCGCGGCGTCCACCAGCGTCGCGGTGAACGCCGCAGCGGCGACCTCGGCCGCGCTATCGCTGCCCGCCGGGTTGCCGAAGCCGATCTCGCTCTGTCCCGAGGTCAGGGCCAGATAAACCTCGGCCAGCAGTTGCGAGTCGAGCAGCGCGCCGTGCAGCTGACGGTGGGCGTTGTTCACGTCGAGGCGCTTGCAAAGCGCGTCCAGCGAGTTGCGCTGGCCCGGATAGCGCTTGCGCGCCATGTCCAGCGAGTCCTCGATGCCGCTGACCCGGTCGCGCAGGCGGCCGTATTGCGGACCGAGCATCGAAAGCTCGTTGTCGAGGAAACCGACGTCGAAGGCCGCGTTGTGGATGATCAGCTCGGCGCCATCGATGAATTCGAGGAAGGCGTCGGCGATTTCCGCGAACCGCGGCTTGTCGGCGAGGAATTCGAGGGTCAGGCCGGTGACTTCCTGGGCGCCGGGCTCGAATTCGCGGTCGGGGTGGATGTACTGCTGGTAGGTGCGGCCGGTGGGGCGGCGTTCCATCAACTCCACGCAGCCGATTTCGACGACGCGGTTGCCCTTCTTCCATTCCAGACCGGTGGTTTCGGTATCGAGGACGATCTGTCTCATGCGCGGGCCGTGTCCTTCTGCTTGTAGATGACCGCCTGATCGCGGGCCAGGACATCGACGCGCTCGTTGTCGGGATCGCCGGAGTGGCCCTTCACCCAGCGCCAGTCGATGCGATGGCGCTGGGCCGCGGCATGCAGGCGTTCCCAGAGATCGCGGTTCTTCACCGGGTCGCCGCCGGCGGTTTTCCACTTGCGGCGCACCCAGTTCGGCATCCATTCGGTGATCCCCTGGCGCACGTACTGCGAGTCGGTGAACAGGGTAACCACGCAGGTCTCGGTCAGGGTTTCCAGCCCCATGATCGCCGCCATCAGCTCCATCCGGTTGTTGGTGGTCAGCACCTCGCCGCCGGCGATTTCGCGTTCGCGCGCCTTGTAGCGCAGCAGCGCGGCCCAGCCGCCGGGACCCGGATTGCCGAGGCAGGCGCCGTCGGTATGGATTTCGATGCGTTTGACGTCGTTGGACGCTGTTTCGTCGTGCTTCAAGGCAGATTGCTCAAGTCGAAGGGCTCAATAAATAGGAATTTCTGATCGAGACGCTTCAGGCGGCGGATACGCCATCCGACAACGCCAGCGGTTTGCGCAGACGCATCGGGGTCATCGGGAACGCGCGTTTTTCGGCGCGCAGCAGATAGGCCGCGCGCAGCCCCTGCCCGGACTGCAGGCTGGGCGAAGCGGTCGGCGACCACTGCGGCCCGATCCCCTGCGCGGCCGTGTCCGGCGCAAGGCCCGCATCGGTGAGCAGACGGCGCCAGGTCGACGGATCGTGTCCGGCCAGACCGGCGCGATGCCAGCGCAGGCGATAGGGCGACAGCGGATTCATGCCCAGCAGCGACAACCGCCCACCGGGCACCAGCACCCGGGCGCATTCTTCGATCAGGGCAGCGGCATCGACCGGTCCATTGATCGGCGCATCGCCGACATGCTGCAGCACCACCGCGCCGAGGGATTCGCTGGCCAGCGGCAATGGCATACGGCAGCGGATCGGACCCTGCCAGCCGTCGCCTGCAGGGCTGAGACGCAGCCCTCGGCCTGCGGGCCGTTCGGCGGCAGCGATCGGCGCCAGCCACAGCCACGGCAGCCCCACCACCGGATGCGCCGCCAGCGCATCGGCGACGATGGTGTGTTCGCTTTCGAGAACCGCCTGCCCGGCCGGGAGCAGGAACCACTGCATCGCGGACTCGGACTGTGCGGGAGAGGACAAAGCAGGCATCGTGTCATTGTAAGCCGCTGTCCCGCCTCCCCGCCCCCTCGATGCCCATGCGCCTGCACCCCCTTCCCGCTTTCGACGACAACTACATCTGGACCCTGGCCGGAGACGATGGCCGTGCGCTGGTGGTCGATCCCGGCGATGCCGGCCCCGTACTGGCCGCAGCTGCGGACGGGCTTCGGCCGATCGCTGTGCTGGTCACGCACCATCATCCCGACCATATCGGCGGCCTGGCCGCATTGAAAGAACGGTGGCCGGAGATCGAAATCCACGCGCCGCACGATCCGCGCATCGACATCGCGACCCATTGGGTGGGCCAGGGCGACAGCGTGGCCCACGCGGATTGGCGCTTCGACATCATCGAAGTGCCCGGTCACACGCGCAGCCACATCGCCTTCCACAGCCCGCGCAACCACAGGGCCACGGGGCCCGGTCTATTGTTCTGTGGGGACACCCTCTTCAGCCTCGGCTGCGGCCGGCTGTTCGAAGGTACGCCGGCGCAGATGCTGGCGTCGCTGGATGCGCTGGCCGCCCTGCCCGGCGACACCCTGGTCTGCTGCACGCACGAATACACCCTGAGCAACGCCGCGTTCGCACTGACCGTCGACCCGCACAATCCGGCGCTGCAGTCGCGTGCGGAGACGGTGCGCATGCTGCGCGCGGCCTCGCAACCGACATTGCCCAGCACGATCGCGCAGGAAATCGCGACCAATCCGTTCCTGCGCTGCGACACGCCGGGCGTGCGCGACGCCATCGCCGCGCGCCTCGAACGCGCACCCGCGGACCGCCTCGAAACCTTCGCCGAACTGCGCCGCTGGAAGGACGTGTTTCGGGCCTGAAGACGGGGTTCCACAACACCCATCGCGACCATACGGCAGCCCACGGCCGGCCGCCCATGGCACACTGAACGCCCCGACGGAAACACGAGACGACCATGGGTTTTCTGCAAGGCAAACGCGCCCTCATCACCGGCATCGCCAGCGAGCGTTCGATCGCGTCCGGCATCGCCGAAGCCATGCACCGCGAGGGTGCGGAACTGGCGTTCACTTACCAGAACGAAAAGCTGAAATCGCGCGTCGAAAACGCGGCCGCCGAGTACGGTTCCAGCATCGTGCTGCCGTTGGATGTCTCCGACGACGCCCAGATCGCCGCCTGCTTCGACGAACTCGGCAAGCACTGGGACGGTTTCGACATCCTGATCCACGCCATCGCCTTCGCCCCGCGCGAAGCGATCGCAGGCCAGTTCCTCGACGGCCTGACCCGCGAGAACTTCGCCATCGCCCACGACATCTCGGCGTACTCGCTGGCGGCGATGGCCAAGGCCGCGCGCCCGATGATGGCGGGCCGCAACGGCGCGGTGCTGACGCTGTCGTATCTCGGCGCCGAGCGCGCGCTGGCGGGCTACAACCTGATGGGCGTGGCCAAGGCGAGCCTGGAATCGACCGTGCGCTATCTCGCCTACAACCTCGGCCCGGAGGGTACCCGGGTCAATGCGATCTCGGCCGGCCCGATCAAGACCCTGGCTGCGGCCGGTATCGCCGGATTCCGCAAGATCCTCGGCCATGTCGAACAGAACGCACCGCTGCGCCGCACCGTCACCATCGAGGATGTCGGCAATGTCGCCGCCTTCATGTGCTCGGACCTGGCCTCGGGCGTGACCGGCGAAATCACCTATGTCGATGCCGGATACAACATCATCGGCATGACTGGAATCGGCAACGAGTAACGCAGCTCTTCAATACCCGCAAAAAATAAGCCCGGCGGATGCCGGGCTTATTTCATCAGGTCGATTCCGAAGACGTTACAGGCGTTCTTCGGCGATCTCGACCTTCATCCGCTTGCGCTCGGCCTTGCCGACCGCCAGCGCGTCCTGTTCGCCGATCCGCGGCGCCAGTTCGCGCAGGAAACCCGCGCGCATTTCCGGGGTCACTTCATCGGCGCTGCCCTTGCCGACCTTGGTCACCTCGAAGACGATCATCTGGCCGTTCTGGCCGCGCACCTTGCCGGGCGAGGTCTTGCCTGCGGCAGGCGGCGGCACCTGGAAGTAGGCCTCGGACGCAAGGGCATCGGGCACAGGCGCGTTGCGCGGCACCGCCGGCACGCTGGCGACCACCCACTGCTTCGCCGCAGCGATCGTGGCCAGAGACTCGCCCTTCCTGATGCGCGCGAGCGCGGCTTCGGCCTCGGCTTCGGCCGCCTTGGCCGCGCGATCGGCACGCACTGCGGCCACGACCTGCGGCCCGACCTTGTCCAGCGGCTGCACGCGTTCCGGCGTATGTTCGACCACCCGGATCAGCACGCTGTGGTTCGGCGCGATCTCGATCGCATCGCTGACCATGCGGCTCTCGATCAGCGCCTCCGAGAACGCAGCGCGCAACACCGCCGGGTTCGCAGCGATGCCCGTGCCCTGTCCTCGCGCGAATGGACCCAGCTTCTGCACCTGCAAGTTCGCGCTGCGGGCGGCCGGCGCCAGCGACGCGGGGCTCTTCAGCACTTCGTCGACCAGCTTGCCGCTCAATTCGTTGTAGGCACGCTCGCGAGCGCTTTCGGCCAGCATGCGCTCCAGTTCCGGACGGGCCTGCTCGAACGGCATTTCGCGCCCGGCCTTGATCTCACGCACTTGGATGATGTGCCAGCCGAAGTCGCTCTTGATCGGCCCGGAGATCGTGCCTGTCGGGGTGGCGAACACCGCATCCTCGAACGCCTTGACCATCTGTCCGTTCTTGAGGATCCAGCCCAGATCGCCCCCGGCATCCTTCGAACCGCCATCTTCGGAATTCTGGCGCGCGAGCGCCGCGAAATCCGCGCCGGGCGCTTTCGCCCGTACCGACAGCGCCTTGGCTTTTTCTTCCGCCGCTTTCTGCGCGGCGGCATCGGCGCCGGCTTCGACCTTCACCAGAATGTGCGAGGTGAGGCGCTGCTCGGGTTCGATGAAGCGCGCCTTGTCCTGCTCGTACTGGCTCTTCAGCGCATTTTCGTCGGCGACCACAGGCGGCGCCATCGCCGCAGCGTCGATATCGATGTACTCGATCGTCACCATCTCCGGCGATCGGAAGTCGTCCGGGTGCGCCTTGTACCAACTCGCGATCTCGGCCGCCGTCACCGGCGCGGTATCGACCGATACCGGCAGCATCGCGTAGGACACATCGCGCGTTTCGCTGAGCAGCGAGATCAGACGTTGGCCTTCGGTATTGGTGACGAATGCGGAGTCGCGCAGCCGCGATGCGAGCAATTGCTGCTTGAGCGTGTCGCGCACCTGCTGATCGAATTCGGCCGGCGTTCTCGCCGGAACGCCGGAGGCCAGCGACATGCGATAACGCTGCAGGTCGAATTTACCGTCGATCTGGAATTCGGGGATGGATTCGATGGTATCGCGCACCTGCGCATCGCCGATCGCGATGCCTTCGCGTTCGGTGGCCAGACGCATCACACTCTCATCGATCAGGCTCTCGAGGATCCTGCGCTTGTTGTCGACGCTTTCGAACTCGCGCACATCGAAGTTCTCGCCGGCGGCCTGACGCTGCTGCTGGCGTACATCCTCGAACTTGGCGCGGAACTGATCGGTGCTGATCTCTTCCTTCTGCCAGAACGCCTTGCGCACCAGCCACCAGTCCGGCGCGGACGACCACCAGGCCGGCGGCGCCTCGATCTTGGCCACGAACGTGTCGTTGCGCTGGAACAGGTACTGTTCCATGCCGAAAAAGGCGAACGGGATCATCAGCATCCCGAGAATGATGGTGGCGATCCAGCCGGATGATTTTTCGCGTAGGGCTTGCAGCATTGGCGAGGCGTGCCGAATGAGGAGCCGCTAAGTGTAGCCGGAGCGAAGTGCCGCAGCATGCCCGATGGGTACGAAATACGCCGAAAAGCGCCTTTGCTGCGGTATTCCCTAGCTTATTCATAAGGGCCGGAAACAACAAAGGCACCGTTTCCGGTGCCTTTGTAGCCCTGCCCGAGAGCAGAAACTGAATCTGAAGGGATTGGCGGAGTGGACGGGACTCGAACCCGCGACCTCCGGCGTGACAGGCCAGCATTCTAACCGACTGAACTACCACTCCGCATTTTACCCTGCAACACTGCGGATTTTACCGCAGTTCGATGATCGAACGGAATACCTTTCGACCCTCTTGCGCCTCTGGTGGGTGCTGAGGGTTTCGAACCCCCGACCCTCTCCGTGTAAAGGAGACGCTCTACCGCTGAGCTAAGCACCCCAACGAGAAGAGCTGATTAGTTTACGGCATCCTTCAGCGCTTTGCCAGCCTTGAAGACCGGATTCTTGGAAGCCGCGATCTGCAGTTCTTCGCCCGTCTTCGGGTTGCGGCCGGTACGCGCCGCGCGCTCGCGGACAACGAAAGAACCGAAGCCGATCACAGTCACGGTATCGCCTTTCTGCAGCGCTTTGGTGATGGCGGCAACAGTCGCGTCGAGCGCGCGACCGGCATCGGCCTTGGACAATTCTGCGGCACCAGCGATCGCGTCGATGAGCTCGGCTTTGTTCATATTGAGACTCCCATATCAGTTGAGAAGAAGAGGTTGTCGACAGACAGCGACAGGAACGCGGCTCCGCACGTTCGACCCAGGAAACGACGCGGGCGATGCCGCGGCGACAGGCGACCGTTATACCAGCGGGGTTACCCCCACGCAACAAAAAACCCTCTAAAAAGCGTGAAAACACGGTGAAAACGCGAAAGATGCCGTCATCAGGCCAGCATCTTCCGATCAGTGCAGGTTCAGTGTTTTCTTTCTTCGCGGCGGTTCGACGCAGCGGGCTTCGCGCGTTTGCGCGCAGCGGGACGCGCCTCCTTCTTCGCATCCTTGTCGGACGCGGCCGGCGCGATCGGATGTTCGAGCGCGAGATCCAGCACTTCGTCGATCCAGCGCACGGGTACAATCCTGATCTGATCGGTCACGGCCTTCGGGATGTCGGCAAGATCTTTCCGGTTCTCTTCCGGAATCAGGACGGTGCGGATGCCGCCGCGCAGCGCGGCCAGCAATTTCTCTTTCAACCCACCGATCGCAGTGACCTTGCCGCGCAGCGTGATTTCGCCGGTCATCGCGATGTCCGAACGCACCGGCACCTTGGTCAGCGCCGACACCAGCGCCGTGGTCATCGCGGCGCCTGCGCTTGGACCATCCTTCGGCGTCGCGCCGTCCGGCACGTGCAGATGGACATCGATCTTCTGCAGGAAATCGACGTCGATCCCCAGCCGCTCTGCGCGCGAACGCACGACCGACAGCGCAGCCGATGCGGATTCCTTCATCACATCACCCAGCTGGCCGGTGAGAATCAACTGGCCTTTGCCCGGCATCAGCGTGGATTCGATCTGCAGGAGATCGCCGCCGACTTCGGTCCAGGCCAGTCCCGTGACCATGCCGATTTCGTTGTCGCTTTCGGCGCGACCGAAATCGAAGCGTCGCACGCCCAGATACCTGTCGAGGTTCTTCGACGAGACGGAGACCGTTTTCACGCCCTTGCCCGATTTCTGCGCACCGGCCAGCGCAATCTCCTTGACCACCTTGCGGCAGATCTTCGAAATCTCGCGCTCCAGGTTGCGCACGCCGGATTCGCGCGTGTAATAGCGCACGATGTCGCGGATCGCGTCCTGGGCGATCTTCAACTCGCCGGCTTTCAGACCGTTCGCTTTCAACTGTTTCGGCAGCAGATAGCGCTCGGCGATATTGAGCTTTTCTTCCTCGGTGTAACCCGGGATGCGGATCACTTCCATGCGATCGAGCAGCGGGCCGGGAATGTTCAGCGAATTGGAGGTCGCGACGAACATCACTTCGGACAGATCGAAATCAACTTCCAGATAATGGTCGTTGAATGCGTTGTTCTGCTCGGGGTCCAGCACTTCCAGCAGGGCGGACGACGGGTCGCCGCGGAAATCCATCGACATCTTGTCGATCTCGTCCAGTACGAACAGCGGATTCTTGGTGCCGGCTTTGGTGAGGTTCTGGACGATGCGGCCCGGCATCGAACCGACATAGGTCCGGCGATGGCCGCGGATCTCGGCTTCATCGCGCACGCCGCCCAGCGACATGCGCACGAACTTGCGATTCGTCGCTTTGGCGATGCTCTGCCCGAGCGAAGTCTTGCCCACGCCCGGCGGGCCGACCAGGCAGAGGATCGCGCCCTTCATGTGTTTCACGCGGGTCTGCACCGCGAGATATTCGAGGATGCGCTCTTTGACTTTTTCGAGACCGTAATGATCGGCGTCCAGGGTTTCCTGCGCGACCTTCAGATCCTTGCGGATCTTGGTGCGCTTCTTCCACGGCACGCCGAGCAGCCAGTCCAGATAATTGCGCACGACCGCGGCTTCCGCGGACATCGGCGACATCTGTTTGAGCTTGTTGAGCTCGGCCTTGGCCTTGGTTTCCACCGACTTGGGCATACCGGCTTCGGCGATCTTGCGGGTGATGTCCTCGATATCGTTCGGCGCGTCGTCGAGGTCGCCCAGCTCTTTCTGGATCGCCTTCATCTGCTCGTTGAGGTAGTACTCGCGCTGGCTCTTCTCCATCTGCGACTTCACGCGGCCACGGATGCGCTTTTCAAGCTGCTGCACATCGATTTCGCCGTCGACCAGACCGACCAGCAGTTCCAGGCGCTGGGCGACATCGACCGCTTCGAGCAGCCGCTGTTTTTCGGCGAGGCGCACGCTCAGATGCGCGGAAATGGTGTCGGCCAGCCGGTTCGGTTCATCGATGCCGGACAGCGTCTGCATCAGTTCCGGCGGAAGCTTCCGATTGGTCTTGATGTACTGCTCGAACAGTCCCATCAGCGAGCGGACGATCGCCTCGACCTCGCGCGGGTCGCGCTGTTCCGCGGTTTCCAGCAGATCCGCCTTCCCGGCGAGCGCGCCGTCGAACTCGCGCACCTGTTTCACCCGCACACGCGAGACGCCTTCAACCAGCACCTTGATGGTGCCATCGGGCAGTTTCAGCAATTGCAGAACCTGGGCGAGCGTGCCGACTTCGTAGAGATCGGCCGCGCCCGGGTCGTCGGTCTCGGGCGATTTCTGCGCGACCAGCAGGATCCGCTTGTCGAGATCCATCGCGATATCGAGCGCCTTGATCGACTTCTCGCGACCGACGAACAATGGGATGACCATGCTGGGAAACACCACGACATCGCGCAGCGGCAGCACAGGCAATTCGGGGAGGACGCTGACGGCAAGATCGGTGGTCATGGATGGGGCTCCGGTCGATATTCGCGGCCCCCGCCATGGTGGGCGAACGACCTTCGGCACCGTTATGGGGTCATGCGCCGCTGGATGCAAGCGCACCCCGCCAAGCGGACGAGGAGGCCCGGATTCGACGTTCTTTATAGGAATATGTGCGACGGACCGCCCAAAGCGAACGGGCACTCCAACGATGTTGGAATGCCCATCTGCGCAACACGATCAACGCATGTCTCAAGCCACCGGCTTATTCGGCGGACGCGACCTTGTTCGGTGGCGTCTCGTAGATCAGGTAAGGCTCGGACTTGTGTTCGATCACGGATTCGTCGACCACCACCTTGCTGACGCTTTCCAGCGACGGCAATTCGTACATGGTATCCAGCAGCACCGATTCGACGATGGTGCGCAGGCCACGGGCGCCGGTCTTGCGCTTGAGCGCCTTGCGCGCGATCGCGGCGAGCGCGTCCGGGCGGAACTCCAATTCCACGCCTTCCATCTCGAACAGCTTCTTGAACTGCTTGCTGATCGCGTTCTTCGGCTCGGTGAGGATCTTCACCAGCGCGGTTTCATCCAGTTCTTCCAGGGTCGCGACCACCGGCAGACGACCGACGAACTCAGGAATCAGGCCGAACTTGATGAGATCTTCCGGCTCGACATCGAACAGCACCTTGCTGACGTCTGCCTTGCGCTCGGAACTCTTGAGCTTGGCGCCGAAACCGATGCCGCCGGCTTCGGTGCTGCGCTGCTGGATGATCTTGTCGAGGCCGGCGAACGCACCGCCGACGATGAACAGGATATTGCGGGTGTCGACCTGCAGGAATTCCTGCTGCGGATGCTTGCGCCCGCCCTGCGGCGGCACGCTGGCGACGGTGCCTTCGATCAGCTTGAGCAGCGCCTGCTGGACGCCTTCGCCGGACACGTCGCGGGTGATCGACGGGTTCTCGCTCTTGCGCGAGATCTTGTCGATTTCGTCGATGTAGACGATGCCCTGCTGCGCCTTCTCGACATCGTAGTCGCACTTCTGCAGCAGCTTCTGGATGATGTTCTCGACGTCCTCGCCGACATAACCCGCTTCGGTGAGCGTGGTGGCGTCTGCGATGGTGAACGGCACATTGAGCAGACGGGCCAGGGTCTCGGCCAACAGCGTCTTGCCCGAACCGGTCGGACCGATCAGCAGGATGTTGGACTTGGCCAACTCGATGTCGTCGTTCTTCTGCCGACTCTCGATCCGCTTGTAGTGGTTGTAGACCGCCACCGCCAAGGTCTTCTTGGCGCGGGGCTGGCCGATCACGTACTGGTCGAGGACCTCGAGAATCTCGCGCGGCTTGGGCAGATGACTGCGCGTTGCCTGCGCCTTCTCTTCCAACTCCTCGCGGATGATGTCGTTGCACAACTCGACGCATTCGTCGCAGATGAACACGCTCGGGCCCGCAATCAGTTTGCGGACTTCATGTTGGCTTTTCCCGCAGAACGAGCAATACAGGATCTTGTTGCTGTCGCCGCTGCGGCCTTGCCGGTCTTCGCTCATGCTGCTGTCGGTATCTGCGCTGGATGGTGGGAGGATAGCATCCAAGTCCCCTGCCGCAAGCGCGTCGCGGCGGGAACCTGGATTCTGATGAAAATCAGTTACTTATGCCGGCTGGATCGAATCTTCCGGGCGGCGTTCGAGAACGTGATCCACCAGACCGTAGTCGCGGGAGGCTTCGGCGCTCTTGAAATTGTCGCGTTCGGTGTCTTTGGCAATGGTGTCGAGCGACTGGCCGGTGTGATGGGACAGGATCTCGTTCAGCCGCTGCTTCATGCCCAGGATTTCGCGGGCATGGATATCGATATCGGTCGCCTGACCCTGGAAGCCGCCCAGAGGCTGGTGGATCATGACCCGCGAATTCGGCAGGGCGTAACGCTTGCCCTTGGCGCCCGCGGTGAGCAGCAGCGCGCCCATGCTGGCCGCCTGACCGACGCAGATCGTGCTCACGTCCGGCTTGATGAACTGCATGGTGTCGTAGATCGCCATGCCCGAGGTGACGATGCCGCCCGGCGAATTGATATAGAGGCTGATGTCCTTCTCGGGATTTTCCGCCTCGAGGAACAGCAACTGGGCGACGATCACGTTCGCCATGTAGTCGTCGATGCCGCCGACGAGGAAGATCACCCGCTCCTTCAACAACCGGGAGTAGATGTCGTAGGCGCGCTCGCCGCGACTGGTCTGTTCGACCACCATCGGTACGAGATTCAGGGCTCTGGTCTCAAGGCTGTTCATGCGTCACGGCACCTGTGGTCGGCAGGTCATGCATCTCTGCACGACCCATTGCAAGGGGGAAACTGGGATCGCCGCGCAGGTTACTGCGGGGCGATCGCTTCCTGGAAGCTGAGCGGTTTGTCGGTATGCACGGCACGCTCGGCGATCCAGTCGATGACCTGTTCTTCCATCACACGGTTCTGCAGGCCAGACATGAGCTGGCGGTCGTTGCGGTACAAATCAATGACCTGCTGCGGTTCTTCGTAAGTGGAAGCGATGAGACGCAGTGTTTCGTTCAGACGCTTCGGGTCGAGGGTGAGCTCGTTTCGACGGGCGATTTCGCCGACCAGCAGGGCCACGGTGACGCGTTTGCGGGCGGAATCGATGAAATCGAGGTAAGCCTCGGCCGGCGCTTCGACCTGACGTCCCTGGCGACGGGACTGCTCGACGGCCTGGGCGAGCATCGCGCGGGCTTCGCTTTCGACGACCCGCGCCGGCATCTCGACATGCGCATAGGTAGCGATGAGCTGCTCGCCGACTTCGCGACGGAGACGGCTCATCAGCGCACCCTTGAGCTCGCGCTCGAGGTTGTTGCGGATTTCGGTGCGGAACTGGGCCATTTCGCCCGACTTGACGCCGAAGCTCTTGATGAATTCGGGATCGACCTCCGGCAGGACGGGCTCGGAGATCTGTTCGACCTTGACGTTGACCACGACCTGCTTGCCGGCCAGCTGCGGCACGCGCCAGCCTTCCGGGAAATCGACGGTCAGCGTCTTGTCTTCGCCTGCGCTCATGCCGATCAGCGCATTTTCGATGTCGGCGAACATGGCGCCCGAACCGATCATGGTCACGCCGCGCTCGGCGCCTTCGGCGGGCAGTCGCTCGCCGTCGACCATCGACCAGGTTTCCACGTCGGCGGCGTCGCCGGCCTGGGCCGGGCGGTTCACCAGGGTCCAGCTACGGCGCTGGAGACGGAGATTCTCGATCATGCGATCGATGTCGTCTTCGCCGATCTCGGCGGTGTGCCGCACCACTTGCAGCGCGCTGACGTCGATATCGCCGAAGTCCGGGACCACCTCGAAGGTGGCGACATAAGCCAGCTCGCCCTCGCCCGCTTCGGACGGCTCGATGCGCGGCGCGCCGGCGAGACGCAGCGCGTTCTCGCGGATGGCCTGATCGAAGCCCTGCTGCAGGAGATCGTCGACGACTTCGCCGCGCACCTGGGCGCCGTAGCGCTGCTCGATGACCTTGGCTGGCACCTTGCCGGGGCGGAAACCCTTGATCCTGGCGGTCCGCGCGATTTCGCGCAGGCGGCCGCCGATCTGGCTCTCGACGCTGTCGGTCGGCACGCGCAGGGTCATCCGGCGCTCGAGGTTACCCACGGATTCGACTGAAACTTGCATTGCTGACGACTCCTGCTGCCGCGCGTTCGCCCGCGGCCGGTGTTGTTGGTGTGATGGAAGGCTGGGTGGCCGGATCGGACCGTCGCGACGCTCTGACGGACCATTCCGGCGGAACGGAGTAGTTTGGCCGATTAAGTCGTTTCCCGCCAGTTTCGTGGAATCCCATCATGCCCGGAGGCAGGACGAGCCGATCAGGCCGGACCTGGGCCGAATGGCTGGCGCTGCAAAAACCGGAACGAATGCCGGTGCGAAGCGCGCCTCCTTGCGGCTTTTCGTTCAGCTCCGTGCAGCGGATATTGCACTGCACCTTGTGCGAGAGGGGGGACTCGAACCCCCACACCTTTCGGCGACAGAACCTAAATCTGTTGCGTCTACCAATTTCGCCACCCTCGCATGGGCTGCATTCTAAGGCAGGGAGTCGACCTGCTGCGCGACCCCAAAAAAAACGCCCGGCGAGCGCCGGGCGTTTCGTGGAACTGGTGGGCCGTCAAGGATTCGAACCTTGGACCTATTGATTAAGAGTCAACTGCTCTACCAACTGAGCTAACGGCCCGATGCAACTAGTCTAGCAAAAAGCATCTACAACAAGAAGCTGGGGTGGAAGACGGGATTTGAACCCGCGACCCCCGGAATCACAATCCGGTGCTCTAACCAACTGAGCTACATCCACCATTGAAAAAAATACAACTGAAACCCGAAATTTCGTGGGATCGCCTCCGAGGCTCCCACCGCCCGACCATCCTGTCGAGCCGTTGTCGCACTGTCGCATTGGCGCGCCCGGCAGGACTCGAACCTGCAACCGCCGGCTTAGAAGGCCGGTGCTCTATCCGATTGAGCTACGGGCGCATCTGCGCATGATAGCCGGACGGATGGAGTGGAGCATGCCCGCGAAAGCTTTTGGAATGGTCGGGGTAGAGGGATTCGAACCCCCGACATCCTGCTCCCAAAGCAGGCGCGCTACCAGACTGCGCTATACCCCGCCGAAGAGCGGCGGCCGGGGTGAAATGCGACCCGGACCCCGGCAGGTCGGGTATTGTCCGAACCCGGGGCCTCGCTGTCAACGCGTACGACAGGCCGTCCGTGGAGGTATGCTTTGCCCCTGACACGATTCCATACGCCAACCGTCTTCGAAGGAGACACCATGCGCAGCGGCAACCCGGTCCTCAAGGACTCCACTTTCCTCGATCTCAGCAGCGGCGTCGCGTATCCCGGCAAGGCCGGCACGATGACCCTCAACGGGACGGTCAACAAGACCGGCATGCTGCTGTTGATGACGGTCCTCACCGCAGCTTTCGCCTGGTCGCAGACGATGACGCCGACCGGCGAAGTCGCTCCCGGCGCGGCCATCTATCTTTGGGGCGGCCTCATCGGCGGTTTCGTACTGGCGCTGGTCACGATGTTCAAGAAGGAATGGTCGCCGGTCACCGCGCCGCTGTACGCGCTGGTCGAAGGCTTTTTCCTGGGCTCGATCTCGGCGATCTACAACGCCCAGTTCCAGGGCATCGTACTGCAGGCGGTGATGCTGACCTTCGGCATCATGTTCGCCCTGCTCTTCGCCTACCGCTCCGGCCTGATCAAGGCGACCGAGAACTTCAAGCTCGGCGTGACCGCGGCGACCGGCGGCATCATGCTGATCTATCTGGCCACGATCGTACTGCGCCTGTTCGACATCAACATTCCCTACATTCATGAGTCCGGCCTGATCGGCATCGGCTTCAGCCTGTTCGTGGTGGTGATCGCTTCGCTGAATCTGGTCCTCGACTTCGATTTCATCGAAAGCGGCGTCGAAGCCGGCGCACCGAAATACATGGAATGGTTCGGCGCTTTCGGCCTGATGGTCACCCTGGTGTGGCTGTACCTCGAACTGCTGCGTCTGCTTTCGAAACTGCAGTCGCGCGACTGATCCAGAACCGGCGGACACCAAAGAAAACGGGGCGCTCTAAGCGCCCCGTTTTTTTATGCATCGCGAACCACCGAAACGCCCGGTCGCAGCCTCAAAGCCGGCTGGCGATCGCCTTGGCGAATGACATGGTATTGCCTGTGCCGCCGAGATCCGGGGTGAGTGAATCCCTGGCTTCCAGCGTAGCGACGATGGCATGGCGCAGACGGGTGGCGTTGTCTGGCTGACCCACGTGGTCGAGCATCTGACCGATCGCCAGCAGCAGCGCGCAGGGATTGGCGACGCCCTTGCCGGCGATGTCCGGCGCCGAACCGTGGACGGCCTCGAAAATCGCGGCTTCGGTGCCGATGTTGGCGCCCGGCGCCAAGCCCAGGCCACCGACGAGGCCGGCGCAGAGGTCGGAAATGATGTCGCCGAACAGGTTGGTCGTCACGATGATGTCGAACTGTTCCGGGCGCATCACCAGTTGCATGCAGGTGTTGTCCACGATCATCTCGTTGCAGAGGATGTCGGGATATTCGGCGGCGACGACGCGCGCGGTGCGCAGGAACAGACCCGACGTCGACTTCAGGATGTTGGCCTTGTGGACCACGGTGACTTTCTTGCGGCCGGTCCTGCGCGCCAGTTCGAAGGCGTAGCGGACGATGCGCTCGGAGCCGCGGCGGGTGATCTTCTGGGTCAGCATCGCGGTTTCGCCGTCTTCCGACAGCGTCTGGCCTTCGCCGATGTAGGCGCCTTCGGTGTTCTCGCGGACCGTGATCAGATCCACGCCGGTCGGGAAACGCGACTTGGTGTTCGGGAACGACTTCGCCGGACGGACGTTGGCGTAAAGGTCGAAGCGCTTGCGCAGTTCGACGTTGATCGAGCTGAAGCCTTCGCCGACCGGCGTGGTCAGGGGGCTCTTGAGGGCGATGCGGTTGCGGCGGATCGAATCGAGGGTCGACTGCGGCAGCAGTTCGCCGTGTTTCTCAAGCGCGACCATGCCGGCGTCTGCTTCCTCGTACTGCAGGCCGGTGTTCATGGTGTCCAGCACGGACAGCGCGGCCTCCATGATTTCAGGGCCGATGCCATCGCCACGGATGACGGTAATCGTTTGGGTCATGATCTGGTTCCAGACAGGCCCGCACAGAAAGACCTGTGCAGGCAGGCCCGGCGCAGCGCGCAGGGCCGGGATTCGGGATAGTGGCTTGTGAGCGTGATCGGGTAGCGTTCTGCACGCAGAACCGGCGAATTATGACGTAACGGCGCTCATCCTGCTCGAACGCCGCATTCAGACCATGGTCGTAGGCATCGCATCGACAGGCGGCCGGACTCAGCCGTGGTCGTGGCCCGGCGCGACGGCGGTGGCGTCGCCCTGTTCGAGTTTGTCGAGGAAATCGACCGCACGACGCAGGTGCGGGATGACGATGGAGCCGCCGACCACCAGCCCGACCGAGAAGGTTTCGAACATCTCGTCGCGGCTCACGCCCGCTTCCCTGCACTGGGCGACGTGGTAGCTGATGCAGTCGTCGCAGCGCAGCACCAGCGACGCCACCAGGCCCAGCAACTCCTTGGTCTTCACGTCGAGCGCGCCGGCCTGGTAGGTCTGGGTGTCGAGGGCGAAGAAGCGGCGAACGACCTGGTTGGGTTCGGAAAGGATCCGTTCATTCATGCGTTTGCGGAAGTCGGTGAACGTGCCGACAGGGTCGCTGTCGCTCCGGGCAATACGGTCGTTTTCGCTACTGCCGCTCATGCGCCCTCTCCGTTCAGCAGCGGCTCGAATTTGCCGGCGCGGTGCAACGCCATCATGTCGTCGAAACCACCGACGTGAACATCGCCGACGAAGATCTGCGGCACGCTGGTGCGTTTGGCCCGCGCCATCATCCGCTCGCGCTCGGCCGGGTCGATATCGATCCGTATCTCGGACCAGCTCAAGCCCTTGCTTTTCAGGAAGTTCTTGGCCGAGACGCAATACGGGCAGATCGCAGAGGTATAGATCACGATCGGCGTCTGGGGGGCTGTGTCGCTCAAAGCGGTCTCCTCGCTGCGCGGTCGCGCGGGCTGTCGGGAAGAGGGAAGAAGTACGAAGCAGTCATGATGGGGGGCGCACGCGGGCTTTTCCAGCGCTTGCGCGCAACGCTGCGATGCCCGCGACGACGCACGAACCAAGCCCGCACGATGTGGTCGAAGCGCCCGTGAGATCCGGCTTAACAACGCATTCACGCCCGCCATGCCCAGAAGCGGCATGCTGTTCCATCGATCCGTACCCGAGAATCCTGCCCATGCGTTTGCCGGCCGCCATCGCTGCCCTCACCTTCACGCTTGCGGCGTTCATGGCCCCGGCACAGGACAACCGGCTACCCGACATCGGTTCTTCGGCCAATGAACTGCTCAATCCCGCGAAGCAGGCGGAGTACGGCAGCATGCTGCTCAGCCAGCTGCGGCATTACGGCTACGTGCTGGACGATCCGCTGATCGACGGCTGGCTGCAATCGGTGGGCCATCGTCTGGCGTCGGCCAGCGACAAACCCCGGCAACCGTTCACGTTCTTCATGCTGAAAGACCGGCAGTTCAACGCGTTCGCCACCCTCGGCGGCTACGTCGGCACCAACGCCGGCCTGGTGCTGGCGGCGGAAAGCGAGGACGAAGTGGCGGGCGTGCTGTCGCACGAGGTCGCCCACGTCACCCAGACCCATGTGCTGCGCAGCGTGGAACGCGCGCAGAAGGACAGCGTCCCGATCCTGCTGGCGATGCTGGGCGCGATCGCGATTGCCCAGTCCGCGGGCGGCAATTCTTCGGACGACGCGTCGATGGCGGCGCTGGCGTCGGCGCAGGCGTTGATGATGCAGCGACAGATCGACTACACCCGTTCCAACGAATCCGAGGCCGACCGGCTCGGCATCCAGACCCTCGCCCGCGGGGGTTACGACCCGAATGCGATGGCGAGCATGTTCACCCGCATGCAGACGATCTCGCGGGTGAATCAGGGCGGCGAGCGCGAGCGCACCCCGGACTATCTCCGCTCACACCCGGTCAATACCACCCGGATCAGCGAAGCCAAACAGCGCGCCGCGGATCTGGCGACCAGGACACCGGCCTTCGACCCGGGCAGCACCATCACCAGCGAGAATCCGCTGCTTCCGTCCAGCCTGCGCGTGGCCGGCCCGGTGCGCACCAACGACAACGTGCAGTTCGGCTGGGCCCGGGAACGCATCCGCGTCTTCAGCGCCAACACTTCGACCGATGCGATCCGCGAATATGAACAGCAAGGCAGGTCCAAGCCGTTGACCGACGCGCAACGGTATGGCCTGGCGGTGGCGCGCTACCGCAACGGCGATTACACCCTTGCCGCGAAGGAGCTGACGCTATTGCTCGCGAAATATCCTGCGGACCCGTGGATCGTCATCGCCATGGCCGAAACCGAGGCCCGCAGCGGCAATCTGGCCGGGGCCGATGCGCGTCTGGAAGCCTTTCTCCAGCGAAGTCCCAATCACCGCGCTGCCGTACTCAGTTATGCGCAGCTATTGGCCGAACGCGACGACGAGGACGCCGGCAAACGCGCACAAGCGGTACTGCGGCCCTTGCTGGTCACGGCGAAGGAAGACCCGGTCTTCCAGCAGACCTTCGCGCGTGCCAGCGAAGTCGCCGGCGACCCCGACCGGGCCGGCGAAGCCTATGCCGAGGCCGAATACCTGAACGGACGGCCGGAGCGTGCCCTGATCCAGCTCAACACACTGCTCAAGCGGCCTCAACTCGACTATTACGCCCGGGCCAGGATCGAGGCTCGCATCGCTGCCATCACCCCGACCGTACTGGAATTGCGCCGTCAGGGTGTACGCGACGAGGTTCTCGACCGGCGCTGACACCGGATTCTGTCCAGACGGGCATTGCATCGCCCGGTTGACACCATCGCATCACGACATCACGATGCGGGAATGCGAACCACCATCGACCTCCCCGAAGATCTGCACCGCATCGCCACCAGTCTCGCGCATCACACCGGGCGCAGCCTTGGCCAGACCGTGGCAGAACTGATGCGCCGCGGCTTGGCGGCCGACGCCGGCCGGGTCGCCGATACGCCTGCAAGCTATGTCGTCCATCCCCAGACCGGGTTACCGGTCGTGGCGTCGCTGCAGCCGATCACCAGCGACGACGTCAAAGCGCTGGACGACGAAACATGACCCATCTTCTCGACGGCAATGTGCTGGTTGCGCTGATCGATCGCGCGCACGTGCATCACCCGGCGGCGGTGCGCTGGTTCGAATCGCGCGTCGACGCATTCGCGACCTGCCCCATCACCCAGGGCACATTGATGCGCATGCTGCTGCGGTTCGGCGCCGTGGCCGACGCGCCGTCCGCGGTCGCGGTACTGGTCCGGCTGACCAGCCACACCCGGCACACGTTCTGGCCCGACGATCTCGGCTACGCCAGGATTTCCTGGGCGGGCGTGCTGGGCCATCGCCAGGTCACCGACAGCTATCTCGCCGCACTGGCGCGCCATCGCAACGGGCGTCTGGCGACGTTCGACCGCGGACTGGCCGCTTTGCATGCGGACGTGGCCGATCTGATCGAGCCTTGACGCGCGACGCTTCCTGCGTCGCACGCTTCCTGGATCGCACGCCTCTTGAACAGCAGGCTCTGCTGCAGTGTCAGCCGCGCGCCGCATTTCGCACGATTCCGCGGTCGTGCGCGGGATACGACAGACATGTCCGTCGTCATGGTTCAGTCATAAAAATGTCGTCTACTGTGTCCGCTCCCCGGAATGGCCGCAGCCGGCCCGCCGAGCCGCCCGCTCCGGGCATCACGCAGAGCCACCGTCATGCAGAAGCGCATCCTGATCGTCGACGACGAACCCGCGATCCGCGACATGGTCGCCTTCGCCCTCCGCAAGGGCGAATACGAACCGATCCACGCCGGCGACGCCCGCGAGGCCCAGGCGGCCATCGCCGAGCGCGTCCCCGATCTGATCCTGCTCGACTGGATGCTGCCCGGCACCAGCGGTCTGGAGCTGGCCCGCCGCTGGCGCCGCGATGCGCTCACCCGCGACATCCCGATCATCATGCTCACCGCGCGCGGCGAAGAGAACGACCGCGTAGGCGGCCTCGAAGCCGGCGTCGACGACTACGTCGTGAAACCCTTCTCCGCCCGCGAACTGCTCGCGCGTATCCGCGCGGTGCTGCGCCGCTCCCGCGAGGACGACGAGGATGGCAGCGTCCAGGTCGGCGGGCTGCGCATCGACGGCGCTTCGCACCGGGTCTATGCCGGCGACGCGCAGATCCAGATCGGTCCGACCGAATACCGGCTGCTGCATTTCTTCATGACCCACGCCGAACGCGTCTACACCCGCAATCAGCTGCTGGACCACGTCTGGGGCGGCAATACCTACGTCGAGGAGCGCACCGTGGACGTGCATATCCGCCGGCTGCGTCGCGCGCTGGAACCGGTGGTGCTCGATGGCATGGTCCAGACCGTGCGCGGCGCCGGCTATCGCTTCTCGGCCACGCTCTGAGCGCGATGCTCTGAGCGCCACGCTGCCCGCGCGGACCCCGCATCGCGGATCATCGGCCCGGCGATCTTCGACCTGCCCTTCCTTGACCCACCATCTTTGACCCAGCGAATCCCATAGACTCAGCGGATGCCGAACGACGCTCGATCCGCATGGTTCAAGACTCTCGGCCAGCTCGCGCTGGCGCTTGCCGTCGCGCTTGCGCTCGGCTTCGCCGTCGGCCAGGTCTGGCCCGTCATCACCGTCGCCGCGCTCGGCGTGGTCGCCTGGCACTACTGGAAACTGCGCAAGCTGCTGCTCCGCCTCACCGCGCGACAGCGACTCACGCCATCGACAGGCCCGGGGGTCTGGAATGAACTGGACCGCCTGCTCTATCGCGGCCAGAACGAGATGCGCGCGCGCAAGCGCCGGCTCATCGACATGCTGCGCGCCTACCGCGCCGCCACCGCCGCGCTGCCCGACGCGATCGTCGTGGTCGAGCGCAACAGCCAGCGCATCCAGTGGTTCAACGAAGCCGCGACCCGGCTGCTGGGCCTGCACTATCCGAGCGACCTCGGCGCGGCGCTCAGCGATCGCCTGCAGCCGCTGCCGATCGCGCACTGGCTGACCGGCGGACGCCACGCCGAACCGCTGCTCGATGCCGCATCGCCGGTGCAGCCCGACCTGCGCCTGAGCCTGCGCCTGATTCCGTATTCCGACGAGTTGTGGCTGCTCATCGCGCGCGATGTCAGCAAACTCATGCATCTGGAACAGATGCGCCGCGATTTCGTCGCAAACGTGTCGCACGAATTACGCACCCCGCTGACCGTCGTCCACGGCTATCTCGACATGCTCGATCCGGCGGAACAGCCGGAATGGGCGCCGATGCTCAACGAGATGCAGCGCCAGTCGCAGCGCATGACCCAACTGGTCGAGGATCTGCTGATGCTGTCGCGGCTGGAAGCCCAGGAAGAGCTGCCGGAGGAAATCGTCTCGATGGCGCCGATGCTGACGACGCTGAAACGCGAAGCCGATGCGCTGAGCCAGCGCCGGCATACGATCACCGCCGAAGACCTCGCAGGCGTCGATCTGTGGGGCTCGACCAAGGAGCTGCATAGCGCATTCTCGAATCTGGTCGGCAACGCGATCCGCTACACGCCGGCCGGCGGCAGCATCCATATCCGCTTCGCCTCGGAACGCGACGGCGGCGTGAGCCTGTCGGTGGAAGACACCGGCTACGGCATCCCCGCCGCGCATCTGCCGCGCATCACCGAACGCTTCTACCGCGTGTCCACCAGCCGTTCCCGCGAAAGCGGCGGAACCGGCCTCGGCCTGTCGATCGTCAAGCACGTGCTGAATCTGCATCAGGCGCGGCTGGAGATCGAAAGCGAAGTGGGCCGCGGCAGCCGGTTCGCCTGCCGTTTCGGACGCGAGCGCATCCGCGCGCGCGACCTCGACTCTTATCCAGAAGATCACGAATGAGCACACGCCCACCCGCACGCCCTGCGAAACGTTCCACCGCCGGCAAGTCCGCTCGCGCCTCCGGGCGCGTGCCGACGCAGCCCCAGCAGCATCCCGATCCGTCCCAGGACGCCGATCCGCAGCGCGACCCCGCACTGTATCTCAACCGCGAACTGTCCCAGCTCGACTTCAACTTCCGGGTACTGGCGCACGCGCAGGACGCTGCGGTGCCGCTGCTCGAGCGATTGAGATACCTGTGCATTTCCTGCACGAATCTGGACGAATTCTTCGAGATCCGCGCCGCCACCGTGCGTCAGGCGCAGGATTTCGGAATGCCGCTGGCGCCCGACGGCATGCCCCACGCGACGCTGCTCAAACGCATCCACGATCGCGCCGCCGAACTGGTGGACGGGCAGTACCGCTGCTGGAACGAAGTGCTGCGCCCGGCGCTGAACGAGGCGGGCGTGCGCGTGCTGCATCGCCAGGACTGGAACGCGCGGCAGACGCGCTGGCTGCGCGCTTATTTCCGCGACGAGATCATGCCGGTGCTGTCGCCGCTGGGTCTGGACCCCGCGCACCCGTTCCCGAAGATCCTCAACAAGTCGCTGAATATCGTGGTGGTGCTGAAAGGCAAGGATGCGTTCGGCCGCGCCGGTCATCTCGCCATCGTGCGCGCGCCGCGATCGCTGCCGCGCATCATCCAGTTGCCCGAGCGCGCATCGGGCGGAGAACACGACTTCGTGTTCCTGTCCGCGGTGCTGTCCGCATTCGTGGATGAACTGTTTCCCGGCATGGAGGTCAAGGGCGCCTACCAGTTCCGCGTCACCCGCAACTCCGAACTGATCGTCGACGAGGAAGAAGTCGAGAACCTCGCGCTTGCGCTGCGCGACGAACTGGTCGGCCGCGGCTATCTGCGCGCGATGCGTCTGGAGATCGCTGCCGATTGTCCGAATCCGATCGTGCGCACGCTGCTGGAGAACTTCGAACTGCCGGAAAATGCGGTCTATCGCATCCAGGGGCCGGTGAATCTCAATCGCGCCGCGCAGATCTACGACATGGTGCAGCGCCCCGACCTGAAGTTCGTGCCGTACCAGCAGCGCAAGCTGCAGGACATGGAAACGATCTTCGAGCGCGCCTCCGCGGACGACGTGCTGCTGCATCATCCTTTCGACGCCTTCGCGCCGGTGCTGGAGCTGATCAAGCAGGCGGCGGAAGACCCGAACGTACTGGCGATCAAGCAGACCCTGTATCGCGCCGGCAAGGATTCGCCGATCGTCGAGCATCTGATCCAGGCCGCGCGCAACGGCAAGGACGTGACCGTGGTGATCGAACTGCGCGCGCGCTTCGACGAGGAGGCGAATCTGCGCCTCGCCGACCGGCTGCAGGACGCCGGCGTGCAGGTGGTCTACGGCGTGGTCGGCTACAAGACCCACGCCAAGATGCTGCTGATCGTGCGCCGCGAGGGCCGCAAACTCGTCCGCTACACCCATCTGGGCACCGGCAACTATCACGCCGGCACATCCCGCGCCTACACCGATTTCGGCCTGATCACCGCCGATCCCGACATCGGCAGCGACGTGCACCAGATCTTCCAGCAGATCTCGGGGCTGGCGCCGGCGATCAAGCTCAAGAAACTGCTGCAATCGCCGTTCACCCTGCACGCGGGCGTGCTCAAGCGGATCGAACGCGAAGCCAGGCACGCGAGCGCGGGCAAGGAGGGACGGATCGTCGCCAAGATGAACGCCCTGAACGAACCGCAGGTGATCCGCGCGCTGTACGAAGCCTCGCAGGCCGGCGCGAAGATCGATCTGCTGGTGCGCGGCGCCTGCACGCTGCGTCCGGGCATTCCCGGCGTGTCCGAGAACATCCGCGTGCGTTCCATCGTCGGCCGCTTCCTCGAACACAGCCGGATCTGGTGGTTCGGCAACGATGGCGACCCGGAGCTGTTCTGCTCCAGCGCCGACTGGCTGGAGCGCAATCTCCTGCGCCGGGTCGAGATCGGCTTCCCGATCCTCGATCCCGACCTCGCCGCGCGGGTGAAGGAAGAATCGCTGGACAACTATCTGCTCGACAACCTCGACGCATGGGAATTGCAGGCCGACGGCAGCTACCTGCGGCTCGCGCCCGAAGGCGATGCGATGCCGCATTCGGCGCAGGCGACGCTGCTGGCCAAGCTCTGCGGGTGACCGTCGATAGCCGTGGAGCGCGCTTCAGCGCGCCGAGTCGCGGTCTCGCATAACGTTATAAAAACTTGCCGTTTCATTCACACCAGCCGCGGGCGCGGCCTCGGCTGCAGCCGCGAACCATTGTCGACCTTGGCCGGGCTGAAGCCCGCTCTACCGACGTCTTACGGATCTACGCACCGCCATCGCACCGGAACGCCGCCACAACCGTTCCGTTTGCGGGTCCATGTTGTTAGGCTGCGCGGGCATCGCCGCCGCATCGCCCGACCCGCGACAGGAACATCGCTTGAACCGATCCGCTTCCCTGCACCACTTGCCCGCCGCTCCCCTGCAGGACGGCGAATCGCTGGCCGCCATCGACATCGGTTCCAACAGCTTCCATATGGTCGTGGCGCGCAATGTGCTGGGCCAGTTACGGGTCATCGACCGGCTGCGCGAAACCGTTCGTCTCGCCGATGGCTTGGACGGCAAGGGTGGCCTGAACGACGCCGCGCGCGAGCGCGCGCTGGAGTGCCTGTCGCGTTTCGGTCAGCGCATCCGCGACCTGCCGCCGCATCGCGTGCGCGCCATCGCCACCAATACCGTCCGCGCGCTGCGCGACCCTCAAGCTTTTTTGTCGTCCGCCGAATCCGCGCTGGGCCACGGCATCGAAGTGGTGTCCGGACGCGAAGAAGCGCGACTGATCTATCTCGGCGTCGCCCACGCGCAACCGCCGAAACCGCAGCAGCGTCGGCTGGTGATCGACATCGGCGGCGGCTCAACCGAATGCATCATCGGTTCCGGTTTCGACACCATCGAACGCGAAAGCCTTCAGATCGGCTGCGTCGCCAGCACCCGGCGCTTCTTTCCCAACGGCAAACTCTCGAAAAAACGCTGGAAGGAAGCGTTGACCGAGATCGAAGCCGAATTTCAGCAGTTCGCCGGCCTGTATCGCGGGCTCGGCTGGCAGGAAGCCATCGGTTCGTCCGGCACCAACAAGGCCATCGGCGAGATCTGCGCCGCGATGAAGTTGACCAAGGGCGCGGTGACCGCCGAAGCCCTGCCGATCGTGCGCGACCGCCTGCTTACGGCCGATCGCATCGACGCCATCGATCTGCCCGGATTACCCGACGACCGCAGACCGATCATCGCCGGCGGCATCCTCATCCTCGAAGCCGCGTTCGAGACCCTGGGCCTGAAACGGATGATGGTCAGCAAGGCCGCGATGCGCGAAGGCGTGCTCTACGACATGCTCGGCCGCGGCGGCGTGGACGATCCGCGCGACATTTCCATCGATGCGCTGATGCTTCGTTATGGCGTCGATCGCGCGCAGGCGAAGCGCGTGGAAGACACCGTGCTGCGGCTGTTCGGCCAGATCGCCGCGCGATGGAGCCTCGGCGACGACGAACGCCGGATGCTGATGTGGGCCGCGCGCGTGCACGAACTCGGCCTGGCCATCGCGCACAGTCAGTATCACGTGCACGGCGCCTACATCCTCGAACATTCCGACATCGCCGGTTTTTCGCGTCAGGAGCAGTCGTTCCTGGCCGCGCTGGTGCGCAACCACCGCCGCAACATCTCCAACAAATCGCTGGACGCCCTGCCCGACCGCCTGCAGGCGCCAGTCAGGCGCTGCGCCGCGCTGCTGCGTCTGGCGGTGCTGCTGCACCGTTCGCACGAGGCCGAGACCATTCCGAAACTCGAGCTGCGACTGGCCGGCAATACCATCGCCGTTTCGATGTCCAAAAGCTGGCTCGACCGGCGCCCGCTGCTGCGCTCGGACCTGGAGCACGAGCCGGAAGGTTTCGCAGGACTCGGTATCGAGCTGCATCTCGCGCTGTAACGCCGTACAGCGCATCGCGAACTGAAATCGCTGCCATTGCTCGCGCGTCATCGCGCTGTCACCGCCGCGCCACCGCTGTTTCATCTGCCGTCGTCATCCTTCTTCAAACCGAAGAGCGATGCCGATGCGCTACGCGATCGTCACAGAGACCTACCCGCCGGAAATCAATGGCGTCGCGCTCACCGTGCAGAGTCTCGAACAGGGTCTGCGCGAACGCGGCCATACCGTTGGCCTGATCCGACCGAGACAGTCGCATAACACCGCATCGGTGGCCCACGAACATCTCGTCGCAAGCCTGCCGCTGCCGCGCTACCCCGGTCTGCGTTTCGGTCTGCCGGCGACGCGAAAACTGATCTCCCTGTGGAACCTGCACCGCCCGGATGCGATTTATGTGGCCACGGAAGGCCCATTGGGGTGGTCGGCGCTGCGCGCGGCGCGTGCGCTGCGCATCCCAGCCGCGACCGGGTTCCACACCCGTTTCGATCTGTACATGCGCGACTACGGCGTGTCCTTCCTGCAGTCGGGGGCCCTGCGCTGGATGCGCCGCTTCCACAACGGCGCCCACGCGACACTGGTGCCGACCGAAGCACTGCGCGCAGAGCTGCAGGGGATGGGGTTCCAACATGCGACGCGGCTGCCGCGGGCCGTGGACAATGCACTCTTTCACCCTGCGCGCCGCGACGATGCGCTGCGTGCATCCTGGGGCTACGCGCCGAAAACCTCGCCGTGATCCATCTTGGCAGGATCGCGCCGGAGAAGAATCTCGCCTTGGCGGTGCGCGCCTTCCGCAACATCCAGCAGCGCTGCCCGGACGTGCGCTTCGTCTGGGTCGGCGACGGCCCGGCGCGCGAGCAACTGGCGAAAGACAATCCGGATTTCGTGTTCTGCGGCATCCAGCGCGGCGAAGCGCTGGCGCGACATTTCGCGAGCAGCGACCTGTTCCTGTTTCCCAGTCGCAGCGAAACCTACGGCAACGTAACGCTCGAGGCGATGGCCAGCGGCGTGCCGACCGTCGCCTTCGATTACGGCGCGGCGCACGAATGCCTGCGCGACGGCGAACACGGCGCAGCGGTGGCCGACGGCACCGCCGACAGCGACGACGCCTTCGTCCGCGCCGCGGTGCGCATCGGCGCGGATGCGGATCTGCGCGCACACATGCGCATCGCCGCGCGCGATGCGGTGTCCGAGCTGCGCCCTCAGCAGGTCGCCGCCGATTTCGACGCCATCCTCCAACGCCTTGCCTTCGCGGGGAAACGCCATGAACAGCCGATTGCTGCGTCGCCGGTTACGCACGAATGAATCGGCGTGGTGCCTGCGCGCGAACGCGCTGTGTGGGCGGATCGCGACGCGGCGCTTCTTCGCATTGATCAGCCGGCTCGGCGATGGCGTGTTCTGGTACGGATTGATGGCTGCGCTGGCGCTGTTCGGCGGGCGCACTGGCGCCGCCGCGGCGCTGCATCTCGCGGCGATCGGTCTGGTGTCGCTGATCCTGTACAAAGCCATCAAACGCTGGACGCGGCGCCCACGCCCCTGCGCCGCGGACCTGCGCATCCGCGCCTGGGTCGCGCCGCTGGACGAATTCAGTTTCCCGTCGGGCCACACGTTGCACGCGGTGGGCTTCACCATCGTGACGCTGTCGTACGTGCCCTCGCTGGCATGGCTGTTGATCCCGTTCGCCGCCAGCATCGCGGTCTCGCGGGTCGTGCTGGGCCTGCATTATCCCAGCGATGTGCTGGCGGCCACCGGGATCGGCAGCGCGTTGGCGTTGGGTTCGATCTGGGCGAGGAACATGGCGAGCGCTCTGCCGTTGTAGGAGGCGCTTCAGCGCCGACGAATGCTCCCGGAAAAGATCGGGCCTAAAGGCCCTCCTACAGGCAGGTTTCGACCGTCGCCTGCTGCAGCGCCGGCGCCCATTGCCCCGACCAGTCGCGATCGTTCGCCACCTGCGCGTGCGCACGACTGTCGCGCAGACGCTGCGCATCGAAGTCGGCGTACGCCCAGCCCGAAGCTGCGGAGGTGGCAGCCGCGATGCCGTCGGCCGGCAGCCCGACATCCATCGGCGCGTACACCGTCGCATCGCCGGTGTTGATGTCGAGCATGGGGCTCCACTGCGCCTCGCCGGCAGTCACCGCCTTCGCAACGAAGCAGCGGTTCTCCAGCGCCCGCGCGAGGCAGCCCACGCGCACGCGGGTGGCGCCGGCCGCAGTGTCGGTGCAGCTCGGCACCAGCAGCAACTGCGCGCCGGCCTCGCACTGCGCGCGCACCGGCAGCGGAAATTCGATGTCGTAACAGATCGCGATGCCGGCGCGCACGCCATCGAACTCGAATACCTTCAACGCATCGCCGGCTTCGAGGACGCCGGTCTTCTTCTCGAATCCGGTGAGCTGCAGCTTGTCCTGCCAGACATGGCCGCCTTCGGGCGAAAACAGATCCGCACGATTGCGGTACAAGCCGTTGCCGACATCGAGCAGGAACGTCCCGGCAACGATGCGCAGGCCGCGATCACGCGCCAATCCCGCGTACAGATCGAGCCAGGCCTTGCGATACGGTTGGATCGCAGCCAGCGATGCGTGCAGATCGCCGCGGATCTCCGCCGCGAACGTCGCGCCCAGCTCCAGCGACAGGTATTCCGGCAGCACCGCGATATCGGCGCCGGCCGACGACGCCTCGTGCAGCCAGCGCGACTGCTTGTCGGCGAAATCGTCGAATCGCAGCGGCGCATCGATCGGATACTTCGCGACTGCGATCTTCATGGCGCATCCCCTTCCGCCAGCGGACGCAGCCAGAACGTCAGCGCATGTTCGATCTCGCCATGACCGACCTCGTTCCAGCGCAGACGCATGGTCATGCCGGTCTGACGCGCATAGCCGCGCTTGAGCCAGAAGGCGTCGTTGCCGCGATGCGCTTCGGGGCGACGCGGATCGTAGGAATCGCGATCCACCGCGCAGAACGCCGTGGTGTCGAAGCGGCCGAGCGAACGCGCATGCGCTTCGCGATGATCGAAGAAGGCGTGACCGATTCCATGGCCGCGATACTGCGGCCGCAGGACGGATTCGCCGAGATAGAACACCTTGCTGGCATCGATACCGCGGGCTTCGAACGGCGCACGGAATTCGGCGGAGTCGTCGGCCAGCGGCAAACCGGTGGATGCGCCGATCACCGCATCGCCGTCGAAGGCGAGCACGAATACGCTGTCGTCCGAACCGGCATAGGCCTCCAGGTATTCGCGCTCGTAGGCGATATCCCCGTCGTAGAGATACGGCCAGTCGCGGAACACGTCGATGCGCAGCGCGGCGACCGCATCGACGTGTCGACGGATCTCGTCGGCGCCGGTACAGCGGCGGATCTGGATGCGGGGAAAGGCGGCGGCGCGTGCGGTCATCGGTCGAGTCTAAAGCAAAGAAAACGCCGCAGGCACGAGGCCTGCGGCGTTCCGAACCCACCGGAACCGTCAACCCTTCGGCAGCGGCGTCGGCGCGACGGCGCCGACGCTGTACCAGTCGATCCTGCGGGTGACGATCATGATCGCGGCCAGGATCAGGAACAGCAGGCCGGCGCCGAGCACCATCGCGTTGTCTTCCGAGATCAGCAGACCGTAAAGCGCGCCGTAGAGGGTCGACAGCATCGCCGCGAAGCCGATGCCGCGCAGCCACGACCGCAGCACATGGCTCACGTAATAGCCGAGCAGACCGATGCAGGCGACGCTGGCGGCGAGGTAAGCCATGCCGAACTCGATGTGTTCGGACAGCGCGACCAGCAGCAGGAAGAAGATCGCCAGCGCCAGACCGACCAGGCCGTACTGGATCGGGTGGATCCGCAGTTGCTTGATCAGTTCGAACATGAAGAAGCCGACGAAGGTCAGGACCACGAACAGGATGCCGTATTTGCTGGCGCGATCGGCCTGGGTGTAGATGTTGACCGGTTCGACCAGCGATACGCCGATCGCGTCGAGCCCCGTCACCGCCTGGTCCATGTGTTCGACATCGACCGAACCGGCCGGCGCCATGCCCGGCACGCGCGCACCGCCGAGGTACTGGGCCTGCGCATTGCTGGCCAGCGACGAGATTTCCCACTCGGCGCGGAAACCCTTGTCGTCGATGCTGCGTTTGCGCGGCAGGAAGTCGCCGTTGAACAGCGGATGCGGCCACGGCGAGGCGATCCTGATGACGTTGCGTTTCGCCAGCGGCGCGATCGCGAGCGATTCGGTGCCTTCGAGCGTGAATGCCAAGCGCGTGTCGAGGACGATCGTCGCGCCGGCTGCGGTCGCCGGCAGACGCGCATGCAGACCGCCGCCATCGCCGCTGCCAGGTCCCTGCAACAATTCGGGTTTCTGGCCGTTGACCGTCAACGTTTGCAGGCCGACCACGCCGCGGACATCGGCGATGGCATAACTCAGGTAAGGCTGACCGATCTTGCGCGGCGCGATGGCGTTGGCATCACCGGGCACGTTGACGCGGAATTGCGCGTCGAGCGTCGTATCGAACTCGTACTTGCGCACTTCATGCAGACCGATCTTGCGCACGACCGGCTTCATGGTGCCGTCGGTTTCCAGTGTTTCGGGAAAGAACATCCACAGCCCGGCTTCCTCGCGCTGCACCTTGCGGGTAAACCCGGCATTGTCCTTTTCTTCGACTTCGACCAGTTCCGAGTAGGGCACCATCAGCACCGGACCGGAAAAGGCCTGCGCGCCCGCCGAACTGCGCGCCACGGTCTGCACCGCTTCGCGGCGATACATCTGCCGCTCCTGGATGGTGCCGCGGATCATCATCAGTGGAACGAGGATGGCGATGGTCAACCCGACCATCATCATGATTTTCAAAAGCAGGCGCATATCGGACTCCGGCGTTGTGGATGGCGCCAGTGTCGACAGGGCTTGCGGGGCGGCGATGGCGGCTGTGTGAAGCCGGGGTGAAGCGGCCCGAGTTTCCGTAGAGCGCGCTTCAGCGCGCTGTCTCTGTGGTCCGCAAAAAAAACGCGGCGGCTTGGCTCTCAACAGCCCAAAGGCTGTCAACCCGCTCTACACGATGATGGGCAGCACCATGCTCGCCACCGCGCCGCCATCCTCGCGATTGCCCAGCGCAACGCGACCGCCGTGCAGCTCCGCGGCTTCGGCGACGAAACACAGGCCCAGACCGCTGCTGCGGCTGCCGCCGTCCGGACGCGGCAGCGAATAGAAACGCTCGAACGTACGATCCAATGCGTAGTCCGGCACACCGGGGCCGCGATCCAGCACTTCGACGACCAGACTGGCCACATCGCGTCGCAGCCGCAGTTCCACGTCGCTGCCTGCGGGCGCGAAATCCGCGGCGTTGTCGAGCAGGTTGAGCAACGACTGGCGCAGCAGGAAGGGATCGCCCGAGACGCGCAGGCCGCGCGCGTCGGCATCTTCGACAATGCGAAGCCGCAGCGCGGTCTGCGCATACTTCGGCGCGATCCGTTCGGCAGCCTCGTCGGCGATGACGCGCAGATCGACCGGCTGCGGCTGTTCGATGCGCTGGCGGTGCTCCACCGCCGCCAGCGCCAGCAGTTTGTCGATCATTTCCGACATCCGCTCGCTCTGGGCGCGAATGGTCGCGACGAAGCGCGCGCGATCGGCCTCGGGCATCGGCGCGGCGCCGTGCGCGGGCTGCAGCAGTTCGGCGCTGCCGCGGATCGCGGCCAGTGGGCTTTTCAGTTCGTGGGTCAGCGCATGCACGTATTGTTCGACGTACTGCTTGCCTTCCAGCTTCGCGCGCATGGTCTCCAGCGCGCGGCCGAGGTCGCCGAACTCGCCGGCGCTGTCGGGCGGGCTGACGCGTTCGCCGGCGGCGACGGCATCGGCATAACGGCGCAGCGCGCCGAGCTGGCGCGACAGCCACCATGCCGCCAGCAGGCCGATCATCAGCGCCGCGCCCAGCAGCACGAATCCCCAGCGCAGGATCACGCTCTGGCTGCGGGCGATGAACGGCGCGATCGCCTGATTGGGTTTGGCGACGGTCAGCACGCCGATGATCCGCGACGTATCGCCATCGCGCACGGTGATCGGCGCGGCCACATGCATCACCGAGCTGGCCTCGTCGTCCGGATCGCTGCGCGACGAACGCGCGCCGTAGCGACCTTGCAGCGTCAGATAGACATCGTTCCAGCGCGAATAATCCTTGCCGAGATCCTGGCCGCCGGAATCGAACACCACGATGCCGCGCGCGTCGGTCACGTAGATGCGGGTACTGACCTTGCGCTTGGTGAAGCCCCAGATTTCGGCGCCGAGATCGCGGTCGGTCAGCGCGCGCACGTGGGCGGCGAAGCGGCCATCGTCGATGCGCCCGGCCAGCAGATCGTCCTTGGCCTGTTCCGCCAGCAGATTGGCGGTGTCGACCAGGGTGTCCTCCATCGCCTGGCGCACGCCCGGCTTCACTTCCTGCAGGAACACCCGGCCCAGCAGCAGCGCGGCCAGCGCCACGATCAAGAAATAGCCGAGCAGGATGCGCAGACCGATCTTCATGCGCGACGCTTCATGCGCGACTCAACGGCCATCGATGTCGAGCGAATAGCCCAGTCCGCGATGGGTCCGGATCGGGTCATGCGGGTCGTGCCCGTCATTGCGTTCGTCCACTGCGCGCAGCTTCGCGCGCAACGTCTTGATGTGGGTGTCGACCGTGCGGTCGCTGCTCTCCAACGCATCGGCCCAGACCCGATCCATCAACTGCGTGCGCGACAGCACCGCGCCCGGACGCTGCATCAGCGCGTCCAGAAGCCCGTATTCGTACCGCGTGAGATCGAGCGCGCGGCCGCGGTAGCGGATGCGCTTGCCGTCGCGGTCGATCTCGAACACCCCGTGGCGCTGCCAGTTCGCGGCCTCGGCCTGGCTGCGCCGACGCAGCCGCGCGCGGACCCGCGCCACCAGTTCGCGCGGGGAAAAAGGCTTCACCACGTAGTCGTCGGCGCCCAGCTCCAGCCCGACCACGCGGTCGATCTCGCCGTCGCGCGCGGTCAGGAAGATCACCGGCACTTCGCTGAAAGCGCGCAGCGCGCGGCAGACCTCGAAGCCGGTGATATCCGGCAATCCGACATCCAGCACCACCAGATCGACGCCGCCCGCGCGCACCCGCGGCACCACCTCGCCGCCCAGCAGCACGTGATCGGCCGCGAAGCCCTCGCTGCGCAGCGCATACAGCACGGTCTCGGCGATCGCGGTTTCGTCTTCGGCGATGAGGATCGCGGGCGTGGCGGCCATGGCGGGCTTCGGAAAGGCGGCGTCGTGCATTGTAGGCGGTCCGCGACCTGGGATTCGCATACCATGACGGTCCCGCGCCCGCGACGCCGTAATGAAAGACGCTGCATGAACTACCGCCACGCCTTCCATGCCGGCAATCACGCCGACGTCCTCAAGCATGTCTCCCTGCTGGCGCTGTGCGATGCGCTGACCGCGAAGCCGGCGCCGCTGTTCGCAATGGACACGCATGCAGGCGCGGGCGTGTACCTGCTCGATGGCGACGAAGCGCAGAAGACCGACGAAGCGGCAGGCGGCATCGGCCGACTGCTGGCCAGGCCGCCCCAGGATCCCGCGATCGCGCGCTATCTCGCCGCGGTCGCCAGGTGTCGCGCGGAGACCGGCCAGCCGCTCGCCTATCCGGGCTCGCCCTGGCTGCTGGCGGACGCGCTGCGCGATCAGGACCGCATCGCCTGCTGCGAACTGCGCGAGGAAGAAGCCGTTCTGCTGAAGCACAACCTCGGCCGCGACATGCGCATCTCGGTGCAGGCCCGCGACGGCTATGCCGCGATGCACGCGCTGTTGCCGCCGAAGATCGGCGACACGAAATTCGCGCGCGGGCTGGTGCTGATCGATCCGCCCTACGAAGCCCAGCTCGAAGAATTCGACATCGCGCTGTCGGCATTGCGCGACGCCATGACCCGATGGCCGCAGGCGGTCTACGTGCTGTGGTATCCGATCAAGCGCCGCGTGGCGCTGATGCCGTTCTACCGCAAGCTCAATCATCTGCAGGCGAAATCCAGCCTGATCTGCGAACTGCTGGTGCGACCCGACGACTCGCCGCTGCGCATGAACGGCAGCGGCCTGCTGATCCTCAATGCGCCGTGGCAGTTCGATCTGCGGCTCCAGGCCAGCCTCGCGGCGCTGCGCAAGGCGCTGGGCGAACCCGGCGCCTCTTCGCGGCTGGAATGGCTGCAGAAACCGGCCTGAACCTGCGCAGCGCAGCGCACCGGCCTGCGCCTGCGTCCCCCGGCCGATCGAACGCACCGGCGACGCGGCATCCATGCGAAAATCCGCATCCCCATTGCCCCGAACGCTCCCATGGCCGGTTCCAACCTGCTCGCCCTGATCGACGATATCGCCACGCTGCTCGACGACGTGTCGGTGATGACCAAGGTCGCCACCAAGAAAACCGCCGGCGTGCTCGGCGACGATCTGGCGCTGAATGCGCAGCAGGTCGCAGGCGTCAAGCCAGACCGCGAGTTGCCGGTGGTCTGGGCGGTCGCGAAGGGATCGGTGATCAACAAGGCGATCCTGGTACCGGCCGCGCTGGCGATCAGCTGGTTCGAGAGCTGGCTGCGCGGTCACGGCATCGACCTGCCGATCATCATCGTGCTGATGATGATCGGCGGCGCCTTCCTCTGCTTCGAGGGCGTCGAGAAGCTGGCGCACAAGTTCCTGCACGACTCGAAGGAAGACGAGGCCCATCACAAGGAACTCGTCGAGGCGGTCGCCAACGAAAACGTGGATCTGGTCGCCTTCGAGAAGGAGAAGATCAAGGGCGCGATCCGCACCGATTTCATCCTGTCCGCCGAAATCATCGTGCTCTCGCTCGGCGCCGCCGCCGGCAAGCCTTTCTCGGTGCAGATCGGCACGCTGATCGCGATCGCGATCATCATGACCGTGGGCGTTTACGGCCTGGTCGCCGGCATCGTGAAACTCGACGATGCCGGGCTGCACCTCAGCAAACGCGCGAACGGCGGCGCCCGGGCGCTGGGCCGCGGCATCCTGCTCGCAGCGCCATGGCTGATGAAGTTCCTGTCGATCGCCGGCACTGCGGCCATGTTCCTGGTCGGCGGCAGCATCCTCGTCCACGGCATCGCGCCGCTGCATCACTTCATCGAGCCCTTCAAGGCCGGCGGTTTCGGCTGGCTGGTGTCGATGCTGTTCGACGCCGCGGTTGGCATCGTTGCCGGCGCGATCATCGTCGCCGTAGTCACCCTGGTGTCCAGGTTGCGCAAGCCGAAGCCGGTCAAAGCCGGCTGACATCCGCGACGCGCGGTCTCAACCGCCCGCCGGTTAGCGCCTGGGCCGTTCGGGCACTTTCGACAGCGCCACCCATCGCTGGCGCGCAGCAGGGCAACGCGCTATTCGCCGGAACACGCATCCGTCCTGTGCAAAGACGGATCCATGAGCACGAACCAGGGATGGAGCGGGCAAATTGCCCGGCCATCTCGCACAACGCTTCGGTCCTGATAGCCCGAGCATACCCTCTACTTGCCTGTGCGAAGATGCGCCGGTGAGACGCGAACGACTACCGCCTTGGCACGAATACAAACGGCTGCTCGATGGCCGTGAGGTGCTGATTCGTCCGATCCGGCCGGAAGATGCCGAGCCGCTGCGGGCGGGATTCAGCCTGTTGCGCCCCGAGGAAATCCGTCAGCGGTTCCTGTATGCCATCAAGGAACTCACCCCCGAAACCGCGGCACGGCTTACCCGCCCCGATCCCGAGCAGGAATTCGCATTGGTGGTCGCCGAACCGCAGCCGCCGGGCGAAGCCCTGATCGGCGCGGTCGCGCGGATCGCGATCACGCCCGGCACCCGTGAAGCGGAATTCGCCATCCTGGTGAGCCATTTCATCAGCGGCATGGGCCTTGGGCGGTTGCTGATGCTGCGTCTGGTGCGTTGGGCGCGTCGCAAACAGCTCACGAAACTCTACGGCGACGTGCTGGAACACAACACAGCGATGCTGGGTCTCGCGCATTCGCTGGGCTTCCACCGCGAAACGTCGGATAGCGCGGGGCTGGCACGGATCACGCTGGACCTGGCGTCGGCAACGTACATCGAATGAGCGGCGATACCGCCGACATGCCCTGGCATGCGCCGGTATCGCCGCCCTTGCACGATCAGAACGGCATTTCGATCTCATTGAGCTGATCGCAGCTGTACATGCGCTGGATCGTACTCGCGCCGGTCTCGCCGACCAGCGGAAAACCACAGGCGCCCACGGCTTCGACGCCGACGAGCGAGCCGTTGGCATCGTAATGGCTGGTCACGGATATCGATTCCCAAGGCCAATATGCCCAGGCGGACAGCGACACGACCATACCGGCCACAAACCCTGCGAACGGCCGCCAGATGTTTCGCCCAGATGTCGATTCATGCTTCATGGCGCGTTTTCTCCTTGATGAACGTGTGGAATGTGGGCTGCATGCCCACCGTCCGAGTATCGGCGCACGTCCAACGGCTGGCAATCGTCCCGCGAACGCCCGCCGTTCGATGCGGGGCCGTTAAAATGAGCCCCATGACTTCCCCAACCGCTTTCGATCTCCTGCCCAAGCGCGGGCAGCTGCGCGCCTGGTGGCGTGCGCCCGCGAGCGCGAGCGCACTGGCCTGGGCGATCTCGCGCCTTGCGCGCACGCACGACGGCCCACTGCTTGCGGTGGTACGCGACAACCAGTCCGCGCATCAGCTTGAGCACGATCTGCGCACCCTGATCGGCGCCGATCCCGCCCTGCCGGTCGTGCCGTTTCCCGACTGGGAGACCCTGTCCTATGATCGGTTCAGCCCGCACCCGGACATCGTCTCGCAGCGACTGGCCGCATTGCACCGCCTGCCGTCGCTGCGTCGCGGCGTGGTGGTGGTGCCGGTGCAGACGCTGATGCAGCGACTGGCGCCGCTGTCGCACATCGTCGGCGGCAGTTTCGACGTGAGCGTCGGCCAGCGACTGGACATGGACGAGGAAAAGCGCCGCCTCGAAAGCGCGGGTTATCGCAACGTACCGCAGGTGTTCGACCCCGGCGACTTCGCGGTGCGCGGCGGTCTGCTGGATATCTATCCGATGGGTTCGGACGAGCCCTATCGCATCGAACTGCTCGACGACGAAATCGACACCATCCGCGCGTTCGATCCGGAATCGCAGCGGTCGCTGGAAAAATACCAGTCGGTGCAGTTGCTGCCCGGCCGTGAAGTGCCGCTGGAAGGCGAATCCCTGCAGCGTGCGCTCGACACGCTGCGGGACCGCTTCGATATCGACACCCGGCGCAGCGGTCTGTTCCAGGACCTCAAGGCCGGCCACGCGCCAGCCGGCATCGAGTACTACCTGCCGCTGTTCTTCGCGGAAACCGCGACGCTGTTCGACTACCTCGGCACCGAAAGCCTGCCGATCCTCGGCGAAGGCGTGCAGGAGGCTGCCGATCATTTCTGGCGCACCACGGGCGAGCGCTACGAGCAGCGGCGGCACGATATCGAGCGGCCGCTGCTGCCACCGGACGAACTGTATCTGCCGCCGGACGCACTGCGCACGCAGTTGAATCTCGGCCAGCGCATCGAGGTCTGCGGCGAAGGGCATCCGCGTCGCGACGAGGCGCTGTCGATCGGCACGCAGCCAGCACCCGATCTGCCGCTGATGGCGAAAGACGCGGAACCCGCGGCGGCGGCCAAAGCCTTCCTGACCTCGTATCCGGGCCGGCTGCTGATCGCCGCCGATTCCGCCGGACGTCGCGAGGCGCTGCTGGAAGTGCTGCATGCGGCCGGGGTCCATCCGCGCGTAGTCGCTTCGTTCCCCGAATTCCTCGATGCGGCGAACGACGATGCACCCGACCGCGTGTTCATCGCCGTAGCGCCGCTCGACAACGGTTTCGGCATCGACGGCGCCACGCCCTGGGTCGTCGTTACCGAACGCCAGCTGTTTCCGGAACGCGCCGCGCAGCCGCGTCGCCGCAAACGCGCGGGCCGCGAACCCGAAGCGATCATCCGCGACCTCGGCGAGCTCAGCGAGGGCGCGCCGGTCGTACACGAAGACCACGGCGTGGGCCGCTACCGCGGACTGGTGACGCTGGAAGCCGGCGGCCAGGCCGGCGAATATCTCGACATCGAATACGCCAAGGGCGACCGGCTGTACGTGCCGGTTACGCAACTGCATCTGGTCAGCCGCTATTCCGGCGCATCGCCGGACACCGCGCCGCTGCACTCGCTGGGCGGCGAAGCCTGGGGCAAGGCCAAACGCAAAGCCGCCGAGAAGGTTCGCGACGTGGCTGCGGAACTGCTGGAAATCCAGGCCAAGCGCCACGCCCGCGCCGGACTCGCGTTGGACATCGACCGCGCCCTGTACGAACCCTTCGCCGCGACCTTTCCGTTCGAGGAAACGCCGGATCAGCTGGCGTCGATCGAAGCGGTGCTGCGCGACCTGGCGTCGTCGCGGCCGATGGATCGCGTGGTCTGCGGCGACGTGGGTTTCGGCAAGACCGAGGTCGCGGTGCGCGCAGCGTTCGGCGCCGCCATCGCCGGCAAGCAGGTCGCGGTGCTGGTTCCCACCACCCTGCTCGCCGAACAGCACTACCGCAATTTCCGCGACCGCTTCGCCGATTGGCCGCTCAAGGTCGAAGTGCTGTCGCGCTTCAAATCGACCAAGGAAATCAAGGCCGAGCTGGAAAAACTCGCCGAAGGCAAGATCGACGTGATCGTCGGCACCCATCGCCTGCTGCAGGGCGACGTCAAGTTCAAGGATCTGGGGCTAGTCATCGTCGACGAGGAACAGCGTTTCGGCGTGCGCCAGAAGGAAGCGTTGAAGGCGCTGCGCGCCGACGTGCATCTGCTGACGCTCACCGCCACGCCGATTCCGCGCACGCTGAACATGGCGATGACCGGGCTGCGCGATCTGTCGATCATCGCCACGCCGCCCGCGCACCGCCTTGCGGTGCAGACCTTCGTGGTGCCGTGGGACGACGCGCAGTTGCGCGAAGCCTTTCAGCGCGAACTGTCGCGCGGCGGCCAGGTATATTTCCTGCACAACGATGTAGAAAGCATCGGCCGCATGCAGCGCGAACTCGAAGCGCTGGTGCCGGAGGCGCGGATCGGCATCGCCCACGGCCAGATGCCGGAGCGCGAGCTCGAACGGGTGATGCTGGATTTCCACAAACAGCGCTTCAATGTACTGCTGTGTTCGACCATCATCGAATCGGGCATCGATATCCCGAACGCCAACACCATCGTCATCAACCGCGCCGACAAATTCGGCCTCGCGCAGTTGCATCAGCTGCGCGGTCGCGTCGGCCGCTCGCACCATCGCGCCTATGCCTATCTGGTGATTCCGGACAACCGCAGCATCACGTCGGACGCGCGCAAACGGCTGGAAGCGATCGCATCGATGGATGAACTCGGCGCCGGCTTCACGCTGTCGACGCACGATCTGGAAATCCGCGGCGCCGGCGAATTGCTCGGCGAAGACCAGAGCGGGCAGATGGCAGAGGTTGGATTCTCGCTGTACACCGAACTGCTGGACCGCGCGGTGCGCAGCATCAAACAGGGAAAACTGCCGGGCGTCGATGCGCTCGGCATCGATCTGCACGACCATCGCGGTGCCGACGTCGACCTGCACATCCCGGTGCTGATCCCCGAGGATTATCTACCCGATGTGCATACGCGCCTGACGCTCTACAAGCGCGTTAGCAGCGCACGCAATGTCGACGACCTGCGCGAACTGCAGGTGGAGATGATCGACCGCTTCGGTCTGCTGCCCGATCCAGCGAAGCATCTGTTCGCCACCGCCGAGCTCAAGCTGGACGCGACCGCGCTCGGCATCCGCAAACTCGATCTCGGCGCAGCAGGCGGCCGCATCCAGTTCACGGAGAAACCCCACGTCGATCCGATGTCGGTGATCCGCCTGATCCAGGGGCAGCCCAGGCACTACCAGATGGACGGGCCGGACAAACTGCGTATCAAGCTCGAACTTCCCGACGCCACCGCGCGGCTGCAGGCGGCGCGCGGCCTGCTGGCGACGCTGAAACTGACGACATGACGATGATGTATCCCCTACGCGGCCTGCTGCTGATCGCTACGCTTTCCGCGATCGCCTGCGGTTGCTCGACGCGCGATGCAAGGATCGGTCGATCAGCTTCCGCGACGACGATGACGTCGACGTTCGTGATTATCCGTCATGCCGAGAAATCCGCGGACGACCCGAAGGATCCATCGCTGAGCGAAGCGGGCCAGGCGCGCGCGCAACGCGCGAGCGAGCGTCTCGCCGACGAGCGCGTGACCGCCGCCTACGCCACCCGCTATCGTCGCACGCAGATGACTGCGACGAAGACCGCACAGGCGCATGGCCTGGAAGTCTCGACCTACGACGCCGCGCAGCCTGCCGCCGATTTCGCGGCGCAACTGCGCCGTACGCATCCTGCAGGCATCGTGCTGGTCGTCGGCCACAGCAATACGGTCGCCGACATCGCCGGCGCCCTGTGCGGATGCACGGTGTCGCCGGTGCGCGAAGACGAATACGATCGGTGGATCGAAGTGAAGATCGGCCGGAACGGCGCGGTGGAATTCGAAGAAAGCCGTTACTGAAGACGCATCGAAAGAGCTAGCGGACGATGCGCTCGCATCAAAGACCGAGCATTCGTTTCGGGTCGTAGTCGATGCCGGTGATGTAGCGGCGGCCGGCGTGGGCCTTGATGTGCACGACGATATCGATGGTCAGCATCAACAGACGCTTGATCACCGCGAACTCCAGACCGGAACCTTCGTTCGATGCCTTGACCATCAGCGCGAGCTGATCCCAGGTCTGCGAGGTGCTGCCGGCGTGACAGCTGGTGATGGAACCCGGATGGCCGGACGCGCAATTGCGGATGAAATAGAACGCCTCGTCGCCGCGAAGCTCGGCGAGAATGATCCGGTCCGGCTTCATGCGCAGGCAGGCTTCCATGCAGGTCTTGGCCGTGACATTGCTCGCGCTCTGGCCACCTTTCGAATACAGGAGGTGCACGATGTTCGGCTGCTCGATGAACAGCTCGCGAGCGTCCTCGATGGTGACCAGTCGCTCTTCGTGCGGAATATGGCCGACCAGCGATTTCATGAACGTGGTCTTGCCGCTACCGGTCGCGCCGGCAACCACCACGTTCTTCTTGTACATCACGGATTTCTTGAAGAATTCCGCGTAATTGCGCTCGGCGCGCAGTTCGAGCAATTCCTTGTCGTGGTCGCTGATTTCCGGATCGCCCTCAAGGATCTGCTTGAAGAAGCCGCTTTCCTCGTAACTCTGGAGCGTGAAATTGCGCTTCGCCGGCAAACGGATGGTGATCGAGGTCTTGCCGGCGTCGCAGGCCGGGGGAATCACGAACTGGGCGCGCTGCCCGGTCGGAAAGGTCAGCGACACCACCGGATCGACGTCGGTGATGCGCTGGCCGGTATTGCTCTCGTTGACAACCGCGGTACAGAACTGCCGCGCCCGCTCGAAAGTGAGCGACGGCACTTCGATGTGCTGCCAACCCTTGCTGGTCTCCAGATACAACTCACCGGGCCGATTGATACAGATTTCCGTGACTTCAGGAGAGCTCATGAACTCGAGAATGCCGAGAACGCTGTACTGATACTCAAGGAAATCGTTGGAAACGTTGGCGATCGGTGAGTTGTCGATATCCATGGAGACGGGTGTCGGAGGTGGGTCGGTTCGGCGGTTGAGTCAGTCGGTCGGGATCAGCGACGCGTAACCGAGATGACACCGGAGAAATCGACGTCCTGGGCCACGTAGATATTCAGCACGGTGCCCTGATTGATGGTGACCGTCGCCGGCCGCCCCAACGATTTGCTCAGCGCCTGGTTCGCGACGCGCTCCATCGTTTTCGCAGTGTTGCTCTCGAAGGGCTGGGCCGTAACCAGACCGCCGGTGGTGATCGATGCGGTCTCCGGGCCGTTCTTGGCGGCTGCGTATTTGAACGCGTCGCTGACCAGACTGATCATCAGCGCAGCGCTCATCTTGCTGGCCCAGTGGGCGTTGTAGTCGCCCGGATGGCCCGCGCCACCCAGATTGTCGATGCCAGGACCTTCGAGCTTGACGTCCAGACCGGTCGGCGTGGTGATGCGGTCCCAGATCACTGCGACGCGCGGGCCCTGGGGCTCACCTTCGTATCGGCCCAGGGCTTTCGAACCCTTGGGGAGCAGCAGTTTGCGGCCGTTGATCGAATATACCGGCTCGGTGACGATGCAGGAGGTGTAGCCTGGCACATCGGTGATGATGCGGGTTTCCAGCACGCAGCGGATGTAGGTACCGCGCACGAGCAGCGCATCCGGAGTGCTCAGGTACTGTGCGATGCTGGCTTTGTTGCCAGCATTGCGCGCCGCTCCTCCCGCCTGCGCAGGACCACCGGCAGCCTGCTGCTGCGCGCTCTGCAGGTTACCGAGCATGGCGTTGAGTACGGGATCGTTGCTCTGTCCGCCGCCGGCGCCAGCGCCGCCACCCTGCATGCCATCGACCATGCCCATGCGACGCTGGGCCAGGGTCGGACCCTGGGGTTCCTGCGGGCCGCTGTCGCGGTAATCGTCGCGCTGCTGCGGTTGACGGTTGTCGCCCCCGCCGCGCGACGGTTCTTCCGGCGGCAACGGCGGCAATTCCTGCACCGGAACCGGCTGTGGTTCCTGCAGTTCCGCGAAGTCCGGTCCGCCGGGCTGGCCAGCACCCTTCGGCAGGTCGGGAATGACGACCTTCTCTTCTCTCGGCTTCTTGACCTCGTCTTCCTTGTTGGAGGACGCGTTCTTGATGACGATGAAGGTCATCAGGACCAGCAGCGCCACGATACCGGCAAGGAACATGAGCGCCTTGCGGTTCATGCGCTGCGAGTCGGACGACTTCAGCTGCGGCGCGCCCGCGTCCAGATCGGCCGGCTGCTGCGGCTGCTGCTGTGCGGCGTAATAAGGATTGTTCCCCTGACCCTGATTGTCGTCATAGGGATAGTCACCGGACTGCCCGGGCGGATTCGGCGGTAGATTCTGGTTCACTTTTGCTTGTTCCTACGCAGACCGACGACGTTCTTCCCGTGACGGATGACCAGGAAGGGATATGTACCATGGACGACGAGGGTATTGTCCTCGACGGTGGTATTGACCAGGAAATCTTCTCCGCCTTCCCGTTGACGCGCATACACGGACGGGAAATCGCCGGAGGGAAAACGATTGACGTTGTTGAGCCGGATGTAAGTGAACTGCCCGTCGTCGTAAGTGTTGACCGGAATCAGCCACTTGTTCTTCGTGCGGGTCGAGTACGAATAGTCGAAGTAGTAGGCCCTGGTCTTGTCGAGCTCGGTATCGAGCTCGCTGTTCCTCGGCTTCGGCGCGCCCTTGGCATCGGCCGCGGCCGACGGCGAGAACACCGCATTGTTCGGATAACTGAACGTGATCTTGTAGTGCACGCCGGCCCGTTTGGCCTGCTCCAGCGCCGTCCAGTCCGTGGCGACCACCTTGAGCTCGAAGAGATAGGAATGCGTCGCCGTGCGCACCATCATGTTGGTGTCCACGTCGACGTTCTTCGGCTTGAGGTAGAACACGTTGTCGCGACGGTTGAGCTCCCAGCCCGAATTGAAGCCGGTGCTGTAGTCGAGGATATCCTCGCTCGGATTCAACTCGATCTGGGTGGTGATGCCCAGACCGGTGCGGACTTCGTAGATTCTGTCAGGCTCGTATTCGTACTCGACGATGACCTGCGCGAATGCCGGCATCGCCAGCGTCATCGACGCCAGAACGCACAGCAGGACTGCATAGCAAGAGCGATGCAAGCGGCTCATCTGTTGCCTACTCCATTGACTTGATTGGGGGCCGCCTGGACGGGAGCCTGGGGCTGACCAGCCGGCACCGTGCCGGCGGGGACTGCTTGTTGTGGGTACGGCGGCTGACCTGCGGGTGCCGGACCCGCCGGCGCACCGAAATCGGGAGCGGCCGGATATGGCTGGCCCGGAGCGACGGGCTGACCCGGAACGGCTGGCTGGCCCGGCACCGGCTGGCCCGGAATGGGCTGACCGGGATACGGCTGCGCACCTGGCTGCGCGGGATAGGCCGCAGGTGCCTGCGGTTGCGCTTGCACAAGGTTCTCGACCGGGGGCGAAGCCGCGAAATCGTTGTCGACCATGTATTCCGTCACCTGGAAGCCGAGCGGGTTGTTGTACCGCTGCTTCTCGTCCATCTCGAGATTCGCCTTGTAGGTGTACTCCAGTCGCGCGATCTTGCTGTCGATCGGTTTCGTCTCGCCGGTCTTTTTATCGTAGAGCACGCGCTGAAAGCGGACGGTGGCGCTGTTGCGGGCGCCTTCGCCCTGGCCGGTCTTGGCGAGCTGGATACTGAGGATCTTCACCCGGACAGCACGCTCTTTGCCGTACTGCTTGTAAGGACTCTCGGGATTGTTGCCCGCATGGATGGCACCGTAACCGGCACGCACGTCCGGCCCCGACATGACATTCACCAGATCCCAGTCGCGCAGGTTCATCTGCGCCACGTCGAACGACTCGCGGGCGATGATGTACTGGGCGACGTTGCTGCGGTTGAGCGCTTCGCTCTGGGTGATGCTGTTCTTGCTGCTGAAATCGCCTTTCAGCGTTGCGACGGTCGCTTGGCCGGTGAAAGCGTCGGCCATGATCAGATACGGCACTTCCTTCTTCAACGGAAGGATGTAGGCGAAACCGCCGAGCATGACGAGGACGATGAAAATGCATGTCCAGGCGATCATCCACGCGCGCTTTTCGCTGCGCCGTGCGATGTCCGCGATGCTGACTTCGAAATTGATGCCTTTCGCGGACGCGTTGTCGATTTGTGGAGAATCTTTCTTCTTGCCTAACATGCTGGAGCCTGTATTCCGGAAGTTGTGGTAGGGGCGAAGCCTGGCGCGTGAGGTCCGGTCCTGCGTCCGGCTGCGACGCGGGAACGACAGGCCGGAACCGTCAGCGGCCGGAGCCCCCGCCGGCATCGCCGGACGAAATGCGTACGACGATCTCGTTGCCGCTCACGGCGATAGCGACCTGCTGAGTCGAATACGCCGCATTCAGCTGGGACAGTGCTTCCTGCAGACTCGGCGTGCGGATCTCGGCCACCGCTGTATGTAGGGTGTAATCCATCGGATGACGATAGGTCAGCACCATGTTGGAATCGTCCGCCCAGCGTTCGAGCATGTTCTTGAGCGTACGATCCATCGGCGAAGCGTAGAACAGGTACGCATCCTGCAACGGAAGGGCCTGGGTCTCTTCCGCGAAACGGTTGACGGCCTTCCAGCGGCCGCCGAAATCCGGGGCCGGACGCGAGGCACAACTGGACAGCACCATCGCGAGTGCGGCGCCGAGCAGGAACTTGGACAGAATCGAGATTGGATATTTCACACGCCACCCGGAGAAAGATCGGAGAAATTGAGTGAAACGGACGCCGCCCCGCGGCTGAAGCCGGTCGGAGCGAGCGCATGCTGGATACGGATGCAGACGCATACATGCCCGGAGCCACCAGGCGCCGTCGGTAAAGTCTGCCTCGAAAAATAGCACCGGTTACGGTGTGGCCGAGTTCGGCCAGTGGAAATCCTTGTTGTCACGACAGATCAGGCCCCCTCCTCGCACCGATCGTCGTCGTCAGCCATTCGTAGATGATTCGAACCGCTGCGACGTCCTTTGATTGAACACGGTGAACTTCCCCGACACCCGCGACCGACATTCGGACCGCTCGCGGCGCCTGCAACCCGGAACACGTCCCTAGGCTGCGTTTGGTGAACATAGCCTGATCACCTGCAACTGGTCAAGAAAACCGGAACGATTCTTGCGGGCCAGCGCCGAAAATCCGTTCAGGCCGACCGGTTCATCCGCAAACGCGACATGTAACGCGGATTGCAACTGTCATCGATCGCCCGGGATTGTTTTCCGGGACGCGCGGCGAAACTCACTCGAGGGGACGCAGACGGCCTTCGTGCAGCTCCAGAACCCGGTCGAGCCGCCCCGCCAGACCGCGGTCATGGGTCACCACGACAAGACTGGTCCGATGTTCGCGGTTCAATTCCAGCATCAGCTCGAATACGGTCGCAGCGGTCTTTTCGTCGAGATTTCCGGTGGGTTCGTCGCCGAGCACGCAGGCCGGACGGTTGACCAGCGCACGCGCGACGGCAGCGCGCTGACGCTCGCCGCCGGACAGTTCGCCCGGCTTGTGTTCGAGCCGATGCCCAAGTCCGACCGACTCCAGCAGGACCCGTGCGCGGGTCGTGGCCTCCACCACCGACGCCCCGTACAGCAACACCGGCAGCATCACGTTTTCCAGCGCGGTGAATTCGGGCAAGAGGTGATGGAACTGATAGACGAACCCGAGCGCGCGGTTGCGAAGCCGCCCGCGCTCGGCGTCGGACAGCGCGCTCATCCTGTGGCCGGCGACATACACCTCGCCGTCGGTCGGCATGTCCAGGCCGCCGAGGAGGTGCAGAAGCGTGCTCTTGCCGGCGCCGGAAGCGCCGACGATGGCAACGGTTTCGCCCGCCCTTACCTGCAGATGCAGGCCGGCGAACACCGGTGTGTGCAGCTTGCCCTCGGCATAGGTCATCGCCAGACCTTCGGCGCGCAGCACGATCTCATCGGCCGCATCCTGTCCAACGATGCCATGTCCCGGTGCGCAGAGATCATTCATAGCGGAGGGCCTCCGCAGGTGCGGTCCGCGCCGCGCGCCACGCCGGATACAGCGTGGCCACGAAAGCCATCGCGAGCGCGACAAGTGCGATCACCGTCACATCGAAGGCCCTCAGTTCGGTCGGCAGACCGGTGATGTAGTAGACATCGGCCGGCATCAGCACCACGTCGAAGATGCGTTCGATCAGCTTCAGGATGCGCTCGAGATTCAGGGTCAGCAGGATGCCGCTGGCCACGCCGGTCAGGGTGCCGATGATGCCGATCAGCGAGCCCTGCACCATGAAGACCTGCATCACCCCGCGCGGAGTCAGGCCGAGCGTGCGCAGGATCGCGATATCGGCCTGTTTGTCGGTGACCAGCATCACCTGCGAATTCACCAGAGTGAACGCGCCCATCAGGATGATCAGCGACAGCAGGATCGCGATCATGGTTTTTTCCAGCTTCAGGGCCCGGAACATGTTGGCGTTGTCGCCGGTCCAGTCGCTGACCCGGAAATTCTCGCGCATGCGCTCGGCCAGCCGTTTGCCGAGGTCGTGCGACACCTGCCAGGCCAGGTCCATGTCGTGCAGTTTCAGGCGCACGCCGGTGACGCCCTCGCCCATCCGCAGCAGGCGCTGGGCATCCTGGAGATGGATCACCGCGAGGTTGCGATCGAATTCCTGATGACCGACCTCGAACAGGCCGGTGACCGTGAACCGCTTCATCTGCGGCACCGCACCCAACGGCGTGCTCTGGAATTCAGGGGTGTAGACGATGACCGTATCGCCGACAGAAACGCCCAGCCACAGGGCGAGTTCGCGGCCGAGGACGATATTGAACTTGCCGGGCGCCAGCGATTTCAGCGAAGCGCCGTCGACCATCTTCTCGGCGAGCACCGACACCTCACCCTCGCGAACCGGGTCGACGCCGCGCAGCAGCGCACCTTCTTCGCGCGGCCCCTGCAGCATGACCGGCCTCTCGACGTACGGCGCCGCGCCGGCGACGCGAGGATCCTTGCGCGCTTCGTCGATGGCGTACGCCCAGTTCTGCAGCGGCTCGCCGTCGGCGCTGACCGTGGCGTGGGCCGCCATCTGCAGCATGCGGTCGCGGATCTCGCGCTGGAACCCGCTCATCACCGCCAGGGTGGTGATCAGCGCGGCTACGCCCAGCGCGATGCCCAGCATCGACGCCAGCGAAATGAAAGAGATGAAACCATTACGGCGCTTGGCACGGAGATAGCGCAGGCCGATGGCGACAGGGATCGGTTTGAACATGACGGCCCAGGCAACGAATGCCGGCTATGGTGACATCGAGTCGGTGCCGCGGACAGCGCCGGATGCCGGCACGGCCAGCCGCAGTTCACGACGCAGGGCCGGGCTGAGGGTATCCGGCCACAGGCTGCGGCGGTGGATGCGGCCGGCGGCATCGCGCCAGGACACGAATCCCAGCGTGCCGCGCCAATCGATCCGCAGCGCTTCGACGCTCTGGCCGTCGACGGTCGCAGCGCCCGAAACATCGATCACTACAGCCTGCGTGCTCCGACGCAGCTCGCACACCGCCAGGGCCAGTGCGAAACAGGCCGCCAGAACTGCCGCAATTCCGCCGACCCGGACCGGCAGATCCGAAGACAGCGCCGCCCACGGCACCAGCACCGCCAGCGTCACCATCGCGCCGGCCAGCGCGCGCGAAGGCCGCAGCTCAAACCGGCAGGGCGCGGATGCGTTCGACGAGCGCATGCAGTTCGGCGTCTTCAGGGGTTTCGTAACCGAGGAACCAGCGCCACAGCCGGTCGTCCTCGCAGCCGAGCAGGCGTTCGAACACCATGCGTTGTTCTGCGGAGGCGTCGGCCCAGCTGCGGTCGAGGTAACGTCCGAACAACTGGTCGAGCTCGCGCATCCCGCGCCTGGAGCGCCAGCGCAACCGCTGCAGTACGGCGGCTTCGGAGCCCGGCTCTGTCATCCCGCGATCAATCCGTAGCCCAGCACCGTCCACAGCACCAGCAGGACGAACATTCCGAGCGCGAACGCGCGGAAGCGATGCATGACCTTGTTGTAGCTGCAATGGATCGCGCTGTGCACGACGCGCGCTGCGACATAAGTCCAAGCGAGTCCCAGCACCAGCGGCGTGACCTGTGCGGTCAGCGCCGCGACCACCAGCGCCAGATAGAACAGCACCGGCGTCTCGAACAGATTGCGGAAATTGTCGGCGGGCGCGACATCGGTATACAGCGCCGAGGCCTGGATCGACGTCGACACCTTCTGCGGATGGATGCGGTCGCGCTTCATCTGCGCGACCCGGCGACTGAACATCACGCCGAGCACCACGAAGGTCAGCGCCACCATGGCGAGTGCGGGCAGGAAGATCGCTGTATTGGTCATTGTCTTTCCGTTGCATCCGCACTCGACCGGCACGCCGGGTTCATGCGATCGATGAGAAGCGGACCATCAGTCGATGGCTTTGAATTTTTCGCTCAATTCGTTCGCAAGCGCCATGTACTGGATGATCGACTCCGGGGACGGCCGGAAAGACTGGTCGTGCACGGATTTGTTACGGAGAGTCTGCAGCTCCCTGAAGACCATCAGATCCTGCTCGACCAGACCGCCGGACTGCTTCACGAATTCATCGAGGCTTCTGCTGATCGGCGCATGGGCGGCACCAGCATCGATCACGCCTTTTCTGTGCAAGGCGCTTCTGGCCTGCGACTCGACCCGCAGCCATGCCCTGATGACCGCGCCCCTCGGGTCCGCTTCGGCCAGCTCGCGATCTTCGACCCGTGCGGGGACATGCGCAGCCCTTCTGGCGCCGCGTTTCTCCTGAACCATCTCTTCAACAACGGCGACCGCCGCTTCGAACTCGACCGTGGCGTCCCCGAACTGGCCTTTCCTGATTCGTCCGAAAAGAGCGGACAGCTCTTTCCTGAAAAGCGCCAGCACGATCAGGACCGTCACCGGCCAAGCGAGTGCTTCGACGATATTGGACGCAAGCGTATTGTTATCCATGCATCCACCGCTGCCTTATCGAGGTCGAAATTCCGTTGCGCGGCGCCAGGTCTTCAGACCTGGCGCGCCAGCATGAGTTTCTTGATTTCGCCGATGGCCTGCGCCGGATTGAGGCCTTTGGGACAGGTCCGCGCGCAGTTCATGATGGTGTGGCAGCGATACAGCTTGAACGGATCTTCCAGATCGTCCAGACGCGCGCCGGTGTCCTCGTCGCGGCTGTCGATGATCCAGCGATACGCCTGCAACAACACCGCCGGACCGAGATAACGATCGCCGTTCCACCAGTAACTCGGGCAACTCGTGCTGCAGCAGGCGCAGAGAATGCACTCGTACAGTCCGTCGAGCTTGGCGCGATCTTCCTTCGACTGCAGCCGCTCCTTGTCCGGCGGCGGCGCGCTCTGGGTACGGATCCACGGCTTGATCGACGCATATTGCGCGTAAAAATGGGTCAGGTCCGGAACCAGGTCCTTGATCACCGGCATATGCGGCAGTGGGTAGATCGGCACTTCCCGCTTGCCGCAGTCGTCGATGGCCTTGGTGCAGGCCAGCGTATTGACGCCATCGATGTTCATGGCGCAACTGCCGCAGATGCCTTCACGGCAGCTGCGCCGGAAGGTCAGCGTCGGATCGATCTCGTTCTTGATCTTGATCAGCGCGTCCAGAACCATCGGCCCGCAGCTGTCGAGATCGACCTCGTACGTATCGGTATGCGGATTTTCGTCGTCGTCCGGGCTCCAGCGATAGACCTTGAACTCGCGCGTACGCTTGGTGCCGGCCGGCGCGGAGAAGCGCTTGCCCTTGTGGATCTTGGAATTCTTGGGGAGCGAAAACTCAGCCATCGTTACAGTCCGTCAGTGGCGATCGATTGATACATATCGAATGGATACGCACTTGGTTCACACGTGTTCGTCTGGATACGACATTGATCAGTACACGCGGGGTTTCGCGGGCACGACCGCGACCTCATCGCTCAGGGTGTACATGTGCACCGGGCGGTAGTCGATGCGGGTGTTGCCGGCATCGTCGACCCAGCACAGCGTGTGCTTCTGCCAGTTCGCGTCGTCGCGATCCGGGAAGTCCTCGCGGGCGTGCGCGCCGCGCGATTCCTTGCGGTTCTCGGCCGATACGATCGTAGCCACTGCCTGGCCCAGCAGGTTCTGCAGCTCGAAGGTCTCGACCAGATCCGAGTTCCAGATCATCGAGCGGTCGCTGACCTTCACGTCGGCGAACGAATCATGGATCTCGCGGATCTTGCGCACACCGTCGGCCAACGTTTCGCCGGTGCGGAACACCGCGGCGTCGTTCTGCATCGTGCGCTGCATCTTGTCGCGGATCACCGCCGTCGGCGTGCCGCCGTTGGCGTTGCGCAGTTTGTCGAGATTGGCCAGCGCCTTGTCGCAGGCGTCGCCCGGCAGGGTCTTGTGCGGCGCGCCCACCTTGATCGTCTCGGCGCAGCGGTTGGCGACCGCACGACCGAACACCACCAGATCGAGCAGCGAGTTCGAGCCCAGACGATTCGCGCCGTGCACCGATACGCATGCGGCTTCGCCGATGGCGTACAGGCCGGGGACGACCGCATCCGGGTTGCCGTCCTTCAGCTGCACGACTTCGCCGTGATAGTTGGTCGGAATGCCGCCCATGTTGTAGTGGACGGTCGGCAGCACCGGAATCGGCTGTTTCTCCACGTCGACGCCGGCGAAGATCCGCGCGCTCTCGGCGATGCCGGGCAGCTTTTCGTGGATGTCCTTCGGATCGAGGTGGGTGAGGTCGAGATGGATGTGATCCGCATGCTCGCCGACGCCGCGGCCTTCGCGGATTTCGATGGTCATCGAGCGCGAAACGACGTCGCGCGAGGCAAGATCCTTCGCGTTCGGCGCGTAGCGTTCCATGAAACGCTCGCCCTTGCTGTTGCGCAGGATGCCGCCTTCGCCGCGCACGCCTTCGGTGATGAGGCAGCCGGCGCCGTAGATGCCGGTCGGATGGAACTGCACGAATTCCATGTCCTGCAAACCGATACCGGCGCGCAGCGCCATGCCGCCGCCGTCGCCGGTGCAGGTGTGCGCCGAAGTGGCCGAGAAATACGCGCGTCCGTAACCGCCGGAGGCCAGCACCACGCCCTGTGCGCGGAACAGATGCAATGTGCCTTCGGCCATGTCGAGCGCGAGCACGCCGCGGCAGACGCCCTCTTCGTCCATGATCAGGTCGAGTGCGAAGTATTCGATGAAGAAGCGCGCGTTGTGCGCCAGCGACTGCTGGTACAGCGTGTGCAGGATGGCGTGACCCGTACGGTCGGCGGCTGCGCAGGTGCGCTGCGCTGCGGGGCCTTCGCCGTAATGGGTGGTCATGCCGCCGAACGGGCGCTGGTAGATCTTGCCCTCTTCGGTGCGCGAGAACGGCACGCCCTGATGTTCGAGTTCGATGATCGCCGGAATGGCTTCGCGGCACATGTATTCGATCGCATCCTGGTCGCCCAGCCAGTCCGAGCCCTTGATGGTGTCGTAGAAATGGAAGCGCCAGTCGTCTTCGCTCATGTTGCCGAGCGCGGCGGAAATGCCGCCCTGCGCCGCGACCGTGTGCGAACGGGTCGGGAAGACCTTGGTGATGCACGCGGTCTGCAGACCCTTGTGGGCCAGGCCGAAGGTCGCGCGCAGGCCGGCACCGCCGGCGCCGACCACGACCATGTCGTACTTGTGTTCGGTGATCTTGTATGCGGAAGTCATGGCTGCTCGTGGAAGAAGTGCTTCAGGCCAGAAGGGCGATCCGGCCAATCGCGTAGACAGAAGCCAGAGCGCCCAGCGCGCAGGCGAAAGTGACCAGCAACTGCAGGAAGATTTCGGTCGGGCGATGGTGGATGTAGTCCTCAATCACCACCTGCAGCCCGAGTCGCGAATGCCAGAACAGGCTGATCGCGAACAGCGCCAGCGCGATCGCGTTCGCCGGTTTCGCGAATGCCGCCTGCACCTGGGCGTGATCCGCCCCAACCAGCGCGACCAGCATGCCGAGGATCCATGGCGACAACACCAGCAGGAAGACGGCGGTGACCCGCTGCCACCAGAAATGACCGGTGCCGGACTTTGCCGAGCCCAGACCGTAGGCGCGGCCGACGGGCGTACGGTAATCGGGGGCTGAAGACTTGCTCATGCACCACCCCGCATCGCGAAGAACCAGATCGCCGCGGTGAAGACAAAGGTCAAGGCGACCACTGTATAACCGGAGCGATAGACCTGCGGCAGCGAAAAACCCCAGCCGATATCCCACAGCAGATGGCGGATGCCGTTGAGCAGGTGATACATCAGCGCGAACGAGAACCCGAACAGCGCCAGCTTGCCGAACGGCGACGCGAGGCATTCCGCGGCAGTGGCGTAGGCATCGCCGCCCTGCGCGACCGCCAGCAGCCACCAGGCCAGAACGAAAGCACCGAACGAAAGGATGATGCCGGTGATGCGATGCAGGATCGACATCACGCTGGTGATCTGCGGGCGGTAGACCTGCAGATGCGGCGACAGGGGACGTGCGCGGTTGTTCATGGTCTTGTTGCGCCCAGATCGAAAAGGAGTGACATCAGAAATCGATACAGCGGCCGTTCTTTTCCCAATCGCCGTAACGCGTCGGGTCGAGGCCTTCACGGCCCCCGATTTCCCTGGCGTCGCTGCGCGGCTCCGATGCCGACGACGCGGTAGGCGCAGCCTCGGGAGAAAGTCCGGGAAGATCAGGCTCGGGAATGAGAACGGTTTCGCTTATCATGACTGGAATCCTGAACTCGGTAGTTTAAGTCCCACCCCCATGCCGGACAACCCGCAAACACCGATGGCGCCGTGGTTTCCGCTCTCAGACCATCGTCTGATAGCGTTGAACGGCCGCGATGCCGTGGCATTCGCGCATGCCCAGACGATGAACGATGTGGCCGCACTGGCCGACGGGGAATGGCACTGGAATGGCTGGTTGACGCCGAAAGGCCGCGTGATCGCCCTGTTCGCCCTGCTGCGTCTCGACACGGATACGGTGTGGCTGGTGCTCCCGGATGCAGATGCCGACGCATTCGTCGCGCAGCTGCGCCGATTCGTCTTCCGCAGCAAGGTAACGATCGCCATTCGAGACGATCTGCGCGTGACCGGCAGGCTGCAGGCCTCGGATCTGGCTTCCGGCAATCACTTCGTCCACGACTTTTCGACGGGTCATCCCATCGAAACCGGCTCGGAAACCATCGAGCTGGACGTGAGCGGCGAACTCGGTGCCGACCATCCTGGGCGGAGCCTGCGGATCGGGCCTGCGGACGAAACGCCGCGAGACGGCATCGATATGGAACAGTCCGATCTGAAAAAATCCGGTCCGGAACAGTGGCGTCGCGCCGATCTGGAACACGGTTGGCCGCGTCTGGATGCGTCCCAGATCGAACAATGGACCCCACAGCAACTGTCGCTGGAGCGCCTGCGCGCCTACAGCGTCAAGAAAGGCTGCTACCCGGGGCAGGAGATCGTCGCCCGCACCCATTTCCTCGGTCAGGCCAAGCGCGGACTCGTACTGGTGCGTTCGGCGGCACCGCTGGCGCCCGGTGCCGATCTGATGTCGCCCGGTTCGAACGGCGATACGAAAGCCGGCACGGTCGTGAGTACCGCCGGCGACATCGCGCTTGCGGTGGTATCGCTCGATCTGCTGGACGCCACCCTGCAGACGAACGAAAGCCCCGCTGCAGGCGGGGCTTCGTGGAATACATCTGCGTGGAGCATCCCGCCGCTGCGCAGCGGGCTGGCGCGCTGAACGGCCTCCGTCAGAGCGAACGCGACCCCATGCTCGGCTGATCCTGGTCCTGGGCCTGCTGTCGGGCCTGGACCTGTTGCTGGGTCTGCTGCCGTTCCTGGGTCTGACCAAGCTGACGCTGGTCGTTGATGCGGTTCACTTCCTCGAAGTTCCGCTCGGCCGGCTGGATCAATTCGTGGGTCGGCACCGCAAGCGTGCGCACGGTCGGATTGTTAGGGTCGCCCTGATACATGATCGCGTAGCGGCCGCCGACCTCATCGAAACGATCGTTGTTGCGACTGAGCACCACGCCGTCGATGCGTTCCTTCGGATCCAGCGATGCGTTGTCGCGAACCGCTTCGGTCTTGTAGGCGCGGAGCATCGCTGCGGACGCACGGTGGCTGATGTCGGCGTCCATTTCGATGCCGTTCTCGCCGTGCATCGTGTTGACCATGTTTTTCATGGTCATGTACTGGTCGTAGTCGGGGTGCCCGGGTTCGGACGCGTATTTCGGCTCGTACTTCATCACTGCACTCCTTTGGATACTGGCGGGTCTTCGCGCCCGGCGAACCGGGTTTCGGGCCTGTCGGCCAGACCGATACTACACCCGACCGGCCTGAACGGTCATCGCCAGAGGATCGCGGGGACTGTTCTGGCCCGATCAGCCCGCCAATGCATCGGCCGCCGCGACGATATCGTCGTCGCCCGGAATCACCAGAAAGGCGGCGCCGGCCAGCGGGGTGAAGGTGTCCGCTCCGACCACCCTGCGCAGCGGTTTGTCGCCATGCCCGCCCTCGACCAGCGCGGTGATGACGCCCTCGCCCACGCCGGCGCTGCGGCGGCCCTCGTCGACCACGATCACCCTCCGGGCTGCGGCGGCCTGCGCCTGGATAAAGGCGTCGTTGAGAGGCACCAGCCAGCGCAGGTCGACCACCCGGGTCTTCCAGCCGTGCTTCTGTTCGATGCGGCGCGCGGCGCGCAGGCTCATCGGCACGCCGTTGCCGAAGCTGAAGATGACCAGATCGTCGTCGCCCTGCCCGCCTTGCTCGGACGAATAGACCCGGCCTTCGCCCAGCGTCATCGCCTGTTCCGGCGACGGATACTCGGTCAGCCACAGGCCGTCGCCGGCCTCGTACAGATCCTTGGCCATGTACAGCGCGATCGGTTCGAGAAAGGCGCAGACGCGGCCGTCCACTTTCGCCAGCGCCATCAGCGTGCGCAACATGGTCACGGCGTCGTCGCCCCGCGACGGGCAGCCGACCACCAGCCCCGGGATGTCGCGCAGCGCGGTGATCGAATTGTCGTTGTGGAAATGACCGCCGAAGCCGCGCTGGTATCCCAGCGACGCGATGCGCATCACCATCGGGTTGCGGTACTGGCCGTTGCTGAAGAACTGCAGGCTCGCCGCCTCGCCGCGGATCTGGTCGCAGGCGTTGTGGAAATAGGCGAGGTACTGGATTTCCGGCATCGGCAGCATGCCGACGTTGGCGTAACCCTGGGCCAGACCGAGGATGATGGTTTCGTCCAGCAGCGTATTGAACACGCGCTTGTTGCCGAAGGCCTTGTGCAGGCCCTTGGTGACCGTGTAAACGCCGCCCTTCTGCGCCACGTCCTCTCCGAACAGCAGGGTTTCCGGGTATTTGCAGAACAGATCGTGCAGCGCCTGGTTGATCTGGATCGCCAGATGTTTCGCCGGCTGCTTCTCGGGCAGTTTCGTCTCACCACCGAACGCGGCGATGCGCCTGTCGGCGTAATCGAAGCGCGCAGCCTCGGCCTGCACCTTGTCGGGCGTGTACGGCGCCAGCGGCCGCATCACGTCTTCCAGCGAGGTCAGGCGCGGACGGCTGTCGGCATCCTCGGCGGCGGCGAAACACTTCACGCGGGTTTCTTCGTACAGCGCGAGGATGTCGTCCTTGGACATCAACCCGGACTCCAGCGCGATCGCGGCGCTGCGCAGCAGCGGATCGCCGGCCTCGACCGCGCACAGCTCGTCGATGTTGCGCCATTCGATCTCGAAGTCGGTGCCGGCGTGGCCCATGATCCGCATCGTGCGCAGGTGCAGGAAGGTCGGGCGCCGGGTGCGGCGGCAGTGCTCCACCGCGGCCTGCACCTGGCCGTAGCCGGCTGCGAGATCGAGACCATCGGCATAGAAATAATCGAGATCGGGGCGGCTGCCGAAATTGCGCGCGACCCAGCCTTCCGGGGTCTTCACCGAAATACCGATGCCGTTGTCCTCGCACACGTACAGCACCGGCGCGGGCAGCTTCTGGTAGGCCGTCCACGCGGCGGCGTTGAACGCGGTCTGCGCGGTGGCATGATTGCTGGACGCGTCGCCGAAGGAACAGATCGCGATGCTGTCGTCGGGGATGGGCAGCGCGTGGCCGATGCGGCGGGCGTGATCGATCGCGATCGCGGTGCCCAGCGCCTTCGGCAGATGCGAGGCGATGGTCGAAGTCTGCGGCAACACCCACAGCGGCTTGCTGCCCCAGACCTTGTGGCGGCCGCCGCTGGCCGGATCTTCCGCGCTGGCCGCGAACGACAGCGCCGAATCCATGATCGGGTCCATCCCCGGGATCTTGCGGAAACGTTCGGCCATGAAAGCGCCGGAACGGTAGTGCAGGAACGCCGGATCGGTGTGACGGGTCAGCCGCGCGACCATGGCATTGCCTTCGTGGCCGCTGCTGCCGATGGTGTAGAAGACCTTGTTCTGCACGCGCAGCACGCGCGCCATCAGGTCGAGGTGGCGACTGATCAACTGCGATGCGAACAATTCGCGGAAGCCCTGCGCATCCAGCGCGCTGCCTTCGAGAACGCTTCCGCTCGGCGCAGGTGTCGACCGCACGGTGCCATTCCAGTCGCGCACGAACGCCTGGAAGTTCACGTCGCAGATCTCGGCGCGGTTCAGGCCCTTCATGCGGGCGGGAATCGGATTGGGTACGACGGCGAACATTGCGGGTGGTCTCCCCTGCCCTCGCACGCGAGAGCCGGCTGGATGAATGGAAGATCGGGATCGGTCGGCCAAGCGTCGGCCGGCCGGCATCAATCGGGCATTGGATCGGATGCCGGATCGCGCATCGGCACGAAACCCGGTTGCATCCGCACGCGCTTGATCCAGCGTTCGACGTGCGGATACGCGCCGAGGTCGAAACCGCCGTCTTCGGCGATATGCGTGTAGGCGAACAGCGCGATATCGGCGATGGTGTAGCGCTCGCCGCCGAACCAAGGCAGCCTGCCCAGATGCCGCTCCATCGCCGCCAGGGCTTCGTCCCCGAACGGTTTGAGCGTCGCCAGCGAGGCGCGGCGCGGGTGATCGGCCGGCAGGAACCTGTGGATGAAACGCGAGACCGCGATGTAGGGCTCGTGGCTGTACTGCTCGAAGAACATCCACTGCATGGTCTTGGCGCGTTCCCAGGCGTCGTCCGGCAACAGCGGCGTGCCCTGCGCGAGATAATTCAGGATCGCGTTCGATTCCGCCATCGTGCGGCCGTCGTCGAGCTTCATCACCGGCACCTTGCCGCGGTCGTTCATCGCCAGGAATTCGGGCGACAGATTCTCGCCGCGGGTGACGTCGATCTCTTCCCACTCGTATTCGCGCCCGAGCTGCGCCATCAACAACTGCAGCTTGTAGCAATTGCCCGAAGAAGACATCCCGTACAGGGTGATCATGTCGACGCCTCCGCGCGCCGCGCGCGCCATTCTTCGCGGGTCTGGCCCCAGATGTCGATGGCATGCGCATCAAGCGGCGGCGGCAACGCGCCCGGGCCGAGATTGCGCGATCCCAGACGCCTGGCGACATTCTGCGACGCGGTGTTCGCAGGCGAAATGCAGTGGATCACTTCGGTCCAGCCGAGCGTGTCGAAGGCCCAATCGATCGCGGCGACGCAGGCTTCTGTGCAATAGCCTTTGCCGTGCGCACCCTGATGAAAGGCATAGCCGACTTCGGTGCCCGGCCAGCCGTCGGGGCGCCATGGTCCCGCTTGTCCGACCCACTGGCCGCTGCTTTTTTCGATCACCGAAAACATCGCGAATCCCTGCAGGGCCCATGCGCCAGGCATCTGCAGGAAGCGTCGCCACGCGTCGCCTCGCGGATGCGGGCCGCCGATGCTCCGCGAAGATTCGTGGGCGAGGAATTCGGCATAGCGCTCGAAGTCCTCGATCCGCGGGATGCGCAGGATGAGGCGTTCGGTTTCCAGTTGCAGATCGGAAATGCTCACATTGGGATGTCCTGAGCCCTCTCAGGGAGAGGGGTTGGGGAGAAGGTCCGGCCGGACGACGCGTGTCACTTCGTGTCGACAACGGGATTCGGTGACCCCGATGACGATTCACTACCCGTCGCTCCGTCGTACCCTCATCCGCCCTTCGGGCACCCCCGCCTTCGCGGGGGCAGGCTCTTCTTCCGATGAGAAGGAGAACGGTCAGAACGCGTTGATGCCGGTCAGCTCGCGACCGACCACCAGTTGATGCACCGTCTCGGTGCCTTCGTAGGTGATGACCGATTCGAGATTCAGCGCGTGACGGATCGGGCAATGCTCGGTGGTGATGCCGGCGCCGCCCAGGATGTCGCGCGCTTCGCGGGCGATGTCGATCGCCATGCGTACGTTGTTCCACTTCGCGAGGCTGACCTGGGTGGGCTGCATGTTGCCGGCGTCCTTGAGGCGGCCGAGCTGCAGCGACAGCAGCTGCGCCATGGTGATCCGGCGGGCCATGTCGGCAAGCTTGAGCTGCACGGCCTGATTGGCGGTGAGCGGGCGATTGAAGAGGATCCGGTCCTTGCCGTAGCGCAGCGCTTCGTCGAGGCAGGCGATGGCCGCGCCGATCGGGCCCCAGGTGATGCCGTAACGGGCCTGGGTGAGGCAGCCGAGCGGACCCTTCAGACCCTTCACGTTCGGCAGGCGGTTGCTGTCGGGCACGCGCACGTTGTCGAAGAACAGCGCGCTGGTGACCGAGGCGCGCAGACTCATCTTGTGCTTGATTTCCTGCGCGGTGAAACCCGGCATGTCCTTCTCGATCAGGAAGCCCTGGATGCCCTCGTCGGTCATCGCCCAGACGATCGCGACATCGGCGAGGTTGCCGTTGGTGATCCACATCTTCGAGCCGTTGATGACCCAGTCGCCGCCGTCGCGCTTGGCGTGGGTCTTCATGTTCGCCGGGTCCGAGCCGCCGTGCGGTTCGGTCAGGCCGAAGCAGCCGATCTTTTTGCCTGCCGCCATGTCCGGCAGCCAACGCTGGCGCTGTTCTTCCGACCCGTAGGCATAGATCGGATACATGCACAGCGACGACTGCACGCTGACGAAACTACGGATGCCCGAGTCGCCGCGCTCCAGTTCCTGGCAGATCAGGCCGTAGCTGACCGAATTGAGGCCGGCGCAGCCGTACTGTTCCGGCAGCGACGAACCGAGCAGGCCCAGTTCGGCGATTTCGGGCACCAGTTCATGGGGGAAACGGCCATCGTCGAAGGCCTTGCCGATGATCGGCAGCACCCGTTCGTCGGTAAAGCGTGCGACGGTGTCCTGCACCGCGCGCTCTTCTTCGCTGAGCATGGAACGGATGTCGTACAGATCGTAGGGGTGCAGCGCCATGGTTTCGGGACCGATTTGGGCAATGCGCCATTGTAAGGGGGCATCCTGCCCAGACGGTACCTGCAAACTGCGTAGCCCAGTCCGGCGAAACGACGATTTCCCGCCGGAAGGACGCGATTTCGCCCAACCCACAAAAAGAAGGGGCCGGATCGCTCCGGCCCCGCCATGAATCGTCGCCAGCCGAGGGGCCGGCCGCGACGCACTGTCGAACATCAGCCCCGGTCGGGACCACCTGCGGCGGCGACCTGGGTCACCACCTGACCGTCGATCACCGGCAGTCGCGCGCCCGGCTTCTCGTCCATCCGCAGTTGCTGTTCCTGACCCTTGTAGCGGTAGGTCACGTCGTAGCCGATCACGGTCTTTTCGGTACCCAACGGAATCCGGCTGCCCGGCTTGCGGTCGGTACGCATGGTGTCGGTGCTGCCGTCCGGATTGCGGTAGGTCACGTTCCACGCCACGGTCCGGCTGCTGCTGGTGGCTTCGGAAACCGTACGGCACTGGCGCTCGGTGCGGGTCACGACCTGCCCGCCCACATGCCTGCGGTCGACGCGATTGCCGATATACCCGCCGGCCGCAGCGCCGGCCACGGTCGCGGCCTTGCGGCCATTGCCGTCGCCGACCTGATTGCCCACCAGGCCGCCAATCAGCGCGCCGGCCACGGTGCCACCGACATTACCGTCGCGCTCGGGCAGACGATCCTGCACGGCGACGTCTTCGCAGACTTCGCGCGGCGCGGTGCCGTTGACGGTCTCGCGGACGGGGTCGGTACCGATCACCGTGGCGTAGAGCTGTTCGCTGGTGGTCACCGGCTTCGCGGCGAGCACCTCGGCGTATTCGAGCCTGCCGGACGCGGGAATGACCGAATCGTCGATGCGCCGGTCGTCCTCGATCATGTCGGAAGACGCAGGCTTCGCGAGATCGGCATCGGCCAGCGAATAGGCGGATGCGGGCGTACGGTTGTTGAAGTAGGCCGCGGTGGCGACACCGCCCACCAGCAGCGAAGCGAGTGCGATGGCCAATGTGTTGTTGTTCATGGTGAAACCTCCGTTGGACGAATCCAGCTTGCGGCAGGGATTGCAGCATCGCCAAGCTGAACAAGGCCCCATCCCGGCCGGTGGGCATGACGAAAGCCTGAACCGCACCCCGCACAGCGCGCGGTGCATGCTAGCGTTCGCACATTCTTCAATGCCGGAACTGATGCCATGGCCAACCCGCTCGTCGCACCGATCATCGGATTCCTGGGCCGCCTGAGCTTTCCGCGCCTGTTCATTCTGGCCGCGTCGCTGTGGGCGCTGGACATGGTGATCCCCGATTTCATCCCGTTCATCGATGAACTGCTGCTGGGCATCGGAACGCTGCTGCTGGCGAGCTTCCGCAAGCGCAAGGATCCTGCGGTGAATGCACAGGATCCACTCCGCAAACCGCCGATAGAAGGCGAACGCGTGCAATAACCCGCGCACGCCGTCCGCATCATGCTCTTCGACAGCCACTCGCATTTCGACGCCCCCGAATTCGACGCCGATCGCGATGCGGTGCTGGCGCGTGCGCATGCCGCGGGTGTGATGCGGCAGGTCGTGCCGGCGGTGAGCGCTGCCGGCTGGCCGAAACTGCGTGAAGTCTGCGCGGCAGATGCGGGTCTATACGCGGCTTACGGGCTGCATCCGATGTATCTGGCCGAACATCGCCCGGAACATCTGACCGGACTGCGCGAGTGGATCGAACGCGAGCGCCCGGTGGCGGTTGGCGAATGCGGGCTGGATTTCTTCGTCGATGATCTCGATGTCGAACAACAATCGTTCTATTTCGATGGCCAACTGCGTATCGCCCGCGACTTCGACCTGCCGGTGATCGTGCATGCGCGGCGCGCGGTAGATCAGGTGATGGCGGCGGTCCGCCGCTTCGGCCCGCTGCGCGGCGTGGTGCACAGTTTTTCCGGCAGCGCCGATCAGGCGAAACGGCTGTACGACCTCGGTTTCCTGATCGGTCTGGGCGGCCCGGTTACCTACGAACGCGCCAACCGGCTGCGCACGCTCGCCGCGCAGCTTCCGATCGATCATCTGCTGCTGGAAACCGACGCACCGGATCAGCCCGACAGCGGCCATCGCGGGCAGCGCAACGAGCCGGCGCGATTGACGACGGTCTGCAGGAGCATCGCGGCGCTGCGCGGCGTCGAGCCGGAGGTCGTCGCCCTGGCAACCTCCAAAAATGCAGAGCAGTTGTTCGGGTTGATCCGCAATCGATGAGTCGAGGCGAGGATTGAAAACCGTCGTCCCGGCGCAGGCCGGGATCACGCTCTCTGCTTTTCATATTCAGCGTCGAATCAAACGCTGGGTCCCGGCCTGCGCCGGGATGACGGATTTTTTGAACCATCGCAGTTGGCGTTGAACACATCACGGCTCACTTTCCGACCGTTCGCCCCTTCAACAACATCTCCAACGCCTTCCCCGCCGCCACGAACGCGAACGCGCCGGTGATGTGGGTCGCAGCACCGAGGCCTGCGCCGCAGTCGAGTTTCAACGCCGCGTCCGCGCCCAGCTTGGGGCGCAACCCGCATACGCTGCCGTCGGCCTGCGGATACTGCACGTTTTCCAGCGAATAGATCGCGGGCACGCCGAAGTAACGCTGGTGATTCTTCGGGAAATTGAATTCGCCGCGCAGCTTCCTGCGGATCAGCGCCAGCATCGCGTCGTGCTCGGTGCGCGAAAGATCGCGCACGCGCACGAGGGTCGGATCGAGACGGCCACCGGCGGCGCCGACGGTGATCATCGGAATCTTGCGGCGCCGGCACCAGGCGATGGCTTCGACCTTGGTGCGGAAACTGTCGCAGGCGTCGATCACGAGGTCGTACCCGCGGCCAAGCATATCTTCCAGATTCGATGGGGTGAGGAAACTCAGGATGGGGTCGACCGTCATGCCGGGGTTGATGGCGCGGCAACGCTCGGCCATGGCTTCGGCCTTGTTGCGCCCGTATTGCCCTTCGAGCGCCGGCAGTTGGCGGTTGGTGTTGGAGACGCACAGGTCGTCGGCATCAATCAGCGTCATCCGGCCCACACCGCTGCGCGCCAGGGCTTCGACCAGCCAGGAACCCACCCCGCCCAGACCGACCACCGCGACATGGCAGCCGGCGAAGCGCGCAAGGGCACCCGCGCCGTAAAGCCGGTCGATGCCGCCGAATCGTTCGGTCCAGCGCTCGTCGAGCACACGTTGTTCGGTCAGGCTTTCGTTCATCGGCATAGTTTAGCGGAGCGCCCCGCCACGACGGACGAAAGTGACTGCATCACCCGGCGTGGTATGTTTTCGCCAACCCGCCAGGAGCCGCCGCATGTCGACCACGCCCGAGCAAGCCCGCCCCAAGTCTTCCGCTTTCGGGCGCTACTTCTTCGTCTTCATCCTCGGCCTCGTGCTGGGCGCGATCGCGGTGGTGATGCTGATGCGCACCCTGGACGAGCGCCGCGACCATTTCCCCGACAGCGTGATGCACGTGCAGGCCTGGCATCTGAAACAGTTGGGATCGAAGGCCGCCGAGAACCGCTGCAACGCCACCGACGTCATCCCGCACCTCAAAGGCCTGCGGACCATGGCCGACGATCTGGAGCGGGCCTTCCCGGACCTGAGCGACGACGAACGCTTCGTCAAGCAGGCCAGCGGCATGCGCGCCGCGCTCGACGGCGCCCTCTCGGCACCGCCGCTCAACTGCGAAGGCGTGAATGCGGTCGCGGCCAAGATCGGCGAGAGCTGCAAAGGCTGTCACCAGGACTTCCGCTGACGGACGGGGCGCTGTCCGGGCGCGCCCGGACAGCGTCGCCCATCGGTCGTGGGCGCCGTTGCTGCACAGCAGCGTGCGGCCAGATACCGCGCCGCCTATGCTCGGAATCGCCCGCATCCGCGGGCTTTTCTATTGGGGCAAAGGAATGAATCGAAATATCTTGATCACCATCGGTACCGCCACGGTCCTCGCCGCCGGCATCGCCAGCGTGTTCGCCGCGGCCGAAGCCGCGGCGCGCGTGGAGAGAGCCAACCCGCTGCGCGTCAGCATGCTGTCGCTTGGCGACGGTCTCGTCGAAGTCGTGGTGACCAACACCAGCCACAAGACCGCGCGGATCCCGAAATGGCAGCTGCCATCGACGGTCGCCGAATCCAACCTGTTCGCGATCAGCCGCGACGGTGAGGAAGTGCGTTACGAAGGCCGCATGATCAAGCGCGCCACGCCGACCGCGGCGGATTTCGCGATCCTGCGCCCCGGCCAGAGCCACAAGGCGACGGTCGATCTCGGCGAGGCTTACGATCTGTCGCAGAAGGGCGCCTACAACATCGCCTTCGGCGCGCCGCTGCAATTCGCGTCGATGTCGGGCGGCGCGATGCTGAGGCAGGCCAACGGCCTGCCGATGATCGCCCAGAGCGCACCGATGCAGATCTGGGTGGAAGGCGGCGAAGCGACGCCGACGCAGCGACTGCGGCTCTCCGCCGCCGCCAAACCGATCGGAGCGACGGCTGTCGTCAATGGCGTGAATTATGTCGGCTGCACCAGCGCGCGCACGACGACGGCCGGCACCGCCGTGAACTCGGCCCGGACCTACTCCGAGAACGCCAAGGGCTATCTCAACGCCAACAAGACCGGCCCTCGCTACACCAGCTGGTTCGGCGCCTATACCTCCAGCCGTTACGCCACCGCGAAGCAGCATTTCGCGGCGATCGACAGCGCGATGGACCAGAGCGGCGGCCAGATCACCATCAACTGCGGCTGCAACCAGAATTACTACGCGTATGTCTACCCGACCCAGCCGTATCAGATCTACGTCTGCAAAGCATTCTGGAGCGCGCCGAACACGGGCACCGATTCCAAGGCCGGCACGCTGATCCACGAGATGAGCCACTTCAACGTGGTCGCGGGCACCGACGACTGGGCCTACGGCCAGAGCGCCGCCCGGAGCCTGGCGACCAGCAACCCGACCCGCGCCCTGGACAACGCCGATAACCACGAGTATTTCGCCGAGAACACCCCGGCGCAGAACTGATCCATCGAAATCGCGCGTCAACCACGCGTCACCGGACGGCCCGCTTCGGCGGGCCGTTCGTGTTTCCGCGGGCCATCCCGGCCAGCGGCCATTTTCCTGAACGCGCTGCTGGATTTCCGGCAGATGCCTCGGCGGGCCCGCCCCGATATGATGCCGGTCTGTCACTGCGGACCCATGTCCGCGCAGGGGGAATCATCATGTCGCTCAAATCCACCCGGCTTGCCGGCAGCGTCCTCGCCATCAGTGCCCTCGCCGCCGGCGTTTTCGCCGTCGCTCTGGCCAGGCCGACGCTCAAACACAGGCCGCAGGCGAATCCGCTGCGGGTCAGCGTGCTCTCGCTCGGTGCGGACAAGGTCGAAGTCACGGTCACCAATACCAGCAGCAGGACGCTGCGCATCCCCAAATGGCAATTGCCCACCGACGTGCAGCGCTCGAACCTGTTCCGGATCACCCGCGACGGCGTCGAAGTGGGTTTCGAAGGCGCAATGATCAAGCGCGGCGTACCCACTGCGGAGGATTTCGCGATCCTGCGCGCGGGTCGCAGCTACCGCAGCGTCGTCGAGCTGGGCGCCGCCTACGATCTGTCGAAGGCCGGTCACTACACCGTGACCTACGCGGCGCCGCTGCAGTACGCCTCGCTGTCCGGCCGCATCCGCCTGCAGCAGCGCAACGGGCTGCCGATGATGGCGCAGGGCGCGCCGATCCGGATCGTGCTGGATCAAGGCATGCCGGACCAGCGCGCCACATTCCCCAACGGCCGCCGCATCAGCCCGGTATTGCCGGCCAATCCGGAACTGTCCGATGTCATCGGCATCAGCACCGTCGCCTGCAGCGCTTCGCAGATCGCCACCGTCGGCAACGCCGTGCTGTCGGCGCGCGCGTATTCCGAACGCGCGAAAGGCTATCTCAACGCCGGCAGCACCGGCGCGCGCTACACCACCTGGTTCGGCGCCTACACCTCCAGCCGCTATGCCACCGCGCAGCAGCATTTCGTAGCCATCGATAACGCGTTGGACCAGACCGGCGGCCAGGTCACCATCAACTGCGGCTGCAACGACAATTATTACGCCTACGTCATCAAGAACCAGCCCTATCAGATCTTCGTCTGCAACGCGTTCTGGTCCGCGCCTCTGATCGGCACCGACTCCAAGGCCGGCACCCTGATCCACGAGATGAGCCACTTCACCGTGGTGGCCGACACCGACGATCACGCCTATGGTCAGGGTCTGGCGCAGAGTCTGGCGATCAGCAATCCGACTCTCGCCATCGACAACGCCGACAGCCACGAGTACTTCGCCGAGAACACGCCGGCGCAGAACTGATCGCTGCGGTTTACCCGGACAGTGTGGGTGGGATGCCTGCTCGACGGCCCGCTTCGGCGGGCCGTCCTCGTTCGAGCCCGCGGATGCGGTCGCCCGCATCGGCATGCCATCATGCCGCGCACGCGCCCCGACTCTCCCACGCCCGGATACTCCATGGATTACACCGTTCTTCTTTATATTCTCGCCGCCGTCCTGATCGTGATCGGCGTCGCCGGCGTGATCCTGCCCGCATTGCCGGGCCTGCCGCTGGTGTTCGGCGGCATGTTGCTGGCCGCCTGGGTCGATGGTTTCGAGCGGATCAGCGTGCTGACGCTGGTCATCCTGGGCGTGCTGACCGTGCTCTCGCTCGGGATCGATTTCGCGGCCACCGCGATGGGCGCCAAACGTGTCGGCGCCAGCCGCCACGCCGTCGTCGGCGCCATGCTCGGCACGGTCGCCGGGCTGTTCTTCGGCTTCGTCGGCGTGTTCGTGGCGCCTTTCATCGGTGCGGTGATCGGCGAACTGATGTACCGGCGCAAGCTCGATCGCACCGAGGTCGGCCAGGCCGCGAAGATCGGGCTTGGCACCTGGCTCGGCATCCTTTTCGGCGTGGTCTCGAAACTCGCGCTGGCATTCGCCATGATCGGCCTGTTCTTCTTCGCCTGGTATTTCTGAACGTATGACAGCATCCGCTTCCCTGTTCCGGCATTTCGCGACCTGGTGCCTGGTCGCACTGCTGACGCTCTGCGCCGCCAGCGCCGCCGCGGCGCCGGCTCCGGCCGTCACCGATACCAAGCCGGCCGCGGCGAATGCAGCGCCCGCGGCCCCGGCCGCACCGGCAGCGAGCCTCTGCAGCATCCGCAACTTCGGCGACTGTTTCGATTCGATGATCGACAACGCCAACGATGCCCTCATGCGTCTGCTCGAACGCATCCCGCTGCTGATCCTCGCCCTGCTGGTGTTGTTGATCGCGAACTGGACCTCGCGGTTCGTCGGCAATCGCCTGCATCTGGTCAAGCTGCGTTCGCAGAATCCGTACATGAGCGGACTGCTGCGGATGATCGTGCGCACCGTGATCATCCTGATCGGCATACTGATCGCATTGGATCTGATCGGCCTGACCTCGGTGGTGGGCGCGGTACTGGGTTCCGCGGGCGTCGTCGGCCTGGTGCTGGGTTTCGCGTTCCGCGACATCGCCGAGAACTACATCGCCGGCATCCTGCTGAGCGTGCGCCGGCCGTTCGAGCCGGGCGAGCACGTGGTAATCGACAACCGCGAAGGCAAGGTGATTTCGGTCAACTCGCGCGCGACCGTACTCATGACGCTCGACGGCAACCACCTGCAGTTGCCGAACAGCCTGGTGTTCAAATCGGTGGTGCTGAACTACAGCAAGAATCCGAAACGCCGCTTCGATTTCAGCATGTTCATCGATGGCGGCCAGTCGATCCGCGAGGCCCAGACCATGGCGATGGCGGCGATCGCGAAAGTCGAAGGCGTGCTCGAAGAGCCGGCGCCGGCATGGACGGTCGTCGAATTCGGCACCACGGGCATTCAACTGCGTTTCTACGGCTGGGTGGACCAGCACCAGAGCGATCTGGGCAAAGTCCGCAGCGAAGCGGTTCGCCAGGTCAAGGCCAGGTTCGCGAATGCCGGTATCGAGGCCCCGCGCACGACCTATCACGTCGTAACCTCGCGCGAACGCGATGTGCCGGAAATGGAAACGACGACCGAAACGCTGCACAACGGCGTGGACACCTCGGTCAATCGCGAAATCGATGTACAGGTCGCGGAAGCGAGGGCGGACGCCGCCGGGGCGAATCTGCTGCAGCCGGACGTCCGCACGCCTTGATCGCGGGCTCCGCGCAGTGCTGACGTGCGACGCGGCATTTCATCTTCGAACATCAACAGGATTATCCGACATGCGTCATGCCAACAGATTCGCGCTCGGCCTGTTCCTAGCTGGTTTGTCCCTCGCCGGCCTCTGCTCACTGTCGTTCGCCTCGACTTCGAGCAACGGTCTGGACGCCGCCGCACGTGCAAGGCTGGTGGGCGATCACGCCCTGACCCTGCAGTGGCTGGGCTGGGGCGATCTGAGCCGCGCCGGCAAGGTCGTGGTCGAAGATCGCGGCGATACGCTGTCGCTGAGCGGCGAACAGAACGGCGAAGGCGAAAATGCCGGCGACTATCTGCGCCTTTCGGGGAAGGTCGTGTCCGCGAGCCGCGATGGCTTCGTGTTCGTCGGCGACATTACGACCCGAGTCAGCCACATCGCCGATGGCGCCGAATGCAAACGCAGCGGCACTTTCACGTTCAAGGCCAAGGGCGTCCGCAAGTATTGGCGCATGCAGGAGATGACCAATCCCTGCGACCCGGTGACCGACTATGTGGATGTGTATTTCCGCGGCATCTGAAATGCGGGCGAGACCCGCGTGGCTGGGCGCGGGACTGCGTTGCTGAACGCGAACCGCCGTGCATCGCACACGGTTCCGGGGTATTCATCCAGCGCGGCATAGGGTTCGGCCACGGAGCGAACGGCTCCCTCCCATCCTGTTCCGGAGGTCGATATGAAAACCCAGCTTCTTGTTGCTGCCATGGCAGTGTCCGCGCTCTCGCTTGCCGGCTGCGCCACCGGCCCGTCCGGTGGTTACTCCAGCGGCAGCGGTTCCGCATACGGCAATTCGCAGGCGTCCTGCTACGACTGCGGCACGGTGACGCGCATCGAACAAGGCGCCGGCAGCCGCACCCCGAATGCGACCGGCGCCGTCGTCGGCGCGGTGATCGGCGGCTTGGCCGCACGCGAACTTGCCAAGAACCGCACCGACAGCGACGGCAAGCAGAACACCGCCACTGTCGGCGGCGCGGTGGCGGGCGGCGTCGTCGGCAATGCCATCCAGAACCGCGCCGGCACCGGCTACAACATCTTCGTGCGCATGCGCGACGGTCGCGAGGTGGTGGTGTCGCAGGACGATCTGAACGGTATCCGTGAAGGTTCCAACGTCCGCATCGCTAACAATCGCGCTTCGCTGTACTGAGCGTGCGCAAGTCGTCTCGATACACGAAAAAGCCCGCATGAATTGCGGGCTTTTTTCTATCGGCTCGAGTCTTCGGAAAAAAAAAGCTTCAAGCGGCAGAGGAAAAATCCTCCGCGACCGTGACGCAATGCGCCGGAATGCCTGTACAGCGAACCTCAACCGAAGCGGATGCCATGCCGCTGCATCTTGCGCTGGACATACTCGGTGCCGATTTCCCCGAACTTCCGCTGCGCATCGTCGCGCCGATCCTGTTGATCAGACGAGAGATCGGGCAGCAATGGTTTGATCCGGCTGTCGTAATTGGATGCCCACCACTTGCCGCCGGTGATCTTGCCCTGCTCGATGCCGCCGATCTTGTGCGCGAACATCTGCGATGCCGCATTCTGGGCATCGGTGTGCGCCGTCGCGATGCGCTGTTTCTGCTCCGCCCACGAAAACGTATCGCCACCGTCCTCCCAGTGCTTCTTCAAGGCCGCGATGCCGGTGTGGTCCAGCCCGGCGCCCTTGACCTTGGCTTTGCCGATCTGCGGAAAATTTTCGAGCATCGTCGACTGGAAACCCTTGCCGGGCTTGTCCGACTCCTGCATCTGCATCTGCCATTTCGTCGCCATGACCCGTGCGCGCATGCCTGAGCCGACATCCTCGAGTCCGGTCGCCCGCTTCGCGGTGATGTCTTCCAGATGCGATGTGAGGGCGAAGGTGCCCAGCGTATTGCTGAGCGGAAACCTGGAGTTGTCTTCCTTCCGCTTCGTCCCGATGGGCGTCAATTCATCGAGCCGCGAAACCTTGGCGTCCGCCTTGTAATCGACGCCCGAATCCGACAATTGCTTGATGCCCCTCGCTTCCAGCGTCGCCCTCTGGCGCGACAGGTTCTTCGGGAACACCACATTGTTGTAGCCGCCATCGCCCGTGTACGTGGTGTTGCTGGGTGTCTGCAGCATGCCCTGGACCAACCCGGTCCTGCCCTGATCGTGCACGCTGTAATCGCCGCTCACGGTAACCTTGCGCGTCTCGCCAGCGCCTCTGACGTTGAGATCGAAGCGGGTACTGACCTGGGTCATGCCGTTGTCGCGCAATTGCTGGATGGCCGTGTGGAAGGCGCCACCCGTCAATACATTGGGCTGCATCGACGGCTGTGGCGTGAGCGACGCCTGAGGCGTGAAGGTCGGAACGAAAACGGGCACTGTGCTGGGATCGAACAGCTTGCGATTCTTGACAGCGGGCGCAAGCTTGTCGCTTCCGGGTGAAGTCTTCCGTTTCTTGTCCGAACTCATGGCATGCGTTTCCTCGGCGACAGGTCATCGGGCAACGCGTAGCAATCCGTGTGCCATGACATCGACGCACGCCTATGGGCGCGTGGGCGCCATGCGTCGAACTTCGATGCGCGCATGTTTATCGGGGAAATGCGCGCGTCCGGCCGACAGCGACGCTCCCGGCTTCACGTGATCCGCATGGGCGGACGCACGCCTGCACAACAGGAAACGGGTGATTTCCGACCCGAAGCCGAGGAGGAATCCACCCGCCTTCGCGGCGACAGGCCCGCGATCAAATCGGGAAGCTCAACCGGGAAGTGCAGGCAAAGGGATCAGGTGAGAATGGCGCTTACTTGAGCGCCGCATCAGATTCTCGTCATTCCCGCGCAGGCTGGAATCCCGTGACTTCAGGCTTTCTTGACCATGCAGAGACGCTGGATCCCCGCCTACGCGGGGATGACAGAGCTCAAGTAAGCGCCATTCGGATCAGGTAACGTCTTCCCGATGCATCGCCCGGTGGGATGACTACGCCACCACCACCGGAATCCTGCCGATCCTCGCCTGCCATTCGCGCGGGCCGCTTTTGTGGACCGATTCGCCGGTGGAATCGACGGCGACGGTGACCGGCATGTCCTCGACGGTGAATTCGTAGATCGCTTCCATGCCGAGGTCGGCGAAACCGACGACGCGCGAGGCCTTGATCGCCTTCGACACCAGATACGCGGCGCCGCCGACGGCCATGAGGTAGACCGACTTGTGCTTCTTGATCGCGTCGATGCCGGCCGGTCCGCGCTCGGCCTTGCCGACCATGCCCAGCAGCCCGGTCTGCGCCAGCACCTGCTCGGTGAACTTGTCCATGCGCGTGGCGGTGGTGGGGCCAGCGGGGCCCACCACTTCATCGCGCACCGGATCGACCGGGCCGACGTAATAGATGAAACGTCCCTTGAAGTCGACCGGCAGCGGTTCGCCCTTGTCGAGCATGTCGACCATGCGCTTGTGTGCGGCGTCGCGGCCGGTGAGCAGCTTGCCGTTGAGCAGCAGCACGTCGCCGGGCTTCCAGTTGGCCACGTCTTCGGGCGTGACCGTGTCGAGATCCACGCGGCGGCCCTTGCTGGCGTCGTAGGTCAGTTCGGGCCAGTCGGCGAGCGACGGCGGATCCAGCATCACCGGGCCGCTGCCGTCGAGAGTGAAATGCGCGTGGCGCGTGGCCGCGCAGTTCGGAATCATCGCCACCGGCAGATTGGCGGCGTGGGTCGGGTAATCCTTGACCTTGATGTCGAGCACCGTGGTCAGACCGCCCAGGCCCTGCGCGCCGATGCCCAGCGCGTTGACCTTGTCGTACAGCTCCAGCCGCAGTTCCTCGGCGCGGTTGGAGGCGCCGCGGGCCTGCAGATCGACGATATCGATCGGTTCCATCAGCGCTTCCTTCGCCAGCAGCATCGCCTTTTCGGCGGTGCCGCCGATGCCGATGCCCAGCATGCCCGGCGGGCACCAGCCGGCGCCCATGGTCGGCACGGTCTTCAGCACCCAGTCGACGATGGAATCGGACGGATTGAGCATGGCGAACTTCGACTTCGCTTCCGAACCGCCGCCCTTCGCGGCGACGATCACGTCGACGGTGTTGCCGGGCACGATCTTCACGTTGACCACGCCGGGCGTGTTGTCCTTCGTGTTGGTGCGCTTGCCCGCCGGGTCGGCCAGCACGCTGGCGCGCAGCTTGTTGTCGGGATGGTTGTAGGCGCGACGGACGCCCTCGTGGACCATGTCCTCGACGCCCATGGTGGCGTCATCCCAGCGCACGTCCATGCCGACTTCGAGGAACACGGTGACGATGCCGGTGTCCTGGCAGATCGGGCGGTGGCCTTCGGCGCACATCCGCGAGTTGATCAGGATCTGCGCGATGGCGTCCTTGGCCGCGGGGCTTTCCTCGCGCTCGTAGGCGGCGGCGAGGTTCTTGATGTAGTCGACCGGATGGTAGTAGCTGATGTACTGCAGGCCGTCTGCGATGGACTGGATCAGATCTTCCTGCCGGATCGATACCGCACGGCGCTCGACGGGCATGGCGGAGGCATCTGCGGAGGCGGCGTTTGCGGAGGACGTGCTGGCTGCGGACACGGAGGAACCCGTCGTGGCGTATGGAACCGCGATTTTACCGCGCGCCGGGCGGGCGGCGCTTGCGGATGCCGCAAATCGGCAGACAATGCCCGGGCATCCATGTCCAGGAGAAGACCATGCTCAAGAAAATCCTCATCGTGCTGTTGATCGCGATCGTGGGCGTGCTGGGCTATGCCGCGACCAGACCCGACACCTTCCAGGTGCAGCGCAAGGCGGTGATCGCCGCGCCGCCGGAGAAGGTCTTCGCGATGATCGACGATTTCCGTCGCTGGAACGAATGGTCTCCGTGGGACAAACTCGACCCTGCCATGACCCGCACTTTCGGCGGCCCCGCCACGGGCGTCGGCGCGACCTACGCCTGGGCCGGCAACAGCGCGGTCGGCGAAGGCCGCATGGAAATCCTCGAATCGACGGCGCCGTCGAAGATCCGGATCAAGCTGGATTTCATCAAACCCTTCGAATCGAACAACGTCACCGAATTCGTACTGGTGCCCAGGGACGGCGGCACCGATGTGACGTGGACGATGCAGGGCCCGAATCTCTATGTCTCCAAGCTGATGGACACCTTCGTGGACATGGACGCGATGATCGGCAAGGACTTCGAGAAGGGGCTGGCCGACATGGGCGCAGCCGCCGCGCGCTGACCTGCGCCGATGCCCGAACCCATGCCCGGCCCCGCCGTCGCCCGTCCCTCGCCCAGCCTGCGCCAGCGCATGGGCGCGCTGCGCAACCTGCCGCCGTTCCTGCGCGAGATCTGGGCGACCAGCCGCGCGCTGACCTGCGTCAGCCTGGGGCTGCGCCTGATCCGCGCGCTGCTGCCGGTGATCACGCTGTACGTGGGCAAGCTGATCATCGACGAGGCGATCCGGATCGCCGGCACCGATCTGCCGGCGGGGCTGGTCGCCGCGTGGCGCGGCGGTCACCTCGACCCGATCCTGTGGCTGCTGTTGCTGGAGCTGGGTCTGGCGGTGCTGTCGGACGTGCTGGGCCGGGTCATCGCCTACGCCGACGCGCTGCTGTCGGAGCGCTACACCAACGCCACCAGCATCCGCCTGATGGAGCACGCGGCGAAGCTCGATCTCGAGGATTTCGAGGATCCGGATCTGCAGGACAAGCTGGACCGCGCGCGTCGCCAGACGATGGGGCGGATGAACCTGCTGAGCATGCTGTTCGGGCAGGCGCAGGACATGGTGACGGTCATCAGTTTCGCGATCGGGCTGATGGTCTACGCGCCCTGGCTGATCCTGCTGCTGGCGGTGGCGCTGATCCCGGCGTTCGTCGGCGAGTCGCACTTCAACGCGCTCAACTACTCGCTGAATTTCCAGTGGACCGCCGAGCGCCGCCAGCTCGAATACATCCGCCAGATGGGCGCGAGCCTGGAGACGGCCAAAGAGGTGAAGATCTTCAACCTCAACCGCTTCTTCATCGATCGCTTCCGCACGATGTCGGCGAAGTTCTACGAGGCCAACCGCGCGCTGGCGCGGCGGCGCGCGTTCTGGGGCAGCCTGCTGGCGGCGCTGGGCACGCTGGGCTATTACGTCGCCTACGGCTACATCGCTTGGCGCACCGTGAGCGGCGACTTCACCATCGGCGATCTGACCTTTCTCGCCGGGAGTTTCCGGCGCCTGCGGCAGATGCTGGAAAGCCTGCTCTCCGGCCTGTCGCAGGTCGCCGGGCAGGCGCTGTATCTCGACGACCTCTACTCCTTCTTCGAGATCGAACCAGAAATCGCCTCGAAAGCGGATGCCATCGCGGTGCCGAAGCCGATCGCACAGGGCTTCGTGTTCGAGGACGTGGGCTTCCGCTACCCCGACGCCGACAACTGGGCGCTGCGCGGGCTGTCGTTCGAGCTGCGCGCCGGCGAAGTGCTGGCGCTGGTCGGCGAGAACGGCGCCGGCAAGACCACGCTGGTGAAGCTGCTGGCGCGGCTGTACGAACCGGACGAGGGCAGGATCCTGCTCGACGGCCGCGACCTGCGCGATTACGACCTGGACGATCTGCGCGCGAACATCGGCGTGATCTTCCAGGATTTCGTGCGCTATCACCTCAGCGCTGCCGAGAATATCGGCGTAGGCAGCATCGACGATCTGGGCAACCGCGCGCGGATCGAATGGGCCGCGCAGCGGGCGATGGCCGACGGCCTGATCGAGTCGCTGCCGCTGGGCTACGACCAGATGATCGGCCGGCGCTTCAAGACCGGCGTGGATCTGTCCGGCGGCCAGTGGCAGAAGATCGCCATCGCCCGCGCCTACATGCGCGACGCGCAGGTGATGATCCTCGACGAGCCGACCGCCGCGCTGGACGCGCGCAGCGAGTTCGAGGTGTTCCAGCGCTTCAAGGATCTGTCCGATGACCGCACGGCGGTGCTGATCTCGCACCGTTTCAGCAGCGTGCGCATGGCCGACCGCATCCTGGTCCTGGCCGGCGGGCGCGTGGAGGCCAGCGGCACTCACGAAGAGCTGATGGCGCAGGACGGGCGCTATGCCGAGCTGTTCGAACTGCAGGCCGCCGGCTATCGGTGACGCGCCGCGATCGACGCGGGCATGCGACGCGGCGATATGCCCCGCAATCTGATCCGGATCAGTATCGAGCGGGCGCCGCGGCACGACACTGGACGCATCCTCCACGGAATGCCGCCATGACCGCCGCGAATGCCGAACTGCAGACCCCGTTCCTGCCCTACACCACGGCCGTCCTCACCGACGGCCGCGAAGTGCTGATCCGCCCGATGCATCCCGGCGACGCCGAAGCCGAACGCGCCTTCATCATCGGCCTGTCGCCGCAGACGCGCCGCTATCGTTTCCAGGAACAGTTCTCCGCACCCAGCGACGCGCTGGTCGCACAACTGGTCGATATCGACCACGCCAACGACGAGGCCTTCGCCGCACTCGCCACCGTCGATGGGTGCGAGCAGATCGTCGGCGTGTCCCGCTATGCCGTAGGCAGCCTTCCAGAGGAATGCGAGATCGCGGTGACCGTGCTCGACGCGTGGCAGGGCCAGGGGCTGGGCACCGCGCTGATGGGCACGCTCATCGATGCGGCCCGCAAACGCGGGATCAAACGCATGGTGTCGCTCGATTTCGCGGAGAACAGCGAGATGACCCACCTCGCGCATCACCTCGGATTCACGACCACGCCGGATCCGGACGACCGCACCCAGGTCGTGCACCGCCTGACGCTCTGAGCGCCCATCCCCGGGACCGCACCGGCCCGCGGCCCACCCCGGGCCGTCCAGCGCGGCCTGCCGGTACAATACCCGCCCACTGCATCACCCAGCCCCGAATTCCCCATGGCATCTCCCTACGGCACCGAAACCGTGCTGGACGTCCGTCACTGGACGGACGCTTATTTCAGCTTCACCACCACCCGCGACGACGGCTTCCGTTTCGACAACGGCCAGTTCGTGATGATCGGACTGGAGGTGCCGCAGGACGACGGCAGCACGAAGCCGCTGATGCGCGCGTATTCCATCGCCAGCGCCAACTGGGAAGAACAGCTCGAATTCTTCAGCATCAAGGTCCAGAACGGGCCGCTGACCTCGCGCCTGCAGCACATCAAACCCGGCGACACCATCCTGATCGGACGCAAGCCCACCGGCACCCTGCTGATCTCGGACGTACACCCCGGCCGAAATCTCTATCTGCTGTCGACCGGCACCGGCCTGGCGCCGTGGATGGCGGTGGTGAAGGATCCGGCCACGTACGAACGCTTCGAGCGCGTGATCATCGTCCACGGCGTGCGCGGCGAACCGGACCTGGCGTATCGCGATTACATCGTCCACGAACTGCCGCGGCATGAATTCCTGGGCGACGAGATCCGCCGGAAGCTGCTGTATTACCCGGCGGTGAGCCGCGAGGAATTCTACTGGCACGGGCGCCTACAGCGCGGCCGCGTGACCGATCTGCTGGAAAGCGGCCGCATGGCCGCGGACCTCGGCATCGAGCCGCTGGACGCGAAGCACGACCGCGCGATGATCTGCGGCAGCCCGCAGATGCTGGCCGATTTCCGGCGGATCCTCGACGGCCGCGGCTTCGTCGCGTCGCCGCGGATCGGCACCGCCGGCGAGTATGTGTTCGAGCGCGCCTTCGTCGAAAAGTGATCGCGGCTGCAAACGTGCACAGTTAAAAACGAGCGCAGCTGCAAATGAACGCGCGCCCGGCATAGACTGGCCGGCCGCATATCGAACGCCGACGAACCCGGACATGCCGATCTTCACGCGCAGCGCCACCCGCCACGCATCACCCCGCGCCGCCTTCATCTGGGCCATGACCGCACTGCTGTCGGTCGCGATGCTGGCGACCGCCGCCGAACCCCGGAAACAGCCCGCCGTCGGCGAGTATCCGCCGGACGCCCTGGGCAAGGACCGCGGCGGCACCGAGCAGACGGTCGGCATGCATCGCGGCAAGGTGGTGATCGTGACGTTCTGGGCGTCCTGGTGCGTTCCGTGCCGTCGCGAACTGCCGGTGCTCGGCAAATTCCAGAGCGTGGTCGGCAAGGATCATCTGGAAATCATCGCGGTCAACGTCAAGGAACCCAGAAGCGACTACAACGCGGTGGTGCGCGCCAACAAGGATATCGCCCTGACCTGGGTCCACGATGTCAGCGGCGCGACCAGTGCACGCTATGGCGTGGAAGCGCTGCCGAACATGTTCATCATCGATCGCGAGGGCCGCGTCGCCCACGTGCATCGCGGCTACAGCGAAGAGCAGATCAAGGTCTTCGTCAGGGAGATCATGGACCTGCTGCCGCCGGACGTGCTGCAGCGCCCGGCGGGCGGTTGAGACGCTGCGGCGACGCTGCATCCGCGGCCCCGCCGCCTGCGTAGACCGGTTGTCCGGTCCGGAGAACGTCATGCGCTTCACGCTCACGCCCCGCAGTTTCATGCCTCGCAACGTCATGGCCCATCGCCTCGCAAGCCTCGCGTTCGTCGCCGCCGCGCTGCTCGCCCTCGGCGGCTGCCTCCCCACCCGCGATGCGGGCGAACCCATCGCCACCCAGCTCATTGCGGCGCAGCAACCGGGACAACGCCTGGTCGTGGTGCTGCCGGGACGCGCCGACGATCTCGACGCCCTGCGCCGCAGCGGCATGGCCGAAGCGATCCAGGGCGCGTGGCCCGATGCCGATGTGCTGCTGGCCGAAGTCACGCTCGGCGATTACATGCGCGGCGATGCGCCCGAACGCCTGCATGCCGAAGTGATCGTGCCGGCGCGCGAACGCGGCCGCTATCGCGAAGTCTGGCTGGCCGGCGCCTCGATGGGCGGCATGGGCACGCTGATGTACGACCGCCTGTATCCGGGCGAGATGGACGGGCTGGTGCTGCTGGCGCCATACCTGGGCGACGCCAAGCTCGTGAAAGAGATCGCGGACGCCGGCGGCGTCGCGCAGTGGGAGGCCGGACCACCGCAGGCGGCGGACACCGATGGCTGGCAGCGCGAACTCTGGCGCCATATCCAGCGCATGTCGCGCGACCCCGGACAGGCCGGCCGGATCTGGCTGGCCTATGGCGATCGCGATCGCCTGCGCAAGGCGTTCCCGCAGCTGATCCCGGCGCTGCCGCAGGACCAGGTGCTGGTGCGCGAGGGCGGGCATACGTGGACGGTGTGGTCGCCGCTCATGGGCGAGGCGTTGCGGAAGGTGGATACGAAGCGTGGGGGTTCGTCGGCCCGGTGAGTGGATCAGCGGCCTGAAGGCCGCTCTACGGTCGCATTCATTCGCCGTAGTGCAGCCAGATGCGGGCGCGGGATTCGTTGTCGAAGACGCGGCATTCGTAGCCGTGTTCGCGGCCGATGATCTCGCCCACCTCCATCCGGCTGATCGCGGTGCCGCGCGCGTCGACATACGCCACCCGGACATCGGCGAAACCTTGCCCGCCCACCGAATCGACCAGTTGCTTCAACTGGTCCTCGGGCGGCACCACGCCGAAGCTGTGATCGATCACCAGCACCTGGCGCAGACCGGTGCGGCGCAACTCCGCGGCGATCCGCATGAACATCGCGATCAAGGCCTCGATGCCGTCGATCCTGCCGGTGACGTTCGCTACCAGCCCGCTGCTCTCGAGATCCAGTCTCAGTTCGAAACCGGGATTCGCCGGATCGAAATGCGCGGCGCCGGCTTCGACATCCATGTCGGCGCCGCTCAGCCCAACGCCGCTTCGATATCCCGGGTCAGCGACTCCGGCTTGTCGGTCGGCGCATAGCGCTTGATGACCTTGCCGTCGCGGCCGACCAGGAATTTGCTGAAATTCCATTTGATCGCGCCGATGCCCAGCAGGCCGCTCTTCTCGTCCTTCAGCCACTTCCACAGCGGATGCGCATCGCTGCCGTTGACGTCGACCTTCGAGAACATCGGAAAGTCGACGTCGTAGGTCAGCGAACAGAAATTCTTGATTTCCGATTCGTCGCCGGGTTCCTGGTGACCGAACTGGTCGCTGGGAAAGCCCAGCACCACGAAGCCACGGTCGCGATAGGTCTCCCACAGCGACTGCAGCCCGGTGTACTGCGGCGTGAAGCCGCACTTGGACGCGACGTTGACCACCAGCAGCACCTTGCCGCTGTAGTCGGTGAGCGATTTGTCGTGGCCGTCGATATCGATGGCGGAAAAATCGTAGGCGGTGGTCATGTCGGCGTCTCCGTGCGGATGCGTGGGCGAATGCGGGGGCGAATGCGATCAGGGCTGCGTCGGCGACGCGGCAACGGCCGGCGCAGTGCCAGCCGCAGCGACCTTGACCGGCGCGGCGAACGGCTTGATGCCGAACGCTTCGTAGATGTCGCCGGGATAGTAGGCGGTGCCGTTCTTGATCACCAGCGCGACGTTGCGGATGTCGGCGATGTTCTTCGTGGGGTCGCCGTCGACCAGGATCAGGTCGGCGCGCTTGCCCACGTCGATCGAACCGCGATCCGGCAGCGTGCGCGAATACTTGGCGCCGTTCCAGGTCGCGACCTGCAGCGCCTGCGCCGGGGTCATGCCGGCCTGCACGTACAGCTCGAGTTCGCGCTGCAGCGTGAAACCGGGCATGCCGTCGGTGCCGGCGAGGATGGGCACGCCGGCGCGATACATCCGCCCCACGAAATCCACCATCTTCTCGTACGACTTGTCGTAGCGCGCGGCGGTGGCGTCGTCGGGAATGTCGAATTCGGCGACCGTCAGCCCGCGCTGCACGTCCGGCGGCAGATGCGTGGCGATCGCGGCGAAGGCCTTCGACATCTGGCCCGGACGCTGGCGGATGAAATCGAAGGTCGCCAGGGTGGGATCCACCGCGACCTGGTCTTTCGCCAGCCGGGCGATGAAATCCTGCACCGGTTTTGCGTCGAAGTTCATGTCGGCGACGCGCTTGGCCGGCAGGTAGAAGCGTTCCAACGTGCGCGTATCGGTGGTGTCTTCCACCAGGAAATTCAACAGCACCTGATTGATGTGCTGGATCTCGTCGTAACCGGCGTCCAGCGCATCCTGCGCGCGCAGGAACACCGGGATATGGCCGCTCACGCGCAGATCGCGGCTGTGCGCGTAGGACACGGTGTCGCGCAGGATCTCTTTCGGGAACGAGTTGTAGATCTTGATCTGCGGATAGCCATTGGCCGCATACCAGTCCACCGCTTTCTTCGCCGCGGCCAGATCGGCCACCACGAAACCATTGCGCGCGGACATCGGGCTTTCGCCTTCCAGGAAACCCGCGGCGACGATGGCCGGCGACAGTGCGCGGCCGGCGCGCTCATCGGCCATCAATTCCTGCAGGCTCGCGTTGTCGTTGCCCATGTCGCGGACCGTGGTCACGCCCGCGGCCAGATGCAGGCCGCCCTGCCAGTCGTTGATGTGGCCATGCATGTCGAACAGGCCCGGCAGCAGCATGCGCCCGCCGGCATCGACGACCTGATCGGCGGATGCGCGCCCCTGGCCGGCACCCGAGATCGACGCGATCCTGCCGTTCTCGATCAGCACATCGGACGCCGCGCCGACAATCGCGTTCTCGCTGTCGAACAGGCGCGCGTTGCGGATCAGGGTCGTGCCGCGCAGCGGATGCGACAGCCGGCGCTGCAGATCGGTCAGCGCCTCGCCTTCGGCCTCTTTCTGCCGCGCTTCCAGCGTGTCGGCGTTGCCCTGCCAACCCTTTTCGATCAGCTGCAGATAACCGGGGAAGATGAAAGCGAAGAACCGCGGCTGGGCGTCCACCGTAGTCCAGACGAACGTGGGCGTGAAGCCGACGCCGGTCACCACCATCAGCTGGACCTTGCGCGTCTCGGCACCGTTGATCACGTCCGCCTGCGCGACGGAGCGCATGCTCAGCGCCCCGCTGGGGATCAGCGGCAGCTTGCCGTCCTCGCGACGGGCCAGCGCGGACAAGGCGGCGGACATGCTCTGCGGCGTACCGCCCAGCGCCCAGTAGGAGGCGCCCGGGGTCGCAGGCTGCTCTCCGGCGTCGGAGGTCGACTTCCAGCGCGCGATGCCGTTCTCGATCGCGAAGTTCTCGTCCACCGGCGCGCCGAACGTCGACTGGCCCTTCACCGAATAGGTCGCGAAGGTGCCGTCGGCGGCGAGCGTGTATTCCTCCTTCAACTCGGGCCCGCGGCCGTTGTCCTTGAACAGAAAGTCGACCCGGGTGACCCCATCGTCGCCGTGGACGACGATCTGGTGGCCGGCTTGTTTGCCGCCATCGACCAGAGCGACGTATTCGATCGTCTCTGCCGCGTGCGCCGCGCCCGGCGGTAACGCCAGCGCCAACAGAAGGCCAAGGAAACCACTGCGGTTCATATCCATCTCCCGTACGTATGTAGTGTTGCCCCCTGTTGCCCCGACCGGGTCGCGATGCGTCTCCGGCCAGAGCCGAAGTCTAGCCCGTTTGCCCGCATCCGGTCGCCACCGGCGATGGCGGCCGGCGACATCACGCCGATGCGGAACCGGCGCATACCGCTCGCCAGGACATCGATCTCGACTAAAGCGATTCCAGCACCAGCAACGTCAACACCACGTATCGCCCGGTCTTCGCGATGCCGACCAGCAGCAGGAAGACCAGCAGGCGCTCGCGCAGGAAACCCGCGGCCAAGGTGAGGGGATCGCCCACCACGGGTACCCAGCTCAGCAACAACGACCATCGCCCATAGCGGCGATACCATCCCGACGCGCGTTCGATCTGCAGAGGTTTGAGCGGAAACCAGCGGCGATGCCCGAATCGGGCCGCCTGCGTTCCCAGCCACCAATTGACGACCGAGCCGAGGACATTTCCCACGCTGGCGACGCCGATCACCGCCAAAGGTCGATGCCCCGACAACAGCATGCCGGCGACCGCGGCCTCCGACTGCGCGGGGAAGATAGTCGCGGCCAGCAAAGCCGTGAGGAAAAGACCCAGGTAGAGCATCGTGAAACTCGCGGCGGCTGTTGCCTGAATGGACGAGTCTAGTCTTTACCCGACAGTGCGCCCTGTTTCGTGGACGCAGGCCTGCGCAGCGTCCTGCTCGCACCTTCGCGAACGTGACTGAGCCGGTTCATGCCGTCGTAGGTATCGCCGCGGCGCGGCGGATCGAGCTGGCTGGCCTGCTGCAGCGCTGCGAGGTTGCCGACTTCATCGAACGCGTAGCCTTCGATAATGCCGCCCGGCGCGGTGTCCTCCACGAAGCCCGGCTGGTAGTTTTCGTTGAGCGAACGGCTCAGCACGCGGTCATTGCCGAAGGTCCAGCGGCTGATCGGGCCGAACGGATAGTAGGTCACGCCCGACAAAAGCGTCTGCGTCTGGCCATTGGCCAACAGCACCCGCAGTTCCGTCGGCCGCGCCTGCGCATCGCGCACGATCCGCACGCCGCTGCCGTCCGGGTAGATCATGCCGATCATCTGGTTGCCGGGCGGCGCGGGCTGCGGGGGGGCCGTCTCTCCCGGCAGCCGGCCCTGCGGATCGGTGTGCAGATACCGCAGCACGTAGGTACGCTCCTGCGTGGTCTGCAGTTTGCGGGCGACGTTGACGTAGAGGTCTTCGAAAAAAACGAAACCCCGCTGGTGCGGGGTTTCGTTTCGTGATTCGCTATCGGGAAGTCAACCTGACCCCGTTGGTCGTTTAACCATTACCATTCAGGTCTAACCATTCAACCAAGCCGTTGCATGTTGAAGCGAGGACTCTCCCAACGAAGGAGCCATCCGCTCCCATAATCCGTCGATCTGTTGGGCTCGGGTAAGCATGCCTTCAATGAGACCAGTTGCCACCGCCGTTCCCAACATCAGATCATCACTTCTAACGCCATTTTCTATCAAAGCAAATAATTTTTGATTGCTTAGCACATCATTGCTGTCGAAGTTCTCAGCAATACTGTAGCCAATGGCCGAGAACAAAATTGTAATCGGTGGTTTTTCTGGGAGCCAATCAAGCATTAATTCATTACTGGATCTTTTAGCTTCATTAGAAATTTTGGTTATCAAATAGAAAAATTCCTCGCATTGCGAATTCATGGCAATCCCCGTAGTGCGTTAGTCATGTCTCTAATGACATTCTGGGCTGCAGCAATATCACCTGATCGTGCTGTCGGATTTTTATCCAACCACTTTTCCAAGGCTTTTATGCTATCAGCTGCTTTCTGGGAGTGGAATCTTCCACCAACGGCCAGACCTGTAGCCAATTCTTGGCGGACAGCTGCTGCCGCACTTCCGCTCCCCACACTAGCGTTTGCTCGATAGAGAGGATCAATGATGCGCGCCAAGTTGGGGTCAGAGACTGCTGGCTTACTCATCGCCGCACGTAAACTATCCTTATATGCTTGATGCGCAGCAGAATTGGATGCAGAGGGACAATGCGCCTGCCGTGCCGTTGCGCGCTTCGCCAATCGCTTGATCTGCTCATGCACAAGCCGCGGCGCCACACGCTTGACCGCGTGCGTCGCCCCCAACCGCAACCCGGCTTGCGGCAGCGCGTAGCGCATCGCGAACCTCAGCACCAGCGACGCAAACATGCCTTCCGGGTCACTGTAAACCAGCGGCGATCCATTCGCGTAGCCGTAGGTGCTCATGCCGCCGTCGAGCCCGATCGGGTCGGATTGCACGTAGCGGCCCGTACCGGGGTCGTAGTCGCGGAAGTAGTTGTAGTTCAGCCCCGTCGCGCTGTCGTAACGCTGCCCGGGGAAGCGCATGTCGAACACGAACGCCGTGCCGTCGCCATCCACATCCTGGTTCGGCGCGCTGTCGCCGAACGCTTCATCCGCCAGATCCCAGCGCCACACGGCCACGTTGCGGACCGGGTCGATCACCACCCGCGGCGTGCCCAGCGCATCGGCTTCGATGTAGTACAGCTTCTGGTTCGCGCCCGCGCCCACCAGCAGGCCCACCGGCAGATCGTCCAGCCAGATCGCCTGCTGGATCGGCTGGCCGTTGGCGTCGTAGTCGCCGATCCACTTCCCGTCCTCGTCGTACAGCGTCGTCACCGCGATGCCGCTGCCCGCCCGGTGCACCCGCTCGCCCATCGCGTTGTACAGGTAGCGCATCGCCACTACGCCGTCGTGCCGCACCGCATGCATGCGGTTGGCGTCGTCATAATCGAACTCGCGCACGGCCGGTACGCTTGTGGCGGAGAAAAACGCGGACGCCGCGGCCGTCGGTTCGGGCATGGGATCGCCGCCGGGCGGGAGGTCGTCGCCACCGCCGCCGCTGGAAGACTCGCCGATCCGCGTGGTGTTGCCGACGCCGTCGTAGCCGCGCGTCTGCGCCCCCACGCTCTGAAGGTAATGCCGGCCGGGACCGGGTCCTGCGAAGCTGTAGCCGTATGGCGTCGTGGTGCCGCCGTCCGTCCTGGCGGTGCGGTTGCCGGTGGCATCGTAGTCGTAGGCCTGCAGGAGTGGCCCGTTCGCGCCTTCGCGCACGTGGGTCAGGCGGTTCATGCCGTCGTAGGTGTAGCTGCGACGCGGCGGATCGAGCTGGCTGGCATGCCGCAGCGTTGCGAGGTTGCCGACTTCATCGAACCCGTAGCCTTCGCTGATACCGCCCGGCGCGGTGTCCTCGACAAAACCCGGCTGGTAATTGTCGTTGAGCGAACGGCTCAGCACGCGGTCATTGCCGAAGGTCCAGCGGCTGGCCGGGCCGAACGGGTAATAGCTCGCACCCGACAGCAGCATCTGCGTCTGGCCGTTGGCCAACAGCACCCGCAGTTCCGTCGGCCGCGCCTGCGCATCGCGCACGATCCGCACGCCGCTGCCGTCCGGGTAGGTCATGCCGATCATCTGGTTGCCCGGCGGCGCGGGCTGCGGCGCGGCCGTCTCTCCCGGCAGCCGGCCCTGCGGATCGGTGTGCAGATACCGCAGCACGTAGGTCCGCCCCTGCGTGGTCTGCAGTTTGCGGGCGATGCTGCCGTAGCGGTCTTCAAAAAAAACGAAACCCCGCATCAGCGGGGCTCGTTTGTAGATTTTCTATCTAACTAACACTTTGATGTGATTCAGTCAGAAAAGTTAAGCTCGATCCGCGCACCCTCAGGAAGATCTTTGATCTGAACAGCTATTTCTGCTCGAAATTTCATGCCATCGACCGCATCTGATAAATACAGGTTCGCCAATGTGAAGTCGCCTCCAGCAACAAACGGAATTTTCGGCAACAAGCGACTGCCTGAGGGAATCCGGCCATTAAGTTCTTGCCAATCATGCGCCAAAGGATATCCGGTAAGCATCTCGTAATCTTCAAAAATCACATTTGCCCACCCCTCGATGTCGCTTGCCAGATATTCCATGCCTCCAGTTTCCGGATCAAAGGCATAAATCTCATCATTCTTTATGCAAAATTGCCCACCAAAAACGTCTTCCGCAAAGAAAAGACAGTTGTCGGCCAGCCCCTGATAAGCGCTCCTCCACAGTCCTTCCTTATTCCAATCTTCCAGATTGATTTCTGCCGGAGCGGTATGCGTTGAGAATACATGGAGCGCACTCTTATAAGCATAGAATCCATTGGCCTTAATCAACATGCCTAAAAGATCATCGGCAAGTGTACCTGCAAAATCACGGAGCCTGCTCGACAGCTTCGGTTCATGATCACTAAGAGGACTGCTTGCAGAGGAAAATCTCACGGAGAGAATTCAACCCCATCCGATTGACACATTCTTTTTAGCTCAAGAACTGCAGATTCAAAATTATGATGACTTCGATCAACACCAATCTCAACATCACCTTCAATTTGCAAAACAAGTCTAGCCTCCTGATCCAATGAAAGTACGAGATTTTCACCACTCAAACGAACCGCACTGATTCCGCCATAGCTTGATCTTGACTCATCTTCTATTTGGATATGAATCTTATCCATACTCATCGCACGTTCGCTTTCATTACTGGCAGCCGCCTTTTGAAGAATGAGAAATTTTGATGGAGAAAATTCATCGTCGGCAAAGCTGATAATTTTCATTAAATCATCTTCTTGGACAAAGATATGATTTGCATTTAATTTGTAATTCATCATTTGCTTCGCCCAACATAGGTTCTCGTTAAACCAGATGAGGAGCGGGGCCAGGACTTAACACAACGAAGCATGCCTGCCCCCGCTCAATGTAATCAAGACTAGTAATTCTCCAGCTCTGCCTCGATCGCGCTCGTAAGCTCGTCTATCGATGGTGTAACGCCTTTACTGGATGGGGTAAAGAAGATACCGGGGAGCATCCCATCGCTTTTCAGTTTAGGTAACAGGACCCCCATCAGATCATCAAGGCTAATTGCTTTCGGCTCATTTCCATCCCACTCATTCACCGCGCACGCTTCCGCGTACTCTCTGGCAGGCCAAAGTGGAAAAACGACAGTACCATCATCTGTCGCCGCGAGCGACCAGCCATCTTTATAGAGCCCCCAAGCCTCTTGCCAGTCCGCTACGACTTTTACGAAATGTTCAAAGCGTTGCGGCCCGGGCAGTGCAAGTACAGCTGCCAACTGTTTCGGATTAACTTTCACTCTAACCTCTCCTTAAAATACTGGTCGCTCAGCATTCGCACGCCCAAAATCATCGAATCTATGCTGCAATCGATGCAAATATCTTTCTTGCAGATTTGAGTAATTGTAACCGTAACCTTTTGCCGCCTCTCGACCGCGCTCATGAGCAAGATCTTTACCTGGTGGATTACGAATGTTTGACCGCTGCCCGCGTTGAATCGAGTTCATCTCCTGCCTAAGCCATCCTCGATCAGCAGAGCCTAGTTTGGGATCACCAGCCAATTCTCGCAATCGGGCTTGCTTGCCTGCTCGTCCTGCATTCTTTGCAACCTTTCCGCTAGCAGAAACGGGCGGGCAAACTTTGGGTTGCTGCACCACCGGACGCCATACCACCCGCTTGACATCAGCTCGCACTAACCGCGGCGCCACACGCTTGATCGCACCCGCCGCCAGCCTCGGCGCGAGATACCGTATTCCCAGCCTCAACAGGATGGAGCCGACAAACAATCCCTCCGGGTCGCTGTACATCAGCGGCGAGCCTTCGGCGTAGCCGTAGGTGGTCATTCCGCCTCCCAGTCCGATCGGATCGGACTCGATGTAGCGGCCTGTGCTGGGGTCGTAGTCGCGGAAGTAGTTGTAGTTCAGCCCCGTCGCGCTGTCGTAACGCTGCCCGGGGAAGCGCATGTCGAACACGAACGCCGTGCTGTCGCCATCGACATCCTGGTCCGGGGCGCTGTCGCCGAAGGCTTCATCCGCCAGATTCCACTTCCACACCGCCACGTTGCGCACCGGGTCGATCACCACTCGCGGCGTGCCCAGCGCATCGGCTTCGACGTAGTACAGCTTCTGGTTCGCGCCCGCGCCCACCAGCAGGCCCACCGGCAGATCGTCCAGCCAGATCGCCTGCTGGATCGGCTGGCCGTTGGCGTCGTAGTCGCCGATCCACTTGCCGTCCTCGTCGTACAGCGTCGTCACCGCGATGCCGCTGCCCGCCCGGTGCACCCGCTCGCCCATCGCGTTGTACAGGTAGCGCATCGCCACCACGCCGTCGTGCCGCACCGCATGCATGCGGTTGGCGTCGTCGTAATCGAACTCGCGCACGGCCGGCACGCTTGTGGCGGAGAAGAACGCGGACGCCGCCACCGGCGGTTCGGGTACCAGATCCCCACCGGACGGCAAGTCGCCACCGTTATCGCCACACCACAAGAGTAAAGCCCCGCAGGTTAATGCGGGGCTTCGGATTTCATTGAGTGGCGTCCATTTTTAAAGAAGCCCCAGTCATTGAGAATCTAAATTCCCTTTCCCTTCATTACTCCATGACGACTTACGCTCTTCCAAAAAGCTCAGGCTTAGCGCATCAACTGACTCAATAGCTACCAAGTCTTTTTCCTGTTGCTGCAATTCTCTTTGCATCAAATGATGCATCAATATTCTCTTTTCGAGCTGTGGATCAGCGGGATCCATTGCTTCAATTTCTTGAACGTACAAATCGACCGATTCAGTCGCATAAATTGCCGCGCGAACGACCTTACCAACGTCTTCTTCTATCAAACAATCCAATAGACTGCAAATTGAAAAACATGCGTCTTGTGCAGCTGTCACATAGATAGAAGAAAAATCATCAGAATTCGGCGCCGCAGATTCGCAAGCAGCAGATGCAGCTTTTATCTCTTGCAGGCTCGACTTTTCACCTAAAACAAAACTTGTTGCGCAGTCCAAAGCATTTCTGACATGCGCAGCATCGCCCCAGCCCGAATCTTGCTGGAATGCAAGATAGTTAGGCAGTAACCTTTCACAGCACAGAGCACCAAATGTGATTTTTTTTTCCAGATCGAGCGCAGTCAATCGATCCTTCAAAACTTGCGCATCAAATGCAGGCATTGCCATGATTTCGAACTCCAATATCACTTTAATAAGCTCCTGCATTTCTATCGACGCGGCATCCGCGTAACGGATGCCGCGCTGCCGATCGCACCTTGTAATCAATCGACCCGCTCAAATTTCAATCCGGAAACATTATTTTCTTCAAAAAATGACTTTACTTTTTCAGATACCACCAAAGCAATCGGCCAGTCTGAAATTCGGAAGATATCATGCCCGCCCGCTGCAATCGGATCAATCTTGAGTTTTGCAAACATTCTGAAATGACCCACTTTTTCGGGACGGCCATCAACTTCAGTCCATTTTGTAAACAGAGACCTTGACTCATCGACGCACTTAACAAGATCGCAGACGTTTAGAATCTCGTAGCTATCTTTACACCCCTCAATTGCCACCGGAAATCGCTGGGCAACCGAACCCACTAGCGACTCCAATGCTGCATTTATGGCGCTCGGCGTGACAACCATATCGAAATCGCAGAAATTGAATTGCACCTCATCACCCTCTTTCCGGACGGGCAATGTCAGATGCGGCTGATGATCGACTTGAACCCCTTGAGTAAACAGCCGAGGATCAACTTCATTTCCATCGGGAGTGAGAGGCGACTTTAGATACCAGCGCGATACAGCGGATGGGTCAGCAACAAGTTCGTAATACCTTCCTGTAGTCATGGCTTCCTCACAAGTTGATTCAATAGCGACCCTGGAGTTTGAAGCTCTCCGCGGATAGCCTGCATTTCTGTTCGTAATGCATGTCGGTAAGCACCACCATTCAAACCACTTGTCGCACTTTCGAGGCGCCGAAAAACTGCTTGATGGTAAGCCTCCGGGTGCGGACCTTTGTGACCCGGAACCGCAATTTTATTGAGCGCATCATCAAGGTTCATACCTGCTTTTTGAAAGATCGCTTCAAAACGAGGCGTCCACGGCCCGCCCCTTGCAAGTGACACACAGTTTTTATTAGTGCATATGTGATGGATTGGAGCTTTCGGGGCAATGTTACAGCCCGGCGGTGCTTTTGGACTACGTTTCGCCACCCGCTTGATCGCTTCCCGCGCAATCCGCGGGGTCACACGCTTGACTGCATGCGTCGCTCCCAGCCGCAACCCGGCTTGCGGCAGCGCATAGCGCATCGCGAACCTCAGCACCAGCGCCGCGAACATGCCTTCCGTGTCACTGTAGACCAGCGGCGAACCATTCGCATAGCCATAGGTGCTCATACCGCCGTCCAGTCCGATCGGGTCGGATTGCGCGTAGCGGCCCGTGCCGGGGTCGTAGTCGCGGAAGTAGTTGTAGTTCAGCCCCGTCGCGCTGTCGTAACGCTGCCCCGGGAACCGCATGTCGAACACGAACGCGGTGCCGTCGCCGTCCACATCCTGATTCGGCGCGCTATCGCCGAAGGCCTCGTCCGCCAGGTTCCAGCGCCACACGGCCACGTTGCGGGTCGGGTCGATCACCACCCGCGGCGTGCCCAGCGCATCGGCTTCGATGTAGTACAGCTTCTGGTTCGCACCCGCGCCCACCAGCACACCCACCGGCAGATCGTCCAGCCAGATGACCTGCTGGATCGGCTGGCCGTTGGCGTCGTAGTCGCCGATCCACTTGCCGTCCTCGTCGTACAGCGTCGCTACCGCGATACCGCTGCCTGCCCTGTGCACCCGCTCGCCCATCGCGTTGTACAGGTAGCGCATCGCCACCACGCCGTCGTGCCGCACCGCATGCATGCGGTTGGCGTCGTCGTAGTCGAACTCGCGCACCATCGGCACGCTCGACGCCCCGATCCGGGTGGTGTTGCCGACGCTGTCGTAGCCGCGCGTCTGCGCCCCAACGCTCTGAAGGTGATGCCGGCCGGGACCGGGCCCTGCGAAGCTGTAGCCGTACGGCGTGGTGGTGCCCCCATCCGTCCTGGCGGTGCGGTTGCCGGTCGCGTCGTAGTCGTAGGCATTCAGCAGTGGCCCATTGGCGCCTTCGCGCACGTGGGTGAGCCGGTTCATGCCGTCGTAGGTGTAGCTGCGGCGCGGCGGGTCGAGCTGGCTGGCCTGCCGCAGCGTTGCGAGGTTGCCGACCTCATCGAACCCGTAGCCTTCGCTGATGCCACCCGGCGCGGCGTCTTCGACGAAGCCCGGCTGGTAGTTCTGGTTGAGCGAGCGGCGCAGCACGCGGTCATTGCCGAAGGTCCAGCGGCTGACCGGGCCGAATGGATAGTAGGTCGCGCCCGACAACAGTATCTGCGTCTGGCCGTTGGCCAACAGCACCCGCAGTTCCGTCGGCCGCGCCTGCGCATCGCGCACGATGCGCACGCCGCTGCCGTCCGGGTAGGTCATGCCGATCATCTGGTTGCCCGGCGGCGCGGGCTGCGGCGCGGCCGTCTCTCCCGGCAGCCGACCCTGCGGATCGGTGTGCAGATACCGCAGCACGTAGGTCCGCCCCTGCGTGGTCTGCAGTTTGCGGGAGACGTGGCCGTAGCGGTCGTAGCAATAGCCGGTCCCGCCGCTGGGATCGGTGGTAGCCGCCAGCCGGCCCTTGGCGAAGCGCTCCCCGTTCGGGCAAGCGGCCGGCGCGGTGTCGTAGGCGTAGCTCACGTTGCGGCTGCTGTCGGGATACGCGATGGCGGTCATCCGATCCAGCGCATCGTAGGCATAGGTCGCGGTGACACCGCGGCCATCGGTGCGTGTCTTGAGGTTGCCGGCTTCGTCGTGGGTGGCGCTGGTGGTGTGCGTGTCCGGGCTTTGCTGACCGACCAGATCGCCGAAACCGTTGTAGTCGTACAGCGTCGACAGGCCGTTCGGGTCGGTGATCCGCTTCACCTGATCCAGCGCGTCGTACTCGATCTGCGTCAGCGCAGCGACGCCATCCATGTCCTCCAGGGTCATGCGCAAGCGCCCAAGCGCATCGTGGTCGTACCCGGTCTTGCGGCCCAGCGCATCGGTCATCAGCGAGAGATTGTTCTCGTCGTCGTACAGGAAACCCGTCGAATGCTGATAGGCATCGGTTTGCGTCTCCAGCCGGCCCAGCGTATCGAAGGTGCTGGACAGCTTGCGCAGCAGGTCGCCGCCCGCATCGCGCGTCTCTTCGTTCAAGCGCTCGCCGGCGGCGTTCAACGCGTAGGTGATGGCGTTGCCGTCGCGATCGGCGATGGAGGTCAAACGCCGGGCATCGTCGTAGCCGAACGTGACGTACACGCCGTCGGGCTGGATGACGCGGTGCACCAGCCCATCGGCGGTGTACTCGATCCGCTCGATGCGGTCGTCGGCCTCGCTGGCGTCGTCGACGCCGCGCACCTTGCTGGCGAGCAGCCAACCGCGCGGGTCGTAGTCCAGGTCGGTGACTACGCCGTTGGCGTCGCGGATCGACTTCACGCGGCCGGCGCCGTCGTAGGCCAGTATCTCTGTGACGTGCAGCTCCGCATCGACGATCCGCCACAGGTCGCCCTTGCGCCATGCGCAGGCGGCCGGCGTCGCGGCGCACTCGGACGCACTTGTTTGGTCATCGCTGCCGCTGCGCGGGCCGACGGTGACGCTTTTTTCGTCACGGCTGCGGGATCAAGGGCCAACGATGGCGTTTTTTTCGCCATCGTTGTCGCTTCGAGGGTCGGCGTTGGCGCTTTTTTCGTCACGGTTGCCGGTTCGCAGGCCGGCGGCGGCGCTTTTCGGCACGACACCGGGGCGCGGAGCCCCCATGCGCCCTGGGTGGGTGGTTCGCCCGCCCTGCCCCCTGCGGCACGGCCGTTCGGGCCGTGCCGCAGGGCGGCCGTCCTCACGCCGCGGGCGGCGTGTCGGGCTTGGCGCTGCCTTTGGCGAAGCGCGCGGACAGCTCTTTGCGCAGGCCTTCCAGGCCCTGGTTGCGGCCGGCCACTTTCAGCAGCGCATAGCCTTCCAGCGCGAAGGCCATGACATCGCTGCCGAGTGCGTCGTCGGTGTCCTCGACCCGCTCGTTCAGGCGCTGCAGACGCGCCAGCCGCGGCCGCAGCCGTTCCAGCGCGGCCAGGTCCGCCTGCGCTTCGGCCAGGTCGATGCTGGGCGGGATGACCTGCGGGTTCTGCGCCAGCACCGTCAGGGTCTGGCGGCAGAAGGCTTCGGACTTCGGCCCCATGCGCGCAAGGCCCTTGCGCTGGTCGGCGGTCAGCGAGATCAGCCCCGGCAGGGCCGCTTCCAATGCGGTCAAGGCATTGTCCACGGCGAGCAGTTGTTCGTCGGTGAAATTCAAGGACAGCAGGTTCTGGCTCATAGAGTCCCTTTTCGATCGAGATGTCGCCCGGATCGGGCGCTCCGAGTTTGAAAAGGCGACGGCATGTTGCCGACTGTCATCTTCAACAGGATGCGGTGATGTCTGGCGCGACGATGCGACGCACGACATCAGCCGTCGCGGTGTTTCATGCGGCGTCGCCATGAGCAGCGTGCGATGCGATGTCGCCGACGTTCGCTTGGCGACGTCGCGACTTGCGTCGCTCCCACAAGAAGCAGTAACGCGCCATCAGGAGTTACGTCGTTCTCGCGAGCACCGCGCTGTCTTTCATCTGTGGGAGCGACGCGAGTCGCGACAGGGCTTCCCGCGGGATCGGCGCGCATGGGCGGGACAACATCGCATCCCAGGACCTGAATGCACGCGCTCGCACAGTGGTCCATCGATGAACAGGCCGCACGATGGATTCGCAGCCTGCATCATTCGCGGCGCGCGATTTGATCGCAAGCTACTGATTCATATGAAATCCGCAGCTGGCACGGTTGATGCATGGATTACATGTGCGTAATCCACGCATCCCCCACAAGGAAATACCCGTGAACCAGACCACCAATCAGAACGACAAGAAAGATACCCAGAACGCGCCGTCCAAGGATCCGAACGCCAATCCGTCGCAGCAGAACCAGAAGATGGGCGAGAAGCACGACGACCAGAAGACCGGCGGCGACAAGACCGGCAGCGACAAGCGCTGAGTCGATGCGTGTCGCGGTGAACGCTGCTTTCCCCAAGAAATAGCGGGCACGTTCGGCATGCGATGAAAAAACCCGGCCTGCATCGCTGCAGGCCGGGTTTTGTTTTGCGCGCGTCGGTTGCGGCCGAACGCTAGGTCGCGATCAGAACTTCGCCTTGAACTCCACGCCCCACGTGCGCGGCTCGTTGAGGAAGCCGGTGAGGTTGTTGAAGTCGATGGCGCCGACGATGGCTTGCTCGTCGGTGATGTTGCGGCCGAACACGGCCATTTCGTAATTGCCGTCGTTCCAGTTGTAGCCGGCGCGCAGGCCGCCTTCCAGCAGCGGATCGCCGGTGAATTCGGTCGATTCGTACAGGAAGAAGTTGACCTTGCTGCGATACGCCCAGTCGGTGTACGCGAAGAATTCGCCGTGGCTGGTGGGGATGCCGTAGCGCGCGGTGACGTTGTAGACGTGCTTCGGCGCCTGCGGCAATGCGTTGCCGTCGATCAGGAAAGTACCGGCAACAGCGCCGGCGGGATCGCGCATGGTGCAACCGCCGCCGCAGCCGAACACCGCCAGGCTGCTGTCCTGGATTTCGGTGTCGTTGTAGCTGGCGCCGAGAGTGACGAACAGACGGTCGGTCAGCCACGCCTGCACATCGAGTTCCGCACCCTGGCCGACGGTGCGGTCGGCGTTGACCAGACGCGCGACGTTGGCATTGCCGCCCACGGCGGTGAGCTGCTGGTCGTCGACGGTGTAGCGATACAGCGCGAAACCCAGGCGCAGGCGGTTGTCCCATACGGTCGCCTTCACGCCGGCCTCGTACGACAGCACGGTTTCGGTGTCGGCGACGGTCACCAGCTCATCGGCCGGTAACCTGAAATCGGCAAACATCAGGCGGCCCTGCACGCTGGGCGCGCGGAAGCCGCGGGCGACGCGGCCATAGACGTTGACGTTGTCGTTGATCGCATAGACGGCGCTGAGGTCCCAGCTGACATCGGTATCGCTGGGGCTGACTTCGATCGGCGCGATGGGCGGGCCGAACGGGCCGGTCACGCGCTGCGCGGAGAAGGTCTTGCTGTCGTCGGTGTAACGCACGCCGCCGCGCAGTTTCAGTTTGTCGGTCACGTCGAAATCGCCGGAGGCGAATACCGCCCACGCGGTGTTTTCCTGGCGCTGGGTGGCGTAGCCGTTGCGCGGGTTGCCCGGTGCCAGCGTGTCGTAGCTGACGCTGTCGATGTCGATGGTTTCGTCGAACCAGAACAGGCCGGCCTGCCAGTCGAAGCGACCCCATTCGTTGGATTCGATGCGGAATTCCTGGCTGTACTGGCGATGGTTGGGCAGGCCGTCGGCGGACTCGGCCGGGAACAGCGCTTCGCCGGGCACGGAGGGCGGGAACACGTAGCTGGAACCGCCGTCGATATCGCCGCGGCTGAAGGCGTCGACGCTTTCGTAGCCGGTGATCGAGTACAGGCTGACGCGACCCAGATCCCAGCGCATGCGCAGGTTGGCGCCGAGCTGGTCGAGCTTCTGTTCGTTGACGCCGTCGATCGACACTTCGTCGCGATCGAAACCGTCGACCAGTTCGTTGGTGCCGGGCTGGATGATGCTGGAGCGGAACAGGCGCGCGGTGCCTTCCAACTGGCGCGCATGCACGTTGAACAGCATTTCGAACGTGTCGCTGGGCTGGAACAGCAGCTGCACGCGGGCGGCGGTTTCTTCGTAGCCTTCGAGGTCGTCGCCACTGCCGTTGAAGGTGTTGTCGACGTAGTCGTCGCGCTGCTGGTGCAGCACCGACACGCGCGCGGAGACGGTGTCGCTGAGCGCGCCGGTGATCGCGCCTTCGGCGTTGACGGTGTTGTACGAGCCGTAGCCCAGCCGGCCGTAGCCGCCGAAGTCTTCTTCCGGACGCGCGGACTCGAACTTGAGCACGCCGGCCGGCGAATTGCGGCCGAACAGCGTGCCCTGCGGACCGCGGGCCATTTCGATCTGGTCCAGATCGAACAGCGGGAAGCCCTTGAGGATCGGGTTCTCCTGGACCACGCCGTCGTACACCAGCGAGACCGGCTGCGAGGCGTTGACGTCGAAGTCGGTGTTGCCGAGGCCGCGGATGTAGAAACGCGGGAACGCGCGGCCGAACGAGGATTCGATGTTCAGGCTGGGCAGACGGCCGGACAGCAGGCGGATGTCGTCGCCGCTGGCGGTCAGCACTTCGAGTTTCTCGCGGTCGATGGTGGTGATGGCCATCGGCACGTCCTGGATGTTCTCGACCCGGCGCTGTGCGGTGACGGTGATGGCGTCCAGCTCGGGGGCGTCCGGTGCGGCAGTCGCTTCCTGGGCCTGTGCCATGGTCGGCAGCGCGAGCACGACAGCGATGGCAAGGGCGCCGATGCGCGGAGTGCGGCGACCGGGACGGTGGGAATGGGACATGACGATGTTCCTGGCAGTGGGGAAAGGGGGGCGTGAGGGCGATGATCGGCGGGCATCCCGCGGGGCCGAAGGGGCGAGCGCTCCGTACTGCACCGAATCTCGGCCGAATTGTAAACAATTCGTGATCCGCCCGGTCCGGCCTGTCGATACGGCAGGAACGGCACACCAGGACCGGCCGATGGTTGGCCAGAGCATGCCTTTCGTCATGGGCCGTGGCCGCCCCCATCCGCTACCCTGATGCCCGCCTGACATCCGCAACACGCACCCGCTCCGTCCCTGCCGAGGAATACTCCATGAATCGCCCTCTCGCCTGCGCCCTGGCGCTGGCCATCTCCGCGACCGCGCTTGTCGGCTGCGACAAGAATTCCGCGCCCGCACCGACCACTTCCGACAAGGCCGCCATGCCCGCAGACGCCGCTCAGGACAATCCCCTCTTCGTCGAAAGCCCGCTGCAGCTGAAATTCCCGCAGTTCGACAAGATCAAGGACAGCCATTTCGGTCCCGCGTTCGACCGCGGCATGGCCGAGCAGGTCAAGGACATGCAGGCGATCGCGAACAGCGCCGAACCGGCGACGTTCGAGAACACCATCCTCGCGATGGAACGCACCGGCCAGTTGCTCTCGCGCGCCGTCTCGGTATTCGGCAATCTCACCAGCGCCAACACCAACGATGCCCTGGACAAGCTCGACGAGGAATACTCGCCGAAGTTCGCCGCGCATTTCGACGGCATCTACCTCGATCCCAAGCTGTTCGAGCGGATCAAGTCGCTTTACGACAAGCGCGACACGCTGGGTCTGGACGCCGAAGGCGTGCGTCTGATCGAGCGCTACTACACCGATTTCGTCCGCGCCGGCGCCAACCTCACCGAAGAACAGAAGACCCGGGTCAAGGCCATCAACAGCGAGATGGCGACGCTGACGACCAAGTTCAGCCAGAACACGCTGGACGAGGTCAACGATTCGGCCGTAGTGGTCGATTCGCGCGATGAACTGAAGGGTCTCAGCGACGAACAGATCGAAGTGCTCGCCGAAGCCGCCAAGACCAACAAACAGGACGGCAAATTCCGTATCGCCCTGCTCAACACCACCGGCCAGCCGCTGGTGGCGCAGCTCGAGAACCGTGCGCTGCGCGAGCGCATCTACAAGGCATCGATGGCGCGCGGCAGCCGCGGCAACCAGTGGGATACCACCGACATCGTGTCCCGGGTGACCAAACTTCGTGCCCAGCGCGCCAAGATCATGGGCTTCCCGAACTACTCGGCATTCAGTCTGGCCGAGGAAACCGCGAAGTCGCCGGAAGCGGTGAACAAGCTGCTCACGCAGCTGGCGCCGCCCGCCGTCGCCAACGCCAAACGCGAGGCCGCCGAATTGCAGGCGATGATCGACCAGGAGCAGAAGGCCAAGGGCGAGCCCACCTTCCCGCTGGAAGCCTGGGACTGGGCCTACTACACCGAGAAGGTGCGCGCAGCGAAATACGATTTCGACGAAGCCCAGCTCAAGCCCTACCTCGAAATGGACAACGTCCTCGAGAACGGCATGTTCTTCGCCGCGGAGAAACTGTACGGCCTGAAGTTCAAGCGCCGCACCGACCTGCCGACCTATCACGAAGACGTGCGCGTCTACGAGATCTCCAACGAGGACGGCTCGCTGCTGTCGCTGGTGCTGGTGGATCCGTACGCGCGTCCGTCGAAGCGCGGCGGCGCCTGGATGAGCTCCTACGTCAATCAGTCCGAACTGATGGGCGACAAGCCGGTGGTCGCGCTGCACCTCAACGTCACCAAGCCGGCCGCGGGCAAGCCGGCGCTGATGACCTGGGACGACGTGAACACCACGTTCCACGAATACGGCCACGTGCTGCACGGCATGTTCTCGAACGTGAAGTACCCGTACTTCAGCGGCACCAACGTGCCGCGCGATTTCGTCGAATACCCGTCGCAGGTCAACGAGATGTGGGCGACCTGGCCGGAAGTGCTTGCGAACTACGCCAAGCATCACCAGACCGGCGAGCCGATGCCGAAAGCGCTGCTGGACAAGGTGCTGGCCGCCGACAGGTTCAATCAGGGCTTCGCCACCACCGAATACCTGGGCTCGGCGATGCTGGATCAGCGCTGGCACCAGGTGGCCGCGGACCAGTTGCCCGACGCCAAGGGCGTGATGGCGTACGAAGCCAAGGCGTTGAAGGACATCGGCGTGGATTACGCCCCGGTGCCGCCGCGCTATCGCACCCCGTATTTCAGCCACATCATGGGCGGCTACGCGGCCGGCTATTACGCTTACATCTGGTCGGAAGTGCTGGATGCGGAAAGCGTGAAGTGGTTCGAGGAGAACGGCGGCCTGACCCGCAAGAACGGCGACTGGTTCCGCGATAAGCTGCTCAGCCGCGGCGGCTCGAAGGACGCGATGCAACTGTTCCGCGATTTCCGCGGCCGCGATCCGCAGATCCAGCCGCTGCTGGAACGTCGCGGCCTGACCGCGAAGTAAGTTCCTCGCACCATCATTGCTGCACCGACACCGCCCGGCATGCCCGGGCGGTGTCGTATCCGGACATCGCCGACGCACGACATGCGCTATCCGCATGCACGGAAAGTCTGCGATCGCATAAGCTGTATCGATGCCGCAATCGCATCCATCGGAAGACAACGCCGCGATCGCGCACAGCCTGCGCGCCTGGGTCGATCGTTTCGAGCGCGTCTTCGTACTCACCGGCGCCGGCATCAGCACCGGCTCGGGCATTCCGGACTATCGCGATACCGCCGGCGCCTGGAAACGTCCGCCGCCGGTCACTTATCAGGCGTTCGTCGGCGACACCGCCACCTATCGCCGCTATTGGGCACGCAGTTTCGTCGGTTGGCCGATGTTTTCGAGCGCGCTGCCCAATGCCGGGCATCGCGCGCTCGCCGCATTCGAGCGACAGCGGCGCATCACGTCATTGATCACCCAGAACGTCGACACGCTGCACCAGCGCGCCGGCAGCCGCGAGGTGATCGATCTGCACGGTCGACTGGACGGCACGGTCTGCCTAGGCTGCGGCGATGCGCGTCCGCGCGATGAATTGCAGACGCGGATGGCCGCGAACAACATCGGCTGGCGGCCGCGCGACACGGCGGCCGCTCCGGATGGCGATGCCGATATCGATCCGGCGGCAGTGGCGGCGTTCGAGCCGCCGCACTGCATGCTCTGCGGCGGCATGCTCAAACCGGATGTGGTGTTCTTCGGCGAAAATGTGCCGGCTGCGCGTTACGCGCAGGCGCTCGCGGCGCTGCACGCGGCCGATGCGGTGCTGGTCGTGGGTTCGTCGCTGATGGTGTATTCGGGATTCCGCTTCGCGCGCATGGGCCATGAGCGCGGCATGCCGGTGGCGATCCTCAATCGCGGACAGACCCGTGCGGACGCGCTGGTCGACCTGAAACTGGAAGGCGACTGCGGCGAAGTGCTTGCGGCTGCCCTCCCTGCGACCTGAGGTTACTGGCCCGGCTGCACCGCAGGCGCGACGGTTTCGTCGAGCGGCGGCGCCGGCGCCGGCTTGGCGACCACGAACATCGCGCGGTAGGCCGGGGCGAGATTCGGCAACAGCACCGCGGTCGGCACTTCGACCGTGCGCACGCCGTCGACATACGGCCCGACCTGATACGGCGGAAACACGAAACGCAGGCCCATGAGCTTGTCGCTGTCGGGGGCCAGCACCGGCTCGAACGCCGCGAACGATGCCGGCACGGGTTCGGTGCCCTCGTCGATCATCCGACCGACCGAACGCATGACTTCGGCGCGCTCGCCCGCGGGCAACTCGTCGGCATCGACCCGCTGCGACAGCGATGCATGCAACTGCTCGCGCGCGTAATCGGAAATCGTGTTCCAGCCTTTCGGATCGGGCAACAGATCGTTCGCTGTCAACAGCTTGTCCTGCTGCGGCAGCCACACGAAGCGCGCGACCAGCGGCGCGCCGTGGGCGCCGCCGGTGAACGCGGCGCCGTCGGCGGCCACCGCCACCAGCTCGGGCGTTTCCGCCAGCAGCGTGAAATTGAGGGTGAGATCGTAGGGACCGGGCTGCTTGGCCGCATCGGTGGTCTGCACCGCCTTGAGCAACTCGGCGCGCGCGCCTTCTGCGTAGCGGCGAAGCGCTTCGGCCAGACCCGGATATTTGTTCGCCTCGCGCGGATAACTGATGCCGATGATGTAACGGGCATCCTGTTCGATGACGTCCTTCAGCTCGACCGGCGCCGCCTCGGGCGCAGCGACCGCGACAGGCGCCTCGGATGGAGGAGGTACCGCATCCTCATCTTTCTTGCATGCGGCCAGCAACAATGCGGGAACAAGCACGGCCAAGACCATGAAAGGAGGAAACGCGCGGGGTGAATTCGAATGCTTGAACATGAGTGAACGCATGGCGGGCCTCCTTACCCGACCCGGATCGGGTGTGCGATCAGGATAACGGATCGACGGCGGCGGAAACGTGGGATAAAGATGCGCTAGGCAAACGACGCGCAATAAAAACCCCGGGCGCGAACGCCCGGGGTCTTGTTCCGGAAGCGCTGGTTCAGAGCGCCTGGACTTCGTCGGCCTGCAGGCCCTTCTGGCCCTGCACGACTTTGAAGGTGACCTGCTGGCCTTCCTTCAGCGACTTGAAGCCGTTGCCCTGGATCGAACGGAAGTGGACGAAGAGGTCCTGACCGCTTTCCGGGGTGATGAAGCCGAAGCCCTTGGCATCATTGAACCACTTGACGGTACCGCTCTGACGATCTGACATTTGAATTACTCCTGGAAAATTGTTGGATGGATCCGCGCCCGGTAAGGGTGAATGCAGGATCCGGTGGAACAGGAAACTGACCAATAGCTAGGGCCCCGGCGCTTGCGCCCAGGGCCCAGTCATGATGGTTTTACTGCGGCTGCACTTCATCGGCTTGCAGGCCCTTCTGGCCCTGCACGACCTTGAAGGAGACCGCTTGGCCTTCCTGCAAGGACTTGAAACCGGTGCCTTGGATCGAACGGAAATGGACAAACAGGTCCTGGCCGCTTTCCGGGGTGATGAAGCCGAAGCCCTTTGCATCGTTGAACCACTTCACGACGCCGTTTTGACGATCGGACATGGGGTGTTACTCCTCAAATAAACAGTTGGGTGGATACACGGGGCCTTTCGGCACCGCGACTGTCTAGCCAGGGGTAACGCGAACGATGAGCGGATCGTCTGGGCTTGACCGAGTGTAACCCCGCCTGCAAAGCCCTCCGGAGAGGATCTCGCAGGGCAGGCCGCTGCCGGCTTGCAACCTTGGATCTACCGCATCGGGCCACGATGTACCGTGATCCCGCTTGGAACAGTAAGCGCACCATACACCACAACGTCATCATTTTGGGAAGTGGGAGACGGAACTTTTTTTGTTCCCCCGGGTCGAGCGGCCCGCTCCAGCCCCACACCCGGCGATGCCGGATCGGGAACCTGCATGAATACAGTGGTTTTACCTGAACGGAGCGGCGATGGCACGGTCTGCGGGAAGCCCCGTCGAGAGGTGCGACCCAGCGGGTCAGCAGCGGCCAGCGACCGGTGGGGAGTGACGCATTGCGGCAGATCTGTCCCCGCTGCAGAGCGCCCAAGGCGCTGGCACGCTTCATGCTTAGGCATTCTTCAAACACCCGTGCAGCGTGTTCCCAAGCCCCATCTTCGTTCCATGCAAGAGGAGTTCCCAATGCAGCTCGATGCTCCTGCCAACAATGCGAGCGACGATGTGGTCGTCGCCCGGATCTATGACCTCTCCCGCGAGGGCGACACCACGAACCGAGAGTACCAACTGCTGGATTATGTGATCCAGAAACGCCTGCAGCAGACCTACGGCGGAGAGATCACCCGCGGCGCCTACGCCGCATAGGCTGCCAATCGCGTCTGGTCAGCCGAAGTCGGGGCTGACCAGACGCTGCAGGAAATGCGGCGCCAGCGCAGGCTGCTGCAACAGAGTGAACATCACGCCATACAGGGCGCCCCACAGATGGGCGCTGTGATTGATGTTGTCGCCGCCACGCTTGTCCATCCAGATGCTGTACCAGATATACAGACCGGCGAAAATGAACGCCGGCACCGGAATCGGGATGAAGAACAGATAGATCCCCGACCACGGGTCGAGCAGGATCGACGCGAACAGGACGGCCGATACCGCCCCCGATGCCCCGAGACTGCGATAGCGGGCGTCATGGCGGTGGCGCATGAATGTCGGCAGGATCGCCATCACCACTGCGGACAGATAGAACAGCAGAAAGCCGACCGGCCCGATCCTCGCGCCGAAATAGCCTTCCATCATTCCGCCGAACGAATACAGCGTGACCATGTTGAAGATGAGGTGCATGCCGTCGGCGTGGATGAAGCCATGCGTCAGCAGACGGTCGTACTGCTGCTGGCGATCGATCGCCGGCGGCCAGAGGATCAGGCGATCCATCAGCTTCGGACGTTCCCAGGCCTGCCAGGACACCACCACGGTGACCGCGACCAGCGCCAGGGTGATGTAGCCGTTCATGCGCGCCTCCGCGCGCCCTGCCGCCCGCGACGATCAGGTCGCACGGTAGTAATCCTGCAGCGGATAGCGTCTGGCGTACCACGCGAAGATCAAGGCCGCCAGGAACGCGAAGCCCGCGAAGAAGAACATCAGGAACGCCTCCTCGCTCAAACCCGTACCGGCGATCTGTGCTGTCACCGTTTCGTTGCGCACCGCGGCATTGGTCAGCAGCACCCAGACGTTGCCGAAGGTCACCGACAGCATCCAGAAACTCATGATCACGCCCTTCATCGGCGGCGGCGACTGGCTGTAGGCGAATTCCAGGCCGGTGGCGGACACCAATACCTCGCCGAAGGTCAGCAGCGCATAGGGCAGGATCTGCCACGCCAGCGACACCGGGTCGCCGCCGTCGATCGACAGCTGGATCATGCCCGCGACCACCCAGGCCAGGCCCGAGAATCCGATGCCGAAGCCCATCCGGCGCAGCGCGGTGACCTTGAAGCCGAGCTTCGTCAACAGCGGATACAGCACGATGTTGTTGAACGGGATCAGCGCCATCACCATCAGGGGGTTCAGCGCCTGCATCTGCCCGGCGTCGTTGACCAGCCAGCTCGGCCACCACCACATGTCGTGCGGCACCATCATGGTCTTGCCCTGCAGCACCCAGGTGGAGGCCTTCTGGTCGAACAGCGACCAGAACGGGCTGACGATCGCGAAGATGATCAGGATGCGCAGCACTGCACGCACGCCGTCGACCGCCGCATCCGGATGCGCGCCGCGCGCGCGATCCAACTGCATGGCCGTTCCGATGCCGCCGAACAGCAACACCGCGCCCAGCGCGAGACAGAACGAAATCACGAAGCCGAAGCCCTCGGGCCACCAGGCGGGCGATAGCGCCCATCCCACCAGCAGCGCCACCGCGATCGCCACGCCGGCCATCGCGACCAGACTGCCCGCGCCCTTGCCGTCGCTGCCGCCGCGCAGCGCGGTCTTGACCACATTCATGAACGAATGCGGATCCACCGGCGCCGGCGGCATGTTCACGTACTTCGCGCGCCCCATCCAGAAGATGACGGTAGCGATGAACATCAGTACGCCGGGAATGCCGAACGCGATCGCGGGGCCGTATTCGCGCAGGAAAATCGGCATCAGCAGCGAAGCGAAGAACGAACCGAAGTTGATCGTCCAGTAGAACGCGTCGTAGACGATCTTCGCCAGATGCTTGTTGGCCTGGGTGAACTGGTCGCCGACGAAGGACGACACAAGCGGTTTGATGCCGCCGGAACCCAGCGCGATCAGCAGCAGGCCCGTGTAGAAACCGGTCCGATTGGTCTCGAATAAGGCCAGGAACGCGTGGCCGACGCAGTACACCAGCGAAAGCCAGAGGATGGTGTTGTATTTGCCGAAGAAGCGATCCGACAGCCAACCGCCGAGCAGCGGGAAGAAATACACGCCGATGACGAAACTGTGGAAGACCTCTTTGGCCATGCCCTCGCGTTCGGCGGCGGGCAGATAGGCCAGGATCACGCTGCTGACCAGGAACTGCACCAGGATGTTGCGCATCCCGTAGAAACTGAAGCGTTCGCAGGCCTCGTTGCCGATGATGTAGGGAATCTGGCGGGGCAGCTTTGCCGGATCTCCGGCGTACTTCGCTTCAGCGGCTGCAGTCATGGACGGGTCTCGTATGGATGAACGGGGCCGCCGCGGGCGCGACGGGCTCGGATTCGCGTTGCGATCAGGGAGTGTAGTGCGGAACACGCCGCGGGCGCATGGCCCCGGGCATTCCGTCGGCGGCAGCGCCGTTCAGCACGCGCCGCCCGGGGCTGCGTGATCGGGGCGCGGTGAGGCCCGACGGGTCAGGCCCACTCGGTCAGCCCTTCGCGCTCGTACAGCACTGCGAACGAAGGCCGCGCCTTCAGGCGCGATGCCAGCACCGAGAGATGCGGCCATTCGGTGGCCGGCTTGGGCATGTTCCGCGACCACCGCATCAGCATCGCCAGATAGAAATCGGCGGCGGTCAGGCGCTCGCCCAGCAGATGCGGGCCGCGCTCGGCGAGGTGCCGGTCGATCCGCTGCCATTCCGCCTCGATCCGCCGCTGCACATGCTGCTGCACTGCCGCCGCGTTGCCCTCGCCCGCCGGCTCATGCGGATACCACCACTGCCGGAACAGCGGCTGCACCATGTTGGCGAGATTGAACATCCACTGGGTGTAGTCCATCCGCTGCGGCTCCGACAGCGCCGGGGCCAGCGCCGCCGCCGGAAAGGCATCGGCCAGATGCATCGACAGCGCTGCGGCTTCGTAGTGCGGCGCACCGTCGATCACCAGCGTCGGCACCACGCCGTTCGGATTGAGCGCCAGATATTCCGGGCGTTTCTGCGCGCCGGCAGCGGTATCGACCAGCGCCAGCGCATGCGGCGCCTCCACTTCCAGCAGCAACCAGTGCACGACCAGACTGGCTGCGCCCGGGGCGTAATACAGCGTGTATTTCGAGGCGGACATGGCGGCTCCGGAATCCAAAACGCCAATCTTCGCATGGTGCCCGAGGTGCCGCGCGTGACCATCGACATGTCCGCCGCGGGATCAATGACGGCACAATGCGGGGTCGCCCCGGAAACCGTGCCCATGCGCCCTGCCCTGCTGTCCTTTTCGCTGATATTGGCCGTCCTCGCACCCGCTTTCGTCGCCCCCGCGCACGCTGCATCCGATCTCTCGACCACTGCCGAACGCAGCGGCTACGCCCGCACCGGCCGCTACGACGAAGTGATCGCACTGTGCGATGCATTCGCGCAGCGCTATCCGGATGCCGTGCGCTGCATCGAGTTCGGCACCACGCCGGAAGGCCGGCCGATGAAGGCGCTGGTGGTGACCCGCAGCGGCGCGCGCACACCGGAGCAGGCCCGCAGCGCCGGCCTGCCGGTGGTGCTGATCCAGGGCGGCATCCACGCCGGCGAGATCGACGGAAAGGACGCCGGCTTTCTCGCACTTCGCGAAGTGCTGGACGGCAAGGCCGCACAGGGCGCGCTCGACAAGCTGGTGCTGATCTTCGTGCCGGTGTTCAACATCGACGGTCACGAACGTTTCGGCGCATGGAACCGGCCGAACCAGAACGGCCCGGCCGAGATGGGCTGGCGCGTCACCGCGCAGAACTACAATCTCAACCGCGATTACGCCAAGGCCGATGCGCCGGAAATGCAGGCGATGCTGGCGCTGGGAAATGACTGGGACCCGATCGCGACCATCGATCTGCATGTCACCAACGGCGCCAAGTTCGAACACGATATTGCGATCCAGGTCGAACCGCTGCACGCCGGCGACGAATCGATGCGCGCGGCCGGCCTGGCGCTGCGCGACGGCACCATCGCACGCCTGCGCGCGCAGGGTTCGCTGCCGGTGCCCTTCTACCCGTCGTTCCTCGAACACGACAACCCGGCCTCGGGTTTCTACGACAACGTGTCGCCGCCGCGCTTTTCCACCGGCTACTTCCTGATGCGCAATCGTCTGGCGATGCTGGTCGAAACCCACGCGTGGAAGGATTATCCGACCCGGGTACGGATCACCCGCAATACCGTGATCGCCGTATTGGAACTTGCCGCCAGACATGGCGCGGACTGGCGTCGGACCGCACAGGCGGCTGACCTTCGCGCCCGGAACCTCGGCGGTCGGCCGGTGACGTTGACCTGGAAAGCAAGTGACAAGGTGCGCACCATCGATTTCCGCGGCTATGCCTATACCCGCACGCCGTCCGACGTATCGGGCGCGCTCATGACGCGCTACGACGATACGAAACCGCAGGTCTGGACAGTGCCGATGCGCGACGAGATGGTGCCCGGGCTGAGCGTCGTCGCGCCCGCAGGCGGATATTTCGTGTCGTCGGCCTACGCCGCATCGGTCGGCGCGAAACTCCGGCAGCACGGTATCGTTTTCGAGCGGCTCGAACGCGCGATGCGGGACATCACCGTCGAAGCGTTCCGCGACGAAACGCCGACCTTCGCCTCGGCATCGTCGGAAGGCCATCAGCGGCTGACGGTGGAAGGCGAATGGAAGCGCGAAACGCAGGACATCGCTTCCGGCACGCTGTTCGTACCGATCGCGCAGCCGAAGGCGCGCCTGATCATGGCGCTGCTCGAACCGCTGGCGCCCGATTCGCTGCTGGCCTGGGGCCACTTCAATAATGCGTTCGAACGCAAGGAATACATGGAGGATTACGTCGCCGAGGACGTCGCCCGCGACATGCTGTCGCGCGACCCTGCACTGCGCGGGCGTTTCGAGAAAAAGGTGAAGGAAGATGCGGCGTTCGCCGCCGACCCGCAGGCGCGGCTGGACTTCTTCTACCGCCTGCACACCGCCTGGGATCAACGCTACGGACTGTATCCGGTGCTGCGCACCGATGAAACGGAGCCTGCAACGCGTTGAGGCATGCGCCGCATCTTCGGCTGTCCCGGTATTTCACGTTCCCGCGGTCGCGATTCACCTGCGAAATGCGCCATGCAGGCCTCGATCCGGGAATCGCAGGATGCAACCGGCGCCTTCGAGATCAACGCATTCGTCGCAGGCGCGGTTTGATCGTCAGAGTATCGGCGCCAGGAACCAGTACGCGCCGAACAGCACCGCACCCCACAGGATCAACTTGAACACGAACTTCACCACCTTGATGGCGAAATAGGCCGCAACGATAGCCAACACCAGACCGATCCAACCCATCTCCGCCACCGCCTCTTGATCGTGTAAGCGCCGCAGGTGCGACGCGCAAAATCGATACGTCCCATGAATATCGCGCTCAACGCGGGACCGGATCGGTAGCGGATTCTGCCTCTTCTGTCTGCGGAATGGGAGCCGCCATGGGCATGAGCGCGGGATCCAGGGCGATGCGACCGTCGAAGACGAAGCAATTTCCGACATACCCCGATCCGCCGACCGCCTCGAAGTAGCCGAGGATGCCGCCATCGAGCTGCAGCACATTGTCCATCCCCTGCGCACGCATCCACAGTGCCGCCTTTTCGCAGCGGATGCCGCCGGTGCAGAAGCTCACCACCGTCGCATCCGCCAGCGACTCGCGCCGATCGAGCACGGCCTCGGGCAGCTCGGTGAAATTGTCGATCGGCAGCACCATCGCGTCCACGAATGTGCCGTAGGCGACTTCTTCGCGGTTGCGCGTATCCAGCAGCACCAGTCGCCGTCCCCGATCGTCGGCGCCGCGCTCGATCCAGCGCGCGAGCTCCTGCGGCGAGACCGCCGGCGCGCGCCCGGATTCCGGCGAGGACTGCGGCTGTCGGAAGCTGATGATCTCCGGTTTCACCTTCACTTTCAGCCGCGAAAACGGCACGGCGTCGGACACGCTGACCTTCGCCGTCAGGTCCGCGAACCTCGCGTCCTCGCGCAACAGCGTGAGGAAATCGTCGATGGCCGGCGCTTCACCGGCGAGGAACAGATTGATGCCCTCGGCCGCGACCAGTACGGTGCCGCGGAGTTCGCCCGCCTCCGCGCGTGATTGAAGCTGCGTGGCCAGCAGATCAGGATCGGCCACCCGCACGAAATGATAGGCGGCGATGTTCTTGATCGAAGCATCCGGGATCGGAGCATTCTTGATCGAAGCGTTCGTATTCATACCGCGATTTTAGCCGGCCAGCGCAGCCTGGAGATTATCCCGCGCCCGCGCCTCGAAACGGTCACGGAAGAAATCGCTGAGATAGATCCGCTCCGAAGCGAGCAGTTTCCTGAAGAACCGGCGGCGTTTGACCCGGTACAACCAGCGCGGCACTGCGCGATACTCCTCGGCGATGGCGCGGTCGTATTCCGCGAAGGCCTTCGGCTCGGCACCGAGGATCGCCATGTCGCAATCGAGAAAATGCCGGGTATCTTCGGCGGCCGCGTCGTCGCCGAAATCCGCACCACTCAGCGCGCCGTGGCGCGCTGTCAGCAGGATCAGATCGGAAACGCGTGCGCTGTCGATCCCCGCGTGCGACCACCAGTGGGCGATATGTTCGATCGCAAGACGCGCCGACTCGGCTTCGTTGTCGCGACGCCCGGGCATATAGATCGCATCGTGGTACAGGACAGCGAGTCCGGCTTCACGCGGTTGATGCCAGCCCGGTCCTTCGGCGACGGTCCGGTAATGCGCCAGCACGTCTTCGACATGACCGAAGTGATGATAAGCGCGGGGTGGAGACGCGTAGGCATGCCGCAACGCGATCAACTGCTCGCCCGGTAGCGACGAAAGCGCTGGAATGTCGATGCCTGCGATCAAACCGGGATCCTGCGGAAACAGCGCCGACCGTCGATGCGCACTGTTGTGAGGCGGACTGTCGTCGTAGAGCGGGCTTCAGCCCGCTCTACGACCGCCACCCCATGCATCAATTGTTGATCACCGTCAGCGTCGGCGATCGCTTCGGCGATTTCTGGTCGACGGCGGCCTCCGCCGTGTAGGCGCAGACGCGGTTGCGGCCTTCGTTCTTGGCGCGATACAGCATCTGATCGGCGTGCGAGAGCAGACGCGACAGGTCGTAACCCGATAGTGCCGTCGAACTGACGCCGAAACTGGCGGTCACCACGAACGAATACCCGCACTCGCGCGTATCGATCTGGGCCAACTGCGACCGGCAGTCCTCGGCAAGACGCGCAGCGGCGGCAAGATCGAAACCGCGCAACAGGATGGCGAATTCCTCGCCGCCGATGCGGCCGATATAGTCGATCTTCCGGCAGTGCGCACTGCAGGTCTTGCCGACCTGTTTCAGCACCCAGTCGCCGGCGCCGTGGCCGTAGGTGTCGTTGATCGCCTTGAAATGATCGAGATCGAACATGACCAGCGCCGCGGAATCGCCCGCACGCGCGGCCTCGACCAGCGTGCGCTCGGAATTCTGGGTGAAGAAATGGCGATTGCCCAGCGCCGTCAGCGTGTCGGTCTGCGCCAGACGCTGCAGCTGTCCCTGATGACGCTTGATATTGATCATCCAGAACACGATGGCGCCCAACATCACCAGCAGGAATCCCGCAACGAGTCGCGCCTTCTGGGTGCTGGCGCGCTCCAGCGCGAGCTGTTGCGCCTGCTGCTTGGTTTCGTGACGCACGATCTCGTACGCCAGCTCTTTCGCCTTCACGTCGTTCTGGTGCGCCATTTCGGATTCGGCATAGCGCTTGTAGAGATCCAGCGCCACTGACGGCTTTTCGCGCGTGGCCGATATCTGATACAGCGTGTTGTAGGCGCTGACCAGCGTCGAGGAAGATTTGATCTGCTCGCCCATGGCAACAGTCATGCGCGCATGCGCCTCGGCTGCTTGAACATCACCGAGCTTCAGTTTCGAACTGGCTAGCAGCGCGTGAAATCCTGCAATCAAACGCGGGTACTTAGTTTTGTTGACTTCCGGGAGAGAGGATTCAAGCAGAACTATTGCTTGCTGCGTTTTACCTTCAGCGAGCCACTTGCGAGCCAAAATACTTCTAGAAAGGTTTGCGAAAATCAGCTCGTGAATAGACAAGCACTTGTCGATGACGTTTTGAACGGCTGCATCATTTTTGTCCAGAACACCAAGTGTAAATTTGGATTCAATTTGAACGTAACCTGCTCCGCATTGAATTCGGTCTCCAGGGGTATCTGCCAGCATTTCATCGGCATAGCGTAGCCCAAGTCTATATTGGCCTAATTCGTTATAAAGCATTGCACCAGCACCTACGCCATCATGACGAATGCTTTTTTCAGTTATTTGGCTTCGAATAGTCAACGACTTCTCTAGATAGCGCAGACCCGTTCTGAAATCGCGTTTAATGGCGGAAAAGTTGGCGATTAAGCTGCCCGCCCTATATTGCAGCGTGACATCTTTCGTTTCATGCAACAAAGCTTTTGCGACACTGATGCCTTCATCCAACCGGTCGCGATAAACACCAGCCTCATATGCCTGCAGATACTTAAGCTTTTGCCTTTGAAGCGGAGATGCGTTGCCGCTTTCTTCCCGGAGCTGTTTCAACAGCTCCGAGAATTGCTTCGGATGCGCGCTCCTGACTTTGTCTGCTTCTAGCAACTTTGACTCGAATGAATCCGTCGCCGCCAACGCGTGCCCTGCAAAAAAAGCAAGGAAAATAAAAGACAAAATAGTCGTGTGCTTCCTTAGCATATTAAGACCTACCCAATTGAAAAAAAACAGGTTATTGATCGGGATTTTTCTGGTCAGGAGATCTCTCATCGTCTCCACCCTCGCTTGGAACTTTCTCCTGCTCTTTCTCATCGGGAGCGAACACTGCGCAAAGCATCTGCGGTCGGCCTTTGAGCGAATCAAGAAGCATAACTTCGTCACGCCCCCTAAGCGCTTCGCGTGATTCATTGTCTGTATCCAACATTTCAATTGCGGCTTTGTAATCAGCAATGTTCATCCGCGCCATCACTGCATTTCCGCCCATCGACTCAAGAAAATGGATCACATTCGACATTAGGACTCCCCCTATTGTGCTTTATGGTTCAACGTGGTGTTGACCGTTCATCGGCCAGACCATCGCGATTTTTTGCGGCTATCGGCTGTGCAAGCCTTTGAAGATGATCGTTTTCCCCACTTGCCAAGCTCGCACTCCGGCCCCGCATCCGCAGGCTATGCGAAAAGTTCATCTATATCAATCACTTCGCCGAATGTATTGCCAGCATGACGGAAGTCTACAGGGAACACCCGTCTCGCCAACGGAAGAGACCAAGCGCCACCAACCCAGTACCGACATACGAAACATAAAAAACAACGTCGGCCAATAGACGGGCCGACGTTGCCGAAAGTTACTCGTTGCCCCAGCAGAAATCAGTCTGGGGTAGCAACCGCACAACGCATCGCACCACGCCCACCAATCGAAGTGGCCAGCGCCTCGATGTCACCTTCGCTGAGCGCACGGCGCTGGGCCGGGTCCAGATCGAGGGAGCTGATCGCGGATTGCATCTGCGCTTTCGTGTACTTGCCCTGCCCAGCCTGTTCCAGAAAACGAATCATGTTCGACATTCACTATCTCCTTGTTTTTTATAACGTTACGTCACTGCCCGGGCTGACATCAGCTTCGGGCTCCGCAAGCGCCTGGAGGCGCTTGCCGGAGGTTTTGACCGAACCAAGCGGACTTGGTTCGGCCGTAATTCTCGAAGGAAGGTCTGAACAACTCACTGCGGAAGGTCTGAACAACTCGTCACCCCGGCGCAAGCCGGGGCCCAGCTCCTCGGCAAGTCACTGATAACGCTGGATCCCGGCTTGCGCCGGGACGACGGTTGTGAATTATTCAGACCTTCTTCTAGCTTGTTTCGGCCTGCTCAGCCACCAGGGCCGCGTCGATCTCCGCGATCCGGGCCAACATCTCGGTGTTGCGCTCCATCGGGCGCACCGGGGGCACCACCAGGGTGCTGTGCATGAACAGTTCTGCATCGACCAAAGCGGATAGCGGCATGCGCTGCATGCGCGGAGCCGAGATCGGCAGGGTCGCGGCTTCGTAGACGATCACTTCATGCTCCGGCGCATACCCTTCCGCAGCCAAAAGCTCAAGCAACAGACGGCGGTAGGGCGCGCCGGTGCCGAAACGGGCCAGCGAACGGTCGCCTGCAAGCCCGATCTGCCAGAGGATCAGATAGGCCGTGGGGTCGATCTTCCGCCGATAGAACATCAACTGGCTGGTTTCGTAGTGCTGGCAGCCATAAGTACCGGGGTCGATACCGAGATCGGCATACAGGCAGTCTTCGGCGGAAATGCCCGGGTGCATCTCCGCGTCGAAACCTTCGGCACGGGCTTGGGCGATGGCATGGTGCGGCACTTGGGCAAACACACCGGGGTGGCCATAGAACACACCGCAGACCCGGTGACCGGCACGAACTTCGGCCAACATCGCCTCGATCATCTCTCGATAGCTGTCGGTACGGCGTTTGCCTTCGAGGTAATACGGCTGGAGGCTGCGCATGTCCGGCCGCATCTCCTGCAGCCACAGTTCGACGATGGCATCCGACACCAGACCAAAGACGACATCCGCCTGTTCTATTTCACTGCGCGAGCGCGGGCTGAGGTGGGCGCCAAGCATCATGCCCAGGCCGACGGCACAGTAACTACCTTGTTTATTCATATCGTGTAGGTTTCGCTCTGTGTGGAAAATGTTTGCATCAGCGATTGCCAGGCTTGGTGATTCGCCAGCCACGCCGTGTGTGTAAGCCGCCAGGCTTCCTGATGATCCGTTTCGGCATCCTTGCCCATGTGTTCAAACCCCAATGCGACGCCGATGCGATTGACCCTGGTGTTCTCGGACATGTTGTGTGCAACCACATCGTCGGTACCAAGCCCCCATCGATCGTTCATCAACAAACCAACGATCCATACGGTGACTTCCAGCCCCAAACGCTGACTCTGCCATTGCGGCAGGATCATCTGCCCAAGCTCGATCTTGTCCGGTGCGATTTTTCTGCGGGTGATCGAGTACAGGCCGATGGGCGCATCCGAAGCGTCGGCCATTCGCCAGAATCTTGCCCTCATCGGCCACTCAGCGTTCCAGCCGAGCACTTTCTCGAATAGCGCATCGGCATCGGCCACATTCATTGCAGGGCCGATATGCGCCATCACCGCCGGGTCGGTGTAGAGATTCCGGTAGAGATCGCGATCGCGGCTGTCGATCAACCGCGCACGGATCCTCGGGGTCTCGAAGCGCCAGTCGATGTCTGCGCCCGCGTTCATGTCCGCCGCGCTCACAGGAAGCTCGCGTATCCATCCAGCGCCAGGCGCTGGATGTCCGGGACGCGGCAGCCGGGCGCGGGATGGCCCACCACCAGCAGCAGATAGGCCATTTCGTTCTTCGGCCGGCCCAGAATCTCGTTCAGGAAGCCCATCGGGCTGGGGGTGTGGGTCAGTGTGGCGAGGCCGGCGCGGTGCAGTGCGGCGATCAGCAGGCCGCTGGCGATGCCCACGGATTCGTGCGGGTAGTAGCGCTTCACCTTCTCGCCGTCGGCGTCGAAGGCGAAACGTTCGTAGAAGATGCCGATCAGCCACGGCGCGATGTCGAGGAAGGGCTTGTCGGCGTCGGTGCCGAACGGCGCCAAGGCTTCGAGCCATTCTTCCGGCGCCCGATGGTTGTAGAACTCGCGTTCCTCGGCCTCGGCGGCTTCGCGGATGCGGTGTTTGATCTCGGCGTCCTGCACCGCGACGAAGCGCCAAGGCTGCTGGTTCGCACCGCTGGGCGCGGTGCCGGCAGCGCGCAGGCAGTGTTCGATCACCGCGCGCGGCACCGGCGTGGCGGCATAGTCGCGAACGGTGCGGCGACGGGCGAGTTCGTCGGCGAAATCGCGGGCCGCGGCGATGCGCGCCTCGTCGGACGGCTGCGGCATCGGCGGCAATGGCACGGTCTGGTGCGGCATCGTTCGGATCCTGTCCCGTGAACCGGAAGAGCGCAGCGCGCCCGGGCGGGCGAACCATAGCAGGCCGTTGGCGCGGCCGCGCGGCCGGTTGAGGGCGCCGCGACGGCTGACTACACTCGTCGGCTGCGCGCAGGCGCCGTAACCGGCCGGGGGGCCGTCATGCATCCATTGCTCATCCTGTCGTTGGCGCTGCAGATCGGCTGCGCCGTGCATGCGGTACGTACCGGTCGTCCCAGCTATTGGCTGTTCGTGCTGCTGGCGGGGTCGTACATCGGCGTCGCCGTCTATGTGATCGCCGAAGTGCTGCCGGAACTGCGCCACAGCCGCGCTGCGCGGCAGGCGCTGCGCAGCGCGCACGACCGCATCGACCCGGAGCGCCGCAAGCGCGAGGCCACGCGCCAGCTCGATGTCGCCGACACGCTCGACAACCGCCGTCGTCTGGCCAAGGAAAGCTTCGACAGCGGCGACTACCAGCAGGCGGCGGAGCTGTACCGGTCCGGCCTGCGCGGCCTGTACGCGACCGATCCGGAACTGATGCTGGGTCTCGCCCGCTCGCAGTTCGCGCTGAATCTGCACGCGGAAGCGCGGCAGACCCTGGACGCGCTGATCGCGGCCAACCCGACGTTCCGATCGAGCGACGGCCACCTGTTGTATGCGCGCTGTCTGGAGGCGTCGGGCGACACCGCCGCCGCCATCCACGAATACGAGGCGCTGGTGGAAGGTTTCCTGGGCGAAGAGGCGCGGGTGCGTTTCGGTCTGCTGCTCAAGCGCGAGGGCCGCGCCGCGCAGGCGACGGATGTGTTCAACACGGTGCTCAAGCGCTCGCGAGTGGCGCCCGCTTACTACCAGCGCGAACAGCGCGAGTGGATCGAGATCGCGAACCGTGAAGCCGCAGCCAGCCCAGGCTGAGCACTGACGCGGCCGCGTCCGGCCCGCAACCGTTAGCATGACCGGATGTCCGCGGCCCCCGTCATTCGTCTGATTCCTCCCGGGGCCGGTCCGTCCGGTGCGCAACCATCGGGAACTACCACGCAAACGCTTTCCCCGGTGCTCGTCGCTTTCAGCGGCGGACTGGACTCCACCGCCCTGCTCCACCTGCTCGCCCACGATCCGGCGATCCGCGAACGCGGGCTGCGGGCGATCCATGTCCATCACGGTCTGCACGCCCACGCCGACGCCTGGGCCGAACACTGCGCCGAACGCTGTCTTGCCTGGGACATCGCACTCGATGTGGCGAAGGTCGCGGTGCGCCGCGACAGCGGGCTCGGACCGGAAGCCGCGGCGCGTCAGTCACGGCGGCAGGCGTTCGCGGAGGCGCTGCGCAGCGGCGAGACGCTCGCGCTGGCGCAGCATCGCGACGACCAGGCGGAAACCTTCCTGCTGCGCGCCCTGCGCGCGTCCGGACCCGACGGTCTGGGCTCGATGCGTCCCTGGCGGCGCTTCGCTGGCGGATGGATGTGGCGACCGCTGCTGGACACGCCGCGCGATGCGCTCGCGGCCTACGCTGCGCATCACGGCCTGGACTGGATCGAGGATCCGAGCAACGCCGACATCGCTCTGGACCGCAATTTCCTGCGCCATCGGGTGCTGCCGCTGCTGCGCGAGCGCTGGCCGCATGCCGACGACGCGTTCGCCCGCGCCGCAGCGCTGGCTGCGGACGCGAGCGGGCTTCTCTCGGAACAGGACGCAACCCTGCTGGCATCGGTACGCGAAGCGAGCGGCGACCGGCTTTCGGTGCCGGCGCTGCTCGCCTTGCCGGTCGCGCAGCGCGCCCGCGTGCTGCGACACTGGGTCGCGATCCTCGGATGGCCGCCGCTGCCGGCGGAAGGCGTCGCCCGGATCGAAGCCGATCTGCTGGGCGCGCCTTGCGCAGGCGCCAGCCACGGACGCACGCCCCGTTTCGCATGGCGCAACGTGGAGATCCGCCGCTGGCGCGATGCGCTGCATGCGATCGACGCCGACCGCGCGCTTCCGCCGGCATGGTCATGCCAGTGGGATGGCCGTCAGCCGCTGATCCTGCCCAACGGCGATACGTGGACGCTCGCGGGCGCCGGCGAATTTCCCTCGCCGCTGTTCACGCATGCGCGACGCGGCGGCGAACGCATCCTGTTACCGGGGCGCGCCCAGCATCACACCCTCAAACACGTGCTGCAGGAACTGGGTATCGCCCCTTGGGAGCGTGCGTGTATGCCGCTGCTCAGCGCCGAGGACGGCACTTTGCTCGCCGCGGGCAACCGCATCCGGTCTGCCGGCTTCGGGGAATGGCTGGAATCGCAGGGCGCGCGGCTGGTGTGGAGCGGCGAAGACCGACCGATCATCACAATCCACACCGCAGCCCCTGTCGGCTGAAACTTCGAAGGCTTACACTGCCGCCATGGCCCGAAAGACCGCATCCGACACGCAAGACACCGCTCCGGGCGCATCGCCCGTGGCCGATTTCGAACAGTCGCTCGACGCGCTCGAGCATCTGGTCGAGAAGATGGAACTGGGGCAGATGAGCCTGGAAGATTCGCTCGCCGCCTACGAACGCGGCGTCGGTCTGTATCGCCGCTGCCAACAGGCGCTGGAACAGGCCGAACTGCGCGTGCGCCTGCTCAGCGACCCCGAGCAGCCGGACAGCGCCGAACCCTTCGGCGATACCGCCAACGGCAATGGTTGATCCGCAGTCGGCGGATCGCATCGCGACCCACGCCGCGACACACGCAGAAACGTTTGCCCGCTGGCGACAGCGCGTCGACGACGCGCTCGAACTTGCCCTGGCACATCGCACCCTGCCCGGTTCGCGCCTGCAGGCGTCGATGCGCCATGCCGCCCTGCTCGGCGGCAAGCGCATGCGTCCGCTGCTGGTCTACGCCACCGGCGAGCTGCTCGCCGCCGACATCGCTGCGCTGGACGCGCCAGCGAGCGCGATCGAACTCATCCATGCCTACTCGCTGGTCCACGACGATCTGCCGGCGATGGACGACGACGCCCTGCGTCGCGGCCAGCCGACGGTGCACGTGGCCTTCGACGAAGCCACCGCGATCCTCGCGGGCGACGCGCTGCAGTCGCTGGCGTTCCAGCAACTGGCCGAAGCGCCGCTGCCGGCCGACGCACGCATCGCGATGGTGCGCGAGTTGGCCATCGCCAGCGGCGCCGCCGGCATGTGCGGCGGCCAGGCCTTCGATATCGACGCCACCGGCCGCGGCGGCGATATTTCGCTGGGCGAACTCGAACGATTGCATGCATTGAAGACCGGGGCGCTGCTGCGCTGCGCGGTGCGCCTGGGCGCGATCGCCGGCAACGCAGACCGCGACGCGCACGCCGCGCTGGACCGCTACGCCGAAGCGCTGGGGCTGGCGTTCCAGATCCGCGACGATCTGCTGGATATCGAAAGCGACAGCGCGACGCTCGGCAAGACCGCCGGCAAGGATCTGGCGCAGAACAAGGCCACGTTTCCGGCACTGCTGGGCGTGGAGGCGTCGCGCGCGAAACTCGTGCAACTCGCCGACACGATGCGCGAGTCGCTGGTCCCGTTCGGCGATCGCGCCGACCTGCTCGCCGCATTGGCGAGACAGGTCGTCGAACGCGACCGTTGAATCAAAAATGTAGGAGGGCCTTCAGGCCCGAGCTCTACGCTTTTGATTCGATTCGATCGCGTAAAGCAAGAGCTCGGGCCTGAAGGCCCTCCTACGCGCGGTGCGGGCTCAGAACAACCGGATCGTCAGCGGATAGCGATATTCCTCGCCGTCGTAGGCCTTGACCGTGGCGACGATGGTCAGCACCACCCAGGCGATGGCCAGCGCGATCCACAGCGGCACCGCGACCAGCAGACCCAGGCCCAGCGTGAAGATCACCAGCGCGATGCTGGCGACGGCGTACAGGAACATGCTGACGTTGAAGTTGATGGCTTCCTTCGCATGCGCGGCGGCGAAAGCGGAGCGGTCGCGGATCAACAGCCAGACCACCAGTGCGGCGATGGCGCCGGCGATGCCCGCGAACCACGAGGTTGCGAAGGCGGCGACCAGCGCGGCCAGGTGCGCGCCCGCAGCCCAGGTGCGGTCGCTGGAATCGCTCGAAGCGGTGTCGACGGTCGGAAGCGTGTCGTTCATGGCTCAGTCCTCACGGGGGAAACTCCCGCCTTGCGCGTCCGGAAACGTCCGGCGCCCCTACAAGATGAGGCCTGCAGCGGCGCGCGCAAGCCAACGAAAGACATACGCCGACCTGCGGCCACACCCTCAAGCGCGCAGCAGTCCTTCCAGCGGTCGCACTCCGCGGCTGTCGGGAAAGATCCGCGTCTCCAGCGCCGATTCCGGCACCGACAGATGCCCAGCGAGCAGGCCTTTGAACACCGCGCGCAGATCGGTGGTCGGGCGCAGGTCGCGGCCATCGAGCAGCGCGCCCGGCGCCAGCCCGGGCCAGTCGCCGCCGATCCGACCGCCGCGCACCGCGCCGCCCGCGAGCAGGGCCATGCCGCCGACGCCGTGATCGGTGCCGGCGCTACCATTGGTGGCGACGGTGCGTCCGAACTCGGTGACCACCACCACCGCGGTCCGCGCCCATTCGTCCGCCAGACCTTCTCGGATCGCGCGCAGACCGGCGTCGAGCTCGGCGAATTTGCGGTCGAGCGCCAGTTGCTGGCCTCGGTGGGTGTCCCAGCCGCTGTCTTCGACGAAAGCGATCCGCGCCGCGTCCGGCCCGCGCATGCGTCTGGCCGCGGCGGCCATGGCCTCGGGCAGCCGGAAGGCGCCGCGCTGTGAACCCATTTCGGTGACCGACGTTTCCATGGCATCCGCGAACACCGGCGCCAGGCGCGCGTCGGCCGCGTACAGCGGCTGCAACTGCTGCATCAGCGCATCCGGAAGCTCGCGCCGAAGCGGCGGCGACCAGATCTCCGCGCGTCCGGAACCGCGCATCGCCAGCGGCATCACCTGGGCGATGGCGACGCCCTCGGCCGCGGCCATCGTCTCGATGCAGCGGCCGATCCAGCCGTCGCGCGCACCGCCGGGCGCGGCAGTGCCGTTCTCCAGGCAATCCTGCGCATCGAAATGCGAGCGCTGCCGGTACGGCGGCGCCATCGCGACCAGCGGCAACAACTGTTTGTCGGCATATAGCTTGTGCGCGAATGTCATCTTCGGATGCAAGCCGAAGCTGCCATCCAAGGCCAGCGCATCGCGCACGGCGAGCTGGCCGCGCGCGCGCATGTAATCGGCGTCGCCCTGCGGCGGCAACAGATGCAGGCCGTCCATCGCGCCGCGCAGCAGCACGACCACCAGCCGCGTCTGTCCACCCGAGGCTGCCGGCGACAGGCCGGGCCAGAGGGTGAGCATCGCGGTGCCGCCTAGCGCGGCGAGGAAACGACGGCGGGTGAGATCGGTATCGCGACGGGTCATCACACTCTCCACTGGAACGCGGGGCTGGAGAACAGCAGCGCGAAGCCTTCCTGCGGCGAACCGGCGCGACGCAGCAGCTCCGCGAAAGGTCCCTGCACAGCCTCTGCGCCCAGCACATCGGCCGCGAGTTCGACCGGCTTGCGCGCGACGGACACCTGCCCGGCCAGCGCAGCCGCCGCCTGCAGACGTTTGCGCAACGCATCGCCGCTGGCCCAATCGGCGGCGGTATCGGGGAAACCGGCAGGCGAGCGCGGTGTGAAGGTCGGCTGACCCAGTCCCTGCAGCAACCGGGTCAACGCGCGCGGCTGGCGGTCCAGAGCGATCGCGCCCGCACGCATCGCCGAGACCACGAAATCGTCCGGCGTCTTGAATTTGCGGGCGTCGGCCGACCACGCCGCATCGTCGTCGATCATCGCCCGGTACAGCGCCGGCAGCGATCCGCCGCTGCGCAGGAACGCCGCGGACATGCGTTCCACCAGCGCCAACGGCGGCGTGTCGGAGACGAAATGCCGCGCGAGCTTCAGGCTGAGATGGCGCGCGGTAGCGGGATGCACGGCGAGATCGCGCAGGATCTCGCGCCCCTGCGCTTCGCCGCCTTCGGCATAGCGTTTACCCAGCACGCTGCGCGCGCCGGGTTCGTGCGCGCCGGGACGGAAGATGAAGGCCGACGTCGCGCCGTTCTGCGCGTCGCGACGCAGCGGCGTGCCCCAGCCGGTGATCGCGCGCGCCAGTTCGACGACATCCTGCTGCGCGTAGCCGCCGTCGACGCCGAGCGTATGCAGTTCGAGGATTTCGCGCGCCAGATTCTCGTTGAGGCCGAGCTTGCGCGACGCATCGCGACGTTCGACGCGGCGCGCGAGCATCGAGTCGTCGCCCACCGATGCGGCATTGTCCAGATACAGCAGCATCCCGGGATGGGTTTCCACCGCCTGCAGCAGATCGGCGAAATGGCCGGTGACGTGCGGACGGATCGCCTCGCGCTCCATCGGCGCGGCGAGCAGGCGCGCACTGTTCTTGTCGATGGAAATCGCGAAATGGTTCGACCAGAACCGCACCAGGCGTTCGACGAACGGCGTGGTGGTGGTTGCGGCGACGCGATAGCGGATGCCGATATCGGCGATGGCGTCGCGACGGATCGCCTGCTGCAGCGGCGTGCGCTCGATGTCGTCGATCATGGAGGCGGCTGCGGGTTCCGCCGACGCATCGGCGGCGCGCGCGCGACGGCGCTGCATGCGGTATTCGGCTTCGCGCTGCATGATGTCGAGGCTGTCGGGCAGGCCCGCGAACGGCGCGGGATCGGGTTTCGCCAGAAGTTGCGCGTGCAGCCAGCGGCGTGGATCGCCCGCCTGCGCGAGTTCCCCCGGCATGGCGCCCAGGCCGAAACGATTGACCGCTGCGGTTGCAGTGATGCCGCCCATGTCGCGCTCCTGCGTCGGAAGACTCCTGTGTCAACGCCTGCGGCGACGGCGGGTTGACGCGCGGCGGCCAAAAGAAAACCCCGGCGCCTGAGGCACCGGGGTTTCGGGATACAGAGATAGCTGCGACTTATTTGATCAAACGCAAGGCAAAGGGATAGCGGTATGCAACCCCTTCATTCGCCTTCAGTCCAGCCATTACGGTCAGAACGAGCCATGCGATACCCAACAGTGGCGCAAGGATCAAACCGATCAGAACAAAGGTCAGCAAAAAGCAGATGACGCCTGCGATTGCCATCGTGATATTGAAATTCAGCGCTTCCTTCGCTTGGTCCGAGGCGAAAGGGAGGGTGTCTTTCTTGATCTGCCAAACCACCAAGGGAGCGATCACGTTGCCAAATGGAATCACGATGCCGCAAAACGCCAGCAGGTGAGCGAGCATGCCCCACTGTTTTTCTTCGGCATTGGGCGTGCCCGTAGGCGCCGCAGGCGCAGCGGTGTAATCGTTCAGGTCAGACATTGATTCAACTCCCCAGTCATTAGTCAGTGGATCCATCAATTGATGGATCCGGCTCGTCGGCGCCAATCTCAAGGCCTGCAGACATGGCCTAGCATACACAAACGTCAATCTCCGCCGGCAACGGTCATCCTCCCGACCAGGGTCGAACCCACCCGCAGATGCGAGCGCAGGTCGACATCGTTGCCGATCGCTTCGATCCCTCGCAGCATCTCGCGGAGATTGCCGGCGATGGTGATCCCGTCCACCGGATAGGCGATTTCGCCGTTTTCGACGTAGAACCCGGCGGCACCGCGCGAATAGTCGCCGGTGATCGCATTCACGCCCTGCCCCATCAGTTCGGTGACCAGCAGCCCGGTCCCCATGTCGCGGACGAGGGCGTCGAGGCCCTCGGCGTTCGCCGCGACCTCCAGGTTGAACACGCCGCCGGCGTTGCCGGTGCTCTGCAGGCCGAGCTTGCGCGCGGAATAGCTGCCCAGCACATAGCGCTGGAGGATGCCGTCGCGAACCAGATCGGACTCGCGGGTGGCCACGCCCTCGGCGTCGAACGCGCTGGAGCGCATGCCGCGCATCAGGAAGGGACGCTCGCGGACAACGCACCAGTCGGGCAGCACCCGGGTTCCGACGCTGTCGAGCAGGAAACTCGCGCCACGATACAGCGCACTGCCGGACACCGCACCGAGCAGATGGCCGAACAGCGAGCGCGCGACTTCGGCGTGGAACAGCACCGGCAGCGTGCCGGTCGGCAGCGTGCGCGGCTGCAGCCGCGCGAGCGTGCGCTCGGCGGCGCGACGGCCGATCGCGGCGGGCGTTTCCAGATCCTCGCGGGCCAGCGCGAGGCTGTACCAGCCGTCGCGCTGCATGTCGTCGCCTTCGCCGGCGATCAGTCCGCAGGAAATGCTGTGGTGGGTGTCGCGCTCGCGGCCCAGGAAACCGTGGGAATTGGCGTAGACGCCGATGGATTCGCCGGTGGAAGCCGAAGCGCCGTCGGAATTGGCGATGCGCGGGTCGGCGTCGCGGCCGGCGGCTTCGCAGGCCAGGGCCAGATCGACCGCTTCGTCGGCCTCCAGCCGCCAAGGGTGCCAGCTGTCGAATTCGCGCAGATCGGTGGCCATGCGCTCGGCGTCGGCGAGGCCGGAGGCCGGGTCGTCCTCGGTGTGGCGCGCGATGGCGCAGGCCTGGGCGACGGTGGCTTCGAGGCTCTCCGGGCGCAGGTCCGCGGTGCTGGCGCTGCCCTTGCGCTGGCCGAAGTAGACGGTGATGCCGATGGAGCGGTCGCGGGTGGATTCGACGCTTTCCACCGCGCCCATGCGCACGTTGACGTTGAGGCCGCGATCCTCGTCGCAGCTCACCTCGGCCTGGGAAGCGCCCTGGGCGCGGGCGCGGGCCAGCAGATCGCGGGCGAGACCGGACAGACGGTCCAGCCGGGCCTGGCTGTCGTCTTCCGCGGACATGGAAGAAGCAGCGGACGGAGAGGAAGCGATCGCGTTCAATGCATTATCCTGTGGTCATGAGAGGCAAAGACACCGAAACCGGCGATTTTCTGTCCCCGAGCCGCAGTCAGCAGCGGCGCGAGGCCCTTGAAGTACTCGAACTGGCCCGCCAGCTCTCGGCATTGACGCCGCAGCAGGTGGCGCGACTGCCGGTGCCCGAGGGACTGATATCGCATATCGACGACACCCGACGGATCACGTCGCACGGTGCGCACAAGCGCCAATTGCAGTATCTGGCGAAACAGATGCGGCGGGAAGACGACGACACCCTGCACGCGATCCGCGACGCGCTGGACAGCAGCGGCGAGCCCGCGCGCCTGGAGGCGGCGATGCTGCACCGCGCCGAGGCCTGGCGCGAGCGCCTGATCGCCGACGGCGATGCGGCGCTGACCGAACTGCTGACCGACTTCCCGCACGCCGACCGCCAGCACCTGCGCCAGCTCGCGCGCAACGCGCACGAGGAGAAGCTGCGCAACAAACCGCCGCACGCGTTCCGCGAACTGTTCCGCGAGCTGCGGGAGCTGCTGGCGGGAAGCGGCGATGAAGACGAAAACGCTGAAGCGTCCGCCAGCGACAGCGAATCCTGAAACAACCGGGCTTCGCGTTGCTCCCCTCTCCCACCGGGAGAGGGGCTGGGGGAGAGGGTTCGTCCGCAGACGATCCCCGATTGCCGCCGCACCCTCACCCGCCGCGCTTTGCGCAGCGACCTCTCCCGAGGGGAGAGGTGAAAAGCCTCGTTGCGTCACGCCTTCGTCCCGCCCACCGTGATCTGATCGATCAACAGCGACGGCTGGCCCACGCCCACCGGCACGCTCTGGCCATCCTTGCCGCAGGTACCGACGCCTTCGTCCAGCGCCAGATCGTGGCCGATCATCTTCACCCGCTGCATGGTTTCCGGGCCGTTGCCGATCAGGGTGGCGCCCTTCACCGGCGCGGTGATGCGGCCGTCCTCGATCAGATAGGCCTCGGTCGCCGAGAACACGTATTTGCCGCTGGTGATATCGACCTGGCCGCCGCCGAAATTCACCGCGTACAGGCCGCGCTTGACCGAGCGGATCATGTCCTCGGGCGAATCCTGGCCCGCGAGCATGTAGGTATTGGTCATCCGCGGCATCACCAGATGCGCGAACGATTCGCGGCGTCCGTTGCCGGTGGCGGGCATGCCCATCAGCCGCGCGTTGTGGGTGTCCTGCATGTAGCCGGTGAGCACGCCGTCCTCGATCAACGTGGTGCAGCGGGTCGGCGTACCTTCGTCGTCGACGTTGAGCGAGCCGCGGCGTCCCGGCAGGGTGCCATCGTCGACGATGGTCACGCCCGGCGACGCCACGCGCTGGCCCATGCGCCCGGCATAGGTCGACGTGCCCTTGCGGTTGAAGTCGCCTTCCAGGCCGTGGCCGACCGCTTCATGCAGCAGCACGCCCGGCCAGCCGTTGCCCAGCACTACCGGCATCGCGCCGGCCGGTGCGTCGACCGCATCCAGATTCACCAGCGCCTGGCGCAGGGCTTCCTGGCCGCAGCGCTCGGGGCGGTCGCCGCCCAGCAGTTCGGCGTAGTCGTAGCGACCGCCGTAGCCGGAGGTGGCCGATTCGCGGCGGCCGTTCTGCTCCACGATCACCTGGGCGTTGAAGCGCACCAGCGGCCGGATATCGCCGGCCACCACACCGTCGCTGCGGGCGACGAACATGGTGTCGACCGCGGCGCTCAGCGACACCGTGACCTGGCGCACGCGCGGGTCGGCGGCGCGCAGCAGCCGGTCGACGCGGCGCATCGCCTCGAGTTTTTCGGCGTTGCCGTAGGCGTCGATCGGATCGGCCGCGACGTACAGCGGCTCGGCGGCGGCCATGCCGGTGCGCATCAGCGTCGCCGGGGTGCGGCTGTCGCCGTCGCGGGCGATGGCTTTCGCGGTGCGCGCGGCCGCCAGCAGCGCATCGGCGTTGATTTCGTCGGAATACGCGAAACCGGTCTTTTCGCCGGAAATGGCGCGCACGCCGACGCCCTGGTCGATCGCGTGCGAGCCGTCCTTGATGATGCCGTCCTCCATCGTCCAGCCTTCGCGGCGCGTGTGCTGGAAATAGAAGTCGCCGAAATCGATGCCCGGCCCCAGCAGCAGACCGAATCCGCGTTCAAGGGCGGCATCGTCCAGCCCGGCGGGCGCCAGCAGTCGCGATTCGGAGAGTTGCAGCATCGGGGGCATGGGGATTCCGGTGAATGTATCGACAGGACAGGAGTGGTGACGGGCGACGACCGTATCAACCCGCGCCCGGCGTGGAGCGCGCGGAAGCACCGTTGCGTTCGACCACTTCCACTTTCGGGTCTTTCCACGGCCCGGTGACGCGGTAATTCTTGGCCGAGGCCTGGCCGAGCGGCTTCTGCAGCACGGCGTTGGCGACCGCGCCGACCGCGGCGCCGACCGGACCGCCGGCGATCGCACCGACCGCCGTCAGCAGATTGCCGGTCTTGGGCAGCACCTCGATGGTCTGATCGAAGGTCTGCGTGCGCATGTTCGCGGCGCCGCGGATGTTGATCGAAGCCGCCGGGCCGTTGATCGCGAAATCGTCGCTGCGCGCGCTGCCGCCGCTGAATGTGACGGTGCCGCCGAGCTTGTTGAACGCGAAGCCCTTGGAAAAGAAGTCGCGGAAATCCAGGGTGAGGCGGCGCGGCAACTGGGCGATGCTGAGCAGACCCAGGACGCGGCCGGTGCCGCCCGGCTCGATCTCGACCAGGCGGCCGTCCTTGACGTTCACCACCAGCGTGCCATCCAGCGCGCCGAGCTGGAACGCCATCGGGCTACCCGCCCACGACGCATCGAAACGCGCATCGCCCTTGCCGCCGTCCAGCCGTTCGCCCAGGCCGAAATCGCCGAGCAGCGCGCCGAAATCGTCGCTGGCGACGGTGGCGATCAAGCGCGTGCGGGTCGCGGCGCCGCGACCGCTCCAGTCACCGGCGACGTCGATCCGACGGGTCGGCGCGCGCGTCTGCAATTGCAAAATTTCCATGCCGTTCGCGGTCGGGCGCGAACGGAACTGGGTGTCGCCGAGCGCCGCGCCGCCGATGCGCAGATCGTCCACGCGCAGATTCATCGCAGGGACTTTCGAGGGATCGATATCGCCACCGGCGGAGGCCGGCGACGAGACCTGTGTCGCCGTCGAAGTCGATGCAGCGCCCGCACTGCGCCAGTGCAGGCGCTGTAATCGCCCGGCGATGCTGCCGCCGTCGGTGTCCGGCACCAGCAGCGCGCCGGCCACGGCGGCGCCTTCGAGTTGCACGCCCAGTCCACCGCTGGCCGGCGCGATCTGCACCCGGGTGTCGGGGAATGCGGCGCCGAGCAGCAGCAGGCGGTCGGCGGTGACGTCGGCACGTCGCAGCGGCAGCCGGCTGCCGCCGCTGCCGCCGCGGGTCAATGCGACCCAGCCGATGGCGTCCAGCGACGCCGCACGGCCGCCGATGACCAGACCGCTGGCCGGCGGCGCCTCGGCGATGCGGTCGGTGCCGAACGCGGCGCGGATGCCGAGCTGGCCCTGGGTGTCCCTGGCGCGCAGCGCGAAACGCTGGCCGAACGCCAGCGCGATCTCGCCCTTGCCGATCGGCAGTTGCAGGTCGAGCGTGGTCGGCAATGCCGTCCCAGCGGCCTTGTCCATCGGCGCCGGCAGATCCAGCGCCATGCCGACCAGATCGGAGCGGAGCTGCAGTTTCGTGATCTGCGCGGCGGGCGCTTTCGTCGATTTCGACGCGACGGCGCCCGCGGCCGCTGCGGGGATTGCGATGCCCGCGGTCCAGCGCGAACGGCCGCGCACGTACGGCTTGAGCCAGGCCAGGTCGCTGGCGCGGTCGAGCAGATCGTCGCTGGTGAGCGACGCTTCCAGTTCGGCCTCGAAGCCCTGGCGTTTGTCGCGTACGTGACCTGGGCCGGCGCGCAGCGACAGCCGCCCATCCTGACGGTCGTACTGCGCGCGCAGATCGTTGGCGCTGAAGCCGTTCTCGTCGTAGCGCGCGCGCCCGTTCACGCCCGCGAACGCGAGCTTCCACTCCGTTTCGGACAGGCGCACGCCGCGCAGTTCGATCTCGCCGTCGATCCGGGCTTTCTGCGATGCCGCACCCTGCAGCGGCAGCGCCAGCGTGAAGCCGACCGACGCCGGCCCGCTGGCGCCCAGGCTGGACAGGATGCCGCCGTGATCCTTGCGCAGCGGACTCTGCCGGACCAGTCCGAGCAGCTTCGCGGCGTCGGCATCCGCGTGCGCGTCGATGCCGAGCGCGCCGTTGCCGTAATCGGGTATACCTGCCTGGAATTCGTGGATGCCGACCTCGGCCAACACCGCTTTGCCGGCGACCGAGAAACCGTTGCCGATGAAGGCGATATCGGCGTCCATATCGGAGGTCGCCGGCCAATCGGCGTTGAATTTCACGCGCATGTCCTGCAGCGTGGCGCGGGCGTCGAACACGCCCGTCGGCACCGCGCCGGCCGGCGACCTGAACGGCCAGTTTTCCAGTTCGCCGGCGATCACCGCACGGCCGTCGCGCACATGTCCGGAGATCAGCGCGGTGTCGAGCCAACTCACCAGCGCCGGCGACATCACGTGTTTGGGCCAGAAGCGCTTGGCGGTCGGCGCCAGCGCATCGTCGAGATCGGCGGCGACATCGATCCGCGGCGCGGTGCCGTCGTTCTGGAACCAAAGCCCGCCGCGCACGTCGGCGCCATAACCGTCGCCGTCGATGCGCAGCGCCGGGGTTTCGACCCGCCAGCCGCCGTCCTCGCGCCAGCCGATCGCCTCGCCGCGCAGTCCGACGACATGCACCACCCCGAAACCGCGGGGCCAGTCGAAGCGCAGTTTCGCCTTCGGATCGAACGCGAACGCCATCGCTTCGCCATCGCCGCGCAGATCGCCGCTAAGGCCCTGCAGTCCCGGCGAATCGCCGATCGCGGCGAAATGCAGGTCGCGCACGGTGGCTTCGATACGGATATCGCCACCAGCCGCATCGCTGCCGAGCAGGCCGCCCACATTCACCCGTTCGAGCACCGCGCCGGGCCTGGCGGCCGTCAGCCAGCGGCGCATCTTCGGATCGAGCCGGTCGCTGAGCGCGAGCACCGCGAACAGCGGGCCGGCGTCGATGCGTTCGGCGCGCAGGCCGTAACGCTTGCCGCCCGCGAGGACCAGACCATCGAGGATCTGCGGCTTGCTGTCGGCCTCGGCATGGACCTGCATGCTGGTCGCATCCAAGCGCCAGCCGTCGGCCTCCGCGCGCCAGTGCGCGACGGCCTGCAGACGCGCGAACGTCGCAACCGGCGCGGGGTTCGTTTTCCCGGCGGCGGTCTGCCCGGCAGTCATTCCGGCAGCTGCCGCAGCCGCAAATGGCGCGCCGCGCAGGCGCACGCCTGCAAGATCGCCATCGACGCTGATAGAAGCGATGCGATGCCGCCGCAGGCTCACCCAGGCTTCTGCGCGGCCGCGGCCTTCGGCGATGGTCACGCCGTTGATGTGCAACAGCGACGACCACGAGGACAGATCGGCGTTCTTCGCCGACGCGTAGAGCCGGCCGTTGCCGCTGGCGCGGTCGAAATCCAGCACGAAATCGACCGGCGAACCATCGCGCCGGCTGCGCGCGCGCAGCCCGCTGCGTACGCGGTCGCCGTCGACCTGCAGGCGCAGATCCACATCGGGAATCACGGTTTCGATCTTCAGCGACGGCGCGGAAATGCCCAGCCGCGCGTCGATCACCTGCAGCTCGCCCAGACCTTCCAGCGCACTCAGCGGATCGCCGCCCTGCGCCTGTCCCGGCAGACCGCGCACCTGCCAGCGACCGTCGTCGGCGCGTTCGAGCGTCAGTGCGAGATTGCGCACGCGCAGCTCGGTGAACGAACGTCCCGGCAGCAGGCCGGCGTACTGCGACACCAGGATTTCGGCGGCGCCGATCGCCACGGCGTCCTTGCCCGCGCCCACGCGCAGACCGTCGAGGCGCAGCAGCGGCCCGCGCCGCGTCCACGCGGTTCGAACGGTATCGAATTGCACCGGCCGGCCGGCGCGCGCGCTCAGCCATTCGGCGATGCGGTCCGGATGCCGTTCGGCCAGCGGCAGCAACTGACTGACGATGCCCGCGCACAGCGCCACCAGCACCAGCGACAGCGCGGTGACGTACCACAGCCCGCGTCGCGCCAGACGCAGGCGGCGACGCAGCGATGTCGGCATCAGCGACGGACTCCGTTCGACAGCGCGCAGGTCGCCGCGTCAGAGCAGGACGACATCGAACTGCTCCTGCGTGTACTGCTCGTCCGCCTGGAAGCGGATCGATTTGCCGAGGAATTCCTCGAGTTCGGCCACCGCCGGCGATTCCTCGTCGGTGATGCGCGCGACCACCTTCGGCGACGCGATCACCAGCAGCCGCGCAGCCTCGAACTGGCGCACCGCGCGGGTGATCTCGCGGAAAATCTCGTAATTCACCGTTTCGGCGGTCTTCAGCGTGCCGCGGCCGCTGCATTCGTGGCAGGGCTCGCTGAGCTGCCGCTGCAGACTTTCGACCGTGCGCTTGCGGGTCATCTCGACCAGGCCCAGCGGCGAGAAATCGTAGACGGTGGTCTTGGCGTGATCGCGCGCCAGCGACTTCTCCAGCGTACGCAGCACCTGGCGGCGGTGTTCGGGATCGATCATGTCGATGAAGTCGATGATGATGATGCCGCCGAGGTTGCGCAGCCGAAGTTGCCGCGCCACCGATTGCGCCGCTTCCAGATTGGTGCGGTAGACGGTCTCCTCGAGATTGCGCTGGCCGAGGAACGAGCCGGTATTGACGTCGATGGTGGTCATCGCCTCGGTCTGGTCGATGACCAGATAGCCGCCGGATTTGAGCGGCACTTCCTTTTCGAGTGCGCGCTGGATTTCGTCTTCCACGCCGTACAGATCGAACACGGGGCGGGCACCGGCGTAATGCTCGATCTTCTCGGCCAGCCCCGGCATGTACTGCGCGGCGAACGTGCGCAGGCGGTCGCAGGTTTCGCGCGAATCGACCTTCACCTTTTCCACGTCGCGGCGGATCAGATCGCGCACCGCGCGCATCGGCAGGCTGAGATCCTCGTAGATGCATTCGCCGACCTTGGCGGTGCGCACGTTCTGTTCGATCAGCGACCAGGCGCGACCGAGATAAGCGATGTCTTCGGCCAGGGCTTCGGCCGGCTGGCTTTCGGCATTGGTGCGGACGATATAACCGTGCGGCTGACCGCCGGCGGAGACCAGCGCCTTCAGACGCTGGCGCTCGGCTTCGTCCTCGATCCGCGAGGACACGCCGATGACCTTCGACTGCGGCAGCAGCACGAGGTAACGCGAGGGAATGCTGACCTGGGTGGTGAGCCGCGCGCCCTTGCCGCCGATCGGATCCTTCACCACCTGGACCACGATCTCCTGACCGTCGCGCAGCAGTTCGGTGATCGAAGGCACGCTCTGGGCGGCCGGCGCCTGCACCGGCGCGGCGACCGCGATATCGCCTTCCAGCGCGTTCTCCAGCCCGCTATCGATGGCCGGAACGACGTTGGCGCGGAAGATATCGTTGGCGTGCAGGAATGCGGCGCGCTCCAGGCCGATGTCGACGAATGCCGCCTGCATGCCGGGCATCACCCGCTGCACCCTGCCCTTGTAGATATTGCCGACGACCCCGCGACGCCAGCCGCGTTCGATGTGCAGTTCCTGCAGCATGCCGTTTTCGACCACCGCGACCCGCGTTTCCCGCGGGGTGACGTTGACCAGGATTTCCTCGGTCATCGCGTCGACTCCATCGCGGCATCCGCCCGGGACGGTTGTATCGCGGGCGGCGCGACGGGAGGCTGTACCACGGGAGGCTGTACAACGGGAGGCTGTACAACGGGAAACAGTCCGAACTGTTTCAACAACGTCGATGTTTCGTGCAGAGGCAAGCCCATCACTCCGGAATGACTGCCGGACAGGTGCGAGATGAAGCTCTGCGCCACGCCCTGGATCGCGTACGCGCCGGCCTTGCCGTCCCACTCGCCGGTATCGAGATAACTGCGGATATCGTCCTCGCCCAGCGTCGCGAAGGTGACCTGCGACACCGAGACCGCATGCAGCTCGCGCGCCGCGGACACCATCGAGATCGCAGAGATCACCGCATGGCTGCGCCCGGAAAGGCTGCGCAGCATCGCCGCGGCATCTTCGGCATCGACCGGCTTGCCGAAGATCCGGCCGTCCAGCACCACTTCGGTGTCCGCGCCCAGCACTACCGCCTCGGGTTGGCCGGACAGGCGCAGCAGGCCGGCGCCGGCTTTTTCGCGCGCGACACGACGGACGTAATCCTCCGGCGGCTCCGACGGTGCCGGTACTTCAGGGAGGTCGAGGTCGAGGATGCCGAAGTCGAGACCGAGCATCCTTAACAGTTCACGACGACGAGGGGATTTCGAGGCGAGATGCAACATGAAGCTAGGATACCCTGCGGACCGCCGCAGCCTGCGCATGGCGCATCTCGGACCCCGAATGGGCTCACCATGCGTTCACTCGCTGGTCCCGAGACCTGCTCGGACCACATCACGCCGGCCCCACTCATGGAGACTCGCATGTTCCCCCGCGCCCAGACCCGCTTCCTCTCTGTCGCTTTCGCCACCGTCCTCGCCTCGAGCCTCGCCATGACCGCATCCGCCCAGACCCCGCCCCCAGCCTCCAGCGACGGCACCCTGCTGTCGGTCAGCGCCGAAGCCCAGGCGACCCGCATCCCGGATATCGCCACCATTTCCAGCGGCGTGGTCACCCAGGCCGCCGACGCGAATAGCGCGCTCCGCGCGAATGCCGAACAGATGAGCAAGGTCATGGCCGCTGTGAAGGCCGCCGGTATTGCCGAGCGCGACGTCCAGACCACCGGGATCGGCGTGTACCCGCAATACCGTTATGCCGAGAACCAGCCGCCGGCGATCACTGGCTACCAGGCCACCAATACCGTCAGCCTGAAGATCCGCGATCTGACGAAGCTCGGCAAAGTGCTCGATGCCCTCGTCGCCAGCGGCTCGAACCAGATCAACGGCCCGAGCTTCGAGATCGACGAACCGGAAGCCGCCTACGACGAAGCCCGCCGCAACGCCCTGAATAAAGCCGAGGCCCGCGCCGAGATGTACGCCAAGACCCTTGGCCTGCGCGTGCGCCGGATCGCCAGCATCAGCGAAGGCGGCGGTTTCAATCAGCCCGGGCCGATGCCGATGATGATGAAGGCCGGGGCCATGGAAGCCCGCGACACCCAGATCTCGCCCGGCGAAACTTCGCTGTCGGTCAATCTCAACGTGGTGTTCGAACTGGGGCGCTGAGCGGCCAATCCGGTCACCCGGAATCGAACCCATCGACACCCGCCGCATGGCGGGTGTCGTCGTTCCGGCCGACGGAAATTTTTTTTCGTCCGGCTTAACCCCGCCCGAATCCGAGCCGCGTTCACACCATCGTCCCCAACCGATGGAGGTGTGCCATGGTCCTGATCCAACGTCATCCGCACGCGCAGGCCACGGCCCTGCACCAGGCGATCGCGCGCATCCAGCCCAGCCGGATCTTCGGCATCGCGGGGGCGATCACGCTCAACGCCGCCGCACTGATGTTGTTGCTGGTGCCGGTGTCGGCGCCGATGCCGACGACTCAGCCCGAAGATCCGCCGGTCATCTACATCGACAACCGCGTCGAGCCGCCACCGATTCCGATCCCGGTGCCCGTGGTCAAGCCGCAGCAGCCGGTCCGCAACACCATCCCGGTGCCGATCAACCCGCCCACGCAGCAGCCCGTGTTGGATCAGGAAGTGATCGTCCCAGACGGCAGCGAGTACGTACCACCGAACAACATCGAGCCGACCCCCGATATCGGCCCGACACAGCCGACCAATCCCGGCCCACTGCCGAGCACGCGACTGGAATACGCATCGGCGCCGGCGCCGATCTATCCGCGTGAAGCCATGCTGGATGGCATCGAAGGCACCGTGCTGCTGAAGGTGCTGGTGGACGTGGACGGCAAACCGCTGTCGGTGGAGATCGAACGGAGCAGCGGCAACCGCCGGCTGGACGATGCCGCGCGCCGGCAGGTATTGCGCAAGTGGATGTTCCGCCCGGCGATCCGCGACGGTCAGGCGATCCAGGTGTTCGGCATGGTGCCGGTGAGTTTCAGTCTGCAATAACGCCACAAGGCGAACGTTTCCGTCGCCTCGGCACAGTTTCCCTCGGAAGGCTTGCCGCCGGTCGTCGACGAAACGACCGGCGGCTTTTTTGCGTATGCAGTTTTTTGCCTGTGCGGCTTTTCGCGTGTACGGCTTTTCAGATGTGCGGGCCATCCGCGCCGCGGGCTTCATGTGCCACGAATACGTTGCATCGTTCTGCAAGTGCGCCCAATCACGCATGGCCATCGCCGGACCCGCTTGCGACACTCTTGCGCCCACCACAAGAGCGACCCCGATGAAACATCTTTTCGCACCGCTCCAGGCCGGCGATCTGGCGTTGCCCAACCGCATCCTGATGGCGCCCCTCACCCGCTGCCGCGCGGAAGACGATCACGTCCCCGGGCCCTTGATCGCCGAGTATTACGCGCAGCGCGCCAGCGCCGGGTTGATCATCGCGGAAGCGACCATGGCGATGCCCGGCAATTCCGCGTTCTGGCGGGAACCCGGCATCCACAGCGAAGCCCAGGTGGCCGGGTGGAAGCGCGCGACCGACGCGGTACATGCCGCCGGTGGGCGCATCGTGCTGCAGCTCTGGCACGGCGGGCGCGCCTGCCATCCCGATCTCAACGACGGCGCGCAGCCGGTCGCGCCCAGCGCCATCGCGATCACCAACGACCAGGTGTACACGCCCAAAGGCAAGGTCGATTACGTCGTGCCGCGCGCACTGGCCGACGACGAACTGCCGGGGATCGTCACCGGCTTCGCGCAGGCGGCGAGCAACGCGAAGGCCGCCGGTTTCGACGGCGTGGAAGTGCATGGCGCGAACGGTTATCTGCTCGACGAATTCCTGCGCGACGGCGCGAACCGGCGCAGCGGCCCGTACGGCGGCCCGATCGAACATCGCGCACGACTGCTGCTGGAAGTGCTGGAAGCGGTGTGTTTCGTCTGGGGCAGCGGTCGCGTCGGTCTGCGGGTATCGCCGCTCAACAGCTACAACAGCATGCGCGACAGCGATCCGGTCGGCCTCGTGCGTTGGCTCGGCAAGCGGCTGAACGACTACGGGCTGGCGTACTGGCACGTGATGCGCGCGGATTTCCTCGGCCAGCAGCACGGCGACGTGATGATGCCCGCACGCGAGAGCTACGACGGCACCCTGATCGGCAACATGGGCTACAGCGCGGAGGAAGCCGAGGCCGCGATCGCCGACGGCAAACTCGACGCGGTGGCCTTCGGCGTGCCGTTCATCGCCAACCCCGATCTGCCTGAGCGCCTGCGGGCCGGCGCGCCGCTGGCCGAAGCCGATCGCAGCACGTTCTACACCTGGGACGCGAAGGGCTATACCGACTACCCGCGTTTCGCGGGCTGAACGACGCCGGATCCGTCTTGATCGAATCCGTCTTGATCGAATCCGTCTTGATCGAATCCGTCTTGATCGGATCGATCTTGCTCGGATCGGTCTTGCTCGGATCCGTCACGAACCGGCGCCGCCTTCGCGGCGTCAGTTCTGCACCCAGCGCACGTCCGACAGACACCACGACAGGCTGCCGCTGGACTTGTAGGTCCAGTTGTAGCGGCGCGGTGGACTGATGCGGTACGCGGTCAAGCCGCTGGCCGGCGCCGTGGGCCGGGTCCATTCGTTGGTTTCGTAGTCGTAGGTGCGGTACAGCTCGTTCGCGGCCAGTGCCAGACTGTCGTCGCGCTGGCCGGTGACGTTGCTGAAGTAGTAAGCCCAGGCCATCGCGCCCGCGACCGACAGAACGTGCTCGGGGCCCACGCCATCGGCGGCGTAGGTCAATCCGTCGATCAGGGTCACGTAATCGACCAGACGCAGGTTTTCCGGGACGTTCGTGTACACGCTGCGCTGCGCCGGCGTATACGACTTGGCGCCGTACTTCAGCGCGTTGCCGGTGCGACGGATGAAGTTCGCGATATCGGCGCTGTCGGTCAGCGCATAGGCGCGCACCATCGGATCGATCACGAAAGGCGTCTGCCAGAAGCTGACCAGCAGTTGGCTCGCCGGGCCGTTGCCTTCCTGGCTGCCGTATTTCCACAGTCCGCCATCGACGCGATTCGCGGGCAGTGCGCCGCCCGCGCCGTTCTGGTGCCACACCAGATTGTTGGTGAGCGTGACCATGCGCTCGCGGTAGGTCAGCGCCGAGCCCGACTTGTACGGCACGTCGCCGAACAGTTCGTAGCCGATGATCATCCCCGACAGCTTGATGCCCACGTGGCGCTCGGTATAGCTGCTGGTCGGCGACCAGCGGTCGGGCTCATCGTTGGCATCCTGTTGCGCTTTCGCCGCCAACTTCGCGCCGGCCTTCGACAGATCGTCGCCGGTCGTCCAGTGGGTGTAGGCCAGTCCCTCGGGATAGCTGTACATCGCGCCGTTGGCGCCGATGTAGGCGCCGGGATTCGGATTCTTGAGCCTGAACGCGCCGACCGCGCTGTCCGGGGTGGTGCCCTGCGGATACAGATTCACCCGGTAGTACTCGGAGGCGCGCACCGATTCGCGCAGCGCCTTGAAGAAGCCGCTGCGGAAATACAGGCTGTAGAACGCCGACGTCCGGTCGTACAGCCACGGCTCGCCCTCGGCGGCCTTGTACGGAATCTGGTTGGCGACGGTGACGCGCGGGTCGTCTTCGTTGATGTGCGCGTAGAAGAAATTCTTCGCGCCGTACATCTGTTCGGTGTATTCCGCGTAATGCTCGGTCGCGTCCATCGTCGCCGGATCGTCGCGGGTGGCCAGGATCTGCGGCGCGAACGGCCGCATCGGGCCGAGTTTCAGCAGGCCTTTGCTCAACGTCGACGAGGGCAGCACCGCATAGACCTTGGGCTCCGACACGCCGTCGCCGGCGACGAAACTGCCCGACGTGACCGGCTGCCAGCCGTTGCGCGGGTTCTCGAGCGTGGCGACCGACTGGGCGCGATCGCCATAGCCCCATTCGACGCGGATGGCTTCCGAATTCGGGTAACCCGCGGCGAAGGTGTAGCGGATCTGCACGCGGGCGACGCGCACGGAGGTGTTGTCGAGCGCGGCGTTGGTCGCATGCCGCCACGGGGTGAGCTGTTCGACGAACGCAGGGATCTCGATGCCTTTGGCGTCGATCACGCGCAGCTTCGACAGACCCGCCTGGGTGATCGAACCGCGCGGCAGCGGCACGCCGAAGGTCACCAGCTGCGGCACGCCCGCAGGCACGCCTTCCACCGGATGCAGGCGCACATCGACCACGCCGAAGGTCTCGGCAGCGGCCATCAGCGGCTTGAAGAGGCGAGGACTGACGAGGCCGCCGACCGCATTGCCCACCGGCGGTGCGGCCTGCGGCGCGGGCGGCGCCGCGATGGATCCGGGGCGGACGCGCACCGGCGCCGCGCCGCGCGGTTCGGCCTGGGATGGACGCTTGCCGGCGCCATCGACGATGCGGGCCTGGGCATTGCCGGTGTCGCAGGCGTTGAGCGCGAACGCCAGCGCGACGATCGCGGCCATTCTTGCGGAGGCATGGAGACGGGCAGGAAAGATGCCGTGAGGAAGCATTCCGGGAAGGGACAGGGCAGCGCCACGCCACGCGGACAACGACAGTTGCGGTTTTTGCATACGGATCACCTGGAGCGCGGAGTGTGCGGGGGCACGATCCGACGACGATGCCGAGGGGGAATGCGTGCAGTCGTCGGCAGCGGCCTGCAGCGCCCCGGCTGACGCGACGCGCGCGGCGACAGGGGCGAGGCAACGTATGCGTGGTCCCCGCGGACAAACTGTGACCGTCGTCGTCAATATCCGCTTAGTGATTGTTCTGCATGATTTTCCTGCGCGGATTCACATCCTCCCGGTGATCTGTGCATGCTCCGCACAAGCCGGGAGACCACGAAATTCGTGACAGCAAACACATTCCGCGCAACTTCCCGTTGCTGCTACGCAGCTCGCAGGGACGACTCATGCACGGTGATAAGGATGGTTCGCCAGCAGCGCTGCGGCGCGGTAGAGCTGTTCGGCCAGCACCAGCCGCACCAGCATGTGCGGCAGTGTCAGCGGGCCCAGCGACCAGCGCTCGTCGGCCTTGGCCAACACCTCGGGGGCATGCCCTTCCGGGCCGCCGATCAGGAACGCGAGGTCGCGACCGCCGCCGCGCCAGTGCTCCAGCCGCTGCGCCAGCGCTTCGGAGCTGTGCATCGCGCCCCTACCATCCAGCGCGATGAGATGCACGGACTTGGGGAGCGCAGCGATCACCCGCGCACCCTCGTCGGCGGTCGCGCGCGCGGCGTCGCGGCCCTTGCCGCGCAGGCCGGGTTCGATTTCGATCAGATCCAGCGGCAGCCAGTAGGACAACCGCTTCTGGTATTCGGCGAAGCCCTGCGCCACCCAGGCGGGGGCGCGTTCGCCGACGGCGATCAGACGGGCTTTCACGAAGCGGCGCTCGGACGGGCGACGCTCAGGCCGCCGGTTCGCTCACGCGCACCGCGGTGCCGTAGCACAGCACTTCGGTAATGCCGGCCATGACCTCGGTCGCGTCGTAGCGCACGCCGATGATGGCGTTCGCACCCAGCCGGTCGGCTTCGCGGCACATCTGGTCGAAGGCATCGCGCCGCGCCTGCTCGCACAGTTCGCGGTACAGGCTGATATCGCCGCCGAACAGCGCCTGGATACCAGCGAGGAAATTGCCGACCAGCGAGCGCGAACGCACCGTAAGGCCGCGCACCACGCCGAGATTCTTCAATACCGGCTGGCCGGGCAGTTCGAACGCGGTGGTGATCTGGACGCGCTGCATCGCGGGACTCAGTAACCTGCGTCCGGCGGCTCGTCGCCCACCGTCCACAGCCGCTCCAGCGCGTAATACTCGCGGACCCGCGGCAGCATCACGTGGACGACCACATCGCCCAGATCGACCAGCACCCATTCGGCTTCGCGCTCGCCTTCGACGCCCAGCGGCATCACGCCGACGTCCTTGACCTTGCGCACCGCTTCATCGGCGATCGATTTGACGTGACGGGTCGAGGTGCCCGAGGCGATCACCATGTAATCGCAGACGCTGGTCTTGCCGCGGACGTCGATCTCGATCACGTCCTTGGCCTTGAGGTCTTCCATCGCCAGATGGACATGGCGGAGCAGCGTTTCGGCCGACGGCGCCGGGGTGGGCAGCACGGTCTTGATGACGTGCGCATTGTTGGTGTTGGACAAGAGCGATCCTCGCTTGGAATGCCGGGATTATACGCCCGGCGTCGCCGGGGGCCGGGGACCGGGCGCGAACGGACCGGCGCCGTACAGACCGTGCTCGACGATGTAGCGCGACACCGGCAGCGGCAACAGGTGGTGCCAGGTCTCGCCGGCGGCGATGCGGCGACGGATCTGGGTCGCGGAGGCCTCGTGCAGCGGCTGGCGCAGGCGCAGCACCTTACCGCCGGGACTGTTGCGGAGAGCCCCGGCGTCCAGGGTCCAGCGCGCGCCCACCAACCGGGCCGCCTCGGGCGGCAGATGTTCATCCAGCGCGCTGCCGGGACGCTCGGCCACCACCCAGTGCGCGCCTGCGATCAGGGCTTCGGGCTCCTTCCACGTGGCCAACCCGTACAGGCTGTCGGCCCCGATCAGGAACGCCAGCGGCGCCTGTTCGCCGTGTTTCGCGCGCAGTTCGTGCAGGGTGTCGATGGTGTAACTCGGTGTTTCGCGGGCGAGTTCGCGCCGGTCCACCCTGAGCCCTGCGTGGCCCTGGATGGCGAGATCGAGCATCGCTGCGCGGTCTTCGGCGCCGGCGCCGGGCGCGGCGCGATGCGGCGGGTCGGCCGCCGGCATCATCCAGATCGTGGTGCCAAGCGCGTCCCGCGCGGCCAGGGCGATGGCGATGTGGCCGTTGTGGACCGGGTCGAACGTGCCGCCGTAGAACGCGCGCAGTGGCAAAGCGAACGACATCAGACCACCGCCCGCCGGGTCAGCAGCGCGGCCCCGCGCGATTCGGCGATGGCCAGCAGCAGGCGCTCCAGCGCCAGCCAGGCGTCGGCCGGCTCCTCGCCGATCCGCGGCCGGCCCTTGGCGATGCGATCGACGCGACCGGCCTCCACCACGAAACGCTCCCAGCGCGCGGCATCGTGACGCTGCAGCGCACGGCGGTAGACCGCCTGCTTGGCGTCCCACACCCGCTGCGCCTTGAATTCGGCGGCCAGATTGCCGCCCTTGGCCTGCACCCGGGCCAGCGCGGCCGCGCGCTGCAGTTCCATCACCAGCATGCCCATCAGCGCCGGCACCGCCTCGCCTTCGGCACGCAGCCCGTGCAGCATGCGCAGCGCCTGCGCGGCTTGGCCGTTGAGGGTGGCGTCGAGCAGCCGGAACACGTCGAACCGCGCGGCATCGGCGACGTAGGACTCCATCCGCGCCAGATCGATCGATTCGCCGTCGGACAGCAGCGCGAGTTTGTCGATCTCCTGCGCCGCGGCCAGCAGATTGCCCTCGACCCGCTCGACCAGCCGCTCGATCGCATCGCGGTCGGCGCGCAGGCCGCGCGCGCGCAGGCGGCGTTCGATCCAGTCCGGCAATTCGTGGGGCTTGAGCGCCCAGGCGATGGCGTGATGGCCGACGCGGGCGATGGTCTCGCTCCATTTGCCGCCGTGCTGGCGGCTCCAGTCCTCGCCGGTGATCAGCAGCACCACATCGTGCGGCGGATCGGCGCAGAACCCGGTGATGAACGCGCTGCCGTCCTTGCCCGGCTTGGCCGAGGGCAAGCGCACTTCCAGCAGCCGGCGCGAAGCGAACAGGCTCGGCGCGTTCACGCTCTGCGCGAGCTGGTTCCAGTCGAAATCGCGTCCGTCGGCGTCGAAGATCTCGCGCTCGCCGATGCCTTCCGCGCGCGCCTGGACGCGCACCGCATCGGCGGCTTCCAGCACCCGCAGCGTTTCCGGGCCGGCGATCAGATAGGCCGGGCGCAGCGGTTCGGAGGCGAGCTGCGCGGTCAGGCGTTCAGGAGTGAGTTCCATGCGTGCGGGCGCAACGCTTGCCGCGCGTCAGGGCGCCTTCGCGGGTGCCGGGGCGCGCATGGCGGCGTCGATGCGGCGCAGCATCGCGGCGCTCATGTCGCGACGCATTTCGCTCACCAGCAGCTCGCGCTCGCTGTTGCGGCCGATGGCATCGTTGGCGGGGGCGATGTAGTCGCGAGCGAGCTCCACCGCCTGCTGCGGCACGAGGATGCGGTCGTCTTCCGCGGTGACGCCCGGCTGGCGCAGCCGGAACACCACCGCATAGCGCAGGCTGTATTCCTGGGCGCGGCCGAAACCATCGAGCGAGATCGGCAGATCGGCCCATTTCTCGGACAGGATCTCGAGCCGGGTCGACGTCTCGATCGCATCGGCCGCGGCTGGCGTCGCGCCCGCGCGTTCCAGCGAACGCGCCAGCGAATCGGCCAGCGCGCTGTACGGATCGCGCGCGGTCACCGCGACCGGGCCGAGGTCGGGCGGCAGCACCAACGCGCTGCGCAGGTGGAAGCCGCAGCCGGTGAGGGCCAGCAGCAGCGACAGGCCGAGGACGAAACGGGCGACGTTCGCACGGACGGCGTTGGGGCGGATGGCTTTCGAGCGGGCGGCTTTCAGGCGGACGATTTTCATGGGCGCAGTCTGGCGGAGGCGATGACCGGGGGCAAGCAGTGACGGCCTCAGCCGGCGACGATATTCACGATCTTGCCGGGCACCACGATCACCTTTTTCACGGACATGCCGTCCATGAACCTGACGACGTTGGGCTCGGCGAGGGCCGCGGCTTCGATGTCCTCGCGCGGCGTCTGCACGCCGACCTCGATCGTGCCGCGCAGCTTGCCGTTGACCTGCACCGCCAGCGTCACCGCGTCGCGGGCGAGCGCGGCCGGATCGGCCTGCGGGAACGTCACGTCTTCGAGCAGCGTCCCGGCGTTGCCCAGCACCTGCCACAGGTGGTGACTGATGTGCGGCGTGACCGGATTGAGCAGCAGCACCATCGTCTGCAGGGTTTCATGGCGCACCGCCCGCCCCTGTTCGCTCATGTCGTCGAATTTCGAGACATGGTTGAGCAGTTCCATCAGCGCTGCGATCGCGGTGTTGAAGCTGTAGCGGCGGCCGTAGTCGTCGCCGACCTTCTGGATCGTTTCGTGCAGTTGCCGGCGCAGGGTCTTCTGCGCGGCGTTGAGCTGTGACCCGCTCTTCAACAGCTGATCGACTTCAGGATGATCCGGCTGCGCCGCATGCGCGGTCACTTCGCGCCAGAACCGGCGCAGGAAGCGCGACATGCCTTCGACGCCGGCCTCGTTCCACTCCAGCGACTGTTCCGGCGGCGCGGCGAACATCGAGAACAGGCGCACGGTATCGGCACCGTATTTGTCGACCATCGCCTGCGGATCGACGCCGTTGTTCTTCGACTTCGCCATTTTCTCGACTGCGCCGATCTGCACCGGCTGGCCGTCGCTGCGCAGGGTCGCACCGACGATGCGGCCCTTCTCGTCGCGGACCACATCGACATCGGCAGGGTTGAACCACTCCTTCGAGCCGTTGGCATTCTCGCGATAGTAAGTCTCCGCGATCACCATGCCCTGGCACAGCAGATTGATCGCCGGCTCGTCGCTGCTCACAAGGCCTTCGTCGCGCAGCAGCTTGTGATAGAAGCGGAAATACAGCAGATGCAGGATCGCGTGCTCGATGCCCCCGATGTACTGATCGACCGGCGTCCAGTAATTCGCGCGCTCGTCGACCATGCCGCTGGCACCCGGCGATGTGTAACGCGCGTAGTACCAGCTCGACTCCATGAAGGTGTCGAAGGTGTCGGTCTCGCGCTCAGCCGGGCCGCCGCACTGTGGGCAGGCGGTCTTGCGCCACTCCGGATCGGCCTTGATCGGCGACAGCACCACGCCGGCGGCGAACGCGTCTTCCACGTTTTCGGGCAGCACGACGGGCAACTGCGCTTCCGGCACCGGCACCGCATCGCAGGTCGGGCAATAGATCACCGGGATCGGGCAACCCCAGTAACGCTGGCGGCTGACGCCCCAGTCGCGGATGCGGAAATTCACCTTGCGGCTGCCCGTGCCGGCGGCCTGGAAACGCGCGGCCAGCGCATCGAATGCGGCATCGAAATCAATGCCGTCGTATTTGCCGGAATTGATCAGCTGACCGCGTTCGGTCTGCGCCGCGCGCTGTTCGATGCCTTCGAAATAATCGCGCACGACCGACACCGCGGCGTCGATCTCGATCACATCCACCGGCGCGTGCGCGCCCAGCGCGACGGCCATCGGATCGTCGTGGCCGGCGACATGCGAGGCGATTTCCGCCAGCGCGTCGCGCACCGACGGCGGCACGATCACCGGCTTCACCGGCAGGCCGTAGGTCTTGGCGAACTCCCAGTCGCGCTGGTCGTGCGCCGGCACCGCCATCACCGCGCCGGTGCCGTAGCCCATCAGCACGAAATTGGCGACGTAGATCGGCACGTCTTCGCCGGTGACCGGATGGATCGCCCACTGGCCGGTGGCCATGCCGCGTTTTTCCTGGGTTTCCAGCTCGGCTTCCGACACGCCGCCCTGGCGCAGTTCGGCCAGGAACGCCGCCAGTTCGGGGTTCGATGCCGCGGCCTTCAGTGCCAGCGGATGCTCACCGGCAACGCTGATGAAGGTCACGCCCATCAGGGTGTCGGGGCGCGTGGTGTAGACAGTGAGCGGTTCGTCTTCGCCATCCACGCGGAACTGGATTTCCAGGCCTTCGCTGCGGCCGATCCAGTTGCGCTGCATGGTCTTGACCGACTCGGGCCAGCCCGGCAGCGTGTCCAAGCCGTCCAGTAGTTCCTGCGCGTAGGCGGTGATCTTGAGGAACCACTGCGGGATCTCGCGCTTCTCGACCACTGCGCCGGAGCGCCAGCCGCGGCCGTCGATCACCTGCTCGTTCGCCAGCACGGTCTGATCGACCGGGTCCCAGTTCACCACCGAGTTCTTGCGATAGACCAGGCCCTTCTTCATCAGCCGGGTGAACATGCGCTGTTCGTGGACGTAGTAGTCCGGGCGGCAGGTCGCGAACTCGCGCGACCAGTCGATGGCGTAGCCCAGCGCCTGCAGTTGGCTGCGCATGTGCTCGATGTTGGCGTAGGTCCACTTCGCAGGCGCGGTCTTGTTCTTGATCGCGGCGTTCTCGGCCGGCAGGCCGAAGGCGTCCCAGCCCATCGGCTGCAGGACGTTGTGGCCGGTCATCCGCCGGAAGCGGCTGATCACGTCGCCGATGGTGTAGTTGCGCACGTGGCCCATGTGCAGCGCCCCCGACGGATACGGCAGCATCGACAGGCAGAAATACTTGGGCTTGTCCGAACGCTCGTCGACCTCGAATGCGCGGGATTCGCCCCAGAAGCGCTGGGCGGCGGCTTCGACGGATCGGGGGGAATACTGGGTGGGATCGATCTGGGCGGGCTCGGCGGACACGGCGGGATCATCGGTTCTGACAGAACCGCCAAGCCTACCGCAGCGCACCATTCGCCGCCAGAAAGGCGCCTCATGCCGACGCGCCAAACCTGTCCACTCGGTCCGCCCGGTCGGATTTGAAGACGATTCGCCGCGTGCCTGACGCCAGCTCAGCCGCTCCAGGCCCGGTCGAGCGCGATCTCGATGCCCGCATCCGCGTTCAGCGTGCCGAACACCATGCCCCGACCGCCGCCGAGCCGGCTGCGGCAGAACGCCTCGGCCAGCGGGCTGTCGGCGCGCAGCAGGGTCGCCGCCTGCAGCGCCAGCGCGAGGCGCTCGACCAGCGCGCGGGCGCCGGCCTGCGCCGCGTCGGGATCCAGCGTGAGCATCGCCGCAGTGTCGGTGGCGACCGCCATCGCCCAGGCGTCGTAGGCGGGATGCCGCCCGGTCGCGGACAGCAGCGCGGTGCGCAATGCATCCGCTGCGCCCGGCTCACGCTGCAGCGCGCGCAGCACGTCGAGGCACTGGATGTTGCCGCTGCCTTCCCAGATCGAATTCAGCGGCGCCTGCCGGTACAGCCGCGGCAGCATCGATTCCTCGACGTAGCCGGCGCCGCCGAGGCATTCCTGCGCCTCGTTGACGAACGCCGGCGCGCGTTTGCAGATCCAGAACTTGCCGATCGCCGTGGCGATGCGCGCGAATCCGGCTTCCAGCGCATCGTGCGGCGCGCGATCCACCGCGCCGGCGAGACGCAGCGCGAACGCGGTGGCGGCTTCGGATTCGATCGCCAGATCGGCCAGCACGTTGCGCATCAGCGGCTGGTCGATCAATTGTTTGCCGAAGGCGTTGCGATGCCGGCAGTGATGCAGCGCCTGGATCAGCGCCATGCGCATCTCCGCGGCCGAGCCGAGCATGCAATCCAGCCGCGTCAGCATCACCATATCGAGGATCACCGCGATGCCGCGGCCTTCCTCGCCGATGCGGTGCGCGCGGGCGCCGGCGAATTCGACTTCGGACGAGGCGTTCGACCAGTCGCCCAGTTTGTCCTTGAGACGCATGATCCGGAACGCGTTCTTCGCGCCGTCAGGGAGACGTCGCGGCATCAGGAAACAGCTCAGGCCGCCGGGCGCCTGCGCCAGCACCAGGAAGCCGTCGGACATCGGCGCGGAGAAGAACCACTTGTGCCCGATGAGCGCGTAATCGTCTCCGCCGGGCAGCGGCGTCGCCGCGGTCTCGTTGCTGCGCACATCGCTGCCGCCCTGCTTCTCGGTCATGCCCATGCCGAGGGTGACGCCGGTCTTGTCGGCCATCGGCACATCGCGACGGTCGTACTGCGCCGCAGCGGCCTTGTCCGCCCAGTCGCGCAGGGCCGGCTCGCGGCGCAGCGCCGGCACCGCGGCGTGGGTCATGGTCAACGGGCAACTGCTGCCGGGTTCGACCTGGTGGTGCAGGAAACTCAGCGCCGCGCGCGCGACGTGCGCACCGGCGACCGGCAGCGCCCAGTGCTGCGGCGCCCACGACAGGCCCGCGACGCCGTGCGCGATCGCCGCGCCCATGATCTCGTGGTACGCGGGATGGAATTCGACCGTATCGATGCGATGACCGAAGCGATCGTGAGTGCGCAGCCGCGGGCGGTCGCGATGCGCGTCCCAGCTCAGCCAATACAGCGCATCGCCCGCGAGACGGCCGTAGTCGGCGAGATGCGCGGCGAAGGCCTCGCCGCCTTCGCGGGCCACCGCCTCGCGCAGCGCGGGGTCGGTGGCCCACAGGTCGCAGGGCGCGAACTCCGGCGGCTGGTTGCGCACCGTGTGGGTATCGATCGCATGGGTGTCGCTGGTGACGTCGACGGCATCATCGTCGTTGGACATCGCGTGCTCCGCAGTGACCGCAGGAAGTGCGACTTTAACAGGGTGCCCACAGCGGCCTGCTGGCGCGCCGCGACCGGGCGCTGCCGCGACTCCGTCATTCGCGGAGGATGCCAACGATTCCTGCGACGCTATCGACCCAGGCACGCACGACATCGTCAGGGCAAGATGATGATCGGCGTACCGACCGGCACCAGCCGCCACACTTCTTCGATCTGCGCATCGCTCAGCGCGATGCAGCCATCGGTCCAGTCGCGCGAGTAGCCCGGCGGCGTACCGCCATGGATCATGATGTCGCCGCCGGGGTCGACGCCGCGCACACGCGCCTGCCTGCGATCGGCTTCGTTCGGGTAGGACACCCGCAGCGAGAGATGGAAGCGGCTTTTGTCGTTGCGGAAGGTGATGCGATAGCGACCCTCCGGCGTGCGCTCGTCGCCCTGCTGGCGCTTGTGGCCGACAGGCGCGTCGCCCAGAAGGATGCGATACGACTTGACGATTCTGCCGTCGCGCAGCAGCGTCATGCGTCGCTCGGATTTGTCGACGCGGATCTCGTCGACGCGCTCTGCCGCGGACGCGAGCGGCGGCGGCCACGGAGCCTTTGCGTTCGCGACAGAGACCATGAGCGCCATCGCGGCAAAGCCGACACGCCACGACCGTCCGATCATTGTTTTCTCCCAACCATCGCAAGAGTTTCGACGAAAGCGTCCGACAACGCGAACGTACCGAACCAGCCGCGGCGGGTACCGGTAAGCACGCGCAACATCTGCCCGCGGCCGCCGGGGATTCGCGACATGGGATGGAATACCGCATCGCGCATCATCGCGATACGGTCGTGTTCCGACTGGAACATCGGCGTCAGCCAGCGGCTCCAGAAATGATAGGCGCTCAGATGCGTGCGGCGCCCGCGTTCATAGACGTGCAGCGCGGCCGGCACGCTGTCGGCATCGCGCAGGGCATCGCGCAGCGTCAGCGCATCGACCAGCGCCATGTTCGCGCCCTGCCCCAGTTGCGGGCTCATCGCATGCGCCGAATCGCCGACCAGCACCGCGCGACCGCGATGCCAGCGCCGCAGCACGGTATCGCGATAGCGCGCCTGCGCCAGTCCGTCGGGAATCGCGGTATCGCGCAGGCAATCCAGCGCTTCCGGCCACACCTCGGCCAGTTCCTCGCGCCAGCGCGCGGCATCGCGGCCCGCTTCGGCAAGCGCTGCCGCCGGCAGGCTCCAGAAGAAACTCAGCCGCGGCACCGGATCGTCCGGGCGCGTGCCTACCGGCAGCATCCCGGCCATTCGCCGCGCGCGGCGATAGCGCTGACGCAGTTCGTCGCGCCACGGCCAATCGCCCGCCGGTACCAGGCACCACTGCGCGCCCCAGGGATACGGTCGATCGAATGCGATCTCGCCGATCTCAGCGCGCAGCTTCGACGCGGCGCCATCGGCGACCGCGATCAGATCGTATGCGCCGTGTTCGTCGCCGTGCGCATCGCGCAGCACGCCGCGCTGGTGATCGACGTGCGCAATCTCGCGACCGCAGTGCAGTTGTCGCTCCTGCGTCCACGCGGTGTCGAGCATCCGGAAGATCGCACCGCGCTGCATGCCCAGCCCGAACAGCGCCGGATGCAGTTCGCGGTAGCGCATATCCATGACCGGACGCGCGGTCGGGGTTTCGCCGAACAGGCGCGTCACCACCGCGCCGTGCCGCAATGCGTCATCGAGCAGACCCAGTTCCCACAGCGCGCTCAGACCGGTGGGCTGCAGCAGAAATCCGGCGCCGACCGGACCGGGCTCGGGCACGCGCTCGAAGACCTCGACGCGGTGATCGTCGCGACTCAGGGCCAAAGCCAACGCCTGTCCGGCGGTCCCGTATCCGACGATGGCGATGCGCATGCTTGTCTTCATTCCGGCAACGACTCGATGACATGTGGAAAGCAATGAAAAAGGCCCCGCCGAAGCGGGGCCTGATCACGAAAGATGCGACACGGAGGCGTCGACTTCAGGCCGTCACGACCGGCATGACGCTGGCGGCCTGGGCGCCTTTCGGGCCCGTCGTCACTTCGTAGCTCACACGCTGACCTTCCTGCAGGCTGCGAAAGCCTTTGGAGTTAATTGCCGAAAAGTGGACGAACACGTCGTCCGAACCATCCTCGGGGGCAATAAAGCCAAATCCCTTGGCATCGTTGAACCACTTCACTGTTCCGTACGGCATTTCCTTTGACCTCGATTGGGATACGGTGGCGTGCGTCGTCGCGGGGCGGCGGCCGCACAGCCGGGAGTATGCCTGAGCGGAACTCCGACGCAAGAGTACGCAACGCACAACTGCCACGCGCGGCAGCGCGTCGCGAGGATGTTCCGAGACGCGCGTTCTCAATCGCGCGCGAGCATTGCGTGCAGCAGCGCCCCGAGACCAGCGCTCGCCGCTTCGACGTTGCCTAGTACTTCTTGCAGGGTGATCTGTTCGTCCGGATCGGGTCCGGCGCCGGCCGCCCAATTCGCGACGATGGCGAGGCACGCATAGTCCAGACCGAACTCACGCGCCAGACCGGCTTCGGGCATGCCGGTCATGCCGACCAGATCGCAGCCGTCGCGCCGCATGCGCGCGATTTCGGCCTTGGTTTCCAGCCTCGGACCTTGGGTCGCGCCGTAGCAACCGCCATCGACGATGGCCACGCCCGCGCGCACCGCCGCGGCCAGTATTTCGCCGCGCAGCGCAGTCGAGTAGGGGTCGCCGAAATCGACATGCAGCACGTCGGTACCTGTCTCTTCGCACAGGGTGGAAATACGGCCCCAGGTGTAATCGATCAGTTGATCGGGACAGCCGAGCGCGCGCGGACCGAAGCGTTCGGTGATACCGCCGACGGTATTGAGCGCGAGTACGCGCTGGGCGCCGATCGCCTTCAGCGCCGCGAGATTGGCGCGGTAATTGATGCGGTGCGGCGGCACCGAATGGCCTTCGCCGTGGCGGGCAAGGAACGCCACGCGTCTGCCGCCGAGCGTGCCGACGCGGATCGGGCCGGACAGCGCACCGTAACGCGTGACCGGCTGATGCGTGTCCACGTCCTCCAGCGCCGCGAGCCCGTACAGGCCGGTACCGCCGATGATGGCGAGAGCGAGATCGGGGACGAGCGTCATCGGTTCACTCCTTCAGCGCGTAGATCGCGGGCAGATTGCGTCCCTGCTCGCGGTAGTCCATGCCGTAACCGAACACATAGCGGTCAGGCACTTCGACGCCGATGTAGTCGGCCTCGACGCCTTCGACGCGGCGATCGTGCACCTTCACCGCCAGCACCGCGACGCGCACATCGGCGGCGCCCTGATCCTCGCACCAGCGCTTCACCGCCAGCAGCGTATGTCCCTCGTCGAGGATATCGTCGGCGAGCAGCACGCGGCGCCCGCGCATCGGCGTGGCCGGACGATGCAGCCACGCCAGTCCCGAGCCCGAGGTATTGCCGCGGTAGCGCGTGGCGTGGAGATAATCGAATTCGAGATCGAGCCCGCGTTCGCCCAGCGCGAACGCCAGCTGCGCGGCGAACGGCATGCCGCCGTGCATGATCGTGATGAACAGCGGCGGCGCCGGGTCCGCGGCGTAGGTGTCGCGGATGTCGTCGGCGATGCGCAGGATCGCGGCGTCCAGCGTCGCGCGATCGTGGATCACGTCCGCGACCGGCAGGACATCGGCGAGACTCGGCATGGGCGTCATGCGAATGCGCCGGATTCGCCGGCCAGACGCGCTTGCGCCTCGCCGTAGCGCGCTTCGGCGAGCAGGCTGTCCCAACCCATCGCGCCGCGCCCCATCAGACTGGCGCAGACCGTCATGTCGAGCGTACGTCCCTGCACCGCGGCCAGCGACTCCTCGACCAGTTGCGGGTGGCAGACCAGCACGACATCGCAACCCGCATCGAGATGCGCATCGATGCGCTGCTTGATGCCGCCGGCCGAAAACGCCGCGGCCATGCCGATATCGTCGGAAAACACCACGCCGCGAAAACCCATTTCCTCGCGCAGGATGGTGTTGATCCAGTACGGCGAGTAGCCCGCGGGCTCCGGCGCGATCAGCGGATAGGTCACGTGCGCCAGCATCACCGCCTCGGCCTTCGCTTCGATACCGGCGACGAACGGCACCAGATCGGTGGCGCGCATCTCGTCCAGCGAGCGCTGATCCACCGCCACATCGAAGTGGGTGTCTTCGCGCACCGTACCGTGGCCCGGAAAATGCTTGATCGTCGCCGCCATGCCGGCGCTGTGCATGCCGCGTACGTAAGCGCGGGCGAACTCGGCCACGATATCGGGCTCGGTCGAAAACGCGCGATCGCCGATGGCGAGATTGCCGCGCCCCAGATCGACCACCGGCGCGAAGCTCAGGTCGACCCCGGTAGCGCGGATTTCGCTGGCCATCAGCCAGGCGTGTTCCTCGGCCAATGCCAGCGCGCGCACCGGATCGGCGGTGTAGATCCGGCCGAAGCCCTCCAACGCTGGTAAGGCGCTGTAGCCATCCTGGAAACGCTGCACGCGGCCGCCTTCCTGGTCGACACAGAGCAGTTGCGGGCGCGGCGCCGCCTCGCGGATCGCGGCGGACAGCTCCGCGACCTGTGTTTTCGAGGCGAAATTGCGTTTGAAGAGGATCACGCCGGCGCAGGCATCGTGCTGCAGCCAGTCGCGCTCCTGCGCGGTCAATTCGGTACCGGCAACGCCGATTACGAGCATGTAGCGGACTCCAGGTCGGTGCCGGCCTTCTCCGCTTCGCTCCATTGCGAATACGGGCGCGATGCCAGCGCGAGGTTGTAGTAACGGCTGGCTTCGGTGACTTCCATGCCGAGCCACGACGGGCGCTCGAACCATTCGTCGCCGGAATCGAGTTCGATCTCGGCGACGACCAACCCGGCATTATCGCCGAGGAATTCGTCGATTTCCCACAGATGACCTTCATGCTCGACCAGATGCCGGCGTTTGTCGATCAGCCCGCCGACCGCCAGCGCAAGCAGCGCGCGCGCATCGGCGACCGGGATGAGGTAATCGAATTCCTGCCGGGTATGGCCCAGTTCGCGGGATTTCATGTTCAACCGGGCCTCGTCGCCTTCCAGCCGTACCCGCACCGACACCCGCTGCGCGCCCGAGTCCATGGAAGCCTGATCGTTGAGATATCCCTGCGCCATCGGGATCACCTGCCGGGCCTGCGTGCGCCAGGCATCGTCGACGACGAGGAATTTCCGTTCGATTTCGAGGGCCATCGGCGGCTCCGGACATGCCCGTAGGCTGGGGCGACATTGTAGGCGTTCGCAGGCCGGGGCTCTGCTCCGGACAACGTCGCGGCCACGGTCTGCGGCGTATTCCGCACCCCATTCCCCGTGCTACGATGAATGCGGTTGCCCGGCCTTTAGCGAATTCTTAACAATTCTCGGCCTTCCGGGCGAAACTGACGAACGCCGATCGTCCACCCACAACTTGCAAGGAATATCGCGATGACCAGCGAAACTCCAAAAGACGGCACCCCGGCTGTAGATGCGGGAGCTGCCCGTCGGCCCGGTACACAGGGCGAAGACACCCCGGGCTCTTTGGGCCTCGAGAACCTCGAACCCTCCTCCGCCGAAGATTTCGACGATACCGGCTACGGCATCGGCATGGACAGCGACGGCGAGAGCGTGAACTTCCTGACCGCTGGCGAACGCAAGTTGTCGCTGGGCGAACAGCGCCAGATTCTCGCCGGCCGTCGGCGCACCAACGACGACGACATCGAAATGGAAGTCCTGGAAACGCGCACCGGGCGGCGCGAGATGCGGGAAAGGATGCACCAAAAGGCGCGCGGAATAGTCAAAGCAGACGGCACCAAAGCCGAAGAGCCCGGCGCAGCCGAACCGGGAAGCCCTGGAGCTGTATCCGCAGCCGGCGCCGAGACCTCATCGCCCTCCTCTGCAACTGCAACGCCTACGACGAATCCCGTGCCCAGCCCCGGCACTGCGCCCGGCGGAACGGCGCTGCTCAACGACCCCGCCAATCCCAACAAACCATTGTTCGATGCGGTGCTGAAAGGCGTCGGAGACCTCGATCCGGCGCGCGTCGCGCTGACGCCGGCCGAGCAGACCAATGTCGCAGCGGCCCTCACCGCCGGCATGACCCAAACCCAGGGCTTCCCGCGCGAACAGAGCGATGTCGTGCAGGTTTCGGTCGCGGCCAGCGACAAGGGCGATCGCGTGTTCGCGATCAACGGCCAGAATCCCGACGCGCCGAATGCGGTGTATATCAGCGTCGCCGTGGAACAGGCGCGCGCTCAACCGCTCGACGTCAGCACGGCACAGGCGATCGCACCGCAGCAGCAGGAACTGCAACCGCCCAAGCCGATGCAGGAACAATCCGCGACCATGGAGACGCCGGTGCCGCGCGCCGTCGTCTGAGGATCGTCCAGCGACACTTTGGAAGACGCCCGCGCCAGACAGCGCGGGCGTTTTCCTGAAAGCCGCTCCCGATCGAGCGGCTTCCATCCTCCCCTACATCACTTCGGCTCGAACACCGCGATCGACTCGACGTGGGCGGTATGCGGGAACATGTCCATCACACCCGCGAACTTCAGCACCCAACCGCGTTCGTTGACCAGATAGCCCGCATCGCGCGCCAGCGAGCCCGGATGGCAACTGACGTAGACGATCCGCTTCAGGCCCTTCAGCGACAGCTGTTTCAACACGCCATCCGCACCCGAGCGCGGCGGATCGAGCAGCAGCTTGTCGAAGCCCGCACGCATCCACGGCAACCCGGAAAGATCCTGGGCCAGATCGGCGGCATGGAACTGCACATTGGTCAGCGCGTTGTGCGCCGCGTTGTCCTTCGCCCGCGCGACCAGCCCGGCCTCGCCTTCCACACCCACCACTTCGCGCGCGACGCGCGCCAGCGGCAGCGTGAAATTTCCCAGTCCGCAGAACAGATCCAGCACCCGATCCTCCGGCTGCACATCCAGGAGTTCCAGGGTTTTCGCGATCATCTTCTGGTTCAGGCCGGCATTGACCTGGATGAAATCCAGCGGCCGGAAGTTCAATTCGACATTCCACTGCGGCAACGCGAACGCCAGACGCGGCGCATCGGGCCACAGCGCATGCACCGAATCGATCCCGCCGGGCTGCAGAAAGATGGCGAACCCGTTCTTCTGCCCGAAATCAATCATGACCGCCTGATCCGGCGCGCCGAGCGGCTTCAGATGACGGAACACCAGCGCGATACCGCTGTATTCGGGCGTGGCGTCGCCAGCGATGAATTCGATCTGCGGAATATCGCTGCGCGCGTCCAGCCCGTCGACCAGCGCCGACAGCGCCGCGATTTTTTCGCCGATCTGCGGAATCACCGTGCGGCAGACCGACAGATCGGCGACGAAACGCGGATCGGCTTCGCGGAAGCCGACCAGGGTCTTGTCCTTCTTCTCGACCCGACGCACCGAGAACCGGCCTTTGCGGCGATACCCCCAGGCCGCGTCGGTAAGCGGCGGCAAGCGCGTGCCCGCCTCTACGTGGCCGATCCGCTGCAGGTTGTCGAACAGCACCTGCTGTTTCGACAGGATCTGCTGGTCTTCGGCCAGATGCTGCAGCACGCAGCCGCCGCAGACGCCGAAATGCGGGCAGTGCGGCTCGACCCGGTCCGGCGATGCGCTCAGTACCTCGACCGTCGTCGCCTCGTCGAAATGGCGCGAGCGCGCCGTCTGCTTCGCCATCACCCGCTCGCCCGGCAGCGCGCCGGCGACGAAGATGGTCTTGCCGGCGTGCGCATCGCCTTCGGGTCTGCGCGCCACCCCGCGGCCGTCGTGGCCGAGGGAAACGATGTCGAGTGCGAACGGGGTCTGGTCGATGCGGGCCACGGGTCTGCGGATGTTGAGATCGGCCGGAGATTGTCTCATGACACCGAAACGACGACGCCCGCCGAAGCGGGCGTCTTGCTGGGATCTCGTTGATCCGTTTCTACATTCGGGACAAAAGCATCGCGGCAGTGCTTATTTCTGCTTCCACGCCCCACCGCGCTGGTACCACCAGCCGCCGCGGGCGCTGTCGACCCACTGCTTGGCGAAGACGCTGCGGATCTGGCCTTCCCACTCCGGGTGGCCATTGGCCACGGCGATTTCGCGATAGACGGCCTTGCGGTCGCGATTCTCGTCGGCGACGGCGGTATTGACCGGCACGCGGTCCTTCAACGCCAGCGCAGCGGCGTCGCGCACCACCACCAGGCCATCTTCGGTGAAGCCAAGCGCGCCGGAATCGAAATGCGGGCGCAGGGCGCTGTCGAAGCGCTGCTTCATGCGCGACTGGATCGCGGTGATCGCCGGGGTCTGGATATTGAAGTCGGGCTGGCTCTGAGCGTACGCCGGGGAGATGCCGATGAGCATCAGCGGATCGAAACGCGGCAGATCGAGGCGCGGCGCTTCGAACGCCATGCCACCGCCGCCGCCTTCGGGCTTCGGCGCCTCGACGGCATCGTTGATGACCTTCTCGACGAAGACCTTGGCGGCTTCTTTCGCTTCAGCCGCAGGGAAATACACGTTGATGGTGACGCAGGCGGTGAGGACCACCGTGGCGACCATGGAAAGCCCCAACAAACGACGCATGCTCGTATCTCCAGGAAAGTGTGCGGATGCCAATGGATGAAAAGGACGATCGACGGAAGCTTACTCGACTACAGGCTTCAGATCGCCGCTGCCGACCGCCTGCAGGCGCTCCACCAGCGTCGGCCAGTCCACCTGCCGGTTGAACCCCACCACGTTCAAGCGCGGAATCCCCGAGCCTTGGACGATAGTAAATCCGCCGCTGTCTGAACCGGGGCCCGCCGCAGTCGCGTCTACGCTGCCTGCACCCACGCTGTCGAGACCGCCCATCGCGCAGACCTGATTGTGCAGCCGACACGAAATGCCGATGCGGCGATAGCCGAAATCGTCGAACAGGCCGATGAGCTGGCCCTGCAGGCTGGTCACGAAGGAAGCGTCGCCGACGCTGGAAATGTTCTGTACCGCGCGCTGGCTGATCCGCTGTTTTACGCCGCGGCGTCGCTGGGTCTGGAATCGGGCGTCGAACGCGGTGGCGGTCCAGTCCACCAGGCGCAGTTCGCGGATGCTGCCGTCGAGGCGGCCGCTGATGCTGCCGAAGTCGAAGACTTCGGTGACCGACAGCAGATCCAGATCGTCCAACGCAAGATCCGCCGACAGCGTCGGTGCCACACCGAAGGGCCGCTCCATCGCCAACGACGACACCTTGACGCTGCCGTCGAACACACGCATCTCCAGTCCGCCTTCGAAGACCAGCGTGTCGTCGACGTAGCGCGCATTCGGAATGCTGCCGCTGAGCGTGCCGCGGAACGGCGGCCAGTCCATGCTCTGCGCGAGTTTACCGATATCGAAGCTGTCGAGCGTGAGGCCGAAATTCGCCTGCAGGCCCTTGTCGCCGTTCGGAGGCTGCAGTCGGAAATGATCGAATCGCAGCGTGCCGCCGATCGCATCGACCGCCGTCGCTGCGCGCAGCGCGATCGCGGCCTCGGCGCTTCGCAGCGGCAGTTCGGCGGCGCCGAAATCCAGGCCGTACAGCTGACCGCTCCGCCAGCGCAGCGCGCTGTCCACCGGCGCATCGGCGGAATAGCGCAGGTCGCCGTGCAGTCCGTCGAAACGGAACATGCCGCCCGGCTCGATGACATCCACCTGCTCGAAGCGCGCATCGAAGCCACGCATGCCGGCAGCGTCGATCCGCAAACGACTGTGCAGACCTCCCTTCAAAGCGAGTTCGCCGAGACCGAAACCGCCGAGCCAAGCGGACAGATAGCGGCCGGTCACCGGCGCAAGATCGTCGCTGTCGATCTCGATGTCGAGCGCATTCAACGCACCGTCCGGCGCGAGCGCGGCGCTGCCGCGCGCGCGCAGCGTATCGCCATCGCCCCATACCAACGTCGGCAGGCGCCAACCGCCGGCAGCATCACCATCGGCATCGACGCGCAGCGTCACCGGCGTCGCCGGCAGCGCGACGTAGGCGCTGCCGAACAGCAACTCGCCGCCGCGCAATTCGCCGCGTACATCGACGCGCTGTTCGTCTGCGATGCTGCGGTAATCCAGTGCGAGATTCGCACCGAGACCTTCGGCCGCGATGCTGCCGTCCGGCGTTTCCAGCGCCGCGCCGGCCAGCGTCAGCGGCCCCGTCACACGCAGCGGTTGGTTCGTGGGCGCACTGACCACGAGGTGGCCGTCGAGTTGGCCGGTCTTCCACCGGCCGTCGGCCCAAGCCCGGCTGAGCAGCGCCTGCGACCAGATCAACGGCACCTTCACCAGATCGATGCGGGTGTCGTCGGGCGCTGCGGCCTGGCGATGCACTTCCAGCCGCGCATCGCCCTGACGCAGCACGACATCGGTGAACGCGGTCGCCAGATTGATGCCCAGACGCATCGGCCGCGCATCGCCGCTGCGCAGTTCGCCATCGCAGCGCCAGCCGCCTTCGCCGTCTCGCTGCAACGGGCACTGCCAGGTCAGATCGCGGAAGTCGTAACCCAGACCCGGGGCGTCAAGTCTGCCGACCCGCAGTCGCAGCGTGCCGCGGTCGGCGGTTTTCGACCAGTCGAGGCGGACGTTGACCTGCTCCAATGTCGCCAGGCCGGTGCGGATACGCGCGATATCGGCCGTGGCAGTCCGCGCCTGCGCTGTCTGCGGCCAGCACGGCGCGCACAGCACGAGCAACAACAGAATGCGTAAGATCGGGGCCGACATGGCCGTCAGCATAAATGACCCGCAATGAACGCGTCCGCTTCCATCGCCCTGCCCCGCATCCTGCTGTTGGAAGACGACCCGGTCAGCGCCGCGTTCCTGTCCGCCGCCATCGAGGCATTGCCGGCGCAGGTCGATGTTGCCGGCACCCTGGCCGAAGCGCGCGCGCTGACGTCTGCCCACATGCACGACCTCTGGCTGTTCGACGCCAACCTGCCCGATGGCCGCGGTGCCGATCTGCTCGCCGAGCTTCGCGGGTGCGGCATCACCGTCACCGCGCTGGCGCACACCGCGGATGCTCGTCGCGATGAACTCGACGCGCTGATCGACGCCGGATTCGAGGAAGTCCTGCAGAAGCCGCTGTCGGCGGCGCAATTGCAGGGCGCGATCCGGAGATTCTGCGGAAACGGCGGCTTAGCCGATGCGGACAGCACCCCGTGGGACGCTGGGACACGCTGCGGCAAGCTGCCCGTCTGGGACGACGACGCCGCGCTGCGCGCGCTCAACGGCCACCGCGCGCATGTCGATGCGATGCGCGACCTGTTCGCGCAGGAACTGCCGCTGGTGTCGCTGCGCGTGTCGGTCGCGCTCGCGAGCCGGGATACGACCGCGTTGCGCGATGAACTGCACAAGCTGCAGGCGAGCTGCGGTTTCGTCGGCGCCGCGCGGCTGGGGGGCGCGGTCGCGCACCTGCGCGATGCGCCGGCGTCCGCGGACGCGGCGAAGCAGTTCGAAGCCGCGCTTCAGGACACGTTGTCGTCGCTGTCCGCTTGAATCCCGACCGTCGGCTCGACCGACGCGCGCGGCAGCGCCGCGATCAGTTCCCATGATTTCAGGCCGCGACCGCCGAGATGATGCAGCAACAGCATGCGGATCACCCGGCGCAGGCCGGGCATGTCCTCGGCGCAGGGCTCGCGGTCGGCGGCGAGATCCAGCAGCGCGCGACCGGTGGCGGTATGGCTGCGATCGTTGCGGCCGCTGTCGCCCAGCACGCGACGCGGCCCGTGTTCGGGATCCAGCCGATAGCGCGCTGCCGGATCGATGGCGGTGCCGTCGCCGTCGCAGTCCCAGGCGAAACCGACGCCCAGCGCATCGAACAGGTCGCGCTCGAACCTCCGCAGCGTCCACGCCAGCGGCAGTTCCAGCCCGAGCCGCGCGCGGGTTTCGCCGTAGATCGCGTACAGGATGCCGGCACCGTCATGGCGCGGCGCCAAACGCAGCATCAGTTCGTTGAGATAGAAACCGGCCAGCATCACGTCGCCGTGCAGACGCGGCGCTTCGTCGATGGCTTCCGCCGATGCCAGCTGCGCCAGCTCGCCGCGCTGCACGCCGTCGAAGCGGATGTGCTGCAGCGGCTGTAGCGCCGCACGCAACTGTTGTTTCTTCGGCCCATGCACGCCGCGCGCGACCAGACCCACGCGTCCGTGCTCGTGGGTGAGCACTTCCACCAGCAGGCTGGTCTCGCGCCAGGCGCGGGCGTGGAGGACGAAGGCGGGTTGGGCGGTGTAGCGCATCAGATCAGGAATCGTCCGCGATCTCGTGCGGATACGGTCGACGCACATGGGGCAGATCTTGTTCGCGCGATGCGCCGAACAGCCTGTAATTGGCGCGGCCCGCAGTCAAACTCAGATCGCCGTTGGGGCCGCCCAACGTTTCATCGGCATCATCGTCGTCCTGTCCGTCGTCTTCCCAGAAACACACCGGACAAATGTCGTATGCACCTCGCGTCGCAAGCGTTTTGCAACCGCAGCATGGACAGCGAAGCGGTAGATTCGCCACCACCGACATGATTACTCCGTATACCCGAACGCCTTCAACGCCGCCTCGTCGTCCGACCAGCCCTCGCGCACGCGGACCCAGGTTTCGAGGAAGACCTTGCTGTCGAACATCCGCTCCATCTGGATGCGCGACTTGGTGCCGATCTCGCGCAGGCGGGTGCCGCCCTTGCCGATGACGATGGCTTTCTGGCTCTCGCGCTCGACGAAGATCACCGCGCCGATGCGCAGCATGGCACCGTCGACGACGAAGCTTTCGATCTCCACCGTGGTGGCGTACGGCAGTTCGGCGCCGAGCTGGCGCATCAACTGTTCGCGCACCAGTTCACCGGCGAGGAAGCGCTGGCTCTTGTCGGTGATTTCGTCCTCGGCGTACAGCGCAGGCTGTTCCGGCAGATGCGTCAGCACCGCTTTCACCAGCGCTTCCAGGCCCTTGCGCTTGAGCGCGGAGACCGGATGCACGCTGGCGAATTCGCGGCCTTCGCTGGCCGTCTGCAGATATGGCAGCAGCACGGTCTTGTCGGGATAGCGGTCGACCTGGTTCACCACCAGCACAACCGGGATACCGGCGTCCTTCATCGCGTCGTAGGCCAGCGTGTCTTCTTCGCTCCACTGGCCCGCGCGCACCACCAGCAATGCGACATCCACGCCTTCCACCGCACCGCGCGCGGCGCGATTCATCATCTTGTGCATCGCGGACGCGGTGGACTTGCCCTGGTCGCGATGCAGCCCGGGTGTATCGACCAACAGCAACTGGCCTTCCGGAAAGGTGGCGATGCCCAGCAGACGATGGCGGGTAGTCTGCGGCCGCGGCGAGACGATGCTGACCTTGCTGCCGACGAGCGCGTTGATCAGGGTGGATTTGCCGACGTTCGGACGGCCGAGGACGGCGACGTGGCCGGCGCGGTGGGGAGAAGTATTCATGCCGGCATTGTACCCGCCGGGATTACCGGGACGACCAAAGCCGGAAAGCAGGATCAAGCCCCTGCCGCAAGCACCTGAAGTACGGCTTCGGCCGCCGACTGCTCGGCGGCGCGTCGCGAACCGCCCTCGCCTTCGCGCGTCATCGCCGGATCGGCCAGGGTGCAACTCACACGGAAGGATTTGGCGTGATCCTCGCCGCTTTCGGCAAGCAGCGCATAGGCAGGCAGCGGGTACTGGCGCCCCTGAAGCCATTCCTGCAGACGGGTTTTGGCGTCCTTGCCCAGCTTGTGCAGCGGCGGCAAGGCGTCGATGGATTCGGCGAACCACGGCAACACCGCGGCCCGACAGGCGTCGAAACCGGCGTCGAGATAGATCGCCGCGACCACCGCTTCCAGGGCATCGGCCAGGATCGAGTCGCGGCGATGACCGCCGGATTTCATCTCGCCAGGACCCAGCAGGATGCGCTGGCCCAGTTCGAGTTTTCGCGCCAGTGCGGCGAGGGAGGATTCGCGCACCAGCTCTGCGCGGGCGCGGGTCAGATCGCCTTCGGGGGCCTTGGGCCAACGCTGGTACAGCGCCTCGGCGACGAAAGCACCGACCAGCGCGTCGCCCAGGAACTCCAGACGCTCGTTGTGCGCGGCGGCGGCGCTGCGATGGGTCAGCGCCCGTTCCAGCAGGCTCGAATCGCGGAAGACATGCCCACCGAGGCTATGGCTTCCGGTTGCGTGGGCGACGTTCACCGCGGCGTTCGACTTCAATACGAGGCGGTGCCGCCGAGCGGCTGATCGACGACGAACCTGCCGACCGCATCGAGATTCCCGAACAGGGTGACGCGCACTTCGTAATTGATGTGCATGACCTTGCTGCCGCTGGCGGTGTCGATCTTCACGTGTTCGGGTTTGACCGAATTCACGTAGCCGATGTTGAACCGCTTGAAGAGCTTGTCCTTGATCTGCGCGGGTTCCTCATTGGCGATGCCCACTTCGCCGGCCAGACTTTTCGCCGCCGACTTCACGCCGTAATACTCCTGGTACATCGGAAAGAGCTTCATGGCGATGAACAGGAAAGACCCGACCACTGCCGCAACGATGACGAAACTGATCAAAGTCATACCACTCTGAGTGCGTCGCATATCCAATCCCCCGGAACGATGATGTGGTTGATGACGGTGCGCGTGACCGCGCGGAGTATTACCGAAGCCCGGCTTACGGAATTCCGTTGCCGATCCTGGAGGGTTCGAAACTGTCCGTGCAGAACCAGCCGCTGCAGTTCAACCACACCAGGAATGCCTTGCCGCGAAGCCGATTCTCGGGCAGGTACCCCCAGAATCTACCATCATCGCTGCGGTCGCGGTTGTCGCCCATCACAAGATAGTGACCGGCCGGAACCACCCACTGGCCTTCGCCGCGCGGGTCGGCGAACTGGTCGGGCATCTCCAGCACTTCATGGTCGTGGCCCGGGAATTTTTCGGTCAATCGCGCAGCGCCGTTCATTTCGGCATTGCGGCCGTTGCCGCTGAACGCGCCGTTCTCGACGTATTCCAGAGTCTGGCCATTGATCTTCAGCGTGCTGCCGGCGTACTCGATGGTGTCGCCCGGCAGCCCGATCACGCGCTTGATGTAGTCCGCGCCGGTATTGGGGTCGTCCGGTCCCTTGCCGGGATAGCGGAACACCGCCACATCGCCGCGACCGGGTTCGCCGACTTCGATGATCTTGGCGTTGGTGACCGGCAGGCGCAGGCCGTAGGCGAACTTGTTGACCAGGATGAAATCGCCGATCAGCAGCGTCGGCATCATCGAACTGGACGGGATGCGGAAGGGTTCGGCGACGAAGCTGCGCAGCATCAGCACCAGCGCCAGCACCGGGAAGAACGCGCGGGCGTAATCGACGATCACCGGCTCCCTGTTCTCGTCCAACAGACCGTCGGCCCTGGCCCTGCGCTTGGCGAAGAACAGCCGGTCCAGCAACCAGATCAGACCGGTCAGCAGGGTCAGCGTGACGAGGACGATTTCGAACCAGACCATACAGTCTCCAAATGAAAAGCCCCTCTCCCACCGGGAGAGGGGTTGGGGTGAGGGTACGGAAAAGTGGCGGACATTCAAGGTTCGCCGCTTCGCCGCACGCTCATCCGCCCTGCGGGCACCCCGTATCGAGTACGGGGCAAGCTCTTCTCCCGGCGGGAGAAGGTAGAAATATCACTTGCTGTCCATCTGCAACACGGCAAGGAAGGCTTCCTGGGGGATTTCCACCCGACCGACCTGCTTCATCCGCTTCTTGCCTTCCTTCTGTTTCTCGAGCAGTTTCTTCTTGCGGCTGATGTCGCCGCCATAGCACTTGGCCAGCACGTTCTTGCGCAGCGCCTTGACGGTGCTGCGGGAGATGATCTGCGAACCGACCGCGGCCTGGATCGCGACGTCGAACATCTGCCGCGGAATCAGATCCTTCATCTTCTCGCACAGTTCGCGGCCGCGACGGTCGGCGTAGTTGCGATGGACGATGATCGACAGCGCATCGACCTTGTCGCCGTTGATCAGCGTGTCCACGCGCACGAACGGGCCTGCGTCGAAACGCAGGAAGTGATAGTCCAGCGACGCATAACCGCGCGATACCGACTTCAGCTTGTCGAAGAAATCCAGCACCACTTCAGCCATCGGCAGTTCGTAGCTGATCTGCACCTGGCCGCCGAGATAGTTGATGCCGATCTGCGAGCCCCGCTTCTCTTCGCACAGGGTGATGCAGTTGCCGACGTAATCCGGCGGCGTGAGAATGTTCGCGCGGATGATCGGTTCGCGGACTTCCTGGATGTGATTGGTCGGCGGCAGCTTGGCCGGATTGTCCAGCGGCATCACCGTGCCGTCGGTCTTCAGCACTTCGTACACCACCGTGGGCGCGGTGCTGATCAGATTGAGGTTGTACTCGCGCTCCAGGCGCTCCTGCACGATTTCCATGTGCAGCATGCCCAGGAAGCCGCAGCGGAACCCGAAACCCATCGCTTCGGAGCTTTCGGGCTCGAAGCGCAGCGCGGCGTCGTTGAGCTGCAGCTTGTCCAGCGCTTCGCGCAGGTCCGGGTAATCCTCGGCATCGACCGGAAACAGGCCGGCGAATACGCGCGGCTGCATTTCCTGGAAGCCCGGCAACGGTTTCTCGGCGGGATCGCTGGCCAGCGTCAGCGTGTCGCCGACCGGTGCGCCGTGGACATCCTTGATGCTGGCGTTGATCCAGCCCACTTCGCCCGCGCCGAGCTTCTTCAGCTCCTTGCGCTTGGGCGTGAACACGCCGACCTTGTCGACCAGATGGGTGCGACCGGTGGTCATCACCAGGATCTTGGTGCCGGGCACGATCTCGCCCTGCATGACCCGCACCAGCGAGACCACGCCGAGGTAGTTGTCGAACCACGAGTCGATGATCAGCGCCTGCAGTTTATCGGTATCGCGCGGCTTGGGCGGCGGGATGCGGTGGACGATGGCTTCCAGCACATCGATCACGTTCAGGCCGGTCTTGGCGCTGATCGGAACGGCATCAGTGGCGTCGATGCCGATGACAGCCTCGATCTCGGCCTTGACCTTCTCGATGTCGGCCGTCGGCAGATCGATCTTGTTGATCACCGGAACCACTTCCAGGCCTTGCTCGACGGCGGTGTAGCAGTTGGCGACCGACTGCGCTTCGACGCCTTGGGCGGCGTCCACCACCAGCAGCGCGCCTTCGCAGGCAGCCAGCGAGCGGCTGACTTCGTAACTGAAGTCGACGTGGCCGGGCGTGTCGATGAAGTTGAGCTGATAGGTCTGCCCGTCCTTCGCCTTGTAGGGCAAGGACACGGACTGGGCCTTGATGGTGATACCGCGCTCGCGCTCGATCGGATTCGAGTCGAGCACCTGCGCCTCCATCTCGCGCGCCTCCAGCCCGCCGCACAATTGGATGATGCGGTCGGCGAGCGTGGACTTGCCGTGATCGACGTGGGCGATGATGGAAAAGTTGCGGATGTTCCGCATTGCGTCAGACATGGGGAGCGGCGCGTGCCGTCATGGCCTTGTGGTCAAACGTTGGATTATCGCACAGCGCGAGGTCCGACCCGTCGGGAATGGCACCCGACAGGCCGGACCAGGGTTTCGTGGCGCCGCTCGGGACGCGACCTGCCGTTTCTGGCTGTGTAAACCTAGCCCTCGTCGGGCGTCACCGCCAAAAACTGGGTCGCTGCGCCGCGGCGGACCAGCAGCATCGCGGTCTGATCTTCGCGGACCTTGCCCAGCTCGCGCTCGAGTGCGGACACGCTGCCCACCGGGGTGGTGCCCACCCGCAGGACGATATCGCCCGGCCGCAGACCCGCCTTGCGTCCGGCCTTGCCCTCGATCCGGGCAAGGGCCACGCCCTCGCCGGCCTTCAGACCCAGTTCGCGGCGCTGGTCGGCGTCGAGATCCTCGCCGACCAGCCCCAGCCGGTTCTCGGCCTTGGCGGCGGCGGGCTCGCGTGGGGCGACGCGGCGCGGGTTCCCGGCGACATCGGTTTCATCGAGGCGGGTCAGCGTGACATTGCGCTGGATCGGCTTGCCGTTGCGGAGGATGTCGAGTTTGGCGGTGGCGCCCGGCGCCATCGCGCCGATCACCGGCGGCAGGTCGCTGGAATCGTCGATCGCGATGCCGTCGACCGAGCGGATCACGTCCCCGGGTTCGAGGCCGGCTTTTTCCGCGGGACTGCCGGTCAGGACATCGTTGACAAGCGCGCCGCGGGTATCGGGAAGACCGAAACCTTTGACCATGTCCGAGCTGACGGCGCCGACCGACACGCCGATCTGTCCGCGGCTGACCTTGCCGGTGGTCTTGATCTGCTGGGCGACATTCATCGCCACATCCATCGGAATGGCGAAGCTCACACCCATGTAACCGCCGGAATTGCTGAAGATCTGCGAATTGATGCCGACCACTTCGCCGCGGGTGTTGAGCAGCGGGCCGCCGGAGTTGCCGCGGTTGATCGCCACGTCGGTCTGGATGAAAGGCACGTAGCGCTGCTGGTTGTTGGCGGCGCGGCCGACCGCGCTGACGATGCCGGCGGTGACCGAATGATCGAGGCCGAACGGAGAACCGATCGCCACCACCCATTGGCCGGGCTTGAGCGACCTGGACTCGCCGGTGCGCAGGTACGGCAGGTCGGTCGCCGCAATTTTCAGCACCGCGACGTCCGACTGAGGATCGCTGCCGACGACCTTGGCCTTGAACTCGCGGCGATCGGAGAGTTTGACCTTGACCTCGTCGGCGCCGTCGACCACGTGATGGTTGGTCAGCAGATACCCGTCGTCCGAGATCATGAATCCGGTGCCGATGGACTGGCTCTGCGGCCCCTCGTTCCCGTCCGGGGACTGCGGGCCACCCGGCAGAGGCACCCCGCCCGGGCCAAAGAAGCGCCGGAAGAATTCAGGCATATCCTGGTCGTCGGGCATCTCGCCGCCACGCATGGCCGCGCCGCGCGCGCTGCCGGTGGCTTCGATGCTGACGACTGCCGGGCCCACGCGTTCAACAAGTTGGGTGAAATCGGGCAGGCCGGTGACCATGGGCGCATCGATGGCCTGGGCGGCCGTGGCGACGGCCGCGGACGATGCCGCCATCGGCAAGGCCGCAGGCACGGAATGGCCGGCGCCGATCGGAAGCACCACGGTTGCCGCGGCGGTCGCTGCAGCGGTGGCGGTCACGAGAGCGAGAGTGCGAAGTGTCGGTTTCATCGGGGAAACGTCCTCGATAAAGAGTGGGATGGAAACGTATATTGACCGCGTCGGCGACGGGCGACGTCGCCGGCTGCGATCAATGGGATGGCGCTGCGGCTTCGGCCGACGGTGTGGCGCTCGGCGGCCGCCATTCGGGCCGGGGCGGCTGGAACGGCTGAAATGCCGGTGATCCCTCGAAACCTGCGGTCACTTCGCCGCCAGCGGATGCGCCGGGTACCAGCGCCCGTGGCCAAGGCTTCGACGTCATGTGGGCGCCCGGGGCAAGATCGCGACGGTAGGTGGCGCTTGCGACCTGGATCGATTGCGGCGATGCCGTCTTCCTCGATTTGGCGGCAGGAAGACCGGCAGCGGAGGGACCAACGGAAAGCGCTTGGGCGCTGGCGACAAGATGCGGCCGCGCGGCACGTTTGTCTTTCGTGGCGACCGCAGCCGCGGCGATGGCAGCGGCGCCTGCTTCGGCCATGCCTGCCGGCAATACCGGCTCAGGAACCCGCACCGACACCACCGGGACAGGAACAGGCGCGGCCGGGGCCGGTGTGCTGGCGATCTGCGGCGGCGCGTCATCGGCAGAAGACAGCGTGCGCGAACCGATCAGAGCGGCCAAGGCGACCGATGCTGCCAGCGCTGCGCCGCCGCCCCAGCGCAGTAGTGGCCGACGCGCGCCCGGGGTGGCGGCCGCTGCAAGTGTCTGTGCTTCAACGGCATCGGCCAACGCAATATCGTCGGCGATCGCGCGGCCGACACGGCGCGAGAAATCGGCGGGCAAAGCGCGTCCGGCAATGCCGCGCATGGCATCGCCGGCGAACTGCCAGCGTTCCCAGCAGTCGGCGAGTTCGTCGTCGTGTTCCATCCGGCGGAGAAGGAATCGGGCTTCATCCGCCGACAGCGCGCCGTCCATCATCGCGGAGAGCTGTTCGCGGTGGAATTCCCGGGAATTGGCGTCGCGTGCAATAGAGGTTTCGTGCAATCCGGTCATGGGGCTCGATATCGGGATTGTGGGGGGCTTGTCGCTGGGATCATTTTGAAGCAGGCATCGTTCAGGAACCGGGTCATGCAGTGCGGATCGGCGTATCTCAACGCGTCGCGCGTTCGCGCGAGTCGGGCGCGTCCATCAACGGCCGCAGCTGCGCGTCGATGGCATCGCGGGCCCGGAAGATGCGCGAGCGAACCGTGCCGATGGGGCACTGCATCTGCTGCGCGATCTCCTCGTAGCTCAAACCATCCACCTCGCGGAGCGTGATCGCCACCCGGAGTTCCTCGGGCAAGGCTTCGACCGCGCGCATCACCGTTTGTTCCATCTCATGACGCATCAATTCGCGCTCCGGAGTGTCGTTGTCGCGCAGGCGCAGGCCCGATTCGAACTGCTCGGCGTCGTCGATGTCCACGTCGTCGCCCGGCGGGCGGCGTTTGTGGGCCACCAGATGATTCTTGGCGGTGTTCACGGCGATGCGATGCAGCCACGTTGAGAACTGCGCGTCGCCGCGGAAGTTCCCCATCGCGCGATAGGCGCGGATGAAGGTGTCCTGGGCGACGTCCTGGGCCTCGCTCCAGTCATGGACGTAGCGTCCGATCAGCGCCACGACCCGGTGCTGATGCTTGCGCACCAGCAGGTCGAAGGCCGCGCTGTCGCCGCGCTGCACCCGCCGGACCAGTTCGAGGTCCACATCCTGCAATGTCGTTGCTTCGGCCATCCGGCCGGCTCTCCTGAGTGTGGATCGGGCCGGAACGGTAGCCGGGCCATCGGACAATACACGCCGGCGAAAAGTTCCCGGCCCTCGGCGACCCACGCAGGGCCGCCTGTGCAACATGCATTCATCTGGGGGCAGCATGCGACTGCCACAAGCCATGCGCCATGGGACCCTGCCGGCGCAGAGCCAACGACACGGATTTGACGCCATCCCTCAATGGTCCGGATCATAGGGACATTCTCCAGCGTATGGATTCCCGCTCATGACCTCCTCCACACCCAGCTTCGACGGCCTGCGTCTGCGCCACTGGAAGACCGAATTGCGGCCGGACGGCGTGCTGGTGCTGTCCTTCGACCGCGAAGGCGAGTCGGTGAACACCTTCGGACAGGGAGTGCTGATCGAATTGAACAGCCTGCTCGAACGCATCGCGCTGGAACCGCCGAAGGCGCTGGTGCTGCGCTCGGCCAAGGAAAAGGGCTTCATCGCCGGTGCCGACATCCGCGAATTCCAGGAGTTCGACGCGAAAGGCACCATCGGCGACTCGATCCGCCGCGGCCAGAACCTCTTCCAGCGCATCGCGGAACTGCCCTTCCCCACCGTTGCAGCGATCCACGGCTTCTGCATGGGCGGCGGCACCGAGATCTCGCTGGCCTGCCGCTATCGCGTGGCCTCGAACGATCCGTCGACGAAGATCGGTCTGCCCGAAGTGATGCTGGGCATCTTCCCGGGCTGGGGCGGCAGCGCCCGTCTGCCACAACTGGTCGGCGCCCCGGCCGCCATGGACATGATGCTCACCGGCCGCAGCCTCTCGGCATCGGCGGCGCGCGCGATCGGCCTGATCGACAAGGTCGTGGACCCGGCGGGCCTGATCGACGCCGCAGCCGCGCTCGCGCTCAAGGGCACCGAACGCCCCTTCAAACAGCGTTTCATGGCCTGGGCGACCAACACGTGGCCCGCCCGCCAGTTGATCGCACCGAAGATGATCAAGATGACCGCACGCAAGGCGCGCAAGGAACATTACCCCGCGCCATACGCGCTGATCGAGACCTGGCGCCGAAGCGCCGGCAACGGCATCCGCGCACGCCTGGATGCCGAGCGCAAAGCCGTAGTGAAACTCGCCGCCACGCCGACCGCACGCAATCTCACCCGCGTGTATTTCCTGCAGGAACGGCTGAAGGGCTTGGGCGGCAAGGATCACGGCATCGCCCACGTCCATGTGGTCGGCGCCGGGGTGATGGGCGGCGACATCGCCGCCTGGGCGGCCTACAAGGGCTTCCAGGTCACGCTGCAGGATCGCGAACAGCGCTTCATCGACACCGCCATGACGCGTGCGCAGGAATTGTTCGCCAAGCGCGTGAAGGACGCGGGCAAGCGGCCGGAAGTGGCGGCGCGGCTGGTCTCCGATCTCGACGGTGCCGGCGTCGCCAGCGCCGACCTGCTGATCGAAGCCATCATCGAAAGGCCCGACGCCAAGCGCGATCTCTACACCGCGGTCGAGCCGAAGATGAAGGCCGACGCGCTGCTCACCACCAATACGTCATCCATTCCCCTGACCGAGCTGCGCGAGCACATCGCGCGCCCGGCGCAGTTCGCCGGTCTGCATTATTTCAACCCGGTGGCGATGATGCCGCTGGTGGAAATCATCCAGCACGACGGCATGGCGCCGGACACCGCGAAACGCCTCGCCGCGTTCTGCAAGGCCATCGACAAGCTGCCGGTGCCGGTCGCCGGTACGCCCGGCTTTCTGGTCAACCGCCTGCTGTTCCCATACATGCTCGAAGCCGTCACCGCCTATTCCGAAGGCATTCCCGGCCCGGTCCTCGACAAGGCCGCGGTGAAGTTCGGCATGCCGATGGGGCCGATCGAACTCATCGATACCGTGGGTCTGGACGTCGCCTCCGGCGTGGGCGCAGAACTCGCGCCCTTCCTCGGCCTGCCGATTCCAGCCGCGCTGGCGGCACCGCCGGAAGCCGGCAAGCGCGGCAAGAAGGACGGCCAGGGCCTCTATCGCTGGGAGAACGGCAAGGCGCAGAAGCCGGAGATTCCGGCCGACTACAAGGCCCCGGACGATCTCGAAGACCGGCTGATCCTGCCTTTCCTCAACGAAGCGGTCGCCGCCCTGCACGAAGGCGTGGTTGCGGATGCGGAACTGCTGGACGCCGGCGTGATCTTCGGCACCGGTTTCGCGCCATTCCGCGGCGGCCCGATCCAGCACATCCGCGACAGCGGTGCGGACGTGCTGCTGGCCAAACTGAAGGTGCTGCAGGCCAAATACGGCGACCGTTTCGCCCCGCGCCCGGGCTGGGACAACCCGGCGCTGCTGAAGCAGTAACCGCGCTTGTCCACGCGACGCCCCCGAAACCCCGCCCCGGCGGGGTTTCGGCGTTCAAGGCTTGCCATCCAGGCGGAATCGACGGTATAACATCCGTTACCACTACCTTCCTTGTGATCGCTATGAAACTGAAAATTACAACCGTAGGCAATTCCGCCGGTGTGATCCTGCCCAAGGAGCTGCTGACCCGGATGCGTCTGGAAAAAGGCGACGAACTGTATGCGCTGGAAACCCCAGGCGGCATCGTGCTGACCACCTATGACCCGGAACTCGCCGCGCAGATGGAGGTGGCCGAAGAAGTGATGCGCGAGCGCCGCACTCTGCTGCATAAGCTCTCGCAGTAGGTGACTCGTGGTGATCTGGATCAGTAAACGCCTGGCGCTCGCTATCCACGACCGACAGCTCGCTGAGCATGGCGGCAGCATCGGTGTGCGCGACGAGACTCTGCTCGACTCTGCAATCGCGCGTCCGCAGCAGTTGTTCGCTTACGGCGATCCCCCGCCGGATCTGGCGGCACTGTCTGCCAGCCTGGCCTATGGGTTGGCGCGCAACCATCCATTCATCGACGGAAACAAACGCACCGCCGCCGTGGCCTGCGAAACCTTCATCCGCCTCAACAGCGCCAGACTGCAGGCGGACGACATCGAACTCTACCCAGTCTATCTTGCGCTCGCCGAAGGCAGCCTCTCCGAATCCGGATTCGCCGAATGGCTGCGCGAACGTCTGGCGCTGAATGCCAAAGGCAACGTCAACGAACCGCAGGCGGCGTACCAGCGCTGATGCAAGCGACGGTCCGGACTTGTGCACTGCCACCATCGGCCCACACCATTCGGCCGGCACTCATCCCGATATCGAGGACCGCCGGCATGGCGGCCTCCACCACCCAGCCTTCAAGCCCCTCATGCACGATGACACCCCGTTCGATCCTTTCGGCTCCGCCCCACCCCCGGCTTCGGGGAAGAAATCGCTCGCAGCCAGCGCTGTGGCTGCGAAGCGTTCGCCGCTGCAACGCGAGTTCGATCGCCTGACCGGGCAGATCGAAGAGCGTCAGGCATTGCTCGGCGCATGGCAGCAACAGCCGGCCGTGATCCTGCAGAAGTACCACGCGGAATTGGAACCCGTCCTGCGGCAGCTCACGGATGTGCAGAAAACCCTGGTCGTACAGCTCGACGCGCTGCTGACCTCGCCGCCGAAAGGTCTGCGCATGACGGCGCGGCGTCGCGACGCGCTGACCGACTGCCTGCTCGATCTGATCGACAACGTCATGACGCACGGCGCCGACGACACCCTGATCGATATCCACGACCGTCACAGCGACACCCCCATGGTCGAAATCGAGAAGGAGGATGAGGCCGAGCGGGAGGCCGAGATCATCGAATTGTTCCGGCAGCTCGGCGAAGCCGGCATCGAGCGGCGTGCGGACGAATCGCACGAAGCCTTCGTGGAACGCGCCCAGGCAAGGCTGTTCGAAGCACTGGAAGCCGAAGAGCGCAGAAAAGATGCCCAACGCCAGAAACGCGCCGACAAGCGCTCCGCGAAAAAGAACGCCAGGCACGCGAAGACGCCACCGCCGTCAGGCAACGACGACGATGCCGCATCGCCCAAGCCCGACCTGTTGCGCGCCCTCTATCGCAAACTCGCCAGCAGCATGCATCCAGATCGCGAACCCGACGCCGACGAAAAGCTGCGCAAGACCGAAGCGATGCAGGGGCTCAACACCGCCTACCAGAACAAGGATCTGCTCTCGCTGCTGAAACTGCACAATCGCACCCTGCAGAGCGACCCGGTCGCCGACACGCTGGCTGAAGACACCCTGCGCGAGTACAACGCGCTGCTCAAAACGCAGCTGAAATCGCTGGAATCCGCGATCGCGCGCGCCATCGAAGACGTCACGCCGCCCGCCATCGCGATGATGCATGGCCGCATCAAGCGCCCGGAACAACTCGAACAGCTGATGGACGCGGACATCCGGAAGATGGCGCGCACTGTCGAAACAGTGCGCGTCACCGTGCGCGATCTCGATAATCCAAAACTGCGGGCCGAGGTGATCAACGAGCTTGTGGAGATGGCCGAGGAACGCCGCATGCTGGATGCGCTCGACGAGATCGCGGGAGATTATTTCCGTTGACGAGTGCGACGCGCAGCGTCCTGCGCACGCCCTGAGCAGTATGCCCTGACCAGCAGGCGCTTACCCGCACCTGCGCAGCGCTACCGTGTCCTGGACGCAGCCCGCTGCCTCCAGCCATGCGTGACTCTGCAACGCCGCGACCATCACATCGCTGCCCAGCGCCAACTCGGTGTCCTCGGCGCGCTCGGCCAGACGGCGCAGGCGCACGAGACGCGGATGCAGCGCGTCCGCCGCAGCCAGGTCGGCCTGTGCAGCGGCGAGATCCAGGTCGGGCACCATGGCCTGCGGTTGCGCAGCCATCGTCGTCAACGTCCGCCGACAGAACGCCTCGGACTTCTCGCCCATTCTGGCCAATCCCAGCTGGATATCGGGTCGCAGCGAAATCAGCATGGCCAACCGCGATTCCAGCGCATCGAGCGCCGCATCCACTGCCGCCAGATCCTCGGCAGCGAACGTCAGCGACAACTTCGTCTCCGACAAACGCACATCCATCCCACACCTCCCGTCGTTCACGGGCGAATTCCCGCGGTACAGACAGCATCGCGAAACGATGCATGGCCCGATATCGGAGGACCGCACGGCATCGTGTAGGAATTATCCGATTCGCCGAACAGCCCTTGCACGATGCATATCGCCAGAAACATCATTGCCACGACAGCAGCAAACCTTGCGCCCTGTGCCCTGCCTGTAGGAGCGACGGAAGTCGCGACTGACCACCGAGCATCCTGCAGCAAGCCTACAACCCGTCATCGCCTCCTGTAGAAGCGTCGGGAGGCGCGAAAACCCATTGTCCCCAGACCCGCAAGCCCCTGTGAGGGCAGCGCAAATCGCGACGCTCTCTCCGTTTGAACCGCGTAGACCGACGTGAGAACGCGACACCTGGTGTTTTCAGCGCACCGCCGCGACCATCATCCCGAAACAATCGATGATGATTTCAGGGCGAACGGCTGCGGGCGCTACCGGCCGTCGCGATGCGACGGCCGGGCCATGCGACTGCCGCGTCGCCTCCGCTGCGCGGAGCCGCCTCCCTTTCGCAAACGGGGTGCGGAGCGTCGCGTGCGGCGATGAGCGGCGCGCCTGCTTATACGGCCCACATCGGTTCCGGGGCCGGCGCTGCTTTTCTTCTTCCCATACGCTGCGGCCGGGTGAAGACGAGCAGGGAAAAGCGCTTGCGGGCCGGCGGTTAGAATGCCGGACGGTGCCCGCAGCGGGCTGCGGAGGATGCGATGTTCGAGATTGCAGTGGTGTGCCTGGTGTTGACGGCGCTGTTGGCATACGTGAACCACCGGTTCGTGGGGCTGCCGACGACGATCGGGGTGATGGTGGTGGCGTTGCTGTTGTCGCTGGGGCTGATCGCACTGGACAAACTGGGGTTCAGCGCATTGCACGATTACGAGCAGTCGCTGCTGCAGTCGATCGATTTCTCCGAGCTGTTGATGCAGGGCATGCTGTCGGTGCTGCTGTTCGCGGGGGCGCTGCATATCGACCTCAGCCAGTTGCGGGATTACCGCTGGCAGGTGGGTACGCTGGCGGTGGTGGGGACCGCGCTATCGACGGTGATCGTGGGCGTGCTGACCTGGTGGCTGCTGCCGCTGGTGGGACTGTCGCTGCCGCTGGCGTATTGCCTGGTGTTCGGGGCGTTGATTTCGCCGACCGATCCGATCGCGGTGATCGGCATCCTGAAATCCGCGGGCGCACCGCAGAACGTGAACCTGGTGGTTTCGGGAGAATCGCTGTTCAACGACGGCGTGGGCGTGGTGCTGTTCTCGCTGCTGCTGGCGGTGGCGACGCGGGGCGAAGTGCCGGGTTTCGGCGAGGGCGCGATGTTGCTGCTGCACGAAGCCGGCGGCGGGCTGCTGCTGGGCGCGGTGCTGGGCGGCATCATGTTCGCAATGCTGCGCAGCATCGACAACTATCAGGTGGAAGTGCTGTTGACACTGGCCGGTGTGCTGGGCGGTTACGCATTGGCGGGCCGGCTGCACGTTTCGGGGCCGCTGGCGATGGTGGTGGCCGGGTTGATCGTGGGCAATCAGGGCCGCGCGTATGCGATGTCGGATGCGACGCGGCACCACGTCGATCTGTTCTGGGAATTGCTGGACGAAATCTTCAACGCGGTGTTGTTCGTGCTGCTGGGGCTGGAGATCGTGATGGTGGCGTTCAACGGGCAGATTCTGCTGGCGTCGATCGGGGTGATCGCGATCGCGCTGCTGGCGCGCCTGATGGCGGTGGGTTTGCCGGTGGCGCTGATGCGCAATGCGTTCAAATTACCCGCGGGCGCATGGAAGGTGCTCACCTGGGGTGGGCTGCGCGGGGGCATTTCCGTGGCGCTGGTACTGTCGCTGCCGCATGGGCCGCAGCGCGAGCTGTTGCTCGCGCTGACCTACGCGGTGGTGGTGTTCTCGATCCTGGGCCAGGGGCTGACGATCAAGGGACTGGTCACGCGGACATTGAAGCCCGCGGGGTAAGCGGGCGAAGAGCGCCCCTCATCCGGCCTTCGGCCACCTTCTCCCGCGCGATGACGGGCTGCGCCGAAGCTGTCTGGTGGATGTTGGGCTTACCGGCCAGGAAAAGCGAAGGCCCCGCGGTGCGGGGCCTTCGTGGATGCGCGGATCTGGATGCTTGCAGCAGGTCCCTCGCCTGCGGCTCGGGATGACAGCACTGGTTCCGATCTTTCGAGCATACCGATCGTCAGATCCTTCAGATCAAGCGAACGGATCCCGCAGGACGATGTTCGCGTCGCGGTCCGGGCCGGTGGAGACGATGGCCAGCGGGCAGCCGGCGAGTTCTTCCAGCGACCGCAGATACGCGCGGGCGGCGGCGGGGAGTTTGTCCCATTCGGTGATGCCGGCGGTGGATTCGTTCCAGCCCGGAAATTCGAGGTACACGGGCGTGCACTCGTCCCAACCGTCGGCGTCCAGCGGCGCGTATTCGGTGCGCTTGCCGCGGTATTCGTAGGCGACGCACATCTTCAGCTTGTCCATGCCGTCGAGGATGTCGAGCTTGGTGATGCACAGGCCGCTGATGCCGTTGATGGCGACGGCGCGCTTGAGCGCGACGATGTCCATCCAGCCGCAGCGGCGCGGGCGGCCGGTGGTGGCGCCGTATTCCTGGCCGCGGTCGCGGATGCCCTGGCCGATCTCGTCGTCGAGTTCGGTCGGGAACGGGCCGCCGCCGACGCGCGTGGCGTAGGCCTTGGCGATGCCGAGGACATAGTCGATCGCATCCGCGCCCACGCCGGTGCCGGCCAGCGCACCGCCCACGGTGGTGTTGCTGGAGGTGACGTACGGATAGGTGCCGTGGTCGATGTCGAGCAGTGAGCCCTGCGCGCCTTCGAAGAGCACGCGTTTGCCCTGCTTGCGCAGCTCGTGGAGGATCCCGGCCACGTCGAATTTCATCGGTTCGACGTATTCGCCGAACGCCAGCGCTTCGTCGAGGGTTTTCTGGAAGTCGACTTCCTCGACCTTCAGATAATTCTTGAGCACGAAGTTGTGGTAATCGAGGGTGCTGCGCAGTTTTTCCGCGAGTTCCTTCGGATAGCTGAGATCGGCGACGCGGATGCCGCGACGCGCGACCTTGTCTTCGTAGGCCGGGCCGATGCCGCGTCCGGTGGTGCCGATGGCGCTCTTGCCGGCGGCCTTTTCGCGGGCCTGATCCAGTGCGATGTGGTACGGCATGATGATCGGCGTGGCCGGGCTGATCTTCAGGCGGCTGCGCACCTCGACGCCGTTGGCTTCGAGTTCGGCGATTTCCTTCTGCAGCGCGCCGGGGTGCAGCACCACGCCGTTGCCGATCAGGCACAGCGCATCGGGGCGGAGGACGCCGGAGGGGATCAGATGGAGGACGGTTTTCTTGCCGCCGATCACCAGCGTGTGGCCGGCGTTGTGGCCTCCCTGGAAGCGGACGACGGCGCCGATGTCCTGCGTCAGCAGGTCGACGATCTTGCCCTTGCCTTCATCGCCCCACTGGGCGCCCAACACTACGACTGACTGACCCATTTCGTACTCCGAAACCCGTTGTAGGAGCGGCTTTAGCCGCGAATCCGGTCGTCGGCAGCTGTGCTCGCGGCTGGTTTTCAACAGCCGAATGGCTGGTCAACCGCTCCTACAAACCACGCGTCCGACACGGAAAAAGCCGGCGGGGCAGATGCCCCTTCCGGCTTTTGTGCATTCTCCGGGTTTCGGGAGGCCGAGGCCACCCTTTCGACGGATTTCTTGCGATGCGTTAAGACAAGACGGATCGGCATGGCGGCAGTTCCCTCACCGGAAACCCGGATCGTTCCAGCGTCAATGGCGGACGAAGTACAGCGCCACCAGCCCGCCGATCAACACCAGACCCCCGATCAGCCGCAGTTGCTGCGGAGGCATGGCCAGCAGTTGCTCGGCGGCCCGCCTCCACACGTTGGGAAAGGCGAACAGCGCCAAGCCTTCGAGCACAGCGACGAGGGCGAGTGCGGCCCAGAGGTCGGTCATGCGCGATGCAACGCGATGCGATCAGCGATCGCTGCGCATGTACTGCAGGAACGGATCGTCCTTGTCGAGCACGATCACCGCGTCGCCGTCGGAGAACGAGCCGCGGTAGGCTTCGAGGCTGCGCTGGAAGGCATAGAAACCCGGATCGGCGTTCGCAGCGGTACCGTAGATGCGCGCGGCTTCGCCGTCGCCCTCGCCTCGCATCACCTGCGCGTCGCGCTCGGCTTCGGCCAGGATCACGTTGCTGTCGCGGTCGGCCTTGGCGCGGATCTCGTTGGCCTGCTCTTCGCCTTCGGCGCGGAGCTTGCTGGCGACCTGCTGGCGCTGCGCGCTCATGCGGCGGTAGACGTCGCGGATGACCTGGCTGTCGGTAGGCAGATCGATCTGCTTGATGCGCAGGTCGATGATGCGCACGCCCAGCGTGGCGGCAGCCTTGTTGATGGCGGCGAGCTGCGTGCCGGCGATCTTGCTGCGCTCGCCCGACACCACCTCGGACAGCGTGCGCGCGTTGATCTCGTTGCGCAGCGAATCCTTGATGATCGGTTCGAGGCGCGCGATGGCCACGGTCTCGTCGCCGGCGGTGGCGCGGTAGAACGCCTGCGTGTTGCGAATCTGGCCGACGGCGAAGAAATCGACGCTCACGTCCTTGCGTTCGGAAGTGAGATACCGCTCGGGTTCGGCCGGCAACACCTGGAAACGGCCGTCGAAGATGCGCGCGCTTTCGACCAGCGGCACCTTGAAGTGCAGGCCGGGGCCGAGATCGCTGCGGACGACCTTGCCGAGATTGAGCACGATGGCGGTATGGCCTTCGCGCACGATGAAGACCGAGCCGAGCAGCGTGAACAGCACGGCGACGACCAGTGGAACCAGGACTGACATTTTCATCGGCTGCCTCCTCCGTTGCGACCCGCGCTGCGGGCTTTACGGGCGGTCGTGGGTTCTTCGGGTGTTGCGGTGACGGTGGGAGCGATCAGCTCCGGCGGCGGCGCTTCGGCCCCGGTCGGCGCCGCGCCGCGACCCGGCGCGACCGGCAGGTACAGCAGCTGACGACTGTCGCCGCCGATGATCTTGCGGTTGTCGGCCATCACCTTCTGCACCGTTTCCAGCCACAGGCGCTTGCGGGTGACCTCTGGCGCGCCGCGGTACTGCTGCAGCAGCGAGGTGAAGCGCGATGCGTCACCGGTGGCGCGGGCGATGGAGGCGGTCTTGTAGCCCTCGGCCACGGTGCGGGTGCGCGCGGCCTCGCCTCGGGCTTCCGGCACGATCTTGGCGGCGTAGGCACGGGCCTCGCTGATCAGGCGGTCCTTGTCCTGCTGGGCGCTGTTGACGTCGTCGAAGGCGGGTTTCACTTCTTCAGGCGGACGCGCGTTGGGCAGGTTGAGTTCGGTGACGGCCAGACCGGTTTTGTAGTTCTCCAGCGACTTCTGCAGGCGGATGCGCGCGGCGACGGCCAGCGCATCGCGTGCGCCCAGCACGGTATCGAGCGTGGAGCGGCCGACCTGTTCGCGGACCGAGCTCAGCGCGGCCTGCTTGAGCATTTCCTCGGCGTCGCGGGTACCGAACAGCGACAGCCGCGCGTCATTGATGCGGTACTGCACGTTGATCTCGACCTGGACGATGTTCTCGTCGCTGGTCAACACCGGCACGCTGTCGCTGTAATTCTTGATCTCGGTGGCGTTGACCTTGTAGACGCTCTCGATCGGCCAAGGCAGCTTGAAGCCGGGACCGGGGTTCATCGTCCGCGAATACTTGCCGAACTGGAGCACGACGCCACGCTGTTGTTCGGTGACCAGCACGAAGCAGCTGAAGACCAGCCAGAGCGCGACCAGGCCGCCGATCCAGCGCAAGGGGCTGCCGCCGCCAGCGCCGTCGAAGAAGCCGCGCAGGCGCGCGACGATATCGTCCATGCCCCCGCCACCGCCACGGCCGGTCTGGCGGGGTTTCCACGGGGAGCGATTACCGCCGCCACCGGAAGAAGAGTCGTTGTTGTTACCGGGAGTATTCCAGGCCATGCCCGCTCCAAAGCGAAGGTGTCAAAGCGAATGCGCTCCGCAGGAATGCGGGCGGGGGTTGCATATTACAAGGGAAGGTCGTCGTCGCCCGGCGGCAGCAGCGCCTCGAAGGCGTCTCCACCAGGGCCGGCGGCCAGTTTCTCGGCATCGCTGAGGGCCAGATCGACCTCGATCGTCCAGCCGCCGTCGTCTTCGTGCGTTTCCGCGCGCACCGCTTCCAGTTCGTACAGACGCGCGCGCAGGCGCCCGGCGCGTGACGGTAGCCGGATCGAGCCGGCGACGCGGCGCAGGCCCAGCCGCGCGACCAGCGCCGCACGCAACAGGTCCAGACCCACGCCGTCGCGCGCCGACAGCCAGACACGTTCGCGTGCGATCTCCTCCAGGCCATGGTCGGAGACCGGCTCGCCTTCTTCGATCGGAACCACGGCCGGATCGTGGCGCGGTACGGCGCCTTCCACCCGGTCGATCTTGTTGTAGACCAGCAGCTGCGGGATGTCGCCCGCGCCGATCTCGGCCAGCACCGCGTCGACCTGGGCGATGCGCTCGTCGCGCAGCGGGTCGGCGGCGTCGATCACATGCAGCAGTAGATCGGCTTCGCGCGCCTCCGAAAGCGTCGAACGGAACGCCGCGACCAGATCGTGCGGCAGGTCGCGGACGAAGCCGACGGTGTCGGCCAGCATCGCCGCGCCGCCGGGCAGCGTGATCCGGCGCACCGTCGGGTCGAGGGTCGCGAACAGACGGTCGTCGGCATAGGCATCCGCGCCGGTGATCGCATTGAACAGCGTGGACTTGCCGGCATTGGTGTAGCCGACCAGCGCCACCCGCGGCAGCTCGCTGCGGACGCGCGCGCGGCGCATCTGGGTGTGCTGCACCTCCACTTTCTCAAGCCGCTTCTGCAACTGCTCCACCCGCTTCTGCAGCAGGCGGCGATCGGTTTCGAGCTGGGTTTCGCCGGGGCCGCGCAGGCCGATGGCGCCGCCGCGCTGGCGTTCCAGATGGCTCCAGCCGCGGACCAGACGGGTGGCCATGTGCCGGAGCTGGGCCAGTTCGACCTGCAGCTTGCCTTCGTGACTGCGCGCGCGCTGGGCGAAGATGTCGAGGATCAGGCCGGTGCGGTCGACCACGCGGCGGCCCAGCGCCTTTTCGAGGTTGCGCTCCTGCACCGGGCTGAGCCTGTGGTTGACCAGCACCAGATCGGCGCCGGTGGCGTCGGCCGCGGCCTTCACTTCTTCCAGCTTGCCGCTGCCGATGAGGATGGCGGCGTTGGGGCGGTCGATGCGGGCATGCAGCAGCGCCGCGACCGTGGCACCGGCGGAGCGGGCGAGATCGGCGAATTCTTCCAGCACATCGGGTTCCGGCGGGCCGCCGGCATGGGTCTGGATCAGCAGCGCGATTTCGCCCTTGCGGGATCGTTCGAACAAATCGGGGATATCCGTGGGGGAAACGGGCGCCCAGTATGCCGCGCGCGGGGACGCCGCGCGCGTCCGCATGACGAATGGCGGGAGACGGACGTTGCCCGCCGGCGGCGGAATCACTTCATGGCGTGGCCGGCAGCGTCGGAACGCTGCGGGCCGCATGACCGTCCTTCAGACGATCCCCTGCGGCAGGATCAGTCGGCAGTGGCAGCGAGGACGCCGCTGGTGTCGTCGTCGGTTTCGGCCGAATGCACATAGCCGCCGCCCGGGCCCACGCGCACATTGCGTGCCGGCACCACGGTGGAAATCGCGTGCTTGTAGACCATCTGGCTGACGGTGTTGCGCAACAGGACGACGAACTGATCGAACGATTCGATCGTGCCCTGCAATTTGATGCCGTTGACGAGATAGATCGAAACCGGAACGCGCTCACGGCGCAAAGCGTTCAGGAAAGGATCCTGCAAAGACTGCCCCTTCGACATGGTGTTCCCCATTTTTGGTCTTGTTATTGGATGCAACATGATCGTGACGATCGCATGATGGATTGCATGATTGGACGTTCGCCGGCGGCCCGGTCGCATCGCGACCCGCATCCCCTGCCGGACATCCGGATGGTTACACAACTGCGCGTGAACCGGAAGCCGGCCGAAGGTCGCACGTGGCCGCATCGCGACGGTCGTCGCAGCGTCAGCCCGTTCAGCTTTTCAGGAACCCGCGCAGCGCGTCGTCCAATCGCGACGCGTCGATCGCGGGATCGAACCAGCGCAGATCGAGCGCGCCGCGCAGCCAGGTGAACTGGCGCTTGGCGAGCTGGCGCGTGGCGAAGATCGCGCGATCGCGGAATTCGTTCGTCGACAGCGCGCCGTCGAGATGCTCCCAGGCCTGGCGATAGCCGACCGCGCGCAAGGCGGGAAGGTCGAGGGGCGCCGGATGCGTGCGCAGTTCCGGCAGCGCGCGCAGCGCGCGGACTTCGTCGAGGAAACCGGCATCGAGCATCGCGTCGAAACGACGCTCGATGCGCGCGTGCAGAATGGCGCGATCCTGCGGCGCCACCGCGAGTTTCAGCACGCGGCATGGAAATGTCCGCGATGCCGCAGCCGACTCGCGCTGCCAGTCGCTGATCGCCCGGCCGCTGAGCCGATACACCTCCAGCGCACGCTGGATCCGCTGCGGGTCGGTGGCGTGGATGCGCGCGGCGGCGATGGGATCGACCTGCGCGAGTTCGGCGTGCATCGCTGCCCAGCCGCGTTCGCCCGCTTCCGCCTCGAGCTGCGCGCGCATCGCGGGATCGGCCTCGGGCATCGGCGATAGTCCCTGCAGCAAAGCGCGGAAATACAGGCCGGTGCCGCCGGCGAGGATCGGCAGGCGGCGGCGCGCGATGATGTCTTCGACTGCGGCGCGCGCATCGTTGGCGAAATCCGCCGCCGAATAGCGCTGCCATGGATCGCGCACATCGATCAGGTGATGCGGCACCGCTGCGAGTTCGTCTTTCGTGGGCTTCGCCGCGCCGATGTCGAGGCCGCGATACACCAGCGCCGAATCGACGCTGACGATCTCGCCGCCGAAACGCTGCGCCCAATCCAGCGCGAACGCGGTCTTGCCCGAAGCAGTCGGGCCCATCAGGGCGATGGCGAGCGGGCGGGTGTCGGTGGTCATGAAAAATCCAGAACTCCCGTAGGAGGGGCTTCAGCCCCGAGCTCTTTGGCTGCGATCGGCCTGACTCCAATTACTGCGGCCGCGAGCACGATGGCCTCGATCACTGCGGCACCGATCATCGAAGCGGTAGAAATCGGGGCTGAAGCCCCTCCTGCAAAACTCAATATCCATGCACCTTCAGCGTTTCCATCACGCCCTTGTGCCGGAACTGAACTTCGTCGGATGGCGCCTTGCCGATGCGGCTCACCAGCAGGATCGCGACGCATGCGGCGATCACGCCCGGCACCATTTCGTAGAGTTGGCTGTCGTGCTGGGCCACCGCGATTTCCTTCCAGAGGACCACGGTCACGGCGCCGGCCACCATCCCGGCGAACGCGCCGTTGCGGGTCATGCGCGCCCAGAACAGCGAGAACAGCACCACCGGGCCGAACGCTGCGCCGAAACCGGCCCACGCGTACGACACCAGCTCCAGGACCTTGCTCGACGGATCGCGTGCGATCCAGATCGCCAGCAGCGCCACCATCAGCACCATCGAGCGACCGAACCACACCAGCTCGCGCTGGCTCGCGTTCGGGCGCACGAAACCCTTGTAGAAATCCTCGGTGAGCGCGCTGGAACACACCAGCAGCTGGCAGGACAGCGTGCTCATGATCGCGGCGAGGATCGCCGACAGCAGCACGCCCGCGACCCACGGGTTGAACAGCACGGTCGCGAGCTGGATGAAGATACGCTCGGAATTCTCCGCGACCGGGCCGACCTGATCCGGATGGGTCGCAAAATAGGCGTTGCCGAAGAATCCGACCGCCATCGCGCCCAGCAGGCACAGCACCATCCAGGTCATGCCGATGCGGCGCGCCTTGGGAATGGTGGTCAGCGAATCGGCGGCCATGAAGCGCGCGAGGATATGCGGCTGCCCGAAATACCCCAGCCCCCAAGCCAGCAGCGAAACGATACCCACGAAACCCAAGGTGCCGCCCTTGAACCAGTCGAGCTTGCTCGGGTCGGTCTGCTCGATCAGCGCGAGACTCGCGTCGACGCCGCCGCTGCCCAGCACCACCATGATCGGCGTCAGTACCAGCGCGAAGATCATCAGCGACGCCTGCACGGTGTCGGTCCAGCTCACCGCCAGAAAACCACCGATCAGCGTGTAGAGAATGGTCGCCGCTGCGCCCCACCAGATCGCCTGCGCATACGGCACGCCGAACACGCTCTCGAACAGCCGCGCGCCGGCGACGATGCCGCTGGCGCAGTACACCGCGAAGAACACCAGGATCACGACCGCCGAGAACACCCGCAGCACCTTGCTGCGGTCTTCGAAGCGATGGGTGAAATAATCCGGCAAGGTCAGCGCGTTGCGCGTGCGCTCGGTGTAGATGCGCAATGGCCCGGCCACGAATTTCCAGTTGCACCACGCACCCATGACCAGGCCGATCGCGATCCACGCCTCCGAGACGCCGCCGAGATAGAGCGCCCCGGGCAGGCCCATCAGCAGCCAGCCGCTCATGTCCGAAGCGCCCGCAGACAACGCAGTGACCAGGCTTCCCAGCGAACGACCGCCGAGGATGTAATCGTCGAAACTGCGGGTCGAACGCCAGGCCCACAGGCCGATCAGGATCATCGCGATCAGGTAGAGGCCGAAGGTGATGAGGAGCGGCTGGCCAGCGGTCATGTCGAGGTCCGGGAGCGTTGCGGATGGCGCGCAGCATACCCCGACGCGCACTGGCGACGCCGCTGCCGGGCGGGCTTGCAACCGCTGCGGGTTTGCGTACGCTTGGCCCATGCCTCTGTGGAAGCGCCTCGGTTTCCTGTTCGTCTTCGTGGTGCCGGCGTTGATGCCCGCGGCCGCATGGCTCGGCGCGCGCAGCGGTCATCCCGACCTGATGGCCTGGTTCCCGCTGTTCTTCCTGTTCGTGCTGCTGCCGCTGGCCGACTACGGCCTCGGCCACGATCCGCGCAACCCCGATCCGGAACAGGCGAAAGCGCTCGAGGCCGACCGCTGGTTCCGGATCATGACGCTCGCGGCGCTGCCCGCGCAGCTCGGCGTGCTGGCATGGTCGGCCCGGCATTTCGCGCATGCCGATTTCGGCGCAGCGGGTATCGCCGGCTGGCTGCTGTCGCAGGGCATCGTCGGCGGCGTGCTGGCGATCAATGTCGCCCACGAACTGATCCACAAGGACACCGCACTGGAACGCGGCGCCGGCGGCCTGCTGCTGACCAGCGTCGGTTACCACGGTTTCAAGATCGAACATGTCCGCGGACACCACGTGCATGTGTCCACACCCGAAGACGCGTCCAGCGCGCGTTTCGGTCAATCGCTGTGGCACTTCCTGCCGCGCGCCCTCGTCCGCAACACCGCGAATGCATGGGCGCTGGAAGCGCGACGCCTGCATGCGCAGGGCAAGCGCTGGTGGAGCATCGACAACGAACTGATCCGCTGGACGGCGCTGTGGCTGACGCTGGCGGCGATGTCCGCGATCTGGCTGGGGCCGGTCGGGCTGGCGTTCTTCGTCGTGCAGGGCTTCTTCGCCGCGTGTTCGCTGGAGATCATTAACTACATCGAGCATTACGGCTTGGAACGGCAGCGCATGGGCGACGGACGCTACGAGCGCACCACGCATCTGCATTCGTGGAATTCCGATTATCTGATCAGCAACCTGCTGCTGTTCCACCTACAGCGTCATTCCGATCACCACGAAACGCCGCGTCGCCGCTATCAGGCCCTGCTGCACCACACCGACAGCCCGCAGTTGCCGGGCGGCTACGCCGCGATGTTCCTGCTCGCGCTGTGCCCGCCGCTGTGGTTCCGGATCGTGGACCCGCGCGTGCGGGCGTTCCGCTCCGGCATCGGTTCGCGCTGAATCCTGCTTTGCGGCGCGCGCTGCGCCCAAGTAAAGTCGCCGCCACTCCCGTCTTCCTCTGATCGCCCATGCGCCGCGCACATATCGTTCTCGCAGCCGCCCTCGCCGGTTTCATCGCGCCCGGCCATGCGCTGGCGGGCGTCCTCGCGACCCGGACATTGCCGACGCCGCTGGCACCGGACATGCAGAGCCGCATGTCCATTCCGATGCCACCCAACGTCGATCCCAACGCACCGATCTGGGTGTCGTACCGCACGATGGCGCTATCGGCCGAGGCATCGCCGATCGGCGAGATCGTGCTCGACGGCAGTTTCGAAGGCGTCCCGACGCCGATCAACGCATCCATCGTGAAATTCACGCCCGACTCGATGGCCATCTCGACTTCGGCCGGAACGATCAAGCAACAGTTCGAAGCCATGTACGGCCAGCGTAGCCCGCAGGAGATGCAGACGCTGCTGGGCGCAGAACTCCATGCCGCGTATGAGGCGGCGAACGCGGGCACCGGACGCATTCTCGACGGCACGGTCGTGAAGACCCTCCCGGCGCTGGGAACGAACGAGGGCATCCTGCTGGTCTCGGTGGAGCGCACCAACGGTCTGCAGCCGGTCGGCATCATCGTTACCGTGGGCCAAGGCGATCCGCCGGCCGCAACCGCACCTGCCGATGGCAATCCGGAATCGTCTATCGCCTACTGGATGGGACGGCTCTTCGGCGCGTTCCTGCTGCTGGGACTGTTGTACTGGTTCTTCGTCGCTCGTCATAAGCGGTGAAACGCCTCGCGAATTGCATTTCGGTATCGACGGGCGCTGTTCGCCCGACTGGTAGCACACATCGCACCGCGGCATTCACACCAACGGAGCGCAACTTGCCATGTATCGTTTCACATCGATTTCGGCACTGGCTGCCATTGTCCTGATAACGCTGCCGGGATGCCAGCGCACTTTCGAAACGAACATGAGCGCGACCAGATTCCGGCACGATTATCCCGCGCCACCGAACCTGGACGAAGCGGTCGCGTTCTATCGTAAAGCGAACAATATCCTTCTGGAACGATCACTTGACGGATCCACAGCACGGGTCGAATTGGAATACGCGAATGGGACGCGCGATACCGGAATGGATCTTTATTTTTCTTCCGAGCCCAGACTTCTGCACGAAACACGGCGGACTTACGACGCCCTGTTGTCCGGCGACTCGGGATGCATGACGCGCATCAACGAAAAGCCGGAATGTGGATCCTTCGAGTTCACTTTGGGCTTGCGCGACATCAATCCGGACGCGATCTTCGAGATCGCCGACGACACTGTTCCATGTGGAGAAACCAATTGCCGGCGGCTGACGCTGGTGCAAGCAACCTTCGTGAATCTTGCGGTCGACGGCATGGCATTCGTGCGCGCTGACGACACACGCATCCCGGTACGGGTTTCGCCGGTCGAAAACCAATATCGATTGACCTTGGTTGCCAAGCCCGACGGCGAACCGGTCGCTTTCACCGAAATACACCTCGAAGACGGCGTATTGGCGGGGCCAAAAGCGACGTTCTGGTTCGATCTGGATGCAACGGTAAAACGCCCCGTGTTGAAGGGACCGGATTAATCATCGTCCGACCAACGGATCGCCGGCGTTGAAGACGCGCCGCCGCGCGGGACGGGCACCGCATTCACCGCATTCCAGATCTTCAGCGCATCCACGGTCGCGGCCACGTCGTGTACGCGCAGCAGCTTCGCGCCGCGCTGCGCGGCGATGAGGTGCGCGGCGACCGAGCCGTGGATGCGATCGTGCGGATCGGTACGGCCGGTCAGCTCGCCGATGGTCCGCTTGCGCGACAGTCCGGCGAGTACCGGCACGCCGAGGTCGGCGAAACGATCCAGCCGTGCGAGCAGCGCGAGATTGTGCGCGGTGTTCTTGCCGAAGCCGAAGCCGGGATCGACGACGATCTTCTTCTTGGCGATGCCGGCCATTTCCGCCGAGAAGATGCGCTCGGCCAGGAAGCGATGCACGACGGCGACCACATCGTCGTATTCCGGCGCAGCCTGCATCGACCGCGGCTCGCCCTGCATGTGCATCAGCACCACCGGCACGCCGAGCGCGGCGGCGGCATCCAGTGCGCCCTCACGGCGCAGTGCATGGACGTCGTTGATCAAGCCGGCGCCGGCGGCGACCGCCGCGCGCATCACCTCGGGCTTCGAGGTGTCGATGCTGATCGGCAGCGCGGTTTCCCTGGCGAGGCGTTCGATCACCGGGATCACCCGGCGCAGTTCTTCCTCCAGCGACACCTCGTCCGCGCCGGGACGGGTGGATTCGCCGCCGATATCGAGGATGTCCGCGCCCTCCTCCGCCAGGCGCAGCGCGTGCGCCACCGCGGCGTCGACGCTGTCGTGCTCGCCGCCGTCCGAGAACGAATCCGGCGTGACATTGACGATGCCCATCACCCGTGGGCGATCGAGGATCAGCGCGCGACCGGCGCAGTCGAGTTGCGGCGAGACATCGAACATCGGGGCATTCCGTATGAAGTGTGCGGACAGGAAAAAGGCCAGAGAAACTCTGGCCTTTTCCGGTATGCGAGGCAAGCGTCGCGCGGGGTGATCGCTTTGCTGAAGGACGATCCCGGCGTCAGGTCTGCTCCGCAGGCCCGCCGATCATCGGCGCCGCCGGCGGACGCGCATCGTCCTTGGGATTGTTGCGGCCCCAGCCCATCGGCGGCGGCGGGTCGCGACCTTCCATCACCGCATCGATCTGCGGCACATCGATGGTTTCGTACTCCAGCAGCAGCTTGGCCATCGTGTGCAGCTTGTCGATGTTGTCGGTCAGGATCTGCGTGGTGCGGCCATATGCCTTGTCGAGGATGCTCCGCACCACTTCGTCGATCTTGCGCGCGGTGTCGTCCGACACGCTCTTGGTCTGCGACACGCTGCGGCCGAGGAACACCTCGCCTTCGTCCTCGGCGTAGGCGATCGGACCGAGCTCATCGGACAGGCCCCACTTGGTCGCCATGTTGCGCGCCATCTTGGTCGCGCGCTCGATGTCGTTGGACGCGCCGGTGGTGACCTTGTCGTTGCCGAAGATCAGTTCCTCGGCGACGCGGCCGCCGTAGAGCGAGCACAGCATCGATTCGATCGCGGTGCGGTTATAGCTGTATTTGTCGCCTTCCGGCAGGTACATGGTCACGCCCAGCGCGCGGCCGCGCGGAATGATCGTCACCTTGTAGACCGGATCGTGTTCCGGCACCAGGCGGCCGACGATGGCATGACCGGCTTCGTGATACGCGGTGAGCGTCTTCTCGGAATCGCTCATCGCCATCGAGCGGTTCTCGGTGCCCATCATGATCTTGTCGCGGGCCCTGTCGAAGTGATCCATGCGCACTTCCTTGCCGTTCTCGCGCGCGGCGAACAGCGCCGCCTCGTTGACGAGATTGGCCAGATCGGCGCCCGAGAAACCGGGCGTACCGCGCGCGATCACCATCGGCACCACGTCGTCGGCCAGCGGCACCTTGCGCATGTGCACGCGCAGGATCTGCTCGCGACCGCGCACGTCCGGCAGGCCCACCACGACCTGGCGGTCGAAGCGGCCCGGGCGCAGCAGCGCCGGATCCAGCACGTCGGGCCGGTTGGTCGCGGCGACCACGATCACGCCTTCGCCGCCTTCGAAACCGTCCATCTCGACCAGCAACTGGTTGAGGGTCTGCTCGCGTTCGTCGTGACCGCCGCCCAGACCGGCACCGCGATGACGGCCGACGGCGTCGATTTCGTCGATGAAGATGATGCAGGGCGCGTGCTTCTTGGCCTGTTCGAACATGTCGCGGACGCGGCTGGCGCCGACGCCGACGAACATCTCGACGAAGTCGGAGCCCGAAATGCTGAAGAACGGCACCCGCGCTTCGCCGGCGATGGCCTTGGCCAGCAGGGTCTTGCCGGTGCCGGGCGGGCCGACCATCAGCACGCCGCGCGGAATCTTGCCGCCGAGTTTCTGGAATTTGCCGGGGTCGCGCAGGAATTCGACCAGTTCGGCCACTTCTTCCTTCGCTTCGTCGCAGCCGGCGACATCGGCGAAGGTGGCCTTGGTCTGGTCTTCGTTGAGCAGTTTGGCGCGCGAGCGGCCGAAGGACATCGCGCCCTTGCTGCCGCCCTGCTGCATCTGGCGCATGAAGTACAGCCAGACGCCGATCAGCAGCGCGATCGGCAGCAGGTTGAACAACAGGCTGAGGAAAAGGCCACGGCCCGTGGAAGGCGGCGTCTGTTCGATTTCGACATTGTGGTTGATGAGATCGGCCACAAGCTCATCGTCGCCGGGGCTGAACGTATGGAACTTGGAATTGTCCTTGTTCTCGCCTTCGATGGTCATCTTGTCGGCGCTGATGACCACCTTCTTCACTTTGTCGCTCTGCACCTGTTGCACGAACTGGTCGTAGGTCAGGGGCTTGCTGGCCGTGCCCATCCCGGGTGGGGTGAAGCTCTGGAACACCACCATCAGTACGATGGCGACGATCACCCACAGCATGAGATTCTTGGCCAAGTTCTTATCCTTCGCTATCGCCACGGAGGGCGCTGGTTGTGAACACGTTACCCGTAACGTCTCTGGTCATCCGGCCGAGGCCGGGAGCCTGCCCTGGGCGAGGGCATACACTTCCGTCGATCGCTTGCGCGAGGCCGCCGGTTTGCGGATCACGACACGGGTATAACGCTTGCGCAAGGCCCGAACGTAATCGTCGAATCCCACGCCTTGGAACAGCTTGATCAGGAAGGCGCCGCCGGGCCGTAGATGGCGGTCAGCGAACTCCATCGCCAGCTCCGCCAGATGCATGGCCCGGGGCAGGTCCACGGCATCGACTCCGCTCATATTGGGGGCCATGTCGGAGAGCACAAGGTCCACTGCCTGCCCGTTCAGCATGGCCTCGAGTTGGGCAAGCACCTCGTCTTCGCGGAAATCGCCGTGGATGAAGTCCACCCCCGCCAGCGACGGCATCTCGAGAATGTCCAGGGCCACCACCCGGCCGCTGTCGCCCATCGATTGGCGGACCCACTGCGACCAGCCGCCGGGGGCGGCGCCCAGATCCACCACCACCATGCCCGGCTTGAGCAGCCGGTCGCGTTCGACCAGTTCTTCCAGTTTGTACGCCGCCCGCGATCGCAGCCCTTCCGCCTGCGCCTTTTTGACGTAGGGGTCGGAGAAATGCTCTTTGAGCCAGCGTTGGCTGCTCTTGCTGCGGGTGGCCATGGGAAGATTACGGAAGCGGACGGCGGAAGGAGGCAGAACCCGGAGGAATCGGGCCGGTTGCGGGCCATGATACCCTGCGCGCCAGTTCCCGCCCGCTTTCCAAGACCCTGCCCCGCATGTCGATCACGCTCAGCAACGCCCAGAATCGCTTCCTCCGCGGCCAGGCCCACGGCCTGAAGGCGATGCTGCAGATCGGCGCCAAAGGCCTCACCGATGCGGTCGTCGCCGAGATCGAGAACGCGCTGGAACACCACGAGCTGATCAAGGTGAAGGTCTCCGCCGAGGACCGCGACGCCCGCGACGCGATGGTGGCCGGTCTGGCGGAACGCTGCGGCGCGGCCCTGGTGCAGCGGATCGGCAACGTCGCCATCCTCTATCGTCCCAGTCAGGATCATCGCCAGATCGTGCTGCCGCGAAGCTGAGATCGGCTACCCGGCATCGACGGTTCCTGCCGCTCTCACTTCCGACCGCCGACAGCGTCCATGCAACTCCATCTCGATCGTCCCGATCACGAATTCCTCCTCCGCGGCGCCGATGGCGCCATGGCGCTGGTCAACGACCGCCGGCTGACCGCGAGTTTCGTGCTCGCGCCGAACACGCTGGTCGAAGGCTGGGCGGTCCGCGACGTGACCGCGATGACGCCCGCCGACCTGGAGCCGCTGCTCGCGCTGCAGCCGGAAGTAATCCTGCTGGGCTGCGGCGCCACCCAGACCTTCCCGCCAGCGGCCACGCTGGCCGCCTGCCTGTCGCGCGGCATCGGCCTTGAAACCATGACCAACGCCGCCGCCGCGCGCACGTTCAACGTGCTGGCCAGCGAAAGCCGGCGCGTGGTCGCGGGCTTCGTACTGAACGGCTGAGGGTTTCCCCGGCGTGTCGCGCATGCCGAAAGCCGTTGTGATCGCATTGCTGGCGCTGCTGACGGCGTGCAATGCGGAATCACCTCCGCTGCTGTCGTCGCGATCGCCCGAAGCGCGATACGAGGCCTGGCTCGCCGATGGCCATCGCGCCGAAGTACGGGCGTATGCGAACGAATTGCGAAGGCATCGGGTTGGCGATGTAGTGCCGATGGCCGCGCTGTCGCGCACGTCGCGACGCTGGCGACTTTGCCGGCACGACGAATTCGCGACACCGCCCGAAGATCTCCGGAAGAACATGCCGCCGACCCTGCGCGTGGTGGCGCGGCTGCGCGACGCCGGCATCCTCGACCCGGCGCTGGCGCGATCGGTCTATCGCGATGAAGCCGTCAACCGTTGCGCCGGCGGCAGCGCGCGCAGCAAACATCGGGAAAACCGCGCGATCGATTTCGATCTGGCGTCGAATCCGCAGAATGTCGAGCGGCTCTGCGCGTTCTGGCGCGAACACGGACCGGCGCTGGATCTGGGGCTCGGCTTCTACACACCGACCGCGATCCACCTCGATACCGCCGGCTTCCGCACCTGGGGCAGCGATCATCGCCGCGGGACGTCGCTGTGCGTCGATCCCGCGCCCGCAGCGAAGCGCTAACGCGGCTGCAATCGCACCAGCACGCCGTAGTGATCGGACGGCCAGGCACCGCCGGCGTCGGCGCGATCGAGGATGATCCGCGCTTCGACGACGCGGAAGGCATCGCGCTGGAAGAACACGTGATCGATGCGCAGCGGCGCATGACCCACATGGGTGTTCAAGGTGCTGCGCGCCGACGCATCGACGGCTTCGCCCGGATGCGCTGCGGCGTAGCCGTCGGCGTAAGCGTCCGTCAGCGACGCCAGTTCCGCGGCATCGGCACGGGTATTGAAGTCGCCGCCGATCAGCACCGGCGCATCGCCACGGGTCGCCGCGACGAACGCCCGCAGGTCGTCGATCTGCCGCGCGCGTATCGCGGCGCCCTCGGCGGTGTGGTGCAGATGGGTGACGTACACGGCGAGCGGCCGGCCATCGATCCGGACGTGGACATACCCGGCGTTGCGGTAATCGTCGAGAGGCGTGAGCTTCGCCTCTTCCGACGCGAGCGGCGCATCGCGGGTCAGGATCGCGTTGCCGTAACGGCGCGCGCGTTCCGGCGGATCGACCGAGAAGAACCGGTAGCGATAGCCGAGTCGTTCGGCCAGCGTCTCCGCCTGGTTCGGCAAGCCCGTGTCCTGCAGCACTTCCTGCAGCAGGATCGCGTCGGGCGACAGCCGCTGCAGTTCGGCGACGATCAGATCCTGCCGATGCGGCCAATCCTGCTTGTCGTGCCAGAGATTCAGGGTGACGATGGTCAGCGGCGCGGCGGGACGCGTATCGCGATGGCAGCCTGTGGACAGCAGGATGAACAACGTAAACGCGATCATCGCTCGCGAGACAGCGCTGGGAACGCAGCGAGCGCAGACCGGTCGCATCACCGGGATTTCACCGCGTCGGTAGCGCCAGCAGCGGGTCCTGCGGCTTGCCGTTGTAGCGGATCTCGAAGTGCAGCATGTCGCGGGAGGCACCGCTGCGGCCCATCTCGGCGATCTGGTCGCCGGCGTTCACGCGCTGGCCTTCGTTGACCAGGCGCGCACGGTTGTGGCCGTAGGCCGACAACCATTGTTCGTCGTGTTTGACGATGATCAGTTCGCCGTAGCCGACCAGACCGGCGCCGGAATACACCACCACGCCGTCGGCGGCGGCGCGCACCGGGGCGCCGCTCTTGCCGGCGATATCGATGCCCTGGCGGGTCGGATCGCCCGCGGCGAAGCGACCGACGATGGCGCCGTCGGCAGGCCAGCGCCACGCGAATGCGGCGTTAGCCGGCGGCTGCGGTTGCATGGGCGGTCTGGTCGGCGTGGCGACGGGTGGCTTCGTCGTGGGCGTGCCTGCCGATGGACGCGTCGCGGGCGGTTTGGTGGGGGTACCGGCGACCGGCGGCGGATCGTTCCGTCGCGGCGGATCGGTGCGCCGCGCGCCGGGCGGAGTCAGGCGCAGGCGCCTGCCGGGATAGATCGTGTACGGCGGCGGGATGCGGTTCCAGGTCGCCAGATCCAGCGGGCTGACGCCATGCGTGGTCGCGATCCGGTACAGCGTGTCGCCCTTGCGGACCAGCGCGGTGGATCCGGGTTTCGGGGGCGACACCTGGCGCGTCGCAGGCGGCTTGCCGCGGGTCGACGTGCGCACGACGGTCGTGTTGGCGCAGGCCGCCAACAGGGCCGACATCAGCAGGCAGACGAAGATCCGCAAAGTCGTCCGTGCCGGGCGGCGCGCATCGTCGGATCGCAGGGTTCGTATCGTCATCGCGTGCGCCTCAACCGCCGAACCGCTGGAACAGCTCGCGCACCGCCAGACCGCCGCCGCCGATCAGCACGCTGAAGTAGACGATGGTGCCGATGTTCGCCAGATGCCCCAGCAGCACCGCCACGCCATCGCGCTGGATGAAGCCGATCGCGTACAGCAGCAGGGCCAGGGCCGGCAGCGTATTGCTGAAGGGGACGAGACCGAACGGCGCCATCAGCAGGATCGCGGCCAGGATGAACGCGAGATTGTTGAACACGTCCACGACGCGTCCATCGACCAGCACGCGCACGCGATGCGGACGGCTGATCTTCTCCAGCCGGCGCACCCACAGCAGCCCGGAGGTCAGCCCCGGGCGCAATTTGTCGGCGGGCAGCGCCTTGCTGCGCAGGCGTGCGGGCAGCCACAGCGGCCGGCCGATCAGCCGGCTGATGCCCACCAGCAGGATCGCCGCGCCGAACACGGTGCTGACGCCGGGGATCGACACCGGAATCAGGAAGATCAGGGTCAGCAGGATCGTCAGCAGCAGCAGGCCTTCGTCGCTGAAGACATCCAGCAGTTCCTGCAGGCTCATGGCGTCCGCCGGCAAGCTGTCGATGATGACGGCGAGCTGTTCGCCGAGCGAGCCGCTCCGGCTGGCCGCATCGACATGGGGCGTGCGCGTCATGCCGTCAATCCACCATGCCGGACAGCAGCGGCACGAACACCACCGGCGCCAGATCGGTACGTTCGATGTTGCCGTCCGCATCCTTGCGCAGCTTGATCAGCGACTGTCCGCCGCTGCCGCCGACCGGCGCGATGAGCGTGCCGCCGACCGCGAGCTGTTCGGTCAGCGCGTCGACCAGCGCCGGCGCCGCGGCGGTCACGATGATGGCGTCGAACGGACCATTCTCCGGCCAGCCGATGCGGCCGTCGTCGTGTTTGCTGCGGATGTTCAGGCCGAGCGTGCGGAAACGCTTGCGCGCGGTGCGCAGCAGGTCGCCGATGCGTTCGACGGTATGCACTTCCAGCCCCAGCGCCGCCAGGATCGCGGCCTGATAGCCCGAACCGGTGCCGATCTCCAGCACTTTCTTCGGCGCGACGCCGTCCTCGAACAGCGCCTCGGTCATCCGCGCGACCACCCACGGCTGCGAGATGGTCTGGCCGTGGCCGATGGGCAGCGCGTTGTCCTCGTAGGCGCGCGCGGCCAGGGCTTCATCGACGAACAGATGCCGCGGCACGGTACGCACGGCGTTGAGCACGTTCTCGTCCTGGATCGCGCGGCTGCCGGGCGTGCCTTCGCGCAGGCGCTCGATCAGGCGGTCGCGCACGCGCTGCGAGGTCATGCCCATGCCGATGGCTTCGGGCTGCAGACGCATGCGCGCGGTCATGCCGCGTCTCCGCCGGTGGGCGCATCGCCGCCGAGCGCGGCGGCGAGCCCGCCGACCCAGCTCGCGACGTGGTCGAGCGCCTGGTAGCGGGTCAGATCGACATGGATCGGGGTGATCGAGATGCAACCGCGACGCACCGCGTCGAAATCGGTGCCCGGGCCGGCGTCCTGCTCGGCGCCGGCGGCGCCGATCCACCACCACTGGCGGCCGCGCGGATCTTCCTGCTGGGTGCAGGCTTCGGCGCGATGGCGGTTGCCGAGGCGGGTGACCTCGAAGCCGGCGATCTCGTGCCACGGCAGATCGGGCACGTTGACGTTGAGGATGGTGTCGGCCGGCAGCGGATCGGCGCGCAGGCGGGCGACGATCTCGACCGCAGCGCGCGCGGCGGTCTCGTAATGCAGGCCTTTGTGATCCGCGGTGACCAGCGACACCGCGACCGCGGGCAGGCCCAGGAAGCGGCCCTCCATCGCCGCGGCGACGGTGCCGGAATAGATGACGTCGTCACCGAGGTTCGCGGTGTTGTTGATGCCGGAGACGACGATGTCGGGTTCCTGCTCCAGCATGCCGGTGATGGCGACGTGGACGCAGTCGGTGGGCGTGCCGTGGACGCGCCAGGTCGTGTCGTCCTGGCGTACCACCCGGATCGGCATGTCGAGGGTCAACGAATTGCTGGCCCCGGAGCGGTCGCGGTCGGGGGCGACCACCAGCACCTCGTGCCCGGATTCGCGCAGACCCGCGGCGAGGACGCGGATGCCGGGGGCGTCGACGCCGTCGTCGTTGCTGACCAGAATGCGCATGGGTTCGGAGATTCGCCTTGTCGCGGAGGAAGTCCCGGCCATGATACCGGAACCCTCCGTCCGATCCGCGACAGCGCGCCGCGTCGCGGGTCCCTGCTAACCTCGACCGCGATGAGCGCCCGCAAAGACCCGCCCGACGATAGCGAAGACGACACCGACGATGCGGCGCTGTTCCGTGCGGCCATCGGCCCGGTGCGCGAACTGCCGGCAGCGCCGATCGCGCCGCAGAAACCGCGGCCCAGGCCGCAGGCGCGCATGCGCGACCTCGACGAAGCCGACGCGCGCAGCGAATTCCAGCGCGCGCTGGAGGCGACGCCGCTGTTGGCCGGCGATGTCTCCAGCTATCGCCGCGACAACGTGCCCAAGGGCGTGCTGCAGCGGCTGGCGCGCGGCGAATACGCGGCCCAGGACGAACTGGACCTGCACCATGTCACCGCCGCCACCGCCGAAGCGATGCTGCGCCGGTTCATGAAGGAATCCTTCGACAACGGCATGGGCTGCGTGCGGGTGATCCACGGCAAGGGCCTGAACTCGCCCGATGGCGTGCCGACGATCAAGAATCTGGTCGATCGCGTGCTGCGCCAGCGCAGCGACGTGCTGGCCTTCCACTCGGCGCCGCCCGCGCAGGGCGGCACAGGCGCGGTGCTGGTGCTGGTGGGAAAGCCGCGGCCCGCACAGTCCTGACACGATCCTGCGTCATCCGCACCATGCAGACGCCATGCGGAAGCGCCGACCCCGCGATCACTGCTGATCGACGTGACGCTTCACCGGCTTGTTGACCCAGCGCACGGTCACGCCACGGCGGCGGGCGACGCTCTGCACGTAGGCCACGTATTCGGCGTTTTCCTCGATGCGCGGCTCGTAGGTGGAACCGGGCGTCACCGGCTCGGCAACCGGGACGTAGCGGGCGGAACTGTCCGTGGTCCGACAGCCCGGTAGCGACACGGCGGCGGCGAGGACGAGGAGCGAACACAGCTTGACGTTCATGGAAGACCTCCGGGACGACGACTGCGAGGCGCCCGGCGGCTCGGGAAATCCTGCCGGGCGTTCAATCGGCTTATACGCCTGCCCCGGGAGGGTGGCTTTACGCGGCATGTTTTTCCGATGAACGGTCGATTCAGTGCCCAGCCGCCGTGCCCACGACGGTTCCGAGCTCGGCCAGCACCGTGGTGGCGTAACAACCGGCCGGCAGCGAAAACCGCAGGCGCAGCACGCCCGGTTCGGGCCAGTCGAAGTCCAGTCCCTCGGGCTGCAGGCGCAGCGCCCGCCGTTCCTGATCCATGCCGGCGCGCTCCAGTCCTTCGCGCAGCGCGAGGAGGTGTTCGTCGTCCAGCGTCGCAAGCTCCAGCGTACGCGCGTCCGCCTGCGTGCGCAGCTCGCCGCGGCCCCACAGCGGGCCGCTGGGGTGGATATCGAACCGCGCCAGCCGCTCCGCCAGCGCATCGCTCCACGGCTCCGGCCCGAACACGCTGCGGCTGCCGTCCAGCACCCAGACTTCACCGTCCAGGCCGGTGTCCCAGCACGACGCCGCGACCCGCGCGGCGAGCACGCGGTTGAACAGTTCCGAGCGCGCCGCCGACAGCAGATGGCCGCGCTCCTCGCGCGCCACGCGGCGGCCGGCGAACATCGACAGCGCTTTCGACACGTTGTCGCCGCCGCGCCCGAAGCGCTGTTCGCCGAAATAGTTCGGCACGCCGCGTTCGGCGATCACCTGCAGGCGCGATTCGATCGCGGCCGCTTCGCCTTCCACCTCGCGCAGCGTCAGCGCGAAACGATTGCCCGCGAGCGCTCCGCGCGGCAGTTTCCGCGAATGCCAGGCATGTTCGAGGACGCGAAGATCCTCGGACTGCAGCGCTTCGATATCGGGCGCGATCTTCTTCGGAATCCAGACGCTGAAACGCTGCCGCGTCAGCGCGTGGCGATCCTTGAGGCCGGCGTAACCGATCGCCGATTCGGCGACGCCCGCCCAGGCCGCGATGCGCTTGGCCGCGAACGCGGTGTTCATGCCGCGCTTCTCGACCGTCAGCAGCAGATGCTCGCCCGCGCCGCTGGCCGCGAACGCGTCGATCTCATCGACCGCGAAATCCTCGGGCACGCTGCGGATGCGCGCCGTCAACGCCGCTTCGCCGTGCGCGCGCGCCGGCAGCGCATCGTTCATGCGCCGACCGCGCTCATGTCCTGACCAGGAGACAGACCGCCTGCGCGGCGATGCCTTCGCCGCGCCCGGCGAATCCCAGGGTTTCGGTGGTGGTGGCCTTGACGCTGACCGCATCGAGTTCGATGCCGAGGTCCAGCGCGATGACCCGACGCATCGCCTCCGCGTGCGGCCCGACCTTGGGCCGTTCGCAGATCACGGTGATGTCGACATTGCCGGCCATCCAGCCGCGATGGCGGATGAGATGGTCGCAATGGCGCAGGAACGCGCGACTGTCGGCGTCCTTCCACTGCGGATCGGACGGCGGAAAATGCCGGCCGATATCGCCCAGCGCCAGCGCGCCGAGCAGCGCGTCGCAGATCGCATGCAGCACCACATCGCCATCGCTGTGGGCGACGATGCCGCGATCGTGCGCGATGCGCACGCCGCCCAGCATGACGTGGTCGCCATCGCCGAAGGCATGGACGTCGAACCCCTGACCGATCCTGATCGATACGCTCATCGGGACGAACTCACTTTCCAAGGATCGCGCGCTGGATGCGCGCGGTGTCGGCGTGCTGCATCAACTCTGCAACGCCCGCCATCACGTCCGGATCCTGCAGCAGCGCGCCCATCGCGGTTTCGCCGAGCCGCTCGAAACTCTTGCCGACCGCATCGGTCCCCGATCTGCGCACCGCTGCGCGAAGCTGCAGCGCGCATGTGTCGGCCATCAGGGTCTCGAATACCGCGCCCGCGTCGCGGACGATCTTTTCGTCCTGCGCGGCATCGATGTCGGACAGCGGCTTCACGTCGGGATGCCGCGCCAGCATCGCGAAGATCCATCGCACCAGCGCGCGCTTGTCGTCCTCGGAAACGGAAGCCACGAGGCAGTCGCCCAGGGCCTGCTGGGCCTGTGCACCCGTGTCGACGGTGTCGTTGGGGGCGGAGGCGGCAGCCGGCTGCGACGCGGCAGAAACCTGGCCGGCGGCGAGCAGACAGGCGGCGAAAATGGCGGTCCTGATCGAAGTGCGTGTCATGTTGCCCTCTGCGTGAGGCGCGCCTGCGCCAGGATGAATTCGAACCGCGCCAGATCCGCCGGCGTGGTGATCTTGAAATTGTCTTCGCTGCACTCGACCAGCAACGGGCGCAGCCCCTGGCGCTCCATCGCCATCGATTCGTCGGTGATCGCGATGCCCGCCGCGTGCGCCGCAGCGAGCGCGCGGCTCAGCTGCATGCGCCGGAACAGCTGCGGCGTGAACGCGCGCCACAGGCGCTCGCGCGGTTCGGTGCGGTCGATGCCGCCATCGTCGCCGGCGCGCTTGAGCGTGTCGCGCACCGGCGCGGCCAGGATCGCACCGACCGGATCGCCCATGCCCACTTCCAACAGCCGGTCCAGATCGCCGTGCGAAAGATTGGGACGCGCGGCATCGTGGACCAGCACGAACTCGTCGGCACGCACCGATTCGGGCAGCGCATCCAGACCCGCCAGCACCGAGTCCGCGCGTTCGGCGCCGCCGGTGCAGGTCATCAGCGGTTTGCCCTCGATCGAGACCGTGGCGTGTGCGAAGAAATCGGCCCAGCGATAGTCGTCCGCGGCCAACACCACCATCACCCCGGAGATCGAAGGATGCGCCAGCAGCGCATCGAGGGTGTGGGCGATCAGTGGCCTGCCTGTGACCTCGAGATACTGTTTCGGCATGTCGGCGCCGAAGCGCGTGCCGCGGCCGGCGGCCGGCACCACCGCCCAGAGCCTGCCCCGCAGTTGATCCGCGGTCATGGCGCGTCGCCTTCGTCCAGCGGCGCATCGATCGGCTGCGCATCGATCGTCGCGGAGGGCTCGACCACGCGATAGAAGGTCTCGCCGGGCTTGATCATCCCCAGTTCGCTGCGCGCGCGTTCCTCGGCGGCGGCTTCGCCCGATTTCAGGTTCTCCACTTCCGCCGCCAGTTGTTCGTTGCGCTGGCGCAGGCCGCGGTTTTCCACGACCTGACGATCGACCTTGTCCTGCAGCCCGCCGGCGGCGGACGCGCCGCCCTCGCCGAACCACAGTCTGTACTGCAGCCAGCCCAGCAGCGCCAACAGCAGCAATGCCAGCAATCGCAGCGTCCGCGTTCCGTCGGTCATCGATGCCGTCATCGAGTCCGTATCAATCCCGGCCGATCGACACGAACGCGGCGCGACCGGCGTACTTCGCCGCGGCGCCGAGCTGCTGTTCGATGCGCAGCAGCTGGTTGTACTTGGCGACGCGGTCGCTGCGGCACAGCGAGCCGGTCTTGATCTGGGTGGCGGTGGTCGCGACCGCGATATCGGCGATGGTGGTGTCTTCGGTTTCGCCAGAGCGGTGCGAAACGATCGACGCATAGTTCGCCGCGTGCGCCATCGCGATGGCTTCCAGCGTTTCGGTCAGCGTGCCGATCTGGTTGACCTTGATCAGGATCGCGTTGGCCACGCCCTTGTCGATGCCTTCGCGGAAGATCTTCGGATTGGTGACGAACAGATCGTCGCCGACCAGCTGCACCTTGCCGGCGAGGCGATCGGTCAGCAGTTTCCAGCCGGCCCAGTCGTGCTCGGCCATGCCGTCCTCGATGGTGACGATCGGATATTCGCGCGCCCAGTCGGCGAGGAAATCGACGAATTGCTCGCTGGTCAGGCGCTTGCCTTCGCCGGTGAGGTTGTATTTGCCGTTCTCGAAGAATTCGCTGGAGGCCACGTCGAGGCCGAGCAGTACGTCTTCACCGGCTTTGTAGCCGGCCTTGCCGATGGCTTCGATGATCGTGTCCAGCGCTTCGGAATTGCTGCGCAGGTCCGGCGCGAAGCCGCCCTCGTCGCCGACCGACGTGCTCAGGCCGCGGCCCTTCAGCACCGATTTCAGCGCGTGGAAGATCTCGGTGCCGCAGCGCAGCGCTTCGCTGAAAGAATCGAAACCGACCGGCAACACCATGAATTCCTGCAGATCGACGTTGTTGTCGGCGTGCGCGCCGCCGTTGATGATGTTCATCATCGGCACCGGCAGGGTCACGTCGCGGCCGTCGGCGAGGTATTGCCACAGCGCCTGCTTGCGCGATGCGGCGACCGCGTGCGCGGCGGCCATCGACACGCCCAGCAGCGCGTTCGCACCGAGCCGGCCCTTGTTCTCGGTGCCGTCCAGATCGATCAGTCGCTTGTCGAGGCCGGCCTGATCGGCGGCGTCGAAACCGGTCAGCGTCTGCGCGATGGTGCCGTTGACGTTGCCAACGGCCTTCAGTACGCCCTTGCCCATGTAGCGGGTCTTGTCGCCGTCGCGCAGTTCGACGGCTTCCTTGGTGCCGGTGGAGGCGCCCGACGGCACCATCGCGCGGCCGAAACTGCCGTCGGCGAGCGTGACTTCGGCTTCCAGCGTCGGATTGCCGCGGCTGTCGAGGATTTCGCGGGCGTGGATCTTCGTGATCGTGGTCATGGGCGTGTGCTTGAGTGAGAGGTCGAAAAGTGAATCGGCGTAGGCTGGGCTGACAAGCCCAGCTTGGTAACCAACCCGCGGCTGGGCTTGGCAGCCCAGCCTACGAACAAACTTGGCTTGGTGGGAAATCCGAGGCTGGGCTTGGCAGCCCAGCCTACGGAAAAGCGGCGCGGGCGCGGCTCAGACATCGGATTCAAGGAAGCCATTGCGTTTGGTCACCGCATCCAGCGCCTGCAGCGTTTCCAGCAACGCGCGCATCTTGCCGAGCGGCCACGCGTTCGGGCCGTCGGACAGCGCCTTGCTGGGATCGGGATGGGTTTCCATGAACAGGCCGGCGATGCCGACGGCGACCGCCGCGCGCGCCAGCACCGGCACGAATTCGCGCTGGCCGCCGCTGCTGTTGCCCTGCCCGCCCGGCAACTGCACCGAATGGGTGGCGTCGAACACCACCGGGCAATTGGTATCGCGCATCACCGAGAGGCTGCGCATGTCGCTGACCAGATTGTTGTAGCCGAAGCTGGCGCCGCGCTCGCAGACCATGATGTCGTGGTTGCCGGTGGACTTCGCCTTCTCGACGACGGGCTTCATGTCCCACGGCGAGAGGAACTGGCCTTTCTTGATGTTGACCGGCTTGCCGGCGGCGCAGACCTTGCGGATGAAGTCGGTCTGGCGCACGAGAAACGCAGGCGTCTGCAGCACGTCGACCACGCTCGCCACTTCGTCCATCGGCGTGTATTCGTGGACATCGGTGAGCACCGGCACCCCGATCTGGCGCTTCACTTCCGCCAGCACGCGCAGGCCTTCCTCCATGCCGGGGCCGCGGAAGCTGGTGCCCGACGTGCGGTTGGCCTTGTCGAAGCTCGACTTGAAGATGAAGGGAATGCCCAGCGCCGAGGTGATCTCTTTCAGCTGGCCGGCGACGTCGAGCTGCAACTGCTCCGACTCGATGACGCAGGGACCGGCGATCAGGAAGAACGGTTGGTCGAGGCCGACATCGAAGCCACAGAGTTTCATCGCACGACTCCTGTAGGCGGGGCTTCAGCCCCGATGCTTTTCTCGGAAGGGATCGGGGCTGAAGCCCCTCCTGCAAGATTGGCTTTGTGCTCGCGCGCGGCGCGGATGAAGCCGATGAACAGCGGATGCCCGTGACGCGGCGTCGACAGGAATTCGGGATGCGCCTGGCAGGCCAGGAACCACGGATGCATGGCCTGCGGCAGTTCGATCATCTCGACCAGCAGATCGTCCATCGATTTCGCCGCGATCACCAGACCGGCGTCTTCCATCTGCGTGCGGTAACGATTGTTGAATTCGTAGCGATGCCGGTGGCGCTCGCCGACCACATCCTTGCCGTACATGCGGTGCGCCAGCGTGCCCGGCTTCACGCGCTGTTCCTGCAGGCCCAGGCGCATGGTGCCGCCGAGGTCGCTCTTCTCGCTGCGGCGCTCGACTTCGCCGGTGGCGGTGCGCCATTCGGTGATCAGGCCGATGACCGGATGCTGGCTCTGGCGGTCGTTCTCGGTGCTGTTGGCGTCGGTCAGGCCCAGGACGTTGCGCGCGAAATCCACCACCGCAGCCTGCATGCCGTAGCAGATGCCGAAATACGGCACGCCGTGCTCGCGCGCGTATTGCGCCGTCAGCACCTTGCCCTCGAAACCGCGATCGCCGAACCCGCCCGGCACCAGGATGCCGTCGACGCCGGCCAGCGTGGCCGCGGCGCCATCGCGCTCGATGTCCTCGGATTCCAGCCATTTCAGCGCGACCTTGCTGCGCTGGCGCAGACCGCCGTGTTTCAGCGCCTCGGCCACGGACTTGTAGGCGTCCTGGTGATCGACATACTTGCCGACGACCGCAATCGTGACGGTATCGATCGGATGCTCGGTGGCATCCACCACCGCCAGCCATTCGGAGAGATCCGCGCCGGCCGAGGCCTTGTTCTGCAGATGCAGGTGTTCGACCACGATCTGGTCCAGTTCCTGCGTGTGCAGCCACATCGGGATCTTGTAGATGTTGTCCAGATCGACCGCGGAAATCACCGAGCGTTCCGGCACATTCGTGAACAGCGCGATCTTGCGGCGCTCGCCGTCCGGCAGCGGCTGTTCGCTGCGGCACAGCAGCACGTCCGGCTGGATGCCGATGGAGCGCAGTTCCTTCACCGAATGCTGGGTGGGCTTGGTCTTTAACTCACCGGCGGCGGCGATGTACGGCACCAGCGTGAGATGCATGAACATCGCCTTGTCGGCGCCGCGCTCGGTGCGGATCTGGCGGATGGCTTCGAGGAACGGCAGCGATTCGATGTCGCCGACGGTGCCGCCGATCTCGACCAGCGCCACGTCGAAGCCTTCGGTCGCGGCATCGATGCAGCGCTTGATCTCGTCGGTGATGTGCGGGATCACCTGCACGGTGGCGCCGAGATAGTCGCCGCGGCGTTCCTTGCGGATCACCGATTCGTAGATCTTGCCGGTGGTGATGGAATTCCTGCCGGACAGGCGGGTGTTGACGTAGCGCTCGTAGTGGCCGAGGTCGAGATCGGTCTCGGCGCCGTCGTCGGTGACGTAGACCTCGCCGTGCTGGAACGGGCTCATGGTGCCCGGATCGACGTTGATGTACGGATCGAGCTTCATCATCGTCACCCGCAGACCGCGGGCTTCGAGGATGGCGGCAAGGGAGGCAGCGGCAATGCCTTTGCCGAGCGACGACACCACGCCGCCGGTAACGAAGACGAGGGGAGTCGCGGAGCTGGGGGGGTTCATGTCGGCAGCGGGTCGCTGGAAAGCGATAGTCTACCGGGATGCGTGCGCCGAGGCGACCTGCCGCGCGCAAGAATCTGATTTCTCTGGAAAAAACAACGCCCCGGCATTGCCGGGGCGTCGATGGCTGCGGAACCGGGGAATCGACGGTTTCGGAACGGGCGAATCGGGGAGAGGCGGCTTCAGAAAAGAAGGCTCAGATGTCTTCCTCTTCCTCGAGTTCGCGATCCGATCCCTTGTCGTCTTTCGACTTGTCGCGCTTGGCCTTGCGGGCCTCTGCGGCTTCGGCCTGACGACGCTTCTCGGCTTCTGCCTTTGCCTGCTCAGCCTTGATTTTTTCTGCCTTGGCCTTCTCGGCGTCCTGCGCGGACTGCTGGGTCGGGTCCTGCTGCGTGGCGGCCGGGTTCTGCGCGAACACCGCACTGGCGGCGAGCGCGAGGCCGGCGACGGCGAGCACGCCGAGCAGGGAACGGGGGCGGAACATACTCGTGGTATTGGTCTTGCGGATCATGATGTCTGCTGCCCGCGGCGCCACCGGGAGAGGCGGGCTTCGGTACGGACGGCGGCACCTTAGCGCCCGGGGGCCCACTCCGCCATGAACACCCGCTTCCACTGCGGCAGCGCCCGAACGGCTTGACCCTGTCACGCCGGACCGCCAAGCTCGCCGGCCTCGGCGTCGCCAACCCGGCGCGCGCCCGTCCGGACCCACGCCCAACGCCCATGAGCAGTCGCTACAACGCCGCAGATATCGAAGTCCTCTCCGGCCTGGATCCGGTCAAACGCCGGCCGGGCATGTACACCGACACCACCCGCCCGAATCATCTGGCGCAGGAAGTGATCGACAATGCGGTCGACGAAGCCCTCGCCGGCCACGCGCGCAGCATCGACGTGGTGCTGCACACCGACGGCAGCTGCGAAGTGTCCGACGATGGCCGCGGCATGCCGGTGGACATCCATCCCGAAGAGAAGATCCCCGGCGTCGAACTGATCCTTACCCGCCTGCACGCGGGCGGCAAGTTCAGCAACAAGAACTACACCTTCAGCGGCGGCCTGCACGGCGTCGGCGTGAGCGTGGTCAACGCGCTGTCGAAGCAGGTCGAACTGTTCATCAAGCGCGACGGCAACGAATACCGGATGGCGTTTCGCGACGGCGACCGCGCGTCGGACCTCGACATCGTCGGCAGCGTCGGCAAGAAGAACACCGGCACGCGGCTGCGGTTCTGGCCGGACCCGAAATATTTCGATACGCCGAAATTCAATCTGCGCCACCTGCGCCACATCCTGCGCGCCAAGGCCGTGCTGTGCCCGGGCCTGACGGTCGCTCTGCTCGACGCCGCGACCGGCGAAAAGGACCAGTGGCATTACGAGGACGGGCTTCGCGATTATCTGAAGAGCGAACTCGGTGCCAGCGAATGCCTGCCGCCGGAGCTGTTCGTCGGCCAGCTCAAGAAGGATTCCGAGATCGTCGACTGGGCCGCCGCCTGGGTGCCCGACGGCGATCTGGTGCAGGAAAGCTACGTCAATCTGATTCCCACCGCGCAGCATGGCACGCATGTGAATGGTCTGCGCACCGGCTTCACCGACGCTTTGCGGGAGTTCTGCGATTTCCGCAACCTGCTGCCGCGCGGCGTGAAACTGGCGCCGGAAGACGTGTGGGATCGCGTCGCCTTCGTGCTGAGCGTGAAGATGACCGATCCGCAGTTCAGCGGCCAGACCAAGGAGCGGCTGTCGTCGCGCCAGGCCGCCGCGTTCGTGGAAGGCGCCGCGCACGATGCGTTCTCGCTGTGGCTCAACCAGCACACCGAGCTGGGCGAGCGCATCGCGCAGCTCGCGATCGAACGCGCCGCCGCGCGCCTGAAGACCGAAAAGCAGATCGTCCGCAAGAAGGTCACACAGGGTCCGGCGCTGCCCGGCAAGCTCGCCGACTGCATCAGCCAGGATCTCTCGCGCACAGAACTATTCCTGGTCGAAGGCGATTCGGCCGGCGGCTCGGCGCGTCAGGCGCGCGACAAGGATTTCCAGGCGATTCTTCCTTTGAGGGGAAAAATCCTGAATACGTGGGAAGTCGCGTCCGGCAGCGTGCTCGCGTCGCAGGAAGTGCACGATCTCGCGGTCGCGATCGGCTGCGACCCCGGCAAGGATGACATCAGCGGCCTGCGCTACGGCAAGGTGGTGATCCTCGCCGACGCCGACTCCGACGGCCTGCATATCGCGACCTTGCTGTCGGCGCTGTTCCTGAAACATTTTCCGGCGCTGGTGATCGCCGGCAACATCTTCGTGGCGATGCCGCCGCTGTTCCGAGTCGATGTGGGCAAGCAGGTGTTCTACGCGCTGGACGAGGAAGAGAAGCGTTTGTTGCTGGAGAAGATCGAGCGCGAGAAGGCGGCGAACACCAAGGGCTTCGGCGGCGCGGTCAACGTCACCCGCTTCAAGGGTCTGGGCGAGATGAATCCGCAGCAGCTGCGCGAATCGGCGATCCATCCCGACACCCGCCGGCTGGTGCAGCTCACCGTCGACGGCGGCACCGAAACGCATGCACTGATGGATATGCTGCTGGCGAAGAAGCGGGCGGGCGATCGCAAGACGTGGTTGGAAACGAAGGGCGATCTGGCGACATTGGAGGTCTGAGTGGCCGTTTCATTGTCATCAGCCGTTGCGACGGCATCCATGTCGATGCGACGGCATCGCCTGCGTGGCGCAGTCTGAGTGGCCATCCAGATCGCACTGTTCCGCGGTATCAACGTCGGCAAGGCCAAGCGCATCGCCATGGCCGACCTGCGCACGATGTTCGAAGCGCTGGGTTTCACCAACATCCGCACGCTGCTGAACAGCGGCAACGTGGTCTTCGAGGCCGGCCGCAGTCCGGCCGCGTCCAATGCGAAAAAGATCGGCGATGCGCTGGTCGAAGCCACCGGCGTCACCGCCAACACCCTCGTCCTCACGGCAGCGGAACTCGACGCCGCCGCGGCCGGCAATCCGTTCCTGGATCGCATGGACGACCCATCGCGAATGCTGGTCGGCTTCATGACCGCCGGCGCCGACCGCGCGCCGCTGAAGGCGCTGGTCGACGCAGCCGGTGCCGACGAACACGTCGCGCTGGGCACGGATGCGCTTTACCTCTGGTGTTCCGACGGCATCCTGGAGAGCGCGTTCGGCGCGAAACTCGTCGGCCCGAAATTCCGCGATCTCATCACCACTCGAAACTGGTCCACCGTGTGCAAGCTGCAGGGACTGGCCGCCGGAAACGCCTGAGACGAGACCTGCGACTCAGATCGACGTCACATACAGCTGCGCATACAGCGGGTGATCCACTTCGCCCAGCAGCCGCAGGCGCTGCGATTCGGGCAGCGCGGCAGTGATCTTCTCGAAGGTGTCCAACGGCGACAGCTCCTGCGCCAGCACCCGCTCGACCATCGGTTCGATGGCCGAGTAGTCGCAGTTGCTGCGCGCAAGGCCGGCCGCGTCTTCGCGACTCAGCAGGTCGTGGACGATGGCCAGCCGGTCGCGCACGCGCTCCCACTCGCGCGCGCCGATCTGCCCCGACTGCAGATAGCGGTCGACGATCGCTTCCTGCAGCGCGGCCAGGCGGGTATCGCGCTGCATCTCGACCGCGCGCTGCATCTGCTCGTCGTCGAGCTCCGGCGCGGGCACGCCGGTCGCTTCGGAAACGCGCGCGCCGACGGCGCGCATCTCGTCGGCGTCGGGCATCCGCTTCGACAGGATGTGATCGATCGAGCGCGCGTACAGCTCGATGAAGACCGGCCCGAAGTTGCCGGCGTCCAGCGGCAGCAGGATCCCCGCCGCGGGCTGCGCGCGCAGTGTGTCCAGTGCGGTCCGCGGCCGCATCGCGGGATCGGCGATGCAGCGGCTGCCCGGCGGCACGTTGGTGGGATCGTGGATGGGATTGGTGGTGACGGTGCAGGTGGCGTGATCGTCGTAGACCCGCAGCACATCGAAGAACACCGGCATCGTGCCGTGGTCGTACACCGCCGCGGCCACCCCGTCCTGCGGATGGCTGCCTGCCCAGAACTGCATCGTGGGCATTTCCGGCACCGCGAAACGGCCGACTTCGTCGAACCCCAGCGCCAGCATCTCGTCGATCAGGCCAGCGGTGCCCGGCTGCTGCCACGCCTGCGCGGCGGGCGCCAGGGTGATCCGCGCGGCGAGGCCGGGGTTCTGCGCCATACCGGCCATCGCCTCGATTTTCCGGCGCAGCCACCAGGGCAGCGCGAACCGCAGCAACAGCCACAGCAATACCACGCAACCGATCAGGGTCGCCGCGACGACGACCAGCATCAACATCAGATTCATTCCCCAAGTTCCCCCGTGGCCGCAAAGACCAGCGGGCACGAGTGTACGAAATCCGGAGGCTGGCGCGAACCCCGTCACGGTTTTGCCGCCAACCCGCTCAAATCGTGCGAAGAGATGCCGACGCACGCGCCGTAATTACGACCAAAAACGGCAAATCCCGCCCATCGAGATCAATCGGCCGGTTTTTTTTCGTCGACCGTCATCACGCTTTTTCAAGCGTGAATACTGCGCCGCGCTGGCACGGATCATGCTTTTTGCCTGATCGCTTGACACTCGTCACGCCCCCGACCGGACCCGGTCGGGGGCTGCGATTCCATACCCAATCCTTCCTAAAGGTCACGTCGAACATGTCGAACAGCCGCAAGATTTTCAGCACCGCCAGCCTGCTCTTTCTGGCCATGGCGGCAGCGCTTCCCGCCTCCGCAGAATCCGATTTCCAGACCGGCGCCGGCGCGCTCAACGCCAATGCCCGCCTCGATTTCCGGGTGGTGATTCCGAAGTTCATCCGCTTCCAGGTCGGCAGCGCCGGCGGCACGGTCGACCTCGTCGAGTTCGCGGTTCCGGCCGCCAACGTCGGCGACGGCACCGATATCGCCCGCACCAACGGCGGCGCCGTTCCGGTGCTGCTGCAGAGCAACAACGGCAACGTGTCGCTCACCGGCACCACCCTCGGCCAGCTCAACAACGGTGCCGGCGAGAACATCTCGTTCGCCGAGATCCTGTCCACCAGCTCCGACCCGAACCTGAACGTCCCGACCCTGATCGACGGCGGCACCAGCGCAGCGATCACGGTGACGCCGAACGTCGGCACCCGCGTGGTCAATCGCACCGCCAACTGGTCGTTCGCGTACAGCAACAGCAACTTCGTCGGCGCCGGCAGTTACGGCGGCGTGAACGTCAACAACGGTCGCGTCACCTACACCGCTGCCCTGCCGTAATCGAAGCCAGCCTCGAACCCGTTCCGGCGAAGGGGCTGCCTTCCTCGCAGCCCCTTTTTTCGAGCGGCATCGGTCCGTTCCGCATGTTTCGGCAGCAAATGAAGTTCCCGGCAATACGCCGGTTTCGAGAGGAATACGCCATGGAATCGCGTCTCGCGCATGTCGCGGCTTCGCGTCGCGCATCGCTGCCGGTCATCCGGATGGCGCTGCTGATCGCAGTGCTCGTCGCGGCCATGTCCGGCAACGCCCACGCCTATACCGTCACCATCGGCATCGGCACCAAGGCCGCCTATCTGCGCATCGGCGACGGCACCATCGCCGGCGGCAACTACAACGCCGGCGGCACGCCCGTCGACAACACCACGGTCAATCTGGTCAGTGCGACCGTACCGGCTGCCGCGGTCGGCAACGCGACCGTGCAGAACATGACCGGCACCGGCCGCGTCACCAGCGATTTCGACGGCTTCGCGTTCTGCAACGCGGGCCAGGTCTATATCGGCGCCTTTTTCCGGCTGCCGACGACCGTCAACCAGAGCGCGACCCTGCGCGTCACCACGCCCGCAAACCTGACCAGTGCCGGCGGCGACACCATTCCGATCACCCAGATCAGCTGGACCAGCAGCGGCAACGGCGACGCCGGCGTTCAACCCTTCCCGGCGGGCGCATTCACCGGCGGCACGCAGACGCTGGCCACCCTGCTGCGCAACACCTGGGCGGAAAGCTGCCACAGCTTCCGCTACGCCAACGCGGCCATCCCCGCTGCGGGCACGTACAACGCGCGGGCCACCTACACGCTGGCCACGCCATGAGCCGGAACCTGCTGGCGCTGCTGCTCTCCATCGCCTGCGCGATGCCGGCGACGGCGGATGCGCAGACCTTTCCCGTGGACGACAGCGCCAGTCAGGTGCTGCAGTCCGCGCCGCTGAAGATGCGCTGGGATTCGCTGGTGCCGCGTCCCGGCCAGGCCGCGACCATGAGCGGCGAAGTGGTGGTGCAGGTGCGGCTGGACGTCTCGGCGTGGCGCGGACGGCGCGGCCGCATCTATCACAAGCTTCCGGCGCTGCCGTCCGGCCCGGTCACCGTGCGCTGGAGCGCGAACGGCCCGCTGCTGCCCGGCACGCTGCGCGACGGCGAGCGCACCCTGGTCTACAGCGGTCCGATCGCATCGAACCGGCTCGAAGACACCTTCCGCATGACCATCCAGGCCGATGGCGAGCGCGTGCTGCGCCCGCAGGACCTGGTGTTTTCGTTCGAGATCGAACTGGAGTCCCCGTGATGTCATCCCTCCGTCTGCGCTGCGCTTTCGCGCTGGCCGCCCTGCTGCTGCCGGCCGCGGTGTCCGCACAGGAATTCGCCGTGGTGGTGACGCCGCCGCGCTTCGAGGACCGCGCGAAGCCCGGCGCGATCTATCGCAACGTCATCGAGATCAACAACACCTCGTCCAGGGCCGCGCGTTACACCGTGCAGACCGCGGACTGGACCCTGGACGCGCAGGGCGCGCCGGTGTTCACCCAGTCGCTGGTCGATAACAGCTGCCGGCCGTGGGTGGGCGTGGAAGCGGCGGAGATTTCGGTGAAGGCCAACGGCAAGCGCCGCTATCGTTTCGAGGTGGCGGTGCCGGCCGCCGCGCCGCGCGGCGAGTGCCGGTTCGCGATCATGATCGAAGGCGAACCGCAGGTCATCCAGGGCAATGTCACCCTGCCGGTGAGCGGCCGGATCGGCGTCATCGTGTACCTGGCGATCGGCGACGCCGCGCCGGTGCTGGAGGTGCTGGAAACCCGCAGCACCGACGTCCAGGGGCGGACGCTGCCGGTGCTGCGCGTGCGCAACCGCGGCGACATGCACGCCCGCCTGGACGGCTATCTGGGCGGCGTGGACGCCAAGGGGACGAAGATCGTGCTGGTCCCGGACAGCAGCCCGCTGCTGGTCGACGTCACCCGCGATATCCCGCTCTATCCGCAACCGGAAGACCGCGACGCGCAGCCGCCTGCCATCGTCTATCCGCTGCGCATCAAAGGCCGGCTGGATGCTGGCGGTCAGCGTCTGGATATCGACACCACGCTGGATCGATGAGCCGCATGCGGAAGCCATCGGACGGTCGTGGGCTGGCACGGACGGCACTGGCGCTGGCGCTGATGTCTGCGCTGGCGCCTGCGTGGAGCGCCGCCGCGTCCGGTTCCGCATCCTCCTCCGGCTCCTCATCCGGCTCCTCATCCGGTTCCTCGTCCGCGGAATCCTCTTCCGACTCGAATTACGATCCGTTCTCGGAACTCGGCGTCGCCGCCGACAGCGACGACGGCGCCCCGGCCTATCGCGACCGGATCATCTCGCCGGAACGGCTCGCGCCCCTGCCCGCCGACGAGGAAGACACCGCGTCCGGCCCGCCGCGCGCCGTGCATCTCGAACTGATCGCGCACCGCAGTCGTTTCGGCGGCGAACGCAGCGTCGAACTGGGCGCCGCGTTCGGAGGCTTCTGGGACACCGACGGTTTCGGCGCGATTTCCGCAGACGCCCTGCTGTTCCGCAGCGACCGCGAGCGCGACGGCGGCGACCGTTGGCGCGGCAGCGCCACGCTGTGGCAGCGCGGCCTGGCGATGCCCGGCGGCTGGTCGGTCAACAACGGGCTGGGCGTGCTGAACACGCCGATGCCCGGGCTGCTGCGCGAGCAATATCGTTTTTTCCTGCCCAGCGTGCCGATGCTCGGCGCCAGCAGCGAATGGATCCAGCGCAGCCGCGGGCTGCAACTGCAGGCCGCCATCGGCCGCGGCGGCACCTACAACGGCGCGCGCATCAACGGCTTCGAACCGGGCGACGGCACGGTCGCGACGATCGGCGCGCAATGGGCCTGGTCGAAACAATGGACCGGCGCGGCCTCGCTGCTGGTCACCGACGGCCGGATCGTGCCCGACGATCAGGGTCTGCCCGCGTTCCAGAACGGCCAGACCCGCGCGCTGGTGTTCGGCAACCGCTGGCAGGGCGCGCGCGACAGCATCAACGTGAATCTGCAGGCCAGCGACAGCGATGGCGCGCAGGCCGCGGGCGTGTGGCTCGACGCCCGCGCAGACCGCGGCCGTTTCAGTCACCGCTACGGCGCGTTCCACCTGCAGCGGGATCTGGCCTGGGGCGCATGGCCGATCAACAACGACGTGCGCGGCGGTTACTACCGCGTCGATTTCAATCGTGCGCGCTGGAGCTGGAACGCGGGCATCGATCGCATCGACTCGATCTCCGGCACCGGCTTCGACGGCTGGTACGGCAATGCGTTCGTGCGCTATCAGGCCAGCCCACGGCTGGGCTACGGCGGCGGCCTGTCGGCGCGCGACAGCAGCGACAGCGCGGACAGCGCGGCGCAGGCGCTGCAGTTGTTCGTCGACACCGGCACGCGCATAGGCCAGACGCGATTGCAGTTCGACCTCGCCCGCGCCGGACGCGATGCCGACAGTTGGCAATTCCTGCTCGATCACGCGCTGCGCCTGCGCGAAGGTTCGCGACTGTCGGTCTCGGCCGGCATCGGCGAACTGGCCGACGGGTCGTCCGCCGCCAGCCGGACGATGACGCTGGCGACCTACGGCGGCTTCGACCTGACCGACGATTTTTCCCTCGACGGCACCATCCGCTGGAGCCGCAGCGAAGGCGACGACGCATCGAGCGGTGGCGACGCCAATGGACTCGATCTGAATCTCGGCTGGCGCTGGCGCATCGCCTCGCGCTGGACGCTGCTCGGCAACCTCAGCGAAAGCCGCGGTTCGCGCCGCTCGCCGTTCGCGCTGGATCCGCTGACCAACCAGCCGGTGTTCGGCACCCTGCCCCACGACCGCGCGGTGTACCTCAGCCTGCGCTACGACTACAGCGCGGGCCGCGCGCGCCAGGTGCTGGGCGGCGCGCCCGGCGCGGCCAGCGGCCGCATCACCGGCAGCGTCTTCCTGGACGAGAACGCGGACGGCGTGCGTTCGGCGTCCGAGCAGCCTGCGGCGAACATCACCATCGTCCTCGACGATCGCTACAGCGTCCGCACCGACGACCAGGGCCGTTTCGTCTTCGAACGGGTGGCGGTGGGCGCGCACCGCATCGAAGCGATTCCGGACAATCTGCCGCTGCCGTGGTCGATCGACGACGAAGGCGCGCGGCGGCGCGTGCAGGTGGACGTGCGCGGCGACGCATCGGTGGAGATCGGCGCGCAGCGGCCGCGTTGATCGCGGCATGGTATGTCGACATCCCGGGGAGACATTCCGCGGAAAAATTCCGCAAAAAAAAAATCCCACGAAAATCCAACGTAGAGCGGCCTTCAGGCCGCTGATCCCTCGCGGCGCAGGCTTCAGCGGCCTGAAGCCCGCTCTTGTACCTCGACGGCGCCCGATTGGGTATCGTCCCCGGGGACGCTCGGGAGGAATGGGAGCAGGCCGTGGCCGCTCTGAGGCATTCAGCCTGCCAAGTAGATCTGTCGCTCCCATTCCGG